>SAMEA3663094__coassemble_27_pt1 | contig 74158 bp, 67 predicted proteins | sample SAMEA3663094__metabat2_high_PE_013 | metagenome-assembled genome bin SAMEA3663094 (sample SAMEA3663094) | pig gut metagenome | biome: pig gut; feature: pig-associated habitat; material: faeces | place: France | collected 2012
CTAAAGGCATTGGCTCATCCGGTTAGATTGTGTATTGCCAGAGGCTTGTGGCGTAATGGCAGCTGTAATGTAACCCATATGCAAAACTGCTTGGAGGCGCCTCAGTCTACTGTATCTCAGCATGTTGGCAAGCTGCGTCAGGCAGGTATTATTGAGGGACAGCGAAAGGGTTTGGAGATTACCTATAGTATTAAGGATAAGCGGATAGAGAAGCTGCTGTCCTGTTTGTTTGCAACAGAGGAAAAACAGGAGGAATAATATGGCGGTAAATTCAGCTGCCTTGGCACTGGGCTTATAGTGGCAATGTAGCTCCGGCAACAGCTCAATTTGCCTTTGGGCTATGCTGTACTATTGCCCACGAGCTTGGTGTGCTTTCTGCCCAATGGGCACATTAACCCAGGGGATATGCCAGATAAAATGCAAATCAGAATTTAACACAATATTATCCACAAATAGGCTCTAGGTTCTATTTGGTATATATTTTGTCCCTTTTTTACTATATTAGCAGGAAATTACAAATAAATGGCGAATATGTTAAAAGTATATAATTATATAATTATATAGGCCGAAGGCATGTCGCTTTGGAGTCCGAATATGGTAACAATTTTAGCATGGAAGGATTTGTGCATATGGAGACAGCAGTAGATCAGCTGAAAAAGGGCTTAACAGCTGCTTTTATAGATAAAGGTGTATATTCAGGGGAATCATATAGACCACAACTGATATTGAATAATCATAAACTTGGCCAGAAGGTGCTAACCTCACTGGAAACGGAGCTTAATAATTGTGATGAATTTTTCATTAGCGTAGCCTTTATTACCATGAGCGGCATTATCCCTTTGTTGCAAACCCTGCAAGAACTGGAAGCTGATGGGGTAAAAGGCAAAATTATCACCACAGATTATCTTAGTTTTAGTGAACCAGCAGCCTTGGAAAAGCTAAACAGCTTTCGGAATATTGAACTGAAATTTTATTGTGCTGGGGATAGAGGCTTTCATACCAAGGGATATATTTTTCGCAGAGGTGAGGAATATAGAATTATTGTAGGCTCTGCTAATCTTACCAGCAATGCCCTTACACGTAATGAGGAATGGAATACCAAGCTAGTTTCCATGGAGCAGGGGGAATATACCGAAGGAATTATCCGGCGATTTCATGAGCTATGGCAGGATGAACACACCTTGCCCTATGCAGAAATAGCTGGCAAATACAAGGATTATTATATAGCTCAGAAATCCTTGCAACAGTATACTAATCTTGCAGGTGTTGCAGAAGCAAATAATGGCTATATTGCCAAGCTGCAGCCTAATCTTATGCAGCAGCAATTTGTAGAAAATATGCAGCAGCTTCGTCAGCAAGGGGCCAATAGAGCCTTGCTTATATCCGCCACAGGTACAGGCAAAACCTATGCCTCGGCTTTTGCGGTGCGGGATTTTGCTCCTGAACATATGCTATTTTTAGTGCACAGAGAGCAAATCGCCAAGCAGGCTATGAAAAGCTACACAAATGTATTGGGAGCCAGAGCCAAGGAGGAAATGGGCCTGTTATCTGGTAATTTCAAGGATGCCTTTAATAAAAAATATGTATTTGCTACCATGCAAACCATGAGCAAAACAGATATCTTATTAAAATTTGGCCCCAATGCCTTTGATTTCATCGTCATTGATGAGGCTCATCATGGTGGCGCCAATAGCTATCAGAAGATTATTGACTATTTTCAGCCTAAAATGCTTTTGGGTATGACGGCAAGCCCAGATAGGTCTGATGGCTTTGATATTTACAAGCTTTTTGATTACAATATTGCCTATGAGATTAGACTGCAACAGGCTTTGGAGGAAGATTTCCTGTGTCCTTTCCATTATTTTGGTATAACAGATGCCTATGTAAATGATGAAAAGCTAGAGACAGAGAAATGGCAGGATGCTATGTCTGTGTTGACAGATGAGGGCCGTGTAGACTTTGTTTTGGACAAAATCCGCTTTTATGGTTATTCCGGGCATAGGGTAAAGGGCCTGATTTTTTGCAGTAGAAATCAGGAAGCAAGTATTTTGGCAGAACTTTTCTGCCAACGCATTAATCCGGATACTGATAAACCCTATAGAGCAGTTAGTATTGCTGGCAGTAATAGTCAGGAGGAAAGGGCTGCTGTAGTAAGACGTTTGGTGGATGATAGTCTGCCAGAGGATGAGCAGTTGGATTATATTTTTTCTGTAGATATATTCAACGAAGGTGTAGATATTCCCGAAATAAATCAGGTAATTATGCTAAGGCCAACGGAAAGCCCCATTGTTTTTGTGCAGCAGCTAGGTCGTGGCCTGCGGAAATATCAGGATAAGGAATATGTGGTGGTCTTGGATTTTATTGGCAATTATAGCAAGAACTTTCTGATACCTATTGCCTTGTCAGGAGATAGAAGCTATAACAAGGATAATATTCGACGAGCCCTTATGGAGGGGAATAGGGTAATTCCTGGAGCCTCTACTATTCATTTTGACAAGATTGCTAAGCAGAGAATTTTTCAGTCTATAGATAACTCCAATATGGGGGAAATCAAGCTGATAAAGGAGAATTACCAGCGACTGAGAAATAAACTGGGGCGGATACCGGCCTTAGCTGATTTTGATGCTTATGGAGAAATGGATGTGGCTTGTATTTTTCGGGGCAAGCTAGGTTCCTATCACAATTTTCTTGTTAAGTACGAAAAGGAATATACCATAAAGTTAAATGAACAGGAGAGCAAATTTATAGAATTTGTTTCCTGCAAGTTTGCTGAGGGCAAGCGCCCCCATGAGCTGGAGCTTTTGTCTATTTTGTTGTCAGGCAGAAATAATCCTTTAAGGGAATTGGAGAAATGCTTGCAGGATAAATATGCTATTTCCTTTAAGCAGAATACCTTGGTAAACATGATAAATATTATGACAGGGAATTTTGCCACCGGAAGTTCCAAGGGCACCTTTGCTGATTGTGTGTTTTTAGCTAAGGCACAGGATAATTACGAGAGTTCTGAGAGATTTGCCCAGTGCCTGCAAAATCCAGAGTTTAAGAAGATGATTCAGGAGCTGGTGAAATTTGGCCTAAAGAGGTATAATGCATATTATATGCCGGAAAAAGCAGATAGAGGCTTTAAGCTGTATCAAAAATATGATTATGAGGATGTCTGCCGGATTTTGGAATGGTCTCAAAATGTGGTTCCCTTAAATATTGGTGGCTATAAATATGATTCTGACACCAATACCTATCCAGTATTTATCAATTATGATAAGGCAGAAGATATTAGTGATACCATTGCCTATCATGATAGATTCCAGAATAATGCTCAGTTGATTGCCATTTCCAAGGGTAAGAGAACTATGGCATCTGAGGATGTGCGTAGATTTTTGGAAGCTGAGAGAAATAATACTCCAGTGGACCTTTTTGTGCGAAAAAATAAGGATGATAAAGAGGCAAAAAGCTTCTATTATCTTGGTAGAATGACCGCAGGAAAGGGAGAGGATATTGTTATGGAATCCGGCAGTCAGGCGGTAGAAATTTTTTGGAATCTGGAAACTCCTGTGAGAGAAGATATATATGAATATATTATCAGCGAGGTGCTATAGTTGAAGAAAATTGAGGTTGTGGCAGGAATTGTCTGTCGAGAGAATAAGATATTGGCTACCCAGCGGGGCTATGGTGAGTTCAAGGATGGCTGGGAATTTCCCGGCGGCAAGCTGGAGGCAGGAGAGACAAGGGTAGATGCCCTGAAAAGAGAGCTGCGGGAAGAGCTGGATATGGAGGTTGTTGTAGGGGAATTGCTGGAAACAGTGGAATATGATTATCCGCAGTTTCATCTAACCATGCACTGTTATCTCTGTCAGCTAGCTAAGGAGAAGTTTGTTCTCAAGGAGCATGAAGCTGCAAGATGGCTGGGGAAAAATCAGCTGGATGAGGTGGCCTGGCTTCCTGCTGATGAAGGCATTGTAGAAAAATTAAAGTCCATATTGGCATAGATTTTAGCAGATATTGGATAACAAAAAACAGCCTCTGACTATGGTTATCAGGGGCTGTTGTATTTTGCAGATATTTTATTTTTTTAGCTTTGTCTCATAGAGATTTTCAAAAAATTCGCAGGCATCCATAATGCAATCTGGGCAGGAGCGTAGAACTTTGCCAGTGCCAATGCCTTTCAACTCATGACAGATAACAGAGCCATTGCGTTTTTGGAAGTTTTCCAGAATTTCCTTATTAAGTCCATAGGTTTTGGCCTTAGTGGTAGGATTTTCCAAATCGCCGCTGCTGTTCAAAAGGCCTACCAGAGCCAAAGCGCCGCTAATGGCGCCACAGGTTCCCTGCATATTGCCTCCGCCCAGACCAAAACCCTCTGTGATTCTAAAAAGCTGTTCTGGCTTCATATCCACCAAATCAGCATAGGTAAGAGCCACAGACTGGGCACAGTTATAACCCTTGTTATGCATTTCTATAGCAATATTTTTTCTGCTTTCCATAATTTCCTCCTTGATACAAGCCAATTAAGGCAGGTGATAATCCTTCTGCCTTTGGCAAATAATACACATAGATATTATAGCATAATATGCCATAAGCTGGAAATATGGTATAATAGACATTGTATTGAATTGTGGATGTTGGTGGTGATAGTATGCATGATATATTGATGAGCTTTTGTCAGCTGGCTTTGGCCTGCGTGCTAGGCGGCATGATTGGTTATGAGCGCCAGTCCAGGCGCAAGGCGGCAGGTTTGCGGACGAACATTTTGGTGTGTCTTGGCTCCTGCCTGATTATGATGATGTCCTTTAGTATTTACAAATCCGTTGAGGGCTTGACCAATGCAGATCCTGCCCGCTTGGGTGCACAGGTAGTTAGTGGTATTGGTTTCCTGGGTGCTGGCGCCATTATGAAGGAAGGGCTTAGCATTACAGGACTAACTACGGCGGCCTGCCTGTGGGTGGTGGCTGGTGTAGGCTTGGCGGTAGGGGCAGGCTTCTACGTGGAAGCTATTATGACCACTGTTTTGGTAGTGGTAACAGTAGGTACCCTAAGTCATTGGGAGCTAAAATGGTCGGCTAGAGCCAACATCCTTAGAGTGTGTATATATTCAGAGAATATTCCTGAGCAGCTGTCGATTATTAGCAGCTGTCTGGAAGAAATGGGGGTTGACATTAAATCCGTCAAAATCCGGGAGGAATATGATAAGAATAGCCGGGAACAATGTATTATGCTGGTAATGGAGCTGACCTTGATTAATAGTGATCATATAAAAAATATTTGCATTACCAATGGCCTTCAATCTTTGCGGGGCATTAAGGGTGTAGAGGTTCGTTAAGAGAAAGGAAGCTTGGAACTATGTTTGATAAAAATCACTTAATGGGAAATATTCATTTAAAGGCTGAGGCCACTGAGGATTTTGTACAGCGGATACAAAGAGAGCAGCCTGAGTTGGCAGAGGCTGTGGCTAAATTAAAGGAACTATTGCCAGAGGAGGTTTATCAGAGAGCCTTTAGCAATATCCAGACCTTTAACCGAAGAGGAGATAATCTTCTCATTGTTAGTGGAGGTATTTTACAGAGAAGCTTTTTGGAGCGGGATTGTATTCCTGCCCTGAAAGAAGCCCTAGGAGTAAAAAGAGTGCAGATTATAGGCTGAAATAGAAAATGCCGTTCTGGTAACCCAGAACGGCATTTTCTATTTTTGCTTTATCTACTTGACGGAGAGCAGTTCACAACAGTCTTTAATTTTAGATTGTCAACCTATTGGAAGGCAGTTTTTTGCTTTCATATAGATTGTGATCTGCTATTTCGTACAGTTCATCAAAGGTTTTGCCAGATTTGCCGTCATAGAGCACAGCGCCAACGCTGACAGTAACTTTTCTATCTTTTAGCTGAGGTATATGGATGGAATCCAAAATAGTGAAGAATTTGGTTACCATTGATGATAGCTGCCGTTTGCAATTGCAGTCAATCAGGTAAAAGGCAAATTCATCACCTCCCAGTCGCAGGACAATATTTTCTGTCCCCATTGCTTCCGTTAGGCTATGAGCTACCATAATCAATACTTTGTCGCCAATACCATGACCATAGTTATCATTGATGCCCTTGAAGTCATCACAGTCCAAAATGCCAAAAGCACCGGATCGGTTGGCATTCAGCTGAGAAATAATCTTCCTTTCGCCACTGGCTCGATTCAGAATTCCTGTTAGGCCATCAGTTTCAGCCACCTTGCGCAAATGATTTTGCAGAACCTTTTCCTCTTCAATAATCTCATTTACATAAAGAACATGGGTTGGTTGACTACTCTGATTGTACTGGGCAGGAACCAGATAGCTGCGCATCCAGCCAAGACTTTCAGATTCATATTCCATAGTAATATACGGCTTATCCTGTAGTCGATAGGAGAGGGAATCAATATCCATAAAGTCTTCCAGAAGCTTTTGATACTTTGGCTTGACCTCAGAATGAATGTATACATCCATAGAATCAGTCATTTGACGGCTGCTTATAAAGATACTCTGCATAACACGATTGCTTTTAATCTCAGTAAATTTGCGCTGGTTAATATCAATATAATAGCAGCTGCTAAAGATGGATTGCAGTCCTTGTACAATGCTGTTAAACTCCATCAGCTCCATATAAGCTGTTTCCAGGGACTGATGCTTTAATTCCAGCTCTGCCTGCTGTTCCTCCAAAAGAGCAGAGGCTTGCTGAGCTTCCTCCTGAGCCTGTAGGAGAAGCCGCTGGTTTTCATATTCCTTTTTGCGAATGTTGGTAATATCAGTGCCAATAGCAGTCATTACAACATGACAATCCTCTGGGTTTACAGCCATGAGAGCTGTAATACGATGATAGGTGTCAGTTTTGGTATGATGAAATTCAATTTCGCAGTTTGTAATGCCATGATAAAAATCATTTAAAAGGGTATCACAATTCCAATTATAATTATGTCTGCCGTTGTAACTGATAAACTCTAGTCCTAACAAATCCTTGGCGCGCTGGATGAAAGTATCGTATTTGCAAGGAATAGGAATCTGCTCTTCTTCAAGAAGCTTTAAATAACCATTGCTGACAAAATCATCTACAAGCATGCCATCGGTTAAATCCACATGGTAAATATAGTCAGCAAAGTGCCGCAGTGTTCCCTCCACAGCCTCCAAACGATGGCTGGCAGAGTATGCTTTATCTGCTAATTTCTGGCTGTTCAGAGCCTGCCGGGTAACATCAGTAACTACGGCAATAACTACATTATGTCCATCACTAAGAACTACATTTTTGTAAGAAATATTTACATAATAAATTTTGCCGTCAGCATGAGTGATGGAGCACTCTACCTCCTCAGTAGCACCGGCACCAGCCATAACTGGCATCTCGCTAATAGGTGGAGTATCGTCCATAAGATGAATCTTGTCTCTAAGATCCTGCAAGGTTAGTTTGGGAAACTCATCCTCAGTAAGCTCATAAAGAGACAAGGCAATATCGTTCATATATAAGAGGGCAAAGGTTTTGCAATCATAAACAATTAACCCTGCCTGCTGCATTTGCAACATTTCATGATACATACTGTTTTGAACCAAAGCATTTTGCAAATCGTCTGCCAGCTCAAAAAGAGAATCTCTGCTTTCCAACAGTTCCTTGTTGAGATTAGCCAATTCATGATTTTGGATCAACAGCTCTCGATTGCGCTGTTCGATAGCCAGATTTTGTTTATCATTTTTAGTTTGTAAATGACAAATAAGATCATATCTAGCTTGATCAGCGGCATGCTCTACAGTAATATCTCGACCAGAAATTACAGCATGATGAGGAAGTCCCTCTAAGGTATCTATCAAGGTGACAGATATTCTAAACCATCTTTTGGCATTTTCACTGTATAAAGGAACCTCTAAGGAAAATTCAGTTTCATGGCGATTCAAATGATTACGAATGTACTCAGGAGACAGCTTAAGTCGCAATATTGCTTGGTAGCTAGCAGGAATAAACCTCGCAATAAACCGTTCAACAGCTACACTGTAAGATCCTTCTGTTGGAAGTGACGGAGGCATTTTGTCAGCCTTGCGAACCGTATGAAACCAATCATGCTGTACATCCACATAAAAAGCAGCCACAGCCGAATGAAAAAGAGCTTTGACTGTAGCCTCTACATATTTATTAAAGTTTTCAGCTTCATTCCCTCTATTCACAATATTACTCCTAAAAGCCTTGTATCTGTTAAACATAAACGCGATACATACCCTTTTGCATGAGTTTTACAAAAACGATATAAAATCATGCAACATATCACTTTGTTTCTGTAACAAAATAAGCCTTATCTCGTTGTAAATCTCACTAACTATTGATTGTATCATATAACTGTAAAGTATGCAAGACATAGGTTTAAAATAAATAGGTAAAAACTCCTATTATTTGCAAATTATATAGAAATATTACAATTTAGTCAATTAAAATGCTATAATAGAAGAATCTAAAAGATAAAAAGATATATAAAAGGGATTTGGAGAGATATCTTATGGAAATTCAAATGGATGCATTGACAGGCATGCCACAGCAGAGGGGCTATCTTGACCTGGTAGATGATTGTCTGGGAAAGCACCCTCAGGAAAGCTTTTGTATGCTTACTACGGATATAGAGCACTTTAGCTATTTTAATAAGTGGTATGGTCGTTCAGATGGTGATAGACTTTTGTCGGATATAGCCAGTTTTTTGAAAAGATTAGCCAATGAAGAGGAAATGATAATTGGCTACATGGGAGCAGATAGATTTTCAGCATTTTTCAAAATCAATCCTAATTTAACAGAGAGAATACGCCAGGGGATAATTAGTATTCTCCAGAAAGTCAAGGATAATGAGGTGTTTCGGCCAATTTTTGGCGGTTTCGTTTGCCGCCCAGAAATGCGGGTCAAGTCCATAGATTTGTTTGATTATACTATTAATGCTATCCAGCAGGCCGTAGGCAATCTTAAAAGCTCTATTTTTTGGTTTGATGAGGACATGGCTCGACAGCTTATGGAAGAAATGGAGCTGATGCCAAAGGTTACCTACGGTATGGAAAATGGCCAATTTACCTTCTTCCTTCAGCCTAAATGCCAGTTGCGTGATGGCCGTATTGTGGGGGCAGAGGTTTTGATGCGCTGGATAAGCTCCACAGGTGAGGTTATAAGCCCGGACCGTTTTATACCGGCCCTGGAAAAGAATGGCTATATTATTCAGCTGGATAAATATATTTGGGAGAAAACCTGCCAGGTGTTGAGAAGATGGCTGGATCAGGGGCGTAGGGTGCTGCCTGTTTCTGTGAATATTTCCCGGGTGGATATACGGGAAATGGATGTGGTGGCAGTATTTGACAGATTGCTGAAGGAATATAGGATACCTGTCAATTATTTGGAGGTAGAAATTACCGAAAGCGCCTATGTGGAAAACGAGGCCATTATCAAGGAAGCAGAGCGAGGCCTACGGGAATTGGGTTTGAAGATTCTTATTGACGATTTTGGCAGTGGCTATTCTTCCTTGAATATGCTGAAAGATATTCAGGCAGATGTATTGAAGCTGGATATGCAATTCCTGAATATGGATGAAAATAATTTTGACAAGGGGAGAAATATTGTCAGCTCTGTGATAGCTATGGCCAATCAAATAGATTTGCCAGTTATTGCGGAGGGAGTGGAGAATCTGGAGCAAAGTGAAATGCTTTCTGCTCTTGGCTGCAGTTTTGCTCAGGGTTATTATTTCTATCGGCCTATGTCAATCAACCAATATGAGATTTTGCTGGAAGATGAAAACAACGTAGCTATGCCCAATATAGTTAATCGTAAATCCGGCTCCGCTTACCTGCGGGATTTGGCCCAGTATTTTGCCGTGGTGGCCGAGGTAAATCCTTTCACAGGGGAATATCATTTTATCCATCATGATGCATCCTTCAAATTTGCTACCAATTTAAGACCAGATACTATTTCTGAATATATAGACAGCTGTGTGCAGAAGGGCAACGTACATCCAGATGATGTGCCAGGCTATGTGCGCCGGACAGGTTTAGAATTTATTCGTGAGAGATTGTTGAGCAGAAGTCTTAGGATTTTGTATGATGTGCGTTTCAAGAAGAATGGTGTGTACAAATGGTATACCTTTGAATGCCAGCAGCCTAAGAATTTCTCTATGGAGGAGCCTTGGGTGCTGTTTACCTGGAAGCTGGCCCATACAGATGCTTCCGACAAGATTGATGCTGTGACCTTGATGCATCGTACCTTTAGAGCTGTTCTTAAGGTAAATATGAGAACTGGTGCCTTTGATATAATGCACAAGCATCCAGATGCTCCGTCGGAATTATATCGTTATTCCAAAAATATTATGGATTTTTTCCAAAAGGCTATCAATGAATATGTTCATCCAGAGGATAGGGTGAAATATACCTGGTTTGTGAAGCCGGAACGAATTGTGAGATACTTTCAGGAAAACGAAGCTCCTTTGCGGCTAAAGATACGTTGTCGTCGCCATGACAATTGGATTTGCACGGTGGCGGAGATTTATCGAAGCATTGAATATTCAACCATAAAGCCTGTGGTTTTGGTAACCTTGTTAGACTGCCGTACAGATAGTGATTTTCAAGAGCATTAAGTAATATATCCCCTAAATGTAAAATTATACTTTACAAATGTCTTTCAATATAATATACTTTCGTAAGTCGTTTGCAGGTAATCCTGTTTGGAGTTGCAGAAGCCTTTTCTAAGAGGATTCTGCAGGCACAGGTAATCATATTGGTCAGATAGGTGTGAATTTTAATGAAGAGAGAGGATTTGGGGCAGCTTCGTCAGTCCAAGGGGTATAGCATGAATATGATGGCAGAATTTCTAGGTGGGACTCTGGAGGAATACGCAGAGTTGGAATTTGGTTTGCGGCAGCCTACTTCCCAAGAAGTTTTGGTTTTGTCATCTGTATTTACTACTGTAAATAAATCTATTGCAATTTAATATACTTGCTGTTATAATAGTCGCTGCAACCCCATGTTGTGGCGGCTGTTTTTTTTAGACAGACGGATGGCCACCACCGAGGAACGCATGCTTATTGAGAGTATGTGTGCCAATCTCTGCATTGCCTATTAAGGGATAGGGAGATAATGCAAAAACTGGACGCAATAGAGTTGGTATGAGGACATACGGCACTGTTTGCGTCCTTTTTTTGCAATTAATCCCAATATCTGTGCAAATCTATTGCAAAATTAGTGATATTGTTGTAGAATGTAGAGTACGCAAAAAATGATATTTTATCCGAGAGGAGTTTTTACATGCTGGATATTAATGATACCAAAATTAAATACGAGGATAACTCGGAGAATAAGAATCATGCAACCTGTACCTGTGAGCCATTGGATCGTGGTTATGGCACTACTATTGGCAGCAGCTTGAAGCGGATTCTGCTGTCCTCTATTCAGGGTGCTGCTGTAGTGGCAGTTCGCTTTAATGGCGCGGATTCCATGGAGGATCAGCTTGAGGGCGTAAAGGACAGCATACAGGATATTGTTCTTCGTCTCCGTGAACTGAGCATTAAGCCTGTAGAGGCTCCGATCAAGGCTGTTGTTAATGTAGAAGCTGGGGCTGAGGATACTCAGGTTACTGTGGCTGATATCACCTGTGAGGATCAGGAGCAGGAACTGGAGATTCTGGAGCCTGAAACCTGCTTGGCTACTGTTAAGGCCGGTGGTAAGCTGGAGATGGAGCTCTATATTGAGAGTGGCTATGGCTATGTTTCTGCTGAGAAGAATATTTCTGCACCAGAGGGAACAATTGCATTGGATTGTGTATATTCTCCTCTGCGCCGTGTAGAGTACAAGGTACAGAATACTCGTGTAGGTAATACTACTGATTATGATAAATTGATTGTTGAACTGGAAACTGATGGTACTATCAGCGCAGCAGATGCTTTGAGAGAGTCTGCCAGCCTGATGATTGATTCCCTGATTCCTATGTGGGAATTGGCTGATACTGAGATTGAGGAGCCAAATCCAGAACTGAACAATGTGATTTATCAGACTGGCAATGAGGATGATGAAGCAGCAGATGCCAGCGGCAGAGCCGATGTTTTGGATCGTCCTATTGAGGATTTGGAGCTGAATGTGCGTCCTGCTAACTGCATGAAGCGGGCAGGTATTGTTACCATTGGAGATTTGATTCAGAAAACTGATGAGGAAGTTAAGACTCTCCGTAATCTTGGTTCCAAGTCCTTTGATGAGATTGTTGATAAGCTGGCTGAGCGTGGCTTGAAGCTGAAGAAGGCTGAGTAAATACCTCTGCGAGAGAAGGTTAAAAGATGCATATAGCCTGCCTGGACACAGAGTCCACAAGTACAGGAAGATACAATGAAATACTGGAGCTGGCCATTTACAGTGCCAGAGGTGAGCTGGTGCTTAATAGCCTTTATAAGCCAAAGAGGAATAGGCGTTGGCCTCATTCTGAGAAAGTACATGGTATTAGCCCGGATATGGTACAGGACAAGCCGCATTTTCAGGATTGCCTGCGCAAGATTCAGAAAATCTTTGATCGATGTCAGATGATATTAGGTTTTGCTCTAGATAATGATGTTCGCATTCTGGAGCAGTCTGGCATTAAGGGCCTTACACCAGAGCGTTGTCTGGATGTGCGGGAGCTTTTCTGGGGCGTGTATCGTGATGAACTTCAAATGGATTTTTATCATGTACCTAGCCTGATAAAATGTGCGGAGTTTTGTGGTTATGTATGGGAGGAAGGCTCGGCTCATTCGGCAGCAGCAGATGCCAAGGCTACTCTTTACTGCTACGAAGTTTTAATGCGCAAGTTTATCACTCTGTATAATTTGTGTCCTCTTTCTGAGGAACAGGCTCGCCTTACGGATGAGCAGATTTATGCAGGCTGGGAATATCTCCACAAGATGGTGGCAGAAGAAATGCGTCGTCGCATGGTAGAAAAGGCTAAGGGGTGGCTTTATCTTATAGATACACCAGAGGGGACACTGATGGTGGCACGCCGCAAGCCTTATAATACTCATCGGCATGAGGAGGAAAGGGAAAGCAAGAGTCAGGATGATCATCAATCCCAAGGTGAGCCATCTGCTCAGCAGATGGCTAATGGTGGACGCTCTGGCCACGGTCATGTAGTGGCAGAGATTCAGTTGGCTGATTTTTCCAAGGGGTATGAGGAATTGTTTGAGCATTTCCGTTCCCGCCAACTGCCTCACAGCGATGGAGAGAAGTATTATTATAATTTGAAACCTGAGGATATAGACTATTTCAACAGTTATAGTAACGTTTTTGAAGGTTGATGTAGAATATTGCTTCTGTGATTTAGAAAAAGTTTGACAATTTGATTTTATAGTGCTATCATAGCATTACAAAATATTTATACTCTGAAATCCTGCCTTTGTGGCAGTCGATTTCCCTTTACAGGGGGATGTAAAGGTTTCGACGGGGGTGGCTGGAGTATGGATAGCGAGCCGGGGGGTCACCTAGCCCCGTTAGTAAGGTGAAAACGCTTTAAATATAAAAGCAAACGAAAACTACGCTTTAGCAGCTTGATGCTAACCCCTGTATTCTTAGCTCCCGCCTGAGAGTATAAGGGGCCAATTGCGGGATACCTGATGTCTGACTCCTGGAGGACTGAAGGGGAAATTTTTCCAGGATGGAATGGACGGCGGTTGTCTGTGTCTGCCTAGATTCGAGATTTAAACATTGACTGCGCTCGGAGAAGTCTATATGACAACACTTTCGGACAGGAGTTCGATTCTCCTCATCTCCACCAGTAATAAACGCGAAAATGGAAAATATCGTGTTTTATATAGATAGCCTGATTGGTTTTTGTAACCGGTCAGGCTATTTTCGTGTTAATAGAGGTGACAGTTTTTTGTTAGGAAGATTTTTGTCAATAAGTGGTTTTTCTGATATAATACAGAATGGATGTTTAAAACGAAAAGATGTGGGTGAGAGAATTGCAAAAAAAACGAACTGTGAGCTCTAAGGGCCGTAGTACAAATAATAAAAGAAAAACTGTTGTAAAAGGAGCAGGGATAGCTGCTCCAGAGGTGAAGAAGGATCATTCCCTGCGGAACTATGAGCTGATGGGCATAGTTCTGACAGCTGTGGGTATTATCTGTCTTTGTGGTATTGTAGGCTTGAATGTAGGCTTTGTAGGCCTTAAGGCGGCCAAGTTCCTGCAGTATTTCTTTGGTATAGGAGCCATGCCGGCTGCTGCAGTATTTTTAGGGCTGGGTGGTTATTATATTATGAAGCATACCAAGCTCCATTGGAATACCCGTATGGTAGGAGGAATTTTATTTTATACCTGTGGCTTGGGAATGTATCATCACTGGGTGGTTAGGGAAGGTGCTGAGATCCTGCCAGAAAGTCTGGTGGATGGAGGCGGATTGCTGGGAGGCATCCTTACGCTGATTCTTCATAAGGTAGTAGGTACTGATGGCACACCGGTGCTGCTGGGAGCAGGACTTCTAGGTAGTGCTCTGGTGGTAACTACCTGGTCCCTAGCCAAGGGAATCCTTACCACCAAGGAAAAGGCAGAGCAGGGGGCACAGGTGGCCAAAAAGGCTACGGTGGTGGCTTACGATAAAACCCTTGAAGTGGGAACTAAGGCCAAGGAGCAGGTACAGGAATATGTGCAGGAGCATGTTCAGGAATATGTGCAAGAGCAGGTACAGAGTGTAGGTGAAAAACTGCAAAAACTAAAAGGAAGGGAGTTCCTTAGTCGTTATGAGGAGGAATCTGCCTTTTTGAATCGGGAACTATCAGAGACGCAGAAAGACGATTCTCTGCCAGGAAGCAGGGCAGCAGAGAAGTCAGGCAAATTGGCTCAGATGCCAAATAAGATTGTTCAGAAGCCGAAGGCTACAGGGAATAATCTGGTGGATGCCAATCCAGTGGCAGCCAATTTCTTTGGGGCAGAATTTGCCAGTGATGTGGAGCCGGAAGATCAGGTGCCAAGTCTGGCTAGTCAGCTGGGGATTTCGGAGGAAGAGCTTCATCCAGAGCGGGAACAGTCGGAAGCTTCTAATTTAGAGAAAGATTCTGCTGTGGACAATGCTTCTGTTGACAGTTCACGCCATGATGCTATTAAGTTTTTTGATGATATTGTGGAATTGGATTTGTCAGCTCCTATTGGTCAAGAGAAAACAGAAGCCGTAGAGGCAGAGCCAGAGTTTGATACTACAGTAGAGGATACTACAGTGGAGAATGCTACAGATGAGGATTTAGATTGGGACAGTCTCCAGCTGCAGCAGCCGGAAGATGATATTGAAGCTGAGGCATACGACTATGGCCTAGATGATATGGATATTAGCTATAGTCAGGAGAGCGTGGATATAACAGAGAATGTGCCAGATGATAGTGGAGAAATTGAGGAGCCAGCAGTCAGCACGTCTGTGGCTAACCCTGTTAGTAATACTGCCAGCGCTGTTGCTGTGGGCAATTTGTCCAAGACTTCCATAGAGATTCAGCCTCCACCTCCGCCATATATTTTGCCATCTCTTCATCTTTTATCCAAAAAAGTGAAGGTAATGAGTGAAACTCTGAATCAGGAAATTGCAGCCAATGCCCGTATTCTGGGTGAAACCTTGGCCAATTTCAAGGTGAAGGCTTCTATTCTCAATGCCTGTCATGGCCCTGCTGTTACTCGTTACGAGGTAAAGCCTGCCCCTGGTGTTAAGGTAAGTAAGATTACGGGGCTGGCTGATGATATTGCTTTGAATATGGCGGCCTCGGCAGTGCGTATTGAGCAGATTCCAGGCAAGGCAGCTATTGGTATTGAGGTGCCAAATCAGGAACTGGAAAGCGTTCAGCTGCGAGAGGTGCTGGAAAATCCAGCCTTTGCTGCGGCCAAATCTCGTTTGACAGTTGGTTTGGGCAAGGATATTAGCGGTCAGGCTATTTTTGCAGATTTGGCTAAAATGCCTCATCTCTTAGTGGCTGGTGCTACTGGTTCTGGTAAATCTGTATGTATTAATACCCTTATTACCAGTATTCTGTTCAAGGCCAAGCCTACAGAAGTCAAATTCATTCTTATAGATCCTAAGATGGTAGAGCTGTCTGTGTACAATGATATTCCTCATTTGATGGTTCCTGTGGTAACAGATGCCAAAAAAGCTGCCTCAGTATTGAACTGGGCTGTACAGGAAATGGAAAAGCGTTATGGACTGATTGCTCAGGCTGGGGTGCGCAACATGGATGGCTACAATAAGCAGTTTGAGGAGGAAACTGAGAAGAAACTGCCTTCCATCGTAATTATTATTGATGAGTTGGCTGATTTAATGATGGTGGCTCCCCATGATGTGGAAGATGCTATCTGCCGTATTGCCCAAAAGGCTAGAGCTGCCGGTATTTATTTGGTGTTGGCTACTCAGCGGCCATCTGTTAATGTTATTACAGGTGTTATCAAGGCCAATATTCCTTCTCGTATTTCCTTTGCTGTTACCTCTCAGATTGATTCCCGTACTATATTGGATGCATCTGGTGCAGAAAAGCTGTTGGGCAAGGGTGATATGCTGTTCAAGCCACAGGAAGCCAACAAGGCTACCCGTATTCAGGGTGCCTTTGTTAGTGATAAAGAGGTGGAGCTGTTGGTAGAATATATTAAGAGCCAGGGACACAAGGTTGAGGCCAATCAGGAGATTATTGATTTTACCAACAAGGCTGCTGAGGCGGAAAATGAGCCAGAGGAAGATAAGCCAGCCAAGACTAATATGGATAGTCTTTTGCGGGAGGCTGTGGAGCTGGTTATGTCCAGCAACAATGCCTCTGCTTCCAGCTTCCAGCGTCGTTATCATATTGGTTATAGCCGGGCTGGCAGACTGCTGGACACGATGGAACAGCTGGGTATTGTGGGCCCGCCTCAGGGCAGTAAGCCAAGGGATATATTGGTAACAGAGGCACAGGCCTTTGAGATTATGGATAATTATGAAAGTCAATAAAATTTGGCTATGCTGGGAAATGGTATGAGCGCAAAGAATTGAAGAACTGCAGGAGGGAGTAAGGCAATGGAAACAAAAGGTTTGATTATGGTTCATACCGGTGATGGCAAAGGAAAAACTACGGCGGCTCTAGGCTTGGCTCTTAGAGCATGGGGTAGTGGCCTAAGAGTTATGATTTTGCAATTTATCAAGGGTGGTTGGAAATATGGTGAACTGGAAGCTATTGCCAAGTTGGGAGAAATCAATGGCAGGATTGAGATTCGTCCGATGGGTTTGGGGCTGATGTCCAAAAGCGAGGCAGAGAAACAACAGCATATTGAGGCTGCCAACAAGGCCATGCTGGAGGCAGAGAAGATTATTACATCTGGCGAATATGATTTGGTGATTCTGGATGAAATAAATTATGCTGTCAAATTTGGTTTGATTGAAATTGATGATGTATTGGACTTGCTAGATAAGAAGCCGGCTCAGGAGCATATATTGCTAACAGGCCGGGATGCCCATCCTCAATTGATAGACAGAGCGGATTTGGTAACAGAAATGAAGCTGATTAAGCATCCATTCCAGAAGGGAATCAAGGCTCAGCGGGGCATAGAGTTCTGAGGCAATTGTATATTATCGTCTTGTCACAACTATTGTATATGTGATAGAATAACAAAAAAACACGCTGTTGATTTTGTAAGTAAAAATCAGTAGCGTGTTTTTGTTGCACTGTGTAGTTGAAGCACTACTATTTATTCATAATGGCATCAATAGATTTGATGCAGGCATTGCGGAAGCCCTGTTCTTCCAGAGCGGTGACACCTCGAATGGTAGTACCAGCAGGGGAGCAGACATTGTCCTTTAGCTGACCAGGATGCTGGCCGGAAACCAACTGCAGTTTGGCAGAACCAAGGATCATCTGAGAAATAAGAACGTAGGCATCCTGGCGTTGAAGACCGTATTTCACAGCAGCGTCTCCGTAGGCTTCAATCATGAGATCTACAAAGGCAGGGCCGCAACCGGTTACAGTGCCACCGATTCCCATTAATCTAGAAGGCAGCTCCTTTACCAGGCCAACAGAGCGGAACAACTCCACAATCTGCTGATGCTCCTCTGAAGTAAGGGTGTTTTCCTCCTCAAAAAGCAGGACGCCTTCCCCTACCATAGCAGGAGTATTTGGCATAATGAATTGCAATCTGGTGTTGGTAGTGATAAACTGACGATACTTGGCAATATCCCAGCCTGCGGCAATAGAAATCAGTGCCTTGTCCTCTAGAGCCTTACCTAGTTCATTGATAACGGCTTCAATCTGATAAGGCTTGCAGGCCATGACCAGTGTATCAACACTTCGTGCCAAGTCCTTCAAGGTTGCTACTGGCGTAAAGCCAATAGTTTCAGCATTTTTCAGCAATTTTTCTTGATGGGGGGCATAGGCATAAACATTTTCCTTGGCAATAGCTTTGGCATTGATGAAGCCCATAGCCAGGGCCTGGGCCATGTTGCCCATACCGATAAATCCCAGTTTTTTCATATAAGCGGAACCCACTGTATTTACTTCCTGTCAAGGGATAAGCACAGCGATTCCTTCGCTCCTTTCAAGAGTAAGGTGGGTTGATGTAGCAAAATACGATTGTATTTGCCCAAGGGATATTATAACATAGTTGGAAATTTTTTTCGAGGTGTGAATAATGGCAAAGAGTAAAAATATTGATATGCTTCACGGTTCCCTGTGGGACAAAATGGTGATTTTTGCCCTGCCGCTGGCTTTGACAGGTATGCTGCAGCAACTGTACAATGCAGCTGATGTGGCGGTGCTAGGAAAGTTTGTGGGGACTACGGCAATGGCTGCTGTAGGCAATAATATTGCCATTATTGGCATTATCGTGAATTTGTTTTTGGGATTATCCCTTGGCGGCAATGTAATCATTGCCAGATTTATTGGTGCCAAGCAAAGAGAGCGGGCTCAGGCGGCCTTGCATACATCCTTTGTCTTGGCTTTGATTATTGGCTTTTCTATGGCAATTATTGGCCAAATTGCAGCAGGAGCTATTATCGAATGGCTGCAGGTTCCCTCTGAGGTAGAGGAGATGGCAGAAACCTATCTTCGAGTATATCTTTTGGGTATGCCTCTCCTGGCCCTGTATAATTTTCAGTCGGCCATTTTTAGAGCTCAGGGAGATACGAGAACGCCCTTGATGGCTCTCATGGTGTCCAGTATGTCCAATGTGATTATGGATTTGCTTTTTGTTCAGCTAGGCTTAGGAGTGGCTGGCGTAGCCTTAGCTACGGATTTATCCAATGGTATTAGTTCTGGTATTTTATGTTGGAAGCTGCTTCATGCCAAAGAGGGACTTCGGTTGCAGCTAAGCAAGTTGCGTCCAGAAAGGGTGCTGTTGAAAAATATTATTAAAATAGGTTTGCCAGCAGGCATTCAGGGCATGGTTTTCTCTATATCCAATATTTTGATTCAGGCAGCTATTAACAGTCTGGGACCAGATGCTATGGCAGCCTCGGCAGCAGCCTTTACCATTGAAATCAACGTTTATTGCTTCTTAAATGCTTTTGCTCAGGCCACTACCACCTTTGTTAGTCAAAACTACGGCGCGGGGAATATGGCTAGATGCCTGATGGTAACCAAACGGGGGATGATGCTGGCTCTCGGCTCTACTATGGGCATGGCGGTTCTGGTGCTGCTGTTGTCCCAGCAGCTTTTGGGATTCTTCAATCCAGATGCAAATGTTATAGCCCTGGGTACTGTTCGGTTATGGTATATTGTGGCACCAGAATTTTTGCAGGTATTTATTGATGTATTTTCGGGCGCTCTGCGAGGCTATGGCTATTCACTAGGGCCTGCCATATTGACTTTGGTGGGAATTTGTGGCGTGCGGATAATTTGGCTGTATAGCGTATTTGCGGTATATTCTACCTATGATGTACTTATGGCCTGCTATTCCATTAGCTGGCTGGTAACGGGAGCTATGATTGTAGGGATGTATATACACTATAGAGGAAAAATCCTTGGAGCTAATGCTAAATAAAATCAAAAAGCAGACAAAATACTACAGCAAACTACAATAAATTCCTACAAAGTTTCTTGCTTTTTGGGAGGAAATATAATAACATAAAATACGAATGAGTGTGTCAATCAACAGACTGAAATTGCTCAATTGTTGTCTCTGATTATTTCTGTTGATGTGAAAGGATAAATTATGCTGGATTTTGAAAAGCTTGACAATCTGTATACCAAGGCCTTTGCCATGCGTAAGAAAAAGCATTGGTTAAACCTGCCTTGGGATTTTTTGATAGGAATAAAGACCAAACATCATGGTATGTGGTATGGACTGCCTGTTATAAATACTGAAGATGATGCTATTGGCTTTGCTATTTACGACAAGGCATATGGCTTGCCTGTGGTTCGCTATATGTTGGATGAAGGATTGATGGATAATAGTTCGGATTATGAATGCGAAAGTTTTTTGAATCAGCAGAATGTTTATTATTTTACCTTTGTAAACAAATCTGAGTTGAGGCATTGGAAAGAAGCAGAGTGGATTCAGGATTATTGTGATAAGCATGGACTGAAATGCCGTGGCAGAAGATGTTATCCACTCTTTCATCATCTTGAGCCAGGTTTTTATACCAGAGATTTGAATAGTGTGGAGGAAATATCCGCCTGTGAAACCTTTGTGAAAGCTCTGGATGAGCTGGATAGAAGGCTGGAGGCAGGGGAATTGCTGCCACAGCAGGGACACTATGGTAAAAAAATAAAAGAAAAGATAACTCTTCCTGTATTGCTGGAGCAGGCTAATGGCAGCTGGCAGCTAGGCAAGGAAAATCTACCTCCTGCTGGTACTTTGAACTGGCCTCGTTTGCTGCCTAATGATTTTGATACTGTCCGCATGAAACGATTCCCTAAAAATGGCAGTATTTGGCAGTTGGAAAAATTCACACACGAGATGAATAGGATGACCTACAATGTTGGCGGCCAGGTAGAAGAATTGCTTCGAGAGGGTGCCGGTATATATGTAGATGCTCTGATTATCTATGATGAAGCTATGGGCCATATTATGTTTATGGACAATTTCTTCATGCGGGTTGAAGGTCAAAATGCCATTATGAGCTTTATGACAGAGGCTATGGAGAAGGATGGCCGTCCTATGAAGATTGTGGTGGGCTCCGAGGAATCCTACGAATTTATGAAAGTGTTCTGTCAAAAGCTGGATATTCAATTAGTATTGGATGAAGTACCACAACTGGTAACCATGAGAGCAAATGTGCTGGCAGGCCGTAATCCTGTAGAGAATTTCGATGATGAGGAATGGGAACCTATGGATCCTAGAGCAGATTGGGGCTGCAGCAGCGGTTATATGCCGGATTTAGAGGACAAGGCGGCTAAAAAACATAAAGGCAAAAAAGCAAAGCAGAATAGTAGCATGATTAAAAATGACAAGGACATGAACAAGCTGCTTATGCTTATTGGAGATTTTTTGCATGCGCAGCTTTCTGCCACTACAAATGAAAAACAAAAGGCAGAGAAAAAACTCAATGCCTTTTTGGATAAATGTACCAAAGCTCATTATTTGACCAAGATGGATGAAAACATGCTGGAGGTTCTCTTGAATCTGGCTATGACATCTCCTATGGACAGTAAGCTGTTCCGTAGCATTGTAGGTGAATACCAGCGACGATTAGGAATAGGCACAGCAGGTTTTTTGGCTATTGTCAGTGATGAGGATGTTTAAAATTTTTATTTATTAAGGACCTATGGCCTTGCAATTTTTCACATAATTTTATTTCCAGCTAATTTGTTAGGGCTTGGTACTAGGAATTTTTGTGTGGCTATGGTAAAATAGAATTGATTTTTAATTCACAAGGTTATATTGTTGATATTCTACGAAGGGAAAGTGATTAAAACATGAAGGTATCTATCATTATGGGCAGCGACTCCGACTGGCCTATTCTGAAGCCTGCTTATGAACTTTTAAAGAAATTCGACATTGAGGCAGAGGTTATTGTAGCTTCCGCTCATCGCACTCCTGCCAGAGTAAAGGAAATTGTTACCACTGCTCCTGAGCGTGGTGTATGCGCCTTTATTTCTGCTGCTGGGGCAGCTGCCCATCTGGGAGGCGTTATTGCCAGCTACACAACTCTGCCTGTTATAGGTGTACCTATTAATGCAACCGCACTCAACGGCATGGATGCCCTGCTGAGCACTGTACAGATGCCTTCAGGGATTCCTGTAGCTACTATGGCTATCAATGGTGCCAAGAATGCGGCTATTTTTGTTGTAGAGATGTTTGCTATCTCCAATCCTGAGCTGGCTCAGAAGTTGAAGGACTATCGCCAGAACATGGTTGAGGAGATAGAAAAGAAGGCAGCCCGTGTAGAGCAGCAGCTGGGTTGACCAACATATTGCCGCATATCAAGGCTCCCCAGATGTGGGAGAGCTGTGTCAATGTTAGGAGAAATAGAACAACAATGTATAGTGTAGAAGTTGAAGGCAGCAAGTGGAAAGAGGAATGTGGCGTTTATGGCGTATATTCCCATGAAATGGATGTTTCCGGCATGACCTATTTGGGCTTGTATTCCCTGCAGCATCGTGGTCAGGAAAGTGCAGGTATTGCCATTACTGATGGCGCCTGGATGGATGTTACTCGGGGCATGGGCTTGGTAAATGAGGTTTTCCGTCATCAGGTTCCTCATATGGACAATCAGTATATTGCTATTGGCCATGTTCGTTATTCCACTACCGGCTCCAGCATGCTGGCTAATACCCAGCCACTTATGGTTAACTACTCTGGCGGCAAGATTAGTCTGGCTCATAATGGTAATCTGACTAATGCTACCGAGATTCGTCGGGAGCTGGAGGATGCAGGTACTATTTTCCAGACTACTATTGACTCCGAGGTTTTTGTGAATCTGATTGCCAGATCCCGCAAGGCCACTGTGGAGGAGAAGGTGATGGAGAGCCTGAACAAGATTCAGGGTGCTTACTGTCTCACCATTATGACTGAGAATAAGCTGATTGGTGCTAGAGATCCACAGGGTTTCCGTCCTTTGTGTCTGGGCAAAATCGGCGATGATACATGGATTCTTTCTTCTGAGAGCTGCGGTTTGGACGTAGTTGGAGCAGAATTTGTGCGGGATATTGAGCCAGGTGAGATGGTGGTTATTGACGAGAATGGTGTCAAGAGCTATCATTTTGCAGATGCCAAGCTTTCCATGTGCGTATTCGAGTATATTTACTTTGCTCGTCCCGATTCTGTACTGGATGGACTTAGTGTACATGAAGCTCGCTTTGAGATGGGCCGGGTGTTGGCTAGAGAAACTAACTACAAGGCAGATATTGTTATCTCTGTACCAGATTCTGGTAATACTGCTGCTTCCGGTTATGCCTACGAATCTGGCATTCCATATGTAGAGGGCTTGATGAAGAACCGCTATATTGGCCGTACCTTTATTCAGCCTACCCAGAAGAAGCGTGATACTGCTGTGAAGCTTAAGCTGAATGCTATTGCTTCTGCCGTTCGGGGCAAATCAGTAGTTATGGTGGATGATTCTATTGTACGTGGTACCACCAGTGGCAAGATTGTTCGTATGCTTCGCAATGCTGGTGCCAAAGAGGTACATATGTGCATTAGCTCTCCTCCTATTGTTTATCCATGCTACTATGGTATTGATACCTCCGTCCGCAAGGAACTGATTGCAGCCACCAAGAGCGTGGAGGAGATTTGTGAGTACATCGGGGCTGACTCCCTGCACTTCCTGTCCCTGGAGGGCTTGAAGCACTGCATGGGCAAGCTGGGGCCTGATCATATGTGTTATGCCTGCTTCAACGGCGGTTATCCGGTAGAGCAGAAGACCGCTTCTCCTGCCGAGCATGACAAATATGTATTTGAACAGCGTAAGAAGTCTTAATATACAGGAGGAAAAGGATTAGATGGAAAAGAAACTTACTTATAGAGATGCTGGCGTAGATATTGATGCAGGAAATCTGTCTGTAAAGCTGATTAAGGACAGCGTAAAGGCAACCTATCGTCCAGAGGTATTGGGTGATCTGGGTGGCTTTGGCGGCCTTTTTGCCATGAGCACTAAGTACAAGGAGCCTGTATTGGTTTCTGGTACTGACGGTGTAGGCACCAAGCTGCGTCTGGCTTTTATTCTGGACAAGCATGATACCATTGGTCAGGATGCTGTTGCTATGTGCGTTAATGACATTCTGGTACAGGGGGCTGAGCCTCTGTTCTTCCTGGATTATCTGGCTGTAGGCAAGCTGGAGCCTGAGCAGGTAGCAGATGTAGTAAAGGGTGTAGCCAACGCCTGCAAGGAGTCTGGCTGTGCACTTATCGGCGGTGAGACTGCTGAGATGGCTGGCTTCTATGCTGAGGGAGAATATGATATTGCTGGTTTTGCTGTTGGTGCTGTGGAGAAGTCCAAGATTATCACCAGTGAAAAGGTAAAGGCTGGAGATGTTATTCTGGGCCTGCCTTCCTCCGGTGTTCATTCCAATGGCTACTCTCTGGTTCGCAAAATTGTCTTTGATGTAAAGGGCTTCAAGGGTGATGAGTACATTGACGAGCTGGGCAAGACCATTGGTGAGGAGCTTTTGACTCCAACCCGTCTCTATCCAAAATCCTGTCTGCCTCTTATTGAGAAATTCGATATTCACGGTATGGTTCATGTAACTGGTGGCGGTTATTATGAGAATATTCCTCGTGCCTTGCCAGAGGATATGGGCGCAGAGATTGATGCTACCAGCTGGCCTGTTCCACCTATCTTCAATTTGTTGAAGGAATGGGGTAATGTAGACTGGCATGAAATGTATCGTACCTTTAACATGGGTATCGGTATGATTATCATTGCTTCTGCTGACGAGGCAGAGAAGATTAAGGCTGATCTGCAGGCTCGCAGCGAAGCTGTATACGAAATCGGCAAGGTTACTCAGGGTAGTCATGAAGTAATTGTTAAGGGCGGCGTATTCGATGAGTAACCATATTTTAGGTATTCTTTGCTCTGGCCGAGGTTCCAATATGCAGTCCATTATGGCTGCTATTGAGTCTGGTCAGATTAAGGCAGAAATCGGCATTGTGCTAACAGACAAGCCAGAAGCTAGAGCTTTGCAGGTTGCCAGCGAGGCAGGCATCAAAAGTGTTTGTGTTAATCGCAAGGCCTGCAGCACTCAGCAGGAGTTTGAGGAAAAGCTGGTGGCTGAACTAAAGGCTGCCAATGTTACTTTGGTAGTTTTAGCTGGCTTTATGCGCATACTCAGTCCATATTTTGTGGAGGCGTATCGCCATCGCATTTTGAATATCCATCCATCCCTGCTGCCATCCTTTGGCGGGGCTCATGCGCATCGTGATGTGTTGGCCTATGGTACCAAGGTATCTGGCTGTACAATTCATTTTGTGGATGAGGGTATGGATCATGGTCCTATTATCCTGCAGGACACTGTACCTGTACTGGATGATGATACTGAGGATACTCTGGCTGCCAGAGTTCTGACCAAGGAGCATATTCTCTATCCAAAGGCTATAGAGCTTTTCGTTGATGGTCGTCTGGAACTTATAGATGATCGTCATGTCCGTATCAAACCATAAACAGGCTCAGGGAATTATTTGGCCCTAGGGCTTAAATAATGCTTTGACCAATGAGAAAAGGAGATAGACTACTATGAAAATCAAACGTGCATTAATTAGTGTATCCGACAAAACCGGTGTTGTTGAGCTGGCCAAGAAGCTCCATGCTGCAGGTGTGGAAATCGTTTCCACCGGTGGTACCATGAAGGCTATTAAGGAAGCAGGTATTCCTGTAACCTATGTTAGTGATGTAACTGGCTTCCCTGAAATTATGGATGGCCGTGTTAAGACCTTGAATCCATACATTCATGGCGGTATTCTGGCAGTTCGTGATAACCCTGCCCATGTAAAGGCTATGCAGGAGCACAAGATTACTCCTATTGATATGGTAGTAGTTAATCTCTATCCTTTCAAGGAGACTATTTCCAAGGCTGATGTTACTTTGGCCGAGGCTATTGAGAATATTGATATCGGCGGCCCTGCTATGATTCGTGCTGCTGCTAAGAACTTCAAGTACGTTACTGTTGTTACCAACCCTGCTCGCTACGACGAGGTTGCTGAGTGTGTAGCCAAGGATGGCTGCGTAGGTGGAATGCTGCGTATGCAGCTGGCTCAGGAGGCTTTCCAGCACACTGCAGAGTATGATGATTGCATTCAGAACTATCTCATGGAACAGGTGAACAAATAATGAATATACTGGTAATTGGTAGTGGTGCCCGTGAGCACACATTGGTATGGAAGCTGGCTCAGAGTGCCAAGGCAGACAAGATTTATGCAGTACCGGGCAACCCTGGTATGGCTCAGCTGGCAGAGTGCATTGATGGTATTTCCATTACAGATAATGATGCTCTGGTTAAGCTGGCTCAGGAGAAGAATGTAGAGCTGGCTGTAGTAGGCCCAGAGGTGCCATTGACTAATGGTGCTGTAGATGCCTTTAATGCAGCAGGTATCAAGGCTTTTGGCCCTGTACAGGCAGCAGCAGAGATTGAGGGCTCCAAGTCCTTTTCCAAGAATCTCATGAAGAAGTACAATATCCCTACTGCCAAGTACGAGGTATTTACTGAGGCTGAGGCAGCCAAGGAGTATATCCGTCAGGAAGGTGCTCCTATCGTTATCAAGGCTGATGGCTTGGCTGCAGGCAAGGGTGTTATTGTAGCCATGACTCTGGAGGAGGCTCTGGGGGCTATTGATGAAATCATGGGCGATCAGGCCTTTGGTGCTGCTGGCAGCCGTGTGGTTGTTGAGGAGTTTATGGTAGGCGAGGAAGTTTCCGTTCTTTGCTTTACAGATGGCAAGACCATCGTGCCTATGGTTCCTTCTCAGGATCACAAGCGTGTTTATGATCACGACAAGGGACCTAATACCGGCGGTATGGGTGCCTATGCTCCAGCTCCTGTTGGTACTCCAGAGCTTTTGGCTCAGGTTCAGAAGGAAGTTCTGGATCCTACTATCAAGGCTATGGAGCAGGAAGGACGTCTGTACAAGGGATGTCTCTATGCAGGCTTGATGGTTACTGAGGCTGGCCCTCGCGTAGTAGAGTTCAATGCTCGCTTCGGTGATCCAGAGACTCAGGTTGTTCTGCCTCTGCTGGAAAGTGATTTGGTAGATGTTATGCTGGCATGTATTGATGGCAAGCTGGCCGAAACTGAGGTAAAGTGGAGCGACGGTGCAGCGGTATGTATTGTTATGGCTGCTGGCGGTTATCCAAAGTCCTACAACAAGGGCGATGAAATTGTAGGTATTGATGCCTCCGAGGCTGATGGCTGTACTGTGTTCCAAGCAGGCACCAGTGCCAAGGATGGCCATATCTATACCAATGGAGGCCGCGTGCTGGGTGTAGTAGCCAAGGCTGATGGCATTCAGGAGGCTGTTGACAAGGCTTATGCCGGAGTTGTCAAGATTTCCTTTAAGGATGCTCATTTCCGTCATGATATTGCTCATTGGGCATTGGAAAGACTTAATAAGTAAATATTTTTGTATGCAGCGGTGCATATTTTTAGCTGATTGCTGAATATGCACCGTTTTATTGTCTAATATTTGGACATTATATTGACAAAATTGGACATATGTTATATTATTGAACTGATTAAATTTACTTAAGTGAAATTTTTCATGTTTGAATGGGGCTTTTGTTAATTATTATTTGATTGTAAAAAACAATTTACACAAGGGAAAATGAAAAAGAGAGGGACTTGGGAAATGGCAAGAAGAAAAACTTATGCCAGCGAGGATGGCAATATTCAGAAGCTGGTGGGAAATCACGACCATGCATCAGCCGTAAGAGCAAGAATTATCAATAGCGCAAAATGCCTGTTGGCGGAGGAAGGATATAGCAAGACTACCATTCGTAAGATTGTGGAGCATTCCGGCATTCTGACTGGCAGTATTTACTATTTCTTCAAAAACAAGGAAGATATTTTCCACGCTATTCTGTTGGAGCTGATGCGGGATTGTATTCGTCGTATCAATTTGAGATTCCAAAATGAATCGCCTCTATTTATTTATGCTGCAGTTTGTCAGGTAGAGTTGAAGGTACTGGCGGATAATCAGATAGTACGGGATAGTTATAAGAAGGGTTACGATTCTATTATTATCTTTGAGGGTATGATTGCCCAGTTCCATGAGATGGCCAGAAACCTCTTTAACGGCACCAAATACGAAAGAAGTGACGAGGAATATTACGAAAACACCCTGATGATTAAGGGTGCTATGCATGCTTGTTTAACAGAAATGTCCTTCCGTCGGCCTATTTCCTTGCCAAGATCCAGAGAACGGCTAATTCGTATGGCCTGTGAGATGTTTGGCACCAAGAAGGAAGCCGCAGAGATTGCCACCAAAATTCGCGAATATGGCAGCATCTGGGAGGATATTGGGGTGGAATTGGTAGAGAAGCCTATCTCTTCCCTGCCATGTGAATATGAGTTTTAAAAGTTGACAAACTAAAAAAGACTTCTAGGAAACGATGGTCCTAGAAGTCTTTTTATTACATTAAATGACTATGTTCGTTGATATCTTCAATAACATGGCGAATTACCACCATAAAAGGAACGGCCAAAAACATACCAGCAGCTCCCAGCAGCTCCCCGCCTAAAATGATGGAGAGAATAATGGCCACAGGATGTAGATTCAGGGAGCGGCCTACAATGGCTGGATAGACAACATTATGGTTTATCTGAGTCATAACCAGGTAAAAGATAGCTGTCTGAATGGCCAATTCAGGATCATAAATAGCGGTCATAAGGATACCGAAGCAGGAGGCTACAGTAGGGCCCAGCACCGGCACAAACTCACTAATGGCAGAAGCCACAGCAAATACAGAGGCAAAGGGCAGATCCATAATGGTGAAATAGCCATAAACAATAAAGCCGGTGAGAACACAGATGGCCAGCTGACTACGGACATATAGCCGCAGGGACAGCAGGATTCTATCAATCAGCAGAGAAATCCGCTTTACATCCTTGGCTGGGAAAAGTCTAGCCACAAATTTTTTGATTTTATCTCCATCCATAAGCATGTAGAAAGATAAAAAGATAATAATGATAAAATCAATAAATTTGTTGAAAACAGAAAAGGCAATTAGCAGGGAAGAACGGATAGCATCTGTGATAAAATTAGATGCTTCCGCCCAGGCCTCGTTCAATCCGGTTTTGAAAATACCGCTTTCTGTCCAGCCATGCATATTTTGAATATTGCTGGCCAGCCGTGGCAGTTCATTGGTAAATTCCGACAGGGTAGGAATAAAGGTGCTGGAAACAATGGCTACAAGTCCCAGTAACAATCCCAAGAAACCAGCTAAGCCAAGGAAGGCGGCTAGCCCCCGGGGCAGTTTCAGAGCCATTTTGTCTACCAAATCCAGAAGTAACAGTGTCAAAAGCACAGATAGGAAAAAGACAAAGGCGAAAGATGGCATATACCAGAAAGCTGCCAGTAGGCAGATAATGGCAACACCCACAATTATAGATGTTTTATGGCGATTCCACATATGTATATCAACTCACTTTTATTTTTTCATATTCAGGGTAGAGCATTCCGACTTTCCAAGGAAATTATTTCCGCAACTTGTTGAAGCGGTCGGCCAGCTCTTGAGCAGATAAATCTCCCTCTGCCGGAGTCATAATAGCCTGATCCTCAACATATACTATGCCATTTACCACATGAGCTTCTGGAATATTTCTGGTGCCTCGTTTGTAATAACGAGCCAGATTGCCGGCTACAAAATAAGAACGCTCAGCACCGCTCATGGAACTAATAGAAGCAGGAGTTACAAACTCCTTACCATGAATTTTAACCACTCCATCTGCTACGGTAACAACCCCATTAGAGTATTCGGAGATTTTCTTAGCATAGGAATCTCGGCGCTGTTCATGGGTTGGATGGTCAGATGGACTAAACATATCGCCTACGAAATTTCCCTTGTTAGAGCCATATTCCTCTATAACCTTTTGCCATACAGCAGCAGTGGCACCAATATTATAATTCGTATGAGTCATATACTCAAAGGCCAGGTTGTCAGCTTCCCACTCTAAAGGCTTGGAAATATGAACCTTGTCAATGTAGTTGGCCACTACACCGGCACCTAAAGCGGCACCATAGCCACCGCCAGCAGCCACTGCTGTAGCCAGCAAATCTACAGGAATACTTTTCTGATAGCCCTTCAGTACATGATTCTTCTGACCGTGGCCCATTTCATGGCCTAGTACTACGGCAATTTCATCATCAGTGGTCAGCAGAGAAAAAATACCTGTGTTAATGGTCATATTGTGTCCCAGAGAGCAGGCTGCATTAAAGCTGGTATCTGGATTAATATAGTAATTATAAGGCATATCATTGATGGATGGATCTACCTGAGCAATGGCTTGGGAAAGATTGGCCATAATCCGGTCTACCCGCTGGTTCAACCCAGGATCGGTATTAACACCTTGCTGCTCCTTCATGGATTGAAAGAGAGCCTGACGACCTTCCTCGGTATTGTTCATGGCCTTTAACTGTTCATTTTGAGCAGACATCTGAATGCCAGCAGCAATAACGGAGCCTAATACGCTGGCATCTGCCTGAGAGGGCAGGGCTGCTGTTATAGGCATACCTACAGCCATACAGGTTACTAACAACTTAGTTAGATTCTTTTTCATGTTCAACATACTAAAACCTCCATAAGATTCTATTCCATAGGCTTGATATTATTATATTAATACATGAAGAACGATTAGGCAAATTAAAATACCATTAGAATGTTCTTTTGAGTAGTATTGCTTAGGATTTGTGAAAATATGCAGGTAAATTTACAAGGAAGCTAGACTTTGAAAAGCGAGATTGCTATATTGATTAAATTTGGTTATAATATTTGGTATATATCTGAAAATAAAAATGTATGGCGAAAGGAGCTTGCAATATGGATAAGCTTTTGAATAAATATGCAGAGTTGGTGGTAAGAACTGGTGTAAACCTCCAGCCACAGCAGCTATTGGTAATAAATTCCCCTATTGAATGCAGTGATTTTGCCCGTCGGGTGGCAGAGGCTGCCTTTGAGGCCGGAGCTAAAGATGTAAAGGTAATCTGGTCAGATGAACGATTGGCACGGATTCGCCTGGATAAAGCAGAGGCAGAGGTTTTTGATGAATTTCCTGCCTGGCGCCGGGATATGTTTATGGATTTCAAGGCTAAGGGAGCAGCAGTAATTTCCATTCACGCCTCAGATCCTACTATTTTTCAGAATGTAGATACAGACAAGCTGACCAGAAGTCAGCGGGCTGCCGGGGTGGCACTTTTGGAATATCGTCAGGCCATGATGAATAATGAGCTGAGATGGTGTGTGGTATCCATTCCTACAGAAAGCTGGGCTGCCAGGGTATTTGCCCAAGAGGATGGCAAAACAGCTGTGGCCAAGCTGTGGCAGGAGATTTTTGCTACTGTACGCATTGATGAGGAGCATAATCCAGTGGAGGCTTGGCAGCAGCACATTGCTTTTCTGCAGAGGGCCTGCAAATTTATGAATGAACAGAAATTTACTGCTTTGAAATACAGCAATAGCTTAGGAACCAAGCTGACTGTAGGCTTACCAGAGGGACATATCTGGGCTGGTGGTGCGGAAATTGCTGGTGATGGGGTAGAATTTGTGGCCAATATGCCAACGGAGGAAATTTATACCCTGCCAGATAGGAATAGGGTAGATGGATTGGTTTACGCCTCCAAGCCTTTGAATTATAATGGCAATTTAATAGAGGGTATCTGTCTGGAGCTGAAGAAGGGCAAGGTTGTTAAGGCTTCTGCCACCAAGGGTCAGGAGGTGTTGGAGCAGTTGCTGGCTATGGATGAAGGTGCCAGCCATTTGGGAGAGGCGGCCTTGGTTCCTTATAATTCTCCTATTTCCAACAGCGGGATTCTTTTCTACAACACCCTTTTTGATGAAAACGCGGCCTGCCATTTGGCCTTGGGCAAGGCTTATCCTACCTGTATTCAGGGAGGAGAAAAAATGAATAGCGTGGAGCTGGCTCAGCATGGCGTAAATGATTCCTTGATACATGAGGATTTTATGATTGGTACCAAGGATATGGAGATAGATGGGGTTAAGGCTGATGGCACGCTGGTTCCAGTTTTCCGTCAGGGAAATTTTGTTAGCTTTGACTAATTAAGATTTGGAGATGTGTGATTTGCTAAAGGGATATTTTGAATTAAAGGTGTTTAAGGCGGCCTGGCCCATTATTTTTGGCTACATTCCTCTGGGCATGGCCTGTGGGATATTAGCCCAAAAGGTGGGCTTTGACTGGTTCCAGATGCTGATGATGGCGGTTTTCCTTTTTGCTGGCAGTGGTCAGTTTATTGCCTTGGCCATGATTGGCAGCGGCAGTACCATTATGCCAGTAGTGCTGACAGTATGTATTGTAAATCTGCGGCATCTTTTATATGCTTTGATTCTCAATCAGTATTTGTCCAAGGAAAGCCGCCTCTACAAGGCCTTTTTTGCCCAAGAAATTGTGGATGAAAGTTTTGCGGTGAATCAAAATCAATTTGCACTTGATGCAGAATGGAATGGCAAAAATGCTCTGGGCGTAAATATTATTGGTCATAGCTCATGGATATTGGCTAATCTAGCGGGACTTTATCTTGGTAATAGCATTTATATTGATACGGCTTTGGTAAGCTATGCCCTGATTGCCATGTTCATCGGTTTATGGTCCTTTCATTTTCTCAATGCCCGTCTGGTGTTGACAGGTATTCTGGGTGGTTTTTTGGCTTTGCTTTTGTCCTACTGGTTAACCAATATGCTGAATGTGGTAGTGGCTACGGTGATAGCAGCAGCTTTGGCAGCCTTTTATGAAATGCGTATGGGGAGATGAGGATGATAATGAGCTATAGTGATACTTTGCTGTGTATTTTTGGATTGTTTGTTGTTTCTTATATTCCTAGAATCCTGCCCTTTGCTCTGCTGGGGAACCGGGAGCTGCCTAGGGGCTTTCGGCTGTGGCTTCAATATGTGCCTACAGCGGTTTTTGGTGCTTTGATTTTTACCTCTATTTTTGGAACTGGTGTAGATGGTTTTCGCTTCAGCTGGGAGAACAAGGAGCTGCTGGCTTCTATCATAGTATTGCCAGTAGCAGCGGCTACTCGTTCCTTGCCTTATAGCATTATCAGTGGTTTGCTAGCTTATGGAGCTGCACAATATATGCTGGGATAAAATTTTGTTAAGAGGTAAAATAAATGAAGCTTAATTCTAAAATATTGGTTGGCTTGGTTCTACTTATGTGGCTGGTTAGCGAATTTGGCCCAGAGGAAGCCTCTGGAGCTGCCAGTATCTGTGGCATTGGTGTAGCAGTGATTGCTCTGGTACGGCTTTTGCAGGAGCAGAAGAAAAATAAATAACCATTAGAGAACGAAATATAGTATAATAAAAAAGTATGTAATTTGTAATCCTATAGAAACAGGTGGTGTAGCTAAATGTTGGTGGAATCAGGTTCCATTGTGACAAATGACATTTTGTCTGATGATGTAAGATGTATGGTGATTCAGGTGCCATCTATTGCTGCTGAGGCTGAGCCTGGGCAGTTTGTTATGGTGAAAAATGAAAATGGCGGTACTTTTCTGCGGCGGCCTTTTGGTATAGCTGATGTGGATAGAGAACAGGGCCGTATTCTGCTGATTTATCGTGTGGCCGGCAAGGGGACTCAGGAACTGGCCGGCTTGGAGCCTACTATGGAACTTAGCGTAGAGGGGCCTCTAGGCGGTGGTTTCCGCTTTGAGTCAGATGGCCTGGAGGCAGGGGGACGCACCCTGTTGATTGGCGGTGGTGTAGGTGTAGCCCCTATGATTTATACGGCTCGTCGTTTGGCTGAACTTGAGCCTGCCAACAAGCCTGTTTTCCTGCTGGGCATTCGCAATGAGGGAGAACTTTTCTGGCAGGATTATCTGAAGGATTTTACAGAGGAAATCATCGTAACCACCAATGATGGCTCTGCTGGTATCAAGGGATTTGCCATTGATGCTATGCCGGAGATTCTCAGTCGTTACGATATTCGTCATATCAAAATCTGCGGCCCTACCATTATGATGGAGGGATTGGCCAAGTTGGCTATGGAGCAGGGCATTGAATGCCAGGTTTCCTTGGAAAAGCGCATGGCTTGCGGTGTTGGCGTCTGCTTGGGCTGTACCTTTGAGGGAATGATTAGTGGCAAGAGATGGAAGATTTGCCATGATGGCCCTGTATTCCCTGCGGAGGAGGTTTTTGAGAAATGAATTTTGAAAGACTGGCGACGGATTTTGCCGGAATAAAGATGAAAACTCCTGTCATGGGAGCATCCGGCACTTTTGGCTTTGGCATAGAATATAAGGATTTTCTGAATCTGGGTGATGTGGGGGCGATTATCAGCAAGGGTTTGACGCCCCTGCCCCGGTCCGGCAACAATGGGGTGCGGGTGGCAGAAACCCCTGGCGGCATGCTGAACTGTATCGGCCTGGAAAATCCCGGCATAGATGTTTTTTTGCGGGATATTCTGCCAAAGGTAAGGCAGGAAGCCCCTGATACGGCATTTATTGCCAACTTTTCCGCCGGTACGGTGGAGGACTACGGCATGATGGCGGCCAAGCTGGATGTGGACGGTGTGGATGGCGTGGAGGTGAATATCTCCTGTCCGAATGTTAAGGAAGGCGGTATTGTCTTTGGCACCGACCCGCGGGCAGCGGCAGCTGTTACCGAGGCCGTGAAGAAAAACACGAAGAAGCCTGTGATTGTGAAGCTGTCCCCAAACGTGACGGATATCACCGTCATGGCGAAGGCCGTGGAGGAGGCCGGTGCAGACGCCATCGCCCTGATTAATACCCTGACGGGCATGGTGATTGATATCCGCACGCGGCGGCCGCTGCTGGGCAATATTACAGGCGGGCTTTCCGGCCCGGCTGTGAAGCCAATTGCTGTCCGCATGGTATGGCAGGTGGCTCAGGCGGTGAAGATTCCTATTCTCGGACTGGGTGGCATTACCTGCGGCGAGGATGCGGTGGAATTTTTGCTGGCAGGTGCCAGTGCCGTGGCTGTGGGTGCAGAGAATTTCGTGCATCCTGATGCTGTGGTGCGGGTTGCAGAGGATATCGACGCCTATCTGGAGGCAGTGGGGCTGAAGCATGTTTCTGAGCTGGTGGGGCAGGTCAGGATTTGATGCAAAAGCACTCTATATGGAGTCTGTTGTAAAAAATACTTTCAATTTTGCAACATTTTGACTGGAAAAAGAGGTTTTTCCTGTTTTGTGGCGAATATTAGCATACAGGAAAATAAGTATTGAGGCTAGGAGGTATAGAGAGATGTTTTTGTTTGGCTCAAGTAATGATAATAAAAAAGCTGCAGGCCGCGGTGAGGATTGTGCGCAGATGAAACGGGATGTGGAAAACCTGGACAGGTTTCTGCAGAAGGCGATTGATGGTGACTATACGGCGTCAATGCCTCGTGTAGAGTCTGCCGAGCTGCAGCGGCTGGGCAAAAAGATTGAGGCATTTTTGCAGAAGCAGCGGGGTGATCTGCGATCCATGCTGATGAAGCTGAACGAATCGGTATATGATTCCACGGAGGTGTCCGAGGCGCTTAATGCCATTGTTACTGAGAATACCCATGTTTCTGCCAGGATTGATGAGATGCACAAGGTAGTGGAGTCACTGGCCAACGAGATTATGGGGCTGGCGGGAACTGCCACGGAGACATCCGACCAGACCAGAAAGGGCATGGAGGCCATGCGCAATACCGAGAGCAGTATTGATACTGTTGCACGGGAGACTGCGGCGGCAGAGGAAAGCCTGCAGAGCATGCATGGCAGTGTAATCCAGCTGCAGAAGGATACAGGCAATATCAACAATCTGGTGGAAACGGTACGGGGCATCGCTGACCAGACCAACCTTTTGGCGCTGAACGCCTCTATAGAGGCAGCCCGCGCCGGTGAGCATGGCCGGGGCTTTGCGGTGGTTGCCGAGGAGGTAAGGAAGCTGGCGGAGCAGTCCAAGCTGTCCGTAAGTGAAATCAATGAGCATTTGTCCAGCATCAAGGGAACCTCCAAGGATATTACTGATGAATTTACCCAGATGGATTCCGCCTTCAAGAATAATACGACGGCTGTAAAGGAAGCCACATCCCACACCCAGAAGCTGACAGGTGTCTTTGACGGCATTGACAATGCTGTGAATATCCTGGCGCCTTTGGCTGAGGAGCAGTCGGCAGCTTTCCAGGAGATGACCGCCTCCCTGCGTACTACCATGGATGATGTTCATAGGCAGAACGATTCTACCAAAAACTGCAACCGCTTTGTGTATGAGGCCTTGAAGGCATCCAGCCAGATGCGCACCGCCCTGGCCGGTCTGGATCTGGATATTACGGACAAGGAAAATGTGGAGCTGGCCAAGACGGATCACCTGCTGTGGCGGGCACGCATCAGCCAGATGCTGTGGGGCAATATTGACCTGGATGCATCCAATGTCCGCGACCATACTACCTGCCGCCTTGGTAAGTGGTACGCCTCCAAGGGCAAGGAGCTGTTTGGCAACCTGCCGGAGTTCCGGCAGCTAGAGAAGGATCACGCCAGATTCCACTCCTGCTGTGCGGAGGCCATTGATGCCTATCATGCTAACAAGCAGCGGCAGCTGGATGAGCTGATGGATGAGTTGTCTGCTCTTTCCTCTACTGTTATAGGCAATCTGGAGAAATTGAAAAACGAGCTGTAGGCATTTACGGGCTTGTGCTTTCAAAGTAGCGGCATGACGGTGCCGGTACGGAGATTATTCCGTTTCCGGCTCCGTCGTGTCGCTTTTTGTGTGTGGTGTGCAGGGGGCTGCATTAGCTGCTGCACGCCGCTTTGCAGGATATTTTGCCAGGCCTGGGCGGGTATGCTGATTTTTTGCTTGTCAGGACAGGATTTTTGTGGTATATGTAAGAAGTTAAATAATTTTTCAGGAGGAAGGATTTTGGCTGATTTTAGAGAAGAAATCCGGAAGCGTCGCACCTTTGCGATTATTTCTCATCCGGATGCAGGTAAGACTACCTTGACGGAGAAGCTGCTGCTTTACGGTGGCGCCATTCATCTGGCTGGTTCTATCAAGTCGAGAAAAACCCAGCATCATGCTGTGTCTGACTGGATGGAGATAGAGAAGCAGCGCGGTATTTCCGTTACCTCGTCTGTTTTGCAGTTTAATTATAATGGTTATTGCATCAATATCCTTGATACGCCGGGCCATCAGGACTTTTCTGAGGACACCTACCGCACCCTGATGGCGGTGGACAGTGCTGTCATGATTATTGACGTGGCCAAGGGCGTGGAGGCGCAGACCAAGAAGCTGTTCAAGGTCTGCAAGCAGCGGGGCATTCCTATTTTTACCTTTGTTAACAAGCTGGACCGCTTTGGCAAAGCACCGCTGGATTTGATGGATGAGCTGGAAAATGTGCTGGGCATCCGCTCTTATCCCATGAACTGGCCTATTGGCACTGATGGCAACTATTTTGGGGTGTATGACAGGCAGAAGAAGCAGATAGAGCTTTTTGATGATGATACTTCCCACGGACAGAACGCCAGGGCATCTGTGACCGGATCTTTGGATGATGCCAGATTCGTAGAGATGCTGGGAGAGGAAGCTCATCAGACTCTGGTGGATGATATCGACCTTCTGGATACAGCTGGTGAAGAGTTTGATTTGGACAAGGTAGCTCGTGGTGAGCTGACTCCGATGTTCTTTGGCTCTGCCATGACAAACTTTGGTGTGCAGAATTTCTTGGAGGAATATCTCAAGCTGGCACCAGAGCCAGTAGGCAGAAATTCCAGCGCTGGTCTGATTGCTCCAGATGATGAAAAATTCTCCGCCTTTGTGTTCAAGATTCAGGCTAATATGAATCCTGCTCACCGTGATAGATTGGCCTTTATCCGCATCTGTTCCGGCAAATTTGAGCGAGGCATGAGTGTTTATCACAATCGCAGTGGCAAGCCTATTAAACTGGCTCAGCCACAGCAGTTCCTGGCTCAGGATAGACAGATTGTGGATGAGGCTTATCCAGGAGATATTGTGGGCCTATTTGATCCAGGAATCTTCGGTATTGGAGATACCCTTTGCGATCCATCCCACAAGTTTAGCTACGAGGATTTCCCTGTGTTCCCACCAGAGAAATTTGCCAGAGTACAGGCCAAGGACACCATGAAGCGAAAGCAGTTTGTCAAGGGTGTAGAGCAGCTAACTCAGGAGGGCGCTATTCAGCTATTCCAGCAGGCAGGTGCCGGCACTGAATCCTACATTGTAGGCACAGTAGGTACTTTGCAGTTTGAGGTGCTGGAATATCGTCTAAAGAACGAATATGGTGTAGATATTGTGATGAATATGCAGCCATATGAGGTAGCAAGATGGATGACCTATGCAGATGGCCGGGAGGTAACTCCAGCCAGCCTTCGCGGTGCAGACCGCGGCATGTTCGTCTACGACCGCCGCAACAACCCAGTATTGTTGGTAAATAACGAATGGGCCTTGGGCTGGATAACCGATAACAATCCAGACTTAGAGCTCCATGTAGTACCTGTAGATAAGGTCGAAGCATAAAATTATATACAGTAAGCTAATCCCTGCTAGCTGCAAATCCTACAGCTGGCAGGGATTTTGTGATATTACACCTACCGCAAATCTTCCGGAGCGGTCATGGGAAAATATACAAAGATATTAATTGGAGCCATATTGCTTTCCTTGGCTAATAAAATTCTTTTAGGTAATCTCATGTTTATTTCATTTGTGGAGATAGGATTGATAATATATGCTCTATATTGGATAAGCCATCTTTCTGTGCTTGAAATCTTTTATACCAGCATGGGGAAATCATGGTATTTGGTTGACCTATATCTGCACCTATTTGTTTGAATCTGTAGCTTATGGTTATGGTTTAAAATATTTATTTGTAAAATTTTAAGAAAAAATCTCATTTGCTATTGACAATGATTCTGATAAAGATTATCATATTTAAGTACTTTGAGATTAGTTATCAATGTATTTTGAAATCATGTATCATTATCATTGGAGGTATTGGCTATGACATTGAAAGATGGCAAGACCGGTATGACTCTCCGCGTAGATAGCATTGGAGAATCCGGTCTCAAGGAAAGACTGATGACAATGGGTATGCTGCCAGGCACCAAAATTAAGGTGCTGCGTTCCGCCCCCCTGGGAGATCCTATTGCAATTGGACTGCGTTCTTACAATTTGGCTATTCGTCGTAAGGATGCAGAGCAGATTCAGGTAACAGCAATCTAATTGGGAAGGAGATTTTAGCAAATGAGTGGAAGTTTATCCGTAGCCCTTACTGGTAATCCCAATACTGGTAAGTCTACTATTTTTAATGAGCTGACTGGTGCCCGTCAGAAGATTGGTAACTGGCCTGGCGTAACTGTTGATAAAAAGGTAGGTTATGTTCGTCATAATGACAAGGATATTATGATTGTGGACCTGCCAGGTACATATAGTGTCAATGCCCGTTCCCCAGAGGAGAGAATCGTTATTGATTATCTTATGGAGAACCACACTGATTTGGTTGTAGATGTGGTGGATTCCTCTAACATTGAGAGAAATCTCTTCCTGACCTTACAACTGTTGGAAAAGGGCATTCCTTTGATTATTGACCTGAACATGCAGGATGAGGCCAAGAAGCGGGGCATCAAGATTGATGTCAAAAAGCTGGAGAATTTCTTGGGCTTCCCTGTACTACTTACAGTGGCTAGAGATGGCAGCAGCCTGAAGAATATGTTGAATGTCTTTACTTCTATTTCCATGGAAGGTTATGGCCCTAGTGAGAAGCTGCAGGCCCATATTGCTAAGGCCAAGGAGATTGAGTCCACTGTTACTGATGAAAAATCTCGTCAGGAGCAGCTGATTGAGCTGCGTTATGCCTTTATTGATGAGATTCTTAGAGAGTCTGTTACTTTCTCCCATGTAGGTACTACCACCTCTGAGAAGATTGACCATGTACTGGCTAACGGTATTCTGGCTATTCCAGCTTTCCTGCTGATTATGTATGCTGTTTTCCAGATTACCTTTGAATGGATTGGTCAGCCTATCGCAGACTTCGTAGATGAGCTGGTCAATGACCAGTTCCTAGGCTGGGCTTCTGAGACTCTGGCAGATGCCGGGGTAGCTGATTGGATGCAGTCCCTTGTTTGCGATGGCATTATCGGTGGCGTTGGTTCCGTTATTACCTTTGTACCACTGATTTTCATTCTGTTCTTCTGCTTGAGCTTCCTGGATGGAACTGGCTATATGGCTCGTGTAGCCTTCATTATGGATCCTATTATGCGTCGCTGTGGTTTGACTGGTAAGGGTGTTATGCCTTTGATGATGGGCTTTGGCTGTGGCGTTCCTTCCATTATGGGTGCTCGTGCCTTGGATACGGAAAAGGATCGTATGCTGTCCATTATGGCTGCTCCTTTCCTGACCTGTGGTGCTAAGCTGCCAATTATGGCCCTATTTGCTGCCATGTTCTTCCCTGATGATGCTGCTAATGTGGTATTTGCCATGTATGTAGTAGGTGTGGTTATGGCTATTGTTTCCACCAAGCTTTTGTCTCATACCACTTTCAAGGATGATAATTCCACTTTCCTGTTGGAACTGCCTCCATATCGTATGCCAGATATGAAAACTGTTCTGCTGGAAACCTGGGATAAGGGTAAGGGGTATCTGGTTAAGGCTGGTACTATTATCTTCCTGGGCTGTGTAATTCTCTGGTTCCTGTCTGCCTTTAATAGCGAGGGTATGGTTAAGGATCTTAATGACAGCTTCCTGGCCTCCATTGGTTCTGTGATTGGTTCCCTCTTTGTTTTCCAGGGCTTTGGCAACTGGGAGGCTGGTGCAGCCGTACTTTCTGGTGTTCTGGCCAAGGAGTCTGTAGTATCTACCATTGGTATTCTCTATGGTATGCCTGATATTTCTGCTGAGGCAGAGGATGCAGTGGAGACTGCTGAGGCTATGCTGGGGACTGGTATGGGCAGTGCCTTTACACCATTGTCCGCCATTGCCTTTATGGTATTCTCCCAGCTGTATACCCCATGTGTAACTGCCCTGGGTACTATCAAGAAAGAGGCTGGTGGCTTCAAGTGGATGGTATTTGCTGCGGTTTATATGTTTGTGCTGGCCTGGGTTGTTTCCCTGCTGGTATATCAGATTGGCAGCCTGTTAGGCTTCTAAAATAATTAAGTCAGCATACTATTACAAGTGGTGCTTAGTTAAGTTATCTGATACAATAATAAGGATAGGAGGTCTATATAATGAATGCTCAGACTTTGGTTTTGTTAGTGATTATAGCTGTTTTGCTGGTTTTTGCTCTCCGTCATGTATATCACAATTTTGTAGAGGGCAAGCATGATTGCTGTGGCTGTGATGCCTGCAGTGGACATCATGACAAGGAAAAAAATACTGGGGCGGAAGAAGGCTCCTGTCCGTATTGCAGTGGTCACAAATAATTTAATCTACTAAATGGGGACTGTTTTCCTGGTGATTTCCTAATGCTAATATTCGAATCGAATTTGCATTAGGAAAAGCTAGAGAGACAGTCCTTTTCTATTGTCTGGAAATAGGCAAATTACCCTTGAAAATGGCATGGTTTTAGGCTATCATAGGTAATAGGAATAGCTGAAGTGTTATTAATACATATCAGCAATAAATGTATAGTATGGTGACGGTAATGAGGGAAAAAAAGTCGTTAAGAAGTCTGGATAAATTAGTATCCAGCTTGGAATTTTTGAATTTCGAGCAAGGTAAAAAGCGCTGTATGAATGACGAGGAGTTTTATCTGGAGCTTGTAAAAGAGTTTGCAGAGGAAAGCAAGCTGAAAACCTTGCAGGAGAACTATCAACGGCAGGACTGGCCCCAATATAGGATGAATGTGCATACTATTAAGAGTTCGGCGGCCTATATAGGGGCAGAGGAGCTTTCCCAGCAGGCTAGGCTTTTGGAAAATGCTGCCAAGGAGGGCAATCAGGCATATCTTGTGGCGAAACATATTGAATTTACTCAATATTACCAAAAGGTATTGCAAGGAATTAAGGACTTTCTCGCTGAAATAGAGTCGGCAGGAGCATAAATTTAGAGCAGGGTTGGCGATATACATGGAAGAAAAGAAAATTTTGGTCGTGGATGATAGTGCCGTAAATCTCAAGCTGGCAGGAAAAATCATTAAATCCCAGGAGGGATGGAAACCCATATTGGTACCATCTGGACAGCGGGCTTTGAAGTATTTGGAGGAAAATCAGGCAAATTTGATTCTCTTGGATGTGATGATGCCAGAGATGGATGGCTTCCAGCTGTTGCAAATACTGCAGGGAGATGAAAGGCTGGCCAAGATTCCTGTGGTAATGCTGACAGGAGATGAGGAGGCAGAAACCAAGGAACAAGGCCGACAGGCAGGCATAAAAGCCATGCTCCACAAGCCTTTTGATATATCCCATCTGTTGAATACCATAACGAAATATATGGACTGAGGAAGAGGTCATGGATGATAATATACGGGAAGAGATTCGTCAGCTAAAACTGGAATTAAAAAAGGCCCATCGGGAGGTAAAGCGTCTCCATCGAGAGAACAATATCCTTTCTACCATGAACGAGCAGGCCAATAGATTCCGAGAGTTTAGTGAGGCCAAAAAAGGACGACAGGAATACTATACACGAATGTTTGTGGAGAATTCTCCTAATATTTCCATTATGTTGGATAGTCAGCTTAAGACACTTTTGGCTACAGAGCAATATTATCAGGTAGGCCGGTGTACCACTGAGGAAATTAATGACGGATTGCCTATTGCTACCGTCTTTCATGGTGTCATGGAATATCCTGAATGCAAGCATTTGGAGTCTGTGTGTCAGGTAGCTTTGACAGAGCAGCGGGAAATTCACTACATTGAGAAATTAAATGTGGAAAGGCAGGAATTGGTCTACGATGTCTATATTCATCCAGTAACAGGCATAGAGGAAGGGGAAAAATGCCTCATGCTGATTATGGTGAATATTACAGATATCATTTCTGCCAAGGAAAAAGCTGAAACTGCCGATAAAGCCAAAAGCAGCTTTTTGGCCAATATGTCTCATGAAATAAGAACCCCTATGAATGCTATTCATGGCATGGCGGAGTTTATTATTCGGGATACTACAGATATATTTGCCAGGGAAAATGCCATTCTCATAAAGAATGCATCTACCTCTCTTTTGACTATTATTAATGATATTTTGGATTTCTCCAAAATAGAGGCAGGCAAAATGGAATTGATAAATTCCTCCTTCCAATTGGCTTCTCTTTTGGTAGATGTAGCTGCTATTATTCGCATTAAGCTAAAGGATAGCAAAGTCTCTTTTGTGTTACAGATTGATCCTGAAATGCCTCGTGGCCTGATTGGGGATGAAATCCGCATCAAGCAGATAATGGTAAATCTTTTGAATAATGCGGTGAAATTTACCCAGGAGGGTACTATTACACTTCGTATGGGCTGCAGAAAGCTTGGGGATGACAATACGGTAAAGATATATGGCAGTGTGGCAGATACTGGCATTGGCATAAAACCCCAGGATTTGGGTAAGCTGTTTTCCAGCTTTCAGCAGGTAGATACCCGAAGAAACAGGTCTATTGAGGGTACTGGCTTAGGCCTGGCCATCAGCCGTCGCCTATGTGAGTCTATGGGCGGTACCCTAGGGGTAAAAAGTGTTTATGGTCAGGGCAGCGTATTTAGTTGGACTATGGTGAATCAGGTAGATGATTGGACTCCTATTGGCACCATAGGCAAGGGGGATATCCAAAATCAGGAAAAGCTTTTCCAATATACCTTTATTGCGGAAAAGGCCAAGGTGTTGGTGGTTGACGATAACAAGGTAAATCTCAAGGTGGCAGAGGGAATGCTGTCTCCTTATAGAATCCAGGTAGTAACTGTAGAAAGTGGTTATGAGGCTTTGGAACTGCTGAAACAGCAACATTTTGACATTGTCTTTATGGACCATATGATGCCTATTATGGACGGGGTAGAAACCTTGCAAAAGCTTAGATTACTGCCTAGCCATGAAAAAGACGTGGTGGTGGCTCTTACCGCCAATGCAGTAGCTGGTGTGCAGGATGAGTATCTCCAGCTAGGCTTTCAGGGATATTTATCCAAGCCGCTAGGGGATAAGGAATTGGATGAATGTCTGCGTAGTTTTCTGCCTTCGGATACCATTTATAAGCTGGATAAACCTTTTACCAGCAGAATGGATGAGGTAGATCGGGATATTCTTATGCAGGTTTACACTGAGGGACACAAAAAGATTAAACTGTTTATGGATCTGCTGGAGGCAGAGGATTGGTCAAGATATACCATTGAGGTACATGCGCTCAAATCTGTAGCAGCTCATATTGGCCAAAAGCAGTTGGCGGAAATGGCCAAGGCTCATGAAAAAGCAGGTAAATCAGGAGATTATCAGTATATTTATCGAAATTTTGACAGACTTTTAGCTCAGTATGGTGCCTTGTTGACCTATATTAGCGAAAAATTTGCTGAGGAACTTTTTCTGCCAAAGCAAGAACAGAACCTGTCTGCCATATCCTCGGAACAGTTATCAAAAAAAACTGTTCAATTGCAGGAAGCATTAGAGGATTATGATCTTGATAGAATGGAAGAAGTGTTGCAGGAATTGCTGGGATGCCAGCTTGACAGTGCTAGACATAAGCTGTTATCTCAAATGAAAGATGCCTGCGGCGAATTTGATTATGATACTCTGGAGAAACTTATGACACAATGGCAAAATGCCAATAAATCATAATATTAGAGGTGAGAATTTTGAAATCAGTAGCATTATTTACTGAAGAGATAGATGATCTGGAAAGGGCTGTGGCAGAGCTGCAAAAGCAATGCCAGGGATTTGATTTTCAGCAGCATAGTGCAGGACTGCTTTTTGCCCATCCAGATACCGATTTGGAAGAATTAATGTCTTTGCTGACGGAGGCATTTGCCATACCTATTATAGGAGTTACTGCCTCCTTTATATTTACCATGGAAGGTGTAAAAAGAGAGGGTATTTCCCTGCATTTTTTCTCTGCTGATGATTGCCGCTTTGCTGTGGATAGTACAGGAGAACTGGAGCCTGAGCATGTAAAGGAGGCTATGGGCCAGGTTTATCATAACTTGGTTAATCAGCTAGGTGAAAAACCAAAGCTTCTTTTGACTTATGGCAATCCAAGCTTAGACATGGCGGGAGACGATTTTGTAGATACTCTGGATACCTTGTCTGAGGGGGTACCAGTATATGGCGCCATGGCATCAGATGATTTTGCTGTGGAGGACTGTCGTTTTGTGTGCAATGGTCATGTATTTCAATATGGTGCGGCAGTTATAGCTATCAGCGGTAACATCCAACCAGTTATGTCCAGTGGTTTTCATGTGGATACGGCTATTGATTACGAAGGCATTGTCACCCGTGCTGAAGGCAATCAGGTGTTAGAGCTGGATGGTGTGCCTTTTGTGGAGGCTTTGACTAAAGCTGGCGTGGTTTTTAATTTTGATAATGCTCAGGATTACCTCAATACTCCTTTCAAAATTTCCTTTGAAACTGAAGCCGGAGAGGAAATACAATGCCTGCGCCACCTTTTTTGTGTGGATAAGAAAAAAGGAACAGCCAAATTTTTTGGCAAAATACCTGTAGGAGCCAAGCTGCAGGTAGGGATTCTGGATGCAGAGGGGATTCATGACTCGGTGGCAAGTGTAGTCCATGATTGCCTAGAAGGTATTGCAAAGAATAATCCTCAAAGCTATCATACTCTGATGGTTACCTCCTGTGCCTCCAGACTTATGAGCTATACCAATGCTATACATGATGAAAGCATTGCCTATGTGGATAGGATACCAGATGGGATGGAGATGTCAGGCTTATATGCTTATGGCGAAGCCTGTCCTATAAAAACTAAAACTAGCAGCAAGGGAAGAAATGCTTTTCACAATACCACGTTTTCCTTGCTGGTAATGTAGCAATAGGGAGTGTTTGCAATATGGATTTTAGACAATTGGAGTATTTTTGTACTCTGAGCCGCCTAAAAAATTTTACCCGCACAGCAGAAGAACTGCATGTTTCCCAGCCTTCCGTTACCAAGGCTATCAAGTCCTTGGAAACGGAGTTGAAGCTGACCTTGATAGATAGGCGGCAAAAGCATGTTACCCTTACCAATGAGGGCAAGGCATTTCTGCTTCATGCGGAACAAATCATGAAATCAGTAGAGGATACCTACAGGGATATGGAACGCTTTCAGCTGGAAAAGCAGGGTACAGTGCATTTTGGTATTCCTCCTATGGTAGAGGCCTATCTATTCCCAGATCTTTTCACCAGCTTCAAGGCTATGTACCCTGATATGAATCTGGATGTGCGGGAATATGGAGATTCTACAGAGGTAATGGAAAAGGCGGATTCCGGTGAGCTGGACTTCGGTATTATCTTTTCCAGCCGAGGTGATACTAAGGATAATCAGATGTTGATTATGACAGATAATATGAGTCTCTGTGTCAGCCCTGAGCTGCCCTTGGCCCGCAAGGAAAATATCAGTTTTGATGATTTGAAGAATGAACATTTTATCATGCAGCAATCTAATACCTATCAGTATCAGCATGTATATGAGCGGTGTGTGGAAAGGGGTTATATACCGGATATTCTTCTGTGTACCACTCAGCTGAAAACCATTAAACAGCTGGTAGGCAATAGACTGGGTATCTCCGTGCTGCCAGATTTTGTTACCAATGAGGAAACCATTTTTGTACGCCGACAGCTTACACCACCTCTCAAGGTTAATATCTGCCTTTACTGGGGACGGAATAAACAGCTCAGCGATATGGATAAGAGATTTTTGGATTTCATCAAGCACTATGTGGCTACTGAGGAATTTAAGAGCCATTTTACAAAAATATAGAAAAATAAAGAATGAAATGTATGACGTCGGAGCTCCGGCGTCATTTTGTTTTAAAATCCCTGCTTGACAAGGTAGTTCTTTTTTGGTATTATTTTTCAGGTTATATAAGCTCTTGATAAGGAAGGGCGTATCTACCAACTGCCGAGAACAGTTGTCTATGACCCGCTGGGTTGTAGTACACTTTTTAGGCGGTTTTTTTTGTGTGTAATTTAAATTACCCCTTTGCCACAAGTTTTGTAGTGTACATTTTAGTTGTAGGATAAGGAGTGTTGACATGAAATACGATGTTATTATTATTGGTGCAGGCCCTGGTGGTATTTTTTCTGCTTATGAGCTGATTAAGGGAAATAAGGATATTAAGGTGGCTGTATTTGAGGCTGGCCGTCCCTTGGAGCAAAGAAAATGTCCTATTGACGGCAAAAAAATCAAAAGCTGTATCAAATGTCCATCCTGCGCTATTATGAATGGCTTCGGGGGCGCAGGCGCTTTCTCTGATGGCAAATACAATATTACCAATGATTTTGGCGGTACTCTTTATGAGCATATTGGCAAAGAGGCTGCTCTGGAGCTGATGTATTATGTGGATGAAATCAATGTCAGTCACGGTGGCCAGGGAACTAAAATGTATTCTACTACAGGTACCAGCCTGAAAAAGACCTGTATGCAGAACAAGCTGAAGCTGCTGGATGCTTCTGTACGCCATCTGGGCACAGATAAAAACTATATTGTCTTGGAAAATATCTACAATGAACTGCGGGAGAGAGTGGATTTCTTCTTTATGACTCCTGTGGAAAAGCTGGAGACTTTGGCTAATGGTTATCAGGTAATTACTGCCAAGGACAGCTATGAATGTGATAAATGTATTGTTTCTGTAGGCCGCAGTGGCAGTAAGTGGATGGAAAAAATCTGTCAGGAGCTGGAAATTCCTACCATGTCCAACCGTGTGGATTTAGGGGTAAGAGTGGAGCTGCCGGCAGAGGTATTTTCCCATCTTACCGATGAGCTGTATGAAAGCAAGATTGTTTACAGAACGGAAAAATTTGAAGATAAGGTGCGTACCTTCTGCATGAATCCTTATGGCAGCGTGGTAAGCGAAAATACCAACGGCATTATTACCGTAAATGGCCATAGCTATGAGGATAAGGCTCTCCAGACAGGTAATACTAATTTTGCCCTGCTGGTATCCAAGCATTTCTCTGAGCCTTTCAAGGATAGTAACGGCTACGGTGAAAGCATTGCCCGCCTTTCCAATATGCTAGGCGGTGGTGTGCTGGTACAACGCTTTGGTGATTTGGTGCGTGGTCGCCGCAGTACCCAGAAACGCATGGATGAAGGCTTTGTTACTCCAACTCTGGCAGCCGCACCTGGTGACTTAAGCTTGGTTCTGCCGAAGCGTATTCTGGATGGTATTATTGAGATGATTTATGCTCTGGATAAGATTGCTCCAGGCACAGCCAATGATGATACTTTGCTTTATGGTGTAGAAGTAAAATTCTACAATATGGAAGTAGAATTAGATGATAATCTTGAATGTCGTTATAAGGGACTGTACATTATTGGTGATGGCAGTGGTGTAACCCATTCTCTCTCTCATGCTTCTGCCAGTGGTGTCTTTGTGGCCAGAAAGATTCTTGCTGATATGTAAGTAAAATAAAATAGCCCTTTCTGACTTTTCCTGAATTATGTAGGGAGGAAAGCCGGAGAGGGCTATTTCTATCTAAACCAAGCTGCTAAAAAGAGCATCTACAATTTGGTGAATATCAGTGGAGGCAATGGAGGAATAATTTACTACAAAGGTATGCTCCGGAGCGGCCTGACGGTTTTGATAATAATGCTGTAACGGCTGCAGCATTAATCCCTTTTGTCGCAGTCTAGCCTGCAAATCCCTATCTGATAGACTAGTATCGATTTGCAAGAGAAAATACAAGCCAGAGGATTGCTGGAGAATTTTAATCCGCTCATGGTCAGGGTGGCTGGTTAAAGCCTTTAGGAGCTGTTGACGAAGTTTTTTATAATTGTTCCGCATGCGGTTAATATGCCGCTCGAAATACCCCTGATTAATAAACTCTGCCAGAGTATATTGCTCAAAGGTGGATACAGTACAGCTAAGGTAGTTTAATTTGTTGTTAAATTCTTCCATTAAGGGCATGGGCAGTACCATATAGCTGATACGAATGGTAGAGGCCAGACTCTTGGAGAAGGTATTCATATAAATAACCTTATTGCTCATATCTATGCTGAATAGGGAGGGGATAGGCCGACCTACCAAACGGAACTCTGTATCATAATCATCCTCAATAATATATCTAGGCCCAGCTGCCGCCCAGCCTAGCAGCTCATAGCGACGGCTAATGGGGGTAATAATACCTGTAGGAAAATGATGGGAAGGGCTGATATGAATAACATCACAGCTTACAGTGTTCAATGCTGTTACAGACATACCCTGCTGGTCAATAGGCAGGGCAATACAGCAAGCACCGTTGTCCCGATAGATGCGCCGCAGCTTTTGATACCCCGGATCCTCCACGCAATAAATTTTGTCCCGGCCAATAAGCTTAATCAATAACTCGTAAAGGTATTCTGTACCGGCGCCAATAACAATCTGCTCTGGAGAAATATCCATACCTCGAAAATGGCGCAGATGATTGGCTATGGCCTGCCGCAAAGGGGCTACACCTGCTGTAGGAGACTGAGTGAGAAGAAGCTGCTGTTTCTCGCTAATGGTATGTCGTAGCAAACGGCTCCAGGTGCTAAAGGGAAAATTTTCCGCCAGCAGGCTGTTAGAGGACAAATCCACTCTATGAGGGGCAGGGGCTATAGGCGAGTCCTTCAGCTCAGAATTTTTTGGGGTGTCCTGTTGGGGAATGCTATCTTCCCAGTCAGGAAAAGTATTCTTCTTTTGGGGATTGTTATTGTTTATTTGCTGTTGGTCAAAGAAATTCATGGATTGACGATAGTTTTCCACTGGGGAAACAAAATATCCTGATTTTAAGCGGGCATAGATATAACCCTCAGAAACCAGCTGTCCATAGGCTCCTTCTACAGTTATGGTACTGATGCCCAGCTGGGTGGCCAGGGAACGCTTGGAGGGCAGCTTGGTGCCTGGTGTTAGATGATGCAGAAGAATTTCGTTTTTGATGTATTGGTAAATCTGCATATAAATAGGCTGAGGCTTATGGGGGTCCAGATTCAAAGTCAGCATGTGGGGCCGCCTTTCTGTTATAGATTGAAATAAGCTAAAATTGTGGTAAAATAAAAGCGGCAGAAAATGCCGCTTTAGTTTACAGAGAAATTTTCTGCAATGGCTTTACCAATATCAGGAAGATTATGGCATTGAGAAGTGCCTTTAGAGCCAGTCCCGGTGTGGAGCTAAGTCCAGCCTCGATACTGTCATAAAGCACAGCGCCAAAAATAGTATAAGCAGCCACCATCCAGACAAGGCCTAAGAAAATAGCTGTAAGATTGCCACCATTAATCACAAAGCTGTTATGATTGCTCTTGTAAAGTATGCCAAAAATCCAAGCCATAATATATTTGATAAGCAGTGTAGGCACAATCCAAAGGGCAAAGCCTCCAATCAAATCTGCCAGAGCAGAGCCAACTGCACCGGCAACAGCTCCCTGCTTACGGCCTAACAGTACCACCGCTAGCAAAACAGCTGCATCTCCTAAATGGGCATAACCCAAGGGAATCGGAATCTTTGGCACAAAGGTCATAACAAAAACAATAGCGGTAAATAAAGCAGTAAGACATAAATCCTTAGTTGTTAATTTCATAATTGTCACTCCTGACTGTATTTTTGTTCAATATATTGAATATGGTACTTAGTATAATGCCACATTGGCTATATTGAAATAGTCAGAATAAGATAAAAATATAATATCAGATTTATGGTCAGATGGAAAGATATTTTTGTAAAGGATGAGGAAATGGAGCAGGAAAAAATATATGCCAAGCAAGCAGGATATAAGCATTTGAAGGCTTTGGGACAGTTTTTTACCCCCAAGGCTGTGGCAGAATTTATGTGTAACTGGGCTGGTAAAAATGCCAAAAATATGCTGGACCCTGCAGCTGGTAACAGTGTGTTTCTGTGCCAGATGAACAGGATTTATCCTCAATGTAAGCTAAAGGGCTATGAAATTGACACCGGGATTCTGGATTTTTTTGGTAATCCCTCTGGCGCAGAAATGATTTTGGGAGATTATCTGACTCTGGATTGGCAGGAAAAATACCAGGCTATTGTGGGGAACCCTCCCTATAATAAATTCCAGGCTGTAGACAATCGTCTGAATATATTTAACAGAATTTATGCCGAAACCGGTATTCATTACAGTGGCAATAGCAATCTTTATAGCCTTTTTTTTATAAAAAGCATCTATCAGCTGGCACCGCAAGGGAGGCTGGCCTATATTATTCCCAGTGAATTTCTCAATTCCGCCTATGGCACCCAGCTAAAAGAATTGCTGTTAAGACAGGGATTATTACGGTGTATTATCAATTTTCGTTACAATGAGGAAGTATTTCCTGGGGCCAATACTACCTGTTGTATTATTTTGCTACAGCAGATGAAAAAAAAATATGTGGATTTTTATAATCTATCCTCCATAGAGGAGCTGGCTCAATTAGATGTGGATAAAGGCTTAGGACCACATGGTATCAGGGTGGCCTATAACAATCTAAAGCCAGAGGAAAAATGGCGTCCTTATCTTCATCAGGAAAGTCAGCGACAGCTGGCTCATTTAGTGTCCATAGGGAAGTATTGCCGGGTTGGCAGGGGGATTGCCACAGGAGCTAATGATTTCTTTTGCCTAAACCGACAGCAGGCAGAGGAATTGAAAATTGATGAAAAGTATCTTCAGCCCTGTCTTTGTCGCAGTAAGGATGTAAAAGGTAATATTTGGCAGCTAAAGGATTGGCAGACTCTGGCAGATAAGCAGGGTAAGGCTTATCTACTGAATATACAGGGTGAGCCAGATGGCAGGGTACTGAAATACCTTCGACAGGGACAGGCTCAGGGACTGGATAAGCGGTATCTTCTGTCCAAAAGACAGCCCTGGTATAGTATGGAGCAAAAGCCTGTGGCTCCTATTTTGATTTCTTCTGCCTATCGCAAAGAATATAAGCTTTTACGAAACTTGGCTAGAACAGCTAATCTAACAGCCTTTCATGGTATTTTTATCCGCAAGGACTATGAGGAATTAACGGATATTATCTTTTGCTATTTTCTAACAGCCACCGCCAGAGAGCTTGTTAATCGCAATCGGAAGGAACTGGGGCGAGGACTGGAGAAACTGCAACCAGGGGACTTACAGCAGGCAGAAATGCTGGATATAGAAATCCTTGGTGAGCAAGCCAGGTCAAAAATATTGACTATTTATGACCAAATTATAAAGCAGGAAGCTTCTCAGGTAAATCTGGTTAATGAACTGGAGAAAATTTTTTCTCCCTATTATTGTACAAATTTGGAAAAGATGTTACAATAAACAAAGACGAATAAATTAGACAAAACGGGAGCTTGCAGAGGCAGGCTGAGAGTAGGCGTAGGCCTTGACCGTACCTGATGTGGATAATGCCACCGTAGGGAACCATATTGTGTAGATATAATGGTATACCAATGGTTGTGGCTAGGTATACCATTTTTGTGTATTAGGAAAGGATGTTATGTATGGCAAAAGAGTATAAGACTCAGATGGAGGCAGCCCGCAAGGGGATTGTGACTCCGGAAATTGAAAAGGTTGCTGCCAAGGAGCATATGTCTGTAGATGAGCTGCTGCCACTGGTAGCTTGTGGCAAGGTGGCTATTCCTGCCAATGTTAACCACAAATGTCTGGAGCCAGAGGGTATTGGCTCCATGCTGCGCACTAAGATTAATGTAAACCTTGGTGTGTCCAGAGACTGCAAGGACTATGATGTGGAAATGGAAAAGGTTATGTCTGCTGTAAACATGGGCGCAGAGGCTATTATGGACTTGTCCAGTCACGGCAATACTCAGCCTTTCCGTCGTAAGCTTACCAGTGAATGTCCTGTAATGATTGGTACTGTACCGGTTTATGACAGTGTTATTCACTATCAGAGAGATTTGGATACCCTGACTGCCAAGGATTTTATTGATGTTATCCGCCTTCATGCTGAGGATGGTGTGGATTTTGTTACCCTCCATTGTGGTATTACCCGCAAGACCATTGACCAGATTAAGAAGCACAAGAGAAAGATGAATATTGTTTCTCGGGGTGGTTCCTTGGTTTTTGCCTGGATGTCCATGACTGGCAATGAGAATCCTTTCTATGAATATTATGATGAGATTCTGGACATTTGCCGTGAATACGATGTTACCATTTCTCTTGGTGATGCCTGCCGTCCTGGCTGCCTGGCTGATGCTACTGATGTATGCCAGATTGAGGAGCTGGTACGCCTTGGTGAGCTGACTAAGAGAGCTTGGGCTAAGGATGTACAGGTTATGGTTGAGGGACCTGGTCATGTGCCTATGGATCAGATTGCAGCCAATATGAAGGTACAGGAGACTATTTGTCAGGGAGCACCTTTCTATGTATTGGGGCCATTGGTAACAGATATTGCGCCTGGCTATGACCATATTACAGCAGCCATTGGTGGCGCTATAGCAGCTATGAATGGTGCAGCCTTCCTGTGCTATGTAACCCCAGCTGAGCATCTGGCTCTGCCAAATGTAGATGATGTAAAGCAGGGCATTATTGCCAGCAAGATTGCGGCTCATGCAGCTGATATTGCTAAGGGTGTCAGTGGTGCTAGGGATATAGACGATAAAATGGGTGATGCCCGCCGGGTATTGGATTGGGAGGCTCAGTGGGAGTGCGCTCTGGATCCTGAAACTGCCAAGGCCATCCGGGCGGATCGTTCTCCAGAGCATGAGGATACCTGCTCCATGTGTGGCAAATTCTGTGCTGTTCGCAGTATGAACAAGGCTTTGGCGGGAGAGCATATTGATATTCTCTAATAGGTATTAGTTCTGTAAGCCCTGCTGATAAATAAACTGCTGTCTTTCTTGAAATAAGAAATTGTTGCTGGCTGTTATTTATTGGCAGGGTTTTGTCATGGCAAAAATTTTGTATTTGTGGTATGATAGGCAGGAACTAAAAATGTGGAGGTGCTAATATTTGAAGGCTTTAAGAAATTTTGCTTCCTCAAGAAGGTGCAAGGATTTGATTGTCATTGCTGTGGTGTTGGAGGCCTTTTTTCTGGCACTGTCGCCTTTAGTAGCGGAGGTTTCCATGCTAATAGGCTTTTTGATTTATCTATTTCGCTGGCGAATGGATAAAAATTACCATTATAAGAAATCACCGGTATTTGGAGCTATAGCTGTATTTATGGTCTGTGGCGCAGCCTCCATACTGGTTTCTCCAGATAGTGGCTTTAGCTTTTACAATTGGTACAATCTGGCGGTAGTATACTGCATGACCTTTGTGCTGGTGACGCAGAATGTTACGACTAGGGATGAAATCAAGGTGGTAGCTTGTGCTCTTGGACTTTCTGCTTTAGTGGTGGTGGCAGATGGCTTCTATCAGTTTATTTTCGGCATTGATACTGCCGATATGAAATGGGTGGATGGCGAGGCCTTTCCAGAACTGCGGAAGCGGGTTTTTGCTACCTGGGAGAATCCTAATATTTTGGCAGCCTATTTGGATATTGTTATCTGTGTTCTACTGGGGCTGTTTGCCAAAATGAATAATAAGAGCACCAGAATATATCTGGCTATGTTTATGGTGGCCTCCTTGGCCTGTCTGGCCATGACCTATGCTAGAGGAGCCTTGCTGACTATCGCTGTTATTATAGGCTGTTATGGTATTCTAAAGGATAGACGGATTCTGCTGACCCTTATTCTAGTAGCTGGTGGTGTATTGGCTTTAGATCCAGTGCTGTGGGAGCGCATGCAGACAGCTTTTCTGGTGGCAGATACATCCTCGGAAATGCGGATTGCCATGTGGGAAAGTACAGTTCAGATGATTATGGACCATCCTCTGCTGGGGATTGGCTGGGGTGCCTACTGGATGGTGTACCCGCTGTATGATACCTATATTGTTGATGGCAGTGTAACACTGGTTCATGCCCATAATATTTATTTGAATTACTGGGCAGAAATTGGCTTGATCGGCGGTACTGCTTTCCTGTGGTACTTTTTCAAAACTATGGGACTGTCTCTTTTTAACAAGCGGGTATTGCCAGACACTTTGATGGAAGGCCTGCTGCTGGGATTGGGATTGGCGTTGGTTTCTGTAGCGCTGAATGGTGTGACAGATGATGTATTGTTTAATATTCCATCCTCTATGCTGTTATGGCTGCTATGTGGATTGGTCTATGCTATAAGGAGTCTTGGGCGTTAGTAAAATAGATTCGAGGGGAGTGATTGCCATGAAAAGATTTGTAGTATTTGTTTTAGGCTTTATATTGTTCCTAAATGGTGCTTTGATGGCTGAGGCTAAGGACAATGTATCTGAAAATGCATCTACGACAGAAGCTATGGCAGTTATTGCTGCTGATACTCCAGAAATTGCTGTGCAAAAACCAACTGTTATTTTGATGAATGGCAGTGAAAGATATTTGCAGGAGGAATATCAGGATATTTTAACCCGCTATTTTGTAAAATGCTATTCCCAATATCGTTTTCCTATGGCATATGGCCGGAAAGCACAGCAGGATTTTTATCAGGCCTGCAGCAAGGTAAATGGGGCTAAAGATATACACAGCCTTAGCCAAAAGGAAATGGCAGAGGTTTTGAGCAGTATGGACAAGGAACAGGCATTGTTTCTTAATGTTCATGACAGAGTATACAAGACAAGGCGCCATTGGGATTGGTGGTTTGGCTCTGAAGATACCTGGGATGCAGTAGTTTATTTAGAGGCCACCTTGGTAGATAAACAGGGTATCATCGGTCACAAAAAATATCAATACACCATTGAATCCCAGTACACCCCTGGCAAAGCACTCCAGGCTGCTTATACCAGATGCATCAGACAGCTGCAGAAATCTGATATACTTACTGCTAAATAAATTGTTGACATTTGGTGTTTTTTCGTGTATCATTCATATGTATTGTTAAGAACACTAAAAAGAAATATGAACTCATCCAGAGCGGTGGAGGGACTGGCCCTGCGAAGCCGCGGCAACCATTGTCGGTGTGACAAAACGGTGCTAATTCCTGAAGGCATAGCCTGAAAGATGAGAGGTTTAGAAACTCTCTCATTAGGGAGAGTTTTTTTGTGTATTAAAAGCGATAAGGGCTGTTATATAACGGTTGTTTTCATATTTCAGGTCGTGTTTTGTTGAGAGTACAGCGAAGGATAGCTGATTAGGTTATGTAGAGGTTTCTGCTGTACAGTAGTTTATGAGGAGGCGTTTTTATGGCAAAGCGTTTATTTTTTACCTCTGAGTCTGTTACTGAGGGACATCCTGACAAAGTAGCAGATCAGATTTCTGATAGCATTTTGGATGCTATTCTGGCCAAGGATCCATATGGCCGTGTAGCTTGTGAGACTATGGTTACCACTGGTCAGGCTCATATTGCTGGCGAGATATCCACCAAGTGCTATGTGGATATTGCTAAAATCGTAAGAGATACAGTTCGTAAGATTGGTTATACCAGAGCAAAATTTGGTTTTGATGCAGATACCTGTGGTATTCTTGTTTCCCTTGACGAGCAGTCCCCAGATATTGCTCAGGGTGTTGACAAGGCTCTGGAAGCTCGCGAGGGCAATCTGGATGAGGAAGAAGCTACCGGTGCTGGTGACCAGGGTATGATGTTTGGTTATGCTACCAACGAGACTCCTGAGTATTTGCCTGTTCCAATTGCTTTAGCCCATCGTTTGGCTCGCCGTTTGGCTGAGGTGCGCAAGAATGGCACACTGCCATATCTCCGCCCAGATGGCAAGACTCAGGTTACTGTTGCCTATGAGAATGGCAAGCCTGTAGCCATTGATACCATTGTTATCTCTACTCAGCATGATGAAAGCGTTACTCTGGAGCAGATTCGCAAGGATATGATTGAGTATGTAATCAAGGCTGTTATTCCTGCTGAACTTCTCAGCGAGGAAACCAAGTATTTCATCAACCCAACTGGTAAGTTTGTTATCGGTGGCCCACAGGGGGACTGCGGTCTTACTGGCCGTAAGATTATTGTTGATACCTATGGCGGTATGGCTCGTCATGGTGGCGGTGCTTTCTCCGGCAAGGATCCAACGAAGGTTGACCGTTCCGGTGCCTATGCAGCCCGTTATGTAGCAAAGAACATTGTGGCCGCTGGTTTGGCTGACAAGGCAGAGGTACAGCTGGCTTATGCTATTGGCGTAGCTACTCCTGTGTCCATCATGGTTGATACCTTTGGCACTGGCAAGGTTAGTGACCGTGTTCTGGAAGAGCTGGTTACCAAGAACTTTGACCTGCGCCCAGCTGGCATTATCAAGATGCTGGATCTTCGTCGTCCTATCTATGCTCAGACTGCAGCTTATGGTCATTTCGGCCGTACTGATGTGGATCTGCCTTGGGAGCATACTGACAAGGCAGAGGCTCTAAAGGCTCAGGCTGGACTCTAAGCTAAATAAAATATAAAAAAGAGCTGTTTCCTTGGGGATTTGTATAGCAGCGTGAAAATATGATATTTTCATGGTGTTAGCTTAATTTCTCTCCTGAGGAAATAGCTCTTTTTCGTTATAAGTGCCAAGGTGAACCCGTTTCACCATGAGGAGTTGGAAAACCTACCTATATCAATTACTATAAGTGTCTGGTTTATGGTATAATAAAAGCAGTAGGGGGGGATTGGCTTTGGGAGAAAAAGACATTACGCAAAAGAATTTTGAGGCATACAACGATGTTTTTGCAGATATTATCAATGGCTGTCTTTTTGATGGGGAGGAAGTGATTTCTGAAAACAGCCTGATGGATACCCAGACTTATTCACAGTATAAAGCAGATGATTCTGCTATACATGAACAGGAACGGGATGTAGCAAAATATTGGCTTGATAAAAAGTGTTGTCTACGCTTAGCACTTATAGGTGTGGAAAATCAATTGGCTATTGACACGGATATGCCTCTGCGAATCATGGGCTATGATGGTTCAGCTTATCGTGACGAAATGAATCAGGATGAGTTGCAGACCTGTCAGGTTACAGGACAGAAGCGCAGAGTCAAAAATAAGCGTTATCCTATCATAACCTTAGTTTTGTATTTTGGTAAAACACCTTGGAAAAAGCCACTTTGTTTGTATGATTCGTTGGATATTCCTCCCAGATTGAGGGATTTTGTTAGTGATTATAAAATAAACGTAATAGATGTGCCTAGACTAACTGACGAGCAGGTAGGAAAATTTGTAAGTGATTTTAGAATCATCGCTGATTATTTTGTGCAGATTTACAATACGAAAGAATATCAACCTAGTAAACAAAAAATCCGCCATGTAGACGGATTGCTGAAGCTTATGTCAGTATTGACTAACGATAAGCGCTATATGGAGGTATATTCTACAGACTTAAATGAAATGGAGGGATTGGATATGTGTGAGGTATTGGATAGAGCCGAATCCCGGGGCAAGGAAATTGGCAAGAAATATGGAATTGAGATGATTAATAAGCTATATGCCTTACTCTTGGCCAAGGGATTAAATGATGATGTAACCAAGGCTATTCAAGACAAAACTTATTGTGACTATTTGCTGAATAAATATCACTCTGCACTGGTGTAGAATTGGGGGCTGTTCCTTAGTGGACAGCTCTTTTGGTTATAATGGAAACAATAGTGGATAGTGCTGTTGTATGATATGCAAACAAAAAAGGCCCTGTAAAGGTAGAGGACTTCGCACGTTCTACCACTACTGCCACTAGCACGTATTCCGCTAATGGAGAGAGTCTTTCTTGTAATCCAACTATACCACAGAATCAGTAGAAGGGCAATGAAATCCCTAATGTCTCAAGCAAGAAAATGTGTAGGGAATTTATAGAACAGACTGTTGTCAATGAAGATACCCGAATAAATAGCAAGCAAACAAAAAGAATAATATGATATTTTGCAAATCTGCTTATTAATTGATATAATGTATTTTGTATGCATTTAAGATAGGAGGAGCGGGTTTTGTATAGTTCCGAGGAATATAAAGAAATAGAAAAAAAGATTTTTGCAGGGGAGAGATTAAGCCGTGAGGATGGTATAAAGCTTTTTGCCTGCAAGGATATAGCCTGGCTAGGTAATATGGCAGATTATGTCCGCCAGCAGAAATGTGGGGATATTGTTTATTACAATGTGAATTGCCATGTTAATCTAACCAATATTTGTACTTCCAAGTGCAAGTTCTGTGCCTTTGGCCGGGATAAGGATGACAAAGGGGCTTATGCCATGGAGGTAGAAGATGCCTTGGCGCTGGTACGGGATGCCTCCAAGGATCCAAATCTGGCTGGGCTTCATGTGGTAAGCGGATTGCATAGTGATTGGAGTTTTGAGGATTATCTACAGCGATTGCAGGCCTTGCATGATGAGTTTCCAAATTTATATCTCAAAGGATTTACCGGGGTGGAAATTACGCATTTTGCCAAGATTTCTGGGTTGAGCGTTGAACAGGTTCTGCGCAAGCTGCAGCAGGCAGGTTTGCAGGCTATTGCTGGTGGCGGAGCGGAAATCCTCAGTGATAGAGTACGCAATGAACTGTGTCCTAACAAGGCTACGGCCGCTCAATGGCTGGAGGTGTCCAGAACAGCTCATAAGCTGGGCATCAAAACTAATGCCAGCATGCTCTATGGTCATATAGAAACCTTGGAGGAGCGGGTAGATCATCTGCTGACCTTGCGGGATTTGCAGGATGAAACTGGCGGTATACAGACCTTTATCTGTTTCCCATTCCTGCCGAAACATACAGAACTGGGCAAAACTGTTCAGCAAACCTCCATGTGGGATGATTTGCGCACCATTGCTATTTCTAGATTGATGCTGGATAATATTACCAATATCAAGGCCTATTGGGTTATGCTGACAGTGCCGGTAGCTCAGATTGCTTTGGGCTTTGGTGCTAACGATATTGATGGTACCATTCACAAGGAAACCATTCTTCACGACGCAGGAGCTTCCAGTCCTACTGCTCTCAGCGAGGACAATATTATCAAGATTATTCGTGAGGCAGGCCGGATTCCAGCAGCCTGTGACTGCAATTTCAATATTCTGAGAACATTTGCAGATTAAGGATTAGATAGGCGATTTTTACACATAAAAGGGGATATTATGACCAAAGAATTGATTCTGCAGGCCAGAGAAAAAGCCAATGCTGGCTTGCGGTTGAATTTACAGGAGGCCTTGGCCCTCTATGAAGATAATGATTTGTTGTTTTTGGCAGATTGTGCCAGACGCATGAAGGAAAAAAAGAGCGGACGACAGGTTTTTTATAATGTTAATAAGCATATTAATTTGACCAATATCTGTACTTCGGGCTGTCCTCTTTGTGCCTTTCAGAAAAAGGAAGGGGAGCCGGGAGGTTTTGTACTGGAGGAAACAGATATTGCCAAAATTCTGGAGGAGGCCAAGGCTACCAGAAATCTAGGCGAAATCCATATTGTCAGCGCACTCCATCCAGATAAGCCCTTTGAATATTACCTCAATGTAGTAAAACAGGTACGGCAGGCTTTGCCACAGGTGGATATCAAGGCTTTTACTCCGGTGGAGATTGTGCATTTTAGCCAAATGACTGGCAAATCCATCAAAGAAGTATTGGAGATTTTGCAAAAGGCTGGCCTTTCCTCTCTACCAGGAGGTGGCGCAGAGATTCTTAGCGATAGAGTAAGGGAAATTATCTGTCCGAAAAAAGCTACTACTGTCCAGTGGATTGAAACTATTAAGACAGCTCACAAGCTAGGCATCCGCACCAATTGCACCATGATGTATGGTCATATTGAAACCATTGAGGAAAGGTTGCAGCATCTATTTACCCTACGGGATATTCAGGATGAAACCGGTGGTTTTCAGGCCTTTGTTTCCTTCCCTTTCCACCCTGCCAATACAGGGTTGGATTATTTGAAGCGGGTTGGTTCCTGGGAGGATATGAAAATGATGGCCTTGTCCAGATTGATTCTGGATAATGTGGATCATATTAAGGCTTTTTGGATAATGCTGACCATGCCTATTGCCCAGCTAGCTTTGGGCTTTGGAGCTGATGATTTGGATGGTACCATTGGAGAGGAAAAAATCATTCATGCTGCTGGTGCCAATACAGGACGGGGGATTACCCGCAGCAAATTGCGTCAGCTGATTACAGAAGCTGGTTTTGAGCCTGTGGAGCGAGATACTTTCTATCATCCTGTGGAAACTGGAGAGGAGGCAGTCAAATGATGAGAATGAATGCCAAGGAAGCAGAACAGCTGCTGATAAATGGAGATCCTATCCAGTTAGGACAGCTGGCAGGAGCCGAAGCTAGAAAACGCTTTGGAGATAGAATTACCTTTATTGTAGATAGAAATATCAACTATACCAATGTATGTGTTAATGAATGTAGATTTTGTGCTTTTTTCCGTCGCAAGGAAAGCAAGGATGCCTATCTCCTGACCTTTGATGAAATTCTAGGCAAGGTGAGAGAGGCAGTAGATGCTGGGGCTACTCAGGTTATGATTCAGGGTGGTCTTTATCCTGATTTGGGGCTGGAGTATTATGAAAAAATGCTGCGGCTTATCAAGGAAAATTTCAAGATTACCATTCATTCTTTTACTGCTACGGAAATTCAGCATTTTGCCCGTCAGGCAGGTATTTCTATCTTGGATTGCCTCAAAAGATTGCAGGCAGCAGGTTTGGACAGCCTGCCTGGTGGTGGAGCTGAAATTCTGGTGGATGCGGTACGCCAGCGGGTCAGCCCCAAGAAGATTATGACGGAGGATTGGCTCCATGTTATGGAATGTGCTCATTCCATCGGTATGGAAAGTACTGCAACCATGGTTATCGGTCTAGGGGAAACCATGGCTCAGCGGGTGGAGCATATGGAGCGTATTCGTCAGCTGCAGGATAAAACAGGAGGTTTTAGGGCCTTTATTACTTGGAGCTTCCAACCTGGTAATACAGAGCTGGGGGGAGAAAAAACCTCTGGCTGGGATTATATGAGGAATCTGGCTATAACCAGACTTTATATGGATAATGTGCCTCATATTCAGGGTTCTTGGGTAACTCAGGGGGAACGTATAGGACAACTTACTCCTGCTTTTGGGGCAGATGATTTGGGCAGTATTATGCTGGAGGAAAATGTGGTCAAGGCGGCCGGTACAGCCTATGATATGTCTATTCAGAAAATGGTGGACATGATTCAGGGAGCAGGCTGGCAGGCTGCTCAGCGAGATACGGAGTACAATGTAATCAAGACATATGGAGGCAAGGCTGATGTTAGATAACAAGATACCCAAAGCCGAATATGGTATTGTGGGAGGTTCTGGTACTCTTTCCAGCGATTTTCCTAACAATATTCAGGCTCAGGATGTAGAGATAATTGCGGATAATCTGAGATTTGAAACTCCTTATGGTGAAAGTCCAGCTATGCGGCTCTTTTCTGTAGGAGATAAGCAAGTATTGACGGTGAAAATGCACGGCTGGCGCAGCGGTGTCAGCAGGAGTGATGCTTCTCGACAGGTTTTCTGGGTGTTCCGGGAAGCAGGTGTTAAGAGGATTCTGTCCGAGGGGGGAGTAGGCACCGTAAACAAGCTGCTGGATTTGCGGGATTTTATTGTGCCAGATGATTATTTGGATATGTCTGTCCGCAAGGATGTTATGCTGGATGGCAGATATCTGTTGATTATGCGGGAGGCTCTTTGCCCAGAAATGCGTAAAACTCTCATTGAGGCTGTTTCCAAGCGGTTTGATGGTAGAGTTTTCCTGAGAGGAACCTATGCTGTAACCGATGGCAGGCATTTTGAAAGTCCAGCTGAGGTGGCTATGCTTAATGGACATGCAGATATTGTGGGCCAAAGCATGTGTCCAGAGGTATATCTAGCCCGGGAAATTGGCGCCTGCTATGCTGGATTGTATTTTACTGTCAACTACGGCGAAGGAATCAAAGTCTGGTCCCATGAGGATATGTCTAATATCTTCTATGACGATGCTGTTATGATAGGAGAAATTTTGCTGGAAACCATTCGTAACACCTCCGCCCAGGATAAGCATTGCCATTGCCAGGAACTACGCAAAGAAACCCTGCTAAAAGATGTATACAACTCCGAATCCGCTAAAGGATAAATAAAAGAAAAAGCCTCGCACAAAGGGAGTGCTGCTTAGGGATTTTCTAAAACAAGAGAATTTTTGACCGGCACTCTTCAAGCGGAGGCACAAACTAAAGATCACACCGAAGGATAAAACCTTTAGTGTGGTCTTTTTGTTGTTTAAACATGATTTACATTCAGTAACTTATTGTCTGTAGACTTTTTGTGTGCTCAAAAATATAATATATTACGTTACATGGGGGGTGTTTGTCAAGGTGGATATAGTAAAAGTTTTTGGAACGAATTTAAGAAAATACCGAAATGAGTTGGGCGTTTCACAGGAAAAATTCGCAGAAATGTGTGGTTTGCACAGGACATATATAAGCGACATAGAACGCTTCCAAAGAAGCATTGCTCTTGATAATGTACAAAAAATTGCCGACGCTCTCGGAATCGATACATATAAATTATTCATTGAAGAAGGGTGAATATTATGAGAGACCAAATAAAAAGAATTGTAATTGAAGAATTTTCAAATCTGACCGCCCTTATAGAGGCAGACTTTTCTTCCAACTATAGACGTAAAGTTAATAATTTCCTTTTAAGTCAAATGGATGAGAGAATAACTGCAAGCATGGTTTTTGTCAGTAGTTTTGAATCAAAGAGTGGGTTTGCAATCGAAACATGCGCTAAAAGAATTGCGCGATTGACATTTGGAGAAGAAAATGTTCCTGCGATAGTTAATCCACGTAATCTGCATCACAGTATTGATCCTGCAAGTGTTACGGGTCAAGTTGTAGTAACTGATGTAGATACCCACAACGGAGATTTACGAGGAGAAATCGCTTCTTTCAGAGCAAACAATGAAGCAACCGGGAAAGGTAGAATGCGTGAAGAAAGCCGAGTGACGCATGCGACATGCAAATCTACTTTGCTGCCGCTCTCTCGGAAGTATAAATCAACACGCATTTATACAAAGCCCGTTGATTTGGCATTTTTTGATGGTACAAATTGGAACATTATGGAATTGAAAGCAGGCGGTGATTTAGATAGTTCTAATGCTCCTTCTAATGTTGAAAAACTTTTGACAATATATGTCGATATGGGCATCGAAAATTGCAAGGCGTACTTTGCCACATTATATAATAAAGACGGAGAAGGAAACACTTGGACTGGTGCAGTAAAAAAACATTTGAATTATCCGTCTATGTTTTTAATAGGTAAGAATTTTTGGGAGCGGATTTTACCCGCTGGAATGTCATATGAAGAATTCACTGAAGTCTATCGTGAAGCGTTAGAGGAAATTGATTTAAATAAACGCATCAACGATATGATTAGTGAATGTATTGGAGAGTAAATGTCAAGGCTCATCAACAAGGATTGTCTGGAATATATGAAAGGCCTTCCGGACAATTGCATTGATTTAATACTAACCGATCCTCCTTACAATATCGCTCAGTACTCAACTGGGAATATTCCTCTTCCCGGCAGAGATGCATTGAATAATGATATTGCAGACTGGGACAACGTACCTCTCGACCCGAAAGATTTATTATACGATTTCAAGCGGATAATAAAACCGGATGGAAACATATTTGTTTTTACAAGCTATAACTTAATCGGAAAATGGCATGAGGTTTTTGATAGCGAATTTGATACCTTTCAGTTTTTTATCTGGCACAAAACAAATCCAGCTCCGAAAATCTACAAAAATGGGTTTTTGAATAGTTGCGAAATGATTATTTGTCTTTGGAACAAGGGTCACAAATGGAATTTTACAACACAGAACGAGATGCATAATTTTTTTGAATCTCCAATATGCATGACCCCAGAGCGATTGAAGAATCCCAAACATCCAGCTCAAAAACCTGTAAGCCTTTTATCTCATATTATTAATATTGCCTCTAATCCCGGCGACATAGTTTTTGATCCGTTTATGGGCGTGGGTTCTACAGGTGTTGCGGCAAGACAGTGTGGCAGACGTTTTGTTGGATGCGAAATTGATAAGGTTTATTACGATGCTGCCTGTTTAAGGATGGGAGGATGTGAACAGTTATGAAAATTGAAGATTTTTTGCTCACAGAACTAAAGGCAATGTCGGACAATGTTTGTAATAATTACGAAGAAAATATGGGGAATCGAGAGAAGAATCCGTTTCTGCCTCTAATCAACAATGACATAAAGAAGTATATGGCGCTTGGAAGAAGTGTTGACTCTCAGCTGGGCAACAGGATTCAGCGTATTATTTTCTTTTTGTCTCGCCAAAAATTTGGAGTTATTGGAGCGCCTAACATCACTGTGCTTAATTATGATGAACTTTCCGGGCAGGTAACTGTAACCTTGTTTTCTGTTCCTCTTGATGTCGATAAAAAATGGCAAAATAAAAACTTCAACCCGTTTGCTCAATATGTTTATATTTCGAGCAACTTATCGGATAAGGACGTAAAACGAAAACTAAAAATAAAATCCAAATGCGACAAATTAGCAACTACAAAAATCGTAATGGACTTAAATTCACCTACCGCTAAATCAGAACTTTCAAACTGAAAAGGGAAAAATTATCCGGTTGATCTGTTGACGCTTAGCATTAAGGAAGAAGGTACCAGCGAAAAAAAGATAATTGAAGACTTATTTGTTTATGAAATAAAAATGGGCGGGAATCTTGACACTAAAAATGCCCCAAGTAACGCAGATGAAGTTTTGAAAAACAAGAATATGTTTTCTTTTGTAGCTAACAGTCATTCATTTTTTGCTACTTGCTATGGTGAATGTTCACAGTCGGTAAAAAGTGCTATGGAAACGAAAAACTGCGAACTACTGACACCGGACGATTTCTGGGCAAAAGTGTTGCCCTTAGAGCTTACCTTTAAGGATTTTATTGATAAATTCAAAGTGGCGTTTGAAAATTCAAAAATAGAAAGTGCAATAGAAAATCTCTAATCAAATTAAGTAGCCGCTTAAATCATGAGTACAAAATATAAAGGAGAAGTTGTCATGAGCAATAATATTAAAGAGAGTGTTATCAAAAATTTTTTAAGTTCTCTTCTTTCTGTTGAAAACAAGATTTCATTGAATGATTTTATTGACCGAATTCCGCAGGCCTTCAATTTAAGTGACTATGATGAAGAGAATTCATCAACAAGACCAACAGAGCCGATGTTTGAACAAAGAGTCAGAAATCTCATAAGCCACAATAACCTTCCGGATGATGTGGATTACGAAGATGGATTTTTCAAGAAGAAATAGACCTCCAAAAAGAAAAAGTGCTAAGGTCAATGGGCCTTAGCACTTTTTCTTTATATCGCTATGTTTGTGATTATAAGATGCTCGACATTACGTTCATTCCTGCTCCGAACATTATATGTATATGTTTTATCAAAGCACAGAATATTGAAGAACCCGTCATAAAGAGAATATATGAAATCGGTATTTTTAATAATCAATATGAACTTTGCTTTTGTTTTTTTTAGTGCTTCAGCCAGGCGCCGTTGATCTTCCTTAGTAAAATCCTTGCCTTCATAATCGGAAAAATCCGTGTCATACGGAGGGTCTAAGAACATAAAATCATTTTCGGTCATTTCGACAGAAGAAAAAAATTCCTCAAAATCTTGACAATGAATATCGGTTTCCGAAAACAGCTTCTGCGTTTCCGGGCAAAAGATGCCATTGATTTTGGTTTTGAAATCTTTACGATTGTAGGACATTCCTCCATAGGGTATATTAAATTCGCCTTTACTATTATACCTAAACATGGAGCCATAACAATATTCACGGATAAAGTAGAAGTTTGCCACGCGATACTCTTTGCTTACTGTAGAATTACGTTTTAAAAGAATATCGTTATAAATATCTCTAAAGTACATATAAGTCCCGCTGGTAAATCCCGTGATAAGGTTTTCTCGTAAATCTTCTGCGTTAAACGGAGCCTTGATTTCGTTTTTCACGGTTCGTTGCATTTTATCCAACGCGTTAGAATATAGCTGCTTTTTAAATGCTGCGGTATCCAAAACCAGAGTGTCCACAGCTCCTATATTGAGACAATCAAATATCGTATTAACGAAGTTTTGCAATCCGTCTTGATTAAAACTACATTGTTTTATATCGCCATATATTGCAAGTAGCTCATTATAGTGAGTTTCACAAGATAAGATAATGTTATCTAAAATAGTGCTATATGCTGTAAGCGTAGCTTTGAAATTTAAATTCTGTTCTTTTGCAAGAGAATAAAAGTCAATCAAGTCAGATGAAATATCGTTGATAACTGCTGAAGCCGGCTTCAGATAGAAAAACATAGCCCCGCCGCCGAAAAAAGGCTCGATGTATCTATCATGATTTGGTATCAAGTGCTCAATATACTTGATTTCTCTTGCCTTTCCTCCCGGCCATTTAATTAGCGTGTTTACTGTCTTCATTTTTGCCTCCGCTGTTAACGTGTTCAATAACATCGTTTATATTACAATGGAAATAAGAACAAATTCTGTCAATTATATCCATAGAAACTTGTTCGCTTCGCCCCATTTTATCCATTGTGGATTTTGAAATACTCGTTACCTCCATCAACTGCTTTTTAGACATATCCTTATCAATCAGCAATTTCCACAAGGGTTTGTAAGAAAAAGACATTTTGCAGCTCCTTTCTATTTGTTGATAAATAGATTATGCAGCGAAAGTATCGAGATGTCAATATTTATTCACTTTAATTAAGGCATTAAAGTATTTGGCTGACAACATTGTATCCGTCGCATTCAAAACAAGTATTGTAGCAAATCATTTTTATTGTTGTTCCTTTTTTCGCTCGTAATACGCTCTGGCCTTCCGGTTATTACGCTCGGCTTGGCAGTTCGGATTGTTGCAATACCGCTGTCTGCTGGAATGACGGACGAAATATTCACCACAGGCCATGCAGGTCAGAATGGAGCCTTGAGACTCAAAATAGTCCATGTCTTTATCAATCGGCGGTGCCACATCCGCTACCAGACGGGCGAAGGTGTACCACGCAATATCAAATACCGACTGCACATCGGCTCCCAGCTCTATTTTTCCTGTTCTCTTGTTTTTCTGGAGCCTCATCCTTATGTCTGGAATAGTCTCCATTACATTGAGCATGAGGTCATCATATTCCTTGTTGAATTCTGTAAGGTATTCTTCATCCGTTTCGCAATGACGGAATTTCTCAAGGAACGGCTTGCTGTCACAGATTCTCCCCTCATAATATAATGCCCTGCCGCTGGCAACGTCATGACTGACATGGACTCTTTTGAGAACATCATAATATTCAAATGCGGAGCCGAGCTTGCAGAGGTCATTTACGAAGTCCTTTACATCGAAAGTTCCCCAATTAATAATCTCCCCGCTCAGATAAAGCTCCATATAATTTTCCTGCTCCATCAGATTACACAGCTGCTCAATGTTATACGGAGCAACATTCCTGCGGCACCAGTCCCAGACCATCTCTGTGATACCCACAGAATAGTCCGGGGCATTTATTTTTTTATAGAGATTGCAAAGGCTGACCAGAAGATCCTGCCCGGTTATCGAATAATCAGTCCCTGCCTCCGGACGATTGAAAAATGTGCATATCGGCACAATTATATCTTCTTTGCGCTCGTGATCATACTCCGGGACACATTCCGGGAAACGGACAGCCTTATATATCATCTCTCCCACGCCGCCTATTTCCGTAAAAGAGAAAAAATCAGTTGGTAGCTGCTTCATTTGAATTCATCCTTTTCTTACCGTTAGTCTTACCGATGAGAATTGTACTTCGGTAATATTATACGTTATAATTACATCGTAAACAAGAGCAAATTGTAAAAAACTTTCTTGCTTACAGCGGACGTCAACCGAAAAGGCTGTTTCCCGCAACCGAGGGAGCAGTCTATCTATTTGGATAGGAGGTATCAGTAATGAAGGATCGAAAACGGCAGCGTGAAAACCGGCGGCTGAAAAGCAAAGAAGAACTGATCGACAGGCGTAATAATTGTGGTGTCAAAGACCTCACAGCCTACAATGCAGTTCTTCAGATAAAGACCAATGGAAAAGCGGCCATAGTCCTCAGATAAACCTGCAACTGCCACCTTCGGAAACGATGGTGGTATTTGTTTGCTCAAAATTCAGAAGAAAGGAGCGCCAGAGATGGAAAAACAGACAATCAGCGTACAGGAGCTTTCTACGCAGCTCGGCATCAGCCTTCCAAAGGCGTATGAGCTTGTAAAGACTCCCGGCTTTCCGGTTATCCGGATCGGAACGAGAATTCTCATTCCCGTTGATGCCTTTAAAGAATGGCTTGTTATCAATTCTGCCAATGTGTAAGGCAGAGAAAAATCTGACGGAAAGGAGGTGCAGGAAATGGCCGACAATATGCAGGAGCTGAAACAACAGAAAATATGGATGTTATGGCGCTGGGAAATAAAACCGGACGGAAAGCGCACAAAGGTGCCGATGTCCGTCAGCGGCGGTCCCTGCGGTACAGATAAAAAATGGTGTAGCACTTGGGCTACCTACGATGAGGCTGCCGCAGCTAAGGAAACTGTCTCCGGTGCCGCCGGTATCGGTTTCAAAATCCCGGAGGGCTACTACTTCATAGATATTGATGACCGGGAGCTTTCCGATCCGCTCGTGCAGACGATATTCTCCCGGCACGATTCCTACGCAGAACACTCCGTCAGCGGCACCGGCATCCACCAGTACGGCAAATGTGATTTCGCGCAGGTACCTACCTATACGGACAAGACCGGAAAGCTGTGCCTCGACCGGCAGTTTTATCAGAAAAACCCCAATAACAAGATGGAGCTGTATATCGGCGGCATTACAAACCGCTTTGCTGTCTATACCGGAAACGTCATAGAGGACAAGCCTCTCCGGGAATGTACCGCAGCAATCCTTACCACGCTGGACAAGGATATGCGCAGAAAGCCGAAGACCAAGTACAGCGAAAAGCGTGACGGCAGCAAAGCGGATTTTGACATCGTATGCAATCTGCGAAAGCAGAAAAACGGTGAGAAATTCAGTAAGCTCTACGACAGCGGAGATTTCAGCGAATATAACTCACAGTCCGAAGCCGATGCCGCGCTCTGTGCCATGATCGCATTTCGCACCGGGCCAGACCCGGAGGCTATTGACGAGATTTTCAGAGGCTCGGCGCTGTTCCGGGATAAGTGGAATCGTGATGATTACAGGACAAGCACCATAGAGGCTGGCATTGAAGCCTGTCACGGCACCTTCCATAAATCCAAGATGGATCACCCGTATTTCGTTAAATTCAATGAAATGACAGGTGCACCGTACATCAGTGTTCCGCTGCTTGCGAAATATGTCCGGGAACACCTCTGTTATCTGCTTGTACGGGATAACGGCAAGCAGGGGCTCCTCAAATATGTATATGAGGACGGCTGCTACCGGCTTTATGCCGACAGTATGCTGATGGGCCGTATCAAGCAGTTCATTGCCGATTACGATGAGGAGCTTGTGAAAATGGGACAGGTTTCCGAGACGCTGAATCATATCACCACAGACCTTAACTATGTGACACAGGACGATCTGAACGGCGATGAAGACCTTATCAATTTCAGAAACGGTCTCCTGCGGGTAACCGAGGACAGTCTGCAGCTTTTTCCGCACAGCCCGGATATCCTTTCCACCATTCAGATCCCCTGTGACTGGAAAGGTGTCCCGTCTCCGACACCGGTATTCGACAGATATATGCACACGCTTACCAACGGAGATAAAGAAATCGAACAGCTCCTGCTGGAGTTCATCGGTGCCTGTATCTCCAATGTGAAAGGCAGCCGCATGAAAAAATCTCTATTTCTTGTCGGTAACGGTGATACCGGAAAATCTCAACTGAAAAGCCTTGTGGAGAAGCTCCTCGGCAGAGGAAATTTCATCGGCATTGACCTCAAAGAGATTGAGGCCCGTTTCGGCACCGGTGCTATCTACGGCACACGCCTCGCCGGTTCCTCGGATATGAGCTTTCTCTCTGTCAACGAGCTGAAAGCCTTCAAAATGATCACCGGCGGCGATGCGATTTTTGCAGAGTTCAAAGGGATGCAGGGCTTTCAGTACACCTACAATGGTCTGCTCTGGTTTTGCATGAACAGGCTGTCAAAGTTCGGCGGCGATGACGGGCAATGGGTTTATGACCGCATTATGGTAGTCAGCTGCCCCAATGTCATACCGAAGGAAAAACAGGACAAACAGCTTCTGGACAAGATGTATGCCGAGCGGGACGGGATTGTATATAAGGCGGTCACAGCCTTACAGAGAGTAATCGCAAATGGCTACCGCTTTTCTGAGCCTGCCAGCGTTACGGCTGCCAGAAAGGAATACAAAAGCACCAACAGCACCGTCATCAGTTTCTTTGAGGAATGTATGTGCCCTTGACAGAACGGGAAAATCAACCGGCATTGCACCACAGGCCGCATCTACAAGGTTTATCAAGCATGGTGCCGGGAAAACAATAACGGCTATGCAAAAAGCGCCAAAGAGTTCCGGGAGGAGCTTGCCGATTATCTCGGTACAACATTCACGGATATGACTTCTCGGCAGAAAGGCAATACCTATTACAGGGATTATTCACTGACACTGGAGGCGAAAGAACAGTTTGCAAGGGAGTATGGCTACGATGACGGTACCGATTTTCTCTGACCGGGTAGCAGTGGGTAGCAGCCGGGTAGCAGTAATATTCACAACTGCTACCCGCAAAAATGCCCGTATATCAACGCTTTCGAGGCTTAGGTAGCAGTAGGTAGCAGTTCTTTCAACTTCTCAGCGGAATTTCAAAAAACTTTGTAGGCAATATATGTAGATACAAGGTTTATGGGAGTATGAGGAGCAATCTGTGATTACTGCTACCTCTGCTACCCGGCGGCTGAAAAGCCTTATGTTTCAAGGCTTTTTCGAGGTAGCAGTCATTCGGAAGTCTGCTACCCGTACTGCTACCTCTGCTACCCCAAAATACTAATGAAGGGAGGGAAACGACAATGGACAATAAAACACCGACCATTCACCAGCTTAAAAAGCAGCTCGGCCCGGAATACCGGATTCGCACCATTGATTTTGAACGCTGCCTGTACCGGGATTTCGGTAACGGCTTCAATGTTGAGATCAGCGGTGTCAATTCCCGGAGGAAGGACCAGAAAGCTACACTTTACCTCTGGTACGGAGAATCCGCTCCGGACTGCCTCATTGTGAAAACTGTACGTGATGTTGAACGCACAGTCAGAGCAATCGGCAGCGAGGCTGACTGCCTCAAGGATTATTCAAGCGGTCTTGTTTTACACGGCTACAACAACAGGGATGCGATTTTCTATATGCTGCATCCGGAATTAACAAGCAACCTGGTAATATGTCAAACAAGTTTCTCAAAAGTTTTTGAAGCGAATCCTTGATTTAGGGTGCACTTAACAAGCCTCCAGGATTATATCTAAAAATCCAGAAGGTGAGTTCGTAAATATTATGCTTGGCCTACTCTGTTTCTAGAGTAGAGTTGATTCTTGGCCAGCAATCCAAAAATCAGCTTTATTGCTTTACGAGCTGTGAGAGCGAGTGCACGTTTATGCTGATGAGTTTTTACCTCAGTGTATTTCTTAGAATAGTATTCCCCATATTCAGGGCAATGAAGCTTAATGTGGCTAGTAGCTTCCAGAAGATAATATCTTAGATAGGAATTACCAGCCTTGCTCATAGATGTATCATCGGCTTTGAACTGGCCTGACTGGTTTTCACGCCATACAAGACCAGCATACTTAGCTAATGCCTCCTGTGAGTTAAAGACAGTGATATCTCCGATTTCAGCCATAATGCCTGCAGCCATGACCGGCCCTATGCCAGGAATTGATTGCAGTGATAGGAAAGCATTTGGATTGAGTCCTTTGATGGTTGTTTCGATAGCCTGATTTACCTTTTTAATCTCAGCATTATATGTGGAGATCATGGTGAAGGATGAGGCGATTGCGACTGTAAGAGGCTCATACAAGCACTTGTCCAACCGGTATGAATTTCTTGCAGCTGCCTGCAATAGCTTGGCTGTTTTCAATGGATCCGGAAATCTATTGCGACCTTTCTCGCAGATGAATTCGACAAGCTTTTCCATAGGCATGTCAACAATCTCTTCAGTAGAGAGGAATTCGGTAAGAACCGCAGATGCTGTAGCTCCGAATTCATTGGAGAATGGCTGCTCCTCAGTATCCAGCATAGTAAACTCGCTGAACTTGAGGAATATGTTAGATAGCATATAGGTCTTTTCCCTGGTAAGGGCTTTGACCAGATGAAGACGATGGCGTGTAAGCCGCTGCAAAGCGAGATACTGACACCCTCGCCAAGGTTTCGTAGTAATTCTGCCAACACGAGCAAAGTCAGCAATGATGAATGCATCAATGTAGTCGTTTTTGCCAAGCCCAATATAGGACTTTTTGTAGTTGGCAATACTTTTGGGATTTAAACAGTACACTTCGGTGTGAAATGGCATCAGGATGCGGCAGGTAGACAAATAATTGGCAATATGCACCCCATAAAAGGATGTAGATTCTAAACCGATTACAAGCCTGTGCAGGCCGCTCTCAGGCGTGATGAACTCTGATATTTTCTGGGCCATTTCCTCGGCACCTGGCTCATTGTTTGGGACAGCAAAAGATGCAATTGGCTTGGTGGATTCAAAATCCATAAGAGCCACAACATTTTCCCTAGAGCTGATGTCGATACCAACAAAAAGAGTAGAAAGAAGATCCGCCTTCTTCAAAGTAAACACCACCTTTCCGGCTAGTGATGGAAGATGGGTAAAGGATTATCCTGATCTTAATCGCTGACTGCACCCTCGCAAATAAGCAGTCACCTGTGAGAGTTATACTTGCTGGTAGTGCTCTCGCCCAGGGCTGCAACACCTGTGTAAGCAGTATTTGACAATTAAGGCAGGCGTCAAGCTTATATAGCAGTCATCTAGAGGAGCTGCGGGAGGAATAAGACGTAGCCTTTGCCACATAATCTCTTTGATTATTGTAGCATCAGGAGATCCAGTTTAGTAGAACAATATTAAGTTGTAAAAAGAAAAATAAGCTTTGCAGATGATGCTGTATCATAATTGTTGACACTTTTTACTCGTATATGATGATATATAAT
>SAMEA3663094__coassemble_30_pt1 | contig 68624 bp, 68 predicted proteins | sample SAMEA3663094__metabat2_high_PE_013 | metagenome-assembled genome bin SAMEA3663094 (sample SAMEA3663094) | pig gut metagenome | biome: pig gut; feature: pig-associated habitat; material: faeces | place: France | collected 2012
TGAACAAGGAATTTTTCTAAGACATATACACTTTTGTCTATGTTTTTAGTAGCAGGGGATGCTTTCTATTGCAAATAACGATATAGTAAGCGGTAAAGCAATGTTTATAACATTAAGCATGGCATTTGGAACATTGCTTGGAGAAATAATAGATATAGAGGCACTGATTGAAAGATTCGGAGAATGGCTGAAAACATACAGTGGAAGCTCAGAGGACGGTAATTTTGCAGAAGCATTTGCCAATGCTTCATTTACTGTGTGTATAGGAGCTATGGCTATAGTAGGGGCAATTCAAGATGGTTTGACGGGGAATCCTATGATGCTTTGGGTAAAAACTATTCTTGATTTTGTTATTATTGCGGTAATGACATCAAGTATGGGAAAGGGGTGTATTTTTTCTGCAATACCAGTGTTATTGCTGGAAGGCTCTATAACATTATTGGCTAACTCCATTTCAGCATTTATGACCAGTTCCATGCTAGATGCAATATCCCTAGTAGGTTCGCTTCTAATTTTTTGCGTAGGTGTTAATCTAGTTTGGGGCAAGATGTTTAGGGTTGCTAATATGCTTCCTGCAATTGTTTTGGCAACGATAATAATCCCTTTTGTAAAATGATAAAGCCTATCAGAGACACCAGCTGTTTTCAAGGGAAGATAGCTGGTGTTTTTTGTGACATTATTTTGGGTAGATGATATAATATTGTTATTATTGATTGTGACGAGGTGGTAGTGATATGCTGAAAGATGTCAAATTAAATGGGATTGGTGATGTATTTAAGCCAAATGCACTGCCAGATCATACTTATGTTGATCGAAGGATTGATGAATATGGCGATACCTATACTGAGCAGCTGCAGAAGGCTCTCTTGAATCCTGGAACCTTGATTGCTATAACAGGAGCCTCTAAATCAGGTAAGACGGTTTTGTGCCATAAGGCTATTCGAAATACAATCATAGATTTAAGTGCTTCACAAATAGAATCTAGGGAGGATTTTTGGAATCAAATAGGCGAGCAGTTGGAGTTGCCTGATGAGGTGCAGATAAAAACTTCCCAAAGTGAAAACGATGTTGAAAAAACTCAAATTACTGGAGAATTAAGTATCAAGGTTGCCAAAATAAATATTTCTGCTGGCAAGGATAATACTGGATCTAAGGGAAATGAAATATCCCATAGAATATTGCGTAGCCAAAGCTCTATGATGAAATACATCATAGATAATGATTTTGTCTTGGTTATAGATGACTTTCATTATGCCTCAGAAGATATCCAATTATATATTGCTAGAACCATTAAAACATATCTTATTAATGGATTGAAGGTGATTATATTATCCTTGCCTCATAGGGCAGATGATGCAATTAGATTGAATCCTGATTTAATAGGACGCACTAGCTTTATCGAGATTGCTCCTTGGAGTATAGATGAGCTTAAGGAGATTGGCTTGAAGGGATTTCCTTTGTTAAACATAGCCATAGACGATGTTGTTTTGGAGCATATGGCTGTGGAAAGTATTAGCTCTCCTCAATTAATGCAGGATATTTGCTTCAATTTGGCTTATCGCATGGAAAAAAATAATGCTACTACAGTTAGCAGGGAAATGGTTGCTGTTGCTCTCAGGGAAACTGTAAAAAAACATAAGCAGGTATATAGTCATGTGCTAAAAGCAGCTTTGGAAGGACCAGCTCAGGGAAAAAATAAAAGAACCCATTATATTTTGCAGGATGGCAGACAGGTAGATATTTATATGCTTTTGTTGATAAGCATTAGCTCAGATCCACCAGAGCTGTCTCTGTCTGTCCAGGAAATTCAAGGAAGATTTTCTAATCTGCTGGCAGAAAATAATGTCAAACAGCCTCGGTCCATAGATATTAGCAATGCTGTGAAAAACATAAAAAATATCATGAAGGAGAGAGCCAAGAATCTAGATACTATAGATTGGAAAGCTAAGACTTTGTATATATTAGATTCCTTCTTGCTTTTTTATTTGCGCTGTTCAGACGATTGGAAAAATGCATAATTATAAACATCAGCTGTTTTCAAGGGAAGATAGCTGGTGTTTTTTTGTTGGAATTTTGTTTTGGGATAGGTGGGAGTGGTTAAAAGGGAAGTTTATGGAGTATAGTTTGTCTCTATGTTGTCAATTTCTATGTAGGTGTGATAAAATTAATTAGTTATGATGTAATTTTGGAGGTTGATATAAATGGCAGTTTTGGAGATTGTCAAGGCAGGTAATCCTGTGTTGAAGCAGAAGGCTGAGCCTATAGGCAAGGTGGACAGCAGATTGAGGAAGCTGTTGAATGATATGGCTGAAACCATGTACAGTGCAGATGGGGTAGGTTTGGCAGCCCCTCAGGTGGCCAAATCTATTCGCTGTGTAGTTATTGATGTTGGTGATGACAATGGACTTTTGGAGCTGATAGATCCTGTAATTACGGAGCGTGAGGGAAGCGAGATAGATTCCGAAGGGTGTCTCAGCGTGCCTAATGTTTTTGGGGATGTGGAGCGCTCTGCCAAGGTAGTGGTGGAATATACCAATCGCTGGAACAAGAGAAAGCGCTTGGCTGCTGGCGGTCTTTTGGCTAGATGTATTCAGCATGAGCTGGATCATCTGGAGGGAACTTTGTTTATTGATGTGGCTAAGAGCCTGCGGAATGGAGATAAAAAGCAATGAGCAAGCTAAAGACAATATTTATGGGTACACCGGATTTTGCTGTACCCTGCTTGGAGGTTTTGCAGGCCAAGACTGAGGTTTTGGCAGTAATTACCCAGCCTGATAGACCAAAGGGCAGAGGCCATAATTTGCAGGCATCTCCTGTAAAACAGAAAGCCTTGGAATATAATCTGCCAGTGCTGCAGCCGGAAAAAATCAAAACCGAGGAATTTACTGCAGAGCTGGAGAGATTACAGCCGGATTTGATTGTAGTAGTGGCCTTTGGTCAGATTCTGTCCCAGCGGATTTTGGATATTCCTCCTTTGGGCTGTGTTAATGTGCATGCTTCTTTACTGCCAAGATACAGAGGTGCAGCACCTATTCACTGGTCCATTATTAACGGAGAAAAGGAAACCGGTGTTACTACCATGCTGATGGATGCTGGTTTGGATACAGGTGATATGCTGTTAATGGACAAGGTTACTATTACTGAGGAAATGACCACAGAGGAGCTTCATGACCAGCTAATGGCTATGGGGGGAAAGCTGTTGGCAGAAACTATAGATGGTTTGGCCAATGGCACTATAACCCCAGAAAAGCAGGATGATAGCATTTCTAATTATGCCGGTATGTTGAATAAGGAAACCGGTCATATTGATTGGAGCAAATCTGCAGTAGAGATACATAATCTCATTAGAGGGCTAAATTCCTGGCCGGTGGCTTGGAGCATGAAGGATGGCAAAAACTACAAGTTCTGGCGTACAAAGGTAGAGAACAGCAACAGTGATAAGGCACCTGGTACAGTGGTAGAACTGCGAAAAAACAGCTTTTGTATTGCTACAGGAGAAGGTCTGCTGGAGGTGCTGGAGATACAGCCACCTAGTAAAAAACGCATGAGCGCAGGGGATTTGCTTCGTGGTCATGGTGTAGCAGTTGGAGATATCTTTAACTGATATTCTGAGGAAAAGCTATGAAATGTTATACGGATAATCAGGGTAGGAATCCTAAGAGATTGTTTGTCAGCTTGATGATAGGCAGTTTTGTGGCCTTGGTGGCAGTATTTGCTACTATGTGGTGGATTGCTCGCCCAGGATTGTTGGAGCTGAATAGCTGGCTGCCAGAGGTTTTTGGCCTGTGTCTGCTAGTTCTGGCAGGCTTAATGGCCTTGGGAATATTCAGTATGGTGGCTGGCATTATGGGCTGGCCGGTGCCCCGCTTCCTGCATCGACAGACCTACGGGCTAATGAATATATTGTTCTATGTGGCTCTGGGAGCTGGGCGGTTATTACATATCCCCAGACGAAGGATTGAAGGCTCCTTTGTGGCAGTTAGCAACCAAATTATCAAAAATCGTCATCTAAAGGTAATGCCAGATAAGCTTTTGGTGGTAACGCCTCATTGTTTACAACTGGCTACCTGTCCCCACAAAATAACTAGAGATCCTAATAATTGCAAGCGCTGTGGGGGCTGTGATATTGGTGCCTTGGTAACTATGGCAGAGGAAATGGGCTTTCATTTCTTCGTAGTTACGGGGGGAACCCTAGCTCGGCAAACTGTTATGAAGATTCGGCCCAAGGCAGTGGTGGCCATTGCCTGTGAGCGGGATTTGGCCAGCGGTATTCAGGATGTTTACCCTATTCCCTCTGTGGGGGTGCTGAATTTACGGCCTAATGGCCCCTGCTATAATACCCATGTGGATTTGGAGGAATTTCGTCGGGCCATAGAGGAGATTCTGATTTTGCCATCAAAGGATGAAAAGCATTAGAAAAATCGGGATATTCTTCGGCATATTTGATTGACTATAAAGGAGAAGTTTATTTAATGGATAAGGCAAGGGAAGCGGCTCTGAAAATTATGACTGCTGTCCACCAGCAAGGAGCCTATGCCAATGTGGCACTGGCCAAGGAGCTAAGATATGGCCAGCTGTCTGATATGGATAGGCGATTTGTGACAGAGCTGGTATATGGTGCTGTCAAGGCAGGGGGAACTCTGGATTGGATTATCAAAAAATATTTGACACGGCCTTGGAACAAGGTTAATCCTTTGGTGCAGGAAATTCTGCGGCTAGGCACTTACCAGCTGCGCTACATGGACAAGGTGCCTGCTTCTGCTGCTTGTAATGAATCTGTGGAACTGGCCAAGAAATTTACCAATCTGGGCGCGGCAAAATTTGTTAATGGTGTATTAAGAACTATGGTGCGGGAGCCGGAAAAGGGTAATTTTCCTCAGGGCAAGGGGAATGCTACCCTGCAGCTAGCTTTGTCTCAGCAGCATCCTGAGTGGTTGGTACGCCGTTGGATAAAGGAGTTTGGCTATGAGGAAGCCGAAAAGCTGTGTCAGTTTGACAATCAGCAGGCTCCTTTGACCATTCGCACCAATACCCTGAAAACCAGTCCATCAGAGCTGTTTTTGCAGCTTACTTCTCTGGGGGTAGAGGCAACCCGTAGTCAACTGGTGGACGAAGGCTATGTATTGGAAAATTATGGCTCATTGGATAATCTGGCTCCTTTGCAGGAGGGCTATTGTCAGGTGCAGGATGAAAGCTCCATGCTGGTAGCTCATGTGGTGGACCCTCAGCCGGGAGAGCTGGTACTGGACGTATGCAGTGCTCCTGGTGGCAAAACTACCCATATGGCAGCTCTTATGGAAAATCGGGGACGGATTGTGGCCTGTGATATTTATGACCACAAGCTGCAGAGAGTTATGGAAAATGCGGCCAGGTTGGGCATTAATATTATAGATCCTATGCTGAAGGATGCTAGAGAGATTCAGCAGGATTTTCCTCAGCAGGCGGATAGGGTTCTGGTGGATGCCCCTTGCTCAGGTCTAGGGGTTCTGCGTCGGAAGCCAGATTCCCGCTGGCGCAAAACTCAGCAGTTATTGAAAGAGCTGCCAGAGCTGCAGTTGGAGATACTAAAAAGCGGTGCAGCCTGTGTCAAGCCGGGAGGAATTTTGGTTTATAGTACCTGTACTATAGCCAGGGAGGAAAATCAGGCTGTGGTGGAAAAATTCCTTAAGGATAATGCAGAATTTCAGTTGGAGCATACAGGCAGCCGTTTGCCTGTTCCAAGAGAGGATGCAATGGTGCAGCTTTATCCCCAGCGGGATGGCACAGATGGGTTTTTTATTGCCTGCATGAGGAGAAAATAGGCTATGGAAAATATTTTTGGCAAAAATCTGGCTGAATTAACAGAGCTGGTTCTAGGTCTAGGCCTGCCTAAATTCAGAGGCAAGCAGCTGGCAGAATGGCTTTACAAGCGAAGTGTTACTGATTTTCAGCAGATGCAGAATCTTCCCAAGGATATGCGTAATAAATTGGCAGAGGGCTATGTAATTGATAGGGCCGCCAGAGTGGATCAGCTGGATTCCAGGGATGGCAAAACCTCCAAATTCCTGCTGAATTTTTCTGATGGTTCCGGGGTGGAAACTGTTTTGATGCGTCAGCCCTATGGCAATAGCATTTGTGTATCTTCTCAGGTAGGCTGTAATATGGGCTGTCGTTTTTGTGCCTCTACCTTACATGGTATGGTGCGGAATCTTACCCCTGGGGAAATGCTGGCCCAGACCTACTATATAAACGATTTACTGGCCAAAGAGGGACAGAAGGTTGACACTATTGTTATTATGGGTTCAGGGGAACCTTTAAATAATTATGATAATGTGTTGGCTTATATTCGCCTGCTCCATGAGGATTATTGCCTTGGCATGAGCTATCGCAGTATTACCCTGTCTACTTCTGGCATTGTGCCTAATATTTATAAATTGGCTGCTGAGGAGCTGCCTATTACCCTTTCTATTTCCCTTCATGCTCCAGAGGATGAACTGCGTTCTGAGCTGATGCCTATTAATCGCAAATATCCTTTGGCAGATGTATTGAAGGCAGGCCGGGATTATGGTCAGTCCACTGGCAGACGGGTAACCTATGAATATATATTGATAGATGGGGTTAATGACAATCTTAAGCAGGCCAGAGAGCTGGCTTCCTTGCTTAGGGGACAGCTGGCTAGTGTGAACCTTATTCCTATCAATCCTGTGGCGGAAAGGGATTGGCGGCGGCCCTCATTGGCTCGTATAGAGTTCTTTGCCAATTATCTGACGGAGCATCATATTACGGCTACAGTTAGACGGGAAATGGGCAATGACATACAGGCTGCCTGTGGACAGCTTCGCAACAAGCATTTGGAGCAATGATAGATATTATCATATTATAAGAAAATGGAGAGGCATTTTCTTTGTACAATATAAGGGTTATAATAGATAAGTAAAGCTTTCCATAGGAGGTTCGATTTTTATGTCAATAGGCAAGCTCGAATCATTTTTAGAGACTCATATAGAGGGATTTTTTAACCGCAAGCTAGGCGGTGCTGTTGAGCAATCAGAGATTATGAAGCAGCTGGAGCGGGAGCTTTTGCACCGCCGCAAAAAAGGCCATAAGGAAACTATAGTGCCTAACTGCTTTTATATAGAATTGACGCCGGGGGATTATCAGCGGCTTTGTGTCCGGAAATTTTTGGATGATCTGTATATCCAGGCGGAAAAACTGGTTATTAGCAATGATTGTTTTATGGATGGGGATTTATCTATTACCATTAATAGCGATGAAAATATTGACAAGGGAACCTGTGTGGTAACAGCCAATTTTACAGATGATGAGGATATTGACTCCATACCACAGCAGGTGGAATGTAACACCATTATTTTGGATAAATCAGAATTCAATCCTCCTATGAATTTGCCAGTGGAATATAAAACTGTTAGTCTGCTGGCTTTGGAGGGACCGGATATAGATTCATATTTGGAATTTGGTGAAAAACAGATTTATATTGGCAGACGGGTAAATAATGATTTTATTTTGACAGATGGGAATGCTTCCAGAGTACATGCCTATATTGCCTATGAAAGACATAGACATATTCTCTATGATGCAGATAGTCTGAATGGTACCTTTGTCAATGGACAAAGAGTGTTATCTCCTCAACTGCTTCATGCAGGAGATGAGATTACTATTGGTGAGACAGTATTGCTGTATGAGGTGATATAAATGCAAGCTACAGCCATGATTATAAAGGTCCTTAGTGTGGGACTGCAATATGGCATGCTTTTCTTTTTGTTGTATTTTGTGTATAAGGCAGTAAGGTTTATGGCAAAGGATGCCAAGCCGGTGGTGGAGGATGTCTATGCAGAATCCCAGATAACTCCAGATGAGGCAGTGCTGACGGTTTTGGAGGCTGCGGATGAAGCTATGGTAGGCAGGCGCTTTGCCTTTGGCCAAAGCATTTCTATTGGCAGAGGGGCAGATAATGATATTGTCATTCAGGATGGCTATGTGTCCCATCATCATGCAGTGGTAGAGCTGATGAATAATTTGTATGTAATACAGGATTTGGGAAGTGTAAATAGAACCTATGTAAATGGCCAGGAGATTAATGGCCGTCAATATCTGCAATCTGGAGATATTATTAACATAGGTACTGTAAGCTTCCAGTTTGGGCGGTGAAAAAGTTGATAGAAGTATTTCAGATGTCAGATATAGGATTGCACCGCAATCTTAATGAGGACAGCCTGCTGTGCAGACCGCCTTCAGATTTTGCTGTGGCTGATGGCATGGGTGGCCATGTGGCCGGCGAAGTAGCCAGCCATATCTTTACAGCCACTATGGAGGAGCTGTTAGCTCAGCGGGGACAGAATATGGATCAGGATGGCCTGCGGGAAATAGTTATTGCCGGCAATCGGGCTATTTTGTCCAGTATCCGCTCTCATCCAGAACGGAAGGGCATGGGGACAACGGCCACTTGCCTCCATTTGGGCCAAGGCAAGGGGATTTGGGCTCATGTAGGAGATAGCCGTTTGTATCTTTTGCGTCAAGGTAATATGCGGCAGCTTACCCAGGATCATACCTATGTAAATGATTTGATTGCCAGTGGCAGTATTACTCCTTTGGAGGCAGAAAATCATCCCAAGCGGAATATGCTGCTGCGAGCTGTAGGAGTTGAAGAATTTGTTCAGGTAGATACAGGGGAATTTACTCTGGAAGCTGGAGATATTATGCTTCTGTGTTCTGATGGCCTTACCAATATGGTAACAGAGGAGGCTATTAGAACGGTGCTGGAGGCCAAAAACTGTACCAATCCGGCGGCTTCTTTGGTGGATTGTGCCAAGGCTGGCGGAGGCTTAGATAATATAAGTGTTATCGTGGTGAAATATCATGAAGAATAAAAGCCTCATATTATTGGGGATAGATGCAGGAATTATGCTGGTGGGGCTGAGTATTTTGCTGTTGAAGCAGTACCCCAATCAGGATTATACCGTGTTGTGCTGGGCTGGAGGGGCCATTGCTGCTTCCTTTGCGGTTCAGCTGTTCCTGCTAAAAAGTAATTTTACTCAGGATCAGTGGCTGCTGCCTATGGTGATGTTCTTTGCCAGCATTGGTGTCGTGATGCTGGGTAGGTTGAAGCCGGTGCTGTGTATACCACAGCTTAGGTGGTTGATTATAGGCTTGGCAGTGCTGTTGGTGGTACTGCGCCTTTCCAGCAAGCTGCGGGAGCTAATGCAGTATCAATATATTCTAGGGATTTTGACCTTGATAGTTTTATGCTTATCCTTGATTTTTGGTACAGAGATTGGCGGTAGTAAAAACTGGTTGGTTTTGGGACCTTTTCAGGTGCAGCCATCGGAATTTGGTAAAATTTTGCTGGTGCTGTTTCTGGCAGCCTATCTGTCAGACCATAAGCAGGTACTGCAAGATGCCCAGCGTAGCTTTGGGCCTCTCAAGCTGCCACCTTTGAGGTTTATTGCTCCTTTGCTTTGCATATGGGGCATGGCTATATTGATGTTTGTGGTGCAAAGGGATTTGGGCTCTGCTTTGCTGTTTTTCTGCATGGCGGTGTTTATGACCTATATGGCTACCGGCAGCAAATCCTATGTTTTTATAGCTTTGGGATTTTTTATGGCAGGAGCCTGCCTAAGCTACCAATTATTTGGTCATGTACGGGTAAGATTTGATATTTGGCTGAATCCCTGGGTGGATCCTGCTGGTCAGGCCTATCAGGTGGTGCAATCCCTTTTTGCCTTTGCCGCCGGGGGAACCTGGGGCACTGGCTTGACTCACGGACATCCGGGGCTGATACCGGAGGTGCACACAGATTTTATTTTTTCGGCTATTGGGGAGGAGCTGGGGCTTATAGGCTGTACAGCTGTTATGCTGTCCTATACACTGTTCTTCTATCGTGGCATATCCATTGCTCTGGCTTGTCGTCAGGAGCTATATATGCTGATTGCCGCAGGACTGTCCATTAGCTTTTATCTACAGGCCTTTATCATTATTGCCGGGGTAACAAAATTTTTGCCTTTGACAGGTATTACCCTGCCCTTTATCAGTTATGGCGGCAGCTCTATGGTATCCGGCTTTATTATGCTAGGCTTGTTAATGGCTATGGCCAAAAAGGAGTAGCTATGGGTGATAAGACAATCAAAAAGCAGATTCTTCATTGCAGTCTCTTTTTGCTAGGCTGTTTTGGTCTATTGTTTTGTTATCTGCTTTATATAGACTTTATTCAAGGTCCAGAGCTGAATGCCAATCCCTTGAATCGCAGGGGAGCAGCTTTGGATATGGTTAGGGGCAGTATATTGGATGTTCATGGTGAAAAGCTGGCCTACAGTGATGCACCGGGACAGCGCAGATATCCCTATGGGGCAGCTATGGCTCCTGTTACTGGTTATGTAGGGGAGACCTTGGGCAGTGCCGGTCTGGAAAGTACCTTGGGAGATGAGCTATCTGGTCAGTCAAGACAACTGCGGGGCATGGGGCCTATAGGACAGCTGTTGCAGGCTGATAGAGGTAATGATATTAAGCTGACAGTGGATGCCAGATTGCAGCAGCTAGCCTATGATGCTCTTGGGGAGTATCGAGGCGCTGTAGTGGTGCTGGACGCCAATACTGGGGCTGTACTGGCCCTGGTTAGCAAGCCAGCAGTGGACCCTTCTGTGGTGGAGGCTCAGTGGTCAGAGCTGTCTAACCGGCAGGATAGTCCTTTGCTGAATAGAGCTGCTCAGGGCTTATACCCACCTGGCTCAACTATTAAGGCAATGATGGCAGATGCAGCATTGGATGAAAAGGTTACAGATTTGAATGAAACCTTTAATTGTACAGGCAAGCTGCAAATTGGTAATGAGTATATCGAGGAAAGTCACGGAGCTGTCCACGGCAAGGTAAATCTAAAGGAGGCTTTGACTCGTTCCTGTAATTTTACCTTTGGTACATTGGCTATGCGGATGGGAAGCAGTGGCTTGCAGGATGCTTTCCAGCGTTTTGGTTTTGCGGATACCTTTCAGGGAGAAATACAGGAAACTGCCTCTCATTTGCCGGATTTTGGCAAGCTGGAGCAGGGAGATATTGCCCAGCTAGGTCTAGGCCAGTCCTCCCTGCTGGTAACGCCTTTGCGGATGGCTATGCTGGCTCAGGCCTTTGCCAATGGTGGCAAAATGATGGTGCCTTACATGGTGGATGCAGTAATTTCGCCTCAGGGCTTATGTATTCGCAAAGGAGAGCCTGCTCAATGGCGGGAGGTTACTACCAGTCAGCGGGCAGCTTTGATTAATAGTTATATGGAGAATGTAGTAGAAAATGGTACTGGCGGCGCTGCAGCCGTATCTGGTATCAAGGTGAGAGGCAAAACTGGCACAGCAGAAAATAGTGCTGGTGCTGATCACGGTTGGTTTATTGGCTCGGCAGAGCTGCCAGGCAGAACCATAGCCTTTGGGATTATTGTGGAAAATAGTGGCGGTGGTGGCTCCACAGCAGCACCTATTGCCCGGAGAATTATACAGGATTTAATGAATAGATAAATTTTGCAAAATAGGGGGTAAAGTTTCATGATACAGCGTATTTTAGCCAGACGTTATGAGCTGCAGGAGCTTATTGGCGGTGGCGGCATGGCTGATGTGTACAAGGCGCAGGATAAGCTGCTGGATAGGGCAGTTGCCGTAAAAATTCTGCATCAGCAATATGCCAACGATGCAGAATTCGTGGAAAAATTCCGTCGAGAGGCTACAGCAGCAGCCAAGCTGGCTCATCCCAATATTGTCAATATCTACGATGTTGGGGAGGATGGGGGAAGCCAATACATTGTTATGGAATATGTATCAGGCCCTACCCTGAAGGAGGTTATCCAGCAGAAGGGCTGTTTGGAGCCTATAGAGGCTGTTCGGATTGCCAAGGAAATAGCCAGCGCTTTGGAATCTGCCCATAGAAATAATTTGGTTCATTGTGATATTAAGCCTCATAACATTCTGGTTATGCCTGATGGTCATATCAAGGTAACTGATTTTGGTATTGCCAGAGCAGTTTCTGCTTCTACCATGACCTACAGCGGCAGCGTCATGGGCTCTGTGCATTATTTTTCTCCAGAGCAGGCTAAGGGGACGGTGATTACCACTAAATCAGATGTTTATTCTCTGGGAGTGGTTCTTTACGAAATGTTGACCGGGCAGCTGCCTTTTAATGGTGAGACCTCTGTTAGCATTGCCCTGAAGCATTTGCAGGAGGAGCCAGTGTCTATTAGACAGCTGAATCCATCTATACCTCCAGTGCTGGAGGCTATTGTGCAAAAGGCTATGTCCAAGGATCCTGCCGATAGGCCTAACAGTACGGAGTTATACGCTGATTTAAATCAGGCCAAAGCCATGCTGGCAGACAGAGGGACTAGCCAGGAAGCAGTTTCCAATGATCCTTTTGCTACCAGAATGATACCTCGCATCACGCCGGAGATGATGGCTGAGCAGAGGTCAGAACGTCCTGCTAATAAGCCAATAGGCAGTAGAGAAGATTATCAGCCTCAGTACCAGCCACAGGAAGAAAAATCCATTTTTAAATCCAAGAGCTTTATTGCTGTTTTGGTGGGTATTTTGCTCATGGGCTTTTTTGTAGGTTCCTTCCTATCTTTTGGCAAGTTCTGGAGCTCTGCGGAAATCAACGTGCCAGATGTGGTAGGCAAGTCCTCTGTGGTGGCGCAGCAGATTTTGGAGGATAAGAATTTGCGGGTAAAGATAGTGGAGGCCAATGATGATTCAGTGCCAGCCGGTCAAGTGGTTTCTCAATATCCAGAAGCGGGAGCCAAGGTGAAGGAACAGCGCCTGGTTACCATTACTGTCAGCAAGGGTGGTCAGGAGCTGACCATGCCGGATTTGAAAAGTATGAGCCGCAGTAATGCTGAGGAAAAGCTGAAGAAGATGGGCTTGAAGCTTGGTGCTGTTTTTGAGGAAAATGCCAAGGAACCTGCAGGTACAGTTATTAATCAGGACCCAAGAAGCGGTTCCAAGATTACCAAAGGACAGACAGTGGATATTACTGTAAGTCTAGGTGAGAAAAAGAAGGAAATTACAGTTCAGAACTATACTGGACTTAGTGTAGATAGTGCTAAATCTAATTTGGAGGCCAATGGCCTGTCCCTGGGGGGAATTAGTGAGGAAGCTAGCACAAGGCCAAAGGGAACTGTTATCGGTCAGAGTCCGTCAGCAGGCAGTACCACCACTGAAGGCGGTAGTGTCAGCCTGATTATATCCTCTGGCAGCAGTGGTGGAGCCAAGAGTGATAACAATCAGGCTCCTACCCCTTCAGCAGCTACTGCCAAGGGCAAAACTGATGCTGGCAAATCCAGCACCGGTGCAGCTCAGTAAATTCGTGGGAAATAGGATGTGCATATAGGAGAATTGCTATGCCAACAGCTCAGGTTATAAAAATGTATAATGGATTCTACTATCTGCAGGTGGCAGGACAGGAGGAGCTTTTGTCCTGCCGGCTGAGGGGCAGAATTAAGCGAAATAAGGGGGCAGTGGTCACTGGCGATTATGTGGAGTATCAAATGCTGGAGGACGGCACCGGTGTAATTGAAAGCTGTCTTCCTAGGCGAACTTTGCTGAAAAGACCTGCTGTGGCCAATATTGATCAGGTTTTGATAACCTTTGCAGCCCGCCAGCCGGATTTGAATCAGCTGTTATTGAATCGCTTCCTTGTTTTGGCAGAGTGGTCTGGGATTCCAGAGATTGTTATTTGCATTAACAAATGTGATTTGCTGGAGGAAAAGGTGGATTTTTTGCAGGACTATGTGCAGGCTGGTTATAAATTGTTAATGGTTTCGGCTCGGGAAGGTCAGGGAATTCAGGAATTGAAAAATCTGCTTACTGGGCGGGTAACGGTATTTGCCGGCCCCTCCGGGGTAGGAAAGTCCTCTCTTCTCAACGCAGTAGATAGCAATTTGGAGCTGGCCACTGGCAAAATCAGTGACAAGATTAAAAGGGGCAAGCATACCACCAGAGCGGCCTGTCTGCTGCCATTGCCAGAGGGAGGCACGGTGGTGGATACCCCTGGCTTTAGTGCTGCAGAGTTGGAAAATATAGACAAGGCTCAGTTGGCTCATTATTTCCCAGAGTTCCGTCCTTACATTGAAAAATGTTATTATAATACCTGTACTCACAGCCATGAGCCGGATTGTGCTGTTAAGGAGGCTGTGGCAGCAGGGGCTATTTGTCAGGCCCGTTATGAGGCTTATTTGAATATTTTACAGACAATTAATGAGAGAAAGAAGGCTTATTGATATGATAAAAATCGCTCCTTCCATCCTTTCCGCAGATTTTGCTAATTTGGGAGCAGAAGTAAAAAAAGTTGTAGATGCAGGGGCAGAATTTGTCCATATTGATGTTATGGATGGTACCTTTGTGCCAGAGATTACTTTGGGAGCAGGCATTGTGAAGGCTATTCGTCCTGTAACTGATGCTGTATTTGATGTACATCTCATGGTAGAGCATCCTGATACCCATATTGAAGCCTTTGCCAAGGCTGGGGCAGATTATATAACCTTCCATGTGGAGGCTGCCAAGCATCCTCATCGCATGATTCAGGCTATTCATGCTTTAGGCTGCAAGGCTGGCGTATCCCTGAATCCTGGCACTCCTATTGCTATGATTGAGGAACTGCTGCCAGATGTGGATATGGTGCTGGTTATGTCTGTGAATCCTGGCTATGGCGGACAGAAGTTTATTCCTGGTTCCATAAGCAAGCTGCAGCGCATTCGCGAGGCTTTGGATGAGATAGATTCTCAGGCTGAACTGCAGGTAGACGGGGGCGTTAACGAGGAAAATGCTCAGTCTATTATTGATGCTGGGGCAACGGTGCTGGTAGCTGGATCTGCTGTGTACAAGAGCAAGGATATTCCTGCTACTATCAAAAAGCTTCACGGTCGTGGTTAATGAACTTTGCTAAAAAAGGAGAAAAACAATGAAGAAAGCAGTTATTTTGTTATCTGGCGGTTTGGATTCTACTACCTGTATGGCAGTAGCCAAGGAGCAGGGCTATGATTTGTACCCTATTAGCTTTGACTATCATCAGCGTCACAGCATTGAGCTGGAGGGAGCCAAAAAGATAGCAGATTTTTATCATGTAAAAAAACATTTGATTATTGAAACCAATATGGATCAGGTGGGAGGCTCTGCCCTTACCGATAATGATATTCAGGTGCCAGAGGGGGAGATTGTTCACGAGGATAACGATATTCCTGTAACCTATGTGCCTGCCAGAAATTTAACCTTTTTGAGCTATGCCTTGGGCTATGCAGAGGTTATTGGGGCAGATCATATCTTTATCGGTGTTAATGCGATAGATTATTCTGGTTATCCAGATTGTCGGCCAGAGTTTATTGCCAAATTCCAAGCTCTGGCTGATTATGCCACCAAGGCAGGGGCGGCTGATGGCAGACATATTCGCATTGAAACTCCTTTGCAGGATTTGACCAAGAAGGAGATTGTGCAGCTGGCCAATCGTTTAGGGGCACCTTTGCAGTTTACTCATAGCTGTTATAATGGAGGGACCAAGGCCTGCGGCGTTTGCGATAGCTGTAAGCTGCGCCTGAAGGGCTTCCGTGAGGCTGGTGTGGTAGATCCTGTAGAATATGAAAATGATGTTAATAGATAAGCAGGTGATTCAGTGAAAGACGTTCAGAATAGTATTGACCAGCGAGGGATTGCCATTCAGCGTGTAGGCATCAAGGATGCCTATTTGCCGTTTCTGATAAAAACCAAGGCAGAAGGCTATCAGCAGGTAACAGCCAAGGTATGCTTTACCGTAGCTCTGCCTATGGAATACAAGGGCACTCATATGAGCCGTTTTTTGGAGATTCTGAATCCTTGGTCCACCAAGCCACTGGCGGAGCCGGAAATGGCGGAAATATTAAGTGAAGCCCTAGACAAGCTGCAGGCCGAAGAGGCAGCTATTAGAATTGATTTCAAATACTTTGTGGAGCGTCAGGCTCCTGTTAGCGGCCGTCTTTCTGTGCTGGATGTGGATTGCTTCTTTGCAGGGAAGATGTCTAGAGGCAAAGCTCTGGAATTTACTCTGGGAGTAAAAGTCCCATATACATCTTTGTGTCCTTGCAGTAAGGAGATTTCCCGTTATGGGGCTCATAATCAGCGGGGGATTTTGGCTGCGGAGTTAAGGTTCCGCCCAGGCTATGAATGTATTCTTATTGAAGATTTGGTGGAACTTTTGGAAAAGCAGGCTTCCTGTCAGATTTATCCTTTGCTGAAGCGGGAGGATGAAAAATACGTTACAGAAACCGCCTATGAAAATCCTAAATTTGTAGAGGATATTCTTCGGGATGGTGTGCTGGCTATGCGTGGTCTAGAGGGATTGGGTTGGTTCTCCCTGGCTTGTGAAAATTTTGAATCCATTCATAATCATAGTGCCTATGCTGCACATGAGGAAACAATAGGTGAGTAGGTTTTGAAAAAGCTAATTGTAAATGCAGATGATTTTGGCCTTCATACTGAGGTAAATAAGGCTGTTATTAAAGGGTATCAGCAGGGGTGCTTGAGAAGTACCTCCCTGATGCCTACAGGGGCAGCTGTGGAGGAGGCTAGCCAGCTGGCCCGGCAGAACCCTGAACTGGGAATCGGGATTCATATTACTCTGGTGGCAGAAAAGCCTGTACTGCCTTTGGACAAGGTATCCACCTTGGTGGATGAACAGGGACATTTTCATGCTGACCATATGGTTTTTATCAAGAAATATTTGCAGGGACAGATTGATAAGGGACAGCTTTACGCAGAGTGTGAGGCTCAGATTGCCAAAGCTATGTCTTTGGGCTTGAATATTACCCATTTGGACAGCCACCAGCATCTTCATACTCTGCCTGGGGTAACGGAAATCTGCTTGGAGCTAATGAAAAAATATAATATTCATAGGATGCGTTATCCCGGAGAAGCCTTTGGTTTTACGGGAGGCTATCATAGCGGTATGTTTCGCCGACTAGCAAAATGTGGACTTACTGCCTGTGCCATGTTGGCAAGACGCCGGGCAAAATGTTATAATATAACGATGCCTGAGCACTTCTTTGGTATGTTGGCAGGAGGCCATATGGAGAAAAAATATTTCCTGAATATTCTGAAGGCCCTGCCTGATGGGATTTCGGAGATTATGGTTCATCCTGGTTGTGATGCCAAGGCTTTGGGCAGTGTCTATGATTGGCAGTATCACTGGGAGGATGAGCTGGCTTCTGTAACCTCTGAGGAAGCTATGAGTTATTTACGGCAGCAGAAGATAGAGCTTATATCCTTCAAGGAGTTAACTCATGAATAAGGTCTACGGACGAATTTTACTTTTAACATTGTTTATATTGGTAATATCCGGCGTGGTTATTTATTCCACTGTGGATATTAATACCATTCGCAATCTCCATGTATTTCAGCCTTGGTCAGTGGCATTGGCTATTTTGGCTATTACCATTGGCCTTATATTGGATGGCACAAGGCTGATGCATCTGGTGAAAATATCAGGGGAACGTATTACCTTGAAGCAGTCTGTACAGGTGGTTTTTGGTAATTATTTTCTGGCTATGCTGGGGCCGGGAGCAGCGGCAGGAGCCATTGCCCAGATTATGTTCTTGCAAAAGGCCGGGATACCTGCCGGCAAGGCTGCGGTGCTGGCTATGATCCGCACCATTGTTTCCATTTTGTTTTTGGCCTGCTGTCTGCCCTTTGTCTTTCTACATGATGCAGGGATTTTGCCGGGAGTATCCAATGATGTTATGGTGGCAGTAGGTTCAGGTATATTGCTGTTAATGGTATTGCTGGTTTATGGTATTCGCTACAATGCCTGTGATTATATGGCTGTGCGGATTTCTCGCCGGATTTCCTCACATAATGTGCGGCGAAAATTTCTTAATGTTTATCGAGATAGTAAAACTGGCATCCAGATGTTGGTCAAATCCCCTACTTCTCTGATTCGGGTATTTTTTGAATCAGGTCTGAGTTTGATTTTTATCTACATGGTGGTTCCTTGCCTGATGTTGGGCTTGGGGGCAGAGGTGGATTGGCTGACAGTAATGGGCAGAATGATGTTTTTGAATATTCTGCTGTATTTTTCTCCTACTCCGGGAGGTTCCGGTATTGCCGAGGGCGGTTTTGTGCTGCTGTTCAGCAATAGTGTACCAGCAGGCACGGTGGGAATTTTGGCTGTTGCCTGGCGGTTTATTGCGGAATATCTGCCATTTTTCGTGGGACTGTATTATTCCATTACGGTTCTAGGCAAAGATATTCTCCACAAGTCCATTGAGGAGACAGAGACATGAGAGCAGTTGCATAGCATACTGCTTTCATGATATTATATATACCATTATTTTAATTGTGTTTGCGTTGGGGGCATAGATTGTGAAAACTAAAAAGATTTTATCCATTGCAGCCTGCGGTTTAAGCCTGCTGTTGTTTTCCGGTGCAGTGAATGTAGAGGCATCTATTGCTATTAAGGATGGCAGTAAAACTAGAACAGTGGTCAAGGTTAATAGACAGCAAAGTCAGACTGCCCAGCATAATACCATAGCCAAGAAGGTGAAAAAGGCCCAAAAGGCTGAAGCTGGTCAGCAGGTGGAGGCTATGGACAGTGAAAGGGAGCTGAGCTTTCAGGAGCGTATTTATCAGATTTTGCATCCACGTGAGGCCGAACCTGATAAGAAGGCTGCTATCGCCAGCAGAGATGATAATATGATTATGGGTGGTGCGGTGGCTACCCAGGAGCAGTGTGTTCGTTATCTTCTCAAGCACAATCCCAACCCTAAGCTGAATGTTAGTCCACAGGAGTTGGTTTCCTACTATTATGAGGAAGGAAGCAGAACCGGTATCCGTCCAGATATTGCTTTTGCTCAGGCCTTGAAGGAAACTGGTTATTTCCGCTATGGCGGTACTGTAATTCCTGCTCAGAATAATTATTGTGGTTTGGGTACCACCAGTGCTACGGTTCAGGGGGCTTATTTTGCTACTCCTAGACTGGGGGTAAAGGCTCATATCCAGCATTTGCTGGCCTATGCTTCTGTTGAGCCTCCTCAGGACAATATTGTAGATCCCCGCTATGAATTGGTGCGTCGGTCTTATGGCAGCAACACCCTGACTCAGTGGAAGGATTTGAATGGCCGCTGGGCAGTGCCTGGTGTAGGCTATGGCCAGAGTATTCTGGAGGATTATTATCAGGGAATTTTAAATTCCTAAGTGTGTTAACAAATAATAGAGATGTGAGGTATAGATAAAAATGATTTCAACTAGCGGCGTAACCCTGCAATTTGGTAAACGTGTCCTGTTTAAGGATGTATCCATCAAATTTACTCCGGGCAACTGCTATGGCGTTATTGGTGCCAATGGTGCTGGTAAATCTACTTTTTTGAAGCTTTTGAGTGGCGATATTGAGCCAACCAAGGGCTCTATTGATATTACTCCTGGCGAGCGTATGTCTGTATTGAAGCAGGATCACTTTGCCTTTGATGAGTATGAGGTTCTTCGTACTGTTATTATGGGTAATCAGCATCTGGTAGACATTATGGACGAAAAGGATGCTATTTATGCCAAGCCTGATTTCAGTGATGAAGATGGTATCCGTGCTGGCGAGCTGGAGGCTGAATTTGCTGAGTTGAACGGTTGGGATGCTGAGTCTGATGCAGCTAAGCTGTTGAATGGCTTGGGTATCGGTGAGGAGTATCACTATCAGAAGATGTCTGAGCTGGATCCTGCCTTGAAGGTACGTGTGCTTTTGGCTCAGGCTCTCTTTGGCAATCCAGATATTCTGCTGTTGGACGAGCCTACCAACCATTTGGATTTGGCTTCCATTAACTGGCTGGAGGACTTCTTGGCAGGCTTCGAGAACACTGTTATTGTTGTATCCCATGACCGTCATTTCCTGAATCAGGTATGTACCCATATTGCTGATGTTGACTTTGGCAAGATTCAGCTTTATGTTGGTAACTATGATTTCTGGTATCATTCCAGTCAGCTGGCTCTCCAGCTAGCCAAGGATGCTAACAAGAAGAAGGAAGAAAAAATCAAAGAGCTGCAGACCTTTATTGCCCGCTTTGCAGCCAATGCGTCCAAGTCCAAGCAGGCTACTTCCCGTAAGAAGCTGCTGGATAAGATTACCTTGGATGATATTAAGCCATCCTCCCGCCGTTATCCTTATATTGCCTTTACTCCTGACCGTGAGGCTGGAGATCAGCTGCTGCTGGTAGAGGGGATTTCCAAGACTATTGACGGGGAGAAGGTATTGAACAATGTTTCCTTTACCGTGCGTAAGGGAGATAAGATTGCCTTTACTGGCCCTAATAGTGCCGGCAAGACCGCTCTGTTCCAGATTCTCATGGGTGAGATGGAGCCAGATGAGGGTTCCTTCAAATGGGGTGTAACCACTACCCAGGCTTATTTGCCAAATGATAATACTGAATATTTTGAGGGCTGTGAGCTGAGCCTGACCGATTGGCTGCGGCAGTATTCCAAGGATCCAGATGAGTCCTTTGTTCGTGGCTTCCTGGGCCGTATGCTGTTCAGTGGTGAGGAAAGCTTGAAGCAGGCCTCTGTTATCTCCGGTGGTGAGAAGGTTCGCTGTATGCTGTCTAAGATGATGCTGAGCGGTGCTAATGTATTGCTGATGGATGAGCCTACCAATCATTTGGATTTGGAGTCCATTACTGCTCTCAATGATGGTTTGATTAACTTCAAGGGTACCCTGTTGTTTGTATCCCATGACCATCAGTTTGTTCAGACTATTGCAGATAGAATTATTGAGCTGACTCCAGAGGGAGTATTTGATAAGCTTACCAGCTATGATGATTTCCTGGCTGATGAGGATGTACAGGCAAGATTGGCTAAGATGTACGAGGCATAAAAATGGCAAATAAAACATTTTATGATTTAAGTGTATCTGAGTCTTTGTGCCAGTCCTTGGAGAAATTGGGCATTAAGGAGCCTACCCCGGTACAGGCAGAGGCCATTCCTGCCCTGCGAAATGGCAAGGATACTATTGTGCAGGCTCAGACTGGTACAGGCAAGACCTTGGCTTTTCTCCTGCCTATCTATGATAGAATCAAGGTGCAGGCTGACAATATTCAGACCTTGATTCTTACTCCTACCAGAGAGCTGACCTTGCAGATTGCCAAGGTGGCAGCTCAGCTGGGGAAAGCCAATGGAGTTCGTTCTCTAGCTATTTATGGCGGTCAGGATATTGAACGGCAGAAGCAGAAGCTGGGGAGAGAGCCTCATGTGATTATTGGTACTCCGGGGCGTATTCTGGATCATATGCGTCGCAAGACCATTACCTTTGCTAATACCAATCGCATTGTGCTGGACGAAGCAGATGAAATGCTGCGTCGAGGCTTTTTGGAGGATGTGGAGCAGATTCTGGGTACTATGGCCAGAGATAGACAGATTATGCTGTTTTCTGCCACCATGCCGGACAAGGTAAAGGCTCTGGCTCATCGCTATATGACAAACTTCCAGCATGTAATTATCAAGACTGAGAACATTACCTTGGACAATATTCAGCAGCGGGTTGTGGATACAGTAGAGGATTCCAAGCTGGACAAGCTGTGCGAGCTGATTAACGAGCAGAATCCATATCTGGCTATGGTATTTTGCGGTACAAAGAGCCGGGTTTCTCAGGTGGCTATGGCCTTGGCCCGTCGAGGCTATTTGGCTGATGAGCTTCATGGGGATTTGTCCCAGTTGCAGAGAACTAATGTCCTGAAGAAGTTCAGGGAGGCCAAGCTACAGATTTTGGTTACCACAGATATTGCAGCCAGAGGGCTGGATATTGAAGGGGTAACTCATGTCTTTAACTACGATTTGCCTCGCAATACAGAGGAATATATTCATCGCATTGGCCGTACAGGTAGAGCAGGTCAGCAGGGTATAGCTATTACCTTTGTTAATGCTCGCCAGTATTCCCAGTTGCGGCGTATTGAGGCCGGCATTAAGAACCATATCCAGAAGGATGTGTCCTCTCGTAGTCTGGCTTCCCGTCTTAAAAGGGAAAAGCGGGAGCGGGAAATGGCTGCCAAAAAGGCTGCTGCCGAAAAGGAACAGTCCAAGCAGGCCAAGAGCCGTTATGCCAACCGCAAGGGTTCAGAGCATAAGGGCCGTAACAATCGCTCCAGACGATTGAGAGATAAGGCCAAAAACGCCAGCCGCGGTAGAAGATAAAGTAAAAATAAACCGCCTATTAACCAATCAGTAGGCGGTCAGACCGTAGACAAATATGGCAGCGAGTTATCCACACTCGCTGCCATATTTGTCTACGGTCTGTCTGCTGTATGCCTTTGGGGGATACAGCAGTATTTTTTTGTCCAAATTGGTTGAAAAACAAATGTAATCTTGTTTTTCCTTGTTATTTGGCCTACAATAGAAACGAGATTGAAATGGAGATAAAATTAAGGAGGCCTCAAAATGAATTTTGAATTAGATATGCATACTCATACTATTGCCAGCGGACATGCCTATGGCACCATTAGAGAAATGGCCCAGGGAGCAGCGGAAAAGGGATTGAAGCTGCTAGGGATTACAGAACATTCTCCCTCTATGCAAGGCACAGTAGAAGATATATATTATTGCAATTTGCATTTGGTGCCTAAAAAGCTGTATGGGGTAGAGCTGTTATTTGGCAGTGAAATAAATGTGTTGCAGGACGGCACCTTGGATATGCCTGATAATGTGCTGGACAATCAGATTGATTATGGCATTGTGGGCATTCACAGCTGTTGCTACAAGGATGCAGGCCGAGAGCAGAATACAGACAATCTCATTAGCTGTATGAAGCATCCCCGGATCAAATTCGTTTCCCATCCAGATGATGACCATACGCCACTGAATTATGAGAGATTGGTGCAGGCAGCCAAGGAATATCATGTGGCTTTGGAGGTTAACAATAGCTCCTTTTTGAAGCCGGAATATCGTTGGAACTGTGTAGAAAATTATCGAACAATGTTGTCCTTGTGCCGGCAGTATGAAGCTCCTATTATTGTGGATTCCGATGCCCATGATCCATCCTGGGTAGGCTGTTTTGAGGAAGCTCAGAAGTTGTTGACGGAAATTGACTTCCCAGAGGAGCTGGTATTGAATCGCAGTGTGGCAGAAGTAAAAAAATTCATTGCCAAGGCATAGTGTTTTTGTTGGTATAAGGAGATTTTGCAGGAAGAGGATATGGCAAGAATCAAGGATGTTGCAAAGGAAGCCGGGGTAGCACCTAGTACGGTATCTTTGGTGTTGAATAAAAAAGGCTATGTTTCTGAGGAAACCCGTCTCAAGGTAGAAGCAGCTGTGGAAAAGCTGAATTATATACCCAGCGAAATGGCCAGGAATTTGTCCCTGCAGCGGACGAATATTATCGGAGTTATCGTACCATCTATTTCCCATCCATTTTTCTCTGAGCTGGCAGAGGCTTTGGAAACAGAGCTGTACAGCCTGGGCTATAAGATGATGCTTTGCTGTACCAAATACAAGGAAAATTCAGAGCGGAAATTTATTGAAATGCTAAAAAGACAAACCATGGATGGCATTATAATGGGGGCTCATTCTCTGGATGTGTCTATTTATGAGGGGCTAAAGGAGCCAGTTATTGCCTTTGACCGTTACCTCAACGACAATATTCCCATTGTTCACTGTGACCATTGCACAGGTGGCCGGCTGGCGGCAGAGGCTTTTTTGCAGCATGATTGTCATCATGTCATTGGTATTGAGGGTTATCAGGGGGTGCACACTCCTGCTAATGATTACCACAGGGTATTTCACGAAACCATGCGGCAGCATGGCGTGACAACGGATATTTTGGAAATGCCTTGGAATGCTTTTACCTATGAGGATTTTTTGGCAACAGCCGAAAAACTGTTTAAGGAATATCGGGATATTGATGGTATATTTGGTTCCGATATGGCCATAGCCAGCTGTATGCGGGTGGCGGCTCAAAGGGGGTATCGCATACCCCGGGATATAAAAATGGTGGCTTATGATGGTACCGGGATGACTCAGACTGGTATTCAACCCATAACAGCAGTAAGGCAGCCTATTGGGAAATTGGCGGCTATTGCAGCTCAGAAGGTGGTCAGCAAGGTAAAAGGTACAAAAGATAATCTACCTTGGGTGTTACAGCCAAGGCTTTTGAAGGGCGAGACCTGTTAGACAGGTTTCGCTTTTTATTATCAAAAATAGTTTATACAAATCTCAAAAAGCTATTGACAAATTATTGTTTTATAACTATTATAGAAGTATCAAACCGGTTCGAGATAATAAGTGCGAAGAAAAATGGGGGCATTTTGGTGAAAGAAGAAATCCAGGTAACAAATCAGCGGTATCGTTTGGGCTATCATTTGATGCCAAAAAGTGGTTGGGTTAACGACCCAAATGGTTTTTCCTATTTCAAGGGCTATTATCATATGTTTTATCAGTATTATCCATATGCAGCAGAGTGGGGGCCTATGCATTGGGGACACGCCCGCAGCAAGGATATGATTCATTGGGAGACTTTGCCAACAGCTTTGGTTCCAGGTGATATGGAAAGCGGCTGTTTCTCCGGCAGTGCCATTGAGCATAATGGCAAGCTGTGGCTGATTTACACCGGTCATCATTATGTTGAGCCAAATGACAATGAATCCTTCTATGAGAATCAGAACTTGGCTTATAGTGAGGATGGGGTACATTTTACCAAATATGAAGGTAATCCAGTTCTCAGAGTGCCAGCAGACAATACCAAGCATTTCCGTGATCCAAAGGTTTGGAAAGAGGGAGATACCTTCTACATGGTTTTGGGCAGTCAGGGAGAGGACGAGCTGGGACGGGCTTTGCTCTTTGTCTCCAAGGATTTGATTAATTGGGAGCGGGTATCCATACTTTCCAAGGCCAAGAATCTGAAGGAGGAAGGCTATATGTGGGAGTGTCCTGATTTCTTCCATCTGGATGGACAGGATGTACTGCTGATGTCTCCACAGGGGTTGGAGGCAGATGGAGATAGATTCCGCAATCTGAACCAGACTGGCTATATTATGGGCCAGCTGGGAGAGGACAAGGTTCTCTCCAGAGGTGAATTTGTGGAAATCGACAATGGTCACGATTTCTATGCTACTCAGACCATGCTGACTCCAGATGGTCGCAGAGTTATGGTGGCTTGGATGAATGCCTGGGATTCTGATATGCATGAAAAGCAGGATGGCTGGGCTGGTGCTTTGACTATTCCTAGAGAATTGCATATCAAGGATGACCATATTTATCAGCAGCCTGTTAATGAAATGGAAGCATTGAGAACTGCCAAGCTTATAGCAGGTGTGATGGAGACTGGTCATGAATATGAGCTACCAAGAACAGCTGAGTTGAACCTGACTTTTGAGGCAGCAGATGGAGAACTGTTTACCATTACCGATGGAGAGCACAATCTTACCATTGGAGCAGATACAGAAGGCGGCCGTTTGGTTATTCAGCGCAATACCAAGGATGGGGAGAGAGCAGCTCAGGTAGCAGATTTTGCCAATCTGAAATTACAGATTTTTGTGGACAAGACCTCTGCTGAAATCTTTGTAAATGAAGGGGAAAGAACATTTACTGAGAGAATCTATTGGGATGCACCACTGACCATAGAAATGGGCAGCAGCTGTCAGGCAGTTGTCTACAAATTGGAAGAAGAAACTAATAAGTATTAAGACGAGGGGTTAAAGGTTATGGATAAGTTAAAGGCATTTGCCAATCCTTTTTATAGAGCAAGCTCCGCAGAAATTCTGCTGTTCTTTGCTGGCTGGGGTATCTGGTGGTCATTTTTCCAGATTTGGCTTACCAGCACTCAGGGATTTAGTGGTTCTCAGATAGGAACTATTTACTCCTTTGGTTCTGCTGTAGCTCTGGTATTGATGTTTGTTTACGGCTCCATTCAGGACAAGCTGGGACTGAAAAAATATTTGATGTATTTTCAGGTAGGCTGTCAGGTGCTGCTGGCACCATTCTTTACTTGGGTTTATGTGCCTATGCTGGAGGCTAATTTCTATGTAGGTGCCATGGTTGGTGCGGTTTATCTGTCTGTGGCTTATCTGGCTGCCTGTCCGGTATTTGAGGCAGTAACCGAAAGATTAAGCCGTCGTTATAGCTTTGAATATGGCCAGGCTAGAGCCTGGGGCTCCTTTGGTTATGCTATCTCCGCCTTAAGTGCAGGTTTCCTCTTTACCATTAATCCATATCTGGTATTCTGGACCGGTTCCGCTGTTTCCCTGGTATTGCTTTTAATTTTGCTCTTTGTGCATCCAGAAAAGAATGATGCTGTTCGCAGTAAGTATGAGAGTAAAACTGAAAGTGATAAGGATAATAAGTCACCTTCTTTTGCTGAAATCATTGGTGTATTCAAGATTCTTGATGTATGGAAAATAATTATCTTTATTATTATCAGCTGGACCTTCTACACAGTATTTGATCAGCAGATGTTCCCACACTTCTTTACCCAGTTCTTTGCTACGCCAGAGGAAGGCCAGCAGGCTTATGGCGTTCTGAACTCTGTACAGGTATTCCTGGAGTTCCTGATGATGGGGGTAGTACCAGTTGTGATGAAGAAAATCGGTGTCCGCAAGGTAATACTTTTGGGCTGTCTGATTATGATTGTCCGCATCGGCGGCTGTGGCTTGGTAACCAATCCTCTCGGTGTTGCTCTGGTTAAGCTGCTCCATGCACCAGAAACTGCTTTGTTCATTCTGGGTATCTTCCGCTATTTCACTTTGCATTTTGATACCCGTATGTCTGCCACCATTTATATGGTAGGCTTCCAGATTGCGGCTCAGGTAGGCCAGATTATCTTCTCCACCCCATTGGGGGCATTGCATGACGATATCGGCTATCAGAGCACCTTCCTGGTAATTTCCGGTATTGTTATGGTAGCCAGCATCTATGCCTTTGCTATTCTGAAAAAGGACGATCAGGATGTAGGCGGCCAGCCATTGGAAAGCTAATTACATAATATTAAAAAATCCCTGTTGATTTTGGATATACCCTCCTCCCTTTACGGTATATCCCTAATCAGCAGGGATTTTTGCCATATTAAGAAATCTTAAATTTTGACGATAGATATAGTGGCAGGGATTTTGCCGAACAGTAATCAAAGGAATGAAAGGCGTTTCGACGGCATGGTATGCCGTGCGTGAAAGGAGCTTTTGGATATGAGTGCAAGAATTGATGGTGCTTCTACGGGTATTGGCTTTGGCGTATCAGGTACAGTTAAAAAGAATAGCTCAGATACCAGCGAAATGTTTTCTCAGATTTTGGAGAAGATGAAGAAAGGCGAGAGCCCGTCTCTAGGAGCAGGCAGTGATGATGCTAGTGATGAAGATACAGTTACTGTAACGAGGATTTTGTCAGATGGTTCTACGCTTATCACTACGATGAAGGATGGCAAGATTGTTTCTCAGACCAAGACACATGCAGCAGTTCAGGAGGAGAGCCCTAAGCTGCTAGACACTGTCGTAGAAAAAGGCATCTGGAAAGCAGAAGAGACAGAAACTGCTGAAGCTGTGGCATCATCTATGGCAGCAAATTCAGGAAATGACATATTAGGATTGCTTAACACAAAATAATAATGTTTTTTTCAAAAAGTGCTTGACTCTTTGATGATAAACTGCTATAGTATATATCTGTCAGCGGGTTACACACTGTATAGCTGACAGATGATGTGGGTAGGTGCCCGAGTGGTTAAAGGGAACGGACTGTAAATCCGTCGCCGTAGGCTACGATGGTTCGAATCCATCCCTGCCCACCATTTATCATCGCGGGATGGAGCAGTAGGTAGCTCGTCGGGCTCATAACCCGAAGGTCAGAGGTTCGAGTCCTCTTCCCGCAACCAATTGCTGATATAGCTCAGTAGGTAGAGCGCATCCTTGGTAAGGATGAGGTCACCAGTTCAACTCTGGTTATCAGCTCCATTTTTGGCTGCGTAGCTCAGTTGGCTAGAGCATTCGGTTCATACCCGGAGTGTCAGGAGTTCAAATCTCTTCGCAGCCACCAACTATGTGATTTAACCCCTTGCTTGTGAGGGGTTTTATTATGCCGATAAATAAAATGTCAGGATTGTCAGTATTTCCTTATGAAGTTATTGACATGCGTAGGTATTTGTGATAAATTATATCAGTGACATTTTGTGGTGTCTCAATAATCTAATCAGAAGGAGTGCATAAAATGCGCAATGCAGTTACGTTGGCCTGCACTGAGTGCAAGAGCCGCAACTATCAGACCAACAAGAACAAGAAGAACGATCCTGATAGAATCGAATTCAACAAGTATTGTAAGTTCTGCAAGAAGCACACTCTGCATAAGGAGACTAAGTAATTAGTCCGCAGTTGTTGGGTTTTGCAGTATAAGACAGGATGTGAAGCAATGGCGGAGACAAAGACGTCAGGTGCTCAGCCGAAGTCTTCAGGCTTTAACCCTGTGCAGTTTTTGCGTGAAGTCTCTGCTGAGATGAAGAAGGTATCCTGGTCTACCAGACGTGAGCTGGCAAAATACACTGTAGTGGTTAGCATTACCGTGTTTGTCGTTTGCGCACTTATCTGGATTTGTGATAGCTTCTTCGCAAGATTGTTTAATCTCATTGTACGTTAAAGACTGGAGGGTGCGTCTGGGATGGGATCCGAGAAAGAATCAGCTAGACACTGGTATGTAGTCCATACCTATTCCGGTTACGAAAACAAGGTGCTGGAAAGTCTCAAACAGAAGGTTCAGTCCATGGGCCTGGAGAACGAGATCTTCGATGTAATCATTCCTGAAAAGGAAGAGGTTGAGAAGAAGGATGGCGTCGAAAAAGTAATCAAGAGGAAGATTTTCCCAGGTTATGTCCTGGTGAATATGATTGTCAATGAAAAAACCTGGTATGATGTCCGCAATACGGATGGCGTTACTGGTTTTGTAGGTTCTGGCACCAAGCCGATTCCTTTGACTGAAGATGAGTATGAGAACATTCTGAGGGAAATGGGCGTAGAAAAGACCAAGGTTGTACATGATATTGATGTAGAAGTTGGGGAGACAGTAAAAATCTGCTCCGGCCCATTTGAAAATTTTGCAGCAAAAGTTGTATCTGTTGACGACGAGAAGGGTAAGATTAAAGCTCTTGTTGATATGTTCGGCAGAGAAACTAATGTTGAACTTGACTTCGATCAAGTTGAAAAGAATTAATTTCCATTTAAGGAGGTGGATTCAAGATGGCAAAGAAAGTCGCTAAAATGGTAAAGTTACAGGTTCAGGCTGGTAAAGCTACTCCAGCTCCTCCAGTAGGTCCTGCACTTGGTCAGGCTGGTGTTAACATCATGGCCTTCGTTAAGGAGTTCAATGAGAGAACTGCTAAGCAGGCTGGTCTGATTATTCCAGTAGAGATTACTGTATTTGAGGATAGATCCTTTACCTTTATTACCAAGACTCCTCCAGCTGCTGTACTTCTGAAGAAGGCTGCAGGTATTGAGAAGGCTTCTGGTGAACCAAACAAGAATAAGGTTGCTACTCTGCCTCGTGCTAAGGCACAGGAGATTGCTGAGAGCAAGATGCAGGATCTGAACGCTGCAAGCGTTGAGGCTGCTACCCGTATGATTGAGGGTACTGCCCGCAGCATGGGTATCGTTATCACTGACTAATAGTCAATGAACGAAGCACCCGTGGGAGGAAAATCCGTTATTACCACGAAGGGAGAATTTTTTCATGGCAAAAGCAGGTAAGAAGTATCAGGACGCTGTAAAGCTTCTTGAGACTGGCAAGGTTTATACTGTTGAAGAGGCTATTGAGCTCGTAAAGAAGACTGCAACTGCAAAGTTCGACGAGACCATTGAGCTTCATGTGCGTCTGGGTGTAGATCCTAAGTACGCTGATCAGCAGGTTCGTGGCGCAATGGTGCTGCCACATGGCACTGGTAAGTCCAAGCGTGTATTGGTATTTGCCAAGGGTGCAAAGGTAGACGAGGCTGAGGCCGCTGGCGCAGACTTCGTTGGCTCCGATGAAATCGTAGCAAAGATTCAGGGCGGTTGGACCGATTTTGATGTAGCTGTTGCTACCCCTGATATGATGGGTACCGTAGGTCGTATTGGTAAGATCCTCGGTCCTCGTGGCTTGATGCCAAACCCTAAGTTGGGTACTGTTACTATGGACCTGACTAAGGCTATCAGTGAGATTAAGGCTGGTAAGGTTGAGTACCGTACCGATAAGGCTGGTAATGTACATTGCCCTATCGGCAAGGCTTCTTTCGATGCAGAGAAGCTGGTTGCTAACTTTAACGCACTGATGGATACTTTAATTAGAGTAAAACCGGCTGCTGCAAAAGGTCAGTATATCCGCTCTGTAACTGTCAGCGCTACTATGGGCCCTGGCGTTCCAGTAGTTCACGCATAATATTTGACATTTTGCGGGCTGTATAATAAAATAGTCTATGGCTGTAGACAGCAGGTAGGATTTTAGATTATTGAAATCCATAAAGGAAACGCCTGCCGAGGCCGGATGGTTAAGCATGAAACACTGCGGCCTCCGGTAAATCAGCCGGAGGCCGTTTTTGCTCTTAAAATTTGAGAGGAGGTGTATTCATGGCTGTTACTGAAAAGAAAAAAGCAATTGTTGCTGAATTAAAGGACAAACTCACTAGCGCAAAGGGTGCCGTATTGGTTTCCTACAAGGGCTTGACTGTTGCTCAGGATACTGAGCTGCGTTCCGAGCTGCGTAAGGCTGGTGTAAATTACCATGTAGTTAAGAACACAATGACTCGTATTGCTGCTACCGAGGCTGGTATGGAGGATCTGGTATCTCATTTGGAGGGTACCACTGCTCTGGCTGTATCTGCAGAGGATGCAGTTGCACCTGCAAAGGTTATTAGCGAGTTCATGAAGAAGAACAACCTGGAGGATCAGGGTATCCTGACCATCAAGGCTGGTATTGTAGAGGGTCAGGTTGTAACCGCTGACGAGGTTAAGGCTATCGCTTCTCTGCCATCCCGCGAGGTTCTTCTGGGCAAGCTGCTGGGCAGCATTCAGGCTCCACTGTCCAACACCGTTGGCGTTATGGGTTCTATGCTCCGCAGTATCGTTACTGTGCTTGATGCAGTTCGTAAGCAGAAGGAGGAGCAGGCATCTGCATAATTGGCAGATAGTTGCTTTGGCTGCTTAATATATTTTCGAAAATTAATTAATGATTATACGGAGGATTTTAAAATGACTAACGAAGAGATTTTAGAGGCAATTGGTAACCTGACTGTTCTGGAGCTGTCCGAGCTCGTAAAGGCTGCTGAGGAGAAGTTCGGCGTATCCGCTGCTGCTCCTGTAGCTGTTGCTGCTGCTGCTCCTGCTGCTGGCGGCGCTGCTGCTGAGAAGTCCGAGTTCGATGTAGTTCTGAAGGACGCTGGCGCAAGCAAGATCAACGTAATCAAGGCTGTTCGTGAGGCTACTGGTCTCGGCCTGAAGGAAGCTAAGGCTCTGGTTGATGGCGCTCCTGCTCCTGTAAAGGAAGGCGTATCCAAGGCTGACGCTGAGGATCTGAAGGGCAAGCTCGAGGCTGCTGGTGCAACTGTAGAGTTGAAGTAATTTTTGCTTCAAGCCTAAAATTTCAACTGAAATTTTCAAGACCGTTCCGCAAGGTACGGTCTTTTTTCTTGACAAGTAATATATTTACGATGTATAATTAAATGCTACTAATAGAGAAATTAATTCGTGCATTTTCAAATGGAGTCATCAGAAGGGAGTAGTCCTTTTGGCAACGCGCCGTGTGGTTTTAGCCCATGAAGGGGTGTTGTGATTCCATTCTATTTTCATGTACGGATTTTTGTTGTTTTCAGTATTTTTTGCTAAGGAGTGAAGTTTTTAATGTTTCATCCTGTGCCCGTGGGCAAACGAACCAGGTATAGCTATGCAAAGATTAAAGAAGTCATGGAGATGCCACATTTGCTGGACATTCAGAGAAAGTCCTATGAGTGGTTTATCGGTGACTGGGAAAATAACACCAAGGGCGAGGGCCTTATGGAGATTTTCCAGGATATTTCTCCAATCTCAGATTTTCAGGGCAAGGTAAGCCTTTCCCTGCTGGACTATGAGCTGGGAGAGCCTAAGTATAGCCTTGATGAAAGCAAGGAAAGAGATGCTACTTATGCAGCTCCATTGCGTGTCAAGGTTCGCCTTTTGGACAGAACCACTGGTATCTTCCAGGATTCTGAGGTATTCATGGGGGATTTCCCTCTGATGACTGCTTCTGGTACCTTTATTATTAATGGTGCTGAGCGTGTTATTGTCAGCCAGCTTGTACGTTCTCCAGGCGCTTATTATGGCGTTACTGTAGACCAGTCTGGTAAGTCCCTCTTCAACTCCACTGTGATTCCAAACCGTGGTGCCTGGATTGAGCTGGAAACCGATGCTAATGATGTAATTTCTGTTCGTATCGACCGTACTCGTAAGCTGCCTGTAACTGTATTCCTCCGTGCTTTGAACTATATCAATCAGCAGGAGAAGCTGCGTCTGGCTGAGCTGGCTGCTTCTGATGGCACTGTACCAACTATGCAGGGCCGTAATGATGACCACCTCAATGTAGGCACTACCAATCTGGTATTTGGCAGCAATGAGGAAATTTTGGCACTCTTCGATAACGATGATGCTATTAGATCCACTTTGGAGCGCGATAATACCGCTACTGGTGCTGACGCTTTGGAGGAGATTTATCGTCGTATTCGTCCTGGTGAGCCTTTCAACGTAGATAATGCTCATCAGATGCTCCGCAGCCTGTTCTTTGATGCTAAGCGTTATGATTTGGCAACTGTAGGTCGTTACAAGCTGACCAAGAAGCTGGGCTGGAAGCGTCGTATTCAGGGCCAGATTCTGGCAGAGCCTCTGCTGGATAAGGAAACTGGTGAGATTCTGGTTCCTGCTGATACCCTGATTGATGCAGATATGCTGGAAAATATTACCACTGAGCAGGAGCAGGCAATCTTTGGTGAGGGCAATGCCATCGTTCTTCATGTTAAGAGCAATGATGAGGGTGGTTCTCTCCAGATGATTTGTTCTCCAACTTTGGAATATCGTCAGCGTACCATTGCTATTAACGATATTCTTGCTTCCATCAGCTATCTGCTGAATTTGATGCATGGTGTAGGCAAGACTGATGATATTGACCATTTGGGCAACCGTCGTGTTCGCTCTGTAGGCGAGCTGCTGCAGAATCAGTTCCGCATTGGCCTTTCCCGTATGGAGCGGGTAGTCAAGGAGCGCATGTCCATGCAGGAGGATGTAACCAATCCTTCTACCTTGATTAATATTCGTCCTGTTGTGGCAGCTATCAAGGAATTCTTTGGTTCCTCCCAGCTGTCCCAGTTCATGGATCAGCATAACCCACTGGCTGAGCTGACTCATAAGCGGCGTCTGTCTGCCCTTGGCCCTGGCGGTTTGTCCCGTGAGCGTGCAGGCTTCGAGGTTCGAGATGTACACAACTCTCATTACGGCCGTATGTGTCCTATCGAGACACCAGAAGGTCCTAACATCGGTTTGATTGGTTCCTTGTCCAACTATGCAAGAATCAACCGCTTTGGCTTTATGGAGACTCCTTATCGCCGGGTGGATAAGGAAAACAAGCGGGTTACTGATGATGTAAGATATTTGACTGCTGATGAAGAGGACAGCCTGATTATTGCTCAGGCCAACGAGCCTCTTGATGATCATGATTGGTTCGAGAATGACCGTGTAGTTGCTCGTATTCACGAGGAGACCACTGAGGTTCGCCGTGAAAAGGTTGACTACATGGACGTATCACCAAAGCAGGTTGTATCCATTGCAACAGCTATGATTCCATTCCTGGAAAACGATGATGCTAACCGTGCGCTGATGGGTGCAAACATGCAGCGTCAGGCTGTACCATTGCTCCGTACTCAGGCTCCTTTGGTTGGTACTGGTATGGAGTACAAGGCTGCCTGTGACTCCGGTGTTATGATTCTGGCTAAGCATGCCGGTGTGGTTGAAACTGTAACTGCTGATAATATTGTAGTTCGTACTGCTGATGGCAAGCGTGATGAATACAAGCTGCAGAAGTTCCTTCGTTCCAACCAGGGTACCTGCATTAACCAGCTGCCTATCGTATTTAAGGGTGACGAGGTAGAAGCAAATCAGCCAATCGCTGACGGTCCTTCTACTGACCACGGCGAGCTGGCTTTGGGCTATAACATTATCGTAGCCTACATGCCTTGGGAAGGTTACAACTACGAGGATGCTATTCTTCTTAGTGAAAACCTGATTAAGCGTGATATTTATACCTCCATTCATATTGAGGAATATGATTGTGAGGCTCGTGATACCAAGCTTGGACCAGAGGAAATTACCCGTGATATTCCAAATGTTTCCGACGAAAGCCTGAAGGATTTGGATGAATATGGTATTATCCGCAAGGGTGCCGATGTGCGTACTGGTGATATTCTGGTAGGCAAGGTTACACCAAAGGGTGAGACTGAGCTGTCTGCTGAGGAGCGCCTCCTGCGGGCTATCTTTGGTGAGAAGGCTCGTGAGGTTCGTGATACTTCTTTGAAGGTTCCTCATGGTGAGGCTGGTAAGGTTGTAGATGTTAAGATTTACAGCCGTGAGAATAATGATGAGCTGAACCCTGGTGTAAATAAGATGATTCGTGTCTACATTGCCCAGAAGCGTAAGATTTCTGTTGGTGATAAGATGTCCGGTCGTCATGGTAACAAGGGTGTAGTTTCCCGCATTATGCGTGAAGAGGATATGCCGTTCCTGCCAGACGGTACTCCAGTGGATATTGTATTGAACCCATTGGGCGTGCCTTCTCGTATGAACATTGGTCAGATTCTGGAGACTCATCTGGGTATGGCTATCCGCAATCTGGGCACTCAGATTAAGGAAGGAGATCCTACCGTTGAAAGACGTCTCCGGGCTATTGGCTATGACTTTGATCAGTATGGTATGCCAAAGCCAGATGTGGCAGGTATTCATATTGCTACTCCTGTATTTGATGGTGCTCGTGAGAACGATGTATTTGATACTATTCGTGCTTCTGGCATGGACCCAACCGCCAAGACTGTCCTCTATGATGGACGTACCGGTGAGCCATTTAAGAATAAAGTAACTGTAGGCTGCGTATACATGCTGAAGCTGCATCATCTGGTTGATGATAAGATTCATGCCCGTTCCGTAGGTCCATACTCTCTGGTTACTCAGCAGCCACTGGGTGGTAAAGCTCAGTTCGGCGGCCAGCGTTTCGGTGAGATGGAGGTTTGGGCACTGGAGGCATATGGTGCTGCTTACACTCTGCAGGAGATTCTGACTGTTAAGTCCGATGATGTTGTAGGCCGTGTTAAGACCTATGAGGCTATTGTTAAGGGCGAGAATATCCCTGAGCCTGGTGTACCAGAGTCCTTCAAGGTTCTGATCAAGGAATTGCAGTCCATCGGCCTTGATATTAAGGTACAGGATGAGAATGCCAACGAGATTATGGTTCAGGATGATGATGATGATGACATCAGCATCAAGGACGTAGTTCGTGAGGCAGATATGGCTTCTGTAGATGATAGCGGCAGAGCTAATGAAAGCGATGAATATGCTAGCGATTATGACGAGCCATCTCAGTCCGATGAGGATGATGACAGCTTTGATGGTGATATTATTGCTGATATTGGCGGCGATGATGTTGAACCAGCAGATGATGACGAGGACATGGATATGTTCCTGTCCGATGATGACAATACTGAAGAATAATGGAAGGGAAGTGACACCTCCTTGTTGGATGTAAATAACTTTGATTCAATGCGCATAGGCCTGGCCTCTCCTGACAAGATTCGTGAGTGGTCTCATGGCGAGGTACTGAAACCAGAGACTATTAACTATCGTACTTTGAAGCCAGAGAAGGACGGTCTTTTCTGCGAGAAAATTTTTGGACCAACTCGTGATTGGGAATGTCATTGCGGTAAGTACAAGCGTATCCGTCATAAGGGTACTATCTGCGATCGCTGTGGTGTTGAGGTCACTCGCTCCAAGGTACGCCGTGAGCGTATGGGCCATATTGAGTTGGCAGCTCCTGTATCTCATATTTGGTATTTCAAGGGTATCCCAAGCCGTATGGGCTTGATTCTGGATATTCCACCACGGGCTATGGAGAAGGTTCTCTACTTTGCTTCCTACATTGTTCTGGATCCAAAGGATACTCCTCTTTCCAAGAAGCAGCTTTTGTCTGAGCTGGAGTATCGTAAGGCTCGTGAGGACTACGGTCGTGATTTTGTAGTAGGCATGGGTGCCGAGGCTATCAAGGAGCTTTTGGTTGAGCTGGAGGCAGATTTGCCAGAGGAACAGCAGACTGAGGACATGAAAAATGGTCTGGATGTCCTGCACAAGGAGCTGACTGACGAGTTGAAGCATGTAGCCAGCCAGCAGCGCCGTATTCGTGCTATCCGTCGTCTGGAGGTTGTTGAGGCCTTCAGACGCTCCGGCAACAAGCCATCCTGGATGATTATGGATGTAGTTCCAGTTATTCCTCCAGAGCTGCGCCCAATGGTTCAGCTGGATGGTGGCCGTTTTGCTACCTCTGATCTGAACGATCTGTATCGTCGTGTCATTAACAGAAACAATCGCTTGAAGCGTTTGCTTGAACTTCGTGCTCCAGACATTATTGTCCGCAACGAGAAGCGTATGCTGCAGGAGGCTGTAGATGCTCTGATTGATAATGGTCGTCGTGGACGTCCTGTAACCGGTCCTGGCAATCGTCCTCTGAAGTCCTTGTCTGACATGCTTAAGGGTAAGCAGGGACGTTTCCGTCAGAACCTGCTGGGTAAGCGTGTTGACTACTCTGGACGTTCCGTTATCGTTGTAGGCCCTGAGCTGAAGCTCCATCAGTGCGGTCTGCCAAAGGAAATGGCTTTGGAGCTCTTCAAGCCATTTGTTATGAAGAAGCTGGTTAGTGAGAAGATTGCTCACAATATCAAGAACGCTAAGCGTATGGTTGAGCGTGCCCAGGAAGAAGTATGGGATGTTCTTGAGGATGTTATTAAGCAGCATCCTGTGCTCCTGAACCGTGCACCTACCCTGCATCGTCTGGGTATTCAGGCCTTTGAGCCAGTCCTCACTGAGGGACGTGCCTTGAAGCTCCATCCATTGGCTTGCTCTGCATACAACGCGGACTTCGATGGTGACCAGATGGCTATCCATCTGCCATTGTCTGCTGAAGCTCAGGCTGAGGCTCGTGTCTTGATGCTGGCAGCTAACCACATTTTGGCACCAAAGGATGGCAGCCCTATTATCGTTCCTTCCCAGGATATGATTTTGGGTGCTTACTACCTGACCAAGCTGCGCAAATCCTCTCCAGAGCATCCAGTTATTGGTGAGGGCAAGATTTTCACCGGTATTGATGAAGCTCTGCTGGCATATCAGCATCAGGAGCTGGATATTCAGGCTGAGATTCAGGTTAAGATTGTGGAGAAGCAGGAAGATGGTACTACCAAGGATTATGGCTTGGTTACTACCTCTCTGGGCCGCATGATCTTCAACGAGATTCTGCCTCCACAGGTTCGTTCTTACGAGCAGGATAAGGAAACTGGCAAGTGGTCCCTGGGTGTTCTGATGAACAAGAAGCAGCTGGGCAAGCTGGTTGCTAAGTGCTTTGATGAACTGGGAGCCAGCCGTACTGCCGAGGTTATTGATGGCGTAAAGAATCTTGGCTATCACTATGCATGTATTGCAGGTATGACTGTAGCTATTTCCGATATTACTGTTCCTCCTAAGAAGAAGGATATTCTGGAAGCAGCTCAGGCTCAGGTTACCAAGACTGAGCGTCAGTTCTCCCGTGGTTTGATTACTGATGATGAGCGTTATAAGAAGGTCTGCGCCGTATGGAACAAGGCTACTGAGGACGTTGCTGATGAAATGTATGACAACTACGAGATTAATGACCCATTCAATCCAATCTACATGATGGCTGACTCTGGTGCCCGCGGTAATAAGTCTCAGATGCGTCAGCTGGCAGGTATGCGTGGTCTGATGGCGGATCCATCTGGTAAAACCATTGAGATTCCTATTACTGCTAACTTCCGTGAAGGTCTGTCCGTATCCGATTACTTTATTTCTTCCCATGGTGCTAGAAAGGGTTTGGCGGATACTGCACTGCGTACCGCAGACTCTGGTTATTTGACTCGTCGTTTGGTAGATGTTGCTCAGGATGTAATCGTTCGTGAGGATGACTGTGATGTTGTAGGCATTAATCTGGTTCGTGAGCGTGCTAAGCTGGCTGAGACTGCTGCAGATGCAGTTAAGGTTTTGACTGATTCCTTGGCAGGTCGTCTGCTGGCTCAGGATGTTATCAGCCCTGAGACTGGTGAGATTATTCTGGAAACTGGTACTGAGCTTACCGCTGAGGACATGGAGCTGGTAGGAGAGGCTGGTGTATCTGAGCTGGTTCTCCGTGGTCAGTCTGACAACAACGATACCATCGTTGGTAGCTCCTCTGTTACCGAGACTGTACAGCTGGGTGCACCAGAAGAAAATGTTCGTGCATCTATCCGCAAGGCTATGATGGATCAGATGCTGGGCAAGGAAGTTACTGCCGATGTTGTTGACAGCATGGGCAATGAGATTATTCCTGCCGGTGTTAAGCTTACTGAGGAATATATCGAGGCTGTTCTCAACAGTGATGCCAAGGAAGTTCGGGTTCGCAACAACAATGTTCGGGGTATTTCCGTTGAGGAGATTGTTGATGGCAACCGCGTAATCGAGCCTTTGGCAGATCGTATTCTGGGCCGTGTACTGGCTGAGGATATTATTGATCCTGCTACTGGTGAGAAGATTGCTTCCGTTAACGATACTGTGGAAAAGGATCTGGCAGAGAAGATCTGCAAGGTTCGCAAGAGCGTATCTATCCGCAGCGTACTGACCTGTAAGTCTCAGTACGGTGTCTGCATCAAGTGCTATGGTCGTGATTTGGCCAACAACACCGAGGTTAATGTAGGTGAGACTGTTGGTATTATTGCTGCTCAGTCCATCGGTGAGCCTGGTACTCAGCTGACCATGCGTACATTCCATTCCGGCGGTATCGCAGGCGGCGACGATATTACCCAGGGTCTGCCTCGTGTCGAGGAATTGTTCGAGGCTAGAAAGCCTAAGCATAATGCTATTATCTCCGAGGTTGAGGGTACTGTTACCGTCAAGGAGAATGGCAACCTCTTTACTGTATATGTTATGCCTGAATCTGGTGAGGCTCGTGAATATATTATTCCATTCGGCTCTCATCTGGCAGTTAAGGATGGCCAGCACATTCAGACTGGTGGCAAGATTACCGAAGGTTCCATCAATCCGCATGATATTCTCCATATCTGCGGCATGAAGGCTACTCAGAGCTATATTGTATATGAAGTTCAGAAGGTATACCAGTCTCAGGGTGTAGGCATTAACGATAAGCATATTGAGGTAATGGTACGTCAGATGCTCCACAAGGTTAAGATTGAGGAAGCTGGCGGTACTGAGTTCCTGCCTGGTGATCAGGTGGATATCAATATCTTCGAGGCAGCTAATACCAAGGCTATCGAAGAGGGCAAGGAGCCAGCAGTGGCTAAGCCAGTTCTGCTGGGTATTACCAAGGCTTCCTTGGCTACTGATTCCTTCCTGTCTGCTGCGTCCTTCCAGGAGACCACTCGTGTTCTCACCGATGCAGCTATCAAGGGCAAGGTTGATCCACTTATCGGCTTGAAGGAAAATGTTATTATCGGTAAGCTGATTCCAGCTGGTACCGGTATGAGCCGCTACCGCAATATCAAGGTAGTATATCAGGGTGAAGAGGATGCTTCTGATAAAGATATTCTGGACAGCCTGGCTAATGCAGAAAATGCGTAAGCAAAAATAATATTATTTCTCTAGGGAAATATTGATTCCTTCGGGATGGCAGCTGCTGTTCCGAAGGAATTTTTTTGCCTAAAAATAAACTAAGGTATTATCTGCAAAATAAAACAACCTACTCCGAAATTAATCAGAGCAGGTTGCTAATGGGATATATGTGGGAATATGGGATATTCTTAAAGAAAATTACTTGTTGAAATAACGCTTCAGGAGACCAGCGAAGCCCTTGCAATGACGAGCCTCGTCTTTGCACATCTCATGAACGGTATCGTGGATAGCATCCAGATTCAGCTCCTTGGCACGAACAGCCAGCTTCTTCTTGCCTTCGGTTGCACCAAATTCAGCATCTACACGCATGGACAAGTTCTTCTCAGTGCTATCGGTAAGTACCTCGCCTAACAGCTCAGCAAACTTAGCTGCATGCTCAGCTTCCTCAAAAGCGTAACGCTTGAAAGCCTCAGCAACCTCTGGATAGCCCTCACGGTCAGCTACACGGCTCATAGCCAAGTACATACCAACCTCGGAGCACTCGCCATTGAAGTTATCACGGAGGCCCTGAACGATTTCTGCATCAACGCCCTGAGCAACACCCAGCTTGTGCTCATCAGCCAGCTGCATCTCACCCTCTACCTCTTTGAACTTATCAGCGCCAACATGGCAGATTGGGCACTCAGCTGGAGGAGTATCTCCCTCATGTACATAACCACAAACGGTGCAAACAAACTTCTTCATAATCTTTTCCTCCTAAATATATAACACACAAATTTACTCATCCATATGAAACAGCTCCTAAACTGTCCCTGACAGTCACAGCCTTTGCTCATGTTGTACTGCCCTTCGGTCTCTCAACCTTATGGCTTTATTATATAGGAAATTCCCTCAAAAGAAAACCACGAAATCCAGCGAAATTTGACGATTATTATTCATTATCTTCTTAATGCTACTTATTTCTCTATATTTTAAAGATTATAAAAAATATCAACGGATAATAATTATCGATAAAATCAAGGGAATTTTGGGAACTATTTTGCTATAATACAGGCAATGTGATAAAATTTTAAGATGACAAAAATACATATTGGATATAGAATAGGTAGATGATTTTTATGCAGAGGGTATGGATAAAGCTGGCTATGTTTTTGGCGGTAGCCTTGGTTTTTCAGAGTATTCGCCTGATTATGCCCATGATTCCTGGGCCGGTGAATATGTTTTTGATAGGCAGTCTTTTGAATACAGTCATGGTGCTGAGTATTTGGTGTACCAATAGCCGGTGGGCTGGTATTATAGGTATAATATTGCCCTTGGGGGCCTTTATGCAGGGCCAGCTGCCTGTGGTGTTGATGATTCCCGTGGTAGCTTTGGGCAATGCAGTTTACATTTTGTTGTCAGGAAGATGGCAACAGAGCAGGTTGTTGTATCTAAGCCCTTTTGTCAAAGCCTTAATATTATATGCAGGTACTTTGTCGGTTCTTCATATTATAGATTTGCCAGCACCTGTTAGTGGCATGATATTGCTGATGATGAGCTGGCCCCAGATTATAACAGGTACTATCGGTTTACTTTTGGCAAAAAGGGTTTTCAAATATTTAGAAAATACCATATTGTGAAAAATAGATTTGCTTTGCTGGGAGATCCAGTACCCATTAATATGTGTGATATAAAGAGAAAGGTGGTAAAACTGCTGTCCTGATTTTGACAGCAGGAATAATTTATGTTTGAATATAAATCAGCCAGTCCTGAGCAAACAGCTTTGCTGGCAAAAAAAATAGCAGATATTATTCAGCCTGGTACCGTAATCTGCCTCAATGGTGATTTAGGTGCTGGCAAAACCCTGTTTGTGCAGAACTTGGCTAAAGCTTTGGGGGTGCAGGGGGATGTAACCAGTCCCACCTTTAACCTGATGAATATATATGAAGGAAGAATCAGCATTTTTCACTTTGATTTGTACAGACTGGAGCAGGAGTATGAATTGGAGGAAATCGGCTTTTATGATTATATTGAGGAACCAGAGGGACTGGTATTGATTGAATGGGCTGAGAAATTTATGGACTGCTTGCCAGAAAATTACATATCCTTGGAAATTCAGAGAACGGAGCAGGAACAGCAGCGAATTCTTCGCTTTGAGCTGGTAGGTCAGGAATTAGAAAATGTATATAAGGAGATGGAAGCACTTTGCCAATTTTAGCAATAGATACAGCCACTATGGTTTCTAGTGTAGCTGTAGCAGATGAAAAAAAGCTCCTTGGGGAGCTGACAGTACAGACTAGATTAACTCATTCGGAAACATTGCTGCCTCATATTCAACAGGTTCTAAAAATGGTTGGTGTAGCAAAGAATCAGCTGAAAGCAGTAGCCGTAAGTTTGGGGCCAGGCTCCTTTACAGGTTTGCGTATTGGCTTGGGGGCTGCCAAGGCCATTGCCTATGGCCTAAATATTCCTATTATTGGAGTGCCTACTACAGAAGCGTTGGCTTGGCATTATCCTGTGCCCGGTATAGTAACAATTCCTTTCGTAGATGCTCAGAAGGGAAATGTATATAGTGGAATTTATGCTTGGAAGGAGAGCAAAATAGTTGAGCTGTCTCCAGTGCAGGTATATACCCTGGATGAAGCTCTGGAGCTGTGCCGTCAGCAGGACACAACTGTAATGGCTGTAGGGGATATGGTGCAGAAAAAGCTGGCCAATAGACAGGATTTACCTGCTAATCTTCAGATACCACCTCAGCATATGGTTATGCCTAGAGCTGCCAATGTGGCTATGGCGGGGCTAAGCAGATTGGCTCAGGCTAAGGTGGATTCTGTGATGAATCTGGAGCCTATTTACATCCGTCGTTCTGAGGCGGAGGTTTTGTGGGAAAAGCGTCAGGCAGCCCTAAAGGAAGCCACTGGAACCAGTGCTGAGGCTGAGAAATAAAGATGGCAAATATTGAATTTTACCGCATGGTTCAGGAGGATGCTGATGGCGTAGCCAGAGTGGAGGCGGCTTGTATGCCTGTGCCCTGGTCCAGACAGTCCTTTTGGGAGGAGGCCTCCCACACTGATGCCTACTATCTTATAGCCAGAGATGTGGACAGAGATAATCTGATTGTAGCCTATGCAGGCTGCTGGGTACTGGCAAATGAGGGCCATATTACCAATGTGGCTGTAGATCCTGATTATCAGGGACAGGGACTGGGGCGAAGGCTGATGAATGAGCTAACCAGCCGGGTAAAGGCTCTGGGGGTGGACTCTATGACCTTGGAGGTTCGTCCTTCCAATACGGTGGCTATCAATCTCTATACCAGCCTGGGCTTTCGCAGTGTAGGCCAGCGGCCCAAATATTATACAAATCCTGTAGAGGCCGCGGAGATTATGTGGAATACCAAGCTTTGAAGCGTAATATAGATAAATGGAGAAATTATGGACGAGAAAATTACTCTTGCAATAGAATCAAGCTGTGATGAAACTTCTGCCGCTATTCTGCGAGGAGGGCGGCAGGTTTTGTCCAATATTATATCAACTCAGATTCCTATACATCAGAAATTTGGTGGTGTTGTGCCGGAGATTGCCTCCCGCAAGCATATTGTTAATATTATGCCTGTCATTGATGAGGCTTTGGCCAAGGCTGGCGTGGAGCTTGCTGATATTGACCAGATAGCTGTTACTTATGGCCCTGGCTTGGTAGGTGCTCTGCTGGTAGGAGTATCTGCTGCCAAGGCTTTGGCCTTTACACTGGATGTGCCTTTGATTGGGGTAAATCATCTGGAGGGGCATATCTTTGCAAATTTTATCAGCCATCAGGATTTGAAACCACCATTTATGGCCTTGGTGGTATCTGGGGGACATACCTCCTTGGTGCATGTAAAGGATTATAATTCCTTTAGCCTAATGGGACAGACCAGAGACGATGCAGCAGGGGAAGCCTTTGATAAGGTAGCCAGAGTTATGGGACTGCCATATCCAGGAGGCCCTCAGATTGATAAATTAGCCCAGGAGGGAAATCCTCATGCTATTGATTTCCCTAAGGCCTTGCAGGAAAAGGGCAATTATGAATTTAGCTTTAGCGGTCTGAAATCTGCTGTGCTGAATTATCTGAACAGCATGAAATGCAAAAAAATAGAAATAAATAAGGCAGATGTGGCTGCTTCTTTCCAGAATACTGTGATTGAGGTGCTGATTGCCAAGGCTCTTAGTGCTGTTAAGGAAGTAGGATGTAATACTTTGGTATTGGCTGGGGGGGTAGCGGCCAACAGCTCTTTGGAAAGCAGGTTACGGGCTGCTACGGAGAAGGCTGGTATTAGATTCTGCTATCCAGATAAAATTCTTTGCACGGACAATGCTGCTATGATTGGTTGTCGAGGCTATTATCAATCCTTGGCTAGCAATTTTGCCGATTTATATCTCAACGCAGTTCCAGGGCTGGAATTGCAGGATTTGTAAAGGACAGGTAATTCACTATGGAGCAGTACGGAGAGGCATACAGCGTAAATATTACATCCCAGTGTCGCAAAAGAACCAATCTTACAGCCATGCAGATTGAGCATTTAAAAAGAATCGAGATAAGTCTGCCCTTTGTGGCAGATTTGGCTCATGCCTATCTGTATCTTTATGTGCAAACCAAGGAACCGGGCAAGATGCTGGTATTGAAGCACTACAGGCCTCATACCTTTTTTTCAGAGGTGGAGCTGACAGGAGAAGGAGCTTTTGTTTCTACTCTGGAGGAGCCACTGATTGCAGCGGCCTTTGCCAAGGGAAAATTTATCCAAGGCCAGCGGGAATGGCGTTTCGGTATCAATCTGGAAATGTATGTACAGCCCATTAAATGTGGCAATGATGTTATTGGGGTGGTAAGTCTGGAAACAGGTCATAGTTATGCCAATTCCAGCAATTATCATCAGCTGATGGATACGGCCTTATATCTGTTGGATTATGCCAAAAAGCCTTTGGATAAGGATGAGTTCCACCCTATGAGTCCTGGTACCGGTATTATTATTGCTGATAGCAACAATAGGATTGTCTTTGCCAATCTGTCTGCTAATAGAATTTATAGAGCCCTGGGTATTGCTAGTCTTGTGGGCTGTCGTATGCAGGATAGAGAGCTAAGTGCTATGCTCCACAAGGAAACTATTGACAGCAGCCGTCCTTATGAGCGGGAAATTCAGATTCGGGATTTTGTGCTGGTACAGCGGGATATTAAGCTGGAAGAAGCAGGTATGCTAAAAAGACGGATTATGCTGCTTTCCGATGTGTCCGAGCTTAGAAAAAAGGAGCGTGAGATAAAGATAAAATCTGCTGTTATTCAGGAGATTCATCATCGTGTCAAAAATAATCTCCAAACCATAGCCAGCCTTTTGCGGCTGCAAGCCCGCCGTTCCAAAGTGCCAGAGGTAAAGTCTGCCTTGCAGGAAAGCACCAATCGGATTCTCAGTATGTCCGTGGTTCACGAATTTCTGTCTCAGCAGGATGCGGAGGAAATTCGTGTTATGGAGGTAACGCGAAATATCCTTAATACAGTGGCTCCCAATATGATTGCCGGGGATTTTCAATTGGAGCAAAGCTTTGATGGGCCAGAAGTAATACTGCCCTCTAGAACAGCCAGCAATCTGGCGGTAATCATTAATGAGCTGATACTTAATTCCATTGAGCATGGCTTTGAGGGACGCCAGCAGGGACTTATCGGCCTGCATACCGAAGAGTCGGCTGATGGGTATGTGCTGGAGCTTTATGATAATGGCTGTGGTCTGCCACCGGATTTTGATTTGGAGAAAACTCGCTCCCTAGGCTTGCAGATTATCCGCACTCTGGTCAGGGATGACATGGGAGGAGAGATAGAGCTATATAATCAGCAGGGTACCCGTGCTCGAATTAGTATACCGAAGAATCCTGAGGGAGGAGAATACTGATGAAATCCTTGAAAATTGTTATTGCCGACAATGAATCTGTTATCCGCATGGATGTCAGAGAAATGCTGGAGGAAGCAGGTCATGAGGTGGTAGGAGAGGCTGTTAATGGCAAAAAAGCTGTGGAGCTGGCTCGTCGCTACAAGCCTGATTTGTGCATTCTTGATGTAAAGATGCCTGAGATGGATGGCATTACTGCGGCCAAGATTATTACAGAGGAAAAAATAGCTCCTGTGCTGCTGTTGACAGCCTTTAGTCAGGCTGATATGGTTAAGCGGGCTACAGAGGCTGGTGTATTGGCTTATCTGGTAAAGCCGGTACAGGAAAGTAATCTTTTTCCTGCCATAGAGGTGGCTCTTTCCCGTTATCAGGAAATGCATGAGCTGGAGGATGAGCTGTTCAAGGTGAAGGATACCTTGGCTATGCGTAAAACCTTGGATAGAGCCAAGGGGATTCTGATGGATGCCCATGGGTATACAGAGTCGGAGGCCTTTAAGAAGATTCAGCAATATAGTATGGCCAAGCGGAAAACCATCAAAGAGGTGGCAGAGGCTATTATTCGCGCTGCCACCAAATAAAAATTTTTGAGAAAAATATTTGCTTTTAGGCGTACCTATTATGGGTGCGCCTTTTGTATTTTGCCAAATAATTTTTTATAAATCGCTTGTGAAAATTTATTTATTTTGTAATGAATAGGGAAAATGCCTAAAAATAAATTTGTTGTACAAATGTCTATGGACAGGGGATTTGACAGAAATATTTAACAATTGTCAAAAAAATAGTAGACAAGATTGCTGGATTGTAGTATTATAACAACCAATATATAGCACGTATCAATATTTGATATGTAGTATATAACATATAGAAAAAATATATGGGTTCTTAAATGTATGGAAGGTGTGGTAATTATGAGCAACGTAGATAAGGCAGCTTTGGAATTGCATAAGGAAAATCAGGGTAAGTTGGAAATTGTCAGCAAGGTGGATTTGGGTTCCTCCAAGGATTTGACTTTGGCCTATACTCCTGGTGTTGCTGCGCCATGCCTGGAAATAAAGGATGATTATAACAAGATTTATGATTATACAACCAAATCCAATATGGTAGCTGTAGTAACTAATGGTACTGCTGTATTGGGCTTGGGCAATATTGGTGCTGGCGCTGGTCTGCCAGTAATGGAAGGCAAAGCGGTTCTCTTCAAGAGTTTTGCCGGTGTGGATGCCGTGCCTCTTTGTTTGAATTCCCGCAATGTGGATGATATTTGCCAGACTGTAGAGATGCTGGAGCCAGGCTTTGGTGGCATCAATCTGGAGGATATTAAGGCTCCTGAGTGCTTTGATATTGAGACTCGTCTCAAGGAGACTATGAATATTCCTGTTTTCCATGATGATCAGCATGGTACTGCTGTTGTTGCAGTATCTGCTTTGATGAATGGCTTCAAGCTGATTGGCAAGCGTTTCCGGGATGCCAAGGTTGTGGTAAATGGTGCTGGTGCTGCTGGTATGGCGATTACTCGTCTGCTGCAGGCTGTAGGGACTAAGCATATTATTCTCTGTGATACCAAGGGGGCTATCTATGAGGGCCGGCTTGAGGGTATGAATCCTTATAAGGAGGATATTGCTAGAATTACCAATAAGCGTAAGGAAGCTGGTTCTCTGGTGGATGTTATCAAGGGTGCTGATGTGTTTATTGGTGTTTCTGTGGCTAAGTGTGTAACTGAGGAAATGGTTAGGTCTATGAATAAGGATGCCATTATTATGGCTATGGCTAATCCAGAACCTGAGATTATGCCTGAGCTGGCTAAGAAGGCTGGGGCTCGTATTGTTTGCACTGGCCGCTCTGATTTCCCTAATCAGGTAAATAATCTGTTGGCGTTCCCTGGTATTTTCCGTGGGGCCTTGGATGTAAGAGCTACGGATATTAATACAGAGATGAAGATTGCGGCTGCTACAGCGATTGCTTCCTTGATTCCAGAGGAGGAGCTGAGTGAGGATAATATTATTATCAGCCCATTTGATAAGCGGGTAGCGCCTAGAGTGGCTTCTGCTGTGGCGCAGGCTGCTATTGATACTGGGGTGGCTACTAATGATGGCATGACTGCGGAACTGGTGGCTGAGCATACTATGGAAATGCTGGGAGCCTAAGAGAGTTTTTCGTATAAATCTATAAAGTGAATTAAAGTCCTGATACCGATTATGGAATTGGGACTTTTTCATTTTGCTAAATTCTGATTTGCCGAGATGCCTATCTCTCCCTAGTATCATAAATATAAGTCGTTATGTCAGCGGTTTCCGAAATACAGCCTGCGGTCATAACGACTTTTGCTCTGTCCGACTTAATGGCCTTATCTGATGATTTATTATAACGCACAGATACCGCTTGTCGCTGAGCCAATTCACAGAGGCCGTATTGGTAGAGAGTGCCACCGGGGCCACTTTTGCTGCGCAAAAGCAGGAGTCTCCCGACGCAAAAGTGTCATGCCCCTCCGGCTGTTGCCGAATCATCAAGGCTTATCGATACTATCAATCCCAATAATTCTGCTATTTTTTACGAAGATAGAGGAAAATAAAAATTATTCCTACTCAAGCAGGAGATTGGAAAATATTGTCGAATATATAAATATGTAAATCCTTTGTAAGTTTATTTTTGCAAAGGATTTTTTTGTTGTCTATGAATAAAATATTGGGAGGTGCAAAGACAAGAAATGGCTTATGGTATCACATTTTTTAGTATCAACTTGATTTGGATTTTCTAATTTGCGATAATATAGGAAAGGTGTTGTGATTATGGGACAAAAGGATATTACGCAGAAAAATTTTGAAGCGTATAATGATGTTTTTTCGGATATAGTTAATGGCACACTTTTTGATGGAAAAGAGGTAATCAAGCCAGAAGCTCTTGTTGATGCTATGGCGAAATCTCAATACAAAGCTGATGATAATGTAATACACGAACAGGAACGGGATGTAGCTAAATATTGGACGGATAAGAACTGTTATATTCGTCTAGCCCTGCTGGGAGTAGAGAATCAGCTGGCTATAGATATGGATATGCCCTTGCGGGTAATTGGTTATGATGGCAGCTCCTATAGGGATGAAATGAATCAGGATGAAATAGTCATTGATGAAGTAACAGGTAAAAAGCATAAAATCCGTCATGAGCGTTATCCAGTTGTAACTATTGTGCTCTATTTTGGCAAAGTACCTTGGAAGAAGCCATTGAGATTGTATGATGTATTGAAAATATCTGATGAATTGAAGCCATTTGTTAATGACTACAAAATCAATTTGATTGATGTGCCAAGGCTTACAGGGGAGCAGGTAGAAAAATTTACCAGTGATTTTCAGATTATTGCAGACTATTTTGTACAGCTTAATGAAAATAAAGGTTATGTACCAAAGGACATAACAATCAGGCATACAGATAGTTTCCTAAAATTGATGTCTGTGTTAACACAGGATGATAAATATGTAGAAATTTACAGAGAACTTTCTCATGAAAAGGAGGAATTCAATATGTGTGAAGTATTGGACAAGGTAGAAGCACGTGGCAAAGCCATTGGTGCTTTGAATAAAACTGTAGAAATTTTACGGGTGATTATTGCCAAGAATAGTTGGTCCAAAGAACAGGCTATGGAGTTTATTGGTATCCCTAGGAGTGAATTTGCTAAATATGCTGCTTTATTGTAAGGTTATCGGATATAGTTCATGAAATATCCGATGCAATAAACTTACTTAATTAATTACAAATAAAAAATATATATTTACAAAATTTGTGAAAAAGGGGCGTATTCGGCTTGTATGGCAGATATGCCCTTATTTTTCTGCTAAGAATAATGTTGTTGCAAACTATCGATTTCTTAATGATTAAAGATAAAAATATATGATGAAGCTATGTATCAGTGAAGAAAAATATAGCCAAGTAAGCACGATGAGAAATTTCATTGTGTTTTTTTTATGCAAAAATATTGGTGCTAGGTGAAAAAACTAAAAAAATGTTGTCACACAAATTGTCACATATTGAGATAAACTATCGAAAAGAGTTATATTTGATATAAATAATAAATTGTGATTATCAATTTCAGACTGTAGACAAATAATGGTAAATGTGATAATGAAGTCAAATATATTTATATCGCATCATAACATATATCTTAAAAAGTTGGTTAAGAAACCTTGGAAAAATAGGAGAAATTTTTATTGACTTATTGACTTTTTGACGAAAAGGATTTATTATAATACTTGCAGTTAGCACTCAAAGGAAAAGAGTGCTAACAACGGAAATGTTTAATATGATTTTAAATATTAGGAGGCAGATTAACATGATTAGACCATTAGGTGACAGAGTTGTTATCCAGGTTGCAGAGGCAGAGACCAAGACCGCTAGCGGCATTATTTTGGCAGATACCGCCAAGGAGAAGCCAATGAAGGGCGTTGTTGTAGCTGTAGGCCCTGGTGAGTTCAAGGATGGTCAGAGAAGCCCTATGGACGTAAAGGTTGGCGACGCAGTAATCTACTCCAAGTACGCAGGTACTGAGGTAAAGGTTGACGGTGAGGATTATCTGGTATGCCGTCAGAGTGACATTCTGGCAATTGCTGAGTAAGAACAGATTGCATGGACAATCTTATGACTATATATTGGAGGTAAATACAAAATGGCAAAGCAGATTTTATTTAACGAAGAAGCACGCCGTGCACTGGGCAAAGGCGTAGATGCATTGGCTGACGCAGTAAAGGTTACCCTTGGTCCAAAGGGCCGCAATGTAGTACTGGACAAGAAGTTTGGTGCTCCTACTATTACCAATGATGGTGTTACCATTGCTCGTGACATTGAGCTGGAGGATCCATTTGAGAACATGGGTGCACAGCTGGTTCGTGAGGTTGCTACCAAGACCAACGATATTGCTGGTGATGGTACTACCACTGCTACCCTGTTGGCTCAGGCTATGATTCATGAGGGTATGAGAAACGTAGCTGCTGGCGCTAACCCAATGGTACTGAAGAAGGGTATTGAGACTGCAGTTAAGACCTTGGTTGAGGAGATTAAGTCCGTATCCAAGTCTGTAAACAGCAAATCTGAGATTGCTCAGGTTGCTACTATTTCTTCCGCAGATGCTGAAATCGGTAACTACATTGCCGATGCTATGGAGAAGGTAGGCAAGGAAGGCGTTATTACCGTTGAGGAGTCCAAGGGTATGGAAACCAGCCTGTCCGTTGTAGAGGGCATGCAGTTCGACCGTGGTTATATCTCTCCTTACATGGTTACTGATACCGATAAGATGGAAGCCGTTATGAACGATCCATATATCCTGATTACCGACAAGAAAATTTCCTCTATCAACGAGATTCTGCCTATTCTGGAGCAGGTTGTTAAGATGGGCAAGGAGCTGGTTGTTATTGCTGAGGATTTGGATGGCGAGGCTCTGGCTACCATCGTTGTTAATAAGCTCCGTGGTACTTTCAAGGCTTTGGCTGTTAAGGCTCCTGGCTTTGGTGATCGCCGTAAGGCTATGCTGGAGGATATTGCTATCCTTACCGGTGGTCAGGTTATCTCCGAGGAAGTTGGCCGTAAGCTGGATAGCGTAACCATCGAGGATCTGGGCCGTGCTCGTCAGGTACATTCCTCCAAGGAAAACACTACTATCGTTGATGGTATGGGTGACAAGGAAGCAATTGCAGCTCGTGTTGAGATGATTAAGAAGCAGATTGCTGATACTACTTCTGATTTCGACAAGGAGAAGCTCCAGGAGCGTCTGGCTAAGCTGTCCGGCGGTGTAGCTGTTATCGAAATTGGTGCTGCTACTGAGGTAGAGATGAAGGACAAAAAGTATCGTGTAGAGGATGCTTTGAACGCTACCCGTGCTGCTGTTGAGGAAGGTATTGTAGCCGGCGGTGGTACTACTTTCGTTGACATTCTGCCAGCTCTCGATAAGCTGGAGGCTGAGGGCGATGTAAAGACTGGTATCAATATCGTTCGTCGCGCTATTGAGGAGCCTGTTCGCCAGATTGCTAACAATGCAGGCCTGGAGGGCAGCGTAGTTGTTGCTGAGGTTAAGAAGGCCGGCGTTGGCATTGGTTACGATGCAGCTAACGACAAGTATGTTAACATGATTGAGGCTGGTATTGTAGACCCTGCCAAGGTAACTCGTTCCGCTCTGCAGAACGCAGCCAGCATTGCAGCTATGGTTCTCACTACTGAGACTTTGGTTGCTGATAAGCCAGCTCCAGAGGGTGCAGCTCCTGCAGCACCAGCTATGGGTGGTATGCCAGGCATGATGTAATTGCCGGCAAATGACAATTAAATAAAATATTTAGGGACTGTCTCGCTAAATTATCTTCTCATTAGGCTTCAAGCCAGAATGTTATGGATAATGGGACAGTCCCTTTCTTATTTTCTATGGTTTACAGGTTTACACAATTTTGCTAAATTTATTGTATTAAATGTATGTGAGATTTTTAAATTATCAGAAAATTACTTCTTTCCTTTACTCCATTGACATCTAAAAACCATAGTGATAATATACTTCTCAAATATATTATACAACTCAGTCGCAACGGTGCGAATTGTGAGAAATCTAAATTATGGTTATATACCGATTTTCATTCCCGCTGGCAGTGTCGTTGTTGGCGGGAATTATTTTTATGTATGTATTATAAAGGAAAGAAGGATTTGTGATGAATGGTTTAACTCTTATTGGCATAGCCATCGTCGTCTTTGCTGCAGCCTATTTAGGTTACGGCCGCTGGCTGGTAAAGACCTGGGGAATAGATCCACAGGCCAAGACTCCAGCCGTAGAATTTGAGGATGGTCAGGACTATTCCCCTGCCTCCAGATTTACAGTATTTTCCCATCAGTTTTCTTCCATAACTGGTGCAGGCCCTGTTACCGGTCCTATTATTGCTGCCATGTTTGGCTGGGCGCCAGCTTTGCTGTGGCTCCTCTTTGGCGGTGTATTCTTCGGTGCTGTACAGGATTTTACCGCTCTTTATGCTTCTGTAAAGAATAAGGGCAAGTCCATGGGTATGCTGATTGAGCAGTATGTAGGCAAGACTGGTAGAAGACTTTTCCTGTTGTTCTGCTGGCTTTTCACACTGCTGGTTATTGCAGCCTTCTCTGATATTATTGCCAATACCTTTAATGGCATGACCAAGACTGGTGAGCTGAATGTACCTGGTGCTCAGGCAGCTACCATTTCCCTGCTGTACATTGTAGTGGCTATGGGTTTTGGCCAGTACATTAGAAAGTTCCAGCCATCTGGTGCTGTAAAATTCTTTGTGGCTTTGGTACTGGTTGCTCTCATGTTTGTAGTGGGTATGAACTTCCCATTGTATCTGGATGTGGCCAGCTGGCGTTATGTAGTCTTTGGCTACTGCTTCATTGCTTCTGTTTTGCCAATGTGGCTGTTGATGGAGCCTCGTGATTATCTTAGCTCCTTCCTGCTGCTGGGCATGGTTGCAGGTGGTGTTATCGGTGTTATCGTAGCTAACCCACAGATTAATATGCCTGCCTTCGTTGGCTTCGAGGTAAATGGCAAGCCATTGTTCCCAATCCTGTTTATTACCATTGCCTGTGGCGCGGTTTCTGGCTTCCACAGCTTGGTTTCTTCCGGTACTTCTTCCAAGGCTATTGCCAACGAAAAGGATATGCTTACTGTTGGCTATGGCGCCATGCTGGTTGAATCCCTGCTAGGTGTAGTTGCTCTGGTTATCGCCTGTGCTGCTGCTACTGATGGTGTACTGCCAAAGGGAACCCCATTCCAGATTTTTGCCGGCTCCATTAGTAATTTCTTCAATATGTTTGGCCTGCCTGCTGGCCTGTCCTCCTGCTTCATTACCATGTGTGTATCTGCCCTTGGTATGACCACCATTGATTCTGTAGCTCGTATTGGTAGAATGTCCTTCCAGGAGCTTTTTGCTCCAAGTGAGGGCCAGGAGGCAAGTGGTGTTGCTGGTTTTTGCATGAACACTTATTTTTCCACCATTGTAACCTTGGTTCTGGCATATTTCCTGTGCCTGGCAGGTTATATGAATATCTGGCCACTCTTCGGCGCAGCCAACCAGCTTCTGTCTGCTCTGGTACTTATTTCTCTGGCTGTATTCCTGCGGACCACTGGTCGTCAGGGTTGGATGCTCTATGTGCCTATGACCATGATGTTCCTGGTTACCATGTCTGCCTTGGTTATGAGTGTGTGGGGTATTGTCAACAAGCCTGCTGACCAGTTTGTCTTTATGGTTGATGGCCTGCAGCTGATTCTGGCTTTGGCTCTGATGACCTTGGCATTGCTGGTGGTTAAGCACTGTGGCAAGGAATTGATTAGCGGCGAAGTTGATGAATGTGAAAGCCATGGCTGCGAAAAAACAGCGTAATATAATATAGTAGGAAAAAGTTTCCGCAGTTGGTTTTCTGACTGTGGAAATTTTTTTTGTAATTTATCCACAAATTATACACAAAACCATTGACAGACGTATATGAAACTGATAAAATCTTTTAAGTGAGCCTATGTGGCCACACGAAATTTTGAAAGGAGGATATCGATTTACATGGTAATGACTGATCCTATTGCAGACATGCTTACTCGTCTGCGCAACGCAAATTCCGTATTCCATGAGAAGGTAGAAATCCCTGGTTCCAAGATTAAGAAGGCTATTGCTGAGGTACTCAAGGAAGAGGGTTTCATCAAGGATTACACCTTCACTGAGGATGGCAAGCAGGGGGTAATCACTATTTCCCTGAAGTATGGTCCAGCCCGTGAAAAGGTAATTACCGGTATTAAGCGTATTTCCAAGCCTGGTCTGCGTCAGTACGCAAAGGCAGCTGAGCTCCCTCGTGTTCTCGGCGGTTTGGGTATCGCCATTATTTCCACTTCCAAGGGAATCATGAGCGATAAGGATGCTCGCAAGGCTGGTCTCGGCGGCGAGGTTGTAGCTTACGTTTGGTAATTATTTAATAGTTAGGAGGTGTACTAATGTCAAGAATTGGTAGAGCACCTATCACTATCCCAGCCGGCGTAACTGTTAAGGTTGAGGATGGCAACAAGGTGACTGTAAAGGGTCCTAAGGGTGAATTGGTACGCGAGATTCATCAGGACATGAAGATTAACATTGAGGAGAACACTCTGACTGTAGAGCGTCCTTCTGATAATAAGGATCACAGAGCACTGCACGGTTTGAGCCGTACCCTGCTGCACAATATGATTATTGGTGTAAGCGAGGGCTTTGCAAAGACTCTCGAGATCAATGGTGTTGGTTACAGAGCAGCTGTAAAGGGCAAGAACCTGGAGCTGTCCCTGGGCTTCTCTCACCCTGTAGTTGTTGAGCCACCTGAGGGCATCAAGTTTGAGTGCCCAGCTGCAACTAAGATTGTAGTAAGTGGTGTCAGCAAGGAAGCTGTTGGCGCAATCTCCGCAAAGATTCGCGACTACAGAAAGCCAGAGCCATATAAGGGCAAGGGTATTAAGTACGAAGGTGAGTTTGTTCGTCGCAAGGTTGGTAAAGCTGGCGCGAAGGGCAAGAAATAATTAGCAGAAAGGAGTAACCGACAGTGTTTGTTAAGGAAGATAAGAATAAAGCTCGTCAGAAGCGTCACCTGCGTGTACGCAATCACATTTCCGGCACTGCTGAGAGACCACGTCTTAACGTGTTCCGTAGCTTGAGCAACATCTATGCACAGGTTATTGATGATGTTAAAGGTGTTACTCTCGTATCTGCCAGCACAAAGGATAAGGATTTCCAGAACTATGGCGGCAATGTTGAGGCAGCTAAGGCAATCGGCGAGGCCGTTGCAAAGCGCGCTATCGAAAAGGGCATTACCGAGGTAGTATTCGACCGTGGTGGTTATGTATATCATGGCCGTGTTGCAGCACTTGCTGAAGCAGCTCGTGAAGCAGGCTTGAAATTCTAAAATTTGTAAAGGAGGTACATAAATGGCTAGAATTGACAACGAGACTCCTGAGTTCCAGGAAAGAGTTGTATTTATTAACCGCGTTGCCAAGGTAGTAAAGGGCGGCCGTCGCTTCTCCTTCAGCGCATTGGTAGTTGTTGGTAATGAGAAGGGTCAGGTTGGTGCAGGCTTGGGTAAGGCTGCAGAGGTACCTGAGGCAATTCGTAAGGGCGTTGAAGATGCCAAGAAGAATTTGATTAGTGTTTCCCTGAAGGATACCACCATTCCTCATGAGATGATTGGTGTATTCGGTGCAGGCCGTGTGCTGATGAAGCCAGCTGCCAAAGGTACTGGTGTTATCGCTGGTGGCCCAGCTCGTGCCGTTCTCGAGTTGGCTGGTATTAAGGACATCCTGACTAAGTCTCTGGGTTCCTCTAATCCAAACAACATGGTACGTGCTACCCTGAAGGGCTTGGAGCAGTTGAAGCAGGCTGAGAAGGTTGCTGAGCTCCGTGGCAAGACTGTACAGGAACTTTTGGGTTAAGGAGGATTTGAAAATGGCAAAGTTGAAGATTACTCTGACCAGAAGCCTGATTGGCAGACCCGCTACACAGTGTGCTACTATTAAAGCATTGGGTCTTAAGAAGTTAAATTCCTCAGTTGAGCTTCCAGATAATGAGTCCATCCGTGGCCAGCTCCACAAGGTTGAGCATCTCATTACTGTTGAAGAGCAGGCTTGAGTTCAGGGAGGTGCAATAGACAGATGAAATTGAATGAATTATCTCCAGCTCCTGGCGCCCGCAAGGTACGTTTCCGTGTAGGTCGTGGTCTGGGTTCCGGTAATGGCAAGACCTCCGGTAAGGGTCAGAAGGGTCAGAAGTCTCGTTCCGGCGGCGGCGTTCGCACTGGTTTCGAGGGTGGCCAGATGCCTATCTATCGTAGATTACCAAAGCGTGGTTTCAAGAACATCTTTGCTAACGTATATGCAGAGGTTAACGTTGAGACTCTGAATCGTTTTGAGGATGGCACCACTGTTGATGCAGTAGCATTGGTAGAGGCTGGCGTTCTGAAGAACATCCAGGATGGCGTTCGCATTCTGGGCAATGGTGAGCTCACCAAGAAGCTGACTGTTGTAGCAAACGGCTTTACCAAGACTGCAGAGGAAAAGATTACTGCAGCAGGCGGTAAGGTTGAAAAGTTGGGGTGATCTGATTGGTTTCAGCCCTCTCAAACATCGTTAAGATTCCGGAGCTGAGGACAAAGGTTATCTTTACTCTGGTTATGTTCGCTGTTTTCAGAATGGGTACTCATATACCTGTTCCAGGCGTTGATCCATCAGCCATTGAAAGACTGTTTAACAGCGGAACTCTTTTCGGTTTGTTGGATTTGTTCTCTGGTGGTGCTCTTAGCAAGTTTTCCATATTTGCCATGAGTATTACCCCGTATATTAACGCATCCATCATTATCCAGCTGTTGAATGTAGTAATACCTACACTGGAGCAATGGTCAAAGGAAGGCGAAGAGGGGCACAAGAAAACCACCAAGGTCACACGCTACTTCACTGTAGCATTGGCATTCCTCCAGGCAATGGGTATGTCCATCGGTCTGAAGGAGGCTGTTCTAAATCCTGGTCCGGCATCAACATTGATTATTGCAATTACCTTGACTGCCGGTACGGTATTCCTCATGTGGGTCGGTGAGCAGATTACTGCTAACGGCGTGGGGAATGGTATTTCACTAATTATTTTTGCAGGTATTGTGGCAGCTCTGCCATCTAATATTGGCAAGATTTATCATTATTTGCAGGCAGGAACCATTTCCTATATAAATGTGTTCTTCTTTGTAGCAATTGCGGTGGCTATGATTGTCTTTGTTATAGCAATTCATACCGCCTATCGTAGGATTCCAATTTCCTACGCCAAAAGGGTTGTCGGCAACAAACAGTATGGCGGGCAATCCAGCTTTATCCCGCTGAAGGTAAACCACGCGGGAGTAATTCCAATAATCTTTGCGTCATCCGTGCTGATGTTTCCAGTAACTATTGCCCAGTTTATTGATATCCCCTGGGTAAAAGATTTTGCCGGGTATTTTGCGTGGGGTACACCGCTACATTCAACAGTGTACGCACTGCTGATTATCTTCTTCACGTATTTTTACACCGCGGTTACTGTAAAGATATCGGATATGGCAGAGAATCTGAAAAAATACGGTGGCTTTATCCCGGGTATTCGTCCGGGAGAGCCTACTGCAGAATATTTAGATCATGTCATGACTCGTATTACCCTTGCAGGAGCATTCTTCCTTGCGTTCATAGCTATTCTGCCAACCGTAATAGCTAGTGCCACCCATTTAGAGGGCGTTAACTTCGGCGGAACAGCACTGCTGATTGTTGTAGGCGTAGGCCTGGATACTATGAAGCAGATTGAATCCATGGTAGTGATGCGACATTACGAAGGATTCATGAAGTAAGGAGGAAAAAATGCATATTCTTTTGATGGGGCCTCCTGGTGCTGGCAAAGGCACCCAGGCAGCTAATATCGTTAAGAAGTTCAATATCCCGCATATTTCCACTGGCGACATGTTCCGTGCCGCTATCAAGGAAGGAACCGAGCTGGGAAAAAAGGCCAAGGCATGTATTGATGCCGGTAACCTGGTTCCAGATGAGATTACTGTAGGTATCGTCAAGGAGCGTTTGGCTCAGGACGATTGCAAGAAGGGTTTTATTCTGGATGGCTTTCCTCGTACTGTTGAGCAGGCAGATGCTCTCAGCAAGATTCTTGTTGAGCTGGGCTTGAGCCTGCAGAGTGTTATCAACATCACTGTTCCATCTTCTGATCTGGTGGAGAGAGCAGTTGGTCGTAGAATCTGCCGCAGCTGCGGTGCTACTTATCACATTAAGTTCAGCCCATCCAAGGTTGAGGGCAAGTGTGATGCCTGTGGCGGCGAGCTTTATCAGCGTGCAGATGACACCGAGGAAACTATGAAGAATCGGTTGTCAGTATACGAGGCACAGACAAAGCCATTAATCGAGTATTACCAGAAGGCTGGTCTTTATGTAGAGATTGATGGTCGTCAGGCAATCGACAAGGTTTTTGCAGACGTTGTTGAAACCCTGAAGTAAAAAGGAGTCATTATGTCTAAGCAAGATGTAATTGAAGTTGAAGGTAAGGTTCTGGAGGCATTGCCAAATGCAATGTTCCAGGTAGAGTTGGAGAACGGTCACGTTGTTTTGGCCCATGTTTCCGGCAAGATTCGCATGAATTTCATCCGCATCCTGCCAGGTGACAAGGTAACCATTGAGCTTACACCATATGATCTGACTCGTGGCCGTATCACCTATCGTTTTAAATAGTCAAAACAAGGCTTTTGGCAGTATATGAAAGGGGCATAACGCAATGAAAGTTAAACCGTCGGTTAAACCTATTTGTGAAAAGTGCAAGGTTATTAAGCGTAAGGGTCGCGTAATGGTTATTTGCGAAAACCCAAAACATAAGCAGAGACAGGGATAATTTTAGAAGGAGGTGCTTGATGTATGGCACGTATTGCCGGTGTAGATTTGCCACGTGATAAGAGAATTGAGATTGCATTAACATATATCTATGGTATTGGTCTGACCACTTCCCAGAGATTGCTGAAGGAGACTGGTATCAATCCTGATACCCGCGCTCGTGATCTGACTGAGGACGAGGTTGTAAAGCTTCGTGATATCATTGACAAGCAGGTTATCGTAGAGGGTGACTTGCGTCGTGAGCAGTCCCTGAATATAAAGCGACTCGTTGAGATCGGCTGCTATCGCGGTCGCCGTCATCGTATGGGTCTGCCAGTTCGTGGACAGAATACTAAGAATAACGCTCGTACTCGCAAGGGTCCTAAAAAGGCTGTTGCTGGTAAGAAGAAATAAGGGAGGGCTAAAGAGTGGCAGTTAAGAAGTCTGTTCGTCCTAAGAAGAAGGACCGCAAAAATATTGAATTTGGTGTTGCTCATATCAGCTCCACCTTTAATAACACTATCGTTACTTTGACTGATAAGAACGGTAATGCACTTTCCTGGGCAAGCGCAGGCGGACTTGGTTTCCGTGGCTCCAGAAAGAGCACTCCATTCGCAGCACAGATGGCAGCAGAGGTTGCTGCAAAGGCTGCTATGGAGCATGGCTTGAAGCAGGTTGATGTTTACGTTAAGGGTCCTGGTGCTGGCCGTGAGGCAGCTATCCGTTCCCTGCAGGCTACCGGCCTTGAGGTTAGCATGATTAAGGATGTTACCCCAATTCCACATAATGGATGCCGTCCGCCAAAGCGTAGAAGAGTTTAATGGGAGGTGCAGAATAAATGGCAATTGATAGAGTACCAGCACTGAAGAGATGCCGTTCTCTCGGTATTGAGCCAGGCGTTGTAGGCCTCGGCAAGAGTTCCAAGCGTCAGCCTCGCCGCACTCGTGGTAAGGTTAGCGAGTATGGCATGCAGTTGAAGGAAAAGCAGAAGGCAAAGTTCATCTATGGTGTACTTGAGAAGCAGTTCCGCGCTTACTATGCAAAAGCAAAGAAGATGCCAGGTATCGCCGGTGATAACTTGATTAGCCTTTTGGAGAGAAGACTGGACAATGTAGTATTCCGTCTGGGCCTTGCTTCCACCCGTAAGCAGGCACGTCAGGTTGTTCGTCATGGTCATATTACTGTAAATGGCAAGCGTTGTGACATTCCATCTGCACTTGTTAATGAAAATGATGTTGTTGCAGTAGCTGAGAAGAGCCGTTCCAACGAGTTCTTCAAGGCACAGGCTGAGTCCAACAATGCACTCAGCACTCCTGCCTGGATTACTGTTGGCGCTGATAACTTCAGCGGCACTGTAAATCGTTTCCCTGCCAGCGAGGATTTCGATATCCCTGTTGACAGCCAGGCAATCGTTGAGTTGTACTCCAAATAATAATTTCTGTGTATTTTTTGCATTTGTTATCGGATATGTACAGAGATGCATTGAATTATTGAGGAGGGCAATTCCACATGATCGAAATCGCAACACCAAAGATTGAGATACAGGAAAGTAATGAGGATCTTTGCTATGGTAAGTTTGTCTGCGAGCCTATGACCCGCGGCTATGGTATTACCATTGGAAACAGCATGCGCCGCATACTGTTGTCCTCTATTCAAGGTGCAGCTATTACCTCTGTCAAGATTGACGGAGTGCTGCATGAGTTCTCCACAGTTCCTGGAGTTCGGGATGATGTAACTAACATCATCCTGCACTTGAAAGAGCTTTGCCTCAAAATGCACTGCGATGAATCTAAGGTCATCCGGATTGACGTGCAGGGTGAGAAAGAGGTAACAGCAGCAGATATTATTCATGATGCTGATATCGAGATTCTCAATCCTGACTTGCATATTGCAACCGTCAATGAGGCAGGTTCCTTGAAGATAGATATGATTGTTGAGCATGGTCTGGGCTATGTTACAGCAGAGAAAAAGAAGAGTCCTGATGATGCCATCGGTACTATTCTTGTAGATTCTATCTTCTCACCGATTCGTCGAGTAAATTACAAGGTTGAAGACATTCGTGTTGGTGATGCCACTGATTACGATAAGCTGACTTTGGAGGTTTGGACCGATGGTTCCGTTCAGCCAGAAGAAGCTGTCAGCAAGGCAGCAGCCATTCTGATTGGCCGTCTGAAGCTTTTCCAGAATCTGACCGTTGCTCCAGAGGTGGAGTTTGTGCCAGAGGAAGAGGTAGAGGCAAGCACTGAAACTGTTGTCAGCAATCCAGAGTTGGATTCCATTCTGGCAACCAGAGTGGAGGATATGGATTTGACTGTCCGTTCCTTTAATTGCTTGATGCGGGCAGATATAAAGACTGTTGGTGACCTGGTAAACAAGACTGAGGAGGAGATTATGAAGGTTCGTAATCTTGGCCGCAAGTCTTTGGATGAGGTTAAGGACAAGCTGAAGTCTATGGGTTTATCCTTAAAGGAAAGTGATCCTTCAGCAATGGGAGGATTTCCTGGAGACGATTCGGAAGCTTGATTGACATTATTTTTGATACAAGGAAAGAGGGAAATAAATGGCTTATAGAAAGTTAGGTCGTAATTCTAGTGCCCGTAAGGCACTGTTTAAGAGCATTCTGACTTCCTTCTTCAAGCACGAGCGCATTGAGACTACCGAGGCTAAGGCTAAGGAAATCAGCGGTCTTGCAGATCAGCTGATCACCCTGGCAAAGCGCGGTGATTTGTCTGCACGCCGTCAGGCTATTGCTCAGCTTGCTGATGAGGATGTTGTTAGAAAGCTGTTCACTGATATTGTTAACTACGACTCTGTAAAGAACCGTCAGGGCGGTTACACCCGTACCCTGAAGCTGGGCGTTCGCCGTGGCGACGCAGCTCCTATGGTTATTCTTGAGTTGGTAAAATAATCATCGGTATATTAAGAGGCTGTTGCTTCCAATTTGGAGGCAGCAGCTTTTTTTGTTGTCAAAAAAAGGAAAAATGAATATTTTCTATGAATTTTCATTGACAAATAATAATGAGAAATGTTATCAATAAAGTGAATTATAACCCATAGATTATTGAAAGAAAATGCCATTGCATTTTCTTTCAATGGGGTTTCGACGAGGGTGGAGATATTAGCTCCACCCTGTCATTAGCACAGCATCCCGCCACCTATAGAGGGATTATGGTGCTCCATGATTTGCTTGCCACATAATGTTATAAGTGCTTAAATATAAATAGAAAATTGGCAAGGGGAAATATCCCTATGTTATGTATGATATTGTTAGGAGGACTTTATGAAAAGTATCGTTGTTGTATCAAGTTTGACAGGTAATACCTTGAAATTGGCCAGTGCTGTGGCCTATGCCCTCAATAATAATGTAGAGGCCGTAAAAGTGGAGGAAAAGCCTGATGTTAGTGACTATGATTTGGTAGCTGTAGGCTGCTGGATTAATCGAGGAACTGCTGACGATAAGGCCCAGGAGTTTATTAAAACCATTAAAGGTAAGAAGGTAGCTATCTTTGCTACTTTGGGAGCTTATCCTGATTCTGATCACGCTAAGAAATCCTTGGAAAATATTGCCGCTCTCTTTGATAGCAGTAATGAGTTGGTAGGTCAGTATATCTGTCAAGGCTCTGTTTCCTACAAAATGGTGGAAATGATGACTAAAATGTTCCCAGCGGGACATCCTCATGCCATGACTGAGGAGCGTAAGGCTAGGATTCAGGAGTCCTACAGTCACCCTGATAATCAGGATTTGTTAAAGGCAAGGGAGTATTTTACGGAGCTGAAAAATCGACTGGAGGGATAATATGTAAGTTAGTTTGCAAGCTTACGGTAAATCCCGGCATTCAGGCTATAGAAGCCATGAAAACCTTGGCTGATTATATGTACCAATAATATCCTGGAAATAAAATTAAATTGTCTTAGAAGGAAAAACTAGCAGTGAGTTTGCAAGGCTCATTGCTAGTTTTTTTGTATGAGAGGCACATAGAGGGGCATTTTCTTTGCCCCATATAGATGTTATAATAAAGTAAAATAAAATAAATGCTTCGGGGGGATGGAGATGAAGTCCAATTTTGCTTTTTTGGCAACGGATTTTCCAATTTTATATAAATACGGCCTTTTGGCAGAGCAGTATCTCTATAGCGATCCCAATACCTGTCTTTATAAGCTGGGGAAAATGGGAGAGGCCATTATAAATTTAATGTATCAATATGACAATATTGAATATCCAGAGCCTAACAAGGCTGTTTCCCGCATTAACAAATTGCGTCGTTATGATTTGCTGGATGATGCTTTGGCCACCTTATTTCATAAGTTGCGGAAGATAAGAAATGATGCAGTCCATGAGGATGAGGACAGCATTGAAATCTGCAAAAGCTATTTGCCTGTAGCCCATAGTATATCTGCTTGGTTTCAGGAGGTTTATGGTCAAAATGGAGACTTTGATGCATCTCAGGCAGGATTTATCATGCCTGAGCCTCAGAAAGTTTCCCAACCAAATCCTGTGGCAGAAAATGATATAGAAGAAAAGCTTATGGAGGAGGCCAACAGCAAAGCCCGTAAGACTAAGGCTGTGGCTGCTGGGGAAAGGCAGAAACGCATTGTCAAGGCTGCCTATGGTCGGCGGAAGTCTGAGGCAGAAACCAGATTGCTAATTGATGAACAGCTTCGGCAGGTAGGCTGGGAGGCAGATACTCAGCTTTTGCGGTATAGCAAGGGAATTAGACCAGCCAAGGGCCGGAATATGGCCATTGCGGAGTGGCCTACCCGCTCCAAGACCGGTCAGAATGGCTACGCAGATTATGCCCTCTTTATAGGCTTGAAGCTGGTGGCTATCGTAGAAGCCAAGGCTGCCCACAAGGATGTATCTACTGTTATAGATTTTCAAGGCAAGCAATATCCCCGGGAAATACGCTCAGAGGATGAGAAATATCTTCTTGGTCATTGGGGAGAATACAAGGTTCCCTTTAGTTTTGCCACCAATGGCAGGCCTTATCTGGAACAGCTGAAAACCAAATCTGGTATTTGGTTTTTGGATTTGCGAAAAAGCAGCAATATTCCCAAGCCTCTAAAGGGCTGGATTAGCCCTGTGGGCTTTCAGGATTTGCTAGCCAAGGATGTAGAGGCAGGCAATACCGCCCTACAGCATATGTCTCAGGATGTACTTCGAGATCCAGACGGTCTGAATCTTCGCTATTATCAGATTGAGGCCATTATGGCAGCGGAGCAGGCGGTTATCTCCGGCGCAAATACCTGTCTTTTAGCTATGGCTACTGGTACAGGCAAAACCAGAACTGTATTGGGCATGATTTACCGTTTTTTGAAAACCAATAGGTTCCAGCGGATTCTCTTTTTGGTAGACCGAAACTCCTTGGGAGTACAGGCTCATGATGTGTTCAAGGACGTAAAGCTGGAGGAGCTGATGTCCCTTGACAAAATCTATAATATCAAGGGCTTGGAGGACAAGCTGGTGGACAAGGAAACCCGGGTGCAGGTAGCCACTGTTCAGGGTATGATACAGCGGATTCTCTATAACAATGATGAACAGAAGCCAGCGGTATCAGATTTTGATTTGATTATTGTGGATGAGGCTCACCGGGGCTATACTTTGGACAAGCTGATGGCAGAGGAAGAGCTGGCCTTTCGGGATCAGCGGGATTTTCAGAGCAAATATCGCTCTGTAATTGAATATTTTGATTGCGTTAAAATAGCCCTTACGGCTACCCCTGCCATACATACCACCCAGATTTTTGGTCAGCCTATATATACCTACAGCTATCGAGAGGCTGTGATTGATGGCTATCTGGTGGACCATGATGTACCTCATAATATCAAAACCCAGCTTAGCCAGCAGGGTATCAAATATCACAAAGGTGATTCGGCAGCCGTTTATGATCCTGTTACTGGTTTGATTACCAATATTGATAACTTGGAGGATGAACTGAATTTTGATATTGATGATTTCAATCGGCAGGTAATATCAGAAAGCTTTAACCGGGCAGTGCTGGAGGAAATTTGTCAGGATATTGATCCTACAGATGAGGGGGCTGGCAAAACCCTTATTTATGCAGTAAGTGATCATCATGCAGATATGATTGTAAATATCCTGAAAAATATCTATCAGTCCTATGATGTAGATAACAGTGCCATTCAGAAGATTACTGGCAGTATTGAAAACGGCAATCAGAAGAAGATTCAGGAAGCTATCAAGAGATTCAAAAACGAGGCCTATCCTAATATTGTGGTTACAGTGGATTTGCTAACCACAGGTATTGATGTGCCAGAGATTACCAAGCTGGTATTTTTGCGCCGGGTGAAGTCCCGTATTCTTTTTGAGCAGATGCTGGGACGGGCCACCAGATTGTGTCCTGCTATCAAGAAGGACCATTTTGATATATACGATGCCGTGCAGATTTATGATGCCATTGCCAGCAATATGAAGCCTGTCACCGGCAATCCAGCTATTAGTCTGGTGGAGCTGATTGATACCCTCAAAGAAGTAGAGGACGGAGACAATAAGGTGCTCAGTTTCCAGTTAGGGCAGATTGAGGCCAAGCTGCAGCGAAAAAGGCAGAGGCTGATGGCTAACAAGGAAGAGCAGTTTATCAGCATGACGCAGGGGCGGAATCTGGAGCAGTATATTCAAGAGTTAGTTCATATGGATGCTCCATCAGCTAAAAAGAAGCTGCTGGAGGATAGGGAAATCTTTGTGGAGCTGGAGAAAAAATCCGGCCCTGCCTACACAAGACCTATTATTGTGGACAATCATGCTGACAAAATTACAGAGCATACTAGAAATTATGGTACGGGCAAACGGCCAGAGGACTATATTGAGGAATTTGCCAGCTTTGTTAAGGGAAATATGAATCAGATATCAGCGCTACAGATTATTTGTACCCGCCCTGCTGATTTAACCCGGGAGGGGCTAAAGGAATTGCGTCTTTTGCTGGATAGAAATGGTTTTACCCTGCCCCAGCTAAATACAGCGGTCTCTCAAACCAGCAATGAGGAGATTGTGGCGGATATTATAAGTTTGGTGCGTCGTTATGCCATTGGTTCCACCCTCTTGAGCCATGAGGAAAAGGTGGCTCAGGCCATTAAAAGATTGAAGAAAAATCACAAATTTACTGCCATGCAGGAAGGCTGGATAAAGATGATTGGGGACTATCTTCAGCATGAACCAGTTCTGAATAAGGCTGTTTTTGACCAGGATTCCCGCTTCCGCCAGAAGGGTGGCTTCAAACGGATTGATAAAATGCTGAACAACCAACTGGAAAGCATTATTAGGGATTTGAATGACTATATGTATGACGATAATGGAGGGAAATTTGCTTGAATACTCAGGAAATTGTTGCGAAGCTGTGGAGATTGTGTGATGTACTGCGGGATGATGGTATTACCTATCATCAGTATGTTACGGAGCTAACCTATATTTTGTTTTTGAAAATGGCTAAGGAAACCTATACCGAGGACAAAATTCCAGAGGGTTATCGCTGGGATGATTTGGTTGCCAAGGATGGCATTGAGCTAAAAAAATTTTACAAGAGGCTTTTGCAGTATTTGGGAGAAGAAAGCACCGGCAGGATTCGGGAAATCTATCAGGGCTCCAGCAGTAATATTGACGAGCCAAAAAATCTCAACAAGATTATTACTTCCATTGATGAGCTGGACTGGTATTCTGCCAAGGAGGAAGGACTTGGCAATCTTTATGAGGGCTTGCTGGAGAAAAACGCCAATGAAAAGAAATCCGGTGCTGGCCAGTATTTTACCCCTAGGCCTTTGATTGATGTTATGACCAAGCTGATTAAACCTCAGTTGGGGGAAAGATGCAATGATCCAGCCTGTGGTACTTTTGGCTTTATGATTAGCGCCCATCAGTATGTAAAGGAATTGAGCCATGATTTTATGGACTGCGATAGCGATATGGCAGAGTTTGAAATGGAAAAGGCCTTTACAGGTTGTGAGCTGGTGCACGATACCCATCGTTTGGCCCTGATGAATGCCATGCTCCATGATATTAATGGCAAAATCACCTTGGGGGATACCCTGTCTGAGGCTGGCAAGAGCCTTAAGGATTTTGATGTGGTGCTGACCAATCCTCCTTTTGGTACGAAAAAAGGCGGGGAGCGGGCTACTAGAGATGATTTGACCTATTTGACCAGCAACAAGCAGTTGAATTTTTTGCAGCATATTTACCGCAGTCTTAAAAAGGATGGCAAGGCCCGGGCGGCAGTGGTATTGCCGGATAATGTGCTTTTTGCCGATGGTGATGGGGAAAAGATTCGCTGTGATTTGATGGACAAATGCAATCTTCATACTGTTCTGCGACTGCCTACAGGTATTTTCTATGCCCAAGGAGTCAAGACCAATGTATTGTTCTTTACGAGGGGAACTACGGACAAGGGCAACACTCAGGATGTGTATTTTTATGATTTGCGCACTAATATGCCATCCTTTGGCAAAACCAATCCTTTGAAGGTGGAGGATTTTGCAGATTTCGTCAAGGCCTATGAGGCTGAGGATAGGGAGGCTGTAAAGGATGAAAGATGGCAGAAATTCAGTCGTGAGGAAATTGCTGCCAAGGGCAATAGTCTGGATATTGGCCTAATCAAGGATGATAGCATTATAGACTATGAGGATTTGCCAGATCCTGGGGACAGTGCCAGAGAAGCAGCTCAGGAGCTGATGGAAGCCGTAAGATTGTTGCAATCAGTGGCAGAAGAACTGGAGGCACTGAAATAATGGCAAAGAAAAAAGAAAAGACACTGGAAGAAAAGCTGCAGGAAGCCATAGTGCCGGAAAACCAATGGCCATATATATTGCCAGAAAATTGGTGTTGGACAAGGTTGGATTTTATAGCAAATTATAAAAAAGGACCGTTTGGTTCCTCATTAACAAAAGCAATGTTTGTTCCTAAAGGAAAGAATACCTATAAGGTATACGAACAAGGTAATGCAATTAACAAATCTACACAGTATGGTTCATACTATATTACAAAAGAAAAATATGATTCAATGGATGGTTTTTCAGTGGAACCTAATGATATTATAGTAAGCTGTGCTGGAACCATTGGTGAAATATTTAGGTTGCCACAAAATATTGAGAAGGGCATTATCAATCAGGCTTTGATGAGAGTAAGACTTAATTCAAGCGTTGTTTATCAAATATTTGAATATTATTTTTCAAAAATTCTTATACAGAATATAACAGATGAATCTAATGGAACTGCCATAAAGAATATTCCACCATTTAAGGTATTAAAGCAAATGCCCTTTCCATTACCCCCACTTCCAGAGCAAAAACGTATCGTCTATCGCATAGAATCTCTTTTTGCCAAGCTGGATGAAGCCAAAGAAAAAATCCAACTTGTATTAGGTGCTGGAGAGTTACGACGGTCAGTTCTTGTTGATCAGAGCTTAAATATTGACACAATAAAAAAATCAATCCTTGCTAAGGCTTTTCGAGGGGAGTTAGGCACCAATAACCCCAACGAGGACAGTGCCATCAACCTTCTCAAAGAAGTCTTACAGGATAAATTCTGATTTGAAGAGCCAACGACTTATTTGCATAATGGCATACATATACTCTTTACTGCGGCATGG
>SAMEA3663094__coassemble_33_pt1 | contig 63440 bp, 63 predicted proteins | sample SAMEA3663094__metabat2_high_PE_013 | metagenome-assembled genome bin SAMEA3663094 (sample SAMEA3663094) | pig gut metagenome | biome: pig gut; feature: pig-associated habitat; material: faeces | place: France | collected 2012
GGTATATATGGCCAGAAATACGACCTTGCAAATCTGTCAATTCGGATTTGTGAGGTATAGAGAATTAATGTTTGTTACACTAGACGATGTATGCGAGAAAGGTTCTTCCAATTTAGCACAAAAGGATATTTTGGATTTGGATGGAGATTTTCCAATATTTGGGGCTGCAGGTTATATAGGTAATGTTAATTTTTACCATCAAGAAAAGCCATATTTGGCAGTGGTAAAAGATGGCGCAGGTGTAGGTAGAGTTATGCTATTGCCTGCAAAATCTTCTGTAATAGGGACTATGCAATACATTATTCCTAAAGAAGGTATTATTGTGGAATATTTGTATTATGCAGTAAAAGCTATGCATCTGGAAAAATATTATATGGGGGCAGCTATACCACATATATATTTCAAAGATTATAAAAAAGAAAAATTAATGTTATGTTCTAAAATAAAACAGGAACAGATTGTTGCTAGATTGGATATTATAGAAAAAATCATAAATCAACATAAACAACAATTGAAAAATCTGGAGAAATTCACCAAAGCCCGATTTATCGAGGTGTTTGGCGAATCAGATAAAAACACAAAACAATTTCCTGTAAGAAAACTTAATGAAATATCTTCTTATTGGAATGGTCTAACATACAAGCCTGTTGATACAGTAGAAGATGGTAACGGAACTCTAGTGTTACGGTCTAGTAATATCCAAAACGGTGTATTAGCATTTGATGATAATGTATATGTGAGTTGCGATATTAAAGAAAAGTTGCTGGTTCAGGATAATGATATTTTGATGTGTTCAAGGAATGGTAGTGCAGCTCTTGTAGGTAAAACAGCATTAATAAAAGGGCTTGTAGAACCTACAACTTTTGGCGCTTTTATGATGATTATACGAAGTGAGTATTATTCATATCTAAAAACATATTTTGAAATGCCATTTTTTAGAAGTCAGATATCTACAGGGACTTCAACGATTAACCAGATAACTGGGAAAATGTTAAATGAAATATCACTTCCCGTTCCTGATATTGGCACAGTTAAGGTGTTTGAGGAGTTTGTTAATCGGATCGCTAAATCAAAAGCTGTTATAGAAAAGAGCCTAAAAGAATTGGAAACCTTGCAGGCCTCTCTGATGCAGAAGTATTTTTCCTAAGGGGTGTGGTAATATGTTTGGTATATCTACCTCACAATGGAAAATAATCTTCCGTATTTTTCAGGAATATCAGAATGGTATTCAATGGATTAAGCTCTTTGGTTCCAGAGCACGGGGGGATGCCAAGAAAACTTCCGATGTTGATTTGGCAGTGTTTGGTACAGAAGGTGCCATTAGAAAATTAGCAATTGCCTTGGAGGATAGCAATGTACCCTATACCTTTGATGTAATTGACTATGAGCGGCAGGTTAATGAAAATTTGCAAAAAGCCATTGACAATGAGGGAAAATTGCTTTTTGCAACAGCAGGAGGAAAGTATTCCATGACAATAGCACAGCTACAGATGAAATGGGAGGACTATCACAAGGCCATGAAGCGATTGAGGATAGCTGCCAATAGCCAAGCAGATGCAGATGGTCTTTATCTGGATGCCACGATTCAGCGATTTGAATTTTGTTTTGAATTAGCTTGGAAGCTGATGAAGGCCATGCTGGATTATGAAGGCATTGAGGCCAGTAGTCCCCGCAGTTCTATTCGCGAGGGGTGGAAGCAAGCCATGATTGACAATGGCGAGGATTGGCTGCAAATGCAGGAGCAACGCAATCTTTCCTCCCACACCTATAATGAAAGTACAGCACAGGATATATACGAGAAAATTCGCAGTAAATACATTGATTTATTAACAGCCTTTGAGCAGGAAGCCGCTGAGAGAATAAATCCCCATAGCTAACGGGGAATAGGCTGGAGAGATGGGAGTGGTACAGATGGCATCGAATTTTGACTATTTGTTGGATAAAAAAGGATATTCGGAATTTGCTCAGGCAGCCGTGGAGGCAGAAAAGGCGCTGGCTATTTCGCCTGCCAGTGTGGCTATTCATGCCCGCAAGGCCTTGGAGCTGGGAGTTAAATTTATTTATTCTGTGGAGCCAAGCCTGACTATTCCCTACAAGGATAATCTATCAGCCTTAATACACAATTATTGCTTCAAGGATATGATAGGACTTAATTTATTCCACCTTATTAAATTTATTGTGCGACTGGGAAATGTGGCGGTACATTCAGGTAGTCCGGTACAAGCAGAGGATGCCATTTTGTCTCTCCGTAATCTCCATAGCTTTTGTGATTGGATTGATTATTCCTATTCTGAGGATTATCAGCAGGTAGATTTTGATGTAAATATTTTGCCTAAGCCAGCTTCGGAAAGTCAAAATAAACAACAGTTACAAAAAATGGCCGATGCTTTGGACAAGAAGTCTCAATCTCTGGAGGAACTAAAAAAATTAAATGAGGACTTAATGAATCAACTGCAGGAGTTAAAGCAAGTCAATATCCAGCAGAGGGTTTTTCAGGTGGACGAAATCAGCGAGGCAGAAACCAGAAATCGCTATATAGATTTGGCCTTGATGGAGGCTGGCTGGCGGATTGCTGGTGCTCAGGTAAAGCTTCCTAATTGCTATACCGAGGTGCCGGTGGCAGGAATGCCTAATAATAGCGGCAATGGCTATGTGGATTATGTGCTTTATGGTCAAGACCAGATGCCTTTGGCGGTGGTGGAGGCCAAGAAAACATCTGTAGATGCTATGGCAGGTAGTTATCAGGCCAAGCTTTATGCAGATTGCCTAGGGAAGCAGTATGGTCGTAGACCTTTGATTTTTACCACCAATGGTTTTGAGATTTTTTATACAAATGATTTTCGACAGGAAGCAAGACGGCAGATTTCTGGTTTTTTGACTCAGGATGAACTGCAGCTAGAAATGGAACGCCGGAGAACTAGAAAGCCTCTATACCATATTGAAATTGATGAAAATATTACCAATCGTCCTTACCAGAAAGAAGCGGTTATTACTGCCTGCGAAGAAATAGAAAACCATCATCGCAAGCTGTTGATTGTACAGGCTACCGGTACAGGGAAAACTCGCGTCAGCATTAGCTTGGTGGATGTATTGCTAAAGCATAATTATGTGAAGAACATTTTGTTTTTGGCAGATAGAACAGCATTAGTAAGGCAGGCCATGAGAAACTATGTGGATTTGCTGCCAAATCTTACCTGCTGTAATTTGACAGAAAACAAGGAGGATCCTCAGCAGTGTAGAATGATTTTTTCTACCTATCCTACCATTATGAATGCCATAGATAGCAATCGGCTAAAGGATGGTAGACGGTTGTTTACGCCAGGGCATTTTGACCTGATTATATTGGATGAGGCTCATCGCTCTGTTTACAACAAATATCAGGATATTTTTCAATATTTTGATGGTATGCTGTTGGGGCTTACGGCTACTCCAAAAAGCGAGATTGACAAGGATACCTATGGCGTATTTGATTTGGAAAAGGGCAATCCTACCTTTGCCTATGAATTGGAGCAGGCGGTAGAGGAAGGTTATTTGGTAAATTATACAACCTTGGAATATAAGGATGCCATTATGGAAAATGGTGTTCATTATGATGAGCTGTCAGAGGAGGATAAAAAGCATTTTGAGGACACCTTTGCTGAAGATCCTACGATAAGTGTTACTAAAAAGGTGCCTAATACGGCGGTTAATAAATGGCTCTTTAATCAGGATACCATTGACAATATGCTAAAAGAATTGATGGATAAGGGACTAAAGGTGTCAGGAGGAGATGTTCTTGGCAAAACCATCATCTTTGCCCGCAGCAGCCTCCATGCCAAAGCTATAGTGGAACGGTTTAATAAGCTGTTTCCTGAATATGGAGGGGAATTTATCAAGCAGATTGATTACAGTATCAAATATGCTGATGTGCTATTGGATGATTTTGGTACAAGGGATAAATATCCGCAAATTGCTGTATCTGTGGATATGTTGGATACAGGTATTGATGTGCCAGAAATCCTTAATCTGGTATTTTATAAAAAGGTAAAGAGCTATGCCAAATTCTGGCAGATGATTGGCCGGGGGACTCGGTTGTGCAAGAATCTGTTGGGGAAAGGGCAGGATAAAGATAAGTTCCTGATTCTGGATTTTTGTGGGAATTTTGACTATTTCCGTGTTAATACCAATGGTCAGGATAATGGTAAACAGGTCGGCTTGACAGAAAGAATTTTTAACACCCAGGTGGAGATTTGCAGATGTTTGCAGGCTGGAGAATATACTCAGCAAAAGGAGTATGTTGATTTTCGGCAGAATTTGGTAGAAATGCTGTGTCACGAGGTAATTTGTCTGAACGATGATAGCTTCCGTGTTAAACTGCGTAGAAAATATGTGGATATTTATCGGCAGATGGAAAATTGGCAGGATTTGGACACCAGTAAAATTGCTGATATAAAACAAAATATTGCCCCCATTGTTCCTGTGGCAGACAAGGATGAGCTGGCAAGGCGTTTTGATTATACTATGTACAGTATTATATTAGGCACTTTGAATCAGACTAATATCAATAGGTTTGCTGTTATGGTAACTACCAGTTGCCAAAAGCTGGCAGGAAAGTATACAATTCCTCAGGTTGCAGCTCAGCGACAGCTTATTGATAGGATAATTCAGGATGGGTATTGGGCTGAGGCAGATATTTTTGCTTTTGATCAAGCCAGAGAGGCACTACGGGAGTTAATGCAGTTCTTGGATAGTGAGATTCAGTCTATTTATTATACTCATTTTGATGATGAGCTGGTGAATATTAGTGTAGGAGAGCCTTTGGGTGGCGGTTTTGGACTGAAGCCCTATAGGGAAAGAGTAAAGAGCTATCTCCATGAACACGAGGATACCTTGGCGGTGTATAAGCTGCGGAATAATAAGCAGATGACTACCACTGATTTGGCAGTGCTGGAGAAAATTTTGTGGCAGGATTTGGGTTCCAAGGAGGATTATGTTAAGACCTATGGGGAGAAGCCAGTAGGGATGCTTGTGAGAGAGCTGCTGGGTATGGATCAGCAGGCTGTAAATGAGGCCTTTAGTGAATTTATTACGGATAGCAGCTTGAACAGCAGGCAGATTGATTTTGTTAAAATGATTATTAGCTATATTGTGAAAAATGGCAATATAGTAGATGTAAAATCCACTTTTAGTCAACAGCCTTTTACAGAATTTGCTGGAGGTATAGGCAATTTGTTTAGGGATAATATGTTAGTGGTGCAAAGAATTATGGGAAAGGTATCTGATATTAGAAAAAATTCCCAGGAAATTATCTAAAGATGAAGAAGCTTTGATTTACCTTGTGCATTTCTTGAGAATATGATGATTATTAATTGCATATATCCACATTATCATAACGAAACTGAGGTGATAGTATGCGAGAACTGATAGCAGGAATGGTTTTAGGTTACTTATCCTTTTCACCTAGAGGTAAAGAGTTAGTGGATAGCCTTGTCTGCAAATTGTCTGATGAAAAGACCCGGTCTAGTGATTCGGATGTAAAGGAGGACTTACACAGTAGCAAAAGTGCTGTAGGACAACAAAGGGGCTAACGGCTGAAAACTGGGCATCAAAAAAATGTCCAGTTTTTTTTAGTATTAAGCAGGATTTTTGCGGGGGGGGCGAATTAGTATAGCATAACAGTAAGGAGGTTTTTATATGGGGAAGAAAATTTTTAAGTTCGGCTGTTTAGGTATTATCGGCTTTTTCGTGTTCATGATGCTAGTTGTAGCAATCTTTTCACCAAAGAGCGGAAGTGATGGGGGTGATACAGCAAAAACAACCACAGAGCAAAAACAGGAGACAAAGGTTGACAAGCAGGCTGCTTATCAAGAAATACTGCAGATCCTGGGTTCAGTACCGCAAGAAAAAGATGATGTGGAGCAACAGATTAGGTATTGCACTTTTGGCGATATGTATCAGCCAGAAACGGCCATACACTATGATGTAACGGTAAAAGATAAATACATTTCAGATGTAGTTATCCATGTGGTGCACTTCAGTAGTGATACTAATTGGGTATTCTGGGATAGAATGACCTTTGCAAATAATGGCACTAAATGGGAAAAGGATATTGCAAGTTTTGCTGGGCAATCAGGTGGAGGTAAGCATACCCAGATTGTCATGGGCGGTAAGTACGAAATATGGAAAGGCTCCATAGAAGATGTGCAGGAAGGGTTGAAAGTATTAGTAAATGGAGATAACCCTATTTTGCGATTATCAGGCCAGTATAAGTATGATATGCATCCGACGAGCTCTGATTTAACACGGGTGCGTGATGCACTTAGACTAGAGGAGCTGATTCAGCAGATGGATCACACATTACCTTGATTTGCGAAAGAGTCACCTATCATTGGTGGCTCTTTTTTCTTGCCAACATTTTGCCAACAATGATAATATATTTGTGAGTATGGGAAAATAGAGCGAAATACCAAAGTGCTATTAAACTGGCATTTTAGCGCATTTTGAGACATTACGGATATAGTAGTGTACAAATAAGGGATTTTGATGTACAATAGTACAAAATTGACAATATAGGAGAGTTGCAATATGAGATCAGATGTTGTAAAAAAAGGCGCTACTAGATGCGCTCATCGTTCTTTGTTTAATGCTATGGGATTTGGCCCTGAGGATTTGCAGAAGCCGTTGATTGGTATCTGTAATTCCTTTAACGAGGTTATTCCTGGTCATATACATTTGAGAGAGATTACCGAGGCGGCTAAGTTAGGTGTTGCTGCTGCTGGTGGTACTCCTATGGAGTTCCCTGCTATTGGTGTTTGTGATGGTATTGCTATGGGCCATACCGGCATGAAATTCTCTCTGGCCAGCCGTGAGCTGATTGCAGATTCCATTGAGGCTGTAGCTACTGCTACTGGCTTTGATGCTTTGGTGCTTATTCCAAACTGCGATAAGGTTGTACCAGGTATGCTGATGGCTGCTGCCCGTCTGAACATTCCATGTGTGGTTGTCAGCGGCGGCCCTATGCTGCCAGGCCGTTATCAGGGACATGATATCAGCGTTAGCCAGTCCTTTGAGGCTGCTGGTGAATTTGCTGCTGGCAAGATTACCGAGGCTGATATGACCTCCATTGAGGCTGCTGCCTGCCCTGGCTGCGGCTCCTGCGCTGGCCTCTTTACTGCCAACACCATGAACTGCCTGACTGAGGCTCTGGGTATGGGCCTGCCTGGCAATGGTACTATTCCAGCTGCTTATACTGGTGCTCGTCGTCAGCTGGCTAAGCGAGCTGGTCATGTAGTTATGGAGCTTTTGAAGAAGGATATTAAGCCAAGAGATATTCTTACGGAAAAGGCCTTCGAGAATGCCATTACTGTAGATATGGGTATTGGCGGCTCTACCAACACTGTTCTTCATCTGACTGCCATTGCTCATGAGGCTGGTATTGAGCTGCCAGCAGCTAGATTTGATGAAATCAGCCGTAAGACTCCTTATATTGCTAAGCTGAGTCCTGCTGGCACTCACCACATGATTGATTTGAATGAGGCTGGCGGTATCAATGCTGTTATGAAGGAGCTGTCCAAGAAGGGCGTTATTCATACTGATGCTATGACTGTTGTAGGCACTGTGGCTGAGAAGATTGCCAATGCCAAGATCCTCCGTCCTGATGTTATCAAGACTGTAGAGGAGCCTTATCGCAAGGAAGGTGGATTGGCTATTCTCTCCGGTAATCTGTGCCCTGAGAATGCAGTTGTCAAGGCGTCTGCTGTGGCTGAGGATATGCTGGTATACACTGGCAAGGCAAAGTGCTTTAGCTCTGAGGAGTCTGCTGTTAATGCTATCATGGATGGCAAGATTGTAGAGGGTGATGTGGTAGTTATCCGCTATGAGGGACCAAAGGGTGGCCCAGGTATGCAGGAAATGCTGAATCCTACTGCAGTTATTTCTGGCCGTGGTTTGAAGGTTGCTCTGATTACCGATGGTCGCTTCTCTGGTGCCAGCCGTGGTGCCTGCATTGGCCATATTTCTCCAGAGGCTATGGCCGGCGGTCCTATTGCCTTTATTGAGGATGGGGACCTGATTGATATTGATATTCCAAATCGTAAGCTGGAGCTGCGGGTTAGCGATGAGGAACTGGCCAAGAGAAAGGCTGCCTGGGTAAAGCCTGAGCCAAAGATTAAGACTGGCTATCTGTCCCGTTATGCCAAGCTGACTACCTCTGCTTCCCGTGGTGCTGTAGTTACTGCTGACTAAGGAGTCTGGCTATGCATATTGTATTGATAGAGCCGGAGATACCGGGAAATACTGGTAATATTGCCAGATTGTGTGCTGCTACAGGTATTGAACTGCATCTGGTAAAGCCACTGGGGTTTTCCATTGATGATAAGCACCTCAAGAGGGCAGGCTTGGACTATTGGCATTTGGTGAAGGTTCATGTTCATGAGAATTTTGCTGAGGTACAGGAGAAGTATCAGGGGCACAAATTCCATTTTTGCAGTACCAAGGCACCAAGAGCCCATTCTGAGACTACTTTCGGTATGGATGATTTGCTGGTATTTGGCAAGGAAACTGCTGGTATTCCAGAGGATATTTTGAAAGCAAATTGGGAGGACTGCATCCGCATTCCTATGATTGAGGGCGCCCGCTCTCTCAATCTGTCCAATTCTGCGGCTATTGTAGCCTATGAGGCTATGCGGCAGTTGGATTATGCTAACCTGCAACAGGTTGGTCCCGGCACAAGAACTTGATATAAACATAAATTTGAATTGATTTATAGGAGGAATTGTTTTGAGTAAGGTATTTATTACAGGTCACAAGAACCCTGATACTGATTCTATTTGTTCCGCATTGAGCTATGCTGCTTTGAAGCAGGCTCAGGGTGTAGAGGCTGTTGCTGTACGTCTGGGCGAGGTAGGCAAGGAAGCTCAGTATGCCTTGGATTATTTCCAGGTAGAGGCTCCTGAGCTGATTGCTTCCGTAGAGGAGAAGCAGGCTGTTATGCTGGTAGACCACAATGAGCCAGCTCAGTCTGTTGATGGTTTGGACAAGGCAGAGCTTCTGGAGATTGTGGATCATCATCGTCTGGGTGGCCTGAACACTGCTAATCCTATTTTTGTTCATATTGAGCCAGTAGGCTGTACTGCTACTATTATTACCAAGATGTTTGACTGCCAGAAGGTAGAGCTGCCAAAGAAAATTGCTGGTCTTTTGCTGTCTGCTATTGTATCTGATACTGTTCTCTTCAAGTCTCCAACCTGCACTGAGCAGGACAAGGCTGCTGCTGAGAAGCTGGCTGTTATTGCTGGTGTAAATCTGAAGGAATATGGTATGGCTATGCTGAAGGCTGGCGCTGACCTGGGAGATTTGACTCCTGCTCAGATTGCCAAGACTGATTCCAAGCCTTTCTCCTTTGGTAAGTACAAGGCTATTGTGGCTCAGATTTCTGTTATGGATACTGCTGATATTCTGGCCAAGAAGGCTGAGCTGGTTGCTGCTATGCAGGAGCTGTGCCAGAATGAGGGCTATGATATGTCCCTGCTGATGGTTACTGATATTATGGAGGAGTCCACTGAACTGGTATTTGTAGGTGAGCCAAAGCAGTTGATTGCTGATGCTTTCGGCAAGGATGCCAGCGGTGATTCCATCTATCTGCCTGGGGTTATGTCCCGTAAGAAGCAGATTGTACCTCAGCTGACTGAGGCTGCAGCAAAGCTGTAAATAGTATTATTCAAGGGCTGCTGATGTATGACAGTAAAACACATCGGCAGCTCTTTTTGAGTTTGTGGGGGAATGAGTCTTGGATATTTTTTCTGGTTTGAATCCGGCCCAGCAGGAAGCGGTGGCCTGTCTGGAAGGCCCTTTGCTGATTATGGCTGGAGCTGGCTCTGGCAAGACAAGGGTACTGACACATCGTATTGCCAATCTTTTGGAGCATGGAGCAGCTCCCTATAGTATTTTGGCTATTACCTTTACCAACAAGGCAGCGGCAGAAATGCGGGAACGTGTGGAGAATATGATTGGTCCTATGGCCAAGGATATCTGGCTTAGCACCTTCCATTCCTTTTGTGCCCGCTTTTTGCGCCGGGAAATCGAAAGCACCGGTATGTACAAGAGCAATTTTGTTATTTATGATTCCGGGGATTCTCAGACCGTAGTAAAGAAGGTTATTCGGGAGCTGAATCTGGACGAAAAGCAGTATAATCCCGGTGGTATCCGCAATGCTATTTCTAATGCCAAGAATCAAATGCTGGGGCCTATGGCCTTTGAGGCTCAGGCTAGTGATTTTTATCAAAAAAAGGTGGCCGAGGTTTACAAGGGTTATCAGAAGCTGCTGAGGGAGAACAATGCTCTGGATTTTGATGATCTGCTGTTGGTAACGGTTTCCTTGTTATCTGAAAATGAGGAAATCCGCAGTCGGTATCAGCGTCGCTTCCGTTATATTCTGGTGGATGAGTATCAGGATACCAATGGGGCTCAGTATCAGCTGACAACTTTGTTGGCTGGGGGCTATCGCAATCTTTGCGTAGTAGGTGATGCGGATCAGTCTATCTATGGTTGGCGTGGTGCTGATATTAGCAATATTATGGATTTTGAGCAGGATTATCCTGATGCCAAAACCATTATGCTGGAGCAGAATTATCGCTCTACCAAAACCATTTTGGCGGCGGCTAATGCAGTTATCGAAAATAACACTCATCGTAAAAAGAAAAATCTCTGGACAGATAATGTGCAGGGAGATAAAATCACCACCTATATGGCCAGTGATGAGCGGGATGAAGCTAGATTTATTACGGAGAGCATTAGCAAGCAGCATGATATCTACAAAACCTCCTATGGTGATATAGCTATTCTCTATAGAACCAATGCCCAGTCCCGTGTGCTGGAGGATGCCTTTATGCGGGTAGGTCTGCCTTATACAATGGTGGGGGGACTGAAATTCTACGACCGTCTGGAAATCAAGGATATTACTGCCTACCTCCGGGTGCTGTACAATCCTATGGATTCGGTGAGCCTCATGCGGATTATCAATGTGCCTAAGAGAGGCTTGGGCCAGAGTACCATTGAAAAGCTAATGGTCTATGGGGTGGAAAACAATCTCAGCCTTTTTGAGGTAATTGCCAATGAGGAGCTTTTGGAGCAGGTGCCTGGCTTAACCGCCCGGAGCAAAAATCCTTTGAAGAAATTTGCGGAGCTTTTGTTTACGCTTATGGAGCGCATGGACAAGCTGGCTGTTTCGGATCTGATTCAGGAGGTTATGGATACTACAGGCTATCTTGAAGCCTTGAAAAATGACAAGGCGGAGAAAAAGCTGGAAAATGAATCCCGAATTGAAAACCTGCAGGAGTTTGTAGGAGTAGCCAAGGATTTTGAGAAGGAAGAGGAGGAAGAACCAAATCTGGAGAACTTCCTTAGCAAAATGGCTTTGCTGTCAGATATTGATAATTCTGATTTGGAGGAGGAGAGGGTTACTCTCATGACGCTTCACTCTGCCAAAGGTTTGGAGTTCCCGGTGGTATTTATGACTGGTATGGAGGAGGGAATGTTCCCTCACAGCCGTACCCTGATGGAGCCAGAGGAGCTGGAGGAGGAGCGCCGTACCTGTTATGTAGGTATTACCAGAGCTCAGCGCAAGCTGTATATGACCTATGCTTCCATACGCACCATCTTTGGTCGTACTGAGACTCATGAGCCATCCCGCTTCCTGTATGAGTTCCCAGAGGAGCTAAAGGAGGAGCTGGCTTTCCGTCGCAAAAGAGAGGACAGCTTTATTGGCTTTGGCGGTAACTATGATGGCTGGGGCAGTATTGGCGGTGGCGGTATTGGCAGAAACATGAGGCCTAATATGTCTGCAGCTAGGCCGACTCCTAAAGGACAGCCTATGTCTGGCTTAGAGGCGCTCAATGCCCTGCGCAGTGCCAACCCATCCTTGGCAGGCTCTGTGAAAATGGGCACCAAGAGTCTGAATCGGCCGGATATGTCTATTCAGTGGAAGGTGGGAGATAAGGCTTCCCATTCCAAATGGGGCACTGGCACTGTGGTGAAGGTGGCAGGCAGCGGTGAGGAAACGGAAATTCAGATTAATTTCCCAGGTATTGGCTTGAAAAAGCTGATGCAGAGATATGCGCCTCTAAAAAAGGTGTAATTGGAGGATAAAGATGGACATAAAAGAGGTAAAAAAGGAGCTGAATCGGCTCCGTAAGGAAATCCGTCATCATAACAATTGCTATTACAATAATGATGAGCCGGAAATCTCTGATTATGAATATGACCAGCTTATGTTACAACTGAAAAAGCTGGAAGCAGATTATCCTGAGCTGGTTACCAAAAATTCCCCTACCCAGATGGTAGGGGGCAATGCCCGTCGTGAGGCTGGTGTGCTGGTGGCTCATGATGTGCCTATGCTTTCCCTGCAGGATGTTTTTTCGCGTCAGGAGGTAGAGGAGTTTGTGACCTCGGCCATAGAACAGTTGGATAGTCCGGAGTTTGTGGTAGAGGAAAAAATTGATGGTCTGTCCTTAGCTTTGCGTTATCGGGATGGTATTCTTGTTCAGGCTATTACCAGAGGTGATGGCATTATTCAGGGTGAGGATGTTACAGATAATGCCAAGGTTATTAAGGATATTAAGGAAAAGCTTAAGGAGCCATTGCCTTATTTTGAAATTCGGGGCGAGGTTTATATGAGTCAGGAGGCTTTTGCCAAGGTTAATGCTCGTCAGGAGTTGTTGGGGCTGAAGCAGTTTGCCAATCCTCGGAACTGCGCGGCAGGAACCCTGCGGCAGCTGAATAGCAAGGTGGTTAAGGACCGGCAGCTGTCCATGTTTGTCTTTAACCTGCAAAGGGTTGAGGGCAGGGAGTTTGCCAGTCATACTGAGGCCTATGAATTTATGAAGAAGCAGGGCATCAAGGTAATTCACAATTATCAGGTGTGTCACACTGCCAGCGAGGTTATGGGGGCTATTGACAGGATTGGCGCTTCCAGAGGAGAACTGCCCTATGATATTGATGGAGCAGTGGTAAAGCTGAATAGCTTTGCTCAACGGCAGGCTTTGGGTGAAACCTCCAAGGTGCCTAGATGGGCGGTGGCCTACAAATACCCTCCTGAAGAAAAGGAAACCAAATTGCTGAATATTGAGCTGTCTGTGGGCCGTACTGGGCGGATTACCCCAACGGCGGTATTTGAGCCTGTACAGCTTTGCGGTACCAAGGTAGAGAGAGCTACTCTGCACAATCAGGATTTTATTGATGGTTTGGATATTCGCATTGGTGATACCATCAAGGTATTCAAATCTGGAGAGATTATTCCCAAGGTGCGGTCTGTGTGCCATGAAAAGCGTCCTGTAGGCACAGTGCCTTTCCTGATAGGTGATACCTGTCCTGTCTGTGGTCACAAGGCAGTGCGGGAGGTAGATACAGCAGATATCAAATGTACCAATCCTTCCTGTCCTGCTCAGCTGGAAAATCATATTATTAATTTTGTCAGCCGGGATGCTATGGATATCAAGGGCATGGGAGAGCAGAATATTCATGCCTTGATTGAAGGGGGATATATTCACGATATCGGGGATATCTTTAACCTTGCGGTGCACCGGGATGAATTGATTGCCAAGGGTGTTATTGGCAAGGAAAAGAATACCGACAAGCTGTTGGCGGCTATCGAAAAGGCTAAGGAAAATGAGCCACAGCGTCTGGTAACTGGCTTGGGCATTGCTGGTATAGGCAAGGCAGCAGCCAGAGAGCTGATGCTTCACTATGGCTCTATAGATGCCTTGGCAGAGGCTGATGTGGAAAGTATTCAGCAGGTGCGGGATATTGGCAGTATTGGCAGTCAGGCTATCTATGAATATTTCCGGGATGATGTGAATAGGGATATTCTTAGAAGATTGAGGGAATATGGTGTTAATATGGAGCTGCAGGATACTGGTATTGTGGATGATGTCCTGGCAGGTAAAACAGTGGTGGTAACCGGCACCTTGCCAACTCTGAGCCGTAATGATGCCAAGAATATGATTGAGGCTCATGGTGGCAAGGCGGCAGGCTCTGTGTCCAAAAAGACGGATTATGTTCTGGCGGGAGAGGCGGCAGGTAGTAAGCTGGTCAAGGCTCAGGAGCTGGGCATAACCATAATTGACGAGGCTGAATTTTTACAGATGATTGGCGCCAATTGAATCTAAGGCTGGCAGGCTATAAAGGCATAGTCTGTTAATACAGGAAGGAAGTAGTAAAAATGAGCAAAATACTGGTAATGCATGGTCCAAATCTGAATATGCTGGGTACCAGAGAACCAGAGATTTATGGCAGTACGACTTTGCAGGATATTAACGAAATGCTGGCTCAGCAGGCGGCGGAGCAGGGCGTGGAGACAGAATTTTATCAGTCCAACTACGAGGGCGGTCTGATAGATATGATTCAGCAGGCCCCGGCCAAGGGAGTGGATTTTATCATTCTCAATGCGGGAGCCTTTACTCATTACAGTATTGCTCTGCGGGATGCCATTGCTTCTGTTAATGTACCAGTTATTGAGGTGCATATTTCCAATGTACATACCCGGGAGGAGTTCCGCCACAAATCTGTAATTGCCCCTGTGGTTATGGGGCAGATTTTGGGCTTTGGTACAGACAGCTATAGTGCAGCTATGTATGTAGCCATGAAGAAAATCAAGGCACAGAGGTAAATGCTATGGATATGTATAAAAATCGTTTGAATCACCTGAGAGAATTTTTGCGGGACAAAGGCTTGGATGGAGTTGTTATTAGCAAGCTGGAAAATCTTCATTATTTTAGCGGTTTTACCGGGGATGATTCCATGCTGGTTATCGGCATGAATAGCACCCAGCTTATAACGGATTTCCGCTATATTGAGCAGGCTGAAAAGGAAGCCCCGGATTTTCAGATTCGCAAGCAGGAAAAGGGCTTACTCCGGCGGGTAGGGGAGCTGATCAATGAGGAAGGCTTGCAAAAGGTTGGTTTTGAGGGCAGTAATCTGTGCTTTGATTGGCATGGCAAAATTGCCCAGCTTTTGCATGACGCGGATTTCACTACCTCTGTAAGTCTGGATTCTCTGCGCCAAATAAAGTCTGCTGAGGAGCTGGCCTGCATTCGCAAGGCTATGGCCATAGGGGATGAAGCCTTTTCTTACATCCTTACCTACATCCGGCCAGGTATTAGTGAAAATGATGTGGCAGCAGCCTTGGAAAATGTAATGAGAGCCAAGGGCTCCCAGTGTCCATCCTTTACCACCATTGTAGCTTCCGGCAAAAGAGGCAGTCTCCCTCACGGAACTGCTACAGAAAAGTTGATAAATCTTGGAGAATTTGTTACAATGGACTATGGTGCTGTATATAGGGGCTATCATTCTGATATGACTCGTACCATTTGTGTAGGTTCTCCTGATGAAAAACAGAGAAAAATATACAATCTGGTTCTGCAGGGACAAAAGCTGGGAGTAAGCCTGGTAAAGCCTGGAGCATCTGGCAAGTCTGTAGACGCTGCAGTTCGTCAGCTGTTCAGGGAGGCTGGCTATGATAAGTATTTTGGTCATGGTCTGGGCCACAGTGTTGGTCTGGAAATCCATGAGGAGCCAAGACTTTCACCAGCTAGTACCTGTGAAGCGTTGGAAGAAAATATGCTGGTTACAGTTGAGCCTGGCATCTATATTCCTGATTGGGGTGGTGTCCGCATTGAGGATACAGTTGCTGTTACCCCGGATGGCTGTGAGATTCTTACTCATAGCAATAAGGAATTAATTGAACTATGTATTTGATACATAGAAATTAAATTGTAAATTATTTTTTGGAGGTTTTTATTTATGATTACAAGTACCGATTTCCGCACTGGCCTGACTATTGAGATTGATGGTGGCGTTTGGCAGGTTGTTGAATTCCAGCACGTAAAGCCAGGTAAGGGTGCAGCTTTTGTTCGTACCAAGATTAAGAATGTTGAGACTGGCGCTGTAGTAGAGCGTACTTTCAACCCTAACGAGAAGATGCCTGCTGCACATCTGGAGACTGCCCGCATGGCATTCCTCTATGAGGCTGATGGCATGTACACTTTCATGGATAATGAGACTTATGAGCAGACTGAGCTGAACAAGGAGCAGCTGGGTGATGCTCTGAACTACCTGAAGGAGAATATGGAAGTTGCTATTCAGTCCTTCAAGGGCCGTGTTATCGGTATTACCCTGCCAAACTCTGTAGATCTGACTGTTACTGAGTGTGAGCCAGGTGTTAAGGGCAACACTGCTACTGGTGCTACCAAGATGGCTACCTTGGAGACTGGCTATGCAGTACGCGTTCCTCTGTTCATCAACGAGGGAGATGTACTGAGAATTGATACTCGTACCGGCAACTACATTGAGCGTGCCTAATCTGGAACATTGATAAATTAATACTGCACAAAAAGGGAGACTGTTTTTGGGGCAGTGTCCCTTTTTTTATACAATTTTGCAAAAAAACTTGTATAAAGTCTATATGTTTGGTAAAATAATATATGAAGGATTGCATAAGCAGTCCCTGTAGTGGGCAAATATACATGGTTTCCCAATGGGGATGGATATATGTGTATTAAACCCTGGTTAAAATTGCAAGGGAGGTTTTTTCTATGGCAAACGAAAACATTAAACTTGATGAGGGCATTGGTTCTGTACGTATTGCTGATGAAGTTGTTAGCATTATTGCAGGTATGGCTGCTACTGAGGTAGATGGCATTGCAGGCATGAGCGGCGGCTTGGTAGGCGGTATTGCCGAGATTCTTGGGAAAAAGAATCTGGCCAAGGGCGTCAAGGTAGAGGTTGGTGAAACCGAAGCTGCGGTGGATTTGTATATCATCGTTAAGTTTGGCGTGCGGATTCCTGATGTGGCTTTGAATGTTCAGGAGAAGGTTAAGAATGCCATTGAATCCATGACTGGCCTCTCTGTTGTAGAGGTTAACGTTCATGTTCAGGGTGTGGGCTTCCCTGAAACCGAGGCCAAAGAGGAAGAAGTTCGTGTGCGTTAAGCAAAAGGGTGCAGTATAATGGGGATTTTTAACAGAGGCCTGTTATTTATCTATACCCTGTTAGTTGGAGCTTTTTGTGCAGGCATAGTGACACTATGCCTGCATGTTGTTCCTGACAGGGTGCTTTTGAATGAATACGAATATTTTGTCAATCAGTGGCAGACAGCAGCGGCAGCAGGAGTAGGTATCCTGCTGAGTTTACATTTGCTTTTGTGCAGCTTTGACCGCAGTAACAAACAGGTTAATGCCAAGGATCTTTTGCTGATTAACGGCGGAACAGGACAGATTAGTGTTAGTCTGGCTGCTATCCGCAATATGGCAGAGTCTATGGCTATGAAGATTCGTGGCGTACAGCAGGCCAAGGTCAAGAGCAGAGTGGAGCATCGCAAGGAGCAGGGAGATTTTTTGAAGCTGGAACTTTCCTTGGAGGTTAGTCAGGAGCGGAATATCCCGGAGCTTAGCGACGAGCTGCGGCAGCAGCTTGCCAAATATCTGGTAGAGGTTGCTGGCATTGACGATGTTGATATAAAGATTTCAGTGCAAAGCATTGCCAGTGGCGTTACTGTGAAGAAGCGCCGGATTAAGTAACAGGCGGTGATTTGAGTGTTAAAGGATAGCATTGCAGCCTTTGGCCAGCATTTATGGGAAAGGCATCCCGGCAAATGTGTCTGCGGTACAGCAGGAATATTGCTGGGAATATGTATTCTGATATTTGGGTTTTGGAATATGCTCTTCATTTTTTTTATGGGGGCAGTGGGCCTTTTTGTAGGTATGAATGTTGATCGGGAAGGAAATACCTGGCAGAATATTAAGGATTGTATTCCCCGGGATATTCATCGATTGAGATAGTTTTATAGATTTGAGAAAGAGGAATAATATATATGAGTAGACGACAGGCTCGTGAATTGGCTTTACAGGCCTTGTTTCAGTTGGATTTTAATTCGGATGCAGAGACAATAGCCAGCCGTGAGGCCCAGGAAAAGGCTATTGAGGCAGCAGTTGCTGAGCTGGAGAATGGGAATATAACTGCCAGAGATAGAGGCTTCATTGAAAAGCTGGTTTTTGGCACCATGACTTTCCGTGAGGATATTGATGCCATGATTAACGGTGCTGCCAAGGATTGGAAGGTATCCCGCATGGCTGGTGTGGATCGTAATATTGCCCGTATGGCGGTTTATGAGCTGAAATTTGATGAGGAAAAGACTGATGTGGGTGTAGTTGTCAATGAGGCTATAGAGCTGGCCAAGAAGTATGGCACTGATGACTCCAGCCGCTTTATTAATGGTGTTTTGGCTGGTGTAAATAGCAAGAGCTGAAAAAGCTGGGGAGAAGGCAGGTGACAATGTGTCTAAGGTTGTAGCTGTGGGAGAGCTGACCAGATATTTGGCTAATTTAATATCTGGGGACAGGGCTCTGCGGAATTTGGCAGTTAAGGGCGAAATATCTAATTTTAAGCAATATGCTTCGGGACATTGTTACTTTAACCTTAAGGATGCCCAGGGGATTATTCCTTGTGTAATGTTTAGAAGCAGTGCTTCCCGATTGCGCTTTAGGCCGGAGGATGGCATGGCGGTAATAGCTGCTGGCTCTGTTAATGTCTACGTAGAGGGCGGTCGTTATCAGCTTTATGTAAATAATATGCTGCCTGATGGGGTGGGAGATCTGGCTATGGCCTTTGAACAGCTTAAGGCCAGATTGTCTCAAGAGGGCTTGTTTGACCAGGAGCACAAAAAGCCACTGCCAATCTATCCTGCTACTATAGGTATTGTAACATCTTCCTCAGGAGCGGTTCTGCGAGATATTTATCGCGTTTCCAAGAGGCGCTTTCCCGGTATTCGCTTGGTGCTAAAGCCGGTACAGGTTCAGGGCGCCGGGGCAGCGGAGCAGATTGCTCAGGCGGTGGATTTTTTTAATGCTCATTATCCGGTGGATGTATTAATCGTAGGCCGAGGCGGTGGCTCCTTGGAGGATTTGTGGGCCTTCAATGAAGAAGTAGTGGTAAGAGCCATATATAATTCTGAGATTCCAGTTATATCTGCCGTTGGTCATGAAACGGATTTTACCTTGGCAGATTTTGTGGCAGATAAAAGAGCGGCTACTCCATCTCAGGCTGCGGAAATGGCCGTAAGGGATGGCCAGGAGATAGCGGCTCAGCTTCTAAGTCTGCAAACCAGACTTAGGAATAGTGCTGTCCAGCAGCTGGATATTCGTCGCAAGGGTATTGAGCATCTCTTAACCCGGCCTGTGATGGAAAATCCCCATCTGATGCTGGAACAGCGTATGGAGAGGCTGGATAATCTAGCAGCTAGGCTGGGCCAAAGCGGCAGCCAGCAGTTAAAACAGCAGGTACAGCATTTGACACATTTAATGGACAAGTTGGAATTGATGAATCCTATGAATACTCTAAGGCGGGGCTATGGCATGGTGCGGAGCAAGGACAACCGGGTTATTGCCACCATACAGGAAGTTCAGGCGGGAGATAGGATTCAGGTAGAGCTGCAGGACGGTATTATTCATGCTCAGGCTGTAGCATTGGAGGAGGTATAATATGCCAAGAAAGAAGCAGGCTTCCTTTGAGGAGAATCTTCAGGAGCTGGAAAATATTGTTGTTCGTCTGGAAAAGGGCCAGTCGCCCTTGGCGGATATTGTGGCGGATTATACCAAGGGTATGGAATTGTCTGCCAAATGTATGGATGCCTTGAAGCAGGCAGAAAATAAAATGGATATTGTGCTGCAGGAATCCTCTAAGGGAGAGATTGTGGAAAAGCAGCTAATCATAGAGGGGGAGCAGTAATGGACAAAAAGCAGTGGAATGAGCGTATCAAGCTGGTTGAGGAAGCTTTGGTAAAGGAGCTGGGCAAGGATAAGGCACTGGTGCCTGAGTTGGCAGCTTCTATGGAATACAGCCTTACTGCTGGAGGCAAGAGATTGCGTCCTATTCTATTAATGGCGGCAGCAGATGCTGTAGGAGCCAAGGGAACTGATTTTGTCCAGGCTGCCTGTGGTATAGAGATGATTCATACCTATTCCTTGATTCATGATGATTTGCCAGCTATGGATAACGATGATTATCGTCGTGGCAAGCTGACCAACCATAAGGTTTATGGTGAGGCCATGGCTATTTTGGCGGGGGATGCCCTGCTGACACAGGCTTTTGAGGTTATCCTTCGTCAGCCCCATGTATCTGCGGAGCTTTTGCTGCAGGTTGTGAAGGAAATGAGTATTGCTGCCGGCCCTAATGGCATGGTAGGGGGACAGGTTATTGATATGCTGTCCGAAGGAAAACGAATTTCCATGGAGGAACTGCGGAAAATGCATATGGGCAAAACCGGTGCATTGTTCAGAGCGGCTATCCGCAGTGGTGCTATTATGGCTCAGGCTGACGAGAAGCAGCTGGAGGCCTTGACTACCTATGCTGATTGCTTTGGTTTGGCGTTCCAGATTACCGATGATATTTTGGATGTGGTAGGGGATGAAGCTGTTATTGGCAAGCCGGTAGGCAGTGATGAGCGCAATGACAAGTCTACCTATGTAACCCTGACCTCCTTGGAGGAGGCTCGTCGTCTGGCTGCTGATACTGTGGCTCAGGCAGTGGAGGCCTTGGAAGTATTTGGGGACAAGGCATCTTTCCTGAAAGAGCTGGTAGAGATGCTTTTGGAGCGTAATAAATAAAAAAGGGGAGAGCTTTTTGGAGCAGATACTGGATGGGATAAAGTGTCCCGGGGATATACAAAGATTGTCTCTGTCCCAGCTAAAGAATCTGTCAGGTGAGCTGCGACGGATGATTATAGATACCTGTGCCGATAATGGGGGGCATTTGGCACCAAGTCTGGGAACAGTGGATTTGACACTGGCATTGTACAGTGTATTTAACCCTCAACAGGATAAGATTATCTGGGATGTGGGGCATCAAGCCTATTCCCATAAGATATTGACTGGTCGTAAGGATAGATTTCATACCCTGCGCCAGCTTCATGGTATAACTGGTTTTCCTAAGCGGAAGGAATCCGATTGTGATGCTTTTGGTGTTGGTCATGCCAGCACCTCTATTTCTGCTGCCGTAGGTATGTCCATTGTCAGGGATCTGGAAGGCAAAGACTACAATGTTATTGCCATTATTGGGGATGGGGCTTTAACTGGCGGTGAGGCCTATGAGGGACTTAATTCTGCTGGTGCTTCTGGTCGTCGTCTGGTGGTAATCCTTAATGACAACGAGATGTCCATAGACAAAAATGTAGGAGCCCTGTCAGAATACTTGTCCAGAATCAAGCTGGCTCCTCAGTATGCCAAGGCGAAAAAGGATATTGAGGGATTTTTGCGGAATATTCCCCGCATAGGGGAGACTGTTTTCAAAACAGCAGAATGCTTGAAGGATGGCGTGAAAGCAGCTATCAGCTCTGGCAGCTGGTTTGAGGAATTGGGTTTTAACTATATTGGGCCTTTGGATGGTCATAATATTCAGGCTATGCAGGATGTTTTCCGCCAGCTTCCCCAGGTGGAGGGACCGGTGCTGGTTCATGTCCGCACTCATAAGGGTAAGGGCTATTTGCCAGCTGAGGAAAATCCTAATAAATTTCATGGTATCAGCCGATTCAACAAGGCTAATGGCCAGGTAATTAAGAAGCAGGATGCTCCGCCATCCTATACGGATATATTTAGCCAGACCATGATCGAGCTGGGCTGGCAGAACCATGATATTGTGGCGATTACGGCGGCAATGCCTTCAGGAACAGGTTTAAAGGCCTTTGCCCAGCAGTTCCCAGAAAGGTTTTTTGATGTGGGTATTGCTGAAGAAAATGCAGTAACCATGGCAGCTGGGATGGCTGCAGCAGGCGCCCATCCTATGGTGGCTCTGTATTCTACCTTTGCTCAGAGAGCCTATGATCAGGTGGTTCATGATATTTGCCTGCAGGAGCTGCCAGTAACCCTGTGTCTGGACAGAGCAGGTCTGGTAGGAGCAGATGGGCCTACCCATCATGGGGTATTTGATTATTCCTATTTGCGGCATATACCTCATATGGTGATTATGGCTCCTAAGGATGAAAACGAGCTGCGGCATATGCTGTATACAGCCTCTCAATATGAGGGGCCATCGGCAGTGCGTTATCCAAGAGGCAGCGCTACTGGTACTCCTTTGGAGGGAGAGCTGGAGAAGCTGCCTATTGGCAAGGGAGAAATCCTTTCTGGAGATGGCAGCGGGGTAGTGCTGTTGGCTGTGGGAAGCATGGTGCTGAAAGGGGTAAAGGCAGCAGAAATCCTCAATATGGCCAATATCAAAACCACTGTAGTAAATATGCGGTTTGTTAAGCCATTGGATAGGGAGCTGTTGGAGCAGGTTTTGGCCAAGAAACCAAAGCTGTTGGTAACTCTGGAGGAAAATGCTTTGGCAGGTGGTTTTGGTTCTGCTGTGCTGGAGTATTTGGCAGATACTAATCATATGCTGCCTACTCTGCGTTTTGGTATTCCAGATGAATTTGTGGAACAGGGTTCCTGCCCTGAGCTTTTGGAGCTGTGTGGTTTGTTGCCACAGCAGCTGGCAGATAGAATTGTAGAAAAAATTGGTGGTATAGATTGATGGCTAAGGAAAGACTGGATGTGCTGCTGGTTAAGAGAAATCTTGTCCAGAGCAGAGAGCGGGCAAAAACCACCATCATGGCTGGTTTGGTGCTGGTGGATGGTCAGAAAATAGATAAGGCAGGCACTATGGTTAAGCCGGAGGCAGAGATTCGCCTTTTGGGTAATGACCTGCCTTATGTAAGTCGAGGCGGCCTGAAGCTGGAAAAGGCCATTAAGGAATTTGGTGTATCCCTGCAAGGCAAGGTGGCAGCAGATATTGGAGCCTCTACAGGGGGATTTACTGACTGTATGCTGCAAAATGGGGCTATCAAGGTTTTCGCCATTGATGTAGGCTATGGACAGCTGGCCTGGAGTCTTCGTACTGATGAACGAGTGGTTAATATGGAGCGCACCAATGTGCGCAATGTTACCCCTGAACAATTGGGCCAGCCAGTGGATTTGGCATCCATAGATGTGGCATTTATTTCTTTGGAGAAGGTATTGCCAGCGGTGAAGGCTATGCTGCAGCCTGCTGGTGAAATTGTAGCTTTGATTAAGCCTCAGTTTGAGGCTGGCCGGGAAAAGGTTGGCAAAAAGGGCGTTGTAAGGGATGCCAAGGTACATGAGGAGGTTATTTTCCGGATTGTATCACTGGTGCGCCAGATGGAGCTGGTGCCTAAGGCCTTGACCTTTTCACCTGTGAAAGGCCCTGAGGGCAATATTGAGTATCTAATCTGGCTAAGCAAGGATGCTGCTGCGGTAGATGGTGTTACCGATGAGTTAGTATTGTCTACAGTGCAGGCAGCTCATGGAGCATTGGACAAATGAAAACAATAGCTGTTTTTCCAAATACAGAAAAAATAGAATCTGCTGGCGTGTTAGAGCGTATTACAGATTTTTTTGCTGATAAGGATGTTCGGCTGGTTATGCTGAGGGAGCCAGCAGAAAAATTTGGCTATCCGGAGCTGGCAGTTAAAAATAAGGATATCCAGAATGCGGATATTGGTTTAAGCATAGGGGGGGATGGCACTCTGTTAGGAGTCTGCCGTCAGCTTTATGCCAAGGATATTCCCTGCTGTGGTATTAATATTGGCAATGTGGGTTTTTTGGCGGATATTGAGGTGCCAGAGCTGGAAAGCAGGCTGCAAAAACTGCTGGATAACCAGTACTATATAGAAGAACGCACGGTTATTTCCAGCGCTCAGTATAGTCGTGGGGAAAAGAAATTTTTGGGACATGCCCTGAACGATATTGTTATTGGCAAGGGTGGTGTGTCCAGAATGCTGCATCTAGGTGTTAGCGTGGATGGCTGCCGCATGACGGATTATAAAGCAGATGGAGTTATTGTTTCCACGGCAACAGGCTCCACAGCTTATTCCTTATCTGCTGGTGGTCCGGTAATCAATCCTGCCGTGAAGGCACTGCTGATTACGCCTATCTGCCCTCATACTTTGGAGGTGCGTCCTATGGTTATCTCCGATGAGGACTATGTACGGATACATATTGCTGCTGTACATCAGGATATTCAGATTACTCTGGATGGGCAGGAGAGCTATCCTTTGATGCCAGGGGATGAGATAACTGTCCGCAAAGCGAAAAATGCCGCTAAGATTATTAAGTTTGAGGATCGAAATTATTATTACACCTTGAAGAATAAATTGTGGCGCAGCTTATGATTAAAGGTTAGCAGGATTAAAAAGTGTGTAAATGAGCCGTAAGGCAAAATGTGGTTTGACGGGGTGAGAGCAGTGAAAAATTACCGACAAGCAAAAATCAAGGCGATTGTAGAGGCCCAGAGCATTGAAACGCAGGAGGAGCTGGCAGCTATTCTGCGGGAACAGAAAATAGATGTTACCCAGGCTACTGTATCCAGAGATATTAAGGAGCTGCATTTGGTAAAGGTGCCATATGGACGGGGCAAATACAGATATGCTTTTCCAACAGATTTGCAAAGAGCTCATTCTGAGGTGAAGATGAAGAAAATTTTTCAGGATGTGGTAACCCATATAGAGTCCAGTGGCAATTTGATTGTTATAAAGACTCATCCTGGTGCAGGTGGGACAGTGGCTTTTGCCTTGGATAATGCTCATTGGCCAGAACTGATTGGCACTGTGGCAGGAGATGATACAATTTTGGTAATCGTAAAGCAGGGTGTGTCTGCCCAGGATGTGGCTGAGCATATGAGAAATATGATTACCAGCGAGTGAACCAGAGTAGGGGACTTTTATGCTTAATACATTGACTGTTTGGAATTTTGCTCTGCTGGAGCATGTCCAGATTGAATTTGATAAGGGATTGAATATTCTTACGGGTGAAACAGGCGCTGGTAAATCCATTCTTATAGATGCTTTGGGGGCTATGCTGGGCCGAAGGCTGACTACGGATATGATTCGCACCGGTTGTGAATGGATGCGGGTGGAGGCTGTTTTTAGCTTGGAACAGCAGCCGGCAGTAAAGGAATATCTTCATCAGCAATTGATAAATACTGATGGGGATGAGCTGATTATTACCCGACAGATAACCGCTGCTGGCCGAGGCAGTATTCTCATTAATGGCAGTCATACTACCTTGGCTGTTTTGAAAAAGCTGGGAACGCTGCTGGTGGATATTCATGGTCAGAATGAAAACCTGTCTCTGTTAAAGCAGGAGAATCAGCTGGATTTGGTGGATGGCAGTAACCAGGAGCTGATGAAGGCTTTAGGGGAATATAAAAAGCTTTATGCCGCTTATCGTGAGGCTAATCAGGCTTTGGAGGACAAGCAGGCGGCTTGTCAGGATTATGCTCAGCGTCAGGATATGCTGCGGTGGCAGCTGCAGGAAATTGAATCTGCCCAACTGCAGGAGGGTGAGGACGAGGAGCTGCAGCGCCGTATTGACAAAATGACTAATGGGGAGAAGATTTCCCGTTATGGCAGTAATGCCTGTCAGCTTTTATATGGCGGCGGTGCTAATGGCATTGGGGTAGTCAGCGGTCTGGAGGAGGCTGTGGAAAGCCTGCGAGGACTGAATCGTTTTGATGATTCTCTGGAGGGAGTTATTGAAATCCTTAGTGAGGCAACCGTACAGATTAAGGAAGCTGGCTATGAGGTAAGGGATTATATGGATTCCTTGGAATTTGATCCTCGCCTTTTGGATCAGCTACAAAGCCGTATGGATGTTATAGATAAGCTGCGGAAGAAATATGGTGCTGATGTTAAGGCTGTGCTGGCTCATGGGGAAAAATGCCGTCAGGAATTGGACAGCATTGAAAACTACGATGAAGATATAGCTCAGTTGCAACAGGAGCTGGAGGAGAAAAAGCGGACTGCCGCCCAGAGGGCAAAGGAAATTTCTGCTTTGCGCCAAACTGTAGCAGGTAAATTATCTCAGGGGATAGAAAAGCATTTGCAGGCCTTGGGCATGGCCAATGCCAGATTCCAGATACAGGTGGAGCCAGGTCAGGAATTGTCTGCCAATGGCTGTGACAAACTGGCTATTCTCTTCTCAGCTAATCCGGGGCAGGAGCCTCGTTCCATCCAAAAGGTGGCCTCTGGTGGCGAGCTTTCCCGTATTGCCTTGGCTATCAAGACTGTTACGGCCAATAGAGATGGTTCACCAGCCAGCATGGTATTTGATGAAATAGATACTGGTATTGGCGGTCGAACCGCCCAGATGGTGGCAGAGAGGATTGCTATGGTGGCTGCTCACCGTCAGGTATTGTGTATTACCCATCTGCCACAGATTGCCTGTATGGCAGATACCCATTTATATATTAGCAAGCATGTTATTGACAATCAGACCTCAACCGTTATTCATCCTCTAACCACTGGGGAGCGGGTTAATGAAATTGCCAGAATGGCCTCTGGAGCCAATGTGTCATCGGCATCTTTGGATAATGCCAGAGAAATGATTGCCTATGCAGGTGTTAAGAAAGAGGAGTACAAGAAAAATGGATGAAGATTTGATTGAAAAAAAGTTAAGTAGTGAGGATATTTTTGATGGTACTTTGCTGCATGTAAAGAGAGATTATGTGGAGCTGCCTAATGGCAATAAATCTGTGCGGGAGTGGATAAAGCATCCCGGCGCAGCTGCTGTTTTGCCGGTACTGCCAGATGGCCGGATGATTTTTGTCCGTCAATATCGTTACCCTATTCAGCAGGTAACCTTGGAAATTCCAGCAGGCAAGCTGGATGCTGTGGACGAGGAGCCTTTGGTGTGCGCTAAGCGGGAGCTTTCTGAGGAAACCGGCTATGAGGCAGATAAGTATCATTTCCTCACTAAGTTGGCTACAACGGTAGGTTTTTCCAATGAGTTTATCTATGTTTATGCAGCAGATGGTTTGACCCCGGGCAAGCAGCATACTGATGAGGATGAATTTATCAATGTGGTATTGCTGACTATGGATGAGGCTATGGCAAAGGTAAAATCTGGAGAGATTTGTGATGCCAAGTCTATAGTTGCGATTTTGCTTTATAGAGAGCTGCAGAAATAAGCAGAAATCCAGACTGTGTCCAGCGGTATATGGGTGGTCTGGAAATGACAGGAGGATTTTATGTTTGATTTTAGCCTAACAGGGCTTATAGCCGGTCTGCCGGGCTTGGTAATTGCTTTGGTAATACATGAATATGCCCATGCTAAGGCAGCAGATGTTATGGGCGATTTTACCCCTAGAATGACAGGGAGGCTTACCTTGAATCCAATGGCTCATATAGATCCCATCGGATTGATTATGTTGTTGGTAGTCCGCTTTGGCTGGGCCAAGCCTGTAATGATCAATGCCAGAAATTTCCGTAATTGGCGACAGGGGGAGCTGCTGGTAGCAGTGGCAGGCCCAGTGGCTAATCTGATTGTGGCCTTTATTTCCTTGCTGGCCATGGCGGTACTGTTTAAGCTGGGGATGTTTTCTGAGGGAGTACGGCTGGTATTGTCCATGATGGTACTGTTTAATATTAACTTTGCTATTTTTAATATGCTGCCATTGCCACCTTTGGATGGTTCCAAAGTATTGATGGTGCTGCTGCCGGGTAGGCTGGCCTATAAGCTGATGTCCTTGGAGCGGTACAGTTTTATAATTTTAATATTTTTGATGATGACACCGTTTTTGACCATGATTTTGATACCATTGCAGAGACTGGTGTTAAGTGTATTTAATCTGATTATAGGGGTTATAATTTAAAAATGGCTAGTCTGAGAACTTTATCATTGGTATAAAGGAAGTTATAGCAGACTACAGATGGGGAGGATTTTCGCAAGATGAAAAAGATTATTTTAACAGGTGACAGACCAACAGGCAAGCTTCATATGGGACATTATGTAGGTTCTTTGAAGCGGAGAGTTGAGCTGCAGAACTCCGGCGAGTTTGATGATATTTATATCATGATTGCTGATGCCCAGGCTTTGACGGATAATTTTGACAATCCAGAGAAGGTTCGTCAGAACATTATCGAGGTAGCTTTGGACTATCTTTCTGTAGGACTGGACCCAGCAAAATCTACCCTGTTTATTCAGTCTATGGTGCCACAGCTGACAGAGCTGAGCTTCTACTACATGAATTTGGTTACTGTTTCCCGTGTTCAGCGTAATCCTACCGTAAAATCTGAGATTCAGATGCGTGGCTTTGGTGGCAGTATTCCAGTAGGTTTCTTCTGCTATCCTATCAGTCAGGCGGCAGATATTACTGCCTTTAAGGCTACCCTTGTGCCAGTAGGTGAGGATCAGCTGCCTATGCTGGAGCAGACCAAGGAGATTGTACGCAGCTTTAACCGTATTTACAATACTGATGCCTTGGTGGAGCCTGATATTATGCTGCCAGACAATGATATTTGCCGTCGTTTGCCAGGTACGGATGGCAAGGCCAAGATGAGTAAGTCTTTGGGCAATTGTATTTATCTTTCTGATGATGAAAAGACTGTTCAGCAGAAGATTATGAATATGTATACAGATCCTACTCATATCAAGATATCTGATCCAGGTCATCTGGAGGGCAATACTGTATTTACTTATTTGGATGCTTTCAGCAAGCCAGAGGATTTTGCTAAGTATCTGCCAGAGTACAAGAATCTGGATGAGTTGAAGGAGCATTATACCCGTGGCGGTTTGGGGGATGTAAAGATTAAGCGTTTCCTGAACAGCATTGTACAGGCAGAGCTGGAGCCTATTCGTGCCCGTCGTCGTGAGTACGAGAAGGATATTGCTGCTGTATATGATATTCTCAAGGCTGGCAGTGATAAGGCTAGAGAGGTGGCTGAGGCAACTCTGCAGGATGTTAAGAATGCTATGCAGATTAACTATTTTGCTGATAAGGATTTGATTGAGGCTCAGGCTGCCAAGTATAGGGGCTAAATAGAAAAATGGAACAGTATTCCATCAATCTTGAGTGTTTTCAGGGTCCTATGGAGCTCCTGATGCACCTGATTGACAAGAATAAAATAGATATTTATGATATCCCCATTGCTTCTCTTACGGAGCAGTATATAGAGTATCTGGATAGGTATCGCAGTTTTAATATTGAGATAACCAGTGAATTTATTATTATGGCGGCTACTTTGGTGCAGATAAAATCCCGTATGCTGCTGCCTCGGCCTCCTAAGTCCCAGGAGGATGAGGAGGAGGCAGATCCTCGTCAGGAGCTGATTGAAAGAATCCTGGAGTATAAGAGATTCAAGGAAGTCAGCAATGTTATGGAGGAAATGCAGCAGGTTCAGGGACGGTGTCTCACCAGAGAGCCTATGGATATACCGGTTAGGCATTTGGCTCCTAGACAGTTGTCCCTCCATGAGCTGGTGGAGGCCTTTGCCAATGTTATTGCCGTAAGGCAGGAGCTGAAGCTGCCGCCAGTATTGGTGTCTCATGAGGAATATACCATTGAGGAAAAAATGGAGGAGTTGATTTCCAAGTTGCATCAGCAGGGAGGCAAAATGAACTTTTTTGCTGTCTTTAGCGGTCATAGCCGCAGTGAGCTGATTGCTACCTTTTTGGCGGTGCTGGAACTGATAAAGCTGAAAACTATTTCTGTTTATCAGCAGAATCAGTATGGGGAAATAGAGATTGCGGTTCATGTAGAAGATAAAGCCTCTGCACATGGAGAGGCGGAGCCAGAGGAAGTCATGAAGAGGGAGGTACAGCATGGATAGGCTGGTGGGAGCTTTGGAGGCAGTGCTTTTTGCTAGTGGCGAGCCTGTAAGTCACGGAGCCTTGCTGGAAATTCTTCAAATTGATGGTCCAAGGCTGGAGCAGCTGCTGGATAATTATCGTCAGGAGCTGTTGGAGCGTCACAGCGGATTGCAGCTGCAGCAGATAGCTGGTGGCTGGCAATTGGCTACCAATATGGATTATTATGACTATGTACAGCGCTTGGGGGAGGAGCGGGACAAGCATTTGTCTCAGGCAGCTATGGAAACCCTATCGATTGTTGCTTTTAAACAGCCTATTACCAAACAGGAAATAGAGCATATTCGGGGGGTTCGCATTGAGAAGATTATGTCCCGGCTTTTGGAAATGGAGCTTATTAGAGAGCTGGGCCGTAAGGATACCATTGGCCGGCCGATTCTCTATGGTACAACAGATACCTTTCTGCAGTGTTTCGGCCTGAAGGATTTGGGGGATTTGCCGGAGCTGCCGGCACCGGATACCAACTCTCTCACTCAGGAGCAGATGATATTGTTTCAGGAACAGTCAGAATGATGGTGAGGTATTTTACAATGATGTGTAGATTAGGTTATCGTGTAATGGCATATGCCTTTGTTTTTGTGTTGTTTGTAGGGATGGCATTGATGCCAGCCAGCAGGGCTTTGGCGGCTTGGCCTTCTACGGATTTTGGCAGTCAGCAGTATAGAATCCATATTCACAAGCTGCCTCATACCTTGGAGTTGTTTGAGAAGGGAAATGATCAGCCTATAAGGGTATATCCTATTGCCACAGCTATGAATTCTGGTGACAAGGAGCGTCCGGGGGATCATCGTACACCTATTAGCTGGGGATATATGGAGTATTCCATCCCAGGGGCAGGGAACTGGGTTCCTTCTGCTACTATTCCTTTTGTGGTAGAGGATGTTTATTATGCTGGCAATTGGACCCATGACTTTGGGGATGGCAATGGAGAAATTCCTGGCGCCTATGGTCCTTGGTTTATCTCTCTCAACACAGGCTGGGATGGTATAGGCATTCACGGCACCCATGATCCTAACAGTATTGGCACCAATGCTTCCGAGGGCTGTATCCGTATGTACAATCAGGATGTGGCAGAGCTAAAGGAAATCATCTGTCAGTATAATGGTGGTATCGGGGTTAATGTGGTAATTACCGAGGATTAAAATTTTATATGCTTTAAAGCTATCATCTTTCTAGAAGGGTGATAGCTTTTTTATACAATTTTGTTATTGGCATAGCATTATGTTATTTATAAATATGGGAAACACCTTTAAGGATGTTATAACGTATAAACATAGAATCTATAGCAATAACAAATAATGTAATAATTTGTCTAATGATAGGATAAAGTAATTGACAATAATACATTATAGCTGTAAAATATAGTTAATTTCATAGTTAAGGACAGGTGTCTGTGTATCAGACTTAATAGAGAATCCGGTATAAGCCGGAACGGTCCCGCCACTGTAAGGAAGAGCGAAGCACAATTATGTCACTGGGGAAGCATCCCTGGGAAGGCGTGTGGAGCGATGAGGCCAAGTCAGGAGAACTGCCTGTTTTATCGTCACCGTTAGCAATATTTGGTTGTACAAATTAGTCGGCTCTTTATTGCTTGGACCTGCGAGCGATGGGTAGGGGATGGATTTAAACGCAATCCGTCTGCACATTCTGGCAGATGGATTTTTTAGTTGAAGGAGGTTGTTGTATGAGTGAAGGAGAAATGGATCTTCAGGCCATTCTGAAAAAAGCAGAACAGCAGACTGTTTTTCCTGATGTTCCTTTGGATGAGTTTGCGCCGCCTACCTACGAAGAGTGGAAGGATGCCTGTATCGCCTTGTTAAAGGGAGCACCCTTTGACAAGAAGATGTACACTAAGACTTATGAGGGGATTACCTTTTCCCCTATGTATTTCAGGGCCACCACAGAAGATATTCTGCCTAAGGATTCCTTTCCAGGTATGGATGATTTTCTGCGGGGAGCATCTCCTAGTGGTTATATCAAGGCCCCTTGGGGTATTGCTCAGTCCTGTGATTTGACCATGCCTCAGGAGAATAACAAGCTGTTGATTCATGAGCAGGAAAAGGGTTCCACGGTTTATAATATCCGCTTGGACAAGGCTACTCTGGCCTGTCAGGATGCCAATGAGGCAGATAAGCCTGGCGAGGAAGGCTGCAGTGTAAGTACTCTGGATGATATGCATACCTTGCTTTCTGATTTGAAGCTGGATAAATATCCTTTGCATATTTACACAGGTGCCTCTGCTCTGCCCACGCTTTCTCTGGTTATGGCAGCAGTTCAGTCCTCTGGTATCAAGCCGGAAACATTAAAGGGTGTTATCGGGGGAAATCCTGTTATTGAGCTGGTGGAAAAGGGGAAGAATGTAGAGAATCTCTCCAGTCTTTACGACGAGGCCTATGCTGCTGCTAAATGGTGTCAGCAGAATGCTCCAGAGGTGAAAACCTGCTTGATTCGCAGTGATGTTTTCAGTCGTGGCGGTGCCAATGATGTACAGGAAATCGCGTATTGTCTTGCTGTAGCCACCGATTATATGCGGGCCATGATGGAAAGAGGCATGACGGCAGATGAAGCTGCTCAGCAGATAATGTTTGTCTTTTCCATGGGTGCCAACTTCTTTATGCAGATTGCCAAGCTGAGAGCTGTTCGTCCTATCTGGGCTCAGATTGTGGAGGCTTTTGGGGGCAGTCAGGATGCTCAGCGGATTCATGTTCACGGCAAGCCAGCTCTGTTTTTCAAGACCAAATATGATCCATATGTAAATATGCTGCGGAACACTTCGGAAATGTTTTCTGGAGTAGTTGGTGGGGTAGAGTCCTTTGAAAATGCCACCTTTGATGAGCCTATTCGCAAGGGTGATGAATTCTCCCGCCGTATTGCCAGAAATGTTCAGATTATGCTGCAGGAGGAGTTTGGTCTTTTACAGCCTATAGATCCTGCGGGTGGTTCCTGGGCGGTGGAAAGCCTGACCAAGGAAATCAAGGAAAAAATCTGGGCTGAGTTCCAAGTTGTTGAGGGCAAGGGTGGTATTGTACCAGCTTTGGAGGAGAAATATCCTCAGCAGCAGATCGCAGACATTTTGGCTCAGCGGTTCAAGAAGTTGGAATTGCGTCGTGATCGCATTGTAGGCAGCAATATGTATCCTAATATGACTGAGAAACGGTTAGATGCAAGACCTGAGGATTTTGCAGCTAACAAAAAGGTGCGCAGTCAGGCTATTGCTGATTATGAAGCTGATATGGACAAGGATTTCCAGCAGCAGGTATTGCAGAAGATTGGCAAAGAGGGCTGTATGGTTTGTCAGGCTATAGATGCCTTTAAGGCTGGTGCTACCCTAGCTATGGTGCGTCAGGCATTGAATAATAACACTGCCAGCGAAGTAGTGGAGTCCATTGCTCCTCACCGTTGGAGTGAGCGCTATGAGGCTCTACGCATGATTACCGAGGACTATAAGGCAGCTCATAATGATAATGTGAAAATCTTCCTAGCCAATATGGGGCCGATTCCTCAGCACAAGGCTAGAGCAGACTTTACCACAGGCTTCCTGCAGGTAGGTGCTTTCCAGGTTATGGGCAACAATGGCTTCCAGACCGTAGAGGAAGCAGCTCAGGCAGCTGGTGAATCCGGAGCAGATGCAGTGGTTATCTGTTCTACAGATGCTACCTATCCGGAAATTGTGCCTGCCTTGGCACCAAAACTTCATAAGGTATTGCCAAAGGCTATTGTATTCCTGGCTGGTGCGGCACCGGCTGATTTGACAGAAACCTACAAGGAAGCAGGAATTGATGAATACATCAATGTTCGTGCCAACTGCTACGCTATCCTGCAGCTTTTGCAGAAGAGGAAGGGGATGATTGAGTAATGGCTGCTTTTCCTGATTTTAGCAATATGAATTTGAAGGATGTTCCCGGCCACAGCTCACAGGATTGGCAAAAGCTGTTTGAATCTGCAGCAGGTGCTGGTTTTGATGCGCTGACAGGCAAAACCATGGAGCATATTCCTATCAAGCCTATATATAACCACGATGAATATGACCATATGAATCATTTGGACTTTGCCAGCGGTATTCCACCTTGTCTCCGTGGCCCATATTCTACCATGTACGTATTCCGTCCTTGGACAGTTCGTCAGTATGCAGGTTTCTCCACCGCAGAGGAATCCAATGCTTTCTATCGTCGCAATCTGGCTGCTGGTCAGAAAGGCCTGTCCATTGCCTTTGACTTGCCAACACATAGAGGCTATGACTCAGATAATCCTCGTGTGCTGGGTGATGTAGGTAAGGCTGGTGTTGCTATTGACTCCATTCTGGATATGCGTATTCTGTTCAGCGGTATTCCCTTGGATCAGATGTCTGTATCTATGACCATGAACGGTGCGGTACTGCCTATTCTGGCTTTCTATATTCTTTCCGGTGAGGAGCAGGGTGTAGACAAAAAGGTTATGGCTGGTACCATTCAGAACGATATTCTCAAGGAATTCATGGTGCGTAATACTTATATTTACCCACCAGAAATGTCCATGCGTATTATCGGTGATATTTTTGAATATACCACCAAATATATGCCTAAGTTCAACAGTATTTCCATTTCCGGCTATCATATGCAGGAGGCTGGTGCTACAGCTGATATTGAGCTGGGCTACACTTTGGCTGATGGTTTGGAGTATATCCGTACCGGTATCAAAGCTGGTCTGCCTGTAGATGCCTTTGCTAAGCGTTTGTCCTTCTTCTGGGCTATTGGCAAAAACTACTTTATGGAGGTTGCCAAGATGAGGGCGGCCCGTGTGCTGTGGGCCAAGATTGTAAAATCCTTTGGGGCTCAGGATAATAAATCCATGGCTCTCCGTACTCACTGTCAGACCTCTGGCTGGTCCCTGACAGCTCAGGATCCATTTAACAATGTATCCAGAACTCTAATGGAAGCTATGGGTGCAGCCCTGGGACATACCCAGTCCTTGCATACCAACGCCTTGGATGAGGCTATTGCCTTGCCTACTGATTTCTCTGCCCGTATTGCGCGTAATACCCAGCTGTATATTCAGGATGAAACCAGTGTGTGCAAGATTATTGATCCTTGGGGCGGTTCCTATTATGTGGAGGCTCTTACCAATGAGATTATCCGCAGGGCTTGGGCTCATATTCAGGAGGTTGAGGCTCTGGGCGGTATGGCTAAGGCTATTTCCAGCGGTTTGCCTAAGATGCGTATTGAGGAAGCAGCAGCCCGCCGTCAGGCTCAGATTGACTCCGGCAATGAGTCTATTATCGGCCTGAATAAATATCGTTTGGATAAAGAGGATCCTCTGGAGATTCTGGCTATTGATAACACTGCTGTACGTCAGGCTCAGATTGAGCGCTTGGAAAAGCTGAGAGCAGAGCGTAATGATGATGATGTACGCCGCTGCCTGGAGGGCATTACCAAGGCCGCTGAGTCCAGAGATAACGGCAACCTGTTGGAGGCTGCGGTAGATGCAGCTAGAGCCCATGCTTCTCTGGGTGAGATTTCTGATGCAGTGGAGAAGGTTTCCGGCCGTTTCCAGGCTGTTATCCATACTATTTCTGGTGTTTATTCCTCAGAGTTTACTGACAAGACGGAGCTGGAGAAGGCTCGGGAAATGGCAGATGAATTTGAGGAGCTGACTGGTCGTCGGCCTCGTATTTTCGTAGCCAAGATGGGACAGGATGGCCATGATAGAGGACAGAAGGTTATCGCTTCTTCCTTTGCGGATATGGGCTGGGATGTTGATGTAGGCCCATTATTCCAGACTCCAGAGGAAACTGCTCAGGATGCAGTAGATAATGATGTTCACATGGTAGGTTTCAGCTCATTGGCTGCTGGTCACAATACATTGCTGCCGCAGTTGGTAGAGGAGCTGGCAAAACTGGGCCGTGAGGATATTATGGTCTGCATTGGAGGGGTTATTCCGGTACAGGATTATGACTTCCTGTACAAGAGCGGCGCTGTGGCTATCTTTGCTCCTGGTACCAATATTCCAGAGGCAGGTATCAAGCTGCTGACCTTGTTGATTCAGCGTGCCAAGGACGAAATGGCAGAGGAAGATTAAAGGCAAGGAGTGTGAGTTATGGCTGAATATACAACATCAAAGCCCAGCTGGGTTCCAGAGGAGCCTAATGAGAAGTTTGCCTGTAGTGTTATGGGAGGCATTGAGGGCATCAAGGATACCACTGTAGGCAATATTAATCCCATGCTGACCAGTGGCAAGATGAAGCCTAAGCGGCGCCTTATCATGTCAGAGGATGAATATGTAAATGGCGTTTTGAAAGGGGACCGCATGGTGCTGTCCAGAGCCATAACTCTTATTGAAAGCAACAGCTCTAAGAATTTTGCCAAGGCTCAGCGGGTTTTGCAGAGACTGCTGCCTCACACCGGCAAGGCATTGCGCATAGGAATAACTGGCGTGCCAGGTGCAGGCAAGAGTACAATTATAGAGGTTTTTGGCAATATGCTTTGTGATGCTGGACACAGAGTGGCTGTGCTTTCTGTAGATCCTACCAGTTCTGTGACTAAGGGATCTATTCTGGGAGATAAAACCAGAATGGGTACTCTTTCCCGTAGGAAGGAGGCCTTTATCCGGCCTTCCCCTGCTGGAGGGACTCTGGGCGGTGTGGCCCGGAAGAGCCGGGAAACCATGTTGATGTGTGAAGCGGCAGGATATGATATTATCTTAATCGAAACCGTTGGTGTAGGTCAGTCAGAAACCACGGTCAGGTCTATGGTAGATTTCTTTATGCTGGTGGTACTGACTGGTGCGGGGGATGATTTGCAGGGCATCAAAAAGGGTATTATGGAGTTGGCAGATGCCATTGTTATTAACAAGGCTGATGGAGATAATCTTCTCAAGGCCAAGGTGGCAAGAGGCGAATATGAACGGATGATAGAATATATTCGCCCGGCCACTCCAGGTTGGCCAACCCATGCCTATATGTGCTCAGCCTATACCAAATTCGGTTTACCAGAACTATGGAAGGTGATTCAGGCCTTCAAAGAGATGACTACAGATAGCGGTGTGTTTAAGAAACGGCGGCAGCATCAGTTGCTGGAGTGGATGAACAGCATGATTGATGAGCATCTCCACAGTCTTTTCTTTGAGGATCCTGTGATTACCGGCAGGATGCCAGAGGTAAAGGAGGCTGTGCTGAAAGGGATTGTTTCTCCAACTCAGGCGGTAAAGGAGTTGGTAGGCATGTTTGATATAGAAAGAGCTGCCTACCGAAGCCGGGACTTCCTGCGTATGGAGGATAAGAAAACCAAATAAGAAAGAAATTCCGTCATTACTGATGCTGCCCCTGAGGTAATGGCGGAATTTTTTTTGCCCAGGTATTGTAAACCAAAAGAATGCTTGTGTTATATGCTGATTTGTGGTATTATGTTTTGGTGTATTATGGTTAAGAATGGGAAAGCTGTGCTCTTGCATGGTATTCCCAACACAAATATTATTCAGGAGGTCATTTGACACAATGGAAGTTAATGTAAAGGAATTGGAAAACTCTCAGGTAGAATTGGAAATTACTGTACCAGCTGCTGAGCTGGATAAGGCTTATGAGGCTGCATACAAGAAGGTTGCTGCCAAGGTTAACATCCCTGGCTTCCGCAAGGGCAAGGCTCCTAAGAAGATTGTTGAGCGTACTGTAGGTCAGGAGTACATTCTGGACGAGGCTGTTGAGGCTATTGCTCCAAAGAAGTTCTTCGAGGCTATTAAGGAGAAGGAGATTGATATCGTAACTCGTCCTGAGTTCGATGTTACCACCAAGGAGCTGGGCAAGGATCTGGTGTTCAAGGTTACTGCTACCAAGAAGCCAGAGGTTAAGCTGGGCGACTACAAGGGTTTGAAGGTTGATGTTAAGAAGGACGAGGTTGATGACGAGGCTGTACAGCTTCAGCTGACTCGTATGCTGGACCGTCAGGCTGATATGGTTGAGGCTGAGGAAGGCGCTGCTGTTGCAAAGGATGATTTCATTACTTTGGATTTCAAGGGCTTTGTTGATGGTGAGGCTTTTGCTGGCGGCGAGGGCAAGGATTATCCTCTGCAGATCGGTTCCAACAGCTTTATCCCAGGCTTTGAGGATCAGCTGGTAGGTGCCAAGGTTGGCGAGGAAATGGATGTAAACGTAACCTTCCCAGAGGAGTATCATGCTGAGGAGCTGAAGGGCAAGCCAGCAGTATTCAAGTGCACTGTAAAGAGCATCAAGAGAAAGGTTCTGCCTGAGCTGAACGATGATTTCGCTAAGAAGGCAAGCACCTTCCAGACTCTGGATGAGCTGAAGGCTGATATCCGTTCCAACCTGGAGAAGTCTGCTGAGAGCAAGTTCGAGGCTGAGAAGCGTGAGGCTGTAATCAAGCAGGCTACTGAGAATGCTGAGGTAGAGATTCCAGAGGTTATGATTGAGAACCGCGTAAATGTTATGATTCAGGAGCTGGCTCTCCGTCTGGAGCAGCAGGGCATGAAGCTGGAGATGTATCTCCAGTATGCAAATACTGATATTAACAAGCTGCGTGAGACTTACAAGGATACCGCTGCTATCAACGTAAAGACCGACTTGGTTCTGGAGGCTGTTGCTAAGGCTGAGGGCATCAAGGTTGAGGCTGAGGAGCTGGATGCAGAGGTTGAGTCCATGGCTAAGGCTTATGGTGCTACCGCTGCCGAGGTAAAGAAGATTATTACCCAGCAGGGCCGTACTGTAGATTTGGTGGAGACTGTTCTCCGTCGCAAGACTGCTCAGATGATTCTGGACAGCGTTGCTGAGTAATTAACGCCTATATTGCTGGTTGGTCAGCGATTATTATGAGGTGATTTTCATGAGTTATGTTCCTATGGTTGTGGAACAGTCCGGTCAGGGAGAGCGTGCCTATGATATTTACTCCCGTTTGCTGAAGGATAGAATTATCTTCCTTAGCGGCGAGGTAGAGGACAATATGGCCAATACCATTGTGGCTCAGATGCTTTTCCTGGAAGCGGAAGATCCTGACAAGGATATTTATTTATATATCAATAGCCCCGGCGGTGTAGTAACCGCCGGCATGGCTATCTATGATACCATGCAGTACATCAAGCCTGATGTATCTACTATCTGTATCGGACAGGCTGCCAGCATGGGTTCCCTGCTGCTTACCGCAGGTGCCAAGGGCAAGCGTTTTGCTCTGCCAAATGCTAGAATTATGATTCATCAGCCATTGGGCGGTGCTAGAGGCCAGTCCACCGATGTACAGATTCAGGCCAAGGAGCTGCTGAGGATTCGTCAGATGTTGAATGAGATTTTGTCTCAGCGCACTGGCAAGTCTATGGAGCAGATTGAGGCTGATACAGAGCGTGATAATTTTATGAGTGCTGCAGAGGCTGTGGAATACGGTTTGGTAGATAAGGTTATCGTCAGAGAGGCAGACAGCCAGGAAGATGATAGCAAATAACAGGAGGTAGTAGCATGAGCGTAGATCATCAGGACGGGCTTGTCTGCTCCTTTTGTGGCAAATCTGAGGATATGGTACGGAAGCTGGTAGCAGGCCCAGGGGTTTGCATCTGTGATGAGTGCATTGATATTTGCAATTCCATCATAGAGGGTGAACTGAATGATCAGGAGAACAAAGAAGATGTTCTTCAGGGACTGCCAAAGCCAAAGGAAATCAAGGCATCTCTTGACCAGTATGTTATTGGTCAGGAGGAGGCTAAGAAGTCTCTGGCGGTAGCAGTTTACAACCATTATAAGCGTATCAGGGCAGAGGTGAAGCCCCATCAAGTAAAGGATGTGGAGTTGCAAAAATCCAATATTCTGATGCTGGGACCTACCGGTAGCGGCAAAACCCTGCTGGCCCAGACCTTGGCCCGGATACTGAATGTGCCTTTTGCTGTAGCTGATGCTACCACTCTTACAGAAGCAGGCTATGTAGGCGAGGATGTGGAAAACGTTCTTTTGAAGCTGATACAGGCTGCGGATTACAATATAGAAAGAGCCCAACAGGGAATTATCTATATTGACGAGATTGACAAGATTGCTCGCAAGGGTGAGAATACATCCATTACCAGAGATGTTTCTGGAGAGGGTGTGCAGCAGGCATTGCTGAAGATTTTGGAGGGCACTGTGGCATCAGTACCACCTCAGGGTGGTCGGAAGCATCCACATCAGGAGCTTTTGCAGATTGATACCACTAACATCCTGTTTATCTGTGGTGGTGCCTTTGCCGGTATTGACAAGGTTATTAACAAGCGTATCGGTAAAAAGAGCATGGGCTTTGGAGCGGAAATTCACTCCAAGCAGCAGTTGGATATTGGTCAGCTGTTGCAGAAGCTGGTACCAGATGATTTGATGAAGAGCGGTTTGATACCGGAATTTATCGGACGTCTGCCAGTTGTTGTAACCCTTGCTCCTTTGGATGAAGCTGCTTTGGTAGAGATTTTGACCAAGCCAAAGAACGCTTTGGTTAAGCAGTATCAGCACTTGCTGTCTTTGGATGGCGTGGAGCTGGATTTTGATAAGGAGGCTCTGGGAGCTATTGCTCAGGAGGCTCTCAAACGGAAAACCGGTGCAAGAGGACTCCGCTCTATTATTGAAAAAATAATGAAGAATGTCATGTACGAAATTCCATCTATGGAGGGTGTTAATACCTGCCATGTAACTAAGGATGTTGTACAGAAGGGCATGGAGCCTGAATTGTCCTATGGGGGACAGCAGCGGGAGGCATCTGCCTGATTACATCAGGTAAAATATGAGAAAGATATAGGCGTTGCCTCCGGGTGGCGTCTATATTTATATATACCTATAACTTCTACGGAGGTGAATTTTATGAGTGAAAATGAAATTTTGCGAACATTACCGATTCTTCCTTTGCGGGGGATGGTGGTATTTCCATATATGATGGTACATCTGGATGCAGGTAGAGATCCGTCTATTTCTGCTCTGGAAAAGGCCATGTTGCAGGAGGAGCATCATGTATTTTTGCTGGCACAGCGGGATGCAGATGTGGAGGGACCTGAGATAAAGGATCTTTACAATGTAGGTACTGTGGCAGAGATTAAGCATTTGGTAAAGCTGCCTGACGGTGCAGTACGAGTACTGGTAGAGGGACTTCATAGAGGTCAGATTGTTGAGGTTAATCAGGAGGAAAGCCAGTTTATAGAGGCTCAGATTCGTGAATACGAAGATCCAATTGTCAAAACCACCGAAATGGAGGCTTTGGTAAGGGTTGTGGTTCATGAATTTGAGCAGTGGGTAAAGTCCAGCCAGAAGATACCGGCGGAGGCTATGGTGTCAGTGTCTATTATTGAGGATGCTGGTCGTTTGGCAGATATGATTGCTGGTCATATCAACCTAAAGCTGGAGGATAGACAGCGGATTCTGGAGGCCATAGATGTTAAGGCTCGTTTGGAATGCCTCTACGGCTTTATCAAGCGGGAGCGGGATATTCTGGAAATAGAGCGTAAGATAGGCAGCCGGGTTCGGAAGCAGATAGAAAAAGTTCAGAAGGAATATTATCTGCGGGAAAAAGTAAAGGCCATTCACAAGGAGCTGGGAGATCAGAACGGTATTCAGGGTGATATTGAGGATTTCCAGCAGCGCATGAAGGATGGCAAATATCCTGACTATGTGGTGAAAGCTGTAGATAAGGAGCTAAAGCGGCTGGAGCGCTCTCAGAGCGCCTCTCAGGAGGCTGCAGTTATCAGCACCTATGTGGATAACCTTTTGAGCCTGCCTTGGGAAATTGAGTCCAAGGACATTAATGATATTAAGAGTGCTCAGCAGGTTCTAAACAAGGATCACTATGGTCTGGAGAAAGTAAAGGAGCGTATTCTGGAGTATTTGGCTGTGCGTCAGCTGACAGAGGGACAGAATGCACCTATTCTATGTTTGGTAGGTCCGCCGGGAGTAGGTAAAACCTCTTTGGCTGGTTCTGTGGCTAGAGCTTTGGGACGGAAATTTGCCAGAGCTTCTCTAGGTGGTGTACGGGATGAGGCGGAAATTCGCGGTCATCGTCGTACCTATGTAGGAGCTATGCCGGGCCGCATCTTGGAAGCTCTTAAGAAAACCGGTACCTGCAATCCTGTTTTCCTCCTGGATGAGGTGGACAAGATGGGCAGTGATTACAAGGGAGATCCTACCTCTGCTCTGTTAGAGGTGCTGGATCCAGCTCAGAATAATACCTTTAGTGATCACTATATTGAATTGCCTTTTGATTTGTCCAAGGTACTGTGGATTGTGACTGCTAATGATTTAGGCGGGATTCCAAGACCATTGTTGGACCGTATGGAGGTTATTACTCTTTCCAGCTATACCCAGCAGGAAAAGCTGGAGATTGCCAAGCGGTATCTTCTGCCTAGACAGCGCAGCAAAAATGGTTTGTCTGGCAAGCAGATACGTCTGGGGGCTGGTGTCCTGCAGCAGCTTATTGATGAATATACCAGGGAGTCTGGCGTTCGTGAGCTGGAGCGGGTAATTGGCCATCTTTGCCGTAAGGCAGCCAGAAAGATTGTAGAGGGAGAAGAGGAGTCTGTTTATGTCAGCACCAAGAATCTTACAGATATTCTAGGCAAGGCAAAATTCCCTCACAAGAAATCTCTGCGAAAGCCAGAGGTTGGATTGTGCACTGGCATGGCTTGGACTCAGGTAGGAGGGGATATTCTTCCTACGGAGGTAAATATTTTCCCAGGCAAGGGACAGTTGATTCTAACTGGCAAGCTGGGGGATGTAATGAAGGAATCTGCTCAGGCAGCCCTTTCCTATATTCGCAGTCGTCAGAGCCAACTGGGCTTGAAAGAGGATTTCTACGAGAAGCAGGATATTCATGTCCACTTCCCAGAGGGAGCAGTACCAAAGGATGGTCCATCTGCTGGTATAACTATGGCTACGGCTATGGTATCCGGCCTAACCGGACGAAAGGTTCGCAGTGATGTGGCTATGACAGGTGAGATTACCATTCGAGGTAATGTACTGCCTATTGGAGGCCTTAAGGAGAAGGTATTGGCGGCTTATCGGGAGGGTATAAAGACCATTATTCTGCCTATGGAAAATAAGCGGGATATTGAGGATATTCCAGAGAATGTCCGAGAAAAGCTGGAGTTTGTGCCGGTGGAGCAAATGGATCAGGTATTGACCAAGGCTCTATTGCCAGCAGGAAAGGAGTAAAATGGGAGAAATGACGAAGGATGCCTCTCAGGAGGTTATTATTACTCAGGGCACCTATTTGGCTTCTGCGGTGTGCAAGGAGCAGTATCCAGAGGTTCCCAGGAAAGAAATAGTCTTTATTGGCCGCTCCAATGTGGGGAAGTCCTCCTTGATAAACTCCCTTACCAGAGTAAAGAATCTGGCTCGTGTTTCCAGTCAGCCTGGTAAAACCCAGACCATTAACTTCTACGAAATAGGAGCAAAACTGCCCCAGGTGGAGGAGCGACAGGATTTTTATCTGGTGGATCTGCCTGGCTATGGCTATGCCAAGACTGGGGCAAAGCGACGCAAAATCTGGAGCAAGTTTATTAATGAATATCTTCTGTCCTCCCCTAGGATTCAATTTGTCTGTCAGCTGATAGATGTCAGACATGAGCCTATGGCTTCTGATGTGGAAATGTTCCGCTGGCTAGTGGAGAACAATCTGCCAGTATTGGTAATAGCCACCAAGGCTGATAAGATTGGCAAGAATGCTGTAGCCAAGAATGTAGCAGCTATTAAGCGTGGCTTAGGGATTCCAGATTTGGATGTGCTGCCCTATTCGTCCTTGAAAAATCAAGGACGACAGGAGCTGTTGCAAGTTATTGCTGATTGCTTAGGGGAAGCTGAGGAATAAGGTGCATGATGAAGCTAACAAAGTTGGATAAAGAACTTTTGAATCTGCTGCAGGGAAACTTGCAGTTGGAGCCAAGGCCCTTTCAGCTTATAGGGAAGCAGCTGGGCCTTAGTGAGGAGCAGGTTATCAGTCGTCTCCAGCAGCTGAAGGCAGGAGGTTATATTCGCAAGATAGGAGCCTTCTTCAATTCGGATAAGCTGGGCTATCAGGGAACCTTGGTGGCCCTGCGGGTAAAGCCTGAGCTTATGGAGGAAACCGCCATCTTTATCAATCAGTTTCCGGGGATTACCCATAATTATCAACGGGAAGGGCGGTATAATCTCTGGTTTACTTTGATTACCCCTAATGAAAGATTAAGACAGGATATTCTGACTCAGATACGGCAGCTGCCGGGAGTAGAGGATGCCATGGATTTAAGTGCCCGTCGCAAATACAAAATTAATGTGCAGTTTAATCTGCGTTAGGTTTTGGCTCTATGGCAAAGGCTTGGGGATAGTAATAAATAATATTCTGAAATAGAGGTAGAAGATGGAAATAACAGAGCTGGATAAAAAAATCGTCAGAGCCATGCAGGACGAACTGCCTCTGGTGGCAGAGCCCTTTAAGCTGATTGCTGAGGAAATCGACAGTACAGAGGAGGAAGTCTTGGCCAGGCTGAGGCTTATGAAGGAGGATGGTGCCCTGCGCAAGATGGGGGCTGTGCTCAGACATAGAGAGGTAGGCTTTAGAGCCAATGCCTTGGGTGTCTGGGTGGTGCCGGAGGAACGGATGGATCAGGTGGCTGAGATAATGTGCAGCCATATGGCCGTAACCCATTGCTATGATAGAAATGTCATGCCAGATTGGCCCTATAATTTCTATACCATGATACATGGCACCAGCCGGGAGGACTGTCAGCAAATTGCTCAGGATTTGGCCAAGGAAACTGGTATCAGCCAGTATGAGCTGTTATATACTGGCCGGGAATGGAAAAAAACATCCATGAAATACTTTGTATAAATTTCCACAGCAAAAAAGACTCATGAAATGCCGTATAGGGCATCCCATGAGTCTTTTTTAATTCTTAAATAAATCCTTATGCATATTAATAACTTCCCCTATAACCATTTTGCCACGAATATCCGCATGTAAGCCATCATTGGCCCACTCTGGTGCCATAATGGTATGGGTGCTGTCATAAAAATAAGGCTCCAAATCAATATAGTATTCTTGCTGGCGAATATAACGATTAATTTTCTCCAGTTTGTTGCGCCAATTAGGATCTGTTGGCGTGTGGAAGGCCAGCATGATATTATCAGGATTGATAGGAGGCAAGGTCATAAGAATAGGCCGAATATCATTGTCCTGACATTTTTTTACAATCTGCTTTAGATCATTGATAACCATCTGCCCGGTGATATGGGTAGCTCTCAGACTGTTGGAGCCAGTCATAATCAAGAGATTTTTAGGCCTTAGCGGCAGGACATCCCTATCGAATCTGGCCAAGGTAGTGGTGGAGGTATCTCCGCTGCGACCTAGATTGATACAGGGTTCATCCATATAGGTGGTGTAGCTGTACTCCAGACTAGCTGGGGAAAAGGAAACTGCACCGCCACCGTGGGTAATACTGTCTCCAAAGGCAGCCACTAAAGGACGCGTGATATGATTTGGCACCTGAAAGCTATCGGTGTCGGAATAAACTCCTACTGTATTGCCATTGGCATCCAGCCCTCGAACCCGCCAATAGTAGGTGCCGGCATAATATCTGGCATATTCATCATAGCAGCTAAAGGAGTTGGCCACAGTTTTGGCCCAATAGCGGTCTGGGGTAGGGTCAGTATTGTTTTCCTGAGTAGGTGGCTTGATTAAAAGCTCCACCTCGTAGCGTTCAGCCCCCAGCATAGGAATCCATGTAAACACTGGATATATAGGCTGGCTAAAATCAGGCATTCTATCAAATTTGTTCAATATAGGCTTATTGGGAACAGCCTTGTGGGCATCCATGTAGATAGGTTCTGCCGTGGAATAAACTCCCAGAGGCTCGTGACGCAGGTTTAGGGCACGAACTCGCCAGTACACAACTGGCAAATTACGGTAGGGTGTTAAATCAATCTGTAGACCATTGGTAAATACCTGTCTGGTGCCATAGAGATGATTTGTTGTAGAAAAGCTCTGGGTGTTTTCCGTATCTGGTGGTCCAGATAAAAGCTCCAGCTCATAGAGCACCCCATCAGGAATACTGTGCCAAATAAGAAATGGCTTTAAGCTGGCAGGCTTATCGGCAGGATATTTGGTAATGGGAACTGGACGAATTGGCTCCCGGTAATTCCCATTGGGAATCAAGGTTTCATCATCAGAAACCTTGCCAAAGATGCCATAGGCCGTAATCCTGTAATAGGCAGGAATAGCTGTAGGAGGTACCACATAGGTATCGTTCATGGTATAGGCTGAGGCAACCTTGTGGTATTCAGGTTCTCCTTCCACCAGACCTGTAGTTTTGTAATAAGTATCTACCTGATAAAAGCAGGGATAGGGATAACGGCTCCAGGATAGCAGTGTATCTCCATTTTCTTCTGTAAAGCTAGCAGAAACACGGTAATTCTTCAGGCCCAGCAGGTCAGTTTTTTCCGTGAGAAATATGCATAATATAGTAAAACAGCAAATAATAGTTAAAAATGAGAAAAAACAAATAAAAAGTTTTCGCATAAATACAAACTCCAGTAAAATAATTACTTATTATTATACATTAATTTGTCAGGTGTAACAATAATACCTTTTACAAATGTATGAAATATTAGTATAATTATTGGTACTGACACAACTTTTTTGCAGGTGTGTATTAGTGAATTATTATGAAATTATAGATAAGGAAATGATGATATGTCGTTAAATCAGGATTTTATTAGAGAAGCCAGTGCTTTGCTAGGGCAGGAGCAGTTTTTCGTTAGTGAGCCTATGAGCAAGCATACCACCTTTAATATTGGCGGGCCGGCAGATTATTTGCTCTTCCCTGCTAATATGGAGCAGCTTTCCCAGATATTTGTGCTGTTAAAGAATTATGATATTCCTCATACTATTTTAGGCAATGGCTCCAATGTGCTGGTGCTGGATAAGGGAATCCGTGGGGCTGTTATCAAGATGCACGCTCCTATGAGCTACAAGCGCTGTGAGGGAAATAGAATTATTGCAGGGGCAGGTGCCTATTTAAAGCATGTATCCCAGTTTGCGGCGGAAAATGGGCTGACAGGCATGGAATTTGCCTGTGGCATACCAGGCAGTCTTGGTGGAGCAGTATTTATGAATGCGGGTGCCTACGATGGTGATATGTCAGGTATTGTGGTGCAGGTCAAGACTGTTACCCACAATGGCAAGATTCTTACCTACGAGAAGGATGAACTGGATTTTGGTTACCGTCACAGTGTTTTCCAGCATAATGGACAGGCAATTTGCGAGATTACTCTGGAGCTGGCTTCGGGAGACAAGGAAGCTATTCAGGCCAAGATAGATGATTTTACCCAGCGGCGGGAAAGCAAGCAGCCTTTGGAAATGCCAAGCGCAGGCAGTACCTTCAAGCGTCCTCAGGGATATTTTGCTGGTACCCTTATTGACGAAACCGGTCTGAAGGGCTTGCAGGTAGGTGGGGCGCAGATTTCCACCAAGCATGCAGGCTTTGTGGTAAATTCTGGCAATGCTACAGCAGCAGATGTATTGAAACTTATTAAAGAGGTGCAGGATAGGGTTTATGCCAAAAATGGCGTGAAGCTTTTCCCAGAGGTTAGAATCATCGGCGAGCAATAAGCAAAGATTAAAAGGGGGCATGAAGATGGCCAAGGAGATTGAGCGTAAGTTTCTCATTAAAAGGGAGCTGTGGCAGCCTCAACGTCCGGGGGTGGAGATTCGTCAGGGCTATCTTTCTCTAGATCCTGAGCGGACGGTACGGGTGCGTACTAAAGGTGCTAAGGGATATCTTACCATAAAGGGAAAAAATCAGGGCATATCCCGTACAGAGCTGGAATATGAAATTCCCTATGAGGAAGCCAGTCAAATGTTAGAGGAATTGTGCCTCCGTCCTTTGGTGGAAAAGACTCGTTATCTGGAGCAGCATGGACAGCAGCTTTGGGAGATAGATATATTTGCTGGAGATAATGAAGGGCTGGCTGTGGCAGAGGCAGAGCTTTCCTCAGAGGATACGGCTCTGGTTTTGCCTATTTGGATTGACCGGGAGGTTTCTGGGGAAGCTAGGTATTACAATTCCAGCCTGACAAGGCTGCCTTACAAAAATTGGTAGGACAATGTTACAGTTGTTACACTTTTATTGGAGTGTAAATATAAAAGTTTTATATATGTGGAATAATGTAATTTCCTAGTGGAAAAAAACTCAAAAATAGGGTTTTGTGGATTAATAAAAGACGAAAATCCAATCAGAAAATACAAGGTGTAATATTTCTTTACAGAAAAGGTTGACAAATTGCTAGGAATGAGTGATAATAGACAAAGCTCAACGAAAACTTGTTAGACAAAATTCTTGAGCAGATGGTATAGGAGGGATTTTCTTGAAGCACGTATTGTCTGTTCTGGTAAAAAATAGGACCGGCGTTTTGGTTCGAGTAGCTAGTATGTTTTCGCGTCGGGAGTTCAATATCGACAGCTTGGCTGTAGGTATTACAGAATCTCCCGAGTTCTCTCGTATCACCTTGGTGGTACATGGAGATGAGTATCTGGTGGATCAGATGATGAAGCAGCTGGAAAAGCTGCCGGAGGTGGAAGCCGTCCAGCGTTTGGATGACGGAAGCTCTGTTTATCGTGGTATGACCATGATAAAGGTTAAGGCTGATGATACCAACAGATTAGATGTGTTAAAAATGGCTGAGCTCTTTAGAGCTAGAGTCATTGATGTGCAGCCCACTACCTTGATTTTTGAGGTTACTGGTGATGACGACAAGGTAACGGCTTTTACCCGCCTCTTGAAGCCATACGGTATTTTGGAAATCATTCGAACCGGTCTTATTGGACTGGAGCGGGGGGAGCACACCATACAAGAACATTGTGAGGAGAGAGATTACTATGGCAAAAACTTATTATGATCAGGATGCAAATTGGAGCCTCATGAACGGGAAGACCGTTGCCATTATTGGTTATGGCAGCCAGGGACATGCCCATGCACTGAACCTGAAGGAAAGCGGTGCTAATGTTATTGTTGGCCTGTATGAGGGTTCCAAGTCCAAGAAGGTTGCAGAAGAGCACGGTCTGAAGGTTTGCAATGTAGCTGAGGCTGTAAAGCAGGCTGATATTACCATGGTTCTGATTCCTGATGAGAAGCAGTCCGATGTATACAAGGCTGAGATTAAGCCAAATCTGAAGTCTGGCAGCGCTCTGGCTTTTGCTCATGGTTTCAATATTCATTATCAGCAGATTATACCTCCTGCTGATGTAGATGTATTCATGGTAGCACCAAAGGGACCTGGTCATCTGGTACGTCGTACCTACACTGAGGGTTCCGGTGTTCCTGCAGTATTCGCTGTTTATCAGGATGCTAGCGGTCAGTGCTTTGATCTGGCTTTGGCTTATGCTAAGGGTGTTGGTGCAACTCGTTCCGGCGTTCTCCAGACTACCTTCCGTGATGAGACTGAAGAGGATCTCTTCGGTGAGCAGGCTGTACTGTGCGGCGGCGTTTGCCAGCTGATGCAGACTGGTTTCGAGGTTCTGGTTGAGGCTGGTTATCCACCTGAGATGGCATATTTCGAGTGCTTCCATGAGATGAAGCTCATCGTTGACCTGTGCTATGAGGGCGGCTTCACCAAGATGCGTAAGTCTATTTCCGATACTGCAGAGTATGGCGACTACATGGTTGGTCCTCGTATTATTACCGAGGAAACCAAGAAGGAAATGAAGAAGGTTCTGAAGGAAATTCAGGATGGTACTTTTGCTCGCAACTGGCTGTTGGAGAACCGTTCCGCTGGCCGTGCAAACTTCCTGATGCAGCGTCGTCTCCATGCAGAGCATCCAATCGAGAAGGTTGGCGCAGAACTGCGTAACATGATGCCTTGGCTGAAGAATGGTGCTGACCTTTCCAAGGACTAATCCAAGCAAATTAAACTAGAAATTTAGCGAATAGGCTTATGCTATAGTGGCATAAGCCTATTTGTAGCATAATGACGAGGTGTATGTAATGGGAATGAATATGACAGAAAAAATCCTGGCCAAGCATGCTGGTTTGGATTCTGTAACTGCTGGACAGCTTATTTTCTGCCAGCTGGATATGGTATTAGCCAATGATGTAACTGCTCCTCCTGCTATCAAGGAGTTTGAGAAAATCGGTCGTCCAGTATTTGATAATACTAAGATTGCGCTGGTGCCAGATCATTTTACTCCTAACAAGGATATTAAGGCAGCAGGTCTGGCCAAGACTGTGCGGGAGTTTGCCAAGAAGCATCAGATTAAGAATTACTTTGAAATTGGCCGGGTAGGTATCGAGCATGTTATTTTGCCAGAGAAGGGTATTGTAGGCCCTGGTATGCTTACCATTGGTGCAGATTCCCATACTTGTACCTATGGCGCAGTTAACGGTTTTTCCACTGGTGTTGGTTCCACTGACCTAGGGGTGGCTATGGCTACTGGTCAGGCTTGGTTCAAGGTGCCAAAGGCTATCAAGGTTGTACTTACTGGCAAAAAGCCAAAGTACATCTGTGGTAAGGATGTCATTCTGACTCTGATTGGCATGATTGGCGTAGATGGTGCACTCTACAAGGCAATTGAATTTGCTGGTGAGGGTGTAGCTGAGCTGACTATGACAGACCGTCTTACAATAAGCAATATGGCCATTGAGGCCGGTGGCAAAAATGGTATTTTCCCATTTGATGAAATTACCAAGGAATATGTAGAGGGCAGAGTGCAGCAGCCATATGAGGCTGTAGCTCCTGATGAGGATGCCAGCTATGAAAAGGTAATCGAGATAGATCTTTCCAAGCTGACACCAGTGGTGGCTTTCCCACATCTGCCTGGCAACACTCATCCAGTGTCTGAGATTGACAAGATAAAGATAGATCAGGTGGTAATTGGTTCCTGTACCAATGGACGTCTGGAGGATCTCCGTCAGGCTGCAGAGGTGTTGAAGGGCCATAGTGTACATCCAGATGTACGCTGTATTGTAATTCCAGGTTCCCAGCAGGTTTATTTGGATGCTGTTCATGAGGGACTGGTAGATATCTTTATTAATGCTGGCGCAGCTGTCAGCACTCCAACCTGCGGACCATGTCTTGGTGCCCATATGGGTATTATGGCAGCAGGGGAGAAGGCTGTTTCCACCACAAATCGTAATTTCCGTGGCCGTATGGGCCATGTTGACTCCGAGGTATATCTGGCTGGCCCATATGTGGCAGCTGCCAGTGCAATTCTCGGTTATATCGCAGTTCCAGAGGAGGAAAGATAAGTAACTGATTGTATAGATAAAAGTGCATATTAGTGATATGATGTGTTTATGGAGGATTTTAGACATGAATACATGAAATATCACTAATTACAAGCCAAAAGAGTTTGCTAAATTGCTCAACGTTTCATTAAAGACACTACAACGCTAGGATAGAGAAAAACTCTTATAGCAAATAGAACCCCGACTAATCGAAGATATTATATTTACGACCAATATTTGCAATTTAAGGGAATAGGATTCGTGATTATGGCAGTGGATTAAACTATAATCGCAAGAAATGGAATCAGCTTCTTGTTGAAGTCTTGGAAAATAAGATAAAAATGATATTGGTTTGATTGTGTAAATATAAAAAGCAGATAGAAAGGGATGAGATTGTTGCTAAAGGCATTCAAGACAGAAATAGCGCCGACTAGAAAACAGAAAGGAAAAATCATCTGCTCAATTGGCATAGCCAGATTTCTATATAATCAATACATTGCCTATAATAAAAAACTATACAAAATGTATCAGCGTGGCCTGTTAGATAGCCGACAAAAGCATTTTGTAACTGCTAAAGACTTTGACAAATATGTAAATCATAATCTAAAGATAAAACTGCCGTGGATAGATAAGTGTGGTTCTAAGGCTCGTAAAAAAGTGTTAGTAAATGCCGAAAATGCTTTTAAGAGATTTTTCGATGGTCTGGCAGGCTTTCCACGATTCAAAAAGAAATCCAATCAAGATGTAAAGCTATATTTTCCCAAGAATAACAATGGTGATTGGAGGATATGGCGTCATAAATTGATGATACCTACACTGAAACAGGTAAGGCTTAAAGAATCTGGCTATCTGCCTGTAGGTGCTAAAGTTATTAACGGTACAGTTTCCTGTAAAGCTGGCAGGTTTTATGTTTCTATTGTGATTAATATTGATGAAAAATCTAAATACAACAAGGATTTAGAAGCAGCTTATCATATCACAACCGATGGCATAGGAATAGATTTAGGTGTCAAAGATTTAGCAATAGTGAGTAATGGTAATAAATTTAAAAATATTAATAAGAGTTCAAAGGTCAAACGACTGGAGAAACGGCTTCGTAGAGAGCAGAGGCGACTTAGCCGTAAATATGAGTTTAGAAAAAAGAAAGGTGGTATAACTGCTACTGCCTCTGCAAATATAGACAAGCAAAAGCTAAAGATACAGAAAATTCATCATCGTATAGATACAATCCGTGAGGATTATGAAAATAAAGTTGTCCATGAAATTGTGAAACAAAAACCACGTTTCATAACAATGGAAGATTTAAATGTAAGAGGTATGATGAAGAATAAACATTTAGCAAAAGCCGTGGCAGCACAGAGGTTTAATTTAATATTGACTAAATTAAAACGTAAAGCCCAAATTATCGGTATAGAGTTTAGAACAGTCGATAGATTTTACCCAAGTTCTAAAACCTGTCATACTTGTGGACACACAAATAAAGGTCTAAAACTCAAAGACCGCGTATATATTTGTCCTAAGTGCGGTTATACCGAGGATAGGGATTTTAACGCTGCACTTAATTTACGAGATGCAAAAGAATATCGGGTAGCTTAACGACAAAATTCTCGATATATGTACCGATGGCTAGTCGGGAACAGGCTTGCCTCCTTGTTTTAAACAAGGAGTGTATTGCCAACGCCTTTGGAGTGTACAAGAACTTGCGAGTAGTTGAAGTCTTAGGACTTAACCAAAGCATACACGACGAATAAGGAACTGCAAATCGTGAGATTGTGGCGAAACATCTAGTGTAGACATGTTTGTCTATATTTTTAGTAGCAGGTAAAGTAAGATGAGCTTAGAAGGAAAGGTTTGGCGCTACGGCGACAATATTGATACAGATGTAATTATTCCTGCCCGCTATCTGAACTCCTTTGATCCCAAGGATTTGGCTGCTCATTGCATGGAGGATAGCGATGAGCATCAGGAGGCTCCTTTTGCTGCCAATGTGGTAGAGGGGGATATTCTGGTAGGTGGCAAGAACTTTGGCTGTGGCTCCTCCCGCGAACATGCTCCTGTAGCTATTAAGGCTTCTGGTGTGCCTGTGGTAATTGCAGCAGATTTTGCCCGTATCTTCTACCGTAACGGCATTAATATCGGTTTGCCACTGCTGGAAATCGGCGATGATGTGGAGAAAATTCATCATGGTGACAAGCTGCGGGTAGATACCTCCACTGGTGTTATTGAGAATCTTACCACTGGTGATGTATTCCACGCTCAGCCATTGCCAGGCTTTGTACAGGATATTGCCAAGGCCGGCGGATTGATTAATTATATCAAGGCCAAGGGCTGATTGATAAATATGTATATAGGATAGTCCGTTATATAACGAATTGCCTGTAGAAAAATAATACCGACCTGATAAGGGACTAAAATTCTCTTGCTCAGGTCGGTATTTTTTTTATTTAAAAAAAGAAGCGATAATTACATTACTATACGATAGTATCTGCAATGCCACATAGAGCAAAAATAAAAGGAACGTTGCTCTACGATGGGAGTGCAAATCCATCTATCTCTACCACCAGCGATACCCTTCTTGCAGAGGCAGACAATAAAGGTGGAGTCAGCAACACTGCGAACACGCATGGGAAGAACAATGTTCCTTTTTCTAACTTCACTATATCATAGAATTAGGAGAAGAGCAATAAAAACGATAAGCTAAAGCACTTTTCATGTGATAAAAGTGCTTTTTCTAATGGCAACAAGTATTCCTATGGTATTGACCTTACTCCATCTACTTGAACCCATTCCACCATGAAAAGCAGGAAAGCCTGCGTATATTGTATTAGTATAAGTGTCTGGTTTATGGTATAATAAGACATGCGAGGAGGAGTTGTTATGCTAAAATCATTTGTTAAAATTCTCTTGATGTTATTTATTGTTTTCATAGGGATCGTTACATTGGGATGTGGTGGATTAGTTGGTTTAGAAAAAGAGAAAAATCCCGTTTTAACAACAACTACTATAGAAGGAGCAAATTCAGTTATGACTATAGGAGTGCCGTGTCAATTACAGGATATTCCAAATAAAAATTTAGAAGTGTATAAACAGGGAAATGGTAGAAATAGTATTGAAATAATTTGCTTTTCCTTTGATGAAAATAAATTGAATGAAGATTTTGACTATGATACTTATATTAAAGGTATCTTGGGGAAAAATGGTAAACAAAACGAACAGAATGAACTTCAAATGAGAAAAATAAAAAATATTGGTATTGGGAATATAAGTGTGGATGGTATATCAGGGAAAAAATTTGTGGCACAAAGTACAGATTTGCGACACATAAAATCTGGACCGATAAAATATATTTCAACTGATATTGAAGGATATGTATTTATGAAGGATCATGATTTATGGACTGTTATTATTTATGATTTAACTGGTGATAACATAGCTAAGGAAATATCAGAACAAATGATAAAATCAATAAAAATAAAATAGGGAGGAAAACAAAATGAGTACAATTAGAATTACAAGATGGCAGTTTATATTTTTATATGCATTCATATTGGGAAGTATTTTAGCCATGTATAATTTTTGTGAATATTCATTAGATACGGTAGAAGTGTATGGAATGATAATGACAGAAGTAGCTTGTTCATTTATGTTAATAAAAGGTCGTTGCAATGATATTGGGCAAAACAGTATTAAGTATATGATTTTCTCGCTAATACCGCTAGTTTCACTGTATGTCATATATAAATTGTCAACAGGTTCAACGAAGAACATCCATAAGTAGAACTAATAACGGATAAACAAGGAGGAATGGCGATGTTTTGTTATAAATGCGGTAATGATTTGAGAAATGATGCACAGTACTGTCCACATTGCGGTGCATACCAAAAAATAGATGCAACACAGCCTATTTCAAAGCATATAGATATGATCCCAAATACAGTAAATGAAGGAAAGTTGAAAATACAATCCAAATTGAAATCTCTTGGCTATATTATTGCTACTATGGTAATAATGGTTTTTTATGGATTATTAGGAAAATTCATATTGTCTGATGCAACCTTGTCGTATTTATATCCATCTGTTATTAGTGGCATATGTCTTGCGATCATTACATACATAATTTTAGTAAGTAATGAGGTGCTAGTTGTTCGCAAATCTTTCATAAGAATGGCATGTGCTGCCGTGTTTGGAGGGGCTGTCATTGCAGGTGTGCTATGTAGTTTTGCAGTTTTTGTAGTCTTTATTATTGTTGCATATTTTATAAGTAAAAATAATCCTTCCATATGAATGGCTTACTATGATTTTTGATTGTATAAATTATGTATTCTAACAATATAATAAATGAACTATTTTAGAACATATAGATTTGTTAAAATTATAGTATTTATGGTTATTACATTAGACAAATGATATAATATAAGCTGTGGGAGGGGATAAGACGTTGCCTTTGCCACATAATCTCTATGATTATTGTAGCATCAGGATATCCAGTTTAGTAGAAAAATATTTAGTTGTAAAAAGAAAAATAAGTTTTGTAGACAAGGCGGATATCTTGCTTACAAAACTTATTATACGAGGAGGGATAGATTATGTGGAAAGACTCATTAGGGAATCCAATGGAACCCCCACCCAATTACGAGCCAGGGGATTCCAAAGCATTTTTGGATTGGATGTGTCGAATAGCAGGGTGCCCCTTGGGAGATTTAGACAGCGATACGAAAAAGAAATTGCCGAAAGCTCAAACAACATAATAAAGTTATCTGACAAGCACTCTAAACAGGGTGCTTTTTCTAATGGCAACAAATATTCCTATGGTATTGACCTTACTCCATCTACTTGAACCCATTCCACCATGAAAAGCTGGAAAGCCTGCATATATTGTATTAGTACAAATGTCTGGTTTATAGTATAATAAGACATGTAAGGGGGATTGGATATGTGTGAGGTATTGGATAGAGCCGAATCCCGGGGCAAGGAAATTGGCAAAGAGATTGGTAAGAAATACGGAATTGAGACAATTAATAAACTGTATGCCTTGCTTTTGTCCAAGGGATTAAATGATGATGTAACCAAAGCTATTCGAGATAAGAGTTACTGTGACTATTTGCTGAATAAATATCGCTCTGCGCTTGTATAGAAATGGGGGTTGTTCCTTAGGAGCCGCTCTTTTTGTTGTAATTAAAATAATAGAGGATAGTGCTGTTACTCCTGCGTACTTTGAAATTCAGAGCGATGGCAAAGGTAATAGTAACTGTCATTTTACAAGGTGACAACAGTTTTAGGCGCACAAAAAACGCTTGATTTATAGCAGCCCGAACTTAGGTGCTGCCACCGTTTCCAACGTCGGTGCGGTCTCCACGTTGGAAAATAATGTTGGAACCGATACTCGTGGGGGTAGCTCTACATCCGATAAATCAAGCGGTCTTTCTAACTCAACTATACCACAGAATCAGAATAAGGGCAATGAAAATCCTAATGCTTCTAATGAGCCAATGCGCAAGGAATTTATAGAGCAGGCTGCCGCCAATGAAGATACCTAGGTAAACAGCAAGAAAAGCGAGCTTCACCTTGAAGATGATAACGATACTGTTGTCGAACTCACTCCACAGGAATTGAAATATTATCGAGAGTTGGTAAAAAAAGGTGTGGTAGCAAAGCCTGAACTGTACGAGGAAACCCAAGAAGATGTTGGTGAAATGGACGACAATGTGGAGATGTCTAAAGAGCAAAAGCAACTCTATGACGAAAGTAGCGACGATAGGGATATGCCAAGTGTTGAAGATGAGGCAGAAACTACAGATGATGAACCACGCACTAAATATAGTAGGGAGAAAAGTCCTGTTGACGAAAAGAAGCCTACTCACCATAATGTAGAGTGTAGAGATGTAAAGGAACAAGCGAAACGCTATGTCCAGAGCAGACTTGATAACGGTGCATTAAAAACACTCAAACCGACTGATGATGTAAATACTGCTATTGAAAAGATTATTGCTCCTATAAAAAGGGAAGTTGATAATCAAGCTGCTAGGTATTTAGAAGCTGGCCATGAGCCAGAATATTATCAGGCTCGTTTAAATATGATTAATTATTACAAGCAACTTGTTGATGAAATAAGGAGGGATTTCAATGCAGGTGATAGACAGTCTGATGTCTACGGACGAGTTATTAACGATACTTGGTTCAAACAATCCGCAGGAGAGGGAAGCAACCTCCGAAAAAGTGTTCAAAAAGAGAAATGCAGAGATTGAAACACGAGAAGATGAAAATTCAGGAGTAAATTCATCCTCTGCAAAAACGGGCAAGACATATGAGAATTATAATCCTAAAACACAAAAGGTATTAGATATGATGTATAAGCACTCTTCACGTGATAAGAGTGCTTTTTCTATTGAGCCTATAAATCCACATTCTGCCGAATCTCTAAAGGAGAACGGCAACAGCAACACTGAACTTGACAGACTGCCAAAGGTGCCTATTGCCAAGCTCCGCCAGAGCGAGCAAAAGATTGTCAGATTTGGTAAAGCCATTGGTGTGCCTGTCCATTTTGTTGAGTCAAGTGACACGACTAATCGTGGTGTATTCACCCACAATGGTGAAATTTTCATCAATCGCAAGGCAAAGGTTCCAGCTCATTCTATCTTTGTACATGAGTTTGTGCATTGGCTAAAGGCCAGCCCTGAAAATGCAGGTGCATATGATGTTCTTCATGCGTGCCTGGAGAACTCTAGCGGGCTTTTCAATGAGGCACGAATCAATAAGTATAGGGGTAAAATTTTCGATGGCAATAAGATGACTGACGAGGAAATAGTGGAGGAGATTATCTGCGACGCTATGACACAAACCGAGTCAGCCGAAAAGTTAATGCGTGCTGTCAACAATGTTGATAGTAATCTTGTTACTAGGATTGCTGGTTGTCTAAAGGCTATGTGGGATAAGTTCTGCGAGTACATGAATTTCAAGCAGCATAAAATGAGCAATGAACAGCAGCTGCCAAATGAGTTATCAGTAGCAGAGTTCCAGAGAGCTGATACAGCTTTCAACAAAATTCTGATGAATCTGAAAAACGATAATGGCGAGCCTGTATTCCATCGAGTAGGTACAGAGCTTTTGCTGCGTGACAACAACGCAAAGCCTGTAGATACATACCAGATAAACCCTATCAGTTATACTTATGCAGTTGCATACTCAAGAGGTTTTAATTAAAAAAAGAATCCACACAATCCGCAGAAACAGCACAATTCTTCTGTACTGCTGGATAGTGAAGATGGTACTTATAAGACCATACAGATAAACTATCTGTTCTATGAGCTACAGCCTAATGAGAGTCAGGAGTATAGAGTTGCGAGAAGAAAAGCAGAGCTTGTCAGATTCGATACCGACACTTTGTTTCATCAAGGAGACACCATAGAGTCACTTATTCCTAAATCCAATAAGGAAGCACTTGAAGATGAGTTGAAAAATGATGCATTGAGTGTTATAATTACCTTAAAGGATAATGAGTTTAAATTAGCAAACAGTCCTTTATTAGAAAACGAAACTGAGGAAAAACGCATTTCGAAATTATTTGTAGTGAGAGGTGGGCTTAGCTATGTGGAAAGACTCATTCGGCAATCCGAAGGAACCGCCGCCAAATTACGAACCGGGAGATTCCAAGGCATTTTTGGATTGGATGTGTCGGGTGGACAAACCGCCATTGAAAGAATCCGTCAAAGATACCAAGCGGAAATAAATAACAATCCAAACAACATAATAAAGTTATCCGACAAGCACTCTAAACAGGGTGCTTTTTCTAATGGCAACAGATATTCCCGTGGCGTTGACCTCAACCCATCGACTGATGGTGTGGCTATTGCTGCCAGAGCCAACAATAACCTTGTGGCCAACATGAAAGGCATTGTCAAAAAGGCAAATGCCAAGTTTAATCCATTCCACCATGAGGAGCTGGAAAACCTGCGTATTGATAAGCGTGACAAGGAGAAAGACCTTAACCTTATTGAGTATCAGTTTGTTTCCCCGACCAGGGAAAGCAAGAAGTACAAAGTTATCCAGCCGTTTGTTATGAAAGGCAAGCAGGCTATGGCCAAGCAGGAAAAGCTAAGGTTTGAGTTCAATGAGGGCATGAACGAAGTGGATAAGCTGCTAGGCTGGCTAGAGGGATTCCATCGAAATGATTCTAAGTTCAAAGAGCGAAAGGAAGCCCTGAACGAAATACTGTTAAAGGGCGACCTAGAGGGAAATTAGTTAAGACTGGTAATAAAGCTATTGGCAAAATGAATGGTGTTGCTCCTGTGTACTTTGAAATTCAGAGCGATGGCAAAGATAATAGTAACTGTCATTTTACAAGGTGACAACAGTTTTAGGCGCACAAAAAAACGCTTGATTTATAGCAGCCCGAGCTTAGGTGCTGCCACTACTTCCAACGGTAGTGCGGTTTCCCGTTCTGTTAGCAATAATGTTGGAGCTGAACAGAATGTTCTCCCTACATCCGATAAATCAAGCGGTCTTTCTAACTCCACTATATCACATAAACAGGAGAAGGGCAATGAAAATCCTAATGCTTCTAACGAGGCAATTGAACCTAAAGAAAGTGAGTTAGAGCGAAAAATTAGAGAAAGAGTAGAAAACAGTCATGTTCCTAAACTTCTGAAGGCTATAGAAAAACGTTATGACAAGCGGGTAAGTAATTTTGTATATGGCGTTTTCTAAGATAAGTATGCATTACTAGATATGCTTAATGAAGTCAAGGACACTATTAAGTCGATTGCTGATGATTCCTATGACACTAATGGATATTTGCAAGACGATGTTCTATTTTTATAGAGGTGGCGTTAAATTATGGATATGATACTATTCGGGGACAAAATGATTACGGAGCAGGAAGCCTCCAAGTTAGTAGACAGGTTGTGCACGCGAGACAAAACTTTGAGCAAAGAAATGCAAATCAAAATCTGCAACCTGCTGCTAGGAATACCAATGGACAAAGTACTATAAGTAAAAAAAGCAACTAGAAGATTTAACCACTCATGGCAAATCAAAATAAAAATGGATTAGTGAACTTATCCCGAAATTAAAATCATCAAGATTGAAGCACTCTAAACAGGGTGCTTTTTCTAATGACAACAAATACTCCCGTGGATTGGCAAGAAAATTGGTAAGAAATACGGAATTGAGATGATTAATAAGCTGTATGCATTGCTTTTGACCAAGGAATTAAATGATGATATAATCAAGGCTATTCGAGATAAGAATTACTGTGACTATTTGCTGAAAAAATATAGCGTTGCGCTGGTTTAGAAATTTGGGGATAAAAAAGAATCCTGACGGTACAGATGCTTTCGTACGTTCTGCACCTACTAATAATGGTACGATTTCTCCATCAAAGCAGGATTCTTCTAACTTAACTATACCATATAAACAGGTGAAGGGCAATGAAAAGCGTGAAACCAACGCAATTGCATACTTCAGAGACAATAGGGCTAATAGTTTAAACGTAGATATATTCAGCCATAACTGGCTGTAAATCATTATTTAGCAGGCTTTGATATACATCATCGACAGTGCGGGTGTCAGAGATTTCAAATTGTGCATCTCCTTTGTCCTTTGCTTCAGCGCAATGCTCACCAATGGCCGTGCTGACACCGGCAGATATTTTGGTAGCAGCGATTTTTACCAGATTGTCCCGGACTCTGGCACATTCTCTGGTAGAAACCGTTATGCTGGCAAAGGGCATAAAGAGCCGATAGGCACAAACCACCTGCAGAAGCTGGGCTTCATGCACATCCATTGGATTGATTTTGTCGTTGTTGATAATAGGCCGCAAACGAGGGCAGGAAAAAGCAATTTCCGCCTGGGGATATTTTTTTTGCAAATAATAGGCATGCATACCAGTAGCTAAGGCATCCTTGCGGAAATCATCTAGTCCCAGCAGAGCGGCAAAGCCTACACCTCTCATGCCACCCTTTAGCGCTCGTTCCTGAGCATAAAAGCGGTATGGGAAGATGCGCTTGTGACCTGCCAAATGGAGAGTTTCATATTTGTCGGCATGATAGGTTTCCTGAAAAACTGTTACATAATCAGCGCCGCATTGGTGAAGATAGGCATAATCCTCACTGTTCATAGGATAAACCTCCAAGCCAATAATTCGGAAATATTTCCTGGCTATCTTGCAGGCTTCTCCAATGTATTCCACTGTGGATTTTTGACGGCTTTCCCCAGTGAGAATCAGGATTTCCTGAAGTCCGCTTTGGGCAATGGCTGCCATTTCCTTGTCAATTTCCTCATAGGTAAGCTGGGCTCGACGAATGTGGTTGTAACGGTTAAAGCCACAGTAGATGCAGAAGTTTTCACAGTAATTAGCAATATAGATAGGGGTAAAGAGACAAATTGAATTGCCAAAATGCTTTTCCTTTTCCACCTTGGCCTGCTGGGCAATTTCTTCCAAAAATGGCAGAGCGGCTGGGGAAAGGAGGGCACGGAAATCCTCTGGTGTCTTACGGCTGTGCTGTAGAGCCCGTCGTACATCCTGAGCTGTATAGCTATCGTAATCATAGCTTTCCATATCCGCCACAACTCTGTCCAGCAAATCGCTGTCCAGCACCTCCATATCCGGCATATATTCCATATGGTTGCTGCGGTTTTCTTTGGCTAAAAAGGCTTTGGCCTCCTGGCTGATAATACTTTCATTAAGATGTTCATCCTTGCTCATATTCACTTCTCCTTAGTCCCGTAAGTATCCTGTCAGAGGGGAGGAGGCACTACCCTTGTCCTGAATCCGTCCCAGCTTTGCCTTGCAGGCTAGGTGACCTGCCTCAATAGCCAGCCTGAAGGCCTCTGCCATAGCTGGAATATCGCCAGCAGTGGCAATGGCGGTGTTGGCCATAATGGCCGCGGCACCCATTTCCATAGCTTCACAAGCCTGAGATGGTCTGCCAATACCAGCATCTACAATAATTGGTAATTCAATTTCATCAATGAGAATCTGAATAAATTCCTTGGTGCACAGACCTTTGTTGGTGCCGATAGGAGCCCCTAAAGGCATAATGGCAGCTGCTCCTGCATTGGTCAAGTCTCGAGCTACATTCAAATCAGGATACATATAGGGGAGGACAGTAAAGCCTTCCTTGGCAAGAATTTCCGTAGCCTTAATGGTTTCCTGATTATCAGGCAGGAGATATTTGCTATCCCGCATGATTTCGATTTTTACCAAATCGCTGTGACAAAGCTCTCTGGACAAGCGGGCAATCCGCACCGCCTCGTCGGCATTTCTGGCCCCAGAGGTGTTAGGTAAAAGGGTGATATGCTCAGGAATATAATCAAGAATATTGGCCATGCCGCCATCGTTAACTCGACGGAGAGCCAAAGTAATAATATCTGCCTGGGCATTTTCTACGGCAGCCTTAATCAGATTGAGAGAATATTTGCCGGAACCTAAAATAAAACGAGATTTGAATTCATGCTTGCCTAATTTCCAAGTCATTTTTCTGCCTCTTTTCCTAAATGTTCAATAATTAATTCTGCTACCATATTTGCCTCATGTCCTGCGCAAATTGCTACTCTTGGGGCCATGAGGGGCTGAGCTTCATTGCTGCTGATATTGTCCCCGCAAAGGTAAAATTTGGACATGATAGCCTTGGTTTGAATCAAATTGCTTTTGCCATAGCCTGCCATGCCATTGCCGGAAACAAGCCATTTATCTGGCAGCTGCTCCAAAACCGTATTTACCAGCATAGCCTTGTTCGCTGGTACATCAAAGGCTTCGCAAATAATGTCAGCATCTGAAAATAGAGTAGCTACATTGCTGGCTGTGATTTTCAAACAATCTGTACTTACCCGAATATAGGGATTGATTTCCAGAATCTGCTTTTTTAGGGCCTCTGTTTTGTACTGGCCTAAGTGGTGGATAAAATAATGCTGTCTGTTAAGATTGGTTAAATCTACCCGGTCAAAATCCACCAGATGAAGCTGTCCTACACCTATGCGGGCTAGTCCAATAGCAATATTGGAGCCAAGGCCTCCTAGACCTGCAATGGCAATTTTGGCCGTCTGCAGTTTGTCCTGCAATGCCTTGCCATGACGCTGGCAGAGGGCAGCATAGATTTCCTCCTGTGATGGCACAGTATCAGCCTCCTCCTACAAAGGATACTATTTCCAGAGTATCCTCAGCTTTGATTTCCTGTTGTCCATAAGCACTTCTAGGTAAAATTTGTCCATTTAGCTCTACTGCTACTCGGTCTGTTTTATGATTTTGCGCCTGTAGGAACTGTTGAATAGTGGTTTTTTCTGCCAAATCCACTATTTGACCGTTGATTTTGGCTTGAATCATTATTTTCACCTCCAAACAAAAAAGAGTCCACAAAAAAGTACACCCGCGGTGGTGCACCCCTTCATGAACTCCTGTTCAATCACTTGGTCAACTCTATAAAAATATTGAGAAATAAATACTAATATGTACTTATTTCATATTTCATAATAAGTGTAATGTTTTTTGCATATATTGTCAAGAAAGAGATTTTTTCTAGTGGAATATTGACATGTATATCGCAATATTGTAATATATAAAATAAGAGGTGAATGTTATGATAGAAAATAAGGATTTAAAAGAGTTACAGGATA
>SAMEA3663094__coassemble_46_pt1 | contig 48123 bp, 44 predicted proteins | sample SAMEA3663094__metabat2_high_PE_013 | metagenome-assembled genome bin SAMEA3663094 (sample SAMEA3663094) | pig gut metagenome | biome: pig gut; feature: pig-associated habitat; material: faeces | place: France | collected 2012
TAGCCAGCTTGCCATGGGAACGATGAAATTTGATTATTTCCGAAATATCCACATCGCACACACCATCGCCATAGGTCATACAGAAAGTTTCATCTCCAATATACTTCTGGATTCTCTTGATGCGGCCTCCAGTCATGGTATTTTCCCCAGTATCTACCACAGTCACACGCCAAGGCTCGGAATGCTGCTCATGCAGAATAACCTTGTTGCCATCGGTCATATCAAAGGTTACATCACTGGTATTCAAGAAATAATTATTAAACCATTCCTTAATCATGTACTGCTTGTACCCAGCACAGATTACAAAATCATTAATACCATAAACTGAATACTCCTTCATAATATGCCAAAGAATTGGCATCCCCCCAACCTCAATCATAGGCTTTGGCTTGTATTGAGATTCCTCCGATATGCGGGTGCCGTAACCACCTGCCAAAATAACTGCTTTCATACCCTCTCCTCCATGGCTATTATATTTTATAAACCATTTGTGTTACACATTATATTATAATCCTACCTTATCATAAATATTTTTCAAATCCTTAAATTTAGGTATTTTAAGATTTTGATTACTTTGCGAATACGGCAAACCTACGGTTTGTTTTACCATCATCACTAAAATCCTCCTCCCTAATTTTTTTTAAGCCTACACGTTCAAATTCTTTGCAATAATCAACATACTTTACATCACTCTCCAAAGTCTGAGATTCAAAGAAAAATACGCCATTATTATTTAGCATTTTATAAATATCCCTTGCGTATTCCTCTGGTGTTGTGCCAATCCATATATGGATTGCAAAGGAAAAGATAATATCAAATTTTCTACGATTGACAGTTTTCCAATGATTATAATCATCACATACAAAATCCACATTATCTATTTTTAGTATATCTTTTGCTGCATGTGCAATCTCCACAAGCTTTTCATTGTATTCAACGCCCAAAACTGAATTTACTTCAGATGATATTTCCAGATCAATAAATCCATCATTTGCACCAATGTCCAAAACATCAACTTTCTTAGAAAGATACTGTTTTAAATCATATTTTTCTATCCGAATATCTGTAGGCCGTTCTCCTTCGAGCTTAATCCTAGGGAAACTCTGATAAAATTTACCTTCCCCAAAGGCTTGAGAATTTTTACAATATAAATCCAATAATTTATTTCTACAAGATAATTCGTCCTCTGTTAATATTCCATTGTAACAATCTCCACTCATACGAATTTCTGCATTCAAATTACCTTCACCAGTCAATTCAAGCATATAAAATTTATGTGCTTCTATACTCTTTGCTCCAAGCTTACCTAGCAATTCAAACACTTCTGGATGATATACCCTATTAACAGTTACCAAAAACGGAATGCTAAAATCTAAATCCTCGCTAACAACCCACACTTTTTTAGGTTTATTTTGGTTGCAAAATTTATCTTCTGAAACAACAAATCCCAAAATTCTCTCATCATTTCCATCATATGCTTTGATTAGCTCATATAATCTATCAGCTACTTGCCCTGTACCAAAAATATATACCTTATGGCAGTTATCCATCACTCTTGAAAATTCTTCACGTAAAATCATTAATATCCCCCTCATTTATATGAACATGATATATACAATTATCAAACACATAACATGGCTTCATATGAAACAACTCGTTACTTCTGTTATATATGTATATGTTTCCTATTACATCATCCCGGTTGCGTTTAAATATAATTTGCAGGTCAGCCTGCTTCATATGCTGCATATCATCAGTAACTAAAATATCAATTTCATCACCTGCTAATAGCTTCATGTATTTTGCTATTATAGAACTATGATCCACTGAAAAAATATTACAGGACGCAAAATCTGATGAAAAAAGAACAATATCTGACAACAGTAAAAATAATTTATAATTTCTATGCTGCATGAATTCATTAAGCCATCGATAATTTACCTCACCACCGTGAATCCTAACTGGCAAAAAATCCTTACCTAAATGAAAAGCTAAATTAGCTCTATGATGGCCATCCTTTAGATTAAAAACACCAGACTCACTAACTTCTACTGGACATGTCATTACATGATAATAGAGAGAATCATTATTCATTCTGCTTGAAAGCCCTTCGTATAAAATAATTCTGTCCCTTATAGTACTTTGTTTTTCTTTGCCACATAAATCGAAATTCTCCTGCAAATATTCCTTTGGAAGTTCCCTTCCTTCATATATATATCTATATAACTGATTATATGGTTCATACAATGAAATGTGCCTATTTTCCCAATTTCTATACTCCTTTAAAAAAAATTTTGAGGTAAATATAAGTTCCATGGGTGCATATACAATATTATTGTTTTCATCTGTATCTCTCGTAATCAGATTTTCGTATCGTGGAATATCAATAACAAAATCTATACCTTCTTCATAAATTTTATTCCATAATTCAACCATTTTATATGCTTGCATATTGTATTTGCTAGATACCGGTAAAAAAATTATATAATGAAACCCCATTCTAAAAAGCATATCTGCTACAATTTCATGTTGCATAGCATTTCGCATACATATATAAATACATACATCATCTTTATCATCTACAAGCTCTAATTCCTGGAGATTTATAATATTAGCACCTTTTTTGCTTCTGTCTACAAAAGCAGTTACTCTTACACCTGAATCCTTTAGTTTCCTAAATACCACCTCTGACCTGTGATTACAACCATATAAATAAATTCTTTTATTCATAAAATATTAACACTCACTCTCCATATCTTGAATTTCCCCTGATAAGTGTTGTGGTATACTGTCACCATCAAAATAATCTACTTCTCCGTAATATAAATCACCTTTAGCACTTAATGACTTTTCAAAACACTTCAATAATTTTTCCTTATCAAAAACAAGACACACGCCTTGATGCTGCTCTGCATATTGTGCCCACATTCTGGGTCTATAATATCCATAATAATAATCTGCCCTCAAATCAGTTTTATAATAAACATTTGGGTGATCCATGGCAAAAGAAATTGCTGATATATTCTTTTTTACTTTATTAGCAAATTCATTTTCAATACATAATATGTCATTTTTTGTATTCTTAGTTGTATTAAAACGCCACGCTTTACATTCTCGAGGATCATTCATAAATCGAAAACTATTACACCTAAGCACTAGTTTTCCACTACGTAATATTTCTAGTGCTTTTTCTAATTTCGTATAATGAGACAATATTGGGCATTTATTTTCATTTTCTAACTCTACATGTATATTCATCGCAATCACCTGACAAACCATTTATTCACTAAAACAAACTTTAATATCAATATATAAATCAGATAAAAGTCTCTATTATATCCCAAGTTAATTTAGTTCCTTTTTTTATATCATGTACAACCTTTTTTCCTAGAACCGCATTATAATATTTAGGTTTTAACCCCAATCCTGGTCTTATACTTCTCATATTTTTCTCAGTTATTCTATCCCCAGCCTTCATATCTTCTACAATATACAGGCTTCTTCTGAATACTACAGATTTCTTTTCCTGCTCTTGTATTTCATAGCTGACTTCGCCCAATGCCTCACAGACGGTATTACATTCTCTTACAAGCTGAGCCATTTCTGCTGGTTCCATGGAAAATGCTGCGTCCACCCCGCCATCTGCTCTGGATAAAGTAAAATGCTTTTCAATAACGGTTGCTCCTAATGCCACGCTGGCCACTGCAGCTCCTATACCAAGAGTGTGGTCAGATAAGCCCACATTGCATTTAAATAACTCCTTCATATGAGGAATGGTCAATAAATTAGTTCCCTCCGGTGTGGCAGGATAGCTGCTGGTACATTTCAGCAAGGTCAAATCCTGACAGCCATTTTCCTTGGCAGTGCGAACCAAATCGTCTAATTCGCTGAGACTTGCCATACCAGTTGATACAATCATAGGCTTGCCGGTCTGAGCTACACGCTTTATCAGTGGAACATCAATATTTTCAAAGGAAGCTATTTTATAAATAGGACAATCCAATTCCTCTAAGAAATCTACTGCCGTAAAATCAAATGGTGTGCTAAAGCAAACTATTCCTTTTTCCTTGCACCTGTCAAAAATAGCTTTATGCCATTCCCAAGGTGTATAGGCTTTCTGATACAAGCTATAAAGAGATTCCCCTTTCCACAAATTATTAGGATCACTTATAAAAAACTCTCCCTCACTTTTATCTATGGTTATAGTATCAGCTGTATACGTTTGCAGCTTCAAAGCATCTACGCCAGACTCCGCTGCTGCATCCACTATCTGCAAGGCTCTCTCTAATGAATGATTATGATTACCACTCATCTCCGCTATAATAAAGGGTTTATTTCTCTGCTGAAAATTCATTTTTACTCACCTGCAAATCTTCCTTAAAATGTTTTATATTCATGTCCCAACCAAAAGCAACATCTTTTATAATATTCAGCATATCCTGTCTGCGATGATATGTGCCTGTTCGACACTGTCGTTTCGCATCATAATTACCATTCAATAATGTTTGAAAATTTGACTTAAATAAATCAATAATTTCTTTTTGTAAAATCTGATATGTACTCAGAAAAGTCTCTTGAGATTCATCAAAGAATAATTCTTTTTGAAAGATTATATCTCCAGTATCTAATCCCCTAGCAATTCTATGAATAGTCACACCCTTTGGCGTATCATCTATAAAACTCCAAAAGTTGGGATCTGCACCTCTATTCCACGGTAGCATGGATATATGTAGGTTTATACACTGGCCTTTCATATAATCAATAACATCCTGAGTAATAATATGCTTATAGTTATAGCTTACTATTAATTGGGGTTTATAATTGTTCAAAATATCAGTTGTAATCTTATCACTATATAACAAACATTCTGCACTAGTCGAAATCCATTCATACAATGGCAATGTATTACGATTATTGGTAAGGAGCACTACCCCCCCCGAAATTGTGTTCTTTATTTTATGGTGTGATAATGCTGTCTTTTCATAGACAAAATAATTATCATCCTCTTTTTCTGCGTAATTTAATGACAAAAATATTTTTTGCGAAGCTATATTGTCCTTCTTTACAATTCCCCTAAGCGATATACTAGGCTGGTGTTCATATAAATAATTTTCACAAAGTTGTAATATAATCTTTCCATATCCTAAGCCTCGTTTATCAGGAGCAATACTGTAGTTCACAGTACCCACACCGTTTTCAATATCAATTCGGACTTGACCTACTGGATAATATTTATCTTCCAGAATAAAAAGCAACCTATGAGTATCTAATATTTTTTCAAACCACTGGCAATGTTTTTCCCAGTTTACTATCTCTGTGTGCAGAGAATTTTTTCTAGTAAAAGAGTCGTTCCGCCACTCAAATAAAATTTTTCTATCATCAAAATTTACCGGTCGCAAATTCAAACCATCTGACAAAACATCACCACATTTCAATTATGTTTATCTAACTTTTTATGCAAAGCCTCTAAAATCGTATCTACACTAACATCCTCATTAATGCCTAAATACTCTATAATTCCCGTCTGGCTGCAATCTCTACAACCTTGTATCTGATTTTCTGCTACTGCAGTTACTAATGCTGGCAATTCCATATATAGTCTTTCCCATGTAGTAGATCCACCTGCGCCCAGCATCAAATCTGCCTTGTTCATAAATTCGGCCATATTGCTGACTTGGCAATAATAATGCAAAAAATGATATTTACTACATATCTTCTCTATTTTTTCTCTGCAAGAATTTGATACACCTGTAATAACATCTGCCGTAAAACTATAGCCTTCATTGTGTAGCTGGACTAATGCTTTGATAGCCTTCTCTGTTTCATTGGTCAAATCACTGCCACCGTAGAACACTAGAATGTTTTTGATATTTCCATCACGCTTGCGGAGATGTTTCTTTGCTTCATAAAACTCTTCTCGAAGCAGTGCATGTTCTGGTCCCAAAAGCATTTTACAGTGTTCTGGAACCAGTCCAACATAGCGAACATCCTTATTCAAATAAAAATTCTGGTCTAGCAAAATATCACAATCATGCCTGCGATTGGCCAAATCATCAATAACAATGATTTCCTTACAATATGGACGTAACATTCGCTCCCACTGCTCATCCAAAGCATAACTATCAACAATTAGTCTATCAGCAACATCACAGTCATGTTCTTGCAAATAATGCTGTAATATCTCTATGGTTTGCTGTGCATCTACTTCCATAGGCACAGTCAACCACAAGCCATAGTCATCTAACTTATAATCTTCATCTGCTGGTGGCAATACCAAAACAGCAAAACTTTGCTTTCGTACTACATCTATTAAATTACCTAATAGCTTTCGCATAATAAAAATTACTTTGGCATTTTGCTCTTTACGCAATCTTTGTGCTAAGGTCAGACAGCGCATAACATGACCACTGCCTATCAATCTAGAAGCATCTGCTCGAAAAACAATTACACCCATATTTTTTTATCCCTGCAACACATCTTTCAAAGCTTGTATAATCTGATCTTGCTGCTCATCTGTCAAATCATAGTATAAAGGCAAGGTAATGGCTTCCTCATAATATGTTTCACTAACAGGAAAATCACCCTTTTTAAAGCCCAAATTTCGATAATATGGCTGAGTGTGAACAGGAATATAATGCAAGTTCAGAGCAATACCTCTATCCTTCATACGAGCAAAAATTTCTTTTTTGCTTAACACCACCTTGGTAAAATCAACTCTAATTATATAGATATGCCAGGAAGGATTTGTATCTTCACTTTGATACGGTGTCCTAAGAGGCAAGTCTTTCAGTTTCTCATTGTAACGCCTGACCAAATACCTGCGCCTAGCCACAAACTCATCTAATGAATCCATTTGACTGCATCCCAAGGCTGCCTGCATATCCGTCATGCGATAATTAAAGCCCAATTCTATCTGCTGATAATACCAAGGCCCATCTGCTTCCTGAGTCATTAAATCACCGTCTCTGGTAATGCCATGGCTGCGATAAAGCTTTAGCTTTTCATATAGTTCTTTATTATTGGTTAGGACAATTCCCCCCTCACCAGTAGTAACTATTTTTACTGGGTGAAAGCTGAAAACAGTCATATCAGAATAACGACAGGATCCAACCTTAGTGTTCTTATAATCTGCTCCAGTGGCATGGGATGCATCCTCGATTATTTTAAAGCCATATTCATCAGCTAATGCCTTGATGGCCTCCATATCACAGGACTGCCCCGCTAAATGGACAGGAATAACAACCTTGGGTTTTTGTAGTGCTGTTTCCAGCTTATGCTGAAGCTCTGCCACACTTATATTGTAGGTTTTATCATCTATATCTACAAAATCCACATCAGCTCCGCAATACCGGCCACAGTTTGCAGAAGCCGTAAAAGTAATCGGACTAGTCCACAAAACATCCCCCTCCCCTAGACCGGCAGCCTTACAAGCAATATGCAAGGCTGAGGTGGCATTGGTCACTGCCACAGCATATTTTGCCCCACAGTAATTGGCAACCTTTTTCTCAAAGGATTCTATAACTGGCCCCTGAGTAAGGTAATTAGAACGTAGTACCTTTTCTACTGCTTGAATATCTTTTTCCGTAATATGCTGATGTCCATAGTAAATCATAACATATACCTTTCCTACTTATCCCAACACAATTTTTAATGGCGTACCTTCCATATAGCTTGCTGGATTTCCGCTTTTGAGTGCTTTTTTATAAACCTTCATGGCATCTTCAAATACATTTAAGGTATAATCCAAATCCTCTTTAGTATGTGAATAACAAGGGAAAATATGCCAACCTAACAACACGCCTCGTTTTACACACTCCTGCATAAAAATAGAATTATACAACCAATCTTTTTTGCCATTATAATCTGTGTAAAATAAACTCATGCGAACCGGATACCCATGCAAATCAATAGGCACATCCACATCTTTGGCAAGCTGTCTAAAATTGTCCTGCAAATATCTTCCTTTTTCCCACAAGGCTCTATTTACTTCACCTGAAGCAAGCTCCTTCATAACAGCAATACCAGCAGCTAAAGAAATACAATCCCCACCAAATGTAGTGGATATAAATATTTTTTTATCAACAGCATCCATTATCTCTCGCTTGCCAGCAACAATAGATAATGGCATTCCATTGGCTGCTGCTTTTCCAAAGGTAGATAAATCTGGTGTAACACCAAAGTATGCCTGCGCTCCGCCTATATCAAATCTAAATCCATTAACAACCTCATCGAATATAAGTAATGCTCCATTGGCATGACATATTTCCTTGAGCTTCTCCAAAAAATTATCCTGTGGTTCTTCTGTTTCAACAGCCTCGGTTATAACAGCCGCTACAGAATTTGGGTATTGTTCAAAATACTCTTCCACTTTATTCAAATCATTATAGTCAAATTTGTGAACATATTGGCGAACATCATCCAATATACCACCCTGTCTTACACTCTCTGCTGCTGTAGTCCACTCATGCCAACCATGATATTCACCTCGTATTATATGCTTGCGTCCAGTATATGCACGAGCTATTCTAATAGCTGCTTCGGTTGCAGAAGAACCAGTTTTCAAAAATCTCACTTTTTCAGCACTTGGAATATACTTAACACACAGTTTTGCATATTCCACCTCCTCAGGAGCTACCAATGAATATCCCATGCCACGATGTAATTGCTTGATTACAGCATTATCAACAGCCTCATACTGATACCCTAAAAGAATAGGGCCTAATCCCATATCATAGTCAATATATTCATTACCATCAGGATCCCATACATGAGAACCTTTGCCATGATCAATATATATCGGAGAAACCCCTTTTATATGTGTCTCTGGACCTTTGCTATATAATTGGCATCCTGATAATATTAAATTCTGTGCCTCATTCCATAATTCGTTTGATTTATTAAGGCTTCTTTTTTTTATTTCTAACATCTTTAATCACCACTAAAATAAGTCATAATCTATATCTTCTTAAGAAGAATTTCTGCTACTTCATCCAAATCATCTTCTTTAAAATCAGTTATATTTGGCTGAATACACCTTTGACAAACTGGATGTTTATGCCTATTTCCCTGCAACTGCATCCTTAAGAATTCTTCCCGTCTTTTTCCATTCCACATATCAATTAGGGATTCATTTTTAATATTGCCTAATACTATTGGATATGGTGGATCACAACATGTGACTACATCGCCGTTTGGCAGGACATACAATGTATAAAAAACACTCGGACATACTTTTCGTTCTATCGTTCCTTTGCCATACAATCCAATATTATCATTACACATTTCTGAGTAATCAATTCCAGGATATGATGGAACTACACTATCTATAAATAAAGTATCACATATACCATCAAAAATTTCCTTAAATCTCTTTTCCTCACCATCATCTAAAGCTATATCAACAGTTTTTATATGAACTGCGCAATTCTTATTGCTCTTCTTTATGTAATTATAAAAGTAAGACAATTCATCTACTATGTTGGCAAATTTTACTTTAGCCTGACAAATATCTAAATATTTTTGATCTGTAATACCTTGTATAGACACACATAATCTAGTAAGACCTGCATCTATCAACTGTCGTGATAATTCATGTGTCAATACTGAAGCGTTGGTAACTATTTCATATGCATCCGCTACATCATTTGCATTCAAGTATGCTATCATTTTGGGAAGATTTTTATTCAGCAATGGCTCACCCATACTGCTAAATAAAACCTTCTTTATTCTATTAGGAAATTGTTTTAGACTATCTGCTACCTCGATAAAGGTAGACCAATCTAAAAATTTATCCTGCAATTCAATGCCACTATTTAGGGATGCTTGTATACAATACTTACATTTGAAATTACATATATCTCCTGTAAAAAAACCAAATACAAACGGAGTATTTACAGGAATTACATCTGCTAACCGTGTTCTCTTTTGTTCACTTCTACCATTATATTGTGCCATCTATAAACATTCCTTCCATAAACTTGGCGTTATAATTTTCCTAGGCATATCCTTGAAACTACTTGCCAGCTCCTGTCTGCATTTCATAAAATCACCATTTAGATCATTTACCATAGCTAGGTTATTCAGTAACTGTTCCTTGGTATCTACACCAAATACAACATAATCTATATTGCTATGTGTATAGCTAAAGTAAAACGCAGCCTGCTGCGGTGATATATGATATTTTTCTATTATAGCTCTAAACAGTTTTATGCTGTCTGCTGCTTCCGGCAATGGTATATTTTTCTCATCGCTCAATAACAGTCCTTGCAAAAAAGCACTTCTGGCAAATACAGTTTTGCCATTTTCTTTCGTCAAATGAAAAAATTCCGTATGATCCAATCTTTGATCAAACGCATTATATGGTATTTGGATATAGTCAATTTCTTTTAGCTTAGCCGCATAAATAGCATCCTCTGGCTCATATATAGACACACCTATATGATTAACCATCCCCGACTCTTTTACCTCTGTCATTTGCTGCATAATAGCATCATTGTACATATCTACTGCATTGTGTAGCAAATACCCATCTACACAGTCCATTTTTAGTTTTTGCAAAGAACTATGCACCAGCTTTTTGATATTATTCATATCTGCTGGATCCCTTATATAAAGCTTTGTTATCACCTTAACAGGATAATTACCTATCCCAAATTTTCCTAAAAGTTTCTCAGCTTCACCATATACAGACGCTGTATCTATATACTCTATACCACTATCTATTGCAGCTTGGATTATACCAAAAGCTTCCTCATGGGTTGGCTGGCGGCCTATTTGATTGTTAATACCATATTTCTGTCCCAGCTGAACTGTTCCCAGACACAATTCTGCCATTTGTTTACATCTTCCTTCACTCATTAGATATGGACATATTCTCTATCTGTTCCTCCTTAGAAACAAACGGATACATATCCTCCAAAGCTGCTGAAATCATTTTGCCGTTTTCGCCCATACGGCTTTTAATTATTGGTACGATTTCTGTGTCCTTGCTAGAAAAAATTTCGATAATAGCAGGCTCATTATCTGCCAAAGCCTTCTGAACCTTTTCCTCAGTTTCAACTACGGTCCTTATGGAATAATATGGAATATTATAAGCCTTGGCAATTAATTCTAGATTTGGGAATTCCACGCCACTGGTTTCATCACAGCCCGCTAAATTGCCATGAAAATGCCTATTTTGCATATTTCTAATCTGGGCATAACCACTATTATTATCCACAAAAAGCTTTATTGGCAATGAATATGTCCTCAACAAAGCCAACTCCTGTATATTGTGCTGCAGGCTTCCATCACCTTCTCCTACTAGTACACGACGCTTACCTGCCGCAGCTGCTACACCTATAACCTGTGGCAAGGTAGCTCCCATGCTACCCAGACCTATTGGACAAATTTGATCCTGATTATCATGGATTGAATAAACATTATATGGATAATCATAGGCTGATGAAGATATAAAGAAAATATCATCATCTGCAGCATATTTATTAATGGCATTAGTTACCAAATAGCCATCTGTTCTCTCCGCGTCATGCTCCAAGCTATTGATATCAAACCTGTATTTATCACGTACTCTATCACAATATACATGCCATTTTTCGCTGCCAACAGTCCCCTGCTGCTTTACATACAAATTATACAAGCTGCGTATAAATGCACCTGCATCAGAAACCACAGCCTGCTCTACTGGCATTCTCAGCTTTTCTATTTCTGGTTGATGAATATTGACTATGATTTTTTTTGCCTTAGGTGCGAATCCTGGCTCATTATAGGCAGTCATATAGTACCTTAAACCGCTCCCCAGTACCAATAACAGATCTGAATTTTGCAATATATAATTGCCTGCTCTGCTGTCCACTACACCAACACTGCCATAATAATAGCGCGCATTCTCCTTACTAAACAGTCTTTTTACTCTTTGAGAGGAAACTGTAGGTATCTGCATAGCATTAACCAATTTAATCAAATCATTCTTAGCATCTGCCAATACCACACCAGAACCTACCAGTAGGCAAGGTCTTTCTGCTGATTTCAACAGTTCATAAACCTGCTGTATCTCAACCTCAGAAGCGAAAGGCTCTTGATCCTTGGCAATATAGCTCTCCAATGTATCTGGATTTATATCCTGAGCCTGAACATCCAAAGGAATATCTAACAGCACAGGTCCTTTACGCCCTGTATTAGCTAAATGCCACGCCTTTTCCAATTCGTACTTTATGGTGTTTTCATCCAGAATAGTTTTAGCATATTTTGTAATACCTTTCGCCATGGACACTATATCTATTTCCTGTCCGCCTGTCTGACGTACACCCTTTATTTTAGTTATATCAGCTCTTTTAACCTGACCGGTTATAACGATCATAGGGATAGAATCAATATATGCAGATGCCACACCTGTAATTGTATTTGTAGCACCTGGTCCAGTAGTAGCTAATACCAAGGCAGGCTTATTGGCAAACTGCCCATAGCCATCAGCTGCAAATGCAGAAGCCTGTTCATGTAGGTTGTAGTATTTATTTATATCTGACTTGGCAATGGAGTCCAGCAAATGCATAATTCCGCCACCTGCCAACAAAAATGCATCTTTTATACCTTTTTCGTGCAAAAAATCCACAACATAATCTGATAATTTCATAATTCAGCCTAACCTCTTATCTCAATTTTTTAGAATAAAGCCACTAATTTTTTTAAATCCTCAACAGACAACCATTCTGTGTTTTTACCAGAATCATATTCAAAGCCATCTGGTACTGGTTTGCCTGTAATCACTCTTTTGCTATTCTTATTCCACCAATAGTCATGAGGATAGATAATATAATGCTTATCATATTCGTAGGTATGCTTGGCATCGGTTTTGGTTATCATGCACTCATCCAGCTTTTCGCCATCACGAATGCCGACTTCTTTCAACTTGATATTATCTCCACCCATAGCCTTGGCCAAATCCGTTATCTTGAAGGATGGTATTTTAGAGATATAGGTTTCGCCACCAATACTTTCCTCAAAAGCCTTAACCACCAACTGCACGCCTTCATCTAAACTAATCCAGAATCTAGTCATGCGAAAATCTGTAATTGGCAGCTCCTCTACACCCTTTGACAGCTGACTGCGGAAAAAGGGAATTACAGAACCACGACTGCCAGCTACATTGCCATAGCGCACTACAGCAAAGGAAGTCTCCCGTCCACGGGCATAAGCATTAGCCGCAATAAACAGCTTATCGGAGGCCATTTTGGTAGCACCATAGAGGTTCACTGGGTTTACTGCCTTGTCTGTGGACAAAGCTACCACCTTTTTAACTCCGCAATCAATGGCTGCGTCTATAACATTCTGAGCACCATTAATATTGGTTTTCACCGCCTCACTGGGATTGTACTCACAGGCAGGCACCTGCTTCAGCGCTGCTGCATGGATGACATAATCAATCTCATGAAAAGCCCTATGAAGACGCTGGGCATCCCGCACATCCCCAATGTAAAAGCGCAACTTATCTGCGTAATCCTTTAATCGCTCTGCCATCTGCCACTGCTTAAACTCATCCCGAGAATAGATAACTATCTTTCTCACATCGTAGTTATCAAGGAGATATTTGGTCATTTTGTTGCCAAAAGAACCAGTACCACCGGTGATTAATATTGCTTTATTGTTAAACATTGTAAAAACTCCCATTATTATATTGTCGTAATTGAATAAATATATTATTTTATCTCTTGATTAAAAACCAAGCCATTTCCATTTTCAATGTATTATATGTGTTATCATCAACACTTATCCCTATATTAATCATAGCATTATTAACTCTCTCAACAATACCATTATCATTTAGTATCCTAAAAACTTTATATTTAAAATTATTTTTTTCTAGCATATCTATAAAACGTTCTATATCTACATGATTGTAACTTTCTATATCGAAAAATGGTTTATTGTTGCTACCTGTTGATAAAAATTCATATATTTCTTTTGCTGATGAAAAATTTTTTATAGGTATCATTAAATAACCATTAGGTACTAAATGCTCATATAGCATAATTACAGTGTCCCATAAATTACTATTTATAATTTCGTTTATATGCCGACTCATAGCAATAATATTATATTGGCTGTCATCCTCACTAAGCGCATCTATTACATCTTTATTTACAACCACATTGGAAAAATATGCCTCTGCATCCTTTTGATATTTGGCATTAGTCACTATTGCATTTGCATTACCTAGACTTTTGTTATCCCTTATGTACCTGTTCCTAAAATCTAGAAAATTATACCCAAATAGTGGGTCAATCCACAAAATTTTGTCATCATCTTGTATATCACAACAATCAAAAACAACATTTGAACAAGATATTATACCTCTTGATTGCCATGCATCTACTCCCCACTTACTATAAAATACCTTACGCATATTAATAAATCCATTAGTGTTCATCGTATCATTAATATCTCCCAATGTAACACTGCCAAAATGATGCATAAAAGTATCTTTAGCTAAAATTTGTTTCCACCCAGATCTTCTATATACAGTTGATACATCATCATCTATAAACTGTGCCTGAATATAACTTGGATCATGTATATCAACCTCGAATAATTCCCTTCTCATTACGGATACAAACGGCATAACAGAAGAGCGTTCTTCCCACAGTCTGGAATTACTTTTATTATAGCTTTGAGCAAATTCTTCCATTTGTGGCAATGCTTCAAAAGTATTATCGTAGTCAACATGTATTCCCTGAGAACAAGATATAGCATAATCTTGACACGTTGGCACTGCACAAATAATGTTGTCATCAGATTCTATACATGTCAGTAAATTTTCCAACCAATTTGGAGTAGCAACTACATCATTGGAGAAAAAAACTACATACTTACCCTCAAATAATTCCGCCATTTCCGATGTTCCTAATGCATTATATTTATAATTAATTTTCTTTTCATTGGGCAAAGATTCAAAGTACTGCTGCGTTCCATCAGTTGAACCATTATTCTTGGTTATTAACTCCACTTCTCCTTTGGAAAAATCTGTATACTTATATATGCTTTCAATAGCCGCCTTAGTATATTCCAACTTATTATATGCTGTAACAACTATAGAAACTTTATATTTAAATTCCTTTTTTTTATTTTCCCTAACCATATCGTGCATTTTAATAGCACGTTCCAATATTTCACTTTGATTTTTCTTAACATTATCTTTATTATTAAGAATATCATACTGCTTATGCACTATATTCTTTAAATTCCACGCCATATTCATTATTTCCATATTGAATATGCGATATCTATTTTTTTTATCGCTATCAAATTGCTCTATGGAATAGCGGATATTCTTGCAGCATACTATAGCTAAAGGTAATAAATGTCCTTTGTCCCGCGCTAACATAGATTGAACCATATCCACAAGCACACTTAAATCATTCAACAGCTCCTGAACATCTTCTGCTTTATCTTCCTGACAAAGTTTTTTCCCATATTCCACTGCTTCATATATTGTCTGTACATGATTATACAGCTTTTCAACATCAATATCGCTCATATCGCTACCTCATTCTGAAAATATCTTTAAATTTTAATTTTTCACAGCAAAACAAGCCTATGAGCTATGCTCGTAGGCTAACTAATCCATATAATTTTACGGATAATCCCACCATAAAAATAGGCATGGGACAACACCATCCTACCATTGCATTTATCATACTATATCCTGTTGCTAGCAGGAACTGCGAAAATCTATACTAACTTCGCTACATAATATATCGTATCATTTTCAGATAATATTAATCTAACTATGAAAAAAGTGATACCGATTGCGATGTTAGTATCATGTCAATCGATATCACTTTTGTATTCTTATAATTGCGCATACGCAAAAATCTATACGCATTACATAAAATCGCAATCCGTATGATATTTTTCTCATCAGAATACTCTTTCCACGCAGTAGGTGTCCAAATGATATTATTCATTGGGCACCTCTAACAATGTATGCTGTTCTCCCAAGCCTCTTTCGTATTCTGCAAAGCTGCGATCCAATTTAGCTAAATATGCTGCGTTATTGGCTGCCTTGCTATCTATGGTAAAAAGCTCTGTAGGAATAGCCTTATTACGAACTATAGTACGAAGCAACATAGAAACTACCACCGGGGTTGAGAGTCCAATATCTGCCAATATGCAATCTGATTCTGTCTTTAATTCACTGTCAATAGATATGCTGATATATTCATTAGTAGACATAAAAATCCCTCCCATATTAACTCTACCACAATCAGTATTACATTCTGTATTAATAGTCTACACGCAATTCTTCAAAAATGCAACTTCCATATCAATCCACCTCAAAAGGCTGGTCTGATTCCTCAGTCCAGCCTTTTTGTTGCACTTGTAGTTTTAAACATGGGCTATTTTTTCTAACGGATCTCTTACCAACATGCCTTCATGTATAACATCAGGAGCAATATCTATACATTCTGCGGGATTTCTATCTCCTCGTAAATCCCATGCCACAGTACCACACAATACTGTAATTTTATTTCTAAATATTTCTATATCCTTCAAGGCAGCAAAAACACTGTCATCCCCAGCACTTTTTATCAATTTTTCGGCATCGTAATAGTGTACTGTGCCATCATTGAAATATGCATAGAAAGAATATGGTTTTTCTCCCAAAACTACTTGTAGAATCTCATCGCATAATTTTAAAGGTTGCATAATAATTGTCTCCCCGGCAAATAGCTGCTAATAACAGTGGCTTCCTGTAATCGATTTGAAAATCTATCTCTTTATTCATTTATACGCCAATTCCTTATACGCCTGATGATTTTTCTTAATCAATTCCTGGGATATTTGCTTGATGCGATATGCAATATTAGCATCATCTTTGCTAGTCAAAATCTTTTTAGGCTTTGAATTTACATCTATTTTTTTCATAGCAATTTCCTCCCACAATAAATTGATTTACATATCAACCTTGCGTTTGAATGTTATACATGCCCAGCCTTTGTTTTCCATCCGTTCTACTACTCCGTAGCCGTGCTTTTCGGCGGCTGCTAATACATCCTCTATTCTGTCTTCAATAATGCCGCTGGTTAGCAGGGTGCCGCCCTGTTCCAAATGTTCATCCAGCTGATCAAAGAGACGGATAATTATATCTGCAATGATATTGGCGATAACCAATTCTGCCTTGCCATGCACATTTTGCATCAAATCGCTCTGGGCTACAGAGATTATATCCTGTACATTATTCTGCTCCAGATTTTCCTCCACGATTTTCAACACAGAATCATCATAATCCACAGCCTGAATATTTGTTGCCCCCAGCTTAGCAGAGATAATGGAGAGAATACCAGAACCGGTGCCCACATCAAAGACAGTCATGCCCGGCTTTACCAGCCTCTCCAGCTGACGGATGCACATGGAAGTGGTGGCATGGGTGCCTGTACCAAAGGCTGCTCCTGGATCCAGCTCTATGACAACCTCATCACCCTGTGGTGCATATTCCTCCCAGGTAGGCTTGATAACCACTCTTTCTCCTGGCTTTTCTGTATGGAAATACTGCTTCCAGGTGTCTGACCAATCCTCGTCCTGCAGCTCTGCTGTAGTCAGCACAGCAGGAGCCGTATTGACACCACGGCTTTCCAAGGCCTTAATCTCCTGCTGCAAGGTCTGGATTCTTCCCTCCAGCTCCCCATTAACTGGCAGATAAGCCTTTTCCACAACTACCTCAGTTTCCTTGGCAATAGGAATATCTGTATAGTCCCATTTGCCAGAGGTTATATAGTCATTTACCAGCTCTGGATCCTCAATAACCACGCCAGAAGCACCTAAATCCCGAAAAATCTCAGCTATCAGCTCCACCGCCTCATGGCTGGTCTGAATGCTTATTTCACACCACTTCATCCAAAATCCTCCTCTATATGAACAAAATAAAAGACAGACGTTACCCTTATATTGTAACATCTGCCCTGTATTTCGTAAACTTCAGAATTTAATCCTTAAACAGCTTTTTAATTTTATTCAAAAAGCTATCCTGCTCTGGATTTACCTTGTTTCCGCTTAGCTCGCCAAATTCCTTCAGCAGTTCCTTCTGTCTATCTGACAGCTTCTGGGGTGTGAGCACCTTGATTCTTACGTGCTGGTCGCCGTTGCCATTTCTTCTCAGCATAGGAATACCCTTGCCCCGGAGACGCATTACAGTACCGGACTGAGTACCTGGCGCAATCTTCATCTCCACCTTGCCATGAATGGTTGGCACCTCAATGGTATCACCCAATGCTGCCTGTACAAAGGTTATAGGCACCTGGCACATTACATCATAGCCCTCACGGGTAAATAGCTCATGTGGCTTGATATATACATAAACATACAAATCACCGCTAGGGCCGCCACGCCGGCCTGCCTGACCGCCACCAGCAACTCTGATGCGCTGTCCCTCATCAATACCAGCTGGAATCTTTACCTTGATATTCTTGGTAACCTTCTTCTGGCCACGACCACCACATTCCTTACATGGAGTCTTGATAATCTTGCCTGTACCACTGCAACGCTCGCAGACATGGGAATTTACCATACGGCCAAATGGGGTATTGGCATAGGACTGAACCTGACCACTGCCATGACACTGAGGACATTCCTCTGGGCTGGTTCCCTTGGCTGCACCAGTACCGCCACAGGCAGTACAATTCTCAGTACGAGGAACCTTTAGCTCTCTCTCCACACCGAAGGCTGCTTCCTCAAAGGTCAGCTCCACATCAATGCGCAGATCTGCACCCTGCTCTGGGCCATTACGACGAGCCTGACTACGGCCACCACCAAAGAAGGTGTCAAAAATATCGCCAAAATCGCCAAAGCCGCCGCTAAAGCCACCGCCGCCGAAACCGCCGAAGCCACCAAAGCCGCCGCCAGCACCACCGGCACCGCCACCATGAGCAAAAGCATCATGACCGAACTGGTCATACTGAGCCTTTTTCTGAGGATCCTTCAGCACATCATAGGCCTCATTGATTTCCTTCATATGCTTCTCAGCATCTTCCTTGTTGTTCAGATTGCGGTCCGGGTGATATTTAATCGCCATTTTACGATAGGCTTTCTTTATTTCATCATCAGAGGCTCCCTTTTTGATACCCAGGACCTCATAATAATCCCGCTTTTCGCTCATTTATCTCACCTTTACCTATTAACACAAATATGAGCTGCCACCTCTAGGCAGTGAACATTGACACATACACCAGGGCGGCAGCCCATACTCAAAATTTCATCTAATTATAACCCCTACATTATTCAAAGAAAATGCTTTTGCATTTTCTCACAACGGGGTTTCGACGAGGGTAGAGATACTTGCCACACCCTGTAAAGGGCACAACCTCCCGTCACCTATAAAAATAGGGGACATCGGACACCTCGTCATTTGCTCTCAGTAAACTCAGCATCGATTACATCGTCATCCTGCTTGCCGCTGGACTGCTGCTGGCCTGCCTGACCACCCTGCTGACCGCCGGCTGCCTGCTGAGCCTGCTGTGCCTGCTGATAAGCAGCTGCGCTGATAGCATGCAGTGGCTCCTGCAGCTCCTCAGTAGCCTTCTTGATAGCCTCAGTATCGGTGCCCTTCAAAGCTTCCTTTACCTTCTCAATAGCAGCCTTGGCCTTGTCTACCTGGCCAGCCTCTGCCTTGTCGCCCATTTCCTTAATGAGCTTCTCAGCCTGATATACCATGGAGTCAGCATTGTTGCGAATCTCAATGCTTTCCTTCTGGGCCTTATCCTCAGCTGCGTGAGCCTCAGCTTCCTTAACCATACGGTCAATATCATCCTTGCTCATGCCGCTGTCAGACTGAATGGTAATGTTCTGAGACTTGCCGGTACCCAGATCCTTGGCAGATACATGTACGATACCATTGGAGTCAATATCAAAGGTAACTTCAATCTGAGGAACTCCACGAGGAGCAGGTGGGATATCGGTCAGGCTGAAACGGCCCAAGGTCTTGTTGCCGGCAGCCATTTCGCGCTCGCCCTGCAGAACATGAATCTCAACAGCAGGCTGGTTATCAGCTGCCGTGGAGAATACCTGGCTCTTGGAGGTAGGAATGGTGGTGTTACGCTCAATAATCTTGGTGCAAACACCGCCCAGAGTCTCAATACCCAGAGACAATGGAGTTACATCCAGCAGAACTACGTCCTTGGCGTTGGTCTCATCACCGGAGAGAATACCACCCTGGATAGCAGCACCAACAGATACACACTCATCAGGGTTAATACCACGATGAGGCTCCTTGCCCAAATACTTGCGAACAGCTTCCTGAACAGCAGGAATACGGGAAGAACCACCAACCATGAGAACCTTGGTAATATCGCTGCTGGAGATGCCTGCATCTTCCATAGCCTTACGGGTAGGAACCATAGTACGCTCAACCAGATCAGCAGTCAGCTCATCAAACTTTGCACGAGTCAAGGTCAGATCCAAATGCTTAGGGCCGCTGGCATCAGCAGTAATAAATGGCAGGTTAATATTGGTGGAAACCATGTTGGACAGCTCAATCTTAGCCTTCTCAGCAGCCTCGATAACACGCTGAGCACTCATCTTGTCCGCAGACAAATCAATGCCGTTCTCCTTCTTGAACTCCTCTACAATCCAGTTCATAACTGCCTGGTCGAAGTCATCGCCGCCCAGATGGGTATCACCATTGGTAGCACGAACCTCAAATACGCCATCCTCAATATCCATAATGGATACATCGAAGGTACCACCGCCCAGGTCAAATACCAGAACGGTCTGAGTCTCGTCCTTGTCAATACCATAAGCCAAAGCAGCAGCAGTAGGCTCGTTGATAATACGCAGTACATCCAAGCCGGCAATCTGTCCAGCATCCTTGGTTGCCTGACGCTGGCTATCATTAAAGTAAGCAGGAACAGTAATAACTGCCTTGTCTACCTTTTCACCCAGATAAGCCTCAGCATCAGCCTTCAGCTTCTGCAGAATCATGGCAGAAATCTCAGGTGGAGTGTAGCTCTTACCATCAACAGTTACAGTGTAGTTCTTCTCACCCATATGACGCTTGATAGAAGAAATGGTGCGGTCAGGGTTGGATACAGCCTGACGCTTTGCCAGCTGGCCTACCAGACGCTCACCAGTCTTGGTGAAGCCAACAACTGATGGAGTAATTCTGCTACCCTCTGGATTTGTAATAACTGTAGGCTCGCCGCCTTCCATAACAGATACTACAGAGTTAGTAGTACCCAAATCAATACCAATTACCTTAGACATAATCTATTTCCTCCTTATAAAATAAGAACCTTTACAAATTTATTTTAGCTATTTGCTACAACCTGAACCATGGCAGGACGGATAACCTTGCCCTTAACCATATAGCCCTTTTGCAGCTCCATAGCAATGGATTCATCCTCAAGGTCTGGATTTTCCACCCGCATTACTGCCTGATGGAAATTGGGATCAAATTTGGCATCAGTGGTGTCAATCTTCTCCAAGCCCTTGTTTTTCAATATTTCTGCCAGCTGGTTGTAAATCATCTCCACACCCTGCTGGAACTTGGCGCCATCAGCTGCTTCCGCAGCCATAGCTCTATCAAAATTATCAATCATTGGCAGCAGATCCTTGATAAAATCCTGTACTACCATATTGGACAATTCTTCCTTTTCCTGACGGGTACGACGGCGGAAATTCTCAAAATCTGCCTGCAAGCGCTTCATGCGCTCCACACCCTCAGACAGCTGCTTCTTTACAGCTTCCAATTCCTCGGCAGCCTCCTGGCCCTCTGCCTCCTCAGCAGCTTCCTGAGAAGCTTCCGCCTCTCCAGCCTGAGTTTCGGCGGTCTGTGGCTCCTCAGTAGTGTTCTCTGCTGTATCTACCTCAGCTTGCTCAGTAGTCTGCTGCTCTATATCTTCATTTTTCTTCATTTCTTCATTCTCCAAAGGCATTAACCTTCACCTCTTCATATTTTCTATCTTTCCTACCAATGCAACCTTTTGATTACCTCAGTGAGATTTTGATTCATATAATTCAGCAAGGACATGGTCTTGCCATATTCCATGCGGGTTGGCCCCAGCACTGCCATAGATCCCAGCAGCTCCCCATCCAGATGATAGGTGGCAGTAATAATGCTGCAATCCTTTATGCCGCTGTAATCATTTTCCTGACCAATGCTGACGGTAAGGCCATCCCCTAAATGTGCTTTGAGAATATCCTTCATCAGCTGATCCTTTTCCAGCATTATCAGCAAGTCCTTTACCTTGTCCACATTGTGGAACTCAGGCTGCTCCAGCATTTCCGTGGTGCCTCCCAGATAAAGCCTTTCCTTCTTCTGGGAATCCAGAGCCTTGTTAATAAGCTGCAGGGCGGATTCATAAAGACCACTATCGCCAATCTCTCCCTGAATCTGCTTTAGACTGCTCTTTTGGATTGCTCCTAGAGTATGTCCCGCCAGACATCCATTTATCACTGCTGCCATGCGCTGAAAATCTTCAAAGGCAGCCCCGGCTGGCATTTCCATAATCCTGTTTTCCACAAAGCCTGCATCTGTCATCAGCACTGCAATAACCCGATGGTCATCTAAGGGCAGAAACTGCATACAGCGAAAAGCCGCTTGGGAAATCTGAGGCGCCAGCACCAGAGAAACATTTCTGGTGAGCCGAGAGATTATTTTGGCCGTTTCCTGAAAAACCTGATCAACCTGCTGTACCTTGTTTTGGTACCATTTGTTGATAACAGCCTTTTCCTCCTCGCTCATGGGCTGGACAGGCAAAAGTGAGTCCACATAAAGCCGATAGCCCTTGGAGGAAGGAATCCTGCCAGAGGAGGTATGAATATGCTCCAAATATCCCAGCATTTCCAAATCCGCCATTTCGTTGCGGATGGTGGCTGAGCTAACCCCCAGGTCATATTTTCTGGCCAAGGTTCGAGAGCCTACAGGCTCAGCAGAGGATATATAGTCCTGAACTACAGCCTGCAAAATTCGCTTTTTGCGATCATCAAGCCCTTTCAACATTTTTCAGCCTCCTCTTGTTAGCACTCCAATCAGGTGAGTGCTAACTTCTGAAAATAATATACCTCTTATTTGTCAAAATGTCAATAAGTCAAAGTAAAATATTTTTTACAATAAAAATTCCCCGAAAACCTGATTGCCGTATTTCATGCCCAAAGTAGTCAAAGCAATGCCATTAGCTGTATGCTGCAGCAAGTCCTGCGCCACCAGCTTCTCGATAGTTCTGCCATAAACTGTAAACAAATCCACCCCAAATTTCTGCTGAAAGAGATTTTTGTCAATGCCTGCCGTAGTTCGCAAGCCCAGAAAGCAATACTCCTCCATATGAGCCTGTCTATCCACCTGCTCCTCTAAGTTAGCTGGCAACCTGCCTGCTTCCAGCACAGAGATATAATCATCTATACTTCTGGGATTTTCGTAGCGGGTTCCCTGCCAATAGCTATGAGCTCCAGAACCTAGCCCCAGATAGTCTACATCCTGCCAATAGGATAGATTGTGCTTGCTTTCATATCCAGGCAGAGCATAATTGGAGATTTCATACCGCTGATACCCAGCCTCTGGTAATTTTTCCACTATATAATCATGCATTGCCTCCACCAGTTCATCTGTTGGCAGCTGCAATTTCCCCATATCCGCCATTCGCTGAAAAGCTGTGCCCTCCTCCAGCTGCAGGCCATAAATGGATATATGCTGAACCGACAAGGTCAAAGCCCTTTCCACCGACTGGGTTAAAATCTCCCTATCCTGCTGTGGCAAGCCATAGATTAAATCCAAGCTGATATTATCAAAGCCTAAATTATGAGCCAATTCAATGGTATTTACTGCATCCTGAGCAGTATGAATACGGCCTATTTTTTGCAAGCAATGATCATCAAAGGACTGTACCCCTACACTAAGGCGATTTACTCCTGCCTGTTGCAGAAGCAATAGCTTTTCCCTGTCTACGGTGCCGGGATTCATTTCTACCGTAAATTCCTCCGCCTTTGCCACAGTCACATATTTTTGGACAATTTCCAATAGCTTTTTCAGTTGATGGGCGTTAAGGGCGGTGGGAGTGCCTCCCCCTATATATATGGTTCGAGGAGCAAATTTACTTTCTGTATCTCTGACATTATCTTTTGGGTACAGCCTTTGCCTTAATAAAGCAAATTCCTGCTCCAAGGCCTGCAAATACTTATCAATTTTTTTCTCCCGTCCAGCAAAGGAGGGAAAATCACAATAAAAGCATTTTTGCCGGCAAAAGGGAATATGTATATATATACCAAATTCCTTTTTCATAAATTATCCCGTCCTCGATTGGCCAGCATGATAATCACAGCCTCTAACTCCACCAAATCTGCCTGCCCGGTTTTCAGCCCATAATCCGCATCAGACAGTGCCAGCAAGGCTTTCTTTAAGAGTCCCGGCGGAAAGCTGGCCGCCTCCCGACCTGTTTTTTCGGCAATAAAAGGAGGCTGTCCCAATTTGCCAGCCAAGGCACGGCCTCGAACACCTTGAGCCTGCAAGGCCTGGGCCTGCCACCACAGGCGGATTTGCCTAGCCACCAAACCTACGGTCAAAGCAAAATACACACCATTATCCAGTTGTCGTTGAAATAATTGCAAAGCCTTAGCGGTTTGCCCTGCACCAATGGCATTCAGCATAGCAAAGCTGGAAATTTCTGGCACGTCGGAAAAAGCCTGCATCAAATGCTGGCGGGTAATCTGCCGCTGCTCTGGCCCTAGGAACAAAGCCAGCTTTTCCAGCTCCTTATTAAGAAAAGCCAAATCCACAGTCTGCATACTGCTTACAGCTCCTACCATGTATTCATAGGCCTGCCTATCCATATTTTTATTTAGCTCCTGCAGCTTTCCCTGTAACCAGTCCCCAATATTGCTGGCCCGAATAGGCTCCGACTCCATAACTATGCCAGCCTCAGCCAGAATCTTGTACAGCTTTTTCCGCTTGTCCGGCTTGCCATGATATTCAAAAATCACATAACTGAATTCAGGTATATTATGCAGCATAGCATGAAATTTTTCTTCTAATTTCTTACTGCTGCTTTCACCTTTATCCTTGAAAAGAGCCGCAGATTTAACCCATACTACATTTTTGTCTGTCAAAAATGGCACAGACTCCACCAAGGTCATAATCTCGCTAAGAGATGTGCCGTCTGCCACCTGCACATCCTCCATAGGACATTGCCATATCTTCAGCAGAGCCTCCCTGGCCTTATCTATATAATAGGCTTCCTCTCCTGCCAGCAGGTACAAATGACCAATTTTTCCCTGCCGCAGCCCTGCCATTAGCTCACCATAGTTCATATTTTTTCACCTGCCTACTTCTCTCCGTTTTCTGCCCACTGTATTAATTATATGCAGAAACCAGTTTTCTAGCAATGAAAAATCCGCCTGCATTCCCCAATACAGACGGATTTCACAGGGCCACACGCCCCATTGCCTATCAATTACTTTACTCTCACTATAACCCCTATATTATTCAAAGAAAATGCCTTTGCATTTTCTTTCAATGGGGTTTCGACGAGGGTGTAGATATTAGCTCCACCCTGTCATTGGTACAACCTCCCGCCAGCTATGGATGCTGGGACTACGGACACCTCGTTATAAAGCCATAACGCTCCAAGAGATTGAAAAACTGTCCCAATCTAGGCAGCAACGGCTCAGCCTTTTCCCCAAAACGACTGTGCACAGCCTCAGATACAGTTTTCACATCTTGACTGGATGCAAGTTCCTGCCACACAAAGCTGCCTAGCTCATCCAGCTTGATATAGCTGGTAGAGGGACGCTTAAAGACCTTGTGAGCTATGGCCGCAAAAACGCCCTTATGCTCCATGGCCAGCTCAACGGTACCATCCTCCAACATCTTCCATTGCAGGTCAGGGTTGCGGCGATACCTTAGGTCAAAAATATTCTTGGACTTAAGCATTCTTCTTACCAGACTCAATGGTGTAAATCATTACACAAATCAAAGCGATAAAAGCAACAATAGAGCCAATTTCACCCAGATTAATAGTGCCAGAGATATCAGTATCTACATTCAGCACTGCCAGCAGAGCCAGTACAATACCTACAATACCCTCACCGGCAATCATACCAGAGGCCATCAGAGTACCGTTGTTAATAGCAGCTTCCTTAATCTTGTCAGACTGATACTTCTTAGCCTCCCAGATACGGCGAATCAAACCACCGATAAAGAGAGGAGCCGTCAGATAGATTGGCAGATACAGGCCGATAGCGAAAGTCAATACAGGCAGTTCCAACAGCTCAACTGCTACTGTAATAGCCGCACCCATGAATACCAAATCCCAAGGCAGGTTAGCAGTAATAACGCCCTCTACGATCATCTTCATCAGCATAGCCTGTGGTGCTGCCAGCTCCTTGGAACCAAAGCCCCAGGCAGCATTCAGCAGGTACAGTACGCCACCAACAGTCAGAGCAGAAACAAACACACCAACTAGCTCACCCATCTGCTGCTTAACAGGAGTTGCACCCAGAATATAACCGGTCTTCAAATCCTGAGAGGTATCACCAGCAATAGCTGCTACAATACAGATAATGGAGCCGATAGCAATAACTGCCATCATGCCCTCCTGACCTACATTGCCATTAGCTACAAAGATAATGCTGATGAAGAGCAGGGAAGCAATGGTCATACCGGAAACAGGGTTGTTACTGGAGCCTACAATACCTACGATACGGGAGGATATAGTAGCAAAGAAGAAACCAAAGATAACTACCAAAGCAGCACCCATTGGGCTGATTGGAATAACAGGTACAATTACCATCAAGGCAGCCATAGCAATAACGCCGCCAATAATGAACTTCAGGGAAAGATCCTTATCAGTACGCAGAGCGGTATGACCGCCGCCAAAGCTGACCATGGACTTCTTAAAGGTATCAACAATCAAAGGCAGAGCCTTTACCAAGCTGATAATACCGCCAGCTGCTAAAGCACCAGCGCCGATGTAGCGACCGAAGCTGCTCCACATAGCACCAGTGCTAAGCTCCTGAATCATCTTGGTTGCAGGGAATATTACCTCATCGGCACCATAGAAAGCAATACATGGCAGGATGCAGAACCACATGAGGATAGATCCTGCAAACAATACAGCGGATACACGATAACCACAGATGTAACCTACACCCAGCAATGCTGGCAGTACATCTATACCAATCTCGGAACCCTTGAAACGCTCAAAGCTATAAGCGATTTCACTTGGGAATACCTTCAGGCCATCAGTTACAAACTTGTAAACTGCAGCCAGGCCCAAGCCTGCAAAAATAGTCTTGGCAGAAGATTCCTTACCCTCGCCAGCCAGCAGGATTTCTGAGCAGGCAGTTCCCTCTGGATATGGCAGAACACCATGCTCCTTAACAATAAGAGCCTTGCGGAGAGGCACCATAAACAGTACACCCAGAACACCGCCGATAAAAGCTACAATTGCAATCTCTACCATGGATGGAGTCTCAGTACCCCACTCCTGTGCCCACATAAACATAGCAGGCAGGGTAAAGATACAGCCTGCTGCTACGGACTCACCAGCAGAACCAATGGTCTGAACCATATTGTTCTCCAGAATAGAATCACGCTTCAACAGGACACGAATAACACCCATTGAAATAACAGCTGCTGGAATAGATGCAGATATGGTCATACCTACACGCAATCCCAGATAGGCATTGGCACCGCCAAACAAAATAGCCAGCAGCATACCTACCACTACAGAAACCGCCGTTAATTCCAAAGGAGTTTTCTCCGCAGGAATATAAGGCTTGAATGTTCCCTTTTCCACTTAAAATACCTCTTTTCATAAAAATATACACTATTCCATACATACTTCGCAATTTTATCACATTTAAGAAATACTTTCAATACTCCCATATTTTACGGGATTTAACAAATAACACATTTCTATAAATACTTTGATATTCCTTAAATATTTATACACAACTATGCATATTTTTAGAAAATTTTAAAATATCCTTGAAAATGAAGATTTTTTTATGTTTAGCAGAAGCTTTCAACCTTAATGCTCTTTCCATCGGTTTTAAAGACAATGGCTCCCTGCTGATCTGTCCGCAAAATTTTTGCCTTAGTACAGCTAGTCAGTCGATTGAGAATTTCCTTATGAGGATGGCCAAAGCTATTATTGTAGCCACAGGAAATAACCGCCCAGCCAGGATTTACCGCTGTCAAAAATTCCTGACTGCTGGAGGTACGGCTGCCATGATGGCCTACCTTTAGCACTGTACTGGCTACATGGGTGCCATTAGCCAATACCTGCTGTTCCTGCTCCGCTATCAAATCCCCAGTAAATAAAAAAGAAGCCTCTCCATAGCTCACCCGTATCAGATTAGAAAACTCATTGCCAGTGGCCTGCAGCTGACTTTCCTGCACCTTCCTTGACTCTGGGGAGTAAAGCATATCTATCCGGACTCCATCTAATTCTATACTACTGCCCTCCTGCAAGGGCACCAGCAGCTTTTTTATTTTTCCTATTTCCCCTGTGCCAAAAGTTTTAAGATAATCCCCTGCTCCCTCGTGACCAATACCAATAGCGCCTACCGGTATTTTAGTCAAAATACCTTTCACCCCTCCTGCATGGTCATCATGGGCGTGGGTAAGAAAAATATAGTCCAGCTTTTCCACCCCATAATGCAGGAGATAAGGTACATCCACCCTGCTGCCAATATCATAGCTTCCTTCCCGTACTCCCCCTGTATCCACCATAAAGGCTCTGCCGTGTGGAGTTATAACCAGGGCACTATCTCCTTGCCCCACATCAATAAAATGCACCTGCATTTCCTTATTATTGCACCCCATCTGCCAACAGCAGAAAATCACTGCCAACATTCCCAATAGGAAAACAGCTTGCCAGCCTTTTGAACTCCGTAGCTTCTGTCCCATAGCCAGCAGATATTTACTGCCGATACAGGACATCAGTCTTTTCCTGTGTTCATCACCAATAACCAGCCAGCCTAATCCCATATAGTACAACATTCCCCCCCACCAACTGAAGGTAGGCATATAGATTTGACTTCCCGGCAAAGCCGCCACCCAACGGGAAAGCTCATAAACCAAGCCCAGCACCACACTGGCCAGAAGAAAAACCACCTTGCCTGCCAAAGGAAGTAGACTAGCTAGCAAGCCTGCCAGCAGTCCTGCCACAATAATCCATTCCACAATAGGGGCAATCACCAAATTGGCCAACAAGGAGCTAAGGGAAAGCACATTAAAATACCAAGCGATTATTGGAAGTACAGACAGCTGGGCACCTATAGTTACAGCCAAACTATCTGCCACAAATACCGGCAGTTTCTTGCGCAGGCTTTCCCTAAGAGGGGGAGCTAAATACAAAAGGCCAGCGGTAGCTCCAAAGGACAATTGAAAACTAATATCAAAAAGCCAAAGAGGAGAATATAGCAATAAGCCTGAGGCCACCAATCCCAGGATATACTGAGCATCCCTTTCCCTGCCAGTAGTTAAGGCCAGCAGGGTTAAAATTCCCATTAAGGCAGAGCGAATAACTGGGGGAATAGCCCCTGCCAAAAGGCTATAAAACAATATAACCCCTGTGGCCAAGGCTGCTGTTGCCCTGGGGGACATATGCAGAAAACGCCCTACAATATTTGCGGTACCAGCCATCAAAGTTATATGAGAGCCGGATACAGAAAGAATATGAACAATACCGGTTATAGTAAAGGCCTCCAGCAGTTCTGGGCGTATCCCCTGATAACCACCAAAAAGCATGGCAAAAATCGCTGCCGCATCCTGCTTTGGCATAGCCTGAGCCATATAGGATTCATATTGCTTCCGCACCTGCTCCGCCAGCCTTGCCAAGGATTTTTCCTGTCTTGGCTCTATAACCAGACTATATTTGCTAATCATAGCCCTGCCACAGATACCCTTGGCTTTATTGCTCATAACCCTATTCATGCGTCCTGGATTGCCATAGTCATGAAATTCACTAATCCTACCTACTAATTGAATACCATCTCCCACCTGACCATAGATGCCTTCTATAGACTCAACAACAGTATCATCTTCTAAACCTGTTGCTTTATTTTTCCCCTGTTGGGGTGATTTTTTAAGAGATTCTTCCCCGCCATATACCAGCAATTTTCCCTGCATGGCTTGACCTGCTTTGCCGGATTTGCTTCCCTGCCAAACCTTTTCCACCTCCACCACGTATTGCAGATGAAGCTTGCCCTTTTCATCTCTGGTAACATTGGGTGGCTCAGCCAATTTTCCCTGCAGCTTTACCTGCTGACCAGCCAATTTAATTGTATTGTTTTCTTCTATATTTATAGCTAAATAATATCTCCCTGCCCCTAACAGAATCAGGCTCATCCACAGGCAAGCCCAGGCCATTTTATGCTCTTTCTTAATAAGCACTGCTCCTACCAGCAGTAACAGCAAGGCGCCTAAAAAAAATGCTCCTTGATATGGCTGAAGCTTCATGGCATCAGCCAGTAGAATCCCTACTACAAGACCAACCAATAGCAGATTTACAAAGGCCTTGGGATGCTGACCATATTTCATATAGCTATTTGCTCCTTTAGCTTGGCATATTTGGCCTTGCCTATGCCCTTAACCTGCATAATATCCTCTGGAGCTTGAAAGCTGCCATTGGCCTCCCGATAATCTACGATCCGTTGAGCCATAGCCGGCCCTATGCCCTTAAGCTTTTTCAGCTCCTCCACATTTGCAGTATTAATATTTACTATTTCGCCACTGGCATTTTTTCCTTGCTCAGGGGAACTGGTCTTAGAAGCCCTGCTTGCAACACTACTCTCTACACCAGAATGATTCCCTTGGCTTCCTGTATTGCCATCTTTAGATATAGCTTTCCCCTTTACCCGAATTTCCATGCCATCCTTAACGGTAGCCGCCATGTTCACCTGACTGCTATCGGCGGTAGGCAGCAGTCCCCCACATTGATTAATGGCATCTCCTACCCGTCCTTCCCAAGGCACATATACCACCCCTGGCTTTGCCACCTCTCCTGTAACATATACAGCCACCTGCCTCTCACTGGCAGCCTCCTTATTATCAGAGGATAAGGTAGATAAATCCACAGCCTGACCAGACTGCTGATAATCATAAAAACTAATTCCCGCCACCAATAGCAATATAATCCCCAAAGCTCCCATAACCTTCTTGTACATAGGCATTTTTCTCACCTCCGAATATTTTCTTCAATATATCATTAACTACTTTATTTTTCAATACTTCCAATTATCGTCATATTATATATATAAAGAAACATGATTTCTTCAGCAATTTTCTAATAAAATAAAAAAAGACCGCTTCCCTGCTGATTTTCAACAAGGAAACAGTCTTCAACGCAAAATATTTATCTATTGTCTACCTTATCCATAGCCACCAAATCATGCTGGCTGAATCTCTGCCAAGCCAGTTCCTCAAATTTCGTGCCAGGCTTGCCATAATTGGTATATGGATCTATGGAAATTCCCCCTCGTGGCAGGAACTTACCCCATACCTCCAGATATCTTGGCTCCAGCAGCTTCACCAGATCTTTCATGATAATATTTACCACATCCTCATGAAAATCTCCGTGATTGCGGAAACTGAAAAGATACAGCTTCAGGGATTTGCTTTCTACCATCTTAATATCCGGCACATAGGAAATATAAATGGTAGCAAAATCCGGCTGACCTGTAATAGGACACAGGCTGGTAAACTCAGGACAGTTGAATTTTACCCAATAATCCCGATCTGGGTGCTTATTGTCAAAAGTTTCCAGCACCTCTGGCTTGTAGTCAAAATCATATTTAGTATGCTGATTGCCCAAAAGGGTGATGTCAGGCATATTTTCTCTATCTCTACTCATAATTATTATATATACCTTTCTTTTATCCAATAGTGAAGGTACTCCCGCCTATAGAGGCTGGAGATTCCTGCTTAAAAACTGGTATAAGGATTGCCCGGCTCCACAAAGAATTTTTTCTCAAACTCCTCTGGTGGCTCTGGCCGGCCAAAATAATAGCCCTGAATACTATCAGCATGACAGAAATCCCGTAGCAGCAAATATTCCTTTTCGGCTTCCACGCCTTCGATGCAACAAGTAATATTCACACTATGACACAACTCAATGGTGGATTTCACTAGCTGACGGTCAAATTCATTATCTGGCTCCAAAATATTTATAACAAAAGCTCTATCTATTTTTACAATATCACAGGCCAAATGCTTCATATAGGCCAGAGAGGAATAACCTGTGCCAAAATCATCCATAGCAATACTCATGCCTAAATCCCTAAACCGCTGGAACTGAGCATTAACATTGTTCCAATCAGATACAATGGCTGTTTCTGTCAGCTCTAAAACAATTAAATAAGGAGGCAAATCATATTTTTTCAGACAGTCAATGGCAAAATCCTCAAAGCCCTTTTCCTTAATTTGTTCATAGGAAAGGTTGATGCTGATTCTCATGCCGGGCCACTTCTCCTGCCAAGCCTTGCACTGCTTTACAGCCGTTTCGAATATCCAGCGTCCCACCAAAATAATCATCTTGGTTTCTTCCAGTATCCGCACAAATTCCATAGGAGAAACCATGCGGCCATTGGGACTGCGCCAACGAAGCAGAGCCTCTGCTCCGATGAGCCTCTGGGTTCTGGCGTTAACCTGTGGCTGATAGAACAAGGAAAAGCCCTCATAATTATTTTCAATGCTATCATGAAGCATTTCCCGCATATTCACAGAGCGAAGCCAGCGGTTATACTGCTCCTTACTGAAAATTACATTCTTGTTTTTGCCTTCTCGCTTGGCCTGATCCAAAGCAGCCTCGCAATGCTTGTGCAGTACCAGATAATCCTTGCCCCCCTTAGGATAAGCCACCACACCGGCAGAAATGGTGCAGAACAGGGTTCGTCCCTCCACCATATGAGGATGACAAAAGGCTTTTTGAATATCCTCGTAAAGATTCTTCGCTGAATCCTCATCCAAACCTGGCATTACTAAGCCAAATTCGTCTCCATCCAGCTTATAGAGGCGAACGCCCTCTGGCAAAACCTTTTCTATAGCCTCTGCCGCCAGCTTCAACATAATATTGCCATAACGACGATTATAGGATTCATTGATAATCTTGAAATTATCCAACCCCATAATCATAATTATGCCCTGGCCATATTCGCCATCTATTCGCACCAAGGCTTCTTTGACAGCTTTTTCAAATCTGTATTTCCCCAGCAAGCCTGTATTGGCATCTGCCTGAATCTTTTGCTCCATCTGCTTGATAACACCAGCAAAAAGCTCCGGCTCTCCTGTACGGCTGTCAAAGGATACTACACCGTAGCAATGAAGCCATATATAATTTCCCTTTATATCTCGCACTCTGTAAAAGGCATCATGGACATTATCCTCCGGAGTATAATTCTTGTGCAGCTCCTTCAAAAACCCCTCTACATCATCAGGATGGATAACAGGCACCCACACAGCCTCTATATCCGTAACCACTTCAGCCGGCAGGCCAAAATCTGCTATCATATTGGGAGATAGCATCATGAGATTTGCCTTGATATCCTGAACAAAATAATATTCACTAGAGGAGGCACACAGCAATCTAAAATAACCTTGAATACGCTTCAATATGGAATCTTTCGGAATCCGACATCGTTTGCTCATTCGTAACAACTCCATAACACAAAATCGTCAACTAATATAAAACAGATACATTTTATACAATATTCACTATAATAGCAATGTTTTTCCAAAAAAATTACCGTACCATAATAGGATGGCACGGTAATTAGAAAGTTAAATTTGTCCTTGCTGCTTCCTACGGCGAGTCTGTAGGAATACTACAATCAGGAACAGAATAAAGCCAGGAATATCTGTCAATGCACCAGGGATAATCATGAGAATACCGCTGACAAACTGCATTACCCGCTCCAGCATGGTGCTCTTGTCTGCCAAATAACCAATCAGAGAGGAGCTGACACCTACCATACCCAGAATGGCTGTAACCACAGCCATCAGCAAACCTCCTGCTGTAGCATTAATCATCAACAGCTCTGGAGACATAACAAATACATAAGGGATGATAAAGGCTGCAATAGCCAGCTTGGAAGCATTAACCCCGGTCAGTAAGGGCTTGCCGCCACTAATACCGGAAGCGGCATAGGCTGCCAAGGCTACTGGCGGAGTTACATCGGCAATAATACCGAAGTAGAATACAAACATATGAGCAGCCAAGGTTGGCACCCCTAATTGCAGCAAAGCAGGAGCTGCAATAGTGGAGGTAATAACATAGTTAGCTGTAGTAGGTACACCCATACCCAGCACCAGAGAGGTAATCATGGTGAAGAACATGGTTGGCAGCAAATAACCGCCAGAGAGAGCCAGCAGGCCAGAAGCCAGCTTCAGACCAACACCGGTCTTGGTTACGACACCAATAATAATACCGGCAGAAGCACAGGCAATTGCTACACCTAGTACGCCCTTAGCACCAGATTCCAAGCCCTTTACCACATCCTTAACACTGATGCGGGTATTTTTCCGCAGGCAGGAAACAGCAATGGAGAGAACAATAGCCACCAAAGCTGCCCGCATAGGGGTATAACCAGTTACCAGCAGATATACAATAACAATCAGAGGAATAGCCAAATGGCCTCTTTCCTTGAAAATCACCCAAGCCTTTGGCAGCTGATCTCTAGGAATACCCTTCAAATTGGTACGCTTGGCCTCCAAATGTACGCCCAGCCATACACCGGCAAAATACAGAACGGCAGGAATAATGGCCGCCTCAACAACTTCAATATATGGCACACCTACGAACTCTGCCATCAGGAAAGCTGCTGCACCCATAACTGGAGGCATGAGCTGACCACCAGTAGAGGAAGCTGCCTCTACTGCACCAGCAAATTCTTTGCGATACCCTAGCTTTTTCATCATAGGAATGGTAAAGGAGCCAGTACCAGCTACATTGGCTACAGAGGAGCCAGAAACAGTACCCATAAAGGCACTGGAAATAACTGCTACCTTGGCAGGACCGCCACTGGCCCAGCCAGCAATGGCATTGGCAATATCAATGAAAAATTTGCCCAAACCAGTGCATTCCAGATAAGCACCAAAGAGGATAAACAGGAAAATAAAGGTGGAAGATACTCCCAAAGGAATACCAAAAATACCTTCTGTAGTAAAATACAAATGGCCAATCAACTGGTTAGGAGTCAAACCTCGATGGCTTAGTACACCAGGCATATAAGGGCCAGCAAAAGCATAGGTTAAAAAGGCCAGCACCACAATAACCATAGGCAGTCCTACTACTCTACGGGTGGCCTCTATAACCAGCAGTACACCCAAAACACCAATGACTAAATCAACAGAATTTATAATACCAGCTCGAAAGGCCAGCTCTCTATACATAATAACGATATAGGCAGGAGAAGCAGCGCCTAGCACAGCCAATATGGCATCCAAGGGATGGAGCTTATGTCTGGACCAGGATTTGCAGGTTGGATACAGCAAATAGGACAAGGCTAAAGCAAAGCCTAAATGTACAGCTCTCTGGAGCTGGGCATCCAGCACCCCAAAGAAGGCTGTGTACAATTGAAATATAGAAAATGTAATGGCAATTGCCGAAACCAGCTTGGCCATGAAGCCTTTATACTCCATAGTATCTGACTCACGATCGTACTTTTTCAGCACGTCCTGAGCCAGTGCCTCATCGCTGGCAGTGTTTTTATCTAAAGCCATAAGCTTTACCTCCCAAATAAATGTTTAATACAAGTAATCCCATATGCCCTAGGGGCTATAAAAATATCAACTCTATACCCAGGCTCATGTTTTCCATATACCGGATAGCTTTGATTATCCAACTCCAGGGTTAACTTGGTGCCCAAGCCTGTGCGGAGACTAAGGCTATCAAAATGACGATTCATATGATCCATAACAAAATCATCACCATCCTGATAAAATTCCCCATCGCTTTCCATAAAGGGCAGTCCCACCCCAAAGGAGTGATAACGAGTGCTGTTCAGCACCAGCTCTGACATACTGTCATCTACAGTTAGATATTCCTCCACCGGGGTTTTCTGTACCGAATGAATAAAGCTAATGGACAAGGCCTGTCCCGGATAGGCCGGAGCTGCAGCTATCATCTCTGTCTCTCCTTGAATAAAAAGCCAAGGCCGGCTGCCCCACCAGGTTAATCCTGCCATAGCTAATACCAGTATCAGAAAAATAATATAATTTTTTTGAATTCCTTTTCCATGCATAACAAATAAAAACAGGGCTGCCCAGAACTCTGCCGCAGCCCCATTCTCTCCTTCACTTATTCCTTGAAGAACTTTTCAGCACCAGCATTCATCTGGATTGGCATACCTTCCATAGCCCCCTCCTTGGTAATCAGCTTACCAACGGAATGAGCTGCCTTGATGCGATCCAGATTGGTGAACAATGCCTTGGTAATATCATAACCCATGGTATCATCAACCTTGTCGGTGCATACCAGCATAGCCATAACGGAAATAGCTGGTACATCCTCATTGAAGCCTGCATAGGTACCTGCAGGAATTACTACCTTGGTATAGAAAGGATACTTGGCAATCAGAGCATCAGCCTTGTCTGCCTCGATAGGCAAAACACGGATTGGATTCTGAGAGGCAATATCCTGTACTGCAGCAGTTGGATAACCCGCAGTCAGAAAAGCTGCATCTACATTGCCATCCTTCAGAGCACTGGCTGCCTCGGAGAAGGACAGGTACTGCTCATCAATATCATCATAGGTAATGCCATAGGCTTCCAAAATCTGACGAGCATTGGCCTCAGCACCAGAGCCCTGAGCACCAACAGCTACTCGCTTGCCCTTCAAATCAGCCACGCTCTTGATACCGCTGGCATCCAGAGTAATAATCTGACAGGTTTCTGGATAGAGAGTTGCAATACCTCTAATGGAATCAATCTTCTTATCCTTGAACATCTCAAGGCCATTGGCTGCATAATAGGTAATATCGTTCTGCACAATAGCCAGATCCACAGAGCCATCATGAAGCATATTGATATTAGCTACAGTAGCACCGGTACTCTGAGCGCTGGCATTCATGCCCTGAATATTGTTGTTGAGAATCTCTGCCATAGCACCGCCAATTGGATAATATGTACCAGCAGTACCACCAGTAGCAATGTTTAAAAACTTCTTATCTCCAGCAGTATCTCCGCCACAGCCTGCAATCACAGAGATTACAGCCACCAGCAGAACACTGAGGATAGATAATTTACTAAATAATTTCATTTTAGTTCCTCCTTGCCCAATACATCATGATATTATTCGCTTTTCGCATATCACATATATCATTATAGCATATAAGTGAAATAATAAAAGCTGTTTTTATAAAAATACTGTATACATGATAATTATTATCAATTTATCTCAGGGTGATAACCTGGCAGTACTATGGATGAGTCAATATCCATCCTAATATCCAAAAGCTTTTTCATATCTATCACTCCCTGTTATAACATACCTTTTCAGGAGCAACTAAATATTTTTCTAAATATCCTTAAACACCAAATTCCTTATGGCATATCTTTACTAACTCAGGGATAACGCTATCCACGATAATCATGCCCCGTTGAGCTGATGAGGAATTGGCACTGGCCAGAGCACCGCTTTCTGGCACATCTCCCTTGTACAATGGATAACGGAAATATGGCAAAGCCTTGGCATTGGCAATATCCACCACTCTATCCATATGACACAATCCTGGGGCAAAATACAACATGAGAGAAGTCTCTGTCACAGCTGCATGCTCAAAGGCCCAGCCTGGGAAGGGCACTTCGTCAAAAACCTTGTCAATAACATCCTCTGGCATAGGATCCCACCAATTAGTTTCTACAATGGTTGCTGCCCCCTGAGTATCTCTATTAACCAAATCCATAGCCTCTACCAAAAAGGCTTCATTCTCGAAATGAGCATTCATCAGCAATATCTTGTGAAAGCCATCCCTTATTAGTTCCATCAGTACATCATAGGTTAATTTGATAACAGTTTCCCCGTTTAAATCAATGGTACCGGGAAATAAAGGGCCGCCGCCAGACAGGGGCTTGGATTTGTAGCCATAGGACAGCGTAGGCATTACTACCCCATGGACCTTTTCTGCCAAAGCCTTGGCAAATTCCTCAGCAATAACCGCATCCGTACATAATGGCAAATGCTGAGCATGCTGCTCTGTAGAGCCTACTGGCAAAATAATTATATCATCCTTTCTGGCCGCAAATTCCGGCCAGGTCATTTCCTTCATCATACAAGTCATTTTTTCTTCCTCCTTAAACAGCCTCGGGCAGGGAATTATCCCCAGGGCAAAGCTTTGAGCAAATAGCCATGGCCAAAGCAGCTACGGCTACAGCCAGCAAACAAGATACCCAGAAATTTATATCCAGTGCATAGGTAAAGATCATATAAGCTACCGGGCCAAGAATAGCAGAAGCAATAGCACCCTGCTTGGAGCAGTTGTCGCTAACAATACCGGTAAAGAGAGGTACACCAATGCAGGAACCAATACCACTAAGGCCAAGATACAGGAAAATGGACAGGAACTGAGGTGGATTTGCATAGTTAAAGAACATACAAATCAAGGCTACAGTTACAACAGCAATACGGGTTACCAGAACCTCCTTCTCAGGCGAAGCATTCTTGTTAATAGTCTTGGCATAGAAATCACGGCCAATAGCCTGACCTACCACCAACAGGACTGAAGTAGCGGTGGACATCATGGCAGCAAAGATACCTACCATCATCAAAGCAGCCATAGCCTGTGGCAACAGATTAATAGCCATAATAACTGTCAAATGATCTGGATCTGCATCTGGGAACAACACTCTGCCTGTCAAACCAGCAATATAGAAGCTGTTATAGATAACAGTCAATATCAGGGCGGTAATCAGAAATACGCCAATGGTCTTGCGGCTTACATCTGGAATGGCCAAAAAACGGGAGCAAAGATATGGCTGACTAACAAAAATCACACACCAGAACACGAAATTACCAATAATACCGCTAATGGTCATCTGAGCATCTGGCTTGTCAGCCTCTACCACCCGCAGCATATCAGGATTAATAGCTGCCAGCTTGTCCTCCAGACCAGAGAATCCACCTACGGCATTCAAGGAAACTACCAGCAAGGTAATACTGATAATCAGCATTGGAAAGCCCTGAGCAAAATCTGTCCAAGCTACGGAACGCAGGCCTCCTACAATAACATAGAAAATAATAATAGCAGTAATAATTACCAAGCCCATATCAAAGGAAATTCCTGTAAAACTTTCTAGCAATATAGCTGCACCCTTGAACTGAGCTACCAGGGGAAAAATATAGAATACGGAGATAACACCAGCGATTATCAACTGTAGAGTCTTGCTATTATAGCGCTGTCCCAAATATTCCGGAATAGTTAGGGAACCAAGCTTGTCCGCCTGCATTCTCATACGGCGCATCAGCAATACTGCTGGCAAAATCAACCCCGGTATAATACCGATAACTACCCAATAATATGGCCAGCCTATGGTGGACATAACACCAGGATCTCCCATAAAGGCAGCAGCACTAACAGAAGAAGTTACATAGGAAAAAGCCAATACCACAGTAGGAGTACTGCGCCCTCCCAAATAATATTCTACATCAGCTGCTCCTTCACCACCGCCACGGCTTGACCACCAGGCTACAAAGGTAACAAATATCAGATAGGCTACAAAAAATGCAACCGACATTGTTTGCAGTGTCATAACATTCCCTCCAAAATCACTAAAACCTGAAAAAAGCAAAAAAGAAAAAGAGGTACAGCATAAATGCCATGCTGAACCTCATTTCAGCCACAAATTCATATTCTAATCATTCTCGTTTCATTAAGCATGAAGCATATGGTTCATACCAGATTCATAATCCATAGCTGCAGTATCTTCTGCAATCTCCTCCTTGCGGAACATAAACATAAGCACTGCTCCCAAAGAAATACCTGCACTAATTGCCTCTACACCTAACATAATTTCCCAAGTAGCCATAATAAATTCCTCCTATTCAGTCTAAAAAGCAAAAAGTCCCAACCAGGCCTTAGCCTGATTGGGACTACATCGTCCAAGGATTATTTGTTTTTCCTTATGTGTACACTATAGCAAAGGATGATAACTGCGTCAACAAAATCTTGATTATTTGTCAACTTTGACCAAAAAACATTTTTTTCATTATCACCTTTGCACAAAAGACCTTATTTCAGCAAATCAATCTCTGTCTTTACAGGGGCAATTTGCTTTACAAACAGTTCTCTGCCATTGCGTACAGACCGAATCACATCAGCCCGCTGCCGAATAGCCTCAAAGGCAGAATCAGCCTCCAAAATCAGGAAGCTGGCTGGCTTGCCTACCTCCAAACCATATTCATCTGACAGATGCATGGTTTTGGCTCCATTAACAGTAATCAAATCCAATGCCTTGTCAATTTCTTCAAAGGACATCATCTGGCAAATGTGAATACCGTGGTCAAGAATATTCATCATATTGCCATTACCCAGCGGATACCAAGGATCAGAAATGGAATCCTGAGCAAAGCACACATTAATGCCTGCCTCCTGCAGCTCCTTGACTCTGGTCAGGCCTCTCCTCTTGGGATAGCTGTCCTGTCGTCCCTGCAGATAGATATTCTCTGTAGGACAGGAAATGAAATTAATCCCTGCTCTGCGGAAATTATTCATCATACGAAAGGCATAAGCATTGCTGGCTGAGCCGAAGGAACAGGTATGACTGGCAGTAGTGCGCTCTCCAATCCCCTCCATAATAGACAGAGCCGTTAACAACTCCAAGAATCTTGACTGCTCATCATCAGTTTCATCGCAGTGAAGATCTACCAGCTTATCATATTTTACAGCCAGCTCCACTGCCTTATGGACAGATTTTTCGCCAAATTCTCTAGCAAATTCAAAGTGGGGAATACCGCCCACACAGTCAGCTCCCATTTTGAGAGCCTCCTCTACCAGCTCTGCTCCCCCCTTGTAGGCATACATACCTTCCTGGGGAAAAGCCACCAGCTGAATAGTAACAATATCCTTCAATTCTTCCTTCAGCTCCAGCATGGCTTTCATTCCAGTCAAAGCCGGATCTGTAACATCTACATGACTGCGAATATACTGAACGCCATGCAGCATTTCCTCCTTTACAGCCTGCCTTGCTCTAGCCTTTAGCTCCCCAGAGGAAGTACCAGCCTTGGTTTCGCTCCAGCGCTGAATCCCCTCAAACAAAGTGCCCGTATCATTTCTAGCCCCGGCTCCTTTGGCGGTATAAACATAGTCCAAATGAAGATGGGGATCTACATAGGGAGGTACTACCAATTTGCCACCAACATCTATGGCTTCTATCTCTCCGTCCTCAATATGCTCCTGAATAGCTGCAAATTTGCCATTCTCCACGAGAATATCTACCATTGTATCCTGGCCGGCCAAATGACAATTTTTATATATTTTCTTCATAAATCACAACTTCCTTCTACAAAAAATTCCCACAGACAGATATGGCCTGTCTATGGGAACAACCTTGTTCACTATGTTTTTTCAACTTTATGATTAGGATTATAAACAGCTATCCTGCTTTGGTCAAATAACTCCTTATTTTTTGGTTATTGTGTACATTTATAACAATTTTTCTTGTGCACTATGCACAAAATATTTTGGCTATTCTCTATAATTTTGACGGTATATATACAAGGCTAATTCCAGCTTTAATCTGTCATTCTCCTTATTTAGAGATATTTCCAACAGCTTTTCCACCTGAGCCAGCCTGTATTTCATGGTATTACGATGAACAAACATCATTTCTGCTGCCTTGAGCAGGTTGCCATGATTGGCAAAATAGGCATTCATGGTTTCCAATAATATCCCATATTTAACTTTATCCTTTAGCAAAGGGCTCAAAATTATCTGGGCATAGTCTTGGCTGGATAGCTTGCCCTGTATCAAAAAATCCAAGGCATTTTCTCTATTTGGTCTGCTATCCTGCAACACAATAGCTCTGGCCAAGGCCTCCTGTATATCCACCAGTGGTATATTCCAGGGAATGGCCATAATGGGAAATTCCTTTTCCTTAGCCAGCCGGATAATCTCGCTGGAGATTTTTTCAATATAATTCTCTCCTACCAACAGCAGAACCCCTGCCATTTTCAGGCTTATGGCCTCCTTGATAACAGCTCCCAAATGAAAGCCTGCCCTTTGACAAATAGCACCGCTAACAATCAACAGCTCTCCCCCGTGAACCCAGGGAGCCAGCCGTTCTGTTTCTGGTACCAAAAACCAGCGGATAATATTCCCTAAGCCCTTATCTCCTGTTAAATACCGCAGCTTTTTCAAAGGCATTAGCTTTTCCAAATTACCACAGGTTAGCATAATCATCCCTCCCAAAAACAAAAAGAGGCTACGCAAAGGAACATTGTCCCTTTCGTAACCTCATTGTTACATAAACTTTTTATCTATTTTTTACAATGCCGCAAAGGTCCTTGACTACCTCACTGGCCACAATCATGCCTGCCACAGAGGGCACAAAGGACACACTGCCTGGGGTAGTATATTTAGCCCCAGCCGGCTTTTCCATCTGCCCTTCAATCTCCAACAGCTTCAATGGTTCCTCCTGAGAGTATACCACCTTCAGCTTTTTTACCCCCAGCTTTTTCAGCTTCTGGCGCAAAGCTCTGGCCAAAGGACACACAGATGTCTTGTAAATATCAGATACCTGCAGCATGGCGGGATTCAGCTTGTTGGCAGCCCCCATACTGCTAATAATAGGAATCTGCCTCTCTTGAGCCTCTACCGCCAAATCTATTTTGCTTTTTACCGTATCTATGGCATCTACAATATAATCAATCTGACCGTATTCTTCCTTGAAGAACATTTCCTTATTATCAGGCAGATAAAAATCCTTAATCTCTCGGATTTCCACCTGTGGATTGATTTCCCTCATACGCTCTGCCATCACAGTAGTTTTGGGCTGTCCTATAGTTTTAGTAGTGGCATGAATCTGGCGATTTACATTGGTAAGGCTCACATCATCGTTGTCCACCAGAATAAAATGTCCAACACCACAGCGAACCAAGCCCTCGGCCACATAGGAACCTACTCCCCCTACGCCAAAGATAATAACCCGACTGGCCGCCAGCTTGTCCATAGCCTCTGTGCCTAACAAAATCCGACTGCGGGAAAACTGATCTAACATATATGAGTCTCCTTAATTGCCATCTCTACAGGGTGAAAGCCTGGGATGCATATTTTACGAAGTAAAAAATTAATCTCTATCTGTTTTGCCAAAAATCAATGGCTTTGGCTTCTTCTGCATAAAGGCAGGTACATCTACAGTATTGATGTTATTCTCCTGCTTTGCCTCAACCTGTTTCTCCCCAGCACCAAAAAGTCCATTGTCATTAGCAGGCTTCTTTTCATCATAAAGGCTTGGAATCTCCTTGGCAGCAGCAGGCTGGCCGAAGGAAATAGGCTTAATACCATTGCGGTAATCAGACAGCATCTGAGGATCAAAATCCGTAGCAATAATGGTAGCTCGTACCTTATCCCCCATAGCTTCATCCACTACCAAACCGCAGATATTATTGCTCTCTGGGTGAATATTCTCCAGAATATAGTCATTGGCCTCCCGAACAGAATCCAAGGTCAAATCCTCACTACCGGTAATATTAACAATAACACCACGAGCACCATGAATAGAAAGCTCAATCAATGGGCTGTTAATGGCATTCTGGACAGCCTCCAAAGCAGTCCTGCCTACACTGGTGCCCAGAATAGCCTCGCTGGTATTGCCCTGAGTGAGAATAGTCTTGGCATCGGCAAAATCCACATTAATAAAACCAGTGGTTTCAATCATTTCTACAATACTGCCAATGGACTGACGAAGCACCTCATCTACAGTGGAGAAGGTTTCTCCTACAGTAATCCGACGGAATTCCGGCAGCTTTTCAATATTATCATTATTTACTACTACCAGGGCATCCATATTCTGACGCAGCAAATCCACGCCGTCCTTGGCAGTGTTCATCTTACGCTCACCCTCATGGGAAAATGGCAGAGTCACCATGCCTACAGTAAGAATATTCATATCATGAGCAATCTTAGCCACTACAGGTGCAGCACCAGTACCTACGCCCTTGCCCATACCAGCAGTCAGGAAAACCAAATCTGCCCCGGCAATAGCCTTGGCAATCTCGTCCTTTTCGCTAATAGCTGCATTCTGAGCCTTTTCTACATTACCGCCAGTACCTCTGCCTTTAGTCAAGGCACCACCTATCAGCAGACAAGGAATCCCCTCTGCATCCAAAGTCTTTAACTGTCGCACATCAGTATTAATTGCCAACAGCTGGCTTTTGTTAAAGCCACTGGCAGCCAGTCTCCGCAGTACATTATTACCGCCGCCGCCAATGCCTACAATCTTAATGGTAATTACTGCTCCTTTAATATCATCCTGCACATCAATCATGCTTGTGCCTCCTCTATTTTCATATTTCCACAAATCCACTCTAACCCTATAATCTATACTATCAGCCTATAGGCCGCCTTGTTTTCTTTAGAAGCAACCCTGCCTGTGTCACCAGCATACCTGCCAACATCAAGCAACACCCCAATATTTCTGTGCTATTCATGATTTCTCCCAGCACCAGCCAGCCTCCTAGCACGCCAAATACGGATTCCAGACTCATAATCACCGCTGCGGGAGCCGGCTCCGCTGTCTGCTGGCCTATAATCTGCAAGGTAAAGGCCACACCAGAGGACAATACTGCTGCGTATAGAATAGGAATAGCTGCATTCACTAGCTGCTGCCAGGTGAAGCTTTCAAACCAAAGGCAGGCTATGGTATTCAATATAGCACATATACCTATCTGAGAAGCGGAAATCTCCACTCCATCAGCTCTGGAAGCATATCTATCTATAAACAGTATATGGAAGGACCAAAAAAAGGCTCCTACAAACGCCAATACATCACCAAAGTTCAGATTAAATTCTCCTTTGATACTTAGACAATAAAGTCCTGTTAAGGCTACAACAGCTCCCAGCCAGTTTTCCGGCCTTATTTTTTTGCCAATCAGCTTGGCAAAAAGGGGCACCAATATAATATACAAGCAGGTAATGAAGCTTGTCTTCCCTACAGTAGTGTAAAGCAGGGCTATCTGCTGCAAGGCAGAACCTACAAACATAATACAGCCTGCACCGATGCCATATTTCCAGCCAGACTTCCATCGGCCTAGCTGCTGTGCTTTTTTTCTCTGACCAGCCAAAGCTCGCCAAATTGCCAAAACTACAAAAAAACCTACAGCATATCGCCCCATACCATAAGTAAAGGGGCCAATATCATCCATGCCCACCATCTGAGCCACAAATGTTGTGCCCCACAGGAAGGATGCCATTAATAAACACAAATATCCTCGCAAGTAATCACTCCCCATATCTTTATGATTATATCATACTCAAAACAAAAGACACAATAAAAAATCTCATTACCTGCTGGCAATGAGATTTTCCTCACCATTTTATTTTGTTAAATCTAATTTTCGTGTTTCTCTAGCTTCATCTACCTTGGCCTGCATATCCCGCAAAGGTGTCCCCATAGATGACTCCAAAGCTGCCACAATAGCACCCTCAACTACAGGCCCATCCAGCATGACTACATCATCATAACCCAAGGCTTCAATCACCATTTCTGTGGTCATAACTGCGCTGCCCATATCCATCAGCACAGCTACACCATCCTCCTCATGAACCTCTTCCACTGCTGACATAATCTTTTCAAAGCTGGTACCAGCCTGTCCATCATCCAAGCCACCAGCTGCTACAATATTGGCATCTCCTGCCATTAATTTTGCCAGCTCCACAGCACCCTCTGCCAATTTCTGGCTATGGGAAACTACAACAATACCTACCATGATGAATATCCCCTTCTGTGGTTTTCAAATTCCCTATAAACCAACGAAGCAGGCAAAGCCTTCCTCAAAGAAGCCCAATCGCTTTCCTGCTTCATTGTGCTTGTACATTTTTAGCCGTTACGCCAAAGCAACATCTATCAAAGCTGCTCCAGCATTGCCTCCATTAGATACAGGGAAGAAGTAGCACCAGGATCCTGATGACCAATACTACGGTCGCCGATATAGCTGGCTCTGCCCTTGGTAGCCTTGATAGTTTTGGTATATTCTACACCATCTCTGGCCGCATCCACTCCCTTGGTTAGAGCAGTCTTAATATCATCCCCAGCCTCTACAGCCGCCTTGATAGCATCATAGGCAGGACAAATAGCATCCAACATGGTTTTTTCGCCTACGGTAGCTTTACCACGCATCTGAATACCGCCAATAGCTGCCTCCAAGGCAACTACCAAATCCTTACCATCAATCTCCATCTTATCCCGGAGAGCTGCACCAGCCTTCATAAAAGCTGTACCATATAGAGGACCTGCAGATCCTCCCACAGTTGATACCAAGGTCATGCCTGTGGTTTTCAGCAAAGAACCAATGTCCTTGCCTACCATAGTGGAAATCTTAGGAACAACGGCATTAAAGCCCTTGGCCATGTTAACACCGTGGTCACCATCTGCAATCTCATTATCCAACTCTGTGAGATAGTCCTTTTCTGCTTCGATTCTGTCAGCCATAGCCTTCAAAATCTCTATTGTCTTTGCACTGTTAATCATTCGTCATACACCTCTTGAAATTACTTTTTCAAGGCAGGAGTATCAGCCTTGGCATCATACAGCTTCTTCAGCTCATCATCCAGACGGAGCAGAGTAATAGAGAAGCCTGCCATTTCAATGGAGGTCATATAATTGCCTACCATGGTATGATATACCTTGATACCTTTTTCTGCCAGGAAATCTGCTACAAAATTGTTCACGATATAAAGCTCCATTAATGGAGTACCGCCCATACCGTTAATTATAACAGCAACTTCCTTGCCTGTATAGTCTATATCTTCCACAATTCTGTCTAACAATTCCTGAGCAATGGAATTTGCAGATCTCAGTGGCTCACGGCTGGTACCTGGCTCACCATGAATACCGATACCGATTTCCATCTCATCCTCGCCCAGCTCAAAGCCTGGCTTGCCAGCTGCTGGCATAGTGCAGGCAGTAATAGCCATACCCATAGTGCGGACATTGGCAATAACCTTTTCAGCTACAGCCTTTACTTCCTCCAGACTTGCACCAGTTTCAGCCAAAGCACCTGCTATCTTGTGCACCAGCACAGTACCAGCCACGCCACGACGTCCAGTGGTGTACAGGGAATCCTTTACTGCCACATCATCGTTCACAATCACATAATCAGCCTTGATATCCTCATCCTTGGCCATATCAACAGCCATTTCAAAGTTCATAATATCACCGGTGTAGTTCTTAACGATACACAGTACACCTGCATCAGTAGCTACAGCCTTAATAGCCTCATAAATCTGATCAGGAGTTGGGGAGGTAAATACTGCACCTGCTACTGCTGCATCCAGCATACCCTCACCTACATAACCGCCATGAGCTGGCTCATGACCGCTGCCGCCGCCGCTAACCAAAGCAACCTTGCCTTCCTTCTTTGGTACACGCACAACTACGTTGCCGCAGTCCAGCTTGCGGAGCTTATCTGGTGCAGACTTTACCAGACCGAGAATCATTTCTTCTTCTACATTCTCTACAGCATTAATAATCTTTTTCACAATAATAACCTCCCTATATTTGAACATCATTCATGGTTGTAAATCCAAAACACCCCCACCTGCAAAAAATACAAGTGAGGATGTTGAATATCAGATTTTGTCAGCTTATCAGCTTGCCAGATTACTCCTCATCATCCAGCCAATGCATAGCATGCTTAACAGCCTTTCTCCAGCCCTTGTAGAGCTTGGCTGCCTCTGCCTCTGCCATTACAGGCTCAAAGCGTACATCCAGCTTCCAAGCGGTCTTCAGCTCTTCCTTGCTGGTCCATACGCCTACAGCCAAGCCTGCCAGATAAGCAGCACCCAGAGCAGTAGTCTCGATAATCTGAGGACGGTCTACAGGTACGCCCAGAATATCAGCCTGGAACTGCATCATCAGGTTGTTGGCCACAGCACCGCCGTCTACCTTCAGGGCAGCCAGCTTAATGCCGGAATCAGCTTCCA
>SAMEA3663094__coassemble_52_pt1 | contig 44254 bp, 57 predicted proteins | sample SAMEA3663094__metabat2_high_PE_013 | metagenome-assembled genome bin SAMEA3663094 (sample SAMEA3663094) | pig gut metagenome | biome: pig gut; feature: pig-associated habitat; material: faeces | place: France | collected 2012
TCATCATTATGGAGATGAAATCAGTGGCTGTTCTGGGAGCAGGAGCAGTTGGTTCCTATATAATTCAAGGTTTAGCAGAGAAACCGGGTATAACTCTAGGCGTTGTGGCTACAGGAGAGCGGGTTCAGCGCCTTGGGCAGGGTTGCAAGATAAATAATAAAATTTATCATCCTCAGGTGTGGAGTCCCAAGGAGGCTCATAATGTGGATCTTCTGGTAATAGCACTGAAATATGGTGCCTTAGCCGGGGCGTTAGAGGATATTAAGACTATTGCGGGGGAAAATACCACAGTTATAAGCCTGATGAACGGTGTGGACAGCGAAGAGACAATAGCATCTGTTATTGGGCCGGAAAAGGTGCTTTATTCTCTTATCAAAATAGCTTCCCACAAGGAGCAGGATGAATACGTATTTGATGTAGAATCTACAATTGGTATTATTTTAGGCGAGCTGCAAGCTCCCTTTGATAGTATTAGAGTAAAGGCGATAGAAAAGCTCTTTGCTGAGACAAATATTCATTATCGCGTAACAGAGCACATCCGGGAGGAAATTTGGAGCAAATTCCGTCTCAATGTTACCAATAATTTACCTCAGGCAATATTAGGGGCAGGGGTTGGCTGTTATCGTGATAGTCAACATATGAAGTTTATTAGCAAAGCCCTGCGCCGTGAACTGGAAGCCATTGCAGCAGCTAAGGGAATTGATATTTCTTTGGCTGAAAAAGCCGTTACCAAGGGCTGTCCAGTACCACCAGCAGCCAGATATTCCACCTTACAGGATTTGGATGCTGGTAGGCATACGGAAATTGATATGTTCTCAGGAGCGTTGATAAATATGGGGCAGCAGCTGGGGATACCCACTCCTTTCAATGAATATACCTATCATATGATTAAGGCTCTGGAGGAGAAAAATGACGGCTTATTTGATTATACTAGCCAAAATCAGCAAATAACCTGTGCCAAATAAAATTTAGTCAGGAAATTTTGCTTGTATATTAGATGTGTGAATTGTAAGTTTGGAGAGGTGTATATTTATGAAGATTATTCCAGAAACAAATTGGAAAGAGGACATGAAGGTTTTTCGGACGGCAGCAGCAAAATATTATGCAGGCGAGCTGAAAAGAGCTGAATACAAGGGGATTTCCGGCAAGTTTGGCAGTTACGCCCAGAAGGGAGATAAACCTCTGAGCATGCTGAGATTGAGAATGCCTGCCGGCAGACTTACACCTAAAAAAATGGCCTTTATAGCCGATTCTGTGAGAAAATATGCCATAAATAAAATGAAGTTTACCACCTGTCAGACAGTTCAACTCCACAATCTGGAACTGGAGCCAGTATGCCAGATTATGGAGGATGCCTTGCAGGTAGGCATTGTAACTGTTGGTGGTGGGGGAGATTTCCCTCGTAACATCACTTGCTCTCCTTTATCTGGTTTAGATAAGGATGAATACTTTGATGTTATGCCTTATGCGGAGATTGCTGGACAGTATGCTATGCAGTTTATCAATGCTGAGAAGATGCCTCGAAAATATAAAATAGGTTTTTCCAGCTCCCCTAAAAACCAATCCCATGCCACCATGCGTGATTTGGGTTTTGCAGCTCGTCCTGATGGCAAATTTGATGTATACAGCGCAGGTGGTCTGGGCTTAAATCCAATGATAGGTGTTAAGGTAGCTGAAGCTGTAGAACCAAAGGATATTTTAAAATATGTTCGAGCCATGTGGGTATTGTTTCGTACCTACGGAGACTATAAAAATCGCATGAGAGCCAGAAGCCGCTTTATGCAGGAAACACTGGGAGGTCCTGAGAATTATCGGAAGGCTTTTCAGGAAAAGCTGGCCGAGGTAGAGGGTACTGATGATTTCGGTTTTGAGATTCATCCCAATGTGATTACTAAGACTGGCACAGATACTATTCAGCATCCAAGAGCTATTCCTCAGAAACAGGAAGGACTTTATAGTGTAATATGGCATCCATTGGGAGGATGTCCAAATCCAGAAATTTTCTGTCAGGTTAGCGATGCACTGCAGGAAGTTGAGGCGGGAGAAATCAGATTAGCCCTTGACGAAACTGCTTATATTGTTAATCTTAATGCCGAAGAAGCAGAGAAATTTATTGCTATAACAGATAGCGATACAGCACGTTCCCAGTTTGAGATGGCCTCTGCCTGCATTGGTTCATCTATCTGTCAGCAGGGAGTACGGGATTCTCAGGCTGTGCTTAAGGCAGCAGTAGAAGCTGTAAGAGAAGCAGGTATTCCTGATGGGGCATTGCCTGCTATTCATATTTCTGGCTGTCCTGGCTCATGTGCCACTCCACAGCTGGCTGTTATGGGTTTTCGAGGTGCTGTTAAGGAAAGACAGTCTGCTTGGCTTTTGACAATTAACGGCTGTGAGCTACAGGGCAAGGAGGTTTTTGGCCAAGAGGTAGGCGTAATTTTTGAGACAGAGGTACCGGATTTCCTGGTGGCTTTGGGAAGAACTGTAGCAGATAGCGGTATGAGCTTTGCCGATTGGCTCAAGGCGAATCCGGAGGGGATTCAGAAGGCTGCTGAACCATTTATCTAATAAAAGCATTGAAGATAGGTGACCTTCAAAATTAAATTTTGGGGAGACGGCTGATTGTCGTCTCCTTTTTTTGCTAAAAAAATTCCTCGGCACAGCCTAGTCTGTTACCGAGGAATTTATTGAATATTAATCAAGCTTGCTTTTCGGTTTCGTTAATTACACAGGTTACAGCGGCATCACCAGTGATATTAACAGTAGTACGGAACATATCCAGAATACGGTCAATACCAGCTACCAAAGCCAAACCCTCCATAGGCAGGCCTACGGAAAGGAGAACCATGGAAAGCATAATCAAGCCTGCACCAGGAACACCAGCAGTACCAATGGAAGCTAGAGTACCAGTCAAAATGATCATACCCATCTGAGCCATAGTAAGGTCAATGCCATAAACATTTGCTATAAACAGGGAGCAAACACCCATGTAGATAGCTGTACCATCCATGTTGATAGTAGCGCCCAAAGGCAGTACGAAAGAAGTAATATCACGAGAGCAGCCCAGCTTCTCCTGGCAGTTCTTCATGTTGATAGGCAGTGTAGCTGCAGAAGAGCAGGTGGTGAAAGCAATCAGGATTGCTTCAGACATACCTCGGAAGAACTTAAGAGGGGAGGTGTTGCCCCAGATACGAGCCATGCTGGAATAAACAGCAACAGCATGAATAACACTACCAAACGCCATACACGCAATAACAGACAATAAAGGCAAAAGTACCTTAGGACCATTTTCGGCTACAACTGGCAGCAACAAGCAGAATACACCGATAGGAGCGAACTGCATTACCATGTTGATAATCTTATAGCTGACTTCAGCAGCTGCATCGAACCAGTCAATCAACAACTGGCTCTTTTTGCCGCCAACCTGAAGAATACCAACGCCAACAAACAGAGCAAAGATAATGATAGGCAAAATATCGGCCTTGGCCATAGAAGCAATAGGGTTAGTAGGCACCATTGCAACAAATACCTGCATAATGGAAGGTGCTTCCTTTACCTTGACAGCCTCGCCAGCGGTCATTTCAAGACCAATACCTGGATGGATAATGCCGGCTACAATAAAGCCAATCATAATAGCAATAGCAGTAGTGAACAGGTAAATGAAAATAGTCTTTATACCAATACGACCTAGCTTTTTCAAATCGCCAAGACTGGTCATACCGACTACCAAGGATGTAAATACGATAGGTACAATAACCATCTTGATTAAATTGATGAAAATAGTACCAACTGGAGCAATCCACCATTTAATAAATGGTAGACCATCAACCCCTGCCATCAAGCCAACAACAACAGACAGTACCAGGGAAATTAGAATTTTGACTGAAAGATTCATAGTAACCCTCCTAATTTGTATAGATAAAATATACTCATCCGGCATACACTGTCTAGGGAAAAGACAATGTATGAAGATATGCCTTTTATATTCCTTCGTCTAGGATATAGGAATATGAAGGCTTTTATGATAAGAAACTGTCCGCACTACAATTTCTTAAAAATATATTTACTGACTATATGAGAAGCATAGTCAGCCCACTAGATATGAGCTAAAACTGTAAACATAAATAGCTGCAAGGCTATAGTAAATTTGGAAATAATAGCTATAATTTCAAAGGTTTTCAGATCTGGCTCATTTTTGTCAACCCAACGCTGCAAAAGTCTCGGCTTATCCTCAGCACGCTTGATAACGGAACTAACCCTTACTGTGAAGCGAAGAGCTATAATCTGCTCCGTAAAGAATATGCAAAAGCAAACAAAGAAAAATGTAATACGATAATATATATCATTAACAAGGGCGTAAGCAAATTTGTAGGCTAGATAAAATCCAACTATATCAAAAGCCAACAGGGCAAAGGCCATCATCAGCATACATTTGGCAATGTAGGAGGGGGCGATAAAACGCTCTATCTCCATAAGCTGGTCTACAAAATCCCTATCCTCCGATTCTTGAAAAATATGATAGAGACTAAAGCCAGCATAGGCAAGCCAAACAATAGAAAACAAACAAACTTCTAACACTAGTATCGCTCCTTTATTTAATAACATTATATATCAAAACTATAGAAAAATCTATAAAAATTATAATCCTTTACGGAATATTTATTAATTTGCACTTTGTATACAGGTATTCATGCTTGAACACACAGATAAATGGTTATAAAACTGTAGCCAGAGGGCAAATTTCCTTAGAATGAATAGGTAAAAAAGCAGTGAGATTATAAAGTAAACTATTATCTATATTCATCCCTAAATTCCATTACAGGAAAATATTACTGTAATTCCTGATAATATAGCACAAAAAACATATCACTACTATAATATATACATTATAACATCTATGATGTGGAAAGAAAATGCCTATGCATTTTCTTTCAATAGTATTTTTACAATGGTAAAAGTGTTATATCCATAAAAATAAATTAAATTTTCATAAATTAATCATATTGCAACGCATAAATAAAAGCCCCTGCATTGTCGCAAGAGCTTTTCAGGATATTTACAAGAGGTCGTCATCACTATGATTGTGGTCAGAACATTGGGATTCAGTATAAATGCAATAAACAAGAACAACTGGTATGATGATGGGTAGGAGAGTTATAAATAGGGAAAACAAAAAAATATACCAGATAATTTTTAAGAAAATTAAAGTAATTGGCAATAGGATAGAAGACAATAATTTTACAACTGGCCATAGAATGACAAATGCTATTTTTCCGACTATCATAATCAGGCCTAAAGCCAATACGAACCAAATAATACCACCAAAAATATATATAAAAATCATCATAACAACCACTCACTTAAATATATTATCTGTTAGATTCTTCTCTACACCAGAAAGGCTTAGGAAGTTCTGGATGCCTTTTGTAATACCACTTACCAATTTTGCGTTGTAGTAATACCTTTATATCTATCCATAAAAAAAGAAAAGCCCTCTAAACGCAGATGTAGCAAGCAAAAAAGCGTTAAGAGGACTGAGTGAGGGCACGCACGGGCCCAAACCTTATTTTAATTCTAACACAAAAGGTGATAAAATTCAAGGATTTAGACTACAGGTCACTAGGGGGCATTACCAGCCATTTTCCACAATTACATCCGATAAGTATAAATTATCGGATGTAATTGGTTAGTTCGGTTTGAAGCAGGTTTTGAAAAAGTGCTTTGAACCCTTGTTTTATAAGCGTTTGTGGCTATTTGCTCTGGAAGATGTTTTAATGAGTTTTTGTTTACTTCTACCATCATTCCAACGGAATTTTGGAAGATTTTTGGAATATGCTTGGAATACAGCTCTGGCTCTACCGCCAGAGTTTTTTTGTTGCACGAAAAAATAAACCGCAGGACTTTTTATATTGACCTGCGGTTTAAATTAGATGTTGTTTGTATTGTGTTGTGTTGTTATTTAAGTTCTCCGAAGACTCTCTGCATACCTTCCACCGTAATCAGCCATGTTGAGCCTGACTGCCTTGTTTCCTTGGCAGTAAATCTTGGTGGTGCTTTCTTGTAGCCTGAATCACCCCGTCCCAACATTGCTGCTACTGTACACCGCGCTGGTGCTTGTACCAGTTGGCCTTGCCACGGAGCACATCGCCCCCGCGGCTGCCATCGGTAGCCCACGGCCTGTAAGACGGGCTCTCGAACGTGCCAAGGTACTCTAAGTCACCACGGGTATCTCCATCCCCATAGCCATCATTCCACCAGGCATAGGGCTTGTGGGTGCCAACACCGCCGTCTTCGTTGTTAGCAGCCTCACCATGAGTCATGACGTGCTTCTTGTCAATGGTCAGCCACAAGGCAGTGGCAACCCGGTCAATGACCTGCGCCATGACCTCTATCTGCTTTGCTGTGGGTGGAAACCCGCCAAGGCTGGCAGAACCGCCGCCATAGCAGCAGCAAAGAGCGATGCCAATGGAGCCGGTATTTCTCCGCCAGGTGTGGCTTTTAGTCTCTGACAAATCATCCGTAGTCACATAGATGCTGCCATCTCCCGTGATATTGATGTGATAATCCTCAAATACAGTGGTATGATTGCCAGCCGTCCAGTGCAAGTAGATTTTCGGCTCCCTGCCTTCAGCTTTCGCTTTGTTCCAGATAGTTTCTCTGGCGGATGCCGCCATATTCTCAACTTCATCAATTGTTACTTCTCTTTTCATCCTTTCACTCTCCCTTCCCTGACCTGCTTCAATGTAGATTTCAGCCTATTCGGTATCGGGACACCAGCATTTGCGATGTTCTCCGTTATTGACAGGCACTCATTGGCAAGGTAGAAATAGAGCACCATCGGCATTACCAGCTCCGTGCCTATAACCGCATCCATGATATGCCCCATGGACACCATGAGCAGTATCAGCACTTTTTTCACGATGCCCCTAAAGCCGATACGGCTGTCCAGGGACAGCTCCGGGCAGAAAAAGGATGCTGATACGCCTGTGATGTAGTCAATAATCATGGCAATTAACAGCCCTTCAAGCCCTACGGACCAGCCGCCGAATAAGTGAGTTACAATCAGGCCTGCCACAGAACTAACCCCTCCTACCACCGCCCCGGCACCTCCCGTCCCCGGCAAAAAATCTTTTATAGAGCAAACTGCTTTTTCCATAGCTTCACCCCTAAAATTTAATCTGGTAGAACAGCACCCCGGCACAATCAGCGGCAAAATCACCATTGTCCCACTGCTTATCTATCCACTTTTCCTTGGCTGCACCGATGGCCAGCGTGGTTGCTGCGGCCCAAAAATCATTGAAACCCGCATTCCTTTTCAGCTGGTCATTGATAACGTAGCTGATACCGAAGTGAGCGAATCTGTCAACCCCCACGCTGTCAGCAAGATTATGCTTCAATAATGTCGTTAATGCGATTGTTATCAGCACATTTCTTATCTTCCTCACGAACCTGCACCTCCATTTCCAGCTGGGAAATGAGGTGGAGCAACCTCACGATTGTCTCCACCAGCACATCCACAGTCTTGCTGCTTAAATTTTCCCTAAGCTCCAGATCGTTCATCACTCAGCCTGTGCCTCTGCTTCAAGAGCCTTGATTTCGTCCTGCAAGGCATTAATCTGGTCGCGCACCTTCTGCCTCTCTGCAATCAAGGTCTTGGCATCGTAAGGAGCTTCCTTGCCAATCAGAGAAGCCTCATAGCACTTGATAATCTTGTAATCACCAATCTCGCTGTTTTTGCTTGCCAGATGCGCCTGCAGATTGATGATTTCCTGCTGTTTTTCCTGAATGTTCTTCTGCTTTTCGTCCATTTTGATTTTCCTCCTCAAATAGCTTCTTGAAATAATTATCTAATTTCCGCAGTTTGGCACCGCTGTCATAGCGTGTATATGTGCCTCGCCACGACTTGTAGCACTGATTGATGTGCTGGTACGACATCCGGCCAGCTTTATAGCTTTCATGGAAACGCTTCAGCTTTCTGCGCTCGCGCCTGAACGTGCTGCTGTGCACCTTCCTTACCAGTCCTCCTGACTGTTTCAGCCTGTAGTTGATTTTCAGCCAGGTGAGCCAGCCGGATATTTTGCGGATATGGGTTTTCTTTTCGTTGATGAAGATACCCAGTTCCGCGCACATTTACCGGATTTTCTCATACAGAGCTTTCAGCTCCGTTTTATCCTGCATGATGATGTATGTATCATCCATATACCTGCCGTAGTAACGCAGGCCTTTTATGGTCTTGCAGTAGTTATCTATGGCATGGGGATAGAATATGCCTGTTACCTGGGCGGACTGATTGCCGATGCCCAGGGACTTGCGCATGAACCTTTTTCCAGTGTGCCCCTGCTTTGGCATTTCCGCATACGCAAGAGCGCTAAAGGGTTTATCCATGCAGGCAACATATTCCTCATCTGACATATAAGATACATCAACCGCAAATTCCTCAAAGCATTTGCTGAGAAAATGCAGTTCGTCAGTCTCGAGGACCTTGGAAAACATTTCCAATGCCTCCTTATGCCTTACGTTGTCATAATACTTGGTGAAATCCATCAGCAGGATATAAGCTTCACCGTCATATTCCTTGTAAGCGTTCCTGAGATGTATCTCAAACCGCCGCCTGGCAAAATCCAGGCCCTTATCCTTGAGGCTGGCGCCATTGTCATATATCAGCATGGGGCGCACTTTTGGTATCAGCACATTGTCATTCAGCGACCTCTGCACTACCCTGTCGGATATATGTTGGGCTTTTATGTGCCTGGTATGGCCCCGCTCATTCAGCCTGAACTCCGTCATGGGCTTTGGCGTATAGCTGTCAGCCATCATCTCCTTGCGTGTATGCAGAATGTTCAGCAACAGGTTCGCCTCGTACTTTTGGACGCCTTCCTTCCACTCAACGCCCTGCCTTGATTTCATGAATCCATCAAACAATGCGTTAGCATTATAAACTTCTTCTAACGACATAATATAATACATAGAGGCGTGACAGCATGACAAGCCGCCACGCCTTCTCTCCCCATCTGGCAGGGGCTATAGCACCATCTGCCGTAGCAGGATGCCTCCCTGCCCTAATATTCGTCCGCATGGTTACGGAACAGGTCTGCTTCCCCTTATCTGCCACATGCAACGGCAACCGACACGGCCTTTAGTGCATGTGATGATAATCGGGCGCACGCCGCCATCGGCATTGCTCGCGTTGTTGTTGTTCGCATTGCCGTTGTTGTTCGCGTTGGCAAAGTTGGAAGCGGAAGCCACATCGGAAACAAACCTAAAATCTGTCACTGCCTGTTCTTCAGGAATTTTGCGTACTGTGCGTTAGTCCTGGACTGCCACGCCTTGATGGCGTTCAGCTCCTTTTCTATCAGCTCTACATACGGCATCAGCTTTTCCTTATCTACGGGCAGGATATAGCATATATTCTGCATGGCCCTCAGCAGTCTGTAGCAGTCCGCCTGGGCCAGCTTCTGGTATTTTCGCCTAAGGTTATGCCAGTATTCATAGTCATTTGATGTCGGATAGATGGTATTCGCTGTCACTACATTAGTCTCCAGCGACTCCATGATGGCGAGAAGCTTTGTCCTGTAGTGATCAATCAGCCACAATGGCCATTCGGCTTCTACATCAATATGGTACTTCTCGCATAGTGCCATGTAGGCTATACGGTCTTCCTCGGTCATTTTCGCGCTGTGCACGAAAGATTTTAGCTTCCGTGTCACAGGCTTAGCACCGAAGTCACGTATAAACAGCAAGGTCAGCTCCTTCTGCAGCTTAAACAGCGTATGCAGGAACTCCACCCTGCTCTCACTTCTTTTGTTCAATGGTACTGACATATTCCCTACCTCGTGCGGATTTGTAAAAATTCGTGGATATAGGGCGCGGCAACAAGGCCGCGCCTGTTCCAGGTATTAGCTACGGGCAACCTTCGTTACCCTACGCAGATAAGCGGGCGCACGCCGCCACCGGCAAAGCCCGCGCTGTCGTAGCTCGCATGGCCGTCGCTGCCCGCGAAGGCAAAGACGGAAGCGGAAGCCACAGCGCGGAGCCAGAACCACTGCCTAGTGTAGGAGTGTCCTTTGAACTGGAAGATGGGCAGCCTCTCACAATCCTCGCCAATATCGTGGAAGCTGGAGCTAAATACTTTGCTTCCATACACAGCTACTTCGCTCATCAGGCAAGACTTGACGGTGTACCAACTCCAGCCGGTTGTAGAGCCCATCCAGCCAGCACCAGCGCCGGAGGTCAAATCCTTATTCATAGCGTTGCTGAGCAGTGCCCTGCGAGCTAACAGGTGATTGCCTAAAATTGTGGCTAAATTTGTGTCAATTGTTGGAATGACACTCTGATGCATATAGCTGTTGTAGTAGCCACCGGTGGTGTCATTTGTGTCATTCATCTTGCTTGTCAGCAGATTGGTTTTCGGGATTAATGCAATGTGATGATTGGTGAAAGCTGTATCACCTTTCTGGTAATATGTGTCAAATCCAGCAATCTCCCATTCGACATTATACGTACCGTCCTGTACTTTGAAATAATCACCAAGATACAGGTCATTGAACAAGCCTGTAGATACCCCATGGTCACTCAGGAACTGCTCGAACGCGGACAGGCTGGTGAAGGTTCCCCAGTTCTTGCCACGGTAGATGCAGTTGTGGGATAAGCCCTGGGTATTAATAATGTCCATGATGCCCTTGGAGTTAATCGCATTCACGATTTTCAATCCGGTTTCATCAAGCATGATTGGTTTTGTCAAAGTTGCCATTGATATTCCTCCTCAAAATAAATTCAAACAGTGTAGGTAGTGCAAAGCTTGCCGTCTACGATAGACAGCCCGGCAGCTGCATCCGCAGTCTTGGAATTGCCTGTACAAGCCTTGGCTGTAGCAGCTTCGGTGGCGGTTGCCGCGTTGCCGGTGCAGGCCTTGGCCGTGTCAGCCGTTCCTGCCGTAGCAGCCTTTCCCGCATAGCTGGTGACAGGCTGTGGCACGCCGTTGGCGTCCATGTACACCGGCATGCTGGCACTGCCCTTGCCCTTGAAGCTGTCAATATGGGCCGCTTTGGCTACCACATCACTCCACTTGTCTTCTTCCTTGCCCAGCGTCATAGCCTGTCCGCCGGGGCCGAAATACGGTGTTGCCATACTTCATTCCTCCTTTTGGGTTAATTTGAATTATTTCACAGTCACACTGCCGTCAGCTGATTTGGCAAATAGCTGCGGCACTGCAAATGTCTTTGTTCCGTAATCAGTTATCAGGCCGCCCTCAACCCTGAACCAGGGCAAGGAAATCGCATACCCCGTGCCATCGGCAGTCAGCCCGATAGTAGCTGAAACCTCTGTCAGCTGTACATGCTCCGCATCGTGCTTGTCAACATAATTCTTTATGCTGTCTGCCACCTGTGCCAGGGCTGTTTTGCTGACATATCCAGTCTGTGCCATTGTTTTTAGTCACCTCCAGTAAAATTGCAGGGCCGACCTGCACCATTCAATAGGAATACCTGCCAGCCCTGCAACCCTAAATCACCAGAAGCAGCTTATGCGAACTTGGCTACAATCTGATTTATGTCATCAGCAGTAGCCTCGTTAATAGCCTCCAGCTTGTTCTTCAGGTCGGTGGTGAAATCCTCGGTAGACAGGCCCTTGCCATCTTCCTTATCCACCTTGCCGGACAGGTCGGTAACGCCGCCAAGGTTATCCCAGCTGGTGCCATTCCATGCCACATTCTCGCCAGCGTTCAGATTATGGGACGGATCAGCGGCAGTAACGTTGTACATGTCGCCCACCTTCTGGCCCTCTGCCGGGAGCTCTGCATAGGTGGCAACAGTGCCCTTGTACAGGAGTGCGGTAGTATAGTCAGCAGACTTGGCGTATTCGGACAGGTCGATGTTTACGCCCTTCTCGGTAATCTCCAGTGCCTCGCCGTTGACCTTCACAGCTTCCAGCACGTTCACCTGGGCACCCTCAGCAACGCCCTGCAGCTTGGTCTTCTCGGTGTTGGTGTAATCAGCCTCGGACAGGCCCTTGCCCTCAACCTTGTCCACCTTGGTGGCTTCCTTGGCTGCGATGGCATCGGTGATGGAGTCAATCTGCTCCAGGGTAACGTGCGCGGTTGCTGGGGTAGTAGTAGTGATAGTCATAATGAAATCTCTCCTTTTGAAAAAATAAATTTATATTCTTTAGCGGCATCTCCAAGTGTGCACCCTTAAATCCAGCCGTTAAATTCAATGATAAATAAAAATGTTAATCAGCGATAATCAGGAAAACTTGCTGATGATATTATTAATATCTTCCTTGGTTGCCACAGGCACATCCACCTCTTTTACAGGCTCATCGTCGTCACTGTCATCGTCGGCCTGCACAGGCACCTTAGCGGCGATAATATCACCATCGGCATTCCGCATGAACCGCGGTGTCGAGAACCGAATCGGCGCAGGCGTGATGCTGCCATCACTGCTCTGATAAAACTCAGCAAAATCAGCAGGACGCTGAAGGATACCAGTTGTAACGCCGTTGGTCACTTTCCGGAAGGCATCGCCGTCAAGGACGGACATCTTGCAGACCTGCCAGATAACACCGCCATCTACAACAGTGTCATTCAATGTCAGCAGGTTAATGTAGCAATTTTCTTCACTGGTTATACCGCTCTGGATGCATTTTAGGAAGAATCCAGGCCGTAGCCTGCTGTCATAAAGCAAATCATTGACCTTGTAAGCAGTGCTACGCTGCAGCAACCTTGCCAGTGGTTCCAGCTGGCCTCTTGTGACCAGCCCTGACGGATCTATGTTCAGTGATAAATTATCAATATTTGAAACCACGATATTGAACGAATAATCAACAGTGATAATAGCGCCTATTGATTCCGGCGGAATCATATCCGGCTCCGTAGCCAATGCGATCAGGTAGAGGATTTCGCCCACATCGGGATCCATAGCAAACAATCCCAGCTCCCTGGCGTAAAAGCCCTCCTGAATTCCCTTGGTGGTCAAGGTGCATTGAACCTTGCAGATACCATCAACTGTGGCAGTATTCGAGGTAATGCCCATGCTTTCCCGTGGTTCCTTCAGGTCGATAGCCACATCGGCTTCTTCCCATGTCATTTGACCGCTGCCGATTTTGAACCGGGTAAGTTTGAGTGGTGTTCCTGTTTCGGCCTTGGCTTGCAATATCCTGCCAGCCTTTGTCAGCCTGACCTCTTTGAAATTAGCCATTATTTATTTTCCTCCTTGTGAAGACTGATTGCTTTATATGTAATTTCGCCTATTCCTGTCTTAAATGAACAAATCATATCTTGATTGATAGCGGAGCGAGGCGAAATACAAACGTAATTTTCACTTGATACACCTGTACCTACAGGCAGTTTGGCGAATGTGTCAGAGTCTGACACGCATCTGGGCAATAATTCCACCTTTCCATATTCGGATAAATTACCGCCCAGCAAAATTTTGGCGAATGTGTCAGAGTCTGACACGCATCTGGGCAGTAATTCCACCTTTCCATATTCGGATAAATTACCGCCCAGCAAAATATTTCCTTGCGCCTCAGCACCGCTGACATGCTGTACTCTCACATCAGCACTGTGGTGTATTTCGTTATGTCCGCCTATAAAAATAGACGATGAAATATCACCGCCCTGCACTATTCCCGGTATTATTTCATATTTTTTGTGTACATCCGCAAAACAGCCTAAATACCTGGTAATGTCTATACTTTTAGAAAATCTCAACACCTCAAGCCAGCTTCTGACATTTTTTGAGGCATTGATCATCTTGATAAGGTTTTTGATTTTTTGTGTAGTAATTTGCGAATCTCCCAAATTAACCTTAAAGAAAAAGGGCTCACCGCCATAGTCAAACCATTCCTCTACTACTCCAGTCTGATACACAGTCTGTATCATTTGCTCCACCGCGGCCGGAGTGCCCTTGATGCGATGCCAGGCGATGGAATTTTTGACCAAATTCCTCCTGACAGCCAGAGGAAGCGTATCATCATAAAAATCACAATGCATCTGAATGGCCAGCGTATTAATCAATTCGCTGCCAAGCATATCTATGGCTGGATAAATCAGTACTTCAGTAATAGTTTTGTCAAAAGACAGCAATGTATCGTCAACGACCTTTGCTACCTCCTGTACATTTTCCTTATCCAGGGACTGGGGCAGATTTTTGTGAATAAAATAATCTTCAATATTATTCATTCATCCTCACTCCCCGTCATGGCTATGGAAACACCCTTATCCTGTGCCACCTGATTCTCTTTTACCTGCACAAATTCAGGCGAATTAATCAGTACCCTTTTTACGCCACCTATGGATTTGAGCCGATATATCAGCTCATCCGGGTTTATGTCTCTCCCCAGCCTGGTGCGCTGCCACATGCGATATTCTTCTACAGCCTTGTATACGTCAGCTGATACGCTCGCCGGATCTGCGCCATTTTTCAGCCAGTATCTCACATCTATCTGATAGCTGACTGGCTCTGGCGCAACCACCTCCACTTTTTCGCACATAGGCCTGACTGTCTTTCCGGATAGCTTCTCCTCTATCTCTCCAAAAATTGTATTCTCAGGAATAATACCGCCTGTCAGAAGCACAACTACATTAACAACTCCTGGAGAGGGCGAATAGGCCGCCGCATCAATAATAGCCGAATTGGTACTTTTCGCCTGAAAGATATACTGTCCTTCAGGGCCTGCACAGGAATAGCTTTCAGGTGCTTCAAAAATCCTTTCGCGCAATGCGGCATCAGTTTCAACATCTGAGCCACCCTCTGATGTGCTGATATTCTCAATAGTTTTTACATAGGGAACAGGATCGATGATTCTGCTTATCTCCCCCGGCTTGTAGCCGTTTCCTGCCACTCCCTTGACATTACACAGGCATGTAACCTGCGCTGACGTATTTCCGGCTGTTATAACCACATCATTGGCCGTGAGAAAATAAATATCACCTTCTGCGCCTATGCGGGTTCCTTTAGGGATGATGGTTTCCTTGTCCCTGGCTTCTGAAAGCCGTATCTGGAATGCAGCTGAGGCTGCGCTGGCAGGTATTCTGGCGACGCCCACCAAGGCTCCCAGATTTTCCAGCTTATCTCCTTCGGCGTATTTCAGCAAATTCTGCTTGCCGGTATAATTCAGTTTTTCCAGCAGTCTGATGATTACATCACATATAAACAGCAAGAATAATCTTATCGGATCACCTTCGGCAAGGTTCCTGCCTGTAACAGACGTGTATAGCGCAAAGATGGTTTTCTCAATATTTTGGGCATCTGCTTCCACAAAATCAATCTCAGGCAAATCTGCCAAATTAAGCATTAATACTCACCTCCAGCCTCGGCTGCAATTTTCCGCTTATATCAGCTGTGTATGTGATGGAGTTAATAACAGCCCGCGGCTCATACCTTCTTATAGCCGAGAATATTTCCTGTGTCAGCCTGGCCTGAGCTTCATGTATAGGCATATCAACTACATTACCACTGATGCCAAAATTCCTGTCCAGAGGAATTTCTCCCTTCATGGTTCCCAGAATAGTGCGCAAGTTTTGTAAAACTTCTTCGATTGTATTGTCAGGTGCAAAATCTATCTCAAGTTTTTCTGCCATATCAACAACGTAGCTATTCATAAGACACCTCCCAGACCACCCAAGGCGATATTGGCAACATTGTAGATTGCACCGTACTTGTCAGTCTTCGTCTGCTCCTCTACATAATTGCTGTCATCGTATTCCGTGAGATTGACAGTGACATCTGTCTGTATAAGCTTACCCATGGCATTAAAATAGTTATTGCCCTCTGAGAGGCTGTCTATGCGCCAATAATTCTGTGTCACAGGCTTTCCACCTATAACCAGAGGGAACACCGCCCCTGTGTCCCTCATCTGGCGCAGAGTCTCTAATTTTTCCATAGGCGATACGATAATATTTCCGTGGTCGCTTCGCAGCTGAATCCGAAAGCTGAGCTTTTCCAGCCCCGGCCCCTTGAACTGGCTGACAGGCTTGCGAAGGATTAAATCATGCTCCGCCCAGCGCGCTTCGCCAGACCGCTGGAAGTCAGAAGGAGTAAGCAGGTACTCTCTTGATACAACGAAGACCACACTGCCCATATAACCAATATACATATCATCAGCCCCCTATGAATACATTACTGCTGCCAACAGCCACGCTGCCGCCGCAGGATACAGGATCGCCTACACGGCCTGACTGTAAGCCGTTGATATATACAGTGCTGCTGCCAGAGGCGATTACACCGCCATGAGGCGCATGGTCGATACAGCTATGGGGCGGATAGCTGTCGGACTGCCTTCCAGCTCCCCTGCCGTTAATAATCACATCAGGGCTGGCGGATGCCAATCCCCGTGGCGGGCAAATATCATGCCCTGTATCACTATCACCTAATCTCGTTGCTGCTGGCATAACTTGGCCTCCTTCTAGTTTTTCTGCGTGTCATTTATGACACGCGATTAATTGGATGAACAGATTAATTGATATATATCATCGGTGCCGTCAGCTTCATGTAGCCGGATGCATGTATTTCCATGTTGCCATTTTCATCTACACGCCAATAGCTGCCGCTTTCGTGATGAACGCTCCTGACCACCTCATTGCTCTCTAAAGCTTTATCAGCATCACTATAAAACGCTCCCAGCACATACCCTTCCCCAGGCCCTTTACCGGAAACATTGGGCAGAACCAGGCACAGTACCTGGTCATTGACTGCAGGCATCCAATAATCCTTTGTCTTGCAGGTACCCCGCTGGATAACCTTTAGGGCTGCTGTGGTGCGGTCATTCTTGTCAGGCCTTGTCACAATAACAGTACCTTCTGCAGGATTGACATCCGTAACAATGCCGACAAAAAAGAAATTGCAAAGATTGTTAATATCCATTCAGGCACTTCCTCACATCAAAGTCCGTAGTATACGTAGAACCAATCCTATGCGCCGCCTTGGTGATTATATACTTGCCATCGCATACGCCAAAGCCGGTCAGGATTGCTGTCAGCCCGGCAGAAATGCGAAAATCCCCCAGGGAGCTGAATGTTCCTGTGAACTGCTCCTTGTTGGCATCGCGAAGTTTTTTCTTGGCCAGCCTTTCCGCCTCTGCCTGATTTTCCACCTGATCCCCTGCATGGAGCACATTGCCCTTTTCCATGTCTGGATTGACAAATTCTCCCTGGATAACCTCTTTCTTTTTGCCTTTTTGGTATCTGACCACGCATTTCCAATAGATGTCGCGTGTTTTTATTTTTAAGGAGTAATTGCTAAGCATGTGCACAAGTGCATATTTAGGATTGTGGTCATTCAAGCCTGGCTTCACTATTTCCAGTATCGGCTCCTGCTGTTCCATCTTGTCATCATCGAAAATAATAACCTGATCAGGCGTTACTTTCAGGCTCCTGCCATTATCCTGACAGATGCGCATCAAAAAATGCAGGTCTGATTCATCTGCCTGCTCAATATGGTCAAGATTTGGATTGTCAGCACAGTCCCAATACAGCTTGATGTTATTGCGCTGGCATATATCGTCAGCACATTTCCAGATGGAGATGTTTTCCCAGGTCTGATTGCGCTGCACGCCCCGCAGGGTGGAGTTTCCTACCACTGATACAGCCTTCAGGTGTACCGTGGTAGGGAAACCCTGTAACTCAATTTCGTCAATCTCGAAGCTGCCCATCTGGAATACTTTTTCACCTTCGTTGACGTTTGTCCAGTTGTAGCAGTGCAAGGATATTTCCAGCATGGATTCGGTCTTGGGGAACCATTCCTCCGCCCAGAGCTGTGCCCTGTCCTCCAGTACCAGGTCGATATCATCTACACTGCCGCTGAGATTGTCGCTATAGTCCAGAGACAAAAAATACTTTGATATATCTTCAGAAATATCCTTTGCCTCTTTTTCATCAGGGGCAGTATACTTTATTTCCAGCCACGCCCTTCGGGACAGCTTCGTGCCCGGCTCAAGGGATTGCAGCCAGTCTTTCAATATTTCAAACGCCTTGACTGCCATGTTTTATCGCCTCCACGGTGGCAAAAAGCTTCTATCCTCTGTTTTTAGCTCAGGGCAATTCAGCTTGATACCCTGGGGAAAAACTGCAATATTCATATACTTGGTATTGGCCTGTATAAGCTTGTCCATGCAGGTCTCTTTTCCGTATACCTTGTATGCAATTAAGTCCCACATATCCCCCTGTATGGTCGTATATACATCAGGCATAGGAAAATCTCCTTTCGTTATTTCGTACATTGGCCAGCATTCTAGGCAGCTCTCGTTCGAACTGTGCTTTCTGCTCTGCCAGGGCACGGCGCACAATATCGGCTATATTTGCCGACTCGCCGTTTCCGCCTGTACCTGTGATATTAATGACAGGGGCAAACTCCACACTGACGTTGCCGGTGCTGCTGGCTGTAGCTGGCGCAATAACGGTATTTTTATCCGTCATCCTGCTGTTCTCCATCAACGTTCTTGCATCTGCAACGATGGTGGATTGCTGTCCGGCTATCTGAATGGCATCTCCCATATAGCTTTGCTGGTTAGCTATCCGGACTGCTCCTCCAGCATAATTGCTTATGGTGGCCGCGCTGGCAGATTTTGCCTTATTGGCAGCCATACCTGCCTGTGCAGCCGGGTGATAGGCTCCCAGCATTTTTCCAGCAGTCTGCCAAAGCTGCAATGCTCTGGTAGTGTTATTGATCGGAATGATAACCTCTGTATCCCCTGCCTCTGCTACCCAGGTTAAATATGGCTGGCTGAAGATACCGCCTGTGGCTGACATACCCGCTTCCACTGCCTTGTCAGATGCTGCCGATTGGGCCTCGCTGTTGCCACCTTTGACAAAATTTACAACCGCTTGGATAGGCGAGCTGAAAATCTCCTTCAGATGATTCCATTTTTCCTCTACCATGGCTACACCTGAATCCACAATCCCCTGTACCTGTGCCCATACATCCAATACAACGCTGACAATGGCATTCCAGGTGGCTGAGGCCGTGCCATATATCTGGTTCCAGATTGCCATGATGAAAGCGGCACCAGCAGCCACAATAGGATATATAGCCGCCCAGACCGCCATGACAACACTCATAATCCCTGCCCAAGCTGTATTGGCTACAGCCAAAATCATCTGCCATACCGTGCTGATGAAAGCACCACAGGCGGCCATAGCCGCATTAATAACCGCCAAGGCTACATTGATGGCTGTGCAGATGATGTTCCAAACCAAGGACACATGAGGCTGAATCAAGCTCCAGATAGCCATGATAGCCTGTATGCCTGTCCGGATAATCCCCACGATAAGCTCAATGGCAGTCAATACCACCAGTGCTACCACCACGAATATCCCCTTGGCAATGGTGCTGATTACTGACCAGGCAGCCGTGAAAGCAGGAGCAACAGCTGACCATACAGCCATAGCCGTGCTGACTATTCCCTGCCAGATACCGCCAATGAAATCAGCTAGGCCAGTGAAGATCGCCATTGCACCATTTTGCAGGCTCTGCCACGCACCAAGCACCGCCTCCCGGAAGCTGTCATTGGTCTGCCATAGGTAAACCAGTGCGCCCACTAAAGCTATAACAGCCATAGCAATCAATATGTACGGATTTAGTGCCATAACAGCGTTCAGGATGGTTTGTGCCACACTGACGCCTGCAATAGCACTCCTCAACATGGAGAATGTAGATAATACCATGCCATAGGCAGCTACAGCTGCATTGACTGCCAGACAGGCTATAACCACACCAGCAATAGCAGTCCCTATGCCTGCCAGAACTACAATCAGCTGCTGGTTATTTTCAGCAAAATCAGCAAAGGCTGCTGCTACCGGAGTCACGGCAGACATAACTGAGTTGATAGCGGGCAGCAGGGCTGAGCCGATGCTGATAGACATAGCCGTGACTGTATTCCTTGCCAGCTGCAGCTGATTCTCGGTAGTCTGGCTTCTGGCTGCATATTCAGCTTCCATGGAGCCAGCATATTGCGTGGCATCTGCTACCTTGCCGAAATTGTCTTCCAGTGCTTCAAGATTGGAAAGCATTGGAGCAATGGCACCTATACTTTCCCTGCCAAACAAAGTACCCATAACAGATACCTGCTTCACCTTATCCAGAGATTTGATGGTATGCAGTACATTGAGGATCGTTTCCTTGGAGTTTTTCTGCATCCCTTCCGCAACCGCCATATAATCAAGTCCGATGTCGCTAAATGTTTCAACCTGGTTTTTGGTGGCAGCTTCGCCAGCCGTCAAGGCCATCATAAAATTCTTGATGCCGGTGGCAGCTACATCAGACTGCACGCCTGCCCCAATCATGGATGCACCCATAGCGGCTATTTCTCCGGATGCGATACCGCCAATCTCGCCCAGAGGGCCGATACGGGTAACTACATCGGAGATTAGCGGTGCAGATGCCGCCGTGGTATTGCCCAGGTAGTTTATCTTATCCGCCAGCGCGACTACATCACTTTGCCCCAGCTTGAAGGCCGTCCGCCATTTCGCCATCATGTCACCAGCCTGATCGGCCGTAATGTCAAAGGCGATGCCCATCTTGGTAGCAGATTCAGCGAAAGCCATCAGGTCCTGCCTGGCAATACCTGACTGACCGCCAGCAGCCACAATCTTGGCAATATCATCGGCTGCCATTGGCAGGGTTCTAGACAGATTCAATATGTCGCTATTCATTTCCTTGAATTGCTGCGGCGTATCGAAGTCCACTACCTTCTTGACGTCTGCCATGACTGATTCAAACTTCATGGCGGCATCCACACATTCCATAATAGGCGCTGCAAAGGACTGGATGGCCATAGCACCGCTTTGAAGATTACCGGCAGCAACGTAGAAATTACTCTGCTTCTGGGCGTGAGTTTCCCTGACAGCTGCTTTTTGCGCTTGTGAGGCATTGTAATCAGCCTGCACCTTTTTAGCGGCAGCCAGGGATGCTTCTGTCTGGGATAGTTCCTTTTGCAGCCTGTTTTGGCTTTCAGCGAAACTATCAGTATCAAAACCAGCTTTCCGGAGTTCGTCCCCCAGCTTCTGGGCCGCGTTCTGAGCCTTGTTATAGCCATTACCGGCACTACGGGCTTCCCTGTTGGCGGTGGCCAGCTCCTTGGCCAGTGCCTTGGTGGCAGTATTGCTGTTTCTGTAGGCGGCATTAAGCTGGATAACCTCCATCCTGGCCTTGGCGTATTCCTGAGCTGAGGCAGTTTTCTTCATCAATTCAGCTGCAACCTTTGCCTGTTCCAGCTTTATTTTATACTGCTCAGTAACAATCCTGGACTTTTCAAACTCACTGCTTACAGCTGCCACATGGCTTTTGGCTGTGGATAGGCTATTGCCTGCTTCCTGTGCTTTCTCAGTCAGTTCCTTCAGCTTATCCGTTTTGATTTTTATTTTATTCAATTCCTGCATCTTTTGCCGAAGCCCGGCTGTTTCGCTGATTGCCTTCTTGACCGACTCCGGCAGGGAGGCATCCAGCTTGCCTTTAATAGCCAGGGCGAGCTCCATCATTTTTCCAGCCATATTTCAATTTCACCACCCATAAGGTATAATGTAAAAAGGAGGGATGTAGTATGTTTTTCTTGTATGACAATTGCTCAAAATGCTCTCAGTGTAATTATTGCAATATTGATATTGTCAAACAAAGTTTGATTGAAACTAACAAAAGTCTTGAACTAGTTGAAAAACTAAAAAGCTCTTTTGCTGATGCTCCTGAAATCACAGAAAAAACCAATGAAGAAATACGCGAAGTATTGCATGGTAACAAATATCAAAAGACAATGCAGGAGCTATCTGATATGCAGCTAGCTATCGCACGCAAGCCTCCGCTTTCAGAAGAACAAATACACGAAATACTATACGGCAAGCCAGAGCCGTAATATCCCAGCATTGCAGAAGCCGCCAAATCACGGCTTCTGCTTTTTTATTGCTTCCTGCTCCCGCTCTATTTCCGCATTCACAGTTTCTACCCAGGATTGAAACTCCGCGATGGGCATTTTCAGGAAATATTCCATAGATGAATTGCTGTACTTGGCCATGCGCAAGGCGGAAATCTTTATGCTTTCCGCCCGACAGATTACGCTAGCAAAAAATTCTGTACCTTCAGGCAGACAGTAGTAAAATCCTTGCCGCTCAGCTTCAGGATTGCATCGTAGTGCATACCTGCTGCCTTGGCGGCCACCATAGCCTGATAGATGCTGGACAAGGCAGGAACTGTCACCTCCCTGTCCTCTTTTCTCGTAGCCTTTTCAATAAGTGTCAGAATATATCCATTCACCCTGTCAAAATCAAGAGTCAAGGTATCGATGCCATTTGCCAACGGCTTTTCAAGATGAATTACTACGCAATTCGCCTTTTCATCTGCCCCATTAGCAGCCTCCGGCAACACCTGTGCCTCTGCAGGCTCTGCCTCATCTGTATTAAATTCCACATCTTTAGCCATACGTCAACGCCTCCTTAATTCATGCCGATAGCCCTGCGGATTTCAGCAGTAATATCCTCTGCACCAATCACGCATTTGTAGCCGTATTTATCAATCTCAATCAGATTTTCATCATTGTACTCTATTTTGATGTAGTACACCTCAATGGTGGTTTTGGAATTCATGGCCTTCTGAGCTTCCATCGTGCCAGGCTCATGACTCTTTACCCTGCCCTTGATGATAACGTGATACTGATCGAAGCTGTAGCTTCCTTCGCCACCGTCAAAAACCTGAACTGCTGCATAGGCATCAAGGGATATAGCCTTGCCAGCTACCAGCTTGGTGCTGGTTTTGGTTGGCACCTGCCAATTTGCCACAGCTTCCATGCTATCAAAGTGCCCCAGCACCGGTGCACTGATGGTTCCCATAACACCAATCCCTGTAATATCCTCAGTAGGATTGTTAAACTTTGGCAATTCCAAGCTCTTGACGGAAATCATATCATCTGCCCCGTCAAGGTAGGCACGCATATCATTGATTAATTCCGGAATCCTATTTGTAGCCATCTTCTAACCCCCTCTTCTTATTCAAACAGCTTGCTAAAGCTGCTGACATCGTACTCCAGTATATCCTCAATATCCTGAGCTGGCACAGGCGGCGTAAGTTTTGTATGCACGCGGATAATTCCTGCCAGCAAATCAGTAGTCGGATTCTCGTCCTCCAGGAACTGTACACTGGCTCCCAGCAAATAGCCACGGGATACAAGACCATTCAGGCGAATGTTTTCCGTGTTGATAATTGTCTTGATAAGCGTTGGCTTGAGAGCCTGATCAACCTTCTGCCAATACTGCAAAATGAATGTCTGATACTGCCAGTCAAACATGCGGCGCACACAGATAAAGCAATCCTTGACATCTGTATTGGATGGGTAGCAGCCGGTATAATTCCCCCAGCTTTTCCAGCCACCGACAAAGTTAAGTCCTGTCATAATACCCTGGCTGTTCAGCAGATTTGCCTGAGGCAGGCTCAGGGCTACCTCCGTGCCATCAGCCAGGCAGAGGCCTGTTGCCTGCAGGGACTGATTCGACGGGGACTGATATGGAACATCACTGTTGGCCGCATCCATAACACCGATAACACCAAGAATATGAGTAGACATGTGGAATACTGCATCGCCATTCCTGACACATGGCCAGCATACCACCTGGTTTGTGCCGGTGTAATTGTTTTTGTTCTTCCACCCATTCACATCAAGATAGGATTTTGCCTCCCTGGTATCAACGTCCGTCAGGCAGATGCAGCGGAATAATTCGCTGATATTGGCAGACTTTGCTTTCATGACGGCAGCCACTACAGGATCCTCGGACCAACCGGGAGCAGCAATGATGCCAGGTACCAGGGACAGCATGGTGTAGATGCTGTCAATCAGCTCCATGCCTTTGATGGAACCATCAGAGGAAGCGCCGCCAATAATATCATCCCGGCTGACCATAGATGCATCAACCACATCACATTTTATGAAAATGGATGCGGCATCCTTCAGGCTGCCATCCTCCAGGATACTGATTACCAGCTGTCCATCATCATTGTAGGCGGCTGTGTAGTCCTTATTGATTTCTGCCGGCGTATCAGAAAGAGCATCCGGCAATACCTGGAGACTGTCAAGCAGCACAGCATTGTCAATTACAGCAGAACCTTCTACAACCTCTGCGGCTGTCTCCATACTCTTTTTATGCTTGGCGGGATCCAGTACATTGACAAAAACGATAGGCTTCACTGCGTACAGCTTGAACTCGCTGTACATAACCTCCGACAAAGTGTATTTGCTCCAATCGGCAGAATAACCAAGTGCTGTAACTGCTTCATCCCAGCTGTAGCAAATGACAGGCTTGTTTACGTATTTTGCCGGTTCCTTGGTCAGATGAACAGGCGCCGTGCCGAATACAACAGGCAGACCTGCCGTAGTGCTCACTGTTGCCAAAATGGATGTAGGAATTTCCTTCACCCTAACTCCATGAAAATAAGCCATTATTTTTCCTCCTTCTTGTGTGCCTCGATAGCCTGCTGATAGAACTCATGCATAGCTGTGCCCTTGTGGGCTATGTCTGCCCTCGCTTTATTCAGTCTGGCTGCCGGCACAAATAATTTTGCAAAAATTGTGCCCTGAAATTCCCGCGGCACCCCATCAGCAAAAATGCCAAAGGTGGTCAGACGTGAATTTCGGAACCCTGGCCCCACATAGATTAGCGGGCCGTGATTACTTGTCTTTCTCTTTTTCGCCATATTCATTTCCCTTTGTAGCCAGAATAATACCACTGTGACTCATTCCTTGATGGATGTGGGATGTGGATGGCCGCCTCAATATATCCCCACCATTGGGGGTATGGCTGGTCGGGTGGCACTCCCATTGTCAAGGAGCCGTCCTGCAAGGGCCATTTATTATCTATAGGGGTATTTGCCAGGAACTTGAAGCGAACCCATTCCAGCAGGCTGTAGAGGCTCAGATACCCCTGCTGCTTGTCCCTGTCATAGGTGGTAACATTGATAAGGAGATGCGCTATGGAATAATCCTGCCTGTCCTCAACCAGCTCAGGCCGTATGACGATAGCGGGACAAAGCTTTCTTTTTTCCGCATCTGTAGCCGCGTAAGGAAGAAATCCCGTATACACATTGATTTCCTCCTGTTCTTCACGCTTCTCATCATGCAGTAGAAAGCGCAGCTTCATGCTATCTTCACTGACAGCTTTGCGCAGATATGCAGCAATTCCGTCTGCACATTGGATAGAGTTCATTTAGACCACCCCCAGCTGACGTCCTATTTCATGGTAAAGGCGTGTCTCAAAGACCTCGCCTGCCCTCTCCTGCATCTCTGACATTACGGCTTCATTGCCAAAAAGCTGGGGCACAGATGGACCATGCAGGCCTTTGAGTGGAAATCTCTCGGGGCCGCGCCTCTGCACATACTGGCCGGAATTCATAGCAAACGACCGTGGAACAATCCTGCCCCCGCCATGCTTGATGGCAACAAAAATGCCCTTTTTCCGCTCATTGGCCCGATATTTTTTCACCGATTCAGTAGCACCTTTTACTTTCAGTGTAGCTCCGTCAGCTTCACTGAATATCATGGTGCGCTCCTTCATGTCACCGGATCGGATAGTATATATCTGCCTGACATGCCCGGTACCGGCAGTGCGGGCTGCCAGAGCTGCCCGCTTGGCGGATGCTTTTACAGCACTGCCGATGTTTTCCGGCGATAGCTTTTCCAGATTCTTTATAGCTTCCTCAGCACCGCCCAGCATAATTTTTACTGCCATGTTATCACCTCAAATTCTGATGGAGGGTTATACTGATATTCCCCATATCCTCAACACAGGCAGAGACAAGCATCACCTCGCCGTCAAGGGTAAATGTCATCCCCTCTGCCGGTATCTCCGGAAGCTCGGATTTCTTCACATGGACAACAATCTGCCTGCCGCTGATGCCTTCATAGCTATCATAAGCCTGCCCCTGTAGGAATACCTCTCTGGCAGTAGGTGACTGCACAATACAGCTGCACATAGTACCGTTAAGCTCATGCTCCTCTGCAAATTCCTCTGAATTAAAAAACACATTCAGATCATCTTCAAGCTGTTCTCTGAATGTGCTCATTTTTTTGCTTTCGGCTTGTCAGCCGCCTCCAGGGCTGCTGCTATATCCTCAGGTTTGTCGGCCTCGTCCGCCACATCGGCAACATCTTCCTTTGCTTCCGGCACCGCCTCGATGACCGGTGCAAATTCCTCAGGATAATCCTTCAGCAGGGCCTTGGCCAGTTTCTCAGGAATATCAGCTGTATCGCCTTTTTTGTAGGTTATGCCGCCATTTCTGAGCATGTACCTGATAATGCGGATTTTCATAGCGCAACGCCTCCTTACTTCGCCTTGATGACAGCCCAGTCATCAACGGTTTCAGGTACCAGCACGCAACGGCTGTACATGGCCAGGGAAACGGTGTTGTCATTCTCATTAGCGCGATATGCAGGCACGTAGTTGCCAACGTAGGTCTTGAAGGACCTGCCCTCCACCAGGGTAACAGCACCATGCAGCTGCTTGCCACGGCCAGGAATACCAATAATAACATCATCATCACCGATGAAGCTCTTGATGTGGCCTTCCTCATCGGTATAGGTCTCCATATAGCTGTACAGCTCAAGGTTCAGGCTCATAATCCTGCCCATGAACATTACCTGCGGTGCGGTGATGCGCGGCTGGAAGCTCATCAGGGAGAGGTTTGCATTATTGGAAATATTCATGTACTTCATGATAGCATCGTTGCCCAGGATGTAGTCCATGATATTCTTGCCGCAGATGGCAATAGTAGGTACCATACCGGCATTTTCCTGAATGCTGGCAGACATTTCTGCCAAATCGCCATAGATATCTGCATTTGCCTGATTCCACTTGATAGCAGGGATCAGCTTCTGGGTCCAGTCGTCAAACCTGACGGTATCAGTCTTGACCACCTTGCCATCAGCTGCATAGCCTGCAATCTCGCACTGGCCGTTCAGCAGAATATCAGCTGCCATCTTGTTCTTGCGGTTCACAATCATGTTCTGCAAATCAGTCAGATCCTTGGCCAGCAGCTGGGTTGCCCTCTGCTCCGGCGTCATGCTGGAATAGACATTTTCACCGAAGGAGCGGTTGGCAATATCATCAGAAGAAATCACGCGCCGCGGCCCCATCATAGGCGGCTCGTACCAGTCAATCTGGGACTGCTCCCGTGCCACGTTGACACCGCCGGTGCCGGAAATAATAAAAGGTGCCAGCTTGCGTGCTCCCTTGCGATATTCCACGCCAATCTTAGTGGTTACGGCTGTTGCCGGAACAACAGGAAAAAAGGTATCAACCAGAAAAGATGAAGGCTGCTTGATGCGCTCCATCGCCATCATCATAGTGTATGTATCTTTCAGAAAACCATCAGCAATAGACATATTTTTCACCTTGCCTTTCTCTTAGGAATGAATTGACGTCAGGTAGATATTCTTGTCCCTGAGCTGTGCCTCATGGGTTTCAACAGTATCTCCCTCCGCCACAATCAGCTTCTCGCGATTGAACATGCCGCTTACATAGACGGTAGCTGTTGCATCATCCTTGGCCAGCGGCACGGCAAGTACATATTCGGCAGTATCGCCAGTGCCTGCGAGGCTGCCATCAGCTGTCAGGACAGAGCCCCTCTTGAGGGCGGTGCCGGGAGTGACGGCAATATTGTACATTACGGCGGTAATTACAGTGCTGCCAATCAGTTCATCGTAGGATGTGGCCGCTTTCATAGTTTCATGGATTGCCATTATTTGTCACCTCGCATATTCTTCATGGCGGCTACCAGGCTGTTCACCTCGGCGGCCTTCTTACCTGCTTCCTTGTTGGTCTCATCTGCAGGATTAAGCCCTACCTTGTCAGCTCCGGAAGCCAGCTGGTCCTTGATGAGATTTTTAATCTCCTCGATGCCGGACTGCTGAGGCTTATCCTTGGTAGCGGACTCCTTTACCTGGTCCACGTATTCCCGGATTTCCTCTGCGGTATTGCCCTTTTTCTTGGCAATATCCACAATCTTGTCCACAAGCTCGCTGCCATCACGCATAGCATCCAGGTCAAGCATGCGCTGTCGCTCAACAGCTACCGGGTCAGGCTGTTTTTTCTTGTCCTGCTGGCTGTTGTCAGCTCCCAACAGGTCGCGGAGCTTGTCCAGCAAAGTCTTTTCATCATCCATATCCTTATCCTCCTTTGGCTTTGACTGCAAGATATCCTTCAGCTTTTCCGGCTGCTTGAATCTTGTCATGTCGATAGAAACATTATTCACCACGGCCACACCGCCCTGCAGGAAATTATTCACCTGCTCATCAGCGTCCACCTCATCAACGAAGCCGTAGTCTAAAGCCTCATCAGCATTCATCCACGTCTCTGCATCCATCAGCTTATTCAGCTTGCTCTCGGAAACATTCTTGCACTTTTTCATGTACACGTTGACAATGGTCTGCTTGACAACTGTCAGCCTGTCGGTCATTTTCTTCAGCTTCGGTACATCCATGTAACCCATCACGATGCACATGGGATTGTGTATCATGAAAATGCCGTTGCTCGGCATAACCACCTTGTCAGCGGCGCAGGTGATGATTGTGGCCGCGCTGGCAGCCATGCCGTCAATGCAGGCTGTAATATTGCCTGTATAGGATTTCAGCTGATTGTAGATGGCCTGAGCGGCAAAGACATCGCCGCCCGGACTATTAATCCTCAGCTTCAAATCCTTGCCGCCCAGGGCTTTCAAATCCTCAGCAAACTGCTTCGGAGTTACATCATCCTCATACCAGCTGGAGTTGGCTATCTCCCCATACAGAACCAGCTCAGCCTCCTCCTCTTCGGCTTCGTTTTTTATCTGCCAGAAGATATTATTCTCCTGGCTGTTTTTTGTTATCCTCCCCATCTGTATCACCTCCTTCCTCTACCTGCTGTGAACCGCCATCATTATTTGTCTCATTGGCGGTACTAAGCACAATGCCAGCTTCCGCAGCCCTCTGCTGTTCAATGCGGATAGTTTCCAGATTCTCATAGAAATCACTGCCTGTCATTTCGGCAGCTTCCCTCTCATGGGTGGAAAGACCGCACTGGATGCGCAAGGTTGAACCGTTGACATCCTTGATAGGATCAAGAATACTCATAGACGGCCCATACCATTCAGCATTGCAGTAGGCAAAACGGATGGCAGGATCAGCAAAGAAGCCAGGGGCCTCAATCCGCCCGGTGGCCACAGCCTCCGTCAGCCACATTTCATATACAGGCTGGCAGAAATCACGGCTGAACCATGCGCGCCTGAGCCTGAACTGCTCCCAGGCCTGCAACAGGGCTGCACGGCTGGCACTGTAGGAGCTGTTGAAGGACTTCATCAGCACTTCGTAAGGAATGTTCAGGGCTGCGGCAATCATCTTGATGTAGACCGTCATGAAGCCGTCAAAGGTTGCCTGTCCGCCTGTGGCACCGATGGATTTTACATCGATGTTTTTAGGCAGGGCATTGATGGTACCAGGCCCCAGGCTATACTCGTTGGCATCCACCACAGGCCCGGTGCCACCATCTTTATCATAGGTGCTTGCCCCCAGAATGCTGGAGACGTCTCCGGCAAAGCTGGAATTGCCTGTCGAAATGAAAAAGATGGTGAAATAGGAACGCAGTATAGCTGCCGCCAGCTCTGCATCCGAATACCTCGATACCTGCTTGAGGGCCTTTATCACAGGTGCCAGATATGGCACGCCCCGATACTGCTCAGGCCGTTCATCATGGCAGATGTGCAACACGTTGGGCTGGCTCATGATGTCGCCAAAAGCCTCCACCCGTGCCCAGGTAGTTGTGCTGTTTATCTCTACAGGGTCAAAAGGCACTTTGTTGGAAATCCAGTAGGCTTCCACTGCTCCGTTGCCATCCACCTCGACACCGTTGATGATTTTATTGCGGCCATTGGGGGCAGTCATTTCCACTGCCAGTGGGCCCGTAATGCCGTAAAAGTCTCGCCCTTGCGGATTGGAAACCCTGTTGCCCTCAATGGCCTGTATTCTAAGAGTATACGGCATGTTGATGTCGTAAGCCCGCCTGAAAATGGCAAAGCTGTCACCATCAGTCATATACGCCTTATACAAAATTTCCTGCAAATCGTAAAAGTTATTCCGCTTCCTGATATCGCACAGCTTGGAGCTGGCCCAGAGATTAAATTCCATAGCTGCCTGCTTGTTCCAGCTTTCAGCTTCCTCGGGAGTCATATCCAGCAGCTGATATTTCACCTTTGGGAATACCTTCAAGCCTGCCCCCACTGTATACTGGGTGGTTGTGGCAATTGCCGCGCTCCCTACAGGGGTATTGATGGCCTGGTCCGCCGCCCGGCTGCGCAAAATATCAAGATGGGCATTGATATCAGACTTGGCACTGGATTTTGTGGGGTTCCAGGCTTTCAGGATGCCGGAAGTGCGGGATGCGCCGCCTCCGTCATAGCCGCTATTCTGCATATTTACTTGTGTTTTGCCCTGAACGGCCGGCTTTTTCGCCTTGAATTTCCGCTTGCTCATTGCAAACACCTCAATCTATGAAAACTACTCGCTTGCTGCGCCGCATTTTTGCCTCTTCTCCATCGTCCAGAGTGGCACCGGCAGCCAGCAAATCATCTATCGCAGCCCTGATTTCAGCCAGATTGGCCCTTGTCAGGGCACGGTTGCCAATAGTATAGCTCTGGCCTGACAGAACTTTCTGCTCCGCCTGCCAATATTGGCGGAGACGTTCATTTCTCATCTTCTGGATGGTGTTCATTTTATCACCTCAGTAATAATTCGGCGTGTAGGAGGAACATTTTGCAACGTTTTTCCGGGAATGATGCTCTCTTTTCGGGGCAAGTTCCCCGTTTTCCTCATTATCGCGGCGGCTAAACCTGCTTTTGGTACGTTTTTCAGGCGGAACGTAACGGCTTGCCACCAATCCGGAAGTTTTGCTGTGCGTGTCAGAGTCTGACACATCATCAGCTTCCCCGGAGGGCGGTTTTTGGCCGTGCAGCTGCTCATAGAGCAGTCCCCAGTCCGGCTTCATGGACTGCATGGCTGCCAGATTGTAGACACGGAGGTCAAGGGGCTCGTTCCTGACGCCTGATTTCGGTATCCACACATTCTTCAGCACGCCGTTGCGCTTGACTAACCGCTTTTCCTCGGACAAAAGGCCTTTGAAATACACTTCATCATAGCCACGGTACGGCAAATCTTCATCACCATCACGACCGAAGTGAAAATATTTGTCTCCTATCTCCTCAACGCCAAGCCTATTAAATACCTGCTGCTTGCCATCATCAACGCCGAGGATAACCAGCGGCACCTTGCAGGCTACATCCTTGCCCAGCTTGTATACCAGCGGGATGCCCGGGCGGTTGGCATAGCCCTTGATTGGGAACCTGCCTGAGCCCAGATTTTTCTCGCAGTAGCGGTAGACAAATTCAGTATAATGGCCGCCTGAGTCTATGAAGGTCCTGGCTATTTTCATGCCTATTCCGTTGGCAAAGGTATATATCCTGTCCAGGATGCCGTTCAGCTCCTGCCATGTGGCAGCTTCATCCGGCTTAGACAATATCATCCCCTTGACAATGCCCCAGCATGCCTCCCCGAAGCCCCAGCCGCACACTTCATACTCCAGGCGGTTATCCTGGGTATCAACAGCAGCTGTCAGCAGCAGTACGCCATCCGGCAGGGCGGCACCGTACTGTTCCCGCCTTTTCATCAGTGGCAGTGCATCTATGGTGTTGTCGTTTAAGGAATACGGCTCGCCAAAGCGAGTATTAACTATAACCTTTTCCCTGTTGGCATCGCCTCTGGCCTCCAGCCATTCTGTCATGATTTGCTTCCAGGACAGCCATGGACTGGTGAAAGCATTGAGCCAGAATGAGCGTATGCCATTTTGAATAGCCTCAGGATTTTGCGGTACATACTTCTGGAGAGTTGTCTTAATTTCCTGTTCGCTAAACTTGAAGCCGCAATCAGGACAAACCCATTTCACATCGTTTACAACGATGATTTTGCGCTTTTTCTTGTCCTCATGCTCACTGTAGTCAGCCTCCATATCCACATAACGCAATGCATGATATTCACCGCAGTTGGGGCATTGGTGCTGCCATTCCTCCTGAGTCCCGGCAAGGTATTCATCTGCAATCCTGCTTTCTCCCTCGTTGGTAGGTGTGGAAAATAGCCCCATGACACGGTTCCAGAAGGTGGTCATGCGCTTTTCTGCCAGTCCTACAGGATCACCCTCTCCACCAGCTGAGGCAGGGAACCTGTCCACCTCATCCGCCAGCAGGATGCGCACAGGCCTTGACGCAAGACCTGCAGGGGAATTTGCCCCGCACATAATCAGGCGCCCGCCCGGAAAAATCTTCGACAGGATGGTGTTGTTGCCGTCCCTTGTCTTGGCTTCTCCCTTGCCATTCTTGCTCTTGATGTCATAAAACAGGCCATTCAGCACCTTGGTATCACGAATCATAGGGGCAATACGGGACTTGGAAAAATCCTCTGCCATCTCTATGGTGGGCTGAATCATCATGATAGGGCATGGATCCAGATGGGCAAAGCGACCAATGACATTGTTCATGATATCTGAATTATGAGTGGGTATCATCGCCTTGCCAGCTAAATACAAATGACTTGGCGAATCAACCTGTATACATTTCGTATCTTCATAACCTGCAAACTTAATATCAGTTATCCTTCTGCGCTCAGTTTCGCTTCGACGGTTCCCCGTCCTCAACGATAGCCTTGCTTTCTTTCTTGGCAATGAAAATACTGGCATGTCTTCATAGGCTGTAAAAGTGATGCGCCACACATCGTAAGATTTTCTTGTAGGCGAATTAGTGCACACGGCTTTTTTCTTCTTCAAAGTGTGCTTTATCCCTAATGTACAGAGAAGTTCCGATACGCCATCTATCAATCTTTTTGATTTCAATGTAAGCTCGCAGATGCCTTTTGGTGACACATATCCATCTGTATCCATAATGCCTTGCAATAATTGCCAGCGTGCCTCTTGCGATGCGCGAAGGTATTCCACCGGGATATGTTTGTTATTTATCAGATTCAGTTTTTTTAGCAAATAGTGGCCAGTTTTTTGTATATGTGTCACAGGGTCAACAAATATCTCTTTTTTTCCCTTCCATTTGTTCTTAAGTGATAGTTGCCTGTTACATTCCATGCAATGCCCATATTTATCCAAACCAAAAATCTGCTTATTGTGTCCGCGTTTACAGATTGGGTCATCAGGATTATACGGATTAAATTTTACAGTCATTACATTGGAGTGGTTTTTATCCTTATGCTGAACAACTACCTCATAACCATCTTTTTTCATTTTGTCAGCTATGAATAAATCATAATCCGGCATAGTTATTTGGGCTGATCGAGAATTGCCATCTCCGAGCCAGACTCCAAGAGTATATGGCTTTAAGATTAACTCTGTATGGTTATCAGTAACAAGTGGCCTGTTCACAGGAATAGCGTATACATTTCTTTTCCCGTTTTTATATGTGCCGACCATATCCCTGGTTGCTTTTATGCCATCAGCTTTATCTGTCTGAATATACCAATCGTGATTTTCATCAGCAATTAATTGTGAGCCATCGGAAAAAGTGATTTCATAACAAGGTCTTGACTTCATAACTTCTGTGCAGGCTATAACATTGCATAGATACCCATTTTCATCAAAAACTTTGTCACCGATTTTTAACGCTTCAATCGTTTTCCAGCCATCAGGTGTTGCTATAGGTGTACTCAGTTTCAATGCTTTGCCAATCTGACTGGAACTCATGACAACAACCTTGTTTACACCCGGCTGAGTGAAGGCATCCATGATTTCCTGCTGATATGGGGCGCGGGAGGTTTTCCACCGCCCAGGCTCTGCCGATATGCCGGCGGATAGCATTCTGTAGCTGTCCGCCCAGACGCTGGTGGATGTCTTCGGCTGCGGTTTAAGGCCTTTTTCAGACACATACGCCCACAGCTCATTCGCTGGTTTCAGCTTCTTCATTCTCCACCACCTCCTCGGACATAAACATCTCGGGCCTGTACTCTGCTAGTTCAGCCAGCTTTTCCTCTATTTCCTGGGTCAGCACATCATAAATCCTGTCCCTGTCAGCTCCATTCAGGATAGGAGCCAGCTTTGAGGGCAGTCCCAGCAGCTGGGTGCGGAGGTTGGAAACCATTTCAGTCATAACCAGCTCCACAGTGGCAGCGTCATAAGCTCTGCCTTCCTCCTTGGCCAGACGAAGCTCCGACAGCTCGCGTTTTACTTTTTCGTGCTTGGCCTTCTCGGCCATGTAATCAAGCTCATTATCACTTTCAGACTTGCCTTTGAAGCTGGTATATGCCTGTACCGACTTCACCAGGAATACACCGCCGCTTTTATCGTTATCATCGCGGAAAACAACCCCCTCTTTGATTAGCTGTGCTACTCTGCCGGTAGTCAGCCCCAGGGCTTTGCCCAAATTAGTCTGAGATACGGTTATTTTACGTGGATCGCATGTCACTTTCATGGTTTCTTCACCTCCTGTTTTCTAAAATTTTCTGAACAATTTTTTCTTTCTCTGTAGATTGTTTAGAAATCATCAGCTTTGCACAATGTGAATTTTTTTACTTAGCAATATTTTTTTTGCATAGCTAGAGCGTTTTTGGGCTCGCAAGGTGAGCGCAGCCTTTTATTTTCGCTGAAAGAACCTACCCAAATTGCAAAACAGGCAATAGAAAAGGAACATAGCGCTATACCATGTTCCTTTATTTCAGCACTTTTATATCCTTGTTTTTGTAGCTGCCGCCTGACTTCTGGCAACGTGAGCCGCTGGCACCCTGCATCAGGTCACGGGTGCTGACAGTCCTGCGTGTCCTGCACCTGCGATTGACGCAGTATATCATAGCAGCCTGGCACACATCATCTTCATTGTGCGCACAGTCACTTGTATTGCAATACACCTTTGTCACCAGCTCACCACCTTTTTCTCCACAATACAAAAGCCCCGCAACATCTGCGAGGCTCTTTGTCTATATCCATCAGTATAACCATTATACCACGGATTTTTCGTTTTTATTACCAAAATAGAATTTTTTTATTTTGTGTCAGGCTCTGACACATTTAACAAGGCCAACATCCTATCTGCCAATTCAGGATTCTTTTTCAGTGTGCTGGCGAATAACCTTATCTTTTCCCATTCATCGTCAGATGCTCTTAGCTGGTGCTGTTTTCTTGGCAGACCATCAGGTGCAGTGGCTTTTCTGCCAGCTCCTTCCCTTTTACCTCCCCAAGTATTTTTTTGCTCCATGCCTATTCCACCCCCTTCATTTTCCAAATCAGATACCCCGCAACAACAACCCAGGTAATATACAGCAATACAGATGGTTCGCTATTCCAGCTACTAACCATTAGCAGGACAACAAGTCCCCAATAACCTTTGCTTATGCTCTTGATTCTTTTTAACATTTCGCTTACAATGGATTTAGGGTATTGGCAGGAACATTTCTGCTCCTGCCGTCCTTTTTACTTTTTGGAGCGTTTCTTGGTCTTTTGCTTAACCGGCTTGACCTTGATTCGCTTCTTTTGTTTTTCGTCGTAATCTGTTTTCCACTTCCAAATTGTATAACCGATTATGACGATGTGTTCCAAATCCTCTAAATCCATTGGCTACCTCCTTTCCTTAACTCTGATTATATTATAACGCATCTTCTCGATTTTGTCAACCCTTTTTCAAATTTTAATATAAATAAAAAATGCGGATGTCTAGCTATCTAGATGTCCGCATTTTTTTGAGCCTTTAGAATACTTTCACCAATCCTGCCTGTACGGCAACTACTACAGCATAACTTCTGATAGAGTTCAATGTGTGAAAATATGTATTTTGAGATATTTCAAGACTCATGCATGTTCTCGTGTATGACTCACCCTGCCTGTATCTTTTCCTCGCAATAGTCTTTTGCTTTTTATCCAGCCCCGCATATATTTTCTTTATGGCCAGAAGCCACAGCTCAGGCTTCACCACTTCAGAACCATCTGATAGAACAACCTTTGACAGCGGAGTTATATTTCTCAACGCTGCACTCTCTGTTGGGCTGCTGATTATTGCAGAACCACCTGCTCTCGTGGAAGCTACATCCAATCTCGCTTCATCAACCGCCTGCTTTATTTCTTTTTCTCGGAACAGATGCCATTCTACCATCATTGCATACTTGTTTGTGTTTCTGCTCAATCAGCTCCCGCCCTTCTTATACTTTTTCAAACTCCCCACAGCACTGCTCTGCATCGGTATCATGCATATAATATTCAGAGCTTTCATTGATACACCGATATTTCAGAATCCCCCTGCGAAATACTTCATCCCAGTATGTGCAGTTTATGCAGCATTTATCATCATCACATTTTATAACATCATTCATGATTTCGCCACCTTAGAACGGTATATCTTCATCCATTGCAGGCCGACCACCGAATACATTCTGGGGCTGACCAAAAGCCGCATCTATATTGCTATTATCCGGTGGTGCCGGTGGTGCCGAATTGTCATTATTGCCACTGCTGCCACAGAACTCAAATTTTTCTACAATGACCTCCGTAACATATCTTTTGTTACCATTCTTGTCGTCATAGTTTCTTACCTGCATACGGCCCTCTACTAATACCTCGCGTCCCTTGTAGAGATAGCGGGCAAAGTTTTCTGCCTGCTGGCCCCAAACAACCAATGGGATAAAGTCCGCCCCCTGGTCTTTTCCCCAACGATTTACCGCTATATTTACCTGTGCTACAGACTTGCCAGAGGCAGTAGTCCTCAAATCTACATCTCTGGCCAATCTGCCACGCAATATTACCTTGTTCATTCTCAACCTCCGCATTTATTGCCATTTATCATACACTCCGCTGGTATCTGATACCCTAGCCGTATAGCCCACCTTACATACTTTGGGTAATACATAATATGCTCGTACATCTTGCTACCAGTCAGTATATACAGGACGGATATTATATCTAGCTGTTCCTCTGTGAAGTTTTTCTCTGCTTCTACCCTGCTGGTCGGTGTCGGATTCTCCGACAACTCTTCTGCCCGAATTGTTTTCATAGCAGCCTTTGTCAACTCACTACACTCTTCTGCTAATTGCTCCAGAAGTTCTCTCCTAGTCAGCTTGTTTTTGATGTACTGTCTGCATTCAGCCAACAACATCTCAGAACATATAATTTGAGTACCATCATACTCATATATGTCATTCCAGAATGTCTTTATTTTCATTCTCGCTCTCGCTCTCCTTAATGTCTGCCATAAATTTAGCCAGCTTCTTAGATAATCTTTTTGCGATATACAACATTTTGGACTCTTTCATTTTTCACCCTCCTCAGATTTACTCCAACCAAAATGCAAATTATAAGGGCTCCACCCACACCGCCCAGCAGCATGCCGACAGTGAAGGAAATGGCCATAGCAATATTAATCTCCATAATCATTTTCCTTTCTCTTGATGTGTCAAACTCTGACACATTTCCTTTACCATTCGTGTTCCCTGTCATATGCAGGATTAAGATAGCATTCATCACAGTTACATACTAAATCCCCATTTTCATCGTATGAGTAATCATCACCATACTCCCTACACTCATCACAGGAATCATAATCCTCCATTGCGAGCCCCTCCTATGCTTTCATCCACGCATTGCCGTCGTCAAATATGCCCTGGCCTTTTCTGATGCAATCAAATTCCTCGATGTGCTCCTTGCACAACTTTTCCAGATATTCCAGATATTCCATGTAGCTCTTTATGCCAGTATCATATTTTGCCCTTATGGTTTCTATGAACCGCCTGATACGCTTTATCCTAAAACCAAAATAATCGTGGAGCACCAGCATAGATGCAATCTCTGAATTTTGAAACTCCTGATACGTGCGCTGATACTTTTTATAGCCGTGCATAGCTTGGTATGCATTCTTACCCTCGATTTTCTTTAGATAATAGCCATCCGCGTCAAATGGATCCTGCTGATAGTCTGTATAACCAAATGAGCCCTCGTCCTCTTTGGGACTGCCTTTGACTGTCACTTCTATGATATCCCTTACCGTCCCTTCTCCAGTATCATCGATAGCATACCGGTAAACATCTTTCAGTTTTTCACGGAACTCACTTAACTGCTTGCCTGTGAACTTGAAGGCTTCTTTCAGGGTAATCATGTGGAACCACAAAGCATGAGCCCTTGCTATAGCCACTATCTGATTTAGATCTGTCTTTGAGATATAATTGCTGCGCTTTTCATCTTTCATAGCCATATGTATCTCCCTGGTCTTGAACGGCCTGCTTCTAGGGGTTTCCCCAGATGCCATTTTAGCCTTATCTAACTGTCTTACCTTGTTAATCAATATTTTTTTCTTGAAACTTCCCATTTTCTGCACCTCTATTTCTTCCACCAGTCGTTTCGCCATTTGAGCCATTTGTTAATAGCGTTGATTCGTGCTGTAGTCCAATGTTCTTTGCCTGACTGGCGGATTTTCTCTTGTATAACGCTGTCTACACCAGAGCGCCATGTTTGATATTTTTCACATTTGCCGTGGCACCCCACATGTCTTGTACTGCATTTTTTGCAGGGGCAGGGTTTTCTGTCCATTGACAATACCCCTAGCCCTGCATCCTGTCTGTACTCAATCACCAGCTTCACCATCCTCCATACTTAGACTCTAAGCTCCCATTTCTGTAATAGCTTGGAGCTGCAGCTTTTTGATGGATACGCAGTATTTCGCCCCGCTTTTCTGTCATGCCTTTTGGAATAGCGCCCTTATCACAGTCAGGTAAAGGGCATTGGAAGCAGTCATAAAAATCCTGACAGTGCCATATGCCATCTTTGTCATACATGTAATCATCTCCTAGCTTCTATACCGCCCGGAATATAGCTTGCGCTAAAATCATGCTTCTTCAAATAGTCTTTGCAATTCGTCGTCTAATCGTCTAGCTCTAAACAGGTAAGTAGCACTCTGGGGGGGTGAATCTGTCAGTGTGCAATGATCATAGGCATAGAGAGGGCAATAGTCACATTTTGATTCACTGCCTGGATGGTTTCTGATTTTGGCACAGGCAAAGGCTATATCTGCCACAGCCACCCGCATTATATCCTTGTACCATTCCAAATCACGCTCTTGTTTTGGTTGTTCCTGCGTGTCAGGCTCTGACACATTAGCTATTGCTGAATGTTCTTCTTTCTCTCCGCCCGGCAGGTTTTTTTCTTGCCCGTCTGGCACTTCTTTTGATTCCTCGTGTTCACCCTCCACACTCTCTGCTTTGTGACATCTCTGGACCATTCCGCATGTATTTTGGCATACATTGCAACATCCGCTGCACATAGTTGATAGCTTGCAATTTTGGCATGGACTCAAATTTGCAGCACCATATTTCCCAGCCAGTTCCCGCAATTTAGTTAATTCTTCAGCTGGCAAAGCTACATATCCGCTTCTTAGAGTCCATTTTTGCTGTTTTTCCTGCGTGTCAGACTCTGACACATCATCTTGTGTATTATCCGGTATATTAGGCGCTTTATCTGGTATATCAGGGGCTTTATCCAGTACTTTAGCTTCTAACTGCTGGCGGTATTGTCTTACCACATCAGCTGTAACCTTTTCTCCCGTTCTGATTCTATCCAGCCAATTCATTTGATCAGCTGTAGTCAGCTTGGACAGCTCTACTGCTACAGCTTTTGATAGCTCCCCTTTCAGGAAATCCTGTTTTAGATAAAAAATCAGATTCTGCTCAATGGTCATGTACTCGCCAACAGCACCAGCTGACATATTCAGCTTCTTGGCCACCATATCTCTTACCCGCCCAGGCAGATTCTCCTTTTTCTTTTGCTCGGTCAGCAGGCTGTACATTTTCAGCGTCTGCTTCATGATTTCCCCCTGAGATAACTCACGATTGACAGCGTTAGCAGATATAAGCTTGATGTGAGCTGATGTATCGTCTTTATCTGGATCCAAGATTACCGGTATCATCTTCCACTGCTCCGGATCTTCCTTAGCCAGCAGGCGGATAGCTGCTACCCGCCTATGGCCACTGATAATCATGTATTTACCGTCCGGCATATAACGCACCAGAGGGAACTGCAGCAAGCCGTTCAGCTTTATATCATCAGCTAGAGCTTCAACACCGGATACATTGTATATTTTCTCGTTAAACTCATCCGGCTCTATCTGATTCAGCCACACCCACCTTTGCTCCATGCGGGGCTTGCTATCTCCTGCTGAATCTATGTTAAATTTTGGCATTGTCCACATCTCCTATCATACTGCCAGCATGACTACCATAAGCCATGCAAATCCTGTCCACGCCATGCACTGTAATACCTTTTTGACGGTTATATCCTCTGGGGCCAGTCCAAGACTATCAAGGAACTCCACATAAGCCATATACAGATTGCTTGGCTTTTTGTTTCGTCTGATTACTTTTACATAAGGCATAAGCACAATATTCCTGCGCTTGCCCTCTACGTATCTACTATCACGGAAATTTTCTTTGATTGCTTCTCTCGCCATCGTGGCACCCTCCTTTTAGTTGCTCTCAACGAATTTCAGGTACTCGGCTGCCAAATCTCTATAATTCTTGGCTGCCATGCTCCGAACGCTTTTTACAGTGATTATCTCGGAGCTAAAACTTGCGTCATTAACGCGTGGCGAATATTTGATTTTTGTTCTTAACAGCTTGTATCTCTGCTGACCTGTACTGTCATGCCCGCTTTCCAGCCATTCCGCCCCTTCTCTTTCCAGAGTATTGTTATTATGCTGCATGGTGATCAGGCACCCCACAAAGTTTATATTAGGATTCCAATATTGCATTATGGCTTTAACCCGCTTCTGAATGAAGCTGATACCGTAAAAGCTGTACTTGTCTATCTTCACCGGTACAATGTAATCATTCGAGGCTATGATAGCGTTATCAAAACTAAAATCAAGATTAGGCCCGTTATCAATAATCGCAAAATCGTATTCATCTCTTACCTCCAATAGCGCTTCCCTTAATCTTATCTCTCTTGGCATCTTCCCAGATTCAACCATCAGCTCACGATTGGCAGCCGCCAGATTCATATTCGATGGCAAAACATCTATATTGGGATTGCTGGTATTACAGATGCACTCTCTAATATTTTTCTCCATGCACAAGATTTCTGCTGTTCCTGATGCATCTATATCGAATACGCAGAAAAACTGGCTGGCATTGCCCTGCTGGTCGTTATCCACCACCAACACTTTTTTGCCAAACTCCGTAGCTAAGATTCCTGCCAGATTCACAGCGGTGGTGGTTTTACCCACCCCGCCTTTCAGATTGCATACGCTCAATGTTCTCATTGTTTTTCTCCTTTTGCTTTTCTAAATGCATACATTGCTTCTTTTGCTTCTTTGGGATTCTTGTAGTCAAGAAATAATACCGCGGGGCCTGTGCATTTTACCTCATAAGGTTTTAAATCCTCCTGGGTAACATACTGACGGCCGTAGATGTTTTTCATGTCTCTGAATACCGCCCAGGGAACAAAATAGTATTTGTCTTGAATCCCGCAGCAGACTCCAGCGAATGCAGCCATCTTCCAATACCTTTCCAGCGCTTGCCACTGTCTGCCTGTAAGGGCTCTAGTCTCTAATCTATCCTTGCTGGTGTATTTAGCTTCAAAGACGATGCACCGCCCCTTGCTAACGGCTCCCATGAAATCAGGATCCGCATGGCGCAGGAATTGTACATTGGCCCTGCCTGCTGCCAATTTCTTAATTACCCGGAAAGGCTCTGGGATTTTTGCCACGGAAGCCTTGTTACTCTCTTCATACATCATGCAGGCCGTTTCGATTTGATGTTCAAATGTCTTTCCCGAATCTGACGATTCTCGGCTTCTCCTGCTGTTCTCCTCCCTTGCCTTGGTGCACTCCTCGCGGAACTTCTCTGGGTTAAAGTCTTTATCCCAGGGCATTGTGTCAAATCTCATTCCGCCCTCTCCTTTGCTTCTTCTGCCTGCTCAGTAGCTTCCTCGAAATTAAGTGACTGCTGAGCACGACAGCCATCTATGTACTTGAAGCACTCCTGCTCCAGCTCATTCACCAGCTGGTCTAGCTTCTTTTCAGCGAAATACATTTCAGAATAGCTGCTGACAAAAATGGCAGGCAGATGTATTTTGACTATACACTTGCTCTCGGGGACATATCTCTCCCCTTTAACGTTTATAACAATTTCGTTTTCTTCGTGCTTGATAGCTACAGCATTGATTACCATGTTGTCTGCGATAGCTTTAGCTTCACCACGGAACCAGCACAGGCCTTGAATAACGTAGGTAAATCTGTGGTAGGCTTCCCCCAGAGCTGGATCAGCCAGCTCCGTAGCTTTCAGGGAACGATTCTCCCAGGCAAAGGCTCCTTTCTCTGCCCATTTGATTACCTTGGCCTTATCGCTGATAGAGCAATAAAGCAGCTTTCTGTTTTTACTCATTTCTTCACTCCTCTCTTTTTATCCACACTGGTGGATTGTTTTGTGGATATGTTCTTTTTTAGTCTCATGCGACAGAATATATACCAGTGTCCTGTCTGCTCATTGTAGGATTTCTCAATACTCTGGACAAAGTACCCTGCATTATCCTTTTCGATGGCAGCAACGAACAGCTCACTGTCCTCTGGAAGCTCCACGATGGTATTAAATCGCTTTCTGGAGATACTGCTTTTAGCTTCACTTATCCACGGACGGGTTAAGCCTCTGGATGGTATCCACCGCTTTTCCCATTTGCTTCTTTCCCCATCCTTGGTTTTGGGATTGTTCCCGCCTTTTGCCAGATAGTTGATAATGGCGGTCAGCCCCTCCTTTGGATCAGCTTTCAGGCGGTCAGCATTACAGAAACCATACTTCCATGTAGCTTCCACGGTATCTCTATCCAGCTCTCCATCCATGATGATGTGAAAATGGAATCTGCCTCTTTTGCTTATCTCAAAGACAATAATGTATTTGGCATTGCCAAGGCCCCGCCTCTTCCTCTTGCCATTGAGATTACGCAGGAAGCACTGTACTCTTTTCTTTGCCTCCTTCTCTGAATCTGGATAATTATTTTTATCAAAGGTCAGATGGAGAACTAAATCTCTCCCTCCTTTGAAATTTGCTTCTATGAGAGCTTCAAAATATCTTCTAGCTCTCTTCTCATTCATCTTCTTTTGTTTGGGCATAGACTCTTTATAAATCTTTCGCCCTCTCCTAAGGTGATCACCAGTAGGAGAATCAAAATCCAGATACATCACTTGCATAAACTCTGATTTTTTATTCATGCCGGATGCATGACGTCTGATTCTTCTAATGCTATTCACCTTATTCACCACCTAGATAATTTTTATTAAGGGACTTTTAGGTATATGCTGACTTGTTAATACCCTACTACAAGCCCCCAAAGCGGCTAACACCGCTTTTTTTCTTTTCGCAGGCTCCAGCAGAAGTGGAACACTCCTGCTGAAACTTGCTTCTATAGTATTAGGGAGTATGCTACGGAGCAGCTATCCAAGCTGCTTTCTTCTGTAATAACTGCATGCCCAGAGAAGCGGCACGAAATATTCGCAGTCAGGGCAGTGCTTCATTTTTATTCTCCTTCAGTTTCTTTTCCTCTATGGCAACGATACGGCATATATCATCGCCCTTGTGTACTTCGATGAAGCGGTTCAGCTCCGTTTTGGCAACTCTGGCATACTTGCCAAAATAGACTGGCTTCAAAAGCTTCAATATTATTAACTTCTTGAGAAATTTGTTGTCCGTGCCAAGCCTGGCACATACTTCATTGGGCTGCATCAGCCTGTCCCCGTCATCGGGAACAATGTAGACATTCTTTTTAGGAGTAGTTGCTTCTCTCTCCATGACTTTGCCCCTTTCTTTGGTAGTTTTCAGTTTGTTTTCCATCAGCACATCGGTTTACTGATTTCTGCAGCTTCTGCTGCATTGTTAATCGTTCCGGCAGTACCCCTGACGATGCGAAGTGTTTAGAGGAGGTACTTATCCTGCCACTCGGAACTGGCAGTGCAGTCTATACCGGAACGCTTAACAATAAGTAGAAGCGTTGCCCTGCCTGCTCAGCAGGGCTTTTCTTTTTCTGCTGCATATCGCAGCAGATTGCTGCTTTTTATTTATTTTTCTCTTCCTATTAAAAATGTGGTGTTCAATGCCTTGCAGATTTTATCTGCATTTCTTAAGCTCGGCTCGCTTTTGCCTTTGCTGTAATTAATTATCTGACCTAGCGAGATGCCAGTTTGTTTTGCCAAACTATAAAGGCTGACCTCGCCAATGTTTTTCTGTAAGAAATCACTAAATTGCATTTTCCGCTCCTCCG
>SAMEA3663094__coassemble_59_pt1 | contig 41311 bp, 41 predicted proteins | sample SAMEA3663094__metabat2_high_PE_013 | metagenome-assembled genome bin SAMEA3663094 (sample SAMEA3663094) | pig gut metagenome | biome: pig gut; feature: pig-associated habitat; material: faeces | place: France | collected 2012
AAACATAGATTTCACAAGGCTTTACGGGTGCTCAGCACCTGCGAAGTTTGAGTTATCTACATATATATAATAGTTATCCACATTTCCACTGACTTATACACAAGAATTATGTGGATAACTAAGACAAATTTACCTTTGATGCTCAGGCTGAATCATAGTCCAATAGCAAAGCATAGCCAGCAGGAACCCACACAGCATAATTACTGCCATAGGTATACCAGTATCTGTGCCAATATAACCTGCTACAGGCATCATCAAAGCTCCCAAAAACATGGAGAAGAATCCCAACAAAGCGGAAGCACTGCCTGCATTCCGTCCCTGACCGTTGAGAGCCAGAGAAAAGCTTACGGCACCAATAATTGGAATAGGCATAACGCTAATAGCCAGGAAAAGCAGTACCAGCCAGAAATTATCTGCAAAAGCAAAGGTGCCCAATAACAGTATACTACCTAAAATTTGCATTGCAATAGAAGGAAACAACATTTTGTACTCAGGCACCTTGCGGCCTCGCAAATCACTAATTGGCCCAGCAAAAATCTGTCCTGCTGCCATCCCTAAAGTAGTCATAGTCAAGGTTAGCTGAATCAAAGCCGTACTGCTGCCAAAATCATCCTGCAGCTCAGGCAGGGAGGGCAGATACATATCTGTGGCCAGGGGAGCCATAGCCGCCAGAATACCAAGGTAGATTATCATGAGTTTTTTATACATATTATCGCACCTTTCTTACAGAAAAATAAAACCATTTGCCAGGCAGTGTTTAACATTTCTACCCACAAATGGTATTAATAGTATAGCAGAATTTTTAAAAAATTGTCAGTAAAATTTTTTTGATTTTTACCGACATTTTTCCCATTTTGACACAAATTTCTTAATAAAACAAGAATATCTACAAAATTCTATTTTTGCGGGAAAGATTCTTGTATTTTGTATATTTTTTGGGTATAATTATATATAAGTTACCCAAAACATTACAAAAAGAAGCATTTATTATGAACAGGTGAGTAAATGAAAGTTAATCGTATCCGCAAAATTGAAGAACTTCTCATGGATATGCACAGCTTGTCCATTGACTATTTATGCGAGTATTTCAATGTTTCCAAGAACACCATTCGCCGAGATATTGCTGAGATGGACAAAAATGGCAGCATTAAAAAAGTTTATGGCGGTATTGTCCTAAACGATACCAAGGAACCTGAACCTGAAAACAGGCCAGGCCATAACTGGGTTATGAATACTACCAATCTTGACGAGAAAATGAAGATTGCCCAGCTGGCGGCAGATTTGGTAAATGACGAGGATGTTATCTATATTGATATTGGCACCACCACAGCATTGATGCTGCCATATATCGAAAAGAAAAAGAACGTCACTGTAGTTACCGCCAATATTAATGCCATTAACGCAGCCGTAGAAACAGAGAAGTTCAACATTATTGCCACTGGCGGCACCCTTTATCCCCCTAGCAAGGCTTTTGTTGGCCCTAGCGTAGCCCGCAGCCTTAGCATGTATAATATTTCCAAATTCTTTATGTCCACCATTGGTGTTTCCATCGAAAATGGCGCCACCAGTGCTTCCCCTTTAGATTGTGAGATTCAGTATCTTTTGGCTACCAAGCCTGGCAAGCATTATTTAATGATGGATACCTCAAAGCTGGATTCTCCATCCTTGGTTTCTTACAATGCCCTAAAGGATTTTGATTCTGTCATTATGGACAAAAAACCAACTCAAAAATATATTGACTTCTTTAATAATAACAACGTAGAACTTATTTATAATGGTGAATAACTTATCCACAGCAGTGGATAACAGCAGCTGTTTACAGAGAAAATCTCTGGGACAGCTGTTTTTTTTCGCTAATATTACCAATACTTACTCATTTGTTCACCAAAGATATTCACTACTTATTCACAGGTATCCACAGGGATATTTTTTTATCTCTGATTTTCATATCAAGATATTGTGTTATTCTATTAATATAGCTACAATATCTTGAATTATCCCCAATATTATCCACACCTGTGGATAACTTTTCCTCTATTATTCCACTTTATCCACAAATTTCCCTGTATAATATCTATTTATCCCCTGTTCTGTGTATAAATATTATTTTTTTCTTGCCTCTGGATTTTCTCTATTTCTTCAAGCAAATTTTCACAAAAGGTTGTATAATGTAGTGTAGTATGCTTGTCGATAGGGCATAGCCTGCTTTTACAAGAGCAAAGGCATAAAATAGCTGCGACAGCTTGCTTATTCTAAAAAAGTGAGATGAAATATATTGCCAAAAAAACAATATGATGAAAAACAGCCTATCTATCGTTCCCGACGGGAGCGGCATCAAAAGAAGAAAAAAAACTCCTGGCTGCCTATTGTCTTACTGCTTGGCGCCTTTGCCCTAGCAGCTGTAGCTGGAGCTCTCTTTGCTTCCTCCAGTCTATTTGATGACAAGCCTACAGAAAATAAATCTGCCCGTATGGCCTCTCCGGATAAAACCGTGGTTATGCTCATGGGTGTAGATGAGCGGGAAGGGGATGTAGGCCGTTCCGATACCCTGATGATTGCTACACTGGATGCCAAGAAACACAAGGCTGCCATCCTTTCTGTACCTAGAGATACCCGTGTGAAAATCAAGGGACATGGCTTTGACAAAATCAATGCTGCCTACGCCTACGGCGGTCACAGACTTACGCAAAGCACAATTGAGGATTTGCTTGGAGTGGAAATGGAGCATTACGTTATTATTAATGTTAATGCCTTTACCAAAATCATTGATGCCATTGGCGGTATAGATATTAACGTAGAAAAGCGTATGTATTATGAGGATCCTTGGGATGATAATGGCGGCTTGGTCATTAATCTTTATCCCGGCCAGCAGCATATGGATGGCAACACTGCCATTACCTACGTAAGATACCGAGATGAAGAGGGAGATATTGGCCGTATCACCAGACAGCAGAAATTCATGAAGGCTGTTATGGATAAGCTTACTTCACCATCGATTATTCCTCGCATTCCAGCTATTATCGGTCAGGTTGTAGATTCCATCAATACAGACCTTTCTGTAAAGCAAATGATTGAATTTATGGCTGCCCTAAAGGAAGCACAAAGCAATGGCCTCCAGACAGAAATGCTGCCAGGACGTCCTATGTATATTGGTGGTGTCAGCTACTGGATTCCTGATTTGTCCAAGCTACGGGCTACGGTAGCCAACACTCTGGATGTAAAAATCAGTCCTGATCTGCGCAGTGCTACTCAGCGGGAAATGCTGGAATATGAAAACTCCGTACCGGATGATGCCCAGGAAATTCCTATGGATGAGGCTACCATGCACAAGCTGGGACTGGATCGCTATAATGAGGATATAGACTCCGCCCAGAGCAAGGACAAAAAACACAGCAGCTCCAAAGAAAAGTACACCGAGGACAAAGAAGACCTCTCCGATCCATATCGAGATGAGGAAGATACCAGAGGCAACAAGATTCCAGATAAGGAACCAAGGGAAAACAGTGAGCAGAATCTGCCAGAAGCTGTAGAACCAGCTCCAGCGCCTAGCATGAGCCTGCCAACAACTGGCAAAACTTCAAATTAAAACATTAACTATTCCCTTTCAGGAAAGAAGATAATTTCTTCTCCCTGAAGGGGAATTTTTTTGCAAAAAAATACACAGAGAAAATCAAAATCTTCTCTGTGTATAAACTCGATTTTTATTCAGCCTTCTGGGTAAGAATAGCCATAGAAGCTACCTTATCATCCTCAGCAGTTTTCATAATGATAACTCCCTGGGAGGCACGGCCAATAACAGAAATCTTATCCAGACCTGTGCGGATAATAATTCCATTGGTGCTGATAAGCATCAGCTCCTGACCATCACGAACTACCTTCAAGCCAATAACCTCACCGGTTTTCTCGGTAACTCTCAGGTTGATAACACCCATAGCGCCACGATGATGAGTAGTATACTCATCTACCTTGGTACGCTTGCCATAGCCACCAGCAGTTACTGTCAGAATCTCAGAATCCCGCTTGATGGTATCCATGCCTACAACCTCATCGCCATCCCGCAGCTTGATACCCTTGACACCTCTAGCAATACGTCCCATGGAGCGTACTTCCTCCTCATCAAAGATAATGGCATAACCATTGCGAGTACCGATAACAATCTGCTTCTGGCCATCAGTCTGCTTAACGCCAATCAGCTCGTCATCATCATCCAGCTTCAGAGCAATAACGCCCAGCTTGCGGGTAGTATTGAACTCGGACAGCTGAACCTTCTTGACAATACCCTTGCGAGTAGCCATAAAGAGGAATTTGGCAGGATTGTACTCCCGTACCTGCAATACAGCAGTAATCTTCTCTCCCTTTTCCAGCTTCAAAAGGTTAATCAGAGCTGTACCCCTAGCCTGGCGGCTGGCTTCAGCAATCTGATATGCCTTGAGATAGTGTACCCGGCCACGGCTGGTAAAGAACAGGATAGTATGATGGGTAGTGGTAATAAGAATATTCTCCACAAAGTCCCCTTCCTTGGTGGACATACCCAGAATACCCTGACCGCCACGGTTCTGCTTGTTATAGGTATCCAGCTTCATGCGCTTGATATAGTTGTTGTGGCTGATAGTCAGTACCACATCCTCGTCAGCGATAAGATCTTCCTCGCTCATTTCGGACATATCATAGGTAATGGTAGTGCGACGGGCATCACCATATTTCTCCTTAACCGCAGTCAGCTCTTCCTTGATAATGGTCATAATCTTGCTTTCATCAGCCAGTACAGACTTCAACCATTCAATTTTCTTCAGAACTTCCTGATACTCCTCCTCAATCTTTTCCCGCTCCAAACCGGTAAGACGCTGGAGACGCAAATCAAGAATAGCCTGGGCCTGCTTCTCAGACAGCTTGAAGCCATCCATCAAAGCATTGCGGGCAATATCAGCAGTCTGGGACTCACGAATAGTGGTAATTACTGCATCCAGATGATCCAGAGCAATGGTCAAGCCCTCCAAAATATGAGCTCTAGCCTCTGCCTTGGACAGTTCATATCTGGTTCTTCTGGTAATAACATCCTCCTGATGCTGGATGTAATAATGCAATACCTGCTTCAAAGTCAAAATGCGTGGCTGATTGTCCACCAAAGCCAGCATAATTACACCAAAGGTATCCTGCAGCTGAGTATGCTTGTACAGCTGGTTCAGCATAATATCAGGGTTAATGTCCTTGCGCAGCTCAATAACAATGCTCATACCCTTGCGGTCAGATTCATCCCGCAGGTCAGTAATACCCTCAATCTGCTTGTCTCTAGCCAGCTCTGCAATCTTCTCTATCAGTCTTGCCTTGTTCACCTGATAAGGCAGCTCAGTAACTACGATTCTTGGCTTGCCATTGGACATGGTTTCAATATGTGCCTTGGCCCGCATCTTAACAGAGCCACGACCAGTGGTATAAGCATCCCGAATGCCAGTGGTGCCCATAATCAAACCGCCAGTAGGGAAATCTGGTCCTTTAATAACAGTCATCAGCTCCTCTACGGAAGCATCAGGATTGTCAATAAGCATCAAAACACCATCAATAACCTCACTCATATTATGAGGAGGGATATTGGTAGCCATACCTACCGCAATACCTGATGTACCGTTAACCAGAAGCTCTGGGAACTTGGATGGCAGTACAGAAGGCTCCTTCAGGGATTCATCGTAGTTTGGTACAAAATCCACAGTGTCCTTATCAATATCCTGCAGCATCAGCTCTGCAATTTTGGCCATACGCACCTCAGTGTAACGCATAGCTGCTGGAGGATCGCCATCCACAGAACCAAAGTTGCCGTGGCCATCAGCCAGCATATAACGCATGGAGAAATCCTGAGCCATACGCACAATAGCATCATAAACAGAGCTATCACCATGAGGATGATATTTACCAAGAACTTCGCCTACGATACGGGCTGATTTCTTGTAAGGCTTGCCGGAGGTCATACCTGCCTCCTGCATAGCATATAATATTCTTCTATGAACTGGCTTCAAGCCATCACGGACATCTGGCAAAGCTCTGGAAACAATAACGCTCATGGCGTAATCAATATAGGAATTACGCATTTCCTGTTCCAGATTTACCGGTAAAATCCTACCATTACCAAATTCCACACTCTCACCTCAATCAAATAATAAACAATATTCAGCCTCTAATTATACCATGAAATCCCCTTAAATGGCAAATTTGCCCCTTGTCACATCTTATTTCTTCACTAGGCGGTAATAGAGAGTTTATGTATTATATTATTCATGATTTTATTGTCATCATCTGTTAATCTAACCATTTTACAAATTTTTCGCAGAAAAATTATCTCATTCCTAGTTAAATATTTTTTGCTAGGGCAACGTCCATAATCTATAAATATTCCTCCACCATATCTCCCGCTACGAATATCTATCTCTGGATGATCTATTGATAACGCTGCAATATCATTATAAATTGTCTGTCTTGAAACACCCAATTCAAATGCCAGATTCGACATGGTTTCATGTTTGCGATTATATAAAATCTCTATAATTTCTTTACGCCTATCATACTGTGTCAGCAAATTATCACCTCCAAAAAAAACTAGACAACAGAAATACCTTAATACAAGGTTTCCTGTCGTCTAGCGCTCTCATGAAATAACTTATTTTTTTATTCTCGTATTTTCTATTTTTATTTTCCCATCAATATGTATGATTGTTATACAATCCTTCCTGCGTATAACTATGGTCTTGTAGTCATTAGAACAATCACAAACTCGTTTATTATCTAAATTCGTAATTTTATACATACTACCTCCTGTTATAGTGTTAACTGTTTGGCTTACTTAATATTTAAAAAATTATGCTGACTGATAACAGCCAACATAATTTAAAATATTGAAAACATAACCGCTAATAATTTGATCATTTTGGAATCAATATAGCCAAGTTTCTGCAAGCGTATCAATGCTGCCTGCCTAGACACGTTAAATAATTGAGATATATACACTACTATATCATACGCATCATTTACGTCCCATAATCGACAATTCCTGCAATTCTTAAGAGCTTTTTCTATACTCAACCGTGGCATCAATACAGCCGAGGCCAATATATTGGCCTGCCATTCCATCCAAGCTACTGGAGTAGCTGGTTTTAATGCATTTTTTGTCGGTGCTACTACCTTATCCGTACATTGCAACCAATCATGTCCATATAGAATAGTTTCATTATGTGCATTCTTTTGGTTAAATAAATTTCTGTGCAAAACACCATGTCCAGCTGCTTCATGGGCAAGAGTAAACCTATATCTATGCTGTTTTTGGGGATAAAGCAGGCTTTTGTCTATAATTATAGTGTCCTTATCTGCATGTACAAATTCTGCCTCCCTCAACTGTGGATTATACACTGGAATGAAGTCTGTATTTTCATACACCATCATCCCTAAAATAAAACCACAATGACTAAGATATTGAAAGTCTTGCTTAAACCCCATATAAAATTCTGAAAACACTTCAATATCAACTTCTCTTGGCTTAGAAATGACCTCGGGGCAAAAATCCTTTATTAGAGCATCTCCGATATTTTCTAATTCATTTGCAGAGAATACCGGAATCCCATCTCTGTCTTTTCGATGATATGAAATATCAACCATCTAATTCTCCCGTTAATTATGTTCTTTCATGTGTTTGTTTTCTAAAGTTTGAACAAATTCCTGCCATTCTGCTTCGCTGGCATTCAAATCTCTAGCTTTACGTAAGGCAAAACGCACATAAGTATTTTCATTAATATACTGAGGTAAATCTGGGGCAATAACACGTTGATTTCCAACCAGATCAAACATCAATATCCTTTCCTCGCTAGATAACTGTAATATATTAGATATTTTTTCTAATCGCTCCAAATCCAATGGCTTACGTCTATTCTTTTCTACATCACTCAGAAAGGCCGCAGAACAATCTAACATATCTGCCATCTTACGTAAAGTTATCTGGTGGTCTATTCGCTTTGCCGCAATGAATTCACCAAAATTATTAAACATAACATTCTCCTAAAAATTTGCAAATTTTAGTATAAACATGTAAGCTATTTAGCTTACATGTTTATACTAACAAAAATTCAATTACAAGTCAATATTATTTTTGAGTCTTAACCTATAACTTGAATTATCCGATAATATCATAAATAACAATTAATTTAGGAGGACACATTATGAAAATCATGGACACTGACTCCATATTATTCGTTAAGCAGGATTTATTTAACAGAATATCTCCTAATAAGGCCTCTAAGGCAAATGGTAAAGAGCTTGACTCTATACTTTCTAATGACATAAATCAAAATCAAAGAGATGTTTTTGGTGATAGTTATAATATCGAATTTAGTAATAATTTTTTCAAATCCAGAAATACTGAAAAAGGAATAATTACCTTTAATGGGGATTATGACTGGTGGTCTGTTACACCAGAGGATTCTTTATATAACATTGAAAGACACATACTATCCTCACTTAGTAGAGTATCTGCAGAAAATAGAGTTTGCTATACTGATTGTATGAAGGATTTTGCACGTAGCCTGAATTCCTATGCGAGGTTCAAAGGAGATGATGGAAATTTAGAAAATGATCCCTATCTTCAAAGCATAACAGAAAGACTTGACATACTAGATCCCGAGCATAATGATTCCAGACTAACTCAAATGCGAGAAATGGTAAATACCATTCAAAGCGGGTCCAAAATCATTGTAGAAGGTGATAAACTTTATAATCAATTGCAACAATCTGCTATTGACATATCTAATGTATCTACATTTTCTACTTCCAAATTGACGTTGGAAAATAATACTTCTAATGCAGGTTTGATTGAAAAGAAGATACAGGCATATCAATTATCCATGGCACAAGTACAAAATAATTCCGATATGATAGCCAAATTACTTGGTAAATCAACCAGTACAAACATCACAACTTCTGTAGCAGATATTCTTAACTTTAAGCATAATGATGATAAATCTTCCCTTATAGAAATGCGCAATAAAAAGCTAGATTTAGAGCTGGATAATTCATCTAATAAAATTTCAACGGATACGAGTATCCCCCCAGATGATAGCGATATAAAAGTCACTATAACTGCAACAGATTGGCATGAAGTTTCTAAAAAGTATGCCTATGAACATAAAAATGACATACCTCTTCTCAATTTTATACATGATTACTAACATATATATCATAACGAAACAAACAGCAGTCTATAGATTTTATAGACCGCTGTTTGTTTAATTTACTTGTTTTATATACCTTCAAAGATCCCAATCTTGTTGTTAAATATAAAATTCGCAGATTTAGGCGAACCACATACTTTATATCCAGCTAGACTTGCATTGCCATAAAACCAATTTGGATTTCTAAAGTCAATTTCCTTCATCGTATCCATATCTAAAATTAAATTCATATTTGGAAGCTGCTCAACACAAGACCAATTACCAATGTAATACCCCATTCCATATTGATCTGTTCCAGATGAAATATGTGATGCACTAGATACATCACTGAAATTATAACTTTTCATGGAATGTGATTCCGCGTAAATAGCGTTATCCATACTTAATAAAAGTGTATTTTTATGTCCAGAATACTGACCCACAGCTACACCAATAGCATTAGTATCTAAACTTGTATTCATGGAACATTTAGACTGTGTATTTGCTGTTGCTTTTACTGTTTCTACAGCACAATGCTGATAATCTAACATTTTACCATCAATACGCACATTATATCTATATTTATTTGTCGCCCCTGTAATTGGCACGCAAATTATTTCAATGCAATGTGTACCATCCTCTGTATTCCACACCTGATATCCTGTAGCATTATCAGGAACAGCAGCAACCATAACACCAACCTCTGCATCTACATCAAACGTACCATCACTAGATAATAGTCGCAAAATATATCCTCCAGCATTCAGTCTTACTGTTGATGTAGTATTTTTGGCCACACTACCTATAAGATTTGCATTAGAATCCAAAAGCTGTAACTGATAATTACATTCTGGCGGAACATTCATCAGCATCAAGCTATATATACCAGCATTGGTAATCTTAAAAAATGATACATCCTGATCAATGGAATTATCAATGGTATGTTTCACTATAGTACCAATAAACTGCTCTTGAGCCTGATAAATACTATCATCTCCCTCTCTAGCATCCCATTTTTCCGATAGACGAGCCATAAATGAAAATTCATTGGCAGTATCTCCAGCATAGGCTGCCACACAAAATAGATAAACGCCTGACTCTCCCACATAACTTAACAGCTCATAAGTAGCAGGACCATTCTGAGAACGTGCCAATTCCGTCAATGCACCAGTGGCTGTATCTAACTTATACAATATAAGGTCATTATCTACAGTAGTATCTGATGTAGGAGACATATATAATGTAATCTTTTTTCTTTCCGCCAGCTGAAAAAAATACCATCGTCTTTTCCCTTGGCCTGAAATACTATCAGAGTAAATAGTATCAAAATCAATAAGGTATGCTCCACTAGGCTGACTATTAACGGGCTCATCATTCAAGGCTGCTACTGCCTCCTCAACCAATAACTTATGTTTCATATTGGTTATATTCTCTACTTTACTATTCCTATGAGATGCAATCTTTAAGGGAACTACATTGCCACCTAACACCGTAACAGCTTCTTTGATTAAATTTTCATTTTTGGGCAGAATCAATTCAACGTTATGCATATTTTTCTCCTTTATTAATAAAATTATCTAATATTTTTACACTATGTTAATTACACCATGACGACCATCTCCCTTGCTTTGATAAGTATTATTATGAACTTTAACTGTAAAATCTCATTTGACAATTAAAAATTTTTACACCTCTCCGATCGTAGTGTAATTTACTACTGTCACAACCATAATCTTGTTTTATTTCTAATATGCAATTATGACGAGGTGTCCGATGTCCTCTATCTCTATAAGTGGCGGTATGTCGTGCTAATGACATGGTGGAACTAATATCTCCACCCTCGTGGTCACCCCATTGAAAGAAAATGAAAAATTCATTTTCTTTCAATGATGTAGGGGTTATAATATATCTGTATATATAACGTATAGAAAAGGAGATTTTGAAATGTATGCAGAATTGATTGGTGCCATATCTAATTTTATGTATGGCAAGCTGCTGATTATCATGCTGATAGGTGTTGGCCTATACTACACCTTCCGCACCAGATTTATTCAGCTGCGTCTTTTAGGGGAAACCCTGCGGGTTATTACGGAGAAAAAGGCTGACAAGAACAGCGTTTCCTCCTTCCAGGCTCTTATGGTTTCCACAGCCTCCCGGGTAGGTACTGGTAATATTATCGGTGTATCTACTGCTCTGTGTCTAGGCGGCTTTGGTTCCATGTTCTGGATGTGGCTGGCTGCTATTGTTGGTGGAGGCTCTGCTTTTGTGGAAAGCACTCTGGCACAGATTTACAAAAAGCGTGGCCCTCATAGCAGCTATGGTGGCCCAGCCTACTACATTGAAAGTGCCCTAAAGAACAGATTTATTGCGGTGATTTTTGCACTTTCCCTGATTCTCACCTATGGTGTAGGCTTTAATATGCTATGTGCCTACAACCTCCAGTCCACCTTCTCTGGCTTTGGCTTCTATGATGCACAATCTACCCCTTGGGTAATCGGCGGTATTCTGGCTGTAATGGTTGGCTGGTGCATCTTTGGCGGCGGTCGGCGTATTATCCGTATTACCTCCACTCTGGTGCCTTTCATGGGCATGATTTATGTGCTGGTAGCTGGTGTGGTTACCCTGCTGAATATCGGCCTGCTGCCTCATGTTTTTGAAACAATCTTTGCAGAAGCCTTTGATTTTGAGGCTATCTTCGGTGGTTTCACCGGCTCCTGTGTTATGCTTGGTATCAAGCGAGGTCTTTATTCCAATGAGGCCGGTGTAGGTTCCGCTCCAAATGCCGCTGCCTCTGCTGATGTTTCCCATCCTGTTAAGCAGGGCCTTGTGCAGATGTTCTCTGTATTTATTGACACTCTGCTTATCTGTACAGCTACTGCCTTCCTGTGCATGAGCTCCGGTGTAGAGCCTACTGCGGAAATGGCTGGTGCCCCTTATGTTCAGGCGGCTCTGGATGCTACCCTGGGCAATGGTGCTGGTATCTTCTTGACTGTTTCCATGCTGTTATTTGCCTTTACTACTCTTTTGGGCAACCTCTACTATGTAGATAACTGCTTGGCCTATATTAATGAGGCTGTGCCAGGCAAGCTGTTTATGACCTGCTATCGCCTGCTGGCCTGCCTGCTGATTTTCATTGGCTCCGGCTCCAGCATGGGCCTGTTGTGGGATACTGCTGATGTATTGATGGGCTGTATGGCTATTATTAACCTGCCTGTAATCGTAATTCTGGGCGGTCGTGCTATGGCCTGCCTCAAGGACTACGAGCAGCAACGCAACGCTGGCAAAAATCCTGTCTTTAAAGCCTCCAGTATTGGCATTACGGAAAAATTAGATTACTGGAATTAAATTGTATACCTCAACTCCCCCGCACTATGCTGGTGCAGGGGAGTTTTATTTTACACTCTATTAATTCATTTTTTGAAATACATACCTTGTAATCAGCGTCTGTATAACAATCAAGATGGCAATAATCCCGAAAGCTATGTTAAGGCTGGTGGCGTTGGAGATAAAGCCGATTGCTGCCGGGCCGCCTAAGACACCCATATAACCTACAGTGCTTACTGCGGCAATGGCCTGAGCGGATGGCATATCCTTCTGCTTACCCATAATGGAAAATACCACTGGTACTACATTGGCCAAGCCGATCCCCATAATAAAGAAGGAGGCAAAGGTGCCCTCTTCCCAAGGGGATAATATTAATAGCAAAAAGCCTAGACAGCTGATAACCATACCGCCCAGAGCTACAGTCTTACGGCCTAAACGTCGCACTGCCGCATCCCCGCCAAAACGGCACAGCAGCATGGCTGCGGAGTAGATGGAATAGCCTGTGCCAGCCAAGGCAATATCCATATTGTGTACTTCTGTAATAAAGATACCGCTCCAGTCCATAACCGCACCCTCTACCAGGAAAGAAATGCCTGTAACGATACTGAAGAAAACAACTACCCCTTTGGGAATGGCTATCAAATGAGCTTTTTCTTCTGAGTTGCTATCATCACCATATTCCAACAACTTCCCTGAGAATATAGCAATAATAGCCGCCATTATAAGCAGAGAAATACAGGTGGCATTTGTAACAGAAAGACCATTGGAGAGACACAGGGCAAAAAGGCCGGCTCCTACGAAACAACCAGTGCTCCACATACCATGATAATTGGACATAATACTGCGGGGACTGATTTTCTCCACCAGCACGGCATTAATATTCATGGTTACATCTAGCATGCCAATAGCACTGCCAAATAGCAACAAAAAGGCTGCTACCAGATAAACAGAATTTGCCTGACTAAGGCCGAAAAGAATACCTGTCATCAAAATACTGACTACTGTAATCACCTTGCGGCAGCCATATTTCTTAGCCATCGCTCCGGTAAGTGGCATTGAACACATGGAACCAATGCCTATGCACAAAAGCAGCATCCCCATAATATCATCAGTTATACCTAATCGCTGCTTCACAATAGGCACCATAGGAGCCCAAGTAGCACTAGCAAGACCAGCTAAAAAGAAAATACTACGGACAGAATGCTGCCGCCATTTTAAAGAGATTTCCTGCATTAATTTTACTCCCATATCGCTTATTAGCGTATTCATTGCGCCTTTCTGCTTTGGCACTGTTTGAAATACAGAATGATTTGACAACAGCCGGAGGGGCATGACACTTTTGCGTCTGGCCCATTAAGTCGGACAGAGCAAAAGTCGTTATGACCGCAGGCTGTATTTCGAAAACTTAGGCATATACAACTTGCTCATATCTACCTGCTCCAGCTTCAGCAAAGCAATCTTTCTCTCAATCCCACCTGCATACCCTACCAAATTTCCCTTCGCTCCCACTACTCTATGACAAGGTATTACAATCGAAATCTCATTATGGCCAACAGCATTTCCCACAGCCTGTGCAGACATAGGGCAATCACCTTGCTCCTTGGCCAATATTCTTGCAATTTCCCCATATGTTATTGTTTTACCATATGGAATGTCCAACAAAATCTGCCACACCTTTTGTCTAAAGGCTGTTCCCATCATATGAAGCGGAGGCATAAAATCCGGTTGCTGTCCAGCAAAATAAATATCCAGCCATTTTTTTGCCTTAGATATACTTGCATTGTCACCACTAATTATCTTGCTAGGCAGAGAGTGGGCAAAATATTTCTGCCCCTCAAACCACAAACCTGTAATGCCAATTTCATCTGAAGCCAATGTAATATTTCCCAAGATTGATTTATAAATGCTGGTATAAACCATAAATTTATCCCTTTCGCAGCAACTGCTTCCCCATGCGTTCTCCGTAGGTTACAAACAACTCCCTAAAGTCCTCAATATTATGACTCATCCCCACAGGCCCCAAATGAATCACCGGTTTGCCATAGGAATTCCCTCCAGAATAAACCAGCATCCCCATAACCATCATAAATACCAGCATTTCCTTAATGGCATTCTCTGCTCCACCGTGAATATACTGCTCTGTGGCAAAAGCTCCCCCCAACTTGCCTGCCAATCCCAATTTTCTTACATTAAGCTCCAGCCAATTTTTCATTTTGCCAGTTACAGAAGCCATATAGGTTGGAGAACCAAATATAGCCATATCCACACCTGCTACATAATCAAAATCCACATTGTCAATATTAAAGCACTTTACCTCAATATCTCCTGTCTTCTTCAAGCCCTCAGCAATAAAGCCAGCTGCTTTTTCTGTAGTATTAGTTCTTGAATCGTAAATAATTGCCGCTTTCATATTCTTCCTCCTAAATTCTATACCTTCATTTAACCAAATGAGTATAAATAAATCCCTCTCTTACCCCGGAATCACTGTAGGTAATCTGCTGACACTGAAAATGCTCTGTCAAAACCTTGGCAATAACCATGCCTGGCACTATAGTATTAATTCTATCAGGTACCTGCTTCATCAGCAACACAGCATCCTCATAGCCAATCTCCTCCAACTGAGAAAAATGCTGTATCATTTTCTCTAAAGCCCCTGCTTCCATAACCAAATTTTTTCTTTCACAATTATAAATGCCATTATAAAGAGCGCAAGTCCCCTTAAAGGTACCCCCAATGCCCAGCAACATTCTACACCTAATAGAAGCAAAAGCCTCCGCCCCTGCCAGAATTTTCTTAGCCTGTTTCTCCATAAGCCTAACCTCAAATTCATTAGGCAATACAGAGCTGCAATACTTGGTACGAAAATCCAAGGAACCCATAGGCAGGCTTATTTTATCTACAATCTGACCATTTTGAAAGGCTACCAGCTCTGTACTAGCCCCCCCAATATCTGCCAACACTCCATCCTGCTCCTTAATACTGTGAACAGCTCCTACAAAATCATATTGGGCCTCCATATCCCCAGAAATAACCTCCACATGTATTCCTGTACGGCGGATAATCTCTGCCACTGCCTCCTGGCTGTTTTTGCAATTGCGCAAAGCAGCTGTAGTAAAGGCATCAACATTGGTAATATGAAAAATCTCCAAAAAAGCCTTGAATTCAAAAAGTACCTCACATACCTTGTCAATGCCTGCCTGACTCATGACATTATTTTCCAGATATGCGGCCAGACCTACCATATATTTTTTCTTCATCAAAAAATCTATTTGCTGTCCCTTAATATCATATATGGCCATGCGAATTGTATTAGAGCCTATATCAATAATGCCGTGAATCATGACAAATCCCTCCAAAAATTATTATGCTTTTTTATATTCGCTATAAAGTAAAAATATCCTTTTACCTGCACAAAAAAATTTAAAATTATATATATATACACCTATTTTATCTGCTATATCTGCTGTAACCAATTGCACTATTTGTAATTGTCACAAAAATGACAAAAAATTATCTATATTTATATACAAAAACAACTTGCACAAATGTAAAAAATATGATAACATAATTTTGGGTGAAGCGTTGTGGGGACAACGCGTTGTACATACTCTCCTGAGTTTTGTACAGGTGGCAGATGAGGTTGATGCAAAAGGAGCGACGATCGGTTGTCGCTCCTTTTGTATTTCAAATTTTTTCTGTTCAAATTTACCTCAATCTGTGTTAAAATAAAATATATACTTTGCAACGTAAATTTATGTAAGGCAGGTGATTCCTATGGCAAACCAAATATTTGCATTGGTAGGACCATATGCTTCCGGCAAAACTACTTTGATTTCCAAACTCATGGACTTAGGTGTTCATTATATTCCCGTTTATAGCACCAGTGATGCTATGCGCCTAAAAAAAGACAAGCGGCTGGTTAACTTTGTTAGTAAATCTGCCTTTGCCCAAGGGGATTGGATGGTCAAGGTAGCTTATAAGGGAGATTATTACGGCATAAAAAAACAGGATATGCTGGATTCCATCAAGAGCAACCGAATCAGTGTAACCATTCTTGATCAAAATGGTGTCAAGCAGCTGGCTAAACTCATGACTGCACATCTCAAAACTGTGTACCTTATGACAGATTATGTCAGTCTTGTGGATAGAATGCTGCGTCTAGGTCTTAACAATACAGAGATGAAATACCATCTTGAATATGCAGAATCCAACAACGAATTTAATTTCTGGAAATCCGCAGATTATATTATCAAGAACACCACCGATATCGATACTGCCTTTAATCAACTTATGGCGATTATGGGACTGTCAGTAAATGCTACCGCAGAAACCATTCAGAAGCTAAACTATATATCTAAAAAGTAAAAACCCATCAAAAAACTGGAAGCCGTCGCTTCCAGTTTTTTATTTTATTTTATTTTCCCATAGCCAGGGCCTGCTGCCGCAGTCTGGCAATTCTCTCCTGTGTTGGTGGATGAGTGCTAAACAGATTTATAAAAGTCTGCTTGCTGCCAGCCAAAGGATTGATAATGCACATATGAGCCGTAGAAGTGGTACTATTTGCCAAGGTTGGACCGTGCAGGGAATAATACTCTATCTTTTCCAAGGCATTAGCCAAGGCATTTGGATTGCCACAGATTTGGCCGCCAGCCTTATCTGCATCATATTCTCTGGAACGGGATATAGCCATCTGTATCAAGGCCGCAGCAATAGGGGCAATAACAATGGTCACAATCATGCCCAGGAAGCCGCCATTATCATCATCATCAGAACGACCTACACCAAAGATAGCCGCCCACTGAGCAATATTGGCAATGGTAGAAATAACACCTGCCATAGCAGCAGCCACACAGGAAATAAGAGTATCCCGATGCTTTACATGAGAAAGCTCATGAGCCAGTACACCGCCGATTTCCTCATAATCCAGGGTATTCATCAAACCAGTGGTAACAGCCACAGCTGCATGGGATGGATTACGTCCTGTTGCAAAAGCATTAGGGGCACCACTGTTAACAATATATACCCTTGGCATAGGCAGCTCTGCATTGGCTGCCAGTCTTTCTACCAAGCCATACAGCTCCGGTGCACTATGTCCATCTACCTCTCTGGCATCATACATCTTCAGCACAATGCTGTCACTAAACCAGTAGGTTACAAAATTGAAGCCCAGGGATATAATCAGCATCAGCATAGCTCCCCCGCGGCCTCCGAAAGCTCCGCCTACGGCTATCATAATACCCATAAGCAAAGCCATGAGAACAGTAGTCTTTAGCGTGTTCATAATATCATTTCTCCTTAAATTTCAACTTCTAACTACCCATGCTTTAAATATACCATTGATTTCTGAAAAAAGTCTAAAAATCAAAGTTTTCTAAAACAAAACAGCAATATGTTAAAACTTAAATATCCAGATTGCGAACCAGCTTGGCATGCTCCTCAATAAACTGACGGCGTGGCTCTACCTTGTCACCCATAAGGATGGTAAAGAGCTCATCAGCAGCTTCAGCATCCTCCATGCTTACCTGCAGCATAGTTCTGCCCTCTGGGTTCATAGTAGTATCCCACAGCTGCTCTGGATTCATCTCACCAAGACCTTTGTAGCGCTGAATAGTAGCACCATCTCTGCCTACCTCATCCAGCTTGCTGCTTAGCTCATCATCGCTATAGGTGTACCAATGCTTTTTGCCTTTGCGAATCTGATAGAGAGGTGGCTGAGCAATATAAACATGGCCATGCTCTACCAATGGCTTCATATAGCGATAGAAGAAGGTCAGAAGCAGGGTTCTAATATGAGCACCATCCACATCCGCATCTGTCATAATAACAATCTTGTTGTAACGCAGCTTGGATAAATCAAATTCATCACTGATACCGCTGCCGAAAGCAGTAATCATAGTACGGATTTCTGCGTTGGCATAGATTTTATCCAGCCGAGCCTTTTCTACATTGAGAATCTTGCCTCGGATTGGCAAAATAGCCTGGAAACGACGATCCCGGCCCTGCTTAGCAGAACCACCTGCGGAATCACCCTCTACGATGAAAATCTCGCAATGCTCTGGATCCTTAACCGAGCAATCTGCCAGCTTACCTGGCAGGCTGCTTACCTCCAAGGCATTCTTACGGCGAGTCAGCTCTCTAGCCTTGCGGGCAGCCTCTCTGGCTCTGGAAGCCATAACAGCCTTGTCCAGAATCTTCTTGGTAATGTCAGGATGTTCCTCAAAATACTCATTAAGGCCCTCAGAAACAATGGAATCTACAATGCCTCGCACCTCAGAGTTGCCCAGCTTGGTTTTGGTCTGGCCCTCAAACTGAGGCTCACGAATCTTCAAACTGATAACACAGGTCAAGCCCTCACGAATATCCTCACCACTGAGATTTCCCTGATTATTCTTGATAATATTATTCTTGCGGGCATAATCGTTCCCAGCTCTGGTCAGGGCAATCTTAAAACCTGCCAGATGAGTACCGCCCTCCTCAGTGTTAATATTATTAACAAAGCTATAAATATTTTCCTGATAGCTGTCATTGTACTGAAGGGCAATCTCCACCACAATATCATCCTTGGTGCCATTAAAATAAATAGGCTCTGGATTCAGAACTTCCTTCTTCTTGTTGAGATGCTGGACAAAAGAACGAATACCTCCATCGTAATGGAAAGTTTCATTTTTGCCGCTGCGCTCATCATGAAGATGGATAGTAATCTCCTTGTTCAGAAAAGCCAGCTCCCGAAGACGATGCTTCAAGGTATCAAAGCTATATTCAGTAACAGTAAAAATTTCCTTATCAGGCAGGAAGTGTACACTAGTACCAGTTTCCTCTGTATCACCAATAATCTTCATAGGAGAAGTGGTTACGCCCCGTTTAAAGGAAATGGCATGAATCTTGCCGTCACGCTTTACCTTTACATCCATATATTCACTAAGGGCATTTACAACAGAGACACCTACACCATGCAGACCACCAGAAACCTTGTAGCCATCACCGCCAAATTTACCGCCGGCATGAAGCACAGTTAATACTACCTCTACAGCTGGCTTGCCAGTTTCATGAATATCTACAGGAATACCACGGCCATTATCAGTAACGGTAATGCTGTTGTCCTGATGAATGGTAACATTAACATCAGTACAATAGCCTGCCAAAGCCTCATCAATAGAGTTGTCTACTACCTCATATACCAAATGGTGGAGGCCACGCTCTGAAGTGCTGCCAATGTACATACCAGGACGCTTGCGGACAGCCTCCAGTCCCTCCAGAACCTGAATCTGATCGGCACCGTATTCACCATCTACAGCAGATACCTCGTTGCCCACATCTTCCAGATTAATTCTTACGCCGGTAGTATCTGGCTCCTCCTTCAACTCCTGAATTTCATCAGGTGCCATATTGCCAAAATCCAAGGCTACCTGCTCCTTGTTTTCCTCTGGCTTTACATCTAAATTTTCTGTATTTTCCATGGACATATTCTAGCTTTCCTCCACACTATAAAATTCATATATTCCCTTACCCATACGATCTGTACGTTTTTTTAAAGTTAAAGGGGCAATGGCCGAAATATAGGCCTTATCTGTAGTAATTACCAAGGCTCTGGGACTGCTTTCTGCTGCCAGATTTACCAATCTTTTTTCCTGAGCCAGCTTTTCCAGAAGTACTTTATTTTCTCCCTGAGCAAAATAGCTATAGTCAACAATCCCCACAAGAGTATTGCTGTCTATGGACATATTGCCGCCAATAAATACAGGTATCACTTTTCCTTCTCCTTTGGCTGCTTATCCTTCTTCCCTGTCATACCTGGCACATAGCGCAAATCATAGCGCAGGGCATACAAGGTCTTTTGAATAACCTGCTCATTTAGCTGTTCCGGTGGAATGGAGCGATAAAGCATAACCAAGGTAATAGCATCCACACTGGTGGTATCACCATAGCTTACTCTGGCTGCCAACCGCTGAATAAGATTGCTGCGGATAGCCTTAAATTCCTGCTCCGTACAGTTTTCTTCCTGAATAATATCACCATATTTACACCAGGGCATATCATAAAGCAGCTTCTGCAACCGCAGTTCTCTGGCCTGACGCAGCTTTCTCTGACAGCTTTGACAATATTTTTCTCCCGGTGGACACTGAGATTGGCAATTTTCCTGCTGGCACAGCTGCCAGCCGATTTGCTGGCGATATTTTCTCAAACGAAGGAAGTTCTGCCCCAGCTTTTCAAAGCTGGCAGCTAGATCCTTGTTTGCTACATGACTGCAATCTCTGTGCAGCTCCGCCAGCTCCTGCTGAGATAGCCTGATTTTTTGCAGCTCCCTGCCCACATCCGGCTTTTTAGACTCTACATGAGCAACAGCCTGAACCTGTGGTGGCTGTAAATTGGTAAAAACCAGCTCCTGCACAAGCTTCTCACCAGCATATTTATTTATTTTGGCCTTAAGCTGGTACTCCATATATTTCAACTGCTCCGCCCAGGCAGGATGAGTAGTACGAATAAACAGCCTCTTAAATTCCAGCTTTACTGGCTTGGCATGGGCAGCAATATCCCTGCCTACAATCTCCTGCCAATTATAAATAACCATGCGCCGCTTAAATTCATTGCCCAACTTCATGCTTTTCAGCATTTCAGGAAAGATATTTCCTACCCGTTCCAACAGGCCATTACTGCGGGAATTGGATTCAGCCATTCTATCACACCTTATTTACTACCTTGACCTGGCCTGCCTCCACCTGGAAATAGGTTTTGAGAGGGGCCTGCTGAAAATATGCTTCGTCTGTAGCCGTTATCAAAGTCTGGATTCCTTCCCGCTCAATAAAGTTCAAAAGCTGCTGCCGCCTGCCAGCATCCAGCTCACTCATCACATCATCCAGCAGAAGAACCGGATACTCTCCCGTTTCGGAACGAATAAACTCCAGCTCTGAAAGCTTCATGGATAATACAGCAGTACGCTGTTGTCCCTGAGAGCCAAAGCTTTTCAGATTTATGCCATTAACGGAAACAATAATATCATCTCTATGGGGACCTACACAGGTAACTCCTCGATAAATTTCCTCGTTATTTAAACCATGTAGCATTTCATTATACCATATTTCCATATTTTCCGCTAGCTGGCCATTTTCCATGCCCTTAATCTGATAGCTAAGGCTGAGATTTTCCTCATTGCCAGAAATCCGACGCTGCATCAAATTAGCCAGCATATTGAATTTTTGCACTGCTTCCAATCGTTTGGCGGTTATTTTGGCAGCACTGGCTGCCAGCTGGGGATTCCAAAATTCCAGCATACCAGCCTTGCTTTTTCCCTCACGAATTTCCTTTAAAAGAGAATTGCGCTGCTGCAACAATCTGTTATAGGTAATAAGCTCACGATAATAGGCAGGACTAGCTTGAGAAATCTCCATATCCAGGAATTTTCGTCGCCCAGCGGGAGCTCCCTTTATTAAAAGTAAATCATCTGGGGCAAAAAGCACCACATTAAAGGCTCCTATAAGCTCCCGCAAAGGAATTTTCTGTCCATTATAAACAATAGTCCGGCGCTTGTCCCGACGAAAGGCAAAATCCAGCTGATTTGCTACCTCCAGCCGACTGAATCCAAGGGAAATACTGCCACCGTCAGCATTCCATTTAATCAGCTCCCCATCACTATTGCCACGAAAAGAACTGCCGCAGGCTGCATAATACACAGCCTCCAGAATATTAGTCTTGCCTTGGGCGTTACAACCTATAAAGATGTTAAGAGCTGGCTGAAAAGCCAGCTCCAGTTCCTGATAGTTTCGATAGTTCACCAGCTTCAGGCTGTTCACCCTCATAATTTATGCCTCGCTCTGCTCTACAGCTACCTGCCAGGAGCCTATACCTTCTATTTCTACAATATCCCCCTCATGGAGACGACGGCGGCGAGCTGTTTCAATATTGCCATTTACCTTGATGATTTCGTCTTCCAACATCAGCTTCACCTGACCGCCGGATTCCACAATACCGGCCCATTTTAACAGCTGATCCAACTGAATATTTTCTGTATGAATTGTAATCTTTTCCATAAACTTTCTCCTTAGCCTTTAGCTTCTTACAGGGGTAACAATATAGGTGAAATATGGATCACTGGCGGTTCTAATAGCTGCAGAGCTAAGAGGACCATTCATGGACAGGGTAAATTCCTGCTCCTTTATAAGCTTCAAGGCATCATTTAGATAATCTGCATTAAAGGCAATTCTAATGTCCTCACCATCAATTACAGCTGTACCATATTCCTCACCATTACCAATTTCTGGATTCATAGAGGAAATCTTTACCATGCCATTGGAAAATTCCAAGGTAACTACATTGTAGTCATTAGTACGGGAAATAAGAGCTACGCGATCAATAATACCTCTGATTTCCTCAGTCTGCATGGTTATATTAGTCTTGAAATCCAAAGGCACAGCTCTGGCATAATCAGGATATTTGCCATCAATAAGACGAGAGGAAATATAAACATTATCCACCTCAAAGGAAATCTGGGTATTGCTGCAGCTAATGTTGACAGTTCTTGGCATATCGGACTGCAATACCTTGGAAAGCTCATTTAGCAGCTTGCCAGGAATAATCATTCTCTGATTGCCGTGGAAATCCTCCAGTCTGTCAGATTTGATAGCCATACGATGGGTATTGGTAGCTACCATAGTTACCTTTTCCTCCTGCAAATCCATGAGACAGCCAGTAAATACGGGACGAGCTTCATCAGCAGAGCAGGCAAAGCTGGTATAAACAATCAAATCCCTCAGGGTAACATCAGAAATCTGGAAATTATGCTGTCCCTCAAATTTAGTTACAGTAGGATAATCCTCTGCTTCCATACTAAGAATGGAGAAACGGGAACGATTGGATTTGATGTAAATCATCTTTTCCTCAGCGCTGTATTCAATGTCAACTTCCTCACCAGGCAGACGACGAATAATCTCCTGAGCATACCGTCCTGCAAGAACTGCACTTCCTGCAATATTAACTTCTGCAGGGATATTGCAAATAATGCCCAGCTGATAATCTGTAGCTTGAAGAATAATCTGATTGTTTTCTGCCTTAATGTGGATACCAGAGAGGATTGGAGTTTGAGGCTTTGGAGATACTGCCTTCATTACAATGGATAAAGCCTGGACTATATCGTTTTTTTTGCATTTAAATTTCATGATATGCACATCCTTTAGTTATTATTACTCGTTTATTTTTTTTAAGTTTTAGTAGCCGTATTAGTAGGGGCTGTGGAAAAGTGGATAAGCTATGCTAAAGCTGATAGTTATCACAAGATTCTTGTGTATAAGCTGTTAATGAATTTTATTAAAAGAGGGAAGGTTATCCACATTATGCACAGGATAATCCTTCCCCTAATTTTATACACAATCCGTATACAGGAAAAATCACCTGTTATCCACATGGTTGTGTAGATAGTGAAACTTACATCTTTTCGATGCTCTTAATAAGCTCCTGAACGGTTTTATCTAATTGAATATTGGAGGTTCTGTCCTTGGCTATTTTTTTATAGGCATGGAGGACAGTGGTATGATCCCGGCCCCCAAAGAATTCGCCAATCTGAGGCAGGGAAGTATCTGTCAGCTCTCGGCAGAGATACATGGCAATCTGTCGTGGCAGGGCCAGACTCTTATTGCGCTTACCGGAATTCAAATCTTCAATGCTAATCTTGAAGTGGGTAACAACTACTTCTCTGATTATTTCCAAGGTGATTTCCTTGGTAGTATTATCAGGGAAAATATTTTTTAGAGATTCTGCCACCAGTTCAGTAGTAATCCGGCTGCCGTTTAAGGAAGCATAGGCAACAACTCTGGTCAGGGCTCCCTCCAGCTCTCGAATATTGTTATCAATGCGGCCGGCAATATAAATCAAAGCCTCCTGAGGTACATCCAGATGCTCCAGCATAGCCTTTTTCTTTAGAATAGCGATACGGGTTTCCAAATCTGGCGCCTGAATATCTGCCAAAAGTCCGCTGGCGAAACGGGATTTGAGACGTTCCTCCAAGGTTTGAATCTCATGAGGTGGACGATCTGAGGACAGGACAATGGCCTTGTTGGATTGATAAAGGGCATTGAATGTGTGGAAGAATTCTTCCTGTGTCTGAATTTTTTTAGTCAAGAACTGTACATCATCTACCATAAGTAAATCAATGTGGCGATATTTCTGACGGAAAGCTTCAGTGGAGTTATCACGAATGGCATTAATCAGCTCATTGGTGAATTTTTCACAGGTAATATAAAGAACTCTTTTGGTAGGATCGTTTTTGAGAACCTCATGACCAATGGCATGCATCAAATGAGTTTTGCCCAAGCCAACGCCACCATACATAAAAAGTGGATTGTAGGTTTTGCCTGGCTCCTTGGCTACAGCCAGAGCTGCCGCATGGGCAATACGGTTAAAATTACCAGTAACAAAATTGTCAAAAACATATTTTGGATTCAGGGATGATGCATCTCCAGGAGCCACCTTGGAAAAGGTTTCCGAGCGGCCAGTAAATTCTGGCTGTGGAGTATCAAAATCCAAATGTCCCTGGGGACTGTCCTCATGTACCTCGTCATGGTGGACATGAGTTGGAGGAGGTGGCGTCTCTACGGGATGATATTCAATCTGAATGTTGATATCCCCCTCAAGATTCTGCATAAAATCCAGCTTATGGCAGGCTTCACGGCAGGCATCAAGGGTAAAATCCTTGTATTTATCCTCAAAAAATTTGACAATCACCGAATTGTCCGTGCTAAGAGTCAAAGTATTATTTTCAAAGGACACAGGCGTCAGGGGCTTTAGCCATCTGTCAATTGCTCCGGGAGCAAGATTGATGGCTACCTCCACCAAAGCAGCCTGCCAAAATTCTTCCAGCTGTTTTTCTACCATATGTTAACGACCTCACAAAAAAATTATCCACTGATAAATAAATTTATCCACAACTGTGAATAAATTTGTGGATAAATGGGAAAAAGAAGAAAGGAGCCAGTAAAAATTGCACCTTTCTTTCATTATTATATTTGTCATGAATTATATTCACAGGTTGTGAATAAGTCTCATAAAAGACCTATAATATTTTATCAAAAACACGAGGAGTTATCAACAGAAAAATGTGTAAAAATAAGGAAAGCTGCAAAATTTATCCTACGGTATTTTAGATTTATCCACAATGGTAAGGGAAAAATCCTTGACACAGGGGGTGGCTTAGTCTATAATTTTTGGTAGTTTAAATTCAATGTATAATGTTTGAATTTGGTTTGACCGGGTGATTTGCCCGTAAATATATAAGGAGGTGCACTACTTTGAAGCAGACTTTTCAGCCTAACAATCATTGGAAGAAGAAGACTCATGGTTTCCGTGAGCGCATGAAGACTAAGGGTGGCCGTCAGGTATTGGCTCGTCGCCGCGCAAGAGGCAGAAAGAAGATTTCAGCATAATATTAGGTCACCTCGGTGACCTATTTTTATTATTGTGAAAGTTTCTTCTCTAGGGCAGCTGTTGGTAAATTTATCTAATGGCTGCCTGAGGGATTGCTGAAATGGAGTTTTTGTCATGTACAATTTGCCGAAGGGTCGTATTCTGCGCCGCAAAAGCGATTTTCAGAAGATTCACCGCTTCGGAAAATCTTATGCTAACAGGTATCTGGTAATGTATGTCTTTACAGCAAGCGGGCTGGAGGACAGGGTAGGCTTTGCCGCAGGCAAAAAGCTTGGCAATGCAGTTACGCGTAACAGAGTCAAACGTCTTATGCGTGAATGCTACAGGCTAAACCAGTTTAAGATTAAAGAGGGTTATACTCTGTTGCTGGTTGGCCGCAAGGCAGCTACCACCGAAAATTACGATGTTATCGAAAAGGCTTTTCTCAATTTAGGTAGAAAAGCGAAGGTATTGAAGGGATGATTTCAGTTGAAAAGAGTGTTGCTTTTCCTGATAGAGGTATATCGCAGGTATATTTCGCCCTTGAAACCACCATGCTGCCGTTATATTCCCACCTGCTCGGAGTATGCGGTGGAAGCTATTAAAAAGTACGGAGCAGGCAGGGGGGGCTGGTTGGCCTTCAAGCGTATTATGCGTTGTCATCCCTTCCATGAGGGCGGGTATGATCCTGTGCCGTAGTGTAGAAACACTGAACAGCAGGCAATAGGTCTGTTGTCACCAACGAAGGACGTGTTGTTTTGGAATTTATGATGAACCTCTTTGAGCCATTGACTAGTGTTTTCCGCTTCATTTTCGAAGGGTTTTATGACATTACAGCTATGGCGGGCATTGCCAACTATGGTATTGCCATTATTTTAATGACTATTTTGGTTAAGGTATTGCTTTATCCATTAACCGCTAAGCAGGTTCGTTCTATGAAGGCAATGCAGGAGCTGCAGCCTGCATTGAAGAAGCTTCAGAAGGATTATAAAAATAATCCTCAGCTTTTGCAGCAGAAGATGGCAGAATTGTATAAGGAATCCGGAGTAAATCCTCTGGCCGGCTGTCTGCCATTACTGATTCAGATGCCTATTCTCATGGGAGTATATTATACTCTCTATGGATATAACTATACAGGAGATCCTAATTTCCTGTGGTTGACCAGCTTGTCTGAAACAGATCCTACCTATGTACTGCCTGTTCTGTCTGCCCTGACTACCTATATTCAGCAGAAGCAGACCATGACCAATAATGGCGGTGACAACCAGCAGATGAAGCTGATGAGCTATATGATGCCATTGTTCATCGGTTGGATTTCCTTGAGTTTCCCTTCTGGTCTGGTGGTTTACTGGGTAACCATGAATATTTGCCAGATTATTCAGCAGTGGTATATGTTTAGAGGCGAAAAGTCTCAGGCAGCCAATGTAGAAAATGCTGATAACGGAAAAAAATAAGGCGAGGTAAGATTGATGGCTGTAGAGATTGAAAAGACTGGCAAAACAATTGATGATGCCAAAAGAGCTGCCCTGGAGGAGCTTCAGGTTGCAGAAAATATGGTGGAATTTGAGGTTCTGGAGGAGCCATCCAAGGGCTTTCTGGGACTGATTGGCAATAAACCAGCTAGAATTTTGGCCCGGCTGCGGGAGCTGACTCCAGCTGAAAAGGCAGAGGAGTTCCTAGCTAGCATTTTTGAGGCCATGAAGCTGGAGGTAAGGATTGATCCTATGGATACCAAGGATGGAGTGGTTATGAACCTGATTGGTGAAAACCTTGGCATTCTCATAGGCAAGCATGGTCAGACTCTGGATTCCCTTCAGTATCTGGCAAATCTGGCTGCCAATAAGGGCCTTGTAGAGGACAAGGTTCGTATTATTCTGGATATTGAAAACTATAGAAGCCGCCGTGAGGATACCCTCCGTCGTCTGGCTATGCGCCTGGCTGACAAGGTACGCCGCACAGGTGAGAGAATTGTGTTGGAGCCTATGAACCGTCATGAACGGAAGATTATTCACATGGCTCTGCAGAATAACTATCGGATTTCTACTTATAGCTCCGGTGAGGAGCCTTACCGCAAGGTGGTTATTGAACTGAAGCGGGGAGGCCGTCGCGAGCGTCGGGACAGGGATTTTTTCTTTGCCCCTGTAGAGCAGGAAGAAGATTAATTCTATAGCTGATAGCTGTGAAAGGGCTGTCTGCAATCTAATTATCTATTGCGATATTGTTGCGTAATGGTATAATCTGATTGAGGCGGCTCTTTTTTTGTGTAGTAGATAGTATGTGAGGAAGATAGTATGCAGCAGGAATATACCATAAGTGCCATAGCAACTCCTGTAGGACAAGGTGGCATCGGCATTGTACGCCTAAGCGGAGAAAAGGCTGTGGACATTGCTCAGGAATGCTTTAAGCCAGCAGCAGGAGGCAAAATATCAGACTATGAGGCCAGAAGGGCAGTTTTTGGCTATATATATAAGGAAAATGGAGATTTTCTGGATGAGGCTATTTGTATTGTTATGAAGGCGCCTCATTCCTATACCTGTGAGGATGTAGTGGAGCTGCAATGTCATGGGGGACCTGTGGTTTTGAAGGAGCTTTTGGCGATGACCTATAGGCTAGGAGCCAAGCCAGCAGAGCCAGGGGAATTTACCAAGCGGGCTTTCTTGAATGGACGGCTGGATTTGACACAGGCTCAGTCTGTAATGGATATGATTCAGGCTAGAACTACCATGGCCAGAGAAGCTGCTGCTAATAATCTCCAAGGACGGCTGTCAGAGCGCATTGGAGAAATGCGGCAGGAGATTTTAGGGGTAATTGCTCATTTGGAGGCATCCATAGATTTTCCAGAGGATGATATTGAGGATGTAGCTCTGGAGGAGGCAGAAATGAAGGTGGAGCAGCTTCATGGAGCTGTAGAGGATTTGTTGGCTTCCGCTGAAACAGGCCAGATTCTGCGGGACGGTTTGCAAACAGCTATTATTGGCAGGCCAAACGCAGGCAAATCCAGCCTATTGAATCTCATGCTGGGACAGGAGCGGGCTATTGTTACGGATGTGCCAGGTACTACCAGGGACAGTATTGAAGAATATATGAATATTGGGGGTATTCCCTTGAAGCTGGCTGATACAGCCGGTATTCGGGATACGGATAATCTGGTGGAAAAAATCGGGGTGGAAAAGGCATACAGCTATGCTCGTGAGGCGGAGCTGGTATTGGCGGTAATAGATGGCAGCCAGCCTTTGACGGAAGCCGATGATCCGATATGGCATCTCCTGAGCCAGTGCAGAGGTAAGATTATTATTATTAATAACAAGGTAGATAGGTCGCTGGAGGAAAATATTCTTACAGCAGAGGAAATCCGCCAGGAGGCAGCTAAAAAAGAGGTTGAAGATGTCTACCAAGTTATTAATCTTTCTGCCAAGCAGGGCCAAGGCCTGAAGGAGCTGGAGGAGGCCATAAAAAATCTGGTTTTTGCTGGCAAAATCAACTGCCGTGAATCTGTAATGGTAAATGATGCCAGACAGGCAGATATTCTGAGGCAGGCTATGGTACTGCTGGATCAAACCCACATGACTCTTATGAGTGGCATGAGTGAGGATTTTGTAGTAATAGATCTGCGGTCTGCCTGGGAAAAGCTGGGGGAGATTACAGGGGAAACTTTAGATGAGGATATTATTGACGAGATTTTCAGCCGTTTTTGCATAGGTAAATAAATTGGCTGTAGAAATACTGGAGATATTGTAATGAAAGATGATATATTTATTGCTGGCAGCTATGATGTAATAGTTATTGGTGCCGGCCATGCCGGGGTGGAGGCAGCTCTGGCAGCAGCCAGATTGGGCTGTAATACCATGCTGGCAACTCTAAGCATGGACAATATTGCTATGATGCCCTGCAATCCGTCTGTAGGAGGCCCAGGCAAGGGACATTTGGTTAGGGAGCTGGATGCCCTTGGTGGTCAGATGGGTATTAATGCAGATGAAACCTGTATCCAGTTTAGAATGCTGAATACAGGCAAGGGGCCGGCAGTTCATGCTCTAAGAGCTCAGGCAGACAAAAAGCATTATCAGTTCCGCATGAAAGAAGTTTGCGAGAATCAGGATAATCTTGATGTCAAGCAGCTGCTGATTGATGAGCTGATTGTGGAGGATGGTTGTGTGAAGGCTGTCCGTACCGAAAATGATGAGTACTACACCTGCCGGGCGGCTATAATGGCTACGGGCACCTATCTTAAGGGTTCTATTATTATTGGCCAGCATACCCATGTGGGAGGGCCAAATGGCCAGCGTTCCGCAGAGAAATTTTCGGAATCCCTGCTACAGGCTGGCATAAAGCTGATGCGTTTTAAAACCGGTACACCAGCTAGAGTAGATAGCCGCTCCCTTGATTATAGCAAAATGCAGATTCAGCCAGGGGATGAGGAGGCACGAAATTTCTCCTTTATGAGTGACACTGAAACAAGAGAGCAGGTGCCATGCTATCTTACCTATACCAATGCTGCTACTCATAAGATTATTATGGATAATATAGATAGAGCTCCTATGGCTAATGGTCTTATTAAGGGCGTAGGGCCTAGATACTGTCCTTCCATTGAAACCAAGCTGGTAAGATTCCCAGATAAGGAGCGGCATCAGCTGTTTTTGGAGCCAGAGGGATTGCATACCAATGAGGTTTACGTTCAGGGTATGTCCACCAGTCTGCCTATGGATGTGCAGATAGACTTCCTGCACACTATTCCAGGGTTGGAGCAGGCCAAAATGATGCGGCCTGGTTATGCTATAGAGTACGATTGCATTGATCCTTTACAGCTAAAGCCTACCTTGGAATTTAAAAATATTCAGGGATTTTTCTCTGCTGGCCAGTCCAATGGTACCTCAGGCTATGAGGAAGCTGCGGCTCAGGGCTTGATTGCCGGCATTAATGCTGCTATGAAGCTGCAGGGAAAAAAGCCATTGGTGTTGAAGCGTTCTCAGGCTTATATTGGGGTATTAATTGATGATTTGGTTACCAAGGGCACCAGTGAGCCTTATAGAATTATGACCTCCCGGGCGGAGTATCGTCTGCTGCTGCGGCAGGATAATGCAGATATGAGATTGACACCTATCGGCCGTCAGCTGGGTTTGGTACAGGATGATAGATGGGAAAGATTTCAGGCTAAGAAGCAGGCTATTGATGAGGCCTTGGAGCTTTTGAAAAATACTATTATTAATCCTAGTCAGGATATGCTGGCCAAGCTATCTGAGGCAGGCATTGCAGAAATTAAGAACAGTCAGAGCCTGTATGATTTGCTGCGGCGGCCTGATGTAAGCTACGATGCCATTCAGCCGGTTTTCGCCTTGCCTATTTTGGCAGATGAGGTGAAAAAGCAGGTAGAAATAACCATTACCTATGATGGCTATATCCAGAAGCAGTTAGAGCAGGTTGCTAGAATGGAAAAGCTGGAAAGTAAGTCCATACCGGAGGAGTTGGATTATGATAATGTGCCTAATCTAAGGGATGAGGCCAGAGAAAAGCTAAAGGATATCCGGCCAATTTCCTTGGGACAGGCAGGCCGTATTTCCGGCGTATCTCCAGCAGATATATCTGTGTTAATGATTTATTTGGAGCAGCAAAGACGACAGAAGGGGGAGAGCTGATGGAGTTTCGGGATTATCTTCAGGAGGCAGCAGAGGCCTATGGCCTTTGTCTTACAGAAAGAATGGTGGAGCAGTTTACTCTTTACTATGAGCTGCTGCTGGAATGGAATGAAAAAATTAATCTGACGGCTATTACAGAGCCTAAGGAAGTAGCTATCAAGCACATGATAGATTCCCTTAGCTGTTTGGATGAAAAGGTTTTCCCCGAGGGAGCCTCTGTTATTGATGTAGGGACAGGGGCAGGATTTCCCGGTATTCCCTTGAAAATATTTCGGCCGGATTTGAAGCTGACTTTGCTGGATTCCCTGAATAAAAGAATCAAATTCTTGCAGGAGGTAGTAGATCGTTTAGAACTTTCTGAGGTACAATGTATTCATGCACGAGCCGAGGAAGGGGCGAGAAATAAAGCTCTGCGAGAGAAATTTGATGTTGCTGTATCAAGGGCGGTAGCTCGTTTGCAGGTATTGGCGGAATATTGTATTCCTTTCGTAAGGGTTGGTGGCTATTTTGTAGCTCTCAAGGGAATGAAATATGCTCAGGAGTCTCAGGAGGGACAGCGGGCTGTAAAGCTATTAGGTGGTAAGGATTGCCGGGCGGTGCCTGTTCATTTGCCATCTTTAGAGGATAAAAGAGCGGTGCTTTATATCCAAAAGTTGAAGAACACCCCTAAGGCCTATCCCCGTAAGGCAGGTACACCGGATAAGAATCCATTGTAAAGGTATTTTTAGACCAGATATGGTAAAAAAGAAGAGGAGTGAGATTATGTCAAAGGTATTCAGTATTATGCTGATTTGCTTGCTGATGGTGGCAGGCAGTGCCGCTGCTGGAGAGCGAAATAATACAGCATCCTATAATAGGTTGGCAGACAAATTTAACCATGCTCAGCCGGCTTATGAGCAAGAGGAGGAAAATAATCAGATAGCAGATAGATATTTTAAACTCATGGCCGATGATAGCTTCGTTTACTATATGGATAAAAAAAGTGCCAAATGGATTCTTTGTCCTAATAGCCGTGATGAGTATATCGTTGATGTATGGATTCGTTTGGAGCCTATAGCGGATGGGGCAGATACAAAGTATAGCTATCCTGCTAAATATTATTTGGAGCATTATTACTTGCGGCCAGATAAGGAGCAGGTACAGTTCCTCTGCGAGCTGGAGGTAACAGGCCGTCCAGACAATAATGTGAACCAGAGAAGCTATGATCCACAAAATTGGGAGTCATTGGTGCCAGAAAGTGTGGAGGATGGCATCTATCGGGCTGTCTTGAAGAAAATGAAAAGTAAAACCGGTGGCCTTGTCAACGGCCCCGGGGGGAATATAATGGAGGACTGGTTCAGAATTTCCATTTAAGGCACTATCTTGGTCGCAGCACCGACCAAGATAGCGACCAAGTCACCGACCAAGATAAAAACGCTAGATAAATTATCCCTAGAGCAAAAAATGGCTGTCGCCGAAGCGACAGCCATTTTTATATGGTGTTTTATTATACCAGCATATCTGCCAGTTCAATGTACTCAGGGTCCAGAGGCTTTTTGTTGGTAATAGCATCATGAAGATTGATAGCTACTACCTTGCCCTTGTTGAAACCAAAGACAACATTAGTCTGACCTGCCATCAAAGCCAAAGCAGCCTTTTCACCCAGCTGACTGGCTTTTACACGGTCCTGTACGGATGGAGAACCACCACGCTGAATATGGCCCAGTACAGATACCCGGACATCCATCTGAGTCTTTTCTTCGATATATTTACCGATATCTACGCCGCTGCCTACACCCTCAGCAACTACTACCAGGGAATAACGACGGCCATTGTTGTAAGAAGTTACCAGATTGTCGCAAACCTTATCCAGATCAAACTCACGCTCAGGAATCAGTACAACCTCAGCACCACCAGCAATACCTGCCAGAGTTGCCAGCCAGCCACAGCGGCGGCCCATAACCTCTACTACAGCAATACGGCTGTGAGCAGAAGCTGTATCACGAAGCTTGTTGATAGCGTCGATAATAGTATTGGCAGCAGTATCGCAACCGATGGTGTAATCAGTGCCCCATACATCATTATCAATGGTACCAGGCAGACCAACAATAGGTACACCAGTCTCAGCACTCAGCTTGCTGGCACCTCTCAGGCTGCCGTCACCGCCAATGATAACCAAGCCCTCAATGCCATATTTCTTCATGTTCTCATAAGCCTGCATACGGCCTTCTGGAGTTGTGAAGCGCTTGCAGCGAGCTGTACCCAAAAAAGTACCGCCACGCTGAAGAATATCAGATACACTACGGGAGCTGAGCTCCTCTATATGTTCATCCAAAAGACCACGGTATCCATCGTAGATACCGAATACCTTACCGCCTTCATACAATACAGTACGAACTACGGCACGTGCAGCTGCGTTCATGCCTGGGCTATCGCCGCCACTGGTTAAAACACCGATGTTTCTAATCATGTAATACACTCCCTCTGGGTTGACAAAATATTGGCTAAATGATAAATTGAAATTGATGATTGAAGGATAAATTTCATCATCATCATTTACACTCTTATAGCATTATAAATCATTTTGTCAAATAAATAAAGGGTAATCAGTGATTTATATGCTTTAGAATTTTATGTTATAAAGGAGATTTCACATGAAAGAATTAGAGTTGAAGTATGGTTGCAACCCGAATCAGAAACCGGCCCGTGTTTTCATGAAGGAAGGTGAGCTTCCTTTTACCGTACTTAATGGTAAACCTGGTTATATCAATCTCTTGGATGCCATGAACAGCTGGCAGCTGGTTCAGGAGTTGAAGGAGGCCACTGGCCTGCCTGCCGCAGCATCCTTCAAGCATGTTAGTCCTGCCGGTGCAGCAGTGGCAGCACCTCTTTCCGACCTTTTGCAGAAGGTATATTTTGTAGAGGGTGTTGAATTATCTCCTATTGCTACTGCCTATATTAGAGCTCGTGGCGCTGACCGTATGTCCTCCTATGGTGATTTTGTAGCTTTATCTGATGAGTGTGATGCTCAGACAGCTTCTTTCCTGGCTCGTGAGGTTTCTGATGGTATTATTGCACCATCCTATTCTCCAGAGGCTTTGGAGATTCTCAAGGGCAAGCGCAAGGGCACCTATCTGGTATTGCAGATGGACAAGGCTTATGAGCCTGCTGAGCTGGAGCAGAAGGAAGTATTCGGCATTACCTTTGAGCAGAAGCGGAACACTGTAAAGCTGGATGAGGAATGCCTGAAGGACATTCCTACTCAGAATAAGGTTATTGATGAGGCAGCCAAGAGAGATTTGCTTATTGCCTTGATTACCTTGAAGTACACTCAGTCCAACTCTGTGTGCTATGCCAAGGACGGTCAGGCTATTGGTATAGGTGCTGGACAGCAGTCCCGTGTACATTGTACTCGTCTGGCTGGTAACAAGGCTGATGTATGGCATCTGCGCCAGCATCCAAAAGTTTTGGCACTGCCATTCAAGGCTGAGGTGCGTCGTCCTGATAGAGATAATGCTATTGATGTATATATTTCTGAGGAGTGGGAGGACCTGCTGGAGACTGATGATTGGAAGCGGGTATTTACTGAGAAGCCTGAGCCTCTCACCAGAGAGGAAAAGAAGGAATACCTGAAGGGCATTACCGGCGTATCCCTGGGATCCGATGCATTCTTCCCATTTGGTGACAATGTAGAGCGTGCTCACAAGAGCGGCGTAAGCTATATTGCTCAGTCTGGCGGTTCCATTCGTGATGATAATGTTATCGAAACTGCCGATAAGTACAATATTGCTATGGCCTTTACCCATATCAGATTGTTCCATCATTAATAGGGCATAAAAAGAGGACTGTTCCCTTTCGTAATTATTTTTGTAGTACGGAAGGGGCAGTCCTTTTTATAATATAAATATAGCATTAGTATTTTTCCTATAGTATAATTCAATAAGAGGGGGTGTCACAAATGGGTATTTATTTTAATCCTAATAACGGTAGTTTTAGACAGGCTGTACGGAGTCAGATTTATATAGATAAGACGGGGCTTATCAAGCATATGAATAAATTGCTGGGGACAGAAAATAAGTGTGTAGCTCTTAGTCATGCCAGAAGGTTTGGCAAGTCTCAGGCTGCAGGCATGTTGGATGCTTACTATAGCCTCGGCAGCGATTCAAGGGAGCTTTTTGCACCATTTGAGATAGCTAAAGACCCTGAGTTTGAATTACACCTGAATAAATATAATGTTATTCATCTTGATGTTTCGTCATTTGAAGGAACCTATAAAGATAAGATTGTAGCTGGTATGAAAGAAGCTATTTATCGCGAATTGAAACTAGAGATTACTGATTTACTAGGTGTAGAAAATGCTATTGCTTCCATATTGGCGGATGTTTATCAAAAAACAGGCAATCAGTTGGTGATTATCATTGATGAATGGGACTGTGTAGTACGAAATTACACAGATAAAACTGATGTTGTGCATGAGTATCTGCAATTTTTGCATGATTTGTTCAAGAGTGAGGAATCAAAGAGTTTTTTGGCACTAGCATATATTACTGGGATTTTGCCAATTAAGAAAATAGAGAATGAATCGGCTCTTAATAACTTTGACGAATATACCATGTTAAACTCGGGTAATTTGAGTCAGTATTACGGCTTTACTGAGGAAGAAGTAAAAAAATTGTGTCAGAAATATAATATGGAATTTGATTCAATAAAGGCATGGTATAATGGTTATTTCATAAACGAATTGCATATGTATAATCCTAATTCGGTAGTCTCGGCTATGCTTAGACGCCAAATTGCATCATATTGGAAAAATACATCCTCTTTCAAGACAATTAATAGATTGATACAACTGAATTATGCGGGCTTGAAAGATGATATTTTGGATATATTGGCAGGTGGCAAAGTACGGGTAAAGACAGCCTCATTTTCTAATGATTTGCACGATATAACCTCTAAGGATAATGCTATAACAGCTTTGATACATCTTGGTTATCTAGGTTTTGATGCAGAACGAAGTCAGGCGTATCTGCCTAATTATGAGGTTGCAACTGCGTATGAATCTGCTCTAGAAACAGGTTCATGGCAAGAAGTAGCTAGGTCTTAACCATGGCGTATTTTACTGCGCCAGCATACTACAATATCATTAGAGAAATGCCGGCAGGCAAAGACTTTGCTGATATGGTGCTGATTCCTCGCAAGGATTCCGGCAATAGGCCTGCAATGGTGATTGAGCTAAAATGGGATAAGTCAGCGGATACGGCTATTAGGCAGATTAGGGAAAAACGTTATGCCGGTGTACTAAAGGATTATGCAGAAAAAATCCTGCTCGTGGGAATTAACTACGATAAAGAAACTAAAAAGCATGAATGCGTGATAGAGGAGTATATCACGTGGATATAGGTTAGCCAGTTAATGCTGATAATTGAGGCAGCGGCTAATAAGAGCAGACTGCGTTTTTTTCCTGCCATAAATCCCGACAATCCTGTAAAAAACCTCGCTAACGCTTCATAACTGCCAAGATAAGCAGCATAAAAAACAATGACCAGCAAATGCGGTTGGTGAGAATTTCATCTGCTCCTACTGGAGATAAAAGATTCCAATATAATGGCAGAATACCCCAGATAAAGCAGCTGGTTAATTAGGCTATAATGCCATTTTTTTCACTAATAGCGGCAGCTGTGCTTTTGCCATAAGGGACACCTCCAAATATATTTTTTGTAACTCATATGCACAATACGCTACACTGTTTAAGGTATTTTGTCAAGATTACAAATAATTGTTCAGAAAAGTCGTTTGGCAGACAAAAAATGCCGTTCCATGGGATAGAACGGCATAATCGTATATATTTTTTATTTAGCCATGGCTTGTCGGAGGGCGTCTTCCTCTTCGGAGGTCATAGGATAGGTGGAAGTCCCATTGACAATAGGCTTGGCATAGCTACGGGAATCCTCCCGAGCAAAAATACTGGACAAAACAACACCATTGTTGTGGGAATCCAGCATGGCTACAGCGTAGCTCAAATCACTGCCCATATCCTCAAAGGCCCGGAATCTGACGATAGCTACCTTGGTGAGAGCCTTGGACAGCAACTCCTTAATAGCTTTATTTTCCTCCCAGAGCTTGGCATTTTCATCAGCCACAGCCTTGGTGCTATCAATACAGCCAATCATCATGCGTTCAAGATTAGCTCCATCCACGCCAGTCATCATTTTTTTGTATCTTTTTTTCATATAATTAAGATTATAGAAAAGATGAATTAGCAATAAGTACATTACAATAACCAAAATGCCCAGGATACCTACCATGTAGCTGAGGTTATTGATAATAAAATTCATAATATCCGTATTTGCCATGAAAAAATTCGCTCCTTAGTGTAAATGGTATATATGTTTTATACGGTTAATTTGCCAGTGGTAGAAAATTGACGTAGCTTGGTCAGTTTTTCCTCTGGTGTTAGTTCGGCAGGTTTTGCCATATTTTGGCTTTGTTCTAAAAGCTGTAAGAGATGCTGCAGTTCATCCTGAGAGGAAAAATCAATTTCCAGCAGCTGTTTTTTTCCTTTGTTTTTGATGCGTACTGGAGTGCCTAATAACATTTTCAGCTTATCCTCAGCCTCTTGCAAAAATACATCCAGCTGAGGGGCTGGCTTTTCCTGTTTTTCCTCTGCTAGATAAGCAGGGTTCTTTTGCAGCTGCTTGACCAGGGCTTCTACACGACGGGCAGAAAGCTCATTGGCTATGATATAATCAGCAGCTTGATTTTGCAGTTCTTCATATTCCAGTCCCAGCAGAGGACGAGCCTGTCCCATGGAAATACTTCCTTGAGTCAGCAGCTCCTGTACATGGTCAGACAGCTTTAGGAGGCGCAGAAAATTAGCAATATGAGAGCGGCTGCGGCCAACTTTGTGGGACAGCAGCTCCTGTGTCAAGCCATAGTCCGCTAAAAGATGCTGATAGGCTTTGGCTTCTTCAATAGCATTGAGATTCTCTCGCTGGATATTCTCAATCAAGGCTACCTCGCTCATCTGGGCATCATTGTATTCTCTCACAAGGGCAGGAATGGTTTTCAGACCTGCCTGAGTAGCAGCTCGGAAGCGTCGCTCGCCAGCAATGAGTTCATACCCTTTGACAGTTTTGCGCACCAAAATAGGCTGAAGAACTCCATATTGGGTAATGGATTCCTGAAGGGTTTTGAGCGCCTCTGGATCAAATTCCTGTCGAGGCTGACCAGGATTGGCGGTAATTTTGTTGATATCTAGCTCTTGTACTGGCAGACCTTCAAGCTTGGCTTCCTGCTGGGGCTTTGCCTTGGCAATAGCAGTCTTGGGTTTGTTAATAGCACCTAGACCAAAGGCACCTAAGCCCTTGCCTAGACCACCTATTTTTTTACTCATGTCCTGCAACCTCCTTGGCAAGAGCTTCATAGGCCAAAGCACCCTTGGAGGTTGCAGCATAGGCAAAGATTGGCTGACCATAGGATGGGGCCTCGCTTAGCCGCACTGTACGAGGGATTTTTGTTTCGTATACCTGATTTGGAAAATGATTGCGAACCTCAGCTTCTACCTGCTGGGATAGATTGGTACGGGAATCGAACATGGTCATGACAAGACCTTCAATATAGAGCTGAGAATTGTACTGTTCCTGAACCATTTCAATGGTATACATAAGCTGGCTAAGTCCCTCCAAAGCATAAAATTCACACTGGAGAGGCAGTAGTACCGAGTTCGCCGCTGTTAGGGCATTTAGGGTAATATGGCCCAAGGATGGTGGGCAGTCAATAATGATATAGTCATAGATGCCTCGAATAGGAGTAATGGCTTTTTGTAGGCGATAAAGCTTGTCCTCTGCTTCCACCAGTTCCACCTCTGCACCTGCTAAGTCCATAACAGAGGGAACCAGATCCAAATCAAAATCAGTATGAATGATAATATCTCCCAGATTGGCCTGGCCTACTAAAACATCATAGATACTTTGTTCTAAAGAATTCTTATCAATGCCTAAACCGCTGGTGGCATTACCCTGAGGATCACAGTCTATAAGGAGAACTCGTCGTCCTAGCAGAGCCAAACCGGCACTGAGATTTACGGCTGTTGTAGTTTTGCCTACACCGCCTTTTTGGTTGGCTACAGCAATTATTTTTCCCAATATATTCACCACTTTCTTTTATGAATAGGATTTTTACGGATTTTCTTTTCTATTGTATCATTAATAGCTGAATTTTTCGATATTTTATTGTAAAAATCACGATTTTCTTTGTGAAAATGTTCCACGTGAAACAAGAAAAATAGCTAATATATTTGTAATCCGTATATGATATAATGTAGGTAAAAATGATTATTGTGTGAGAGGAAAGGTGGCAGAAAATGCAGATATCCAGTAGATTTACTTTGGCAGTGCATATATTGACCTGCATTGCCGTTATAAAGGATACGAAGGTAACAAGTAATTTTTTGGCTAGCAGTACCAATACAAATCCGGTGATTGTGCGTAAAATCCTGGGGCAGCTGAAAAATGCTGGCTTGGTAGAGGTGGTTAGAGGCACCGGTGGAGCATTTCTAGCCAAGCCACCAGAGGAGATTAGCTTCTTGGATATTTATAAAGCGGTAGAATGTGTAGAGAGAGGGGAACTCTTTCATTTTCACGAAAATCCTAACGAAAAATGTCCTATTGGCCGTAATATACACAATGTATTGGATGATAAGTTAGAGCAGGTTCAACGAGCTATGGAAAGGGAGCTGGCTTCTATTTCCATGGCCGATGTACAGGGAGAGATTACTAAGTGTATTAATATACAGGGGAAATAATTTTTGCTAGTTAAATATTATTTTTAGTTGTAACTGTTGACATTGCAATTGAGAGGTGCTACAATTTTAATTGTAATAAAGATAGTTACAACAAATTGTGGTAAGATTTTGCAGGGGAGGACATATTATTATGACTAAGGCAGATATTATACAGCAGGTAAAAAATTTGATTGCAGCTCCTAGCTGTTACGCGGGATTGAAGGAAAAGGCTGAGGCGTATCTGGCAGCTCAGAATCCGGAAACTGTGGAAGCATTGGTGAATGAACTGAAGGCCGATGTGCAGAGCATTGATGAGGTATTGCCTTTCTTTGGTTCTGAGGCTGCCAAGAAATTCTTTGGCCCAGAGGTTGCTGAACAGCTTCTCCAGAAAGCAAAAGATGTTAAGGTCAATGGGGGAGACACCTGCTTCTGCGAGGCTTGTACAGCAGGTAAAGCTATTCTTGACCATAAGGAGCTGTTGTAAGTTTCTTCTGTGTATACTACTGGCTGAGCAAAATTTGATGATAGGGACTGTCTGCGTTAGGCGGTCCTTTTTTGTGTGCAAATTCTGATTTGTAGGGTTAAGTAATTTTTATAAAATATAGTTTTGACTACAAGCAAAACATTTGTTATAATTCATATATTGTGGGATTATGCCCACAGAGCGGACGCAGTATGAAAATACTGTTATCAATGATACAAATGATGGTCGCCCTGCAAATAAGTAAATGTTCTGCCTAGCAGTTTTGTTTACAGGGAGATGATAGCATGAAAAATGTTATCTGTAGAGGTTTCGATAATAGTGTTCCCAGAAAAGGGAAGCGCCTGTGATACGGCATTAGCTGTAGCAATATACGCCCTTATACCATTGGTTGCTCTTGTAGTAATCATGGTAATGGCGATATTACTGCGACTGACAATCACAGGCGAACTGTCGCTGATTTTACTAAATTAGTGTAATTGTCGCATATCGACCGACATCTTATAAAAACGAAAAAAGCTGTCCTTGCCGGGACAGCTTC
>SAMEA3663094__coassemble_215_pt1 | contig 19138 bp, 17 predicted proteins | sample SAMEA3663094__metabat2_high_PE_013 | metagenome-assembled genome bin SAMEA3663094 (sample SAMEA3663094) | pig gut metagenome | biome: pig gut; feature: pig-associated habitat; material: faeces | place: France | collected 2012
CTGTCTGTCTGTCTGTCTGTCTGTCTGTCTGTCTGTCTGTCTGTCTGTCTGTCTGAGACATTATAACGTCTTGCATCTTCATTCACTAATATTTTCCTTCCTAATAGCAAATTTTATAACTACTATATCAGCACAGCATCATCTGTAACTTTTTGATTTTTTACCATGCACATACATAATAAATGAGATAAATACCACAAATGTTATATTGAGATATGGTGCTATGGTAAATGATAACATTATCAAATACACTATCATAAACCATAAAGCTTTATATTCCTTCATTTTATTCAGATAAAACAAAATGTATGTTGAAGATATAATATACGGTGCTGCTAAATAAATGCCTCCCTGCACTAATACCCAAAAAATAGAGTTACTAAACCCTGTCTGCTCACCGCGCCAAAAATCCATATGCTGTTGTAAAGGATAGGTATTACCAGCTCCCCATCCAAATATTGGGTGTTCTATCCAGGTATTATAACCTACTATAAAATCATCCACCCGCAATAAAAGTGACATTGTATCCTGTTTATCTGCCAACACATATATACCAGCTCCAGCAATAACTATCGTGGCAATTGGCAATCCCACAAATTTTACAAACTTCAAAATTGGTGTATTAACTGGACACATAATCAATTTAAACAACACCAAAGACAATAATACCAAATATCCCGTTGTTGAAACTGTTGATAATATCGCTAGGACCAATATTACAACAAAAGGCATATATGGTCTTTGTTGTAGCAGATACTCTACCATCAAGGCTATACAAAAATTCAGTGATGCCATTGGCCCTTCTGTAAAAATGGCTGTATTTCTAATCAATCCTGCATTGCCAAAACTATCTGTCATCTGCGTTTCAAAATATATTCCATAATAGCTATTGCATACCTTTATTGAGTTTTCATTAGCTGCCCATGTAGAATATAAATATCCTGTATGCTCTATAATTCCCAAAACTGAACCAAATAACCAAAAGAATAACGATTCACATGCTATAAAAATCATTATATTCTTATATGCCATTAGTAATGAATGTTCGTTGTCCTTACATATAACAAAATATATTATTAACACGGCCACTCTAAGCAACCACTTAATATTAACATTGATATTGTATGGATTTACAGCGTAAAGAATCAGAACAAAAATGCCTACACATATGCACAATTTTAATGTGCTCATTAATATCTTTTTAGATAACATTCTCTGATTTATTACTAATACAGACATACAGATATAAGAAGACACTAATATTGCATAATCTGGAATTTTGCCAGCAGAATAATCTTTAATATACAATGAATTTGCATTTAGAATAATTAGCAATGCAAATATATAAAGCCATATACTTTTATTAAATATCACTTTACAAATGTCATTCACGGCAACCACCACTAACTTATTTATTTTACGGCTTCCAACCTGGTTTATACACATCATTCATGCCCATATTACCTAATACACCGTCTTTAATGGCTGTTAACCGTAATTTCACTTCTGTAAAACTTTTGCCTTTTATGGGGCATAAAATAGATTTTAAAACTTGCAATAAAATAACAAAAGAAAATTGCAATTTACAATGCCTTTTGAAAAATATAGTTTTATTTCTATAACTATAATAGGATTTCCAATTTAAATTTTTATTTTCTTCTGATACATCATGATAGATTTTATACTTTGGCAAACATACAAACAAACCATATTTATGCATCCTATAAGAATGCTCTGTATCATCATTCCAAATGAAAAATTCTTTGCACACTAATCCTGATTTATGCAATATATCTTTTTTTATTAATATTCCTACATATGAAACAAAATCTGGATAAAAAACATCTCTTTCATAATCTTCAGCTTGCACATATTTATGATAATTCCAATGCCATTTATCAACCCAATAAGTTCTATGAATATTTTCTATTTTATGTGATTCTACTACCCTGCCACAAACAATCGATATATTACTACTATGATTAACGCTTTTTATATATTTTCTCATCCCCAACAAATAATCTTCAGCAGGATATGCATCATCGTCCGCTATCATTACCCAATCTATATCCGACAATTGCATAGCATATTTTTCGCCTTCATAAAAACCGCCAGCTCCACCTACATTTTTTTTCAAACTAATGATATGTTTTTTTATTTCAGTCTTTTGATTTTTCCATTCTGATAAATATATATCTGTCCCATCAGTAGAATTATTGTCTACAACTATAATATATTTAGGTAATAAAAGCTGCTTTTCATAATGTGTCAATGCTATTTTCAATTTTTCTAATCTATTATATGTTACTATAACAACAGCTACATTAAACATTTTCACTATCACTCACAATCAAATTCTTTTTTTTCAACCAAGGATAAATAACTTTAATAGCATTTTTGACAGTAATATCATCTATACACTTATATATTCCTTTTTCTTTCACTAACAAGTCGCACTCATGCTTCTTGGGATTACTATTACCGTATGCACATAGGACACACTCTGGTTTTGCAGCACGAATATCTATAGGAACTGCATCCTCTTCATCATGTTTCACATATGGTAAAAACCTTCCATAATTCCAATATCCAGCTATCACAAATGCCTGCACACCTAATGCATATGATAAGTGTATATATCCACTATCATTTCCAATCACAAATTTGGCATTACCAAGCAGTGCAATCCACTCCTTAAAAGATGTTTCTCCTGTCAGATTTATTACTCTTTCATTATTTTTTAACATATCAAAGAGCTTGCCATTATTTTCTTTATCATCTTCACTGCCAGTTAAAACAATATCTACTTTGGTATGGGAAATTACATAATTTAACAATTCATAATATTTATCTATTTCCCAAGCCCTATAATCATATGTGTGTCCTTTAGCTATTCCAGCACTTACACAACAATACATATTAGATAAATTGCTACTTTTAGACGGAATAATTTTATATCTATTAAATACCCATTTACTTTCGCTAGCTTCGCTAATAACAGCTTCTCTAATAATAGCCTCAGCAATAACAGTTCTATTCACCAATTTTCTACTATCATCTTGAAAACTTAATTTTCTAAAATTGGGCAATAAAGGCTCTAATAATCTATCAAGAAAAGGCAATTCGTATCGTATTTCACTAGATATTATTCTACCGTATGACAAACCCATCAATAGCAATTTTAAATAATTTCCTAGATGGTCTGCAGATATAATCAAATCCCAAAATTGAAAATTTAACTTACTAAAATTGTTTTTATAAACAGCACAGTCATATTTATGTGCTGAATTAAAATTCATTTTTATTATGTGAAATCCGAATGTAGCATTGCAACTCATCAGAAACCTGCTTGTTGATTCATCAACTGCTAAATACACATCATAGCCATTACTCTCATTCAGATACCTGGATAAGTTATACAAACTATCTAGGAGCAAAACAACATCCCCAATACCTGGAGGTTCTATAAGTATTAAAATTTTCTTGTTTTTATGCTTCTTATCATAACTTTTTCCAATATGTTTTGTTAAATAATTTTTTATTCCTAACAATACAATGAGACATTTATCTATTTTTACCATTATATTTCCTTTTTTATAAAACCCTATTTTCTAAGATTTAGTTTACATCCAAACATTTAAAACTTTCTATTAGTCCATCCTTGATTTGATATGAACAATTCCATCCCAACCTCTTCAATTTCTTCCCACACATAATTTGTTTACTTATTGATGTTTGACCTATATATTTGTTATCTACTAATTCAAAATTTAATTTTACATTGCCAATTTTTGCAATGATTTTTGCCATATCAACTATGGATATAGCTTTATTTTCATCTGCAATATTATATGCTTCCCCATTTTTTCCTTTTTCTAAGGCTATCAAAATACCATTACATGCATCCAATACATAAGTATATGAACGTATTGTTTTTCCATTACTTTTCAATATTAGGTTCTTTCCACTCTTACTCAACCTTATAAACTCTGACACCACCCTGTTGTCTTCATTTGTAAACGATGGTCCATATACATGACTAAGGCGAACTACCACAGTATCAACATCATATTCTTCACCATATGATACACATAATGTTTCCGCTGCTTTTTTTGAATTTGGATAGCATGATCTTAATTCCATGCTATTAATATATCCATAATCATCTTCACACTTTACATCACAATCACATTCACCATATACCTCGCCAGACGAAACAAACAGTAATTTCCCATTTTCTTTAATTGCTAAATCCAATAAATTTTTAGTCCCAATAATATTTGCTAACATAGTTTCTACAGGATAACGCTTAAAAACAGCTGGATATGCATTGCTAGCGGCATGCACTATATAATCTACACCTAAGATATTTTCCTTTAGTGGCTGCATTATATCTTGCTCTATAAATGTAAAATCGCTATGCTTATACCATTCATAATCTAATAATTTATCTGCTTTGTTTTTACTCCTACCAATACCTATAATCCTTAAGTGTAAATTGTATTTTTGATTTGCCAATAAAAGCATATCTGCTAATGCGGAACCAATCATACCCGTTACGCCTGTTATTAACAAAGATTTGTTTATTAGCCATGACATATTTAAATTTTCAACATATTTTAATACGTGTTGCTTATAATATTCGTTTTTTTTCATTTTCCCCTCTATTATCTTATAATTATTTAGTCCTTAAAATAGCTTTAAACATATCTAAATCATCCATCGTCGTAATTTTAAAATTTTTCTCAGAACCATGTGAAAAATATACTTTCATCCCCAAATCAATTGCCATCGTACATGAAGCCACTGTATTTTTAATTCCTCTACTCGACGCTTGTTTATGCATATCTATTAATGTTCCCAATGGAAATGCATGGGGGGTTTGCGTTTTTTTCAAATCCTCTCGATCTACTTGTTCTAATGCATATGTACCATCAATTGTATTCTTCCTTAACATTGCTTCTACACATTGTGTTACAGCAACTGCATTTCCATAATTTTCACAAACTGATATACTATCTGATATTACATCTGCTGATACCATCGGTCTATTTCCATCATGCACCAATACAATATCTTCTTTGTTATATCTCATTGAAATATCTTTTAGTCCATAAAAAATAGATTCTTGCCCATTGGTACCACCTGATACAACACCATCTAATTTATCAATACCAAATTGCCTGCAATATGCTCGCAATATATCATGCCACCCCTCCAAACATACTACCTCAATGGCATCAATATTTGGGTGTTTCTGAAATGCTTCTAATGTATAAATTATGATAGGTTTATCATTTACATTTAAAAACTGTTTAGGTATCTCCTGATGCATACGACTTCCAACACCTGCTGCTGTAATCAAGGCTATTTTTTTCATGTGATATCCTCCTAGTGCAGTAATTGTACAAGCATAATAACATATTTATTTGCCCAAACTGTCTTTTCTTCTAAAATTAACTATTAAAATTATATTCTTCTGATAATTTTTCATCTTTTTCTTATCATCTAATAACCATTTTTTCTACATCAGATGGTGGAACAGGTATCATGAAATTTGAATCGTATGCAGATGTAAGTATTTCCTTATATCCTTAATGTATCATTACATTTGTATCTTCAAATGTAACCCTTATGTAATCAACAATGGCCTTGTTAGATATTAATGCGCAATATTGATCATTAGCTGATGTAATAGTAATAACATTCCCATATTTCTTGACGGTATCAATACAGCGACTTATCAAATCTCCATTAATCAGCGGACGCACACCATCATGAATCAAAACTATATCATTCAGTCTGGCAGCAATATCCCATGCATGATTGATTCCTGGCCTGTACTACCCCCAGGAACTATAGATACCAATTTATCAATATGATATTTATCAGTTACCTTATGCGCATAGTCAATCCATGATTTTATGTACACCAATACAATCTTGTCTATGTCCTTATGTTCTTGAAAATGTTGCAAGGTATATATAAGTACTGGCTTGCCATGCATTTTCAAAAACTGCTTGGGTTTTGCACGTGTATTCATACGCTGTCCTGTACCACCAGCAAATATAACCGCTATATTCATATTACCTCACCAGTTCCTCATTTCTTTATGTACATCTGAAAATATATCTGCCATTCTAACGGGAGTCATATAATTATCACCATATGATGACCTTAATATTTCATCGTAACCTGAATGTACCATAAACTTGGTGTCCTCGAATGGAACCATTTCATAATCATCTAAAGCTTCTACTGATATTTTTAAACCAATAGCTCTATACTGATCATTAGACCGTATCATATACTTTTTACTACCAGTAAAAGCATTTATTGCAAACCAATTTTTCCATCTCAATTTTGTACTATGCGGAAATAATTTACCTAATAAATAAACTATATATATTAAATAATATCTTAAACCTTTATATTCACCAACCCTTGTAAATTTTATAAGTTGAGGTGTTTTGGCAAAACAAATAAAAAAAGCTAATCCTATTTTTTTCAGTACGGATGCCATCTTATTTTCTGAAATGTAATCATAAATAAAAATATCCAGCCAAACAGATTCTTGTCTATTATTTTTACATCTTATTTGCGTTGGCAAAGCACTTGTTGTATCAAAAACCATATCAATATATTCTTGATTATTAGAGAATATTTGCTTTAATTTATTGTAATTTTCTCTAGTAACAGTTAAATCAGCATCATCATCCCAAGGAATAAACCCTTTATCTCGAATAGCCCCCAGCAAAGTACCACCATGCAATGAATATTTAATATTATTATCAACACATAATTTATGAAACTTCTTTAACAGAATTAATAGCTCCTGATGAATTTCCTCCATACCTGCTTCTGATGGCATTTTATATAACACACTCCTATCATTTGCCCATAATTTTTCGCCTTAAAAATATTCCGCCTTTTTTTATCCAATTCTGTGGCTCTAAAAATGCTACATTTTGCTCATAATATTCATACTGCTTAGTTTCAAGCCACACATCTAATAACAATTCACTTATGTAACCATAGATTCTAGCTTCTATAACGTTATAATTGGTTATATCAGTCCTGTTTTCAAGTTCCTGCAATACATCAAACAACCAAGTACAATATTCATCAAGATAATCTTTGCGCATAACAAACATATTAAACATATGTGCCCAAGTACGTTTCATCACTTTAGTAAAAGCATTAATATATTGCGGGTATTTTTCCTGTATTATTTTTTCAGTTGTATCAATATCCTTAGCATAATGTGAATGATTATAATGACTGCGATTTGTTTCAATATAATATTTTCGCTTATCAGGTACGATTATTGGATGCTTTTCCAAAAGTTTTTCCCATTCATTACGAGATAATATAACTTGCTTCTTTTTTTCACAATTTATGGGATTAGCACGTGTAAAATAACGCCGATAGTGACAAAGGCCTATATAGTCCGCAGAAATATTTTTCCATGCCCAATAAAGTCCAGTAAGTTCACAATAATTGGCATTTTTAGTACTGATATTGTCACCAGTGTTATCACCAATAAAACCGATGTCTTCCTTTCCTTCTTTGCCAACATGAACTGGCAAATAAACATTATCTGTTGGCATCCAATAACTTTTATGCGTAGCTACCAATATCTTTATATCCAAAGTATCCTTTACCCCTATCTAAAAAAGAATTAATACATTTTTCTATACAATGTAATTCCATAACCTATTGACACCATTACACCCAAAATAAAACCTACTGGAATAAAGATTTTCTTTCTTGGCCAGGTTGGCTTATCTTCTCTAGGCAGATTAGCTGGATCTACAATCTGTATATCCATACTCTCCATAGTCTGCTGGATTTTGGCCTGCTCTATCTGCTTAGTTAGATTGTTATATATCTCTTGCTTGATAGTGGCTTCTCTATATAACTTTTGATATTCCAGAATATCATCTGCCATACCAGCCATATCTTCATCAGACTTGTTTTGCAAGGCCTGTACCTGCGACTCTGATGCCTGAGCTGCTGCCAATGCTGTAGCAGCTTGGTATCTAGCTAGCTGTAACTCCGCCTGAGTCTCACTAATAGCAACAGCCTTGGAAGCAACAGCTTTCTGTACCTCGCTATTCAACTGCTGATTCAGTTTTTCCAGCTCTGCCAAGGCATTAACAACGGCAGGATGCTTATCCTGATACAGAATCCTCAGCTTAACCAGTTCGGTTTCTTTTTCTACAATGGTATTGTGGATTTTCTGCACTGATGGATTATCTGTCATAGCGTATTCCAATGCATCACTGTTCTGCTCCCCTAGCTGAGCTGAAATACTGGACAAACTTGCCTGCCGAGCCATCTTCTGAACAGCCAATTCTCCTAGTGTTTTCTCATATGCTGCGGATTTTTCCAGCTGAGCCTTGGTCTGCTCCTCAGGGCCATAGATTTTGTGCTCCTTGCTGAAGTTCTCCAAGGCCTGAGCAGATTCATCCGCTTCCTTTTTCGCTACATCAATGCGTTCATCCAGAAAAGACACTACCAAGGATTTATTTTCTTTGTTCAAGCTGGTCATTAACTGCAAAAAGTTATTAACAACATTTTCTGCTATATATTGTGCTTCTTCTGGAGTCCGCCCCTTGGCCTCAAGGGTAATAAGCTGAGTTTGCTTGGTATTGGCAATAGTTAGATATTTCTTGGCAAATTTTTCTGCCTCTGGTCTATCCTCCTCTGGCTCATCATCAAAAACCTGTGCAATAATTGGATCCAATACTACACGAGTTTTCATGAGTTCTATATAAGTCATAGCCTTGTTGCCACCGCCAAGACTGCCACCTGTCAAGGCTGCCATAGCAGCAGCGGCACCACCAATATCCACACCACTGCTAGAGGTCTGAACTGTAACCTGGGATGTATATTCCTTAGGCCATATCAGCGAAATTATCAAGGCCAATATGGTAAATCCAATCACAATACCACTGCATACCCGTCTTTTTGCCCACATCAAACTCCAAACCTTGGTCAAATCTATATTTTCTTCCCGCTCTATTTGATTCATTTCCTACTCCTAAAATTAATCTATAATTGACTTGTAAGTTGCCCAGATATTAATATATGGTGCAATATCTTCACTGAATACCACCTTGCCGGAATCTGGTACATAGACAATGTCTCCATCCTCCAACTGGATATTCTGGCTTAAATCATGCTTCTTGACAAAGGCATCTATATTGATTTCCCGATAATATAGCACCCCGTCTATCTGCCGCAGTAACTGAATATGCTTGGAACGACCTCGCTTATCTACACCCCCGGCACTGGAAACTGCCGCGTAGACATTCATATTATCTACATTCATTTCCTTGATACCTGGCTTCTCTACGTTGCCCATAACGTAAACCTTGCGGGCACCATAATTCTTAAGGCTTATATTCAGCTCTGGTAATTTGAAATAAGGGCTTAACTTGGCATATATCAAATCTCTAGCTTCATCCAGAGTAAGACCTACCAACTTTATATTGCCTGCATAAGGCAAACGAGCCATACCGTCCACTCCTACAGTAATATCATTTACGCCAATACCATTGGAATAGCCTATGGCCATGATATTTATAGTATCGTATTTTGCTAGGCGATATTCCCCTAAAATACGATCTGGTCGCAGCTGAGCCACTTTGAAAACCGTATTGTCATTGCTTTCAATTGCTGTGATGCTAGGGGCTTCCTCAGCCTGCACCCCAGGAATGTTGCCTCCTGCCAAAGCTATATTCATGCCCAGCAAGATACCTGCTGTCAATGTTGTTATTTTTTTCATAAACTCTCCCTCAATATGCTCCTTTGCCAAAAAGTACAATTTGCGCTGTTTTCAGCAAGCATTTTATATCAATCAAAATAGAACGGTTCTTTACATACCACTCATCCAGCTCCAATCTGCCAGCAAAATTCACATCACTTCTGCCGCTTACCTGCCAGATACCTGTGATTCCTGGCCGTACCTGACAGATAATATCCAGATAATCTCCTATTTTATCCATCTCTCTAGGAAGATATGGCCTAGGTCCAACAAGACTCATATCCCCAAGTAACACATTAATAACCTGTGGCAATTCATCCAGACTGGTTTTGCGAATGAATCTTCCCACATCTGTCACCCTAGGATCATATCCCCTCAATTTTTGGAACTCATTCCATTCCTTCCGCGCTATATCATTTTGCTCCAAATACTCCTGCAAAATTCTATCCGAATCTATATACATAGAACGAAATTTGTAACACAAAAAAGTTCTGCCTGACTTGCCTATACGATAGTCATTGAAAAATACCTTGCCTGGACTCTCCACCTTGATACATATAGCAACCAATGCCATTATCAGCAGCACCAATGGAAGCATTGACAAGCATATAATCAAATCTAAACCTCGTTTTACATAGTCCTGCTTTTCATTTCTCAATTCACTAAATCCCATATCTCTCAAAATCTTCGCTCCAATGTGTTTATTTAAGACAAAGTTATTCAACTTATCCACACTGTCTAGTATACTACCATATTTGTCCCCCCCCACAAGACATTAGAGCGAATTTTTTCAAAATTCGAATCAAATGTCTTGTGAAATTCCTGCCCTATACAAAATCACAGCCCTCCGCTATGAAAGTTACATTTTTCCATCTAAAAAACTGCAACAAAAAAACCAGCATACCTGCTATATTACAAGTACACTGGTTATATCTATCAAGCATGAAGCCGCTGCTTTCTACAGCTACATCCTGACAATTTATTCTTTTATAAGCATTTCCCGCAAGGCTCCTATGAGATACAGGGAACCTGCGCATATCAGCGTGGTTTCTTCTGGATTGCCTGCTTGCTCTGCCAAATCCTTGGCCCGTTTCAAGGCCTTTGCTGGCTCTGGTATAGCTTCCTTGGCCTCAGATACCACATATGGCAGCAACTGCTCTGGCTCTGCTGCTCGCTGGGAATCTGGCGTAGTCATCACTACCACATCCTCTGGCCGCAGAAGATATTCCAACATGAATTTATAATCCTTGTCCTTCAAGATACCCAAAAGGAAAATTCTTTTGCTATGAGGGAAGTAATAATCAAGACTTTGCCGCAAGGTCTTGATACCTGCAGGATTGTGGGCGCCATCAATCAGCACCTTATATGTATAGCCAGAGAGCAGTTCAAACCGCCCAGGCCAGATTACCTGCTTCATACCTTTTTTCAAGACTTTCTGTGTGAAGCGCAAATCATTAGCTGCCAGCACCATAAAGACCGCTGCCGCTAAACCACTGTTGGACACCTGGTGCAGTCCCAGCAAGGACAGCTTGTAATTCATATTGGCAAAAAGAGGATTTTTACCATTAAAGGCCACCAACTGCTGACCAGCCTCACATTCATTGCAATCCAAATGCAGCTTGGAAAGAGCCTCCATCTGCATATCTGTCAAAGCTCTATCCTGCACACCATAGCCGGTAGCTCCCAGATTTGGCGGTATGGACAACTGTCCCAAAGGCTTCATAGCTTCTGCTGCAAAATCTCTGCCTGCCACATACAGATCGGCCTTTTTTTCCTGAGCCATCTTGGCAATAATTTCCAGAGCCTCACCCTCTGCCCCGGTTACTACAGGCACACCATCCTTGATAATACCAGCCTTATGGGTAGCAATACCTTCCAGAGTACCGCCGCATTTATCTGCATGCTCAAAGGTTACATTGGTAATTACCGACACCTCTGGCACAATAACATTGGTAGAATCCAAGAGGCCACCTAGGCCTACCTCAATCACCGCATATTCTACCCCAGCTTTCTGGAAAAGCAGAAAAGCCGCTGCGGTAAGCACCTCAAACTGGGTAGGATGCTCATCTCCCTCTCCCTGCATAAATTCGCAAATATCCCGCACCACGCTAAGAGTCTCGGCAAATTGCTGCTTAGAAACAGGCTGGCCATCAATAACCATTCTTTCCGTATAAGAGGAAAGATGGGGAGAAATATACATACCTGTCCGAATCCCTGCCGCCTGCAAGCAGGAAGCCAGCATAGCTGTTACCGAACCTTTGCCGTTGGTACCTGTAACATGAATGGTTTTATATTGTTTCTGGGGATCTCCCAAAAGAAACATCAGCCTTTGGATTCTTGCCAAGCCCAGATTTACACCAAATACATTCAGATCCTCCAGATATTCCAGAGCTTCCTGATAATTCATATCCTTCCCTCCTCAAAATAATTCTGCCAGATAAAATGATGTACCATAGCAGACCTGTTTTGAGGCCCATCTATGGTACGATCATTGTTTTTATGTAAATTTACAGAGTTGCCAAATAGCTAAGGCGCTCCTTGACAGCAGCCTGCTTCTCCTGATAACCCTTCAGCTTTTCCTGCTCACCAGCAACTACCTCGACAGGAGCCTTGGCCAGGAAGCCCTGATTGCCCAGCTTTTTCTCCAGACGGCTAACTTCCTTCTCCAAAGTAGCCATTTCCTTATTCAGGCGGGCAACCTCCTTGTCCACATCAATAAGCCCCTTCAATGGCAGATAAATTTCTACGCCATTGACCACACCGGTCATAGCATTTTCTGGCTTCTCAGAACCAGCAGCCAGCATAGTAACAGGCTCTGCGGCAGCCAGTACAGTAAGATAGCCTTCATTGTCAGCAAATACCTGACGGAGAGATTCATCGGTAAAGTTCAAAATAACCTCACTCTTTTTGCCTGGAGCTGCATTTACCTCCAAACGGAGAGCACGAATAGTCTTGATGGACTCCATAATAGCAGTCATGGCTGCCTCATCACCATCATTTATCAGCTGGGACAAAGCCTTTTCATCATTGCCAGGCCACTGGGATACCATAATGCTGATACCCTCATGAGGAATATGCTGCCAGATTTCCTCAGTAATAAATGGCATAAATGGATGCAGAAGACGCAGTGTGCCTTCCAGTACATATCCTAATACATACTGAGCAGTCTGACGAGGGCGGAGATTTTCCTTGTCATAAAGCCTAGCCTTGGCCAGCTCAATATACCAGTCACAGAATTCATTCCAGATAAATTCATAAATCAAACGGCCTGCCTCACCCAGTTCAAACTTCTCCAGGTTGGCCGTAACGCCCTGAGCGGTCTTGGCGTAACGGGACATAATCCACTTATCAGCCAAGGTATAATCCTCCTCTGCTGGAACAAAGGACTTGTCAAAGCCCTCCAGATTCATCAGCATAAAGCGGGAGGCATTCCACAGTTTGTTAGCAAAATTTCTGATGGCCACAACACGGTCATTGATAAATCGCATATCATTACCAGGAGTGTTGCCGGTAATCAGCATAAATCTCAAGGTATCAGCGCCATACTGGTCAATAACCTCTACTGGATCAATACCATTACCCAGAGATTTGGACATCTTCCGCCCCTGCTCATCTCTAACCAGACCATGAATGTAAACGGTCTTGAATGGGATATCCTTGCCAAATTCAAGTCCCATCATAACCATGCGGGCTACCCAGAAGAAAATAATATCATAGCCGGTAACCAAGGTGCTGGTTGGGTAGAACTGCTTCAGCTCAGGAGTCTCCTCTGGCCAGCCCATAGTTTCAAATGGCCACAGGCCGGAGCTGAACCAGGTATCCAGTACATCCTCATCCTGATGGAGATGCTTGCTGCCACATTTTGGACATACATCTATATCAGTACGGGAAACCGTGGTTTCGCCACAATCATCGCAGTACCAGGCAGGAATCCGATGGCCCCACCACAGCTGGCGGGAAATACACCAGTCACGAATATTGTCCAGCCAGTTGCAATAGATTTTGGTAAATCTCTCTGGTACGAATTTGATTTTGCCAGTCTTAACAGCCTCTACAGCAGGCTTAGCCAAGGAATCCATCTTGACAAACCACTGGGTAGAAATCATTGGCTCAATGGTGGAATGACAACGGGAGCAATGACCAACAGCATGCTCATGATCCTCTATAGATACAAGAGCACCTATCTCTTCAAGCTCCTTCACCAGAGCCTTACGGCACTCATAGCGATCCATGCCCTCATATTTACCAGCACCCTCAGTCATTTTGCCAGTGTTGGAAATAACCTTTATCTGCTCTAAGTTGTGGCGGAGTCCCATTTCATAGTCGTTAGGATCATGGGCAGGAGTAACCTTTACGGCACCAGTACCAAAGGCAGAATCAACATATTCATCAGCAAAGAGAGGAATCTCTCTGTTCACTACTGGCAGAATCAGAGTTTTGCCAACCAGCTCAGTATAACGCTCATCAGCAGGATTTACAGCTACACCGGTATCGCCAAACATGGTTTCAGGACGGGTAGTAGCTACCTCAACGTATTTGTCCTCGCCCTTAATCTGATAGCGAATATGCCACAGATGACCGGCCTCAGTTTCATGCTCCACCTCAATATCAGAAATAGCAGTATTGCAATCTGGGCACCAGTTGGTAATGCGGGTTCCCTGATAAATCAAGCCCTTTTCATAAAGGCTGACAAAAACCTCACGGACAGCCTTGGAACAGCCCTCGTCCATAGTAAAACGCTCTCTGTCCCAATCCAGAGAGGAACCCAGGGAACGAAGCTGGCTCATAATACGGCTGCCAAACTTTTCCTTCCAATCCCAAACTCTCTCCAGGAATTTCTCACGGCCCAGCTCGTAGCGATTGGTGCCCTCTGCCCGCAGAGCACCCTCTACCTTGGCCTGAGTAGCAATACCTGCATGGTCACAACCAGGCATCCACAGGGTATTGTAGCCCTGCATACGGCGCCAACGAATCAAAATATCCTGCAAAGTGTTGTCCAATGCATGGCCCATGTGAAGCTGGCCAGTTACATTTGGAGGTGGGATAACAATGCTATATGGTTCCTTTTCTTCCTCTACAACGGCATGAAACAGCTTGTTTTCCTCCCAGAAGCCATACCATTTCTTTTCAAAGCTTTTGGGGTCATAAACCTTGGGGATATTATTCTCTTCCATGTTCTCAAACTCCTTTATTTCAAATCAAAAAAGCTCTCCCGCCCAGCAAGGGCGAAAGAGCATATCTTCCGTGGTACCACCTAAATTTGCACATGAACTATGTGCACACTCAAGACCTAACGCCGTCCAGCGTTCCAGCCTACCAGCAATCCTTCAGCCAGACAACTCCAAAGCTACCTTCCCTGCTGGATAGTAAAGGCTTTCACCAACCGCCTTTCTCTCTACACTCATCTGGAGCAGGTACTCCTCTTCTTCACAGTCTTTGCGGTATAAAATTTGGTGCGGACGAGAGGGGTCGAACCTCCACGCCTTGCGGCACTGGATCCTAAGTCCAGCGCGTCTGCCAGTTCCGCCACGCCCGCACATCAGCTTATATATTTTAGCATAATTTGAAGTTCCTTGTCAAATTTTTGACATAGAAAAGAACCTGCTAAAATGAAAAACAGAGGCAAATTTTCCTTAGCTATATTTCCTCAAACATTTTTCGCACTGAGGGAGCGTTTTTGGTCAGCTTCTTGATGCTCAAATCTTCCGCCTTATTGTTGGCCAACCGTAACTGGTTTTCAGAAGAAAGTAACGCATCCTTGGTCTTTTGCAAATGGGTGATGGTTTTGTCTATTTCATCTATGGCAGTTTTGAATTTTTTGCTGGCAATTTCATAATTGCGGCCAAAGCCCTGCTTAAAGGCATTCATATTTTCCTCAAAATGAGCTATATCCAGCTGCTGATTCTTGGCTGCCTCCAGCTCCTGACGATATTTTAGACTATTCAGAGCTGCATTCCGCAACAGAGTAATCATAGGGATAAAAAACTGGGGACGAATTACATACATTTTTTCGTAGCGATAGGAAACATCCACAATACCATTGTTGTATAATTCATTGTCCATTTCTAACAGGGATACCAGAACTGCATATTCGCATTTCTTTTCCCGACGATCCTTATCCAGCTCCTTGAAAAAATCCTCATTCTTATGCTTGGTAGCAGTTTCATCCATCTCGTTTTTCATTTCAAACATAATGGAAATAAATTCTGTGCCTTCCACGCTTTCCCGGAAGATAAAATCCCCCTTGCTGCCACTTTTGGCATCATTATCCTTCTCAAAATAGGCTGTCGGAAAGGCCGTCATCCGCAGGGAATTAAACTGCGTCAGGCAATGCTGTTCCAGACTTTCTCCCACCATTTTGGTGGACTGACGAGCCTTGAAATCCTTGTAGTAATCAATCTGCTCGTCCTTTTCCTTTAGTTGTTCATCCTTATGTTTCAGCTTGGCCTCATATTCCCGTTTCAAGGATTCCTCTCCTAGCTGCTTTTCCGTATCCTTATTAGATAATTGATCCCGAAGACGGACAATTTCTGTATTCTTCTCTGCCAATTCCTTATCTTTTAACTGCCGTGCTTCGGAAACTGCCATCTTTTTCTCATTTTCAACATTAGCAAGTTGTGCTTGCATTTTTGCAATCTCTTTATCTTGCTCCATGTTCTTAGCAAGATAATCCGCCTTTAGAGTATTGATTTCATCGTTTTTTTGGGAAATTTCCTTTTCCTTTGCATTTACAGCTTCTGCTACTGCCAAATTCCTAGATATTTCATTGTTCTTAATGCAGGCCTCTAACTCCTGTATTTTTTTATCTTTTTCGGACAGCTCTGAATCCTTGGCAGAAAGAGCTTTATCTAATTGATTTTTCTGTTCCAGTCGAACTAAATCCAAATCCTTTTGTTGGGCGTCTTTCAGCTCTTCCTCTCTTTTTTTTAGTTCCCTGGCAAATTCCTTATCCCGAACCTGCTTCACAATATTAGCATAGCCAGACTCATCCACCACAAAAACCTCGCCACATTTTGGGCATTTAATCTCCTGCATCTCCCCACCCCTTAATTTTAGTAAAATTTGTCAGCATCCCTCCACCAGTAAAGGTGTGGAACATCGAATACCTCGTCATAAATCAAAGATTCTTGTAATATCCTGATAGCGGTTGATTACGCGATAAATTTCTACATATTCGTTTCTAACCTTATAGATAATTACATAATTTTCCCATATTGCATATTTATAATCTGTCCGAAAGCTGACTCTTTTTGCAAGATCTGAACCCATGCCAGGAAACATCTGAAGATTTTTAAATTTGCCATAAATCTCTTTTATGGTCTTTGCAGCATATTCTTCGTTGTCTTCAGCAATATAATCACGGATATTCTTCAAATCCTTTGCAACAATCGGATTAATCCGCAGTTTTAGCATCTTATTCCCCCACAAGCACTTTCAATTCTTCCAGATTCAGCCACCCTTCACCGTCTTTAACTGCTTCTTCAGCTTCCTGCAACTTAACCAGAAGCTTTCTCTCTGCACGGTCACACTCGTAATCTTCAAAATCCATAACCACAAAACGACCTCTGCCATTCTTTGTTAAATATACCGGCTCTCCTTTATGGCAGTTTTTCAAGACTTCATTATAATTTCTCAAGTCAGATACTGGTAAAATATTCGCCATATTCTTTCAGTTCCTTTCTTTGATTTCATATTACTTCTACTATTTCCAGTATACACCAAAAGCTGTAAAATTCAACGTAAATTTTTACAGCTAAAAAGTATTCAAATTGCACTTAGAATTTACAAAATATTTATCCCACTTTTATGTGCTAGATGGATTTGCTAATTTCTAAAAAATCCCTATAAAGTCCATAATTACAGACTTTATAGGGATTTTGTGCTATTTACTCAAACTCGACAGCTACTAATCAATTTTGTTTAGAGGTTATTTACTATCGTATTTGTCTTTCTTTTAATTCTTTGATTTGTCCATATTATCTTGCCTATATAAGCTAATGTTATCATTTTGTTATCGCTGTTGATAACACTGCTTGAGCAACTGTGGATAATAGCAATATATTCCGATACAGATTCTAAGCAACTTTGCTTAGAAAATCAACTGTTTGTTCCTGTATCTTCAATAAGATTTTTCTTCAGTGCTTCAATCCTATCTTGATTCTTCTTCAAAAGGTCTAATTGTCTGTATGCCTTTTCCCGTAATATTTTTAATCTCTCAATTTTAGGCACTTTCTGTCTTATCAGATCGGCATTTGTATCTTCCAGATTTATAAGAACAACCAATTCTTCTGCAGAAGCAAAATCTCTAATATTGGGAGTTTTTCCCTTTATTCCTTTTTCACTTCTCCATTGTGCTGCTGTTTTTCCAAACAAAGCCATATTTAAAATGTCCGCTTCAGAAGCATATGTATATGCCATTTCCTGTGGAGATAACGTCGGTGTAATCAAGAACTCCTTCACCGCATCTGTATGAATCCGGTAGTTTATTTTTGAAAGTTCTCTCTTTACATCCCAACCAATCGCTAAACGGTCTGCTTCATCTTTCTTTAAACGCTGATAATCCTTGATAATATACAGCTTAAATTCCGGTGAAATCCAAGAAGCAAATTCAAAAGCAATATCCGTATGAGCATAAGTACCACCATATCGACCTGATTTTGATATGATACCGATTGCATCTGTTGCTTTTATCCACTGCTGCGGTGTCAGTGTAAACGCATTATCTCCCGACTCTACTTTAAACCTATCGAATTCGATAGGTTTAAAATTCGGATTATGGATTTGTTCCCACAAGCCCAAAAAGGAGATTGTGGAGTGATTACGCATCCAGTTTGCCACCACGATAAATGCGTTGTCTGGATTTTTATATTTTGCAATATCTGTCAGAGAAATATAAGCATCTTCATTCACAACATCGCCCATTACTCTGATTTCGGTTCCATTGGCATCTATTTTCATATTTTTCAATCCTAAGTTTTCTCCTTTTCACAATATGGACACTCTTTCCCAAAATAACTTTTCTTAACTGTTTATAATCGAATTAGTTGAAAACGATATCTGAGATTACGCTCAACCCGTTGTGGATAGCTGTAAAAACATTTACCCTGAATTTTCGATTATACACTTCGGACTTTATGTTCACTCATTATTTACCTCGTTTCCTGTGCGCATAATTACTATAGTGTGATAACAATTACTGTTTTTCTCAATAAGTTTAAGCATACATAGTTTATTGATATGTTTTTTGTATACTTTGACTTTAGATGAATCTTTCGTGCGATTTGTGATACGGAGTGTTTATTCTGTAATAAGGGGTGTGTCAAGAACTTTGTGTAAAAAAGTTTAGTAGATTACATCATAGTGCTT
>SAMEA3663094__coassemble_375_pt1 | contig 14088 bp, 8 predicted proteins | sample SAMEA3663094__metabat2_high_PE_013 | metagenome-assembled genome bin SAMEA3663094 (sample SAMEA3663094) | pig gut metagenome | biome: pig gut; feature: pig-associated habitat; material: faeces | place: France | collected 2012
TGTCTGTAGATGGCTATGACCCCAATGATTTCAAGCTGAAATCCCGTTTGCAGTATGAAATTGCCAAGGATACCTATATTTTTACCCAGGTTAATGATATAAATAAAGCTGATACCAGAGCAACATATTTCGGTCTGCGCCGAAGCTTTTAGTATAAATGGTTGATAGATGTATATGTAGGAGGAAACGAAGTTGAAAAAGAATTATATGAAAAAGCTGACAGCCCTTGTGCTGGGCGGTTTGATGACCACAACTATGGCAAGTGCCGCTATGGCAGAGTCTGTGGACATGACCTTGGAGGAAAGTGTTCGTACTGCCTTGGATAATAACTACAGCATCAAACAGCAGGAGGCTGAATACGATAGTGCTGTATGGGCCCGCCATCAGGCTCGCCGCAGCTTTGGCCCTACTGTGAACTGGAAGAGCACAGCTACCAAGATGGGTGGCAAATACAACGATAAGCTGAGTTTGAGCCGTAACTATGGCAATACTCTTAGCCTGACCATGCCTATTTATACCGGCGGTCAGCTGGAGGGTGCCATCAAGGCAGCAGATTTGGCTATGAATGCCAATGAGCTGGGGTTGGAGCTTTCCAAGCAGAAGGTAAAGGCTGCCACCATGAGTGCTTACTATCAGGCTTTGCAGGCCAAGAATCAGATTAAGGTAGCTCAGGATTCTGTAAATACCCTGACTGAACATCTGAAAAATGTTAATGCTCAGTACACTGTAGGTACAGTAGCTAAATCCGATGTGCTGGGAACTCAGGTGCAGATGGCCAATGCAGAGCAGAATCTCATTAATGCCAAGAATAGCTATGATGTGGCTATTGCCAGCCTGAACAACGTTATGGGACTGCCTACTGATACAGAGCTGAATCTTACCGATAGTCTGGATTACAATGTTTATGAGATTCCTTTGGAGGAGTGCACTGCATATGCCCGCAGCAACCGCCCTGATGTGCTGATAGCAGATTATCAGGTGGCTATTGCTGAGGCTGGGGTACAGCAGGCTAAAGCTGGCTATATGCCAAAGGTAAGTGCTCAGGCCTCCAAGAGCTGGGCTGGTGATTCTCCATTTGGTTCCGAGGAAACTGACCAGCGTTATGGTCATAATAATAACTGGACTGCTGGTGTGGTAGTGTCCTGGGATATTTGGGACAATAATGTTACCCAGTCCAAAGTAAATCAGTCTAAGGCTGCTGTAGCCAAGGCTGAGGCTGCTGCGGAGAATACCCGTCAGTCTGGAGATTTGGAGGTTCGTACTGCTTATCTGAATCTGAAGGCTGCGGAGAAGAGCATTAATACTACCCAGGTGGCTGTGGATAAGGCTCAGGAGGATTATAAGATTGCACAGGTTCGCTATGCGGCTGGTGTAGGTACCAATCTGGATGTTATGGATGCCGAGGAAAAGCTGGCTCAGGCTCAGACCAATTATTATACTGCTCTCTATAACTATAATTCCAGCAAGGCTGCTCTGGATAAGGCTATGGGCATTATGGTTGACCTGGATGTTAGCAAGTTGGCTCTGCCACAGGAAGCTGCTAAGTAAATCTTGACAGATAGATGATTTTTTGTTAAACTGATATGGCTATGGAGAGGTGTCCGAGTGGTTTAAGGAGCTGGTCTTGAAAACCAGTGATGTCGCAAGGCACCGTGGGTTCGAATCCCACCCTCTCCGCCATAGAGAAATTAAAAGGACTGCCGAGGCAGTCCTTTTTTGCGCATAATTTTAAAGGCCATACCAGCAATAGAAGCAGGCATGGCCTTGGAAATTTAAGTTATTTTTTGCAGTGTTGTACGAAATGTTCAATGCGGGCAATGGCCTCAGAAATTTTGGTTACGGAGGTGGCATAGGAACAGCGTACATAGCCCTCGCCACACTGACCAAAGGCAGTACCTGGTACCAGTGCCACATGCTCCTTCATAAGAAGCTGTTCGGCAAATTCCTCAGAGGTAAGGCCGGTGGAGGTTATATCTGGGAAGATATAGAAGGCTCCCTTTGGCTCAAAGCACTTCAGGCCAGCATTGGTAAGACCATCATAAATAAGGCGGCGGCGCTTGTCGTATTCAGAAACCATTTTCTTCATGTATTTCTCACCGTGACGAAGAGCCTCTACCGCAGCAATCTGGGCGGTAATAGGAGCACACAGCATGGTGTACTGATGTATCTTGGTCATGGCAGAAATAATGGCCGGGTTGGACATAGCATAGCCAATGCGCCAGCCAGTCATGGCATAGGCCTTGGAGAAGCCATTGAGAAGAATAGTTCTATCCTTCATACCAGGCAGACCAGCAAAGCATACATGGCGTTCCCCGCCATAGGTCAGGTCACCATAGATTTCATCAGAAATAACAATCAAATCGTGTTCCTGAGCAAATTTGGCAATATCCATCAGCTGTTCCTTGGTGAGAATAGCACCAGTAGGATTGTTAGGATAGCCAATGAGGAGAGCCTTGGTTTTGTTGGTAACATGAGCCTCCAAATCTGCTGGGGTAATGCTGAAATTATTTTCGATTTTGGCTGGTACAGCTACAGCTACAGCACCGGCTAGGGAAGCACAGGCCTTGTAGGAAACGTAGCAAGGTTCTGGGATAAGAATCTCATCCCCAGGAGTGAGAATAGCCCGCATGGCAATATCCAGGGCTTCACTGACACCTACTGTAACCAGTACATTGGTCTTGGGATCATAGTCAATATTGAAATTGCGCTTCTGCAGGGCGCAGATTTCCTCTCGCAGTTCCCAAAGACCACGGTTGGCAGTATAGGAGGTATAGCCCTGCTCCAGACCGTAGACACAGCTTTCTCGAATGGACCAAGGAGTAACAAAATCCGGCTCTCCTACGCCTAGAGAAATAACATCCTCCATTTCGGCAGCAATATCAAAAAAACGTCGAATACCAGATGGAGGTATAGCCTGTACTACAGGAGAAATTCTTTTCTGCCAATCTATATTTTCTGTCATGGAGTCATCACCAGCCTTCGATCTTGTTCCTTATCCTCAATAATAATGCCATCCTTTTTGTATGGCTTCAGCATAAAATGACTGCGAGTCTGGGTAACCCCTTCAATGGTGGACAAGCGGGTAGCTACGAAATTAGCCACATCCTGTAGGGATTTACCCTCAATGATTACCAGCAGGTCAAAGCTGCCAGACATGAGATAAACAGTTCGTACTTCGTCAAAGCGATAGATGCGTTCCGCAATGGCATCAAATCCTGTCTCTCTCTGAGGGGTAAGATTTACCTCGATAATGGAGGTTACGGTGTCGCTGCCGGTTTTTTCCCAGTTAATCAGGGTGTTGTAGCTTAGGATAATCTTGTCCTGCTCCAGCTGACGCATCTGCTGTTCAACCTCATATTCGCTGCGGTGCAGCATGGCCGCCAGCTCACCGGCTGGCCGACGGGCATCATGTTCCAAAAGCTCTAACAATTCACGCATTTTTCATCGCTCCTTTTTTCAATAGTATTAATCTTTATACCATATAAAAGAAAAAATTGCAAATGAAAAGAAAAAGATTAATCTTTTGAGAAGAAAATATATTAAATTATATTGATTTATCCTAGAATTTCTGCAAAATATTTTTCCTTGTAATTTACCTCTGATATAATTTGCATAATATGGGATTTTTGTATAAAATATCCTTGGTATAGTCTTTTTTTTGGAGATGATGGAAAAGGTTTTCCAAAGGAGTAGATGAAATTGATTATTGGAAATATGAAGGAGGCAGCTTCCGGCTTTGGCAGATACCCAGAGGCCGTTAGAGAAGCATTGGAGTTCCTCCGCAGCCATGATTTTACCACCATGGAGGATGGTAAATATCCCATTCATGGTGAGGACAGCGTGGCTATTCTACAGAGATACGAAACCAGAGATCCAGATAGCGGCAAGCCAGAGGCCCATCGTCGTTATGTAGATGTGCAGTATATTGTCAGCGGTCGGGAGGAAATGGGCTGGTGTCCTATGAGTCCTGAGCTGAAGGTATGCGATCCTTATGACCAGGAGAAGGATATTGTTTTCTTTGATAATTTGATTCCTATCAGCGGCATCGAATTAGCAGCAGGAGATTTTGCTGTGCTTTATCCCACCGATGTGCATCGGCCTTGTGGTTCACCAGAGGGAGGCCCACAACAGGTTACCAAGGTGGTAGTAAAAATTGCCATAGACCATATGAGATAATATTAGCTAGCTTTGTTTTTTTATTATAGATATTGGAGGCAGATCAATGAGTGTAAGAAGAATTTTTGTGGAAAAGCGTCAGGGCTTCTTTGACATCCCCGCCCAGCAGCTGCATGACGATTTGGTAGAGAGCTTCAGACTGTCCGGGCTGAAGGCTGTCCGCCTGTTCAATCGTTATGATATTGAGGGCCTTAGCGATGAGGAATATGCCCAGGTAAAGGCTGTCGTTTTCTCTGAACCTCCTGTGGATGTGGTTTATGAAGAGGAGCTGCCAACCTTCCCAAATTCTACCATGTTTGCAGTGGAATATCTGCCAGGCCAGTATGACCAGACCGCAGATTCTGCTGCTCAGTGCGTACAGTTGGTAACGCAGAAGGAGCGTCCAAAAATTGCTACAGCCAGAGTTGTAGTTTTGGTAGGGGATGTTTCTGCTGCAGATGTGGAGAAAATCAAGAACTACTATATTAACGCAGTAGAAAGCCGTGAGGCTTCTATGGCAAAGCCAGAGACTCTGGATATGAACTTCCAGGCTCCAGCTGATGTAGAGCTGCTGGAGGGCTTTACCACTATGGATGAGGCTGCTCTCCATGCTTTCATGGATGCCAGAGGTTTTGCCATGAGCTTTGAGGATCTGAAATTCTGTCAGGAGTATTTCAGAGATACAGAGAAGCGGGATCCAACCATTACCGAAATTCGGGTAATTGATACCTACTGGTCAGACCATTGCCGTCATACTACCTTTACCACAGCTGTAGATTTGGTGGATATTGAGGATGGCTATTATGCAGAGCCTATTCGCAAGGCTTATGATCAGTATTTGGCAGATAGAAAGGATCTCTATGCTGGCCAGAATCGTGATGTTACCCTGATGGATCTGGCTGTTATTGGCATGAAGGTACTGCGGAAGCAGGGCAAGCTGGAGGATTTGGACAAGTCCGAGGAAATCAACGCTTGCAGCATTGTGGTTAATGCAGATATTGGTGGCAAAAATGAGGAATGGCTGGTTATGTTCAAGAACGAAACCCATAACCATCCTACTGAGATTGAGCCATTTGGTGGCGCTGCTACCTGTCTGGGCGGTGCTATCCGCGATCCATTGTCTGGCCGTTCCTATGTATATCAGGCTATGCGTGTTACCGGTGCAGCAGATCCACGCCGTCCTATTAGCGAAACACTGAAGGGCAAGCTGCCACAGAAGAAGATTACTTTGGGGGCAGCAGCAGGCTATAGCTCCTATGGTAATCAGATTGGCTTGGCTACTGGTCAGGTTTCCGAGGTATATCATGAGGGCTTCCTGGCTAAGCGCATGGAGATTGGTGCTGTTATTGCAGCTGCACCAAAGGTAAATGTAGTTCGTGAAGTTCCTACCACTGAGGATGTTATTGTGCTGGTAGGCGGTCGTACCGGCCGTGATGGCTGTGGCGGTGCTACTGGTTCTTCCAAGGAGCATACTCTGGAGTCCTTGACTGCCTGCGGTGCAGAGGTTCAGAAGGGTAATCCTCCTACTGAGCGGAAGATTCAGCGCTTGTTTCGCAATGCAGAAATCAGCCGTATGATTAAGCGTTGCAACGACTTTGGTGCAGGCGGTGTTTCTGTGGCTATTGGCGAGCTGACTGATGGCCTGGTAATAGACTTAGATGCTGTTAAGAAGAAGTATGAGGGCTTGGATGGTACTGAGCTGGCTATTTCCGAGTCTCAGGAGCGTATGGCCGTTGTTATTAACAAGAAGGATGTAGAAGCATTCTGCAAGGCTGCTGATGAGGAGAATCTGGAAACCGCTGTGGTAGCTGTTGTTACAGATAACCGTCGTCTGGTTATGAACTGGCGCCAGAATACCATTGTAAACCTGAGCCGTGATTTCTTGGATACCAATGGTGTCAAGCAGCATATCAATGTAGTTGTGGAAACTCCTGCTAAGGAGACTTGCTATTTAGACCATATTCCTGGCAAGGTAGCCGCTTTGGCTCCTGATTTGGAGAAAGCATGGCTGGAGAACTTGAAGGATTTGAATGTATGCAGCCAGAAGGGCTTGGCTGAGCGCTTTGACTCCTCCATTGGCGGTAACAGCGTTCTTATGCCTTTCGGTGGCAAGAACCAGTTGACTCCTACTGAGGGTATGGTGGCTAAGCTGCCTGTTATTGGGGCAGAAACCACTACCGCTACTGCTATGACCTATGGTTACAATCCATATCTCATGGAGTGGAGCCCATTCCACGGTGCTATGTATGCTGTTATTGAGTCTGTAGCCAAGATGGTAGCTCTGGGCGGTCGTGCGGATAAGATTCGCCTGACCTTCCAGGAGTATTTTGAGAGCCTGGGAACTGATAGCAGAAAGTGGGGCCGTCCATTTGCTGCTTTGCTGGGTGCTCTTTGGGCACAGCATCAGCTGGAGATTCCTGCCATTGGCGGTAAGGACTCCATGTCTGGTACCTTTATGGATTTGACTGTTCCACCAACTCTGACCTCCTTTGCTGTGGATGTTATGAAGGCAGATAATGCCCTTTCTCCTGAGTTTAAGGTGGCTGGCAGCAAGGTTTATTATGTACCAATGCCAAAGGACAAGCTGGCAATGCCTGATTTCCGCAAGCTGCGGGATACCTACGAGAAGGTAAGCAATTTCATTGCTGCCAAGAAGGTATTTGCTGCTTCCAGTGTTCGTATGGGTGGTACTGCTGCTGCTATTACCAAGATGTGTCTGGGTAACGGCATTGGCTTCCGCTTCAATTCCAAGCCATCTATGGAGGATTTGTTCAAGGCTGACTACGGTGCTTTGATTCTGGAGGTTGCTCCTGATTCCGATATTAAGGAGGCCTTGGCTGGTACTGGCTGCTATGAGCTGGGTACTACTACTCAGAATAGCAATATTGTGGCTGGTGAGGCTGTTATTGGCTTTGCTGAGGCTAAGAAGGCTTATACCTCTCCATTGGAGAAGATTTTCCCAACCAAGGTAAAGGTAGGGGAGAAGAAAACTGCCAGCGAGTATATCTACACTGGTGGCAATAGAGTTACGCCAAAGGTTGGCATCGCCAAGCCAAAGATTTTCATTCCTGTATTCCCAGGCACTAACTGTGAATATGATACTGCCAGGGCTTTCAGCAGAGCAGGCGGCGATCCAGAGACCTTGGTTATCCGCAACCTGACTCCACAGGCTGTAGAGGAGTCTGTAGAGGCTATTGTTAAGGGTATCAAGGCATCCCAGATTGTTATGCTGCCAGGTGGCTTTAGTGGCGGTGATGAGCCAGATGGTTCCGGCAAGTTTATTGCAGCTATGTTCCGCAACCCTCGTATCAAGGAGGCTGTTCATGAGCTGCTGCAGAAGCGGGATGGTCTGATGCTGGGTATCTGTAATGGCTTCCAGGCTTTGATTAAGCTGGGCTTGGTTCCATACGGTGAGATTCGGGATCTGGATGCTGCTTCTCCAACTCTGACTCACAATCAGATTGGCCGTCATGCTTCCTGCATGGTTCGCACCAAGGTTGTATCCAATCTGTCTCCTTGGTTCAACAATGTACGTCCTGGTGATGTATTCACTATTCCTATTTCTCATGGTGAGGGACGCTTCTTTGCTGACAAGGAGGTTGTGGCTAAGCTGAGAATTAACGGTCAGATTGCTACTCAGTATGTTAATGAGGAAGGCAATCCTACTATGGAGATGCCATTTAATCCTAATGGCTCCATCAATGCTATTGAGGGTATTACCAGCCCTGATGGCCGTGTATTGGGCAAGATGGGTCACTCCGAGCGTATCGGCGGTTCTGTAGCTATGAATGTACCAGGTGAACAGGATCAGAAGATCTTCGAAGCTGGTGTAGCATATTACAAGCTGTAAGCATTAAATTGAATTAACTAAGAAACCGCAATCGGTCTGGATAAGGTGTCAGTGCCTATCAAGGTCTGGTTGCGGTTTTTTGTTGCAAATTTATCTTTTTGTATGTTGCATTTTGCTGAAGGCGGTATGTAAATTGCTATTAATAATTGTGTTGATGTGATAAAATTTATGGTGAAGGTGGTGTTATTATGTGCAGGATGCCAATAGGAATAGATGATTTCAGAATGCTAAGGGAGGAAGATTATTATTTTGTCGATAAGACGCATTTTATCAAATCGCTGATAGATTATCATGCACAGGTGACATTAATCACTAGGCCGAGAAGGTTCGGCAAGACATTGATGCTCAGCATGCTGCAGGAGTTTTTCGATATAAATGCTGCAGGCGGCAATTTGTTTGATGGTTTGAAGATAGTCCAAGCCGGAGATTTTTATACGAAAAAGCAGGGTAAATATCCTGTGATTTTTATTTCCCTGAAAGATATGGGGGTAGGAAATTTTAAGAAAACTATGTGCATGCTGCGGGCTATGCTGTCTGATTTATATAAACAGTTTTCCTTTTTGCTGGAAGCTGATGTTTTGTCAGAGGATGAAAAAGGGTATTTTGAGAAGATTAAGCAGGCTGATGAATATGTGGTGTCAGAGTTTGCCATGAGTCTAAGCCGCCTGTCAGAGTATTTGTGCCGCTATTATGGCGTAAAGCCAATTGTGCTGATTGATGAGTATGATGCACCGGTGCAGTATGCCTGGGAGCATGGATTTTATGATGAAATGATTGTATGTATGCGGCCATTTTATAGTAAATTGTTGAAGTCAAACAAGAATTTGGAGTTTGCAGTGCTGACAGGGGTGCTGCGTGTGACGAAAGAGAGCATTTTCAGTGGCTTGAATAATCTGCATGTATGCTCGGTGTTGGAAAATGATTATGGTGATGTTTTTGGCTTTACACCTGATGAGGTGCAGGGAATTGCTGCACAGCTTGACAGAGAGGATAAGCTGCCGGAACTGAAAGAGTGGTATGACGGCTATTTGTTTGGCGGCAAGGAAATATATAATCCCTGGTCAGTCATAAAGTATTTTCAAAATGATTGCAAGCTGGGGGCCTATTGGGTAAATACATCGGAAAATGGCATTATCAAATATCTGTTGCAGGATTTGGACGGCGGCAGCCGGGCGGAACTGCAGCATTTACTGGAGGGCGGCAATGTGGCCAAGCCTTTGCAGGAAGGCGTGGTATATACCGATATTGGCAGGAACAGGGATGATTTGTATACCATGTTGCTGACAACCGGCTATTTGAAGGTCATGGGGGAAGAAATCGATATGTTCGGGCGTGTAGTTGAGATGGCGATTCCCAACAAGGAAATTTATACTTTATTTGCACGTGAAGTTATGCAGTATATGAACGGATACCGAGGCACAAGTGAGCTGAGGAACATGTTGCAGGCCATGCTGACAGGGAATGCGGAAGTCTTTGAGGCGGAATTGTCGAGATTGTTGCGTAATCTGGTCAGCTATCACGATACGGCCAATGGTGAAAGCTTTTATCATGGCTTAATGCTGGGAATGTGCGTCTTGCTGCGTGACAGGTATATCGTAAAATCCAACTGGGAGAGTGGCTACGGACGGTTTGATTTGGCCCTTGTGCCTCGCAATAAAAAGGTCTGCGGCGTACTGCTGGAGTTTAAAAAAGCTGATAATAAGGCGGACCTGCCAGCAAAGGCGGAAGCGGCAGCAGAACAGATTGAAAGCCGGGAATATGCTGTTATGTTTTCTGAGCAGGATATTGACAAGGTATGGAAATATGGTGTGGCTTTTTGTGGCAAACATGTCTGTCTAAGAAGATATTAACTAAAATTCTATGTGGAGGTTTTAACGTGACTGACATCAAGAAAATAGATGTGCTTTGGGATGATAATCCCGTTGATATAAGTGCAGAGGCGAATTTTATTTGGAGTATAGCCAATAAGCTGCGTGGTACGTATATGCCGGATAAGTATGGTGATGTTATTATTCCTATGACGATTATCCGCCGTTTTGAGTGCGCTTTGGCAAAGACTAAGGCTGCTGTTGTAGCAAAATACAATGAGAACCCTAATTACCCTGCTAAGGCTATGTATAGGCTTTCAGGCTATCAGTTCTATAATGTCAGCGAGTTTACTCTGCAGGAGTTGTGCAACGATGCCGACCACATTGCGGAAAACTTCAAGGCATACATTCATGGTTTTTCCGATAACATTAAGGACATCTTGAATAACCTCGATATGGAAACCCATATCAAGAAGATGGATGAAGGCGGTTGCCTGTTCAATACGGTCAAAGCCTTCTCTGAACTGGATTTGTCCGTTGAGAGCTTTGACAGCATTAAGATGGGTTATATCTTCGAGAATCTTATCGGCAGATTCTTCCAGAACGTAGATGCTGGTCAGTTTTACACCGGTCGTGATATTGTTAAGCTGGGCGTATCCTTGCTTGTTTCCGAAGGCTGCGACGATATTTTTGATGACCACAAGCTGATTACTATCTGTGACCAGGCAGCAGGAACTGGCGGTATGCTGAGCACGGCGTACAGTTATTTTAAGCATTATAATCCTACTGCCGATGTTAAGCTGTTCGGCGTGGAGTTTATGGGTGTTTCCTGGGCTGTGGGCATGGCGGAAATGCTGATTAAAGGCCAAGATGCAACTAATTTTGTACATGCGGATTCCTTTAAGGAGGATCCTTCCGCTGATACCAAGATGCGCTTCGTGCTGATGAACCCGCCTTTTGGTACTCCTTGGAGCGGTAAGGACGCAAAGGCAGGACAGGAAGAAGCTGTAAACAAGGAATACGCCAAGGAAAATAGCCGTTGGGGTGCAGGCTTGCCCGGTGGTGGTGATTCGCAGATGCTGTTTTTACAGTCCGCCATTGCGAAGCTGGATGAAAAGGTTGGCCGTGCTGCGATTATCGAAAACGGCTCACCGCTTTTTACCGGCGGTACAGCCTCCGGTGAAAGCCAGATTCGCCGCTGGATTTTGGAGAACGATTTGCTGGAAGCTATCATTGCTATGCCGACGGATTTGTTTTACAACACCGGCATTGCCAGCTACTGGTGGATTATATCCAAAAACAAACGCCCAGAGCGCAAGGGTTATGTGCAGCTCATAGATGCAACGAATATTTACCACAAGCTGCGTAAGCCTGTGGGCAATAAGAAAAATGAGTTCTCTCCCGAGGATAGAGCGCAGATTGCCAAGCTGTATACTGATTTTGACAAGGCTGACAGTGAATACAGCAAGATTTTTAAGAACGAAGATTTTATGTACCGTGAGTATGTTGTTATGCAGCCTTTGCAGCGGAGCTATTCCATTACGGAAGCAAGCATTGAACGTATGCTGCAGAAGGGGGCGCTGAAAGGCTTGTGGGATGAAGCTAAGGTTGCAGAATACGAGGAACAGGGCAATGCTTTGAGCGGTAAGGACCAGAACAAGCTGCAGGCCTTTTATGCTACGAAGCCTGCTTACAACGCAATTTTGGCAAAGCTGCAGGCGCATATTGCTGATGAAAAATGGCTATCGCCTAAAGCATTTACACCGGTGCTGCAAGCTGTTCTTGGCGATTTGGCTGATAAAAAACTCTTTGAGAAAATCATGGACGGACTTTCCGTTATGGATAAGACTGCGGAAATCCAGCGGGATAAAAAAGGCAACATTATTTACGACAAGGAAACCAAGGATACAGAGCTTGTGAAATACACCGAGGATATTGAAACCTATATGGCGCGAGAGGTGTTGCCACATATTCCTGATGCCAAGTGGTTCTGGGAAGAGAATTTGACGAAGAAGAAGCCTGTAATTAAAACCGGTGCGGAAATTCCTTTTACCCGTTACTTCTATAAATACCAGGCACCTAGGCCCAGTGCAGAGCTTCTGGCGGAGTTTTTGGCAATCGACAAATCTGTGAATGAGCGCATTGCTGGCCTGCTGAAATGAGGTGATGGGAATGCGTGAAATGAAGGATAGCGGGATTGAGTGGGTAGGAAAAGTTCCTGCAACTTGGAAGATTATGCCGAATAAATATATAATGACAAAGAAAAAAGTTATTAAGGAAGTTTATGATGGAGAAAATATTATTTCTTTGTCTATGAATGGCGTAATAATAAGAGATTTAGAAGCTGGCGGAAAGATGCCAAAAACATTTGATGGTTATCAGATTGTTTATCCGGGTAATTTGCTGATGTGTCTCTTTGATTACGATGTTACTCCTAGATGTATTGGATTAATTAAAGATTATGGCGTAACAAGTCCTGCATATAGTCAATTTGTTATGAATAATGGCAATTATTCTGGATACTACTATTACTATTATCTTATGATTGACCATACAAAGGCATTATTACATTTAGCGAAAAATCTAAGACATTCTCTTACTGAAGAGCAATTAGGAGCTATTTTAGCACCAGTTCCAACTATTGAAGAACAACAACGCATAGTCGACTTCCTCGACTTCAAATGCTCTAAAATCGACGCAACCGCTGAAGATATCCAAAAGGAAATTACTCTTTTGGAAGACTATAAGAAATCGTTAGTCTACAATGTTATCTCTAACGGAATCAATCACAGCATATATTCTACTGAAAGCGACGAAGTATGGGGTAATTTACCACAAGGTTGGAAGTTGGTAGATATAAAATATTTATTTGAGATTGTCAAAAGAATAGCAGGCAAAGAAGGTTATGATGTTTTGTCTGTTACTCAAAAAGGATTAAAAATTAAAGATATTACTAGCGGTGATGGTCAACTTGCTGATAATTACTGTGGTTATCAATTTGTTTATCCGACTGATTACGTTATGAATCACATGGATTTATTAACTGGTTGGGTTGACTGTTCTGAGCTTTTCGGTGTGACTAGTCCTGATTATAGAGTATTTCGTTTAATAGATAAATCTGCGCATAATCTTGTTTATTATAAATATGTAATGCAGTGTTGCTATATGAATAAAATTTTTTATTCGTTAGGTCAAGGTGTTTCTAATTTAGGAAGATGGCGTTTACAGACTTCATCTTTTAATAACTTTAAGATTCCTGTGCCACCAAAAGATGAACAGGATGAAATCGCTGACTACCTAGACACCAAATGCTCCGAAATCGACTCTCTTATCGCTGACAAAAAGCGCCAGCTCGATATCCTTGCCGACTACAAAAAGTCCCTCATCTACGAATACGTTACCGGCAAGAAGGAGGTTCCTCTCCATGAATAATATTCTCACGGAAAAAGAATATCAACGCTATATCATCGACAAGCTGGTGCAGAATGCTGGGTACATCGAAGCTCCTGCGCAGGACTTCGACCGCCTTTACGCCATCAATCGCAAGTCTCTTTTCAAGTTTTTGGACGACACGCAGCCTGAAAAAATGGCAGCTCTGCGCAAAATCTACAAGAAAAAAACCGAAGATACCCTTGTTGCCTTTATCAATCAGCAGGAAACAAGGGCTAACGGCAGTCGTCTTGATGTGCTTAAGCATGGTGTGGAGCTGGCCAACATTCATCTGGATTTGATGTATACGAAGCCTGCAACGACCTTCAACAAGGAGCTTAACGCTTTGTATCATAAGAACATCTTTACCGTCTCCGAAGAGGTTTGGGCGAGCAATGATGAACGCATTGACCTGGTAATCTTCCTCAACGGCCTTGCAATCATCACCTTCGAGTTGAAATGTAATGCCGCAGGACAGTCCTATCAGGATGCCATCTATCAGTATCGTATGGAGCGCAATCCTAAAGACCGCCTCTTTTTGTGGAAGGCCGGTTCCTTGGTAAACTTCGCTATGGATTTGGAACAGGTTTATATGTGTACCAAGCTCAGCGGCAGCAGTACCTTCTTCCTGCCCTTCAATATGGGATGTGGTGAAGGTATTCAGGTCGGTGCCGGCAACCCTGTTTTGGAAGATGAATACAGCGTTCATTATATGTGGGACGATATCCTGCAAAAGGACAGCCTGCTGGAAATCCTTGGCAAGTTCATGTTTATCAAGGTCAGTGAAAAAGAAGATGCCAACGGCAAGGTGAAGAAGAATGAAACAGTTATCTTCCCCCGCTATCA
>SAMEA3663094__coassemble_695_pt1 | contig 10151 bp, 9 predicted proteins | sample SAMEA3663094__metabat2_high_PE_013 | metagenome-assembled genome bin SAMEA3663094 (sample SAMEA3663094) | pig gut metagenome | biome: pig gut; feature: pig-associated habitat; material: faeces | place: France | collected 2012
TATTCAAAGAAAATGATTTTTTCATTTTCTTTCAATGGGGTTTCGACAGACATTATTTCTTATCAGTTCATAGGCCATCTGATAATCCATTCCCTTTTCCTGCTGCAGCTGGCGAATACTATCATACTCTGGATAGCAGCGCACTATATCTCCATAGCTGCATTCCTTGGCTTTCACGGCTATGCCATCTACCACACCAGATAGCTGGCGGCGCTGCATAATACAGCGCTTCATTTTCTCATAGCGAATGCCAATACTGGTGGTATGCTGGAAAATAATTCGTGCCATTGCCTCCTGCTGCTGTGGCTGACAAAGCACTGTCAGCATATAGGCTGGGCGGTTCTTCTTCATATAGATGGAGGTAAAAAATACATCTAAGGCTCCAGCAGACAAAAGCAGTTCCTGTACCAAGCCCAGAGTTTCCCCATTGCTATCATCTATATTTGTTTCAATTTTGAGAATCTCATCCTCTGAAAGCTCTGTCTCCGCTTCTAACAACAAAAGCCGCAAAAAGGTTGGCACCTCATATTCCCTCTTGCCGGCTCCCATGCCTACCCCAGCCACTCTATAGCTGGCAGGCAGCTTGTCCATAGTCCTAAGAGCTGCTGCTGCCGCTGCTCCCGTAGGAGTTACCAGTTCCCCCTCTACATGGCTTAGACGAAGCTTCAAACCATTATCAGCCACAATATGGGTAACTGCCGGTACAGGTACCGCCATGATACCATGCTGACAGCGAATAGTGCCGTGACCATCCACCAAAGTACCAACCACCACATCATCTATGGCCAGGCTTTCCATACATACGGCAATGCTGACGATATCCACAATGGAATCCACTGCCCCTACCTCATGGAAATGAACCTGCTCCACATCTGTTCCGTGGGCCTTGGCCTCAGCCTGAGCCAATACCTGAAAAATTTTCAAGGCCAGCTTCTGAGCTTCCTCACTCATGGCACTATGGTGAATAATATGACGAATCTCCCCCATACCCCTATGCTCATGATGATGGTGGTGGTGACTGTGTTCATGCTCTTGATGATGTGCATGGTCATGGTGGTGCTCATGGTCATGGTCATGATGGTGCTCATGTTCATGATGCTCGTGACCATGTAGATAGGCCATATCGTGGTCATGATTTTCATGAACCTCATCTAGCTCCACCAAGAAATCACACATATCAAGACCGGATTTTTTTACCCTTGATACCTTAGTTTGAAAGCCCTTTACCTCCAAGCTATGCAAAACCTTTGTCAATTTCTCATAATCTGCCCCCATATCCAAAAGAGCAGCTACCAGCATATCACCACTTATACCAAAGGGCCCATCAATATATAAAACTCTTTTCATACATACCTCTTTACCTAAAATACATTATTCCTTAGCCACAGCCAGCTTATTAATCTGGGCTGCCAAATATCCCGCTCCATAGCCATTGTCTATATTAACCGTAGCAATACCATTGGCACAGGAATTAAGCATACTTAGCAGGGCAGATACTCCCCCCAGATTAGCTCCATAGCCAATAGATGTTGGCACCGCAATAACAGGCTTATCCACCAAGCCTGCCACCACACTGCCCAAAGCCCCTTCCATGCCTGCCACGGCAATGACACAGTTGGCCTTTTGAATGAGGGGCAGCTGGGACAGCAGACGATGTAGACCGCTAACCCCCACATCATAGATACGTTCCACATGACAGCCAAAATATTCTGCTACCTGGGCAGCTTCCTCTGCCACAGGTATATCTGCCGTACCAGCAGTACAAACAGCAATACAGCCCTGAGGCTTGCGCTTTTCCTTACCGCAGGTAATAATTCTCGCCTTAGCATCATATTTTGCCTCTGGCAGAATTTCCGCAATCAAGGTATATTGCTCCGGAGTAGCTCTAGTTACCAAAAGCTCCCCCTCCAGCTGAAAAAGTCTTTGACATATGCTAACCAGATGTTCATCTGCCTTGCCTTGAGCAAAAACCACTTCGGGGAAGCCAGAACGAAATCTTCGTTGAGTATCCAGCTTGGCATAACCCATTTCCTCAAAGGGCTTACGTCGAATATGTCCCTCTGCCTCCTGCAGGCTTATTTCACCCTTCTGTAATTTTTCCAGTATTTCATGTAAACTGACCATATCAGCGTTCCTTTAAATCCAAATAAATATCCTCAAACTCCTGTAAAAGCAGATTTTTCACCTTTTCTCTCTCCTGTAACAGCTTTTCCATTTGCTGAGGTTTCAACTGCAGCTTGGCAGCCTTATCCAACACTCGAATACGGAAATCACTATACCCCATTTCCAGCAAAGCAGCCTCAGCTCTCTCCACCTTTCTCAAGGTGGAAAGCTCCAAGGGATAGCCTGTAGGAATCCTGGTTGCCAAACAGGCATAAGAAGGCTTATCCCAAGTAAACAGACCAGCCTCCTGGGAATGTCTGCGAATCTCCATTTTGGTCAATCCTGCCTGCAGCAGAGGTGACAGTACCTGCATTTCCTGCAAAGCCTTGAAGCCTGGCCTATCTGCCAAATCATCAGAAGCATTGGTGCCATCAATTAAAACCTTGTAGCCATCTCTGGCTGCCTGCTCCTTTATCAAGCCAAATACCCTCTGCTTGCAATAATAGCAACGAAGTTGGTCGTTTTGCACAACCCTTTCATCAGTCAGGGGATTAGCCTCCACAATAGCAAGATTGTCAATATGCAAAAGCTCTGCCATCTTTAGCACATCCTGCCTTTCAAACTCTGGTTGAAAAGGCCCCTTAACAAAATAAGGCTTTATATCTGCCCCATATTTAATTCCCGCATACAAAAGATAGGAGGAATCCACCCCTCCCGAAAAACCCAAAGCCACCTTGGGATGCTGAGCAAAAAATTCCTGCAAATCCATATTGTTCACCTAGATGTAATAACACCATGCTCTTACACAAGAGACCAAGATTAATTTTATACTATATCACGACGCAAAATGCCATAAGGCTCCACTGGCTTATCCATGCGGATTTTCACGATTTGCTGGGGATGTGGTGCCACCTGAATAGCCTCTCCCTCATCATTATACATTTCCTGCAAAATCTGACGATAGCCAGCCAGATGAGGCTGAAAAATCTCTATTTCCTGCCCCACCTTCATATTATTCCGCTGTTCCACCGTAGCAAAGCCTGTTTTTTCGTCATAATCCAGCACCAGTCCCACAAAATCCGAGGTCTGAGTATAGCTGGAAGTGCCATATATCTGATCCTTTTCTGTAGGACGACCATAATAGAAGCCAGTGGTATAAGCCCGATGGGAAACCTTGTCCAGCTCCTCCACCCATTCCTTTTTCACCTCAAACTGTTCTGGGGCAGCAAAATAGCTATCAATGGCCTCTCTATAGGCCTTTACCACACTGGCAGCATAGTGAACGCTTTTCATACGGCCCTCAATTTTTAGACTATCCACTCCGCTGGCAATGACATCTGGCAAATAAGGCAGGAGGCACATATCCTTGGAATTAAAAATATAGGTACCTCGTTCATCCTCCAGCACTGGGAAATACTGCCCTGGACGTTTTTCTTCCACCAAAGCATAGTTCCAGCGGCAAGGCTGGGCACAGCTGCCCCTATTGGCATCCCGGCCCGTAAGATAATTGCTCATAAGACAACGGCCGGAATAGGAAATGCACATGGCGCCATGTACAAACATTTCCAGCTCCACAGAGCATTTTTCCCGAATCTCCTTTATTTCTTCTAAGGACATTTCCCGAGCCAGGACCACTCGGCTGGCCCCCAGCTCCGCCCAGGTATTCACCGCCGCCCAGTTGGTATTGTTGGCCTGAGTGCTAATATGCAGCTCCACATCAGGGGCATATTCCTTAGCCAGGGTAAATACCCCCAAATCTGCCACCAAAATAGCATCTACCTTGATTTCATTCAAAAAAGTCAAATAAGCCGGCAACTTGGCAATATCACTATTATGAGGAAAAATATTTACCGTGACATAGATTTTTTTGCCTAGCTTATGGGCAAAATCCACTGCTTCCTGCAATTCCTCATTGGTAAAGTTTCCTCCAAAGGCTCTCAGGCCAAAGGCCTTGCCCCCTAGATAAACCGCATCTGCACCATAAAGCAAAGCCATTTTTAGCTTTTCCATATTGCCTGCCGGAGCCAAAAGCTCAGGTTTTTTCATTTTTTATCCTCCATATTATTTTCAACATTACCCTTACCAGCTAGTCGCTGGCTAACAGCCAAGCCATCACCATTCTCATAGATTTCTGTCTGAAATTCACCACTATCAGTAACCATAGCAATATATTCCCGCAACCGCTTTACAATAGTGCGAAACCGTCTAGGTGCTGGCACATCTCCGCGGACATAGCCACGAAACAGAACATTATCTGCCACCACCAAAGCATCCTCTGTTAACAAAGGATATATTTTGCGAAAATAATCTGGATACTGTCCCTTGGCGGCATCTATAAACACCATATCAAAGAAGCCTGTCAGCTTCTGAATATTTTCCCCGGCATCTCCCGTAATAATCCTAATCTGCTGACCATATGGCGACCTGTCCACAAAGGCTCTGGCCTCAGCAGCCCGCTCCTCACTAAGCTCCAGACTGACAATCTCCACCTCTGGTGCTGCATTGGCAGCAATATAAAGAGTGGAATAGCCTATAGCCGTACCTATTTCCAGCACTCGCCGTGGCTTTCTGGCAGCCACGGCCTTCTCCAGCACAGCCAAGCCGTTAATATTGATAATTGGCACATGATTGGCCTCTCCATAGGCCTTCATTTCAGCCAGCAGCTCTGCCAGCCCATCATTTACATTGCGCATATACTTTCCCCTTTAGCGAACCTTATCCACCAGATCCAAATGCTCATCATAAGTATAGCCATAATGATTGTGTCCCTGAGTATCCGCCACAAAATAAAGATAATCCGTATTGGCAGGATTCAACACCGCTTCTATAGAGGCCATACCAGGACTGGCTATAGGTCCTGGTGGCAGTCCATAATGCTGATAGGTATTGTAGGGTGAATCTATTTTGGTATCAGCAATGGACAGATTCTCCTTTGGCCCAGCCAAAAGATACTGAATGGTGGTATCTGTCTGCAACGGCATATTAATATCTAACCGCTTGAAAAAAACCTGGGCAATAATCGGCCTGTCCTCTGGGAAGCGAGCCTCCTTCTCCACTAAGGAAGCCAAGGTTACCAGCTCATAAACAGACAAATTACGCTGAGATGCCTGCTGCCGCAGCTCTGGTGTCAGCTTATGGTCAAATTCCTCAGCCATACGGCTCATAATATCCTGACAGCTGGCATCTGTAGCAAATTCGTAGGTATCTGGAAACAAAAATCCTTCGATGGCATAATCAGCCTCTGGTGATTTTACTATATAATCATAAGGCGCAAAATCCTTGGCCGCTGCCAAAAACTCCTTTTCCTCCACCAGGCCATGCTTTGCCAACAGCTTGGCAATCTGGCGCACATCATAGCCCTCTGGAATAGTAACCCACTGGGAGGTAGCACGACCGTTTATCAGCACTCCCAAGGCATCTCCCACCGTCATGTTTTTCTGCAAGGAAAAGGTTCCTGCCTGAAATTTGTCCCCAGCACCATTTAATTTTACCGCCAGCTTAAATTTCCAAGTAGAATCTATAACACCTTTTGCGGCTAGCAAATCTCCTATCTCACCGGAAGCCATACCAGGGGTAATCCGTACTACTACCTTATCATTGCCTTGTATTTCATCGATAGTAGAGATTCTATAATCCATGCTTAAGACAGCAAAAGCTACACAGACTGCTGCCAAAACTGCCACTGCCATGGCCAACATCGCATTTTTTTTGGTTCTTTGCTTGTCCTCCTCAGTTGCATCCTTGCCATAGGAAAAATGCTTTTCCACTATTTCATTCAGCCAATTCTTTAGCTTATTCTTCTTGTCATCCAGAAACATACGACACCTCTTGTCCGCTGTATATTAGCTGTTCTGCTTACTATTTTATTCTCGTAAATGCCTTTCTGCCTCTTGGGCAAAAGGGCAGAATTTGGCAACCAAACCATGAAACCTTGGCGTGTGATTCCGCTCCAGTAAATGCACCAGCTCATGTATCAACACATATTCCAGACACATAGGATGCTTGTGTGCCAGATTCAGGCTTAAATTGATTCTACCTGTCCTGGTATTGCAGGAACCCCAGCGGCTGTGCATCCTGCGAAAATGGATACTGGAGGCCTGAACGCCTGTAATTTCCTGGCAGCGAGGCAGGATTTTCTGCACCTCTGCCACCAAATCCAGATTGTACTTAGGCTGTTTTTGCTGTCCAGCCAGATATTGTTGGCGAGCCTGCAGCATCTTCGGCCATACTCCCTCCAGCGCCCATTGCCACTGACTATTAGGCACGCCATAGGGACAGCTGACTACAATCTCTCCTTCCGGACGACTGATACGTACCCTGATATTTTTCATATGGGGCCGTCTTACCAGCTTGATTTTCTCCCCACGATAAACAATTTGCTTTTCCTGAATATGCGCCATAATTTCCTCAATCTGCCAAAAGCTTATTTATCAGCCAGTTCCTCAATAGCCTGAGCCGCCCCCATAATGCCAATTACAGCGTGCTCAAAGGTAAGACCACCCTGCAGATATACATTATATGGAGCCCGTAATGGGCCATCAGCACTAAGCTCAATAGAAGCACCCTGTACAAAGGTACCTGCTGCCATAATAATCTTGTCTGCATAGCCCGGCATATCCCAAGGCTCTGGAGCGGCAAAGGAATCTACTGGAGAATATTTCTGAATACCTCGACAGAAGGCAATCAGCTTCTCCGGAGTATCTAGCTGAATAGCCTGAATAATATCTCCTCTAACATCGGTTGGCAATGGCAGAGTCTTATATCCCAGCAGGGCAAAAAGGGCTGCGGCAAAAACTGCCCCCTTAATGGCCTGAGCTACCACATGAGGTGCCAGGAAGAAGCCCTGGAAAATCATGCGGTTGTTAGCCAAGGATGCTCCCAGCTCATCACCCATGCCTGGCGCAGTAAGACGATAGGAGCACAGCTCCACCAAATCACTTTTACCAGCAATATAGCCACCGGTAAGAGCCACACCGCCCCCTGGATTCTTTATCAGGGACCCAGCCATAATATCTGCTCCTGCCTGTACAGGCTCCTGAGTATCTACAAACTCACCATAGCAGTTATCCACAAAGCAGATACAATCAGGCTTAACCTTTTTAACCTCCTGACAAATGGCCCCTATTTCCTCAATAGTTAAAGGGTTGCGCATGGAGTAGCCACGGGAGCGCTGAATCAATACCATCTTGGTATCAGGAGTGATTTTGCCAGCAATACCTGCCATATCCACCTTGCCATCAATCATCTTCAGCTCATCATAAAGTACGCCAAATTCCTTTAAGGAGCCAGGGCTTTCATTGGCGTAACCAATAACAGTCTGCATGGTATCATAAGGGGCACCAGTAATGGAAACCAGCTTGTCCCCTGGTCTAAGAATACCAAAGAGCACTGTGGCCAAAGCATGAGTACCAGAAACAAAATTGGTACGAACCAAGGCTCTTTCAGCTCCGAATACCTTAGCAAACAGCTCCTCAATTTTGCTGCGGCCAATATCATCATAAGCATAACCAGAGGTAGTATTAAAATGAGCCTCAGATACCTGACACTCCCGCATGGCATCCAACACTTTCAGAGTATTAGCCTCGGCTATACTATCAATATGAGCAAACATAGGCCCAGCCTGAGCCATAGCCTGTTTTTTTAGCTGCAGCAAATTTTCAGAAAATGACATTTTTTATAATCTCCTTTATTTATGAGCTTAGATAGCTCCTTATTTATCCTTTATTTCGTATTTGAGATAAGGTTCTGCATCAGATACAGACATGGTAAGCTCCATAATCGTTCCCTTATCGTTGTAATCAATGGCCTCTACTTTGGCCACATCATGAAGCCGAGTTACCAGATGGCCCTTGTCATAGGGAATACAAAGCTTCAAGGTAATATTGCTCTGAGCAAAAAAGCTTTTGATTTTTTCCCGCAGTATTTCCAGCCCGGCTGGATTTTTAGCAGAAATCACCACACCTTCTCTGCCCTGCAGCATTCTTTTTTCCACATGATTATCTGGAAATTGCAATACGGGCAGCTTATCTGCTTTGTTAAAGACAAATATAGCAGGCTTGTTCTCAGCACCAATTTCCTTCAGCACCTCTACCACAGCCTGAATCTGCAATTCATAATTCACATCAGAAGCATCTACCACATGAATCAGCAAATCCGCCTCGGCAGTTTCCTCCAAGGTAGCCTGAAAGGCACTAACCAGAGTATGAGGCAATTTTTGAATAAAGCCTACCGTATCTGTCAGCAGAATTTCCTGCTTGTCATCCAGCTGAATCAATCTGGTGGTCGGGTCCAAGGTAGCAAAAAGCAAGTCCTCTGCCATAACCTCATTACTGCCAGCCAAAGCATTAAGAATAGTGGATTTGCCTGCATTGGTATAGCCTACCAGAGCCGCCACCGGCACCCGGCTGTTTTGGCGCTGGATTCTATGGAGCTGTCGTTGCGCCTTTAGCTTGTCAATTTTTTCCGTCAGGTCATGAATGCGGCCGCGAATCCGCCGTCTATCCATTTCCAGCTTGGTTTCACCGGGACCTCTGGTGCCAATACCGCCTCCTAGACGGGATAGAACCAGGCCCTGTCCCCCTAATCTAGGCAGATTATACTTTAGCTGTGCCAGCTCTACCTGCAGCTTGCCTGCACTGGATCTAGCCCGCTGGGCAAAAATATCCAGAATCAGGGCAGTTCTATCCACTACCCTCAACCCGGTAACCGACTCCAGATTCCGCTGCTGTGAGGGAGTGATTTCATCATCCAAAATCAGCAAATCTGCTTCCAGCTCCTGAGCCATCATAGTAACCTCTGCCACCTTGCCCTTGCCTAAAAACAGGGCCGTATCAGGCCGTTCCTTTTTCTGCACTGTCCGGCCCACCACTACTGCCCCGGCAGTTTTGGCCAGACCTTCCAGCTCAGTCAGTGAATCCTCTGCCAACCAATTGCCTTTACCTGTATCCACCCCTGCCAATATGGCCTTTTCCGGAGGAGCCTCTGTGGTATAGGTGTTACTCCTTGTCTCCATAGTATCACCATCCTTTCCCTCTAACCTTTAGGACAATACCTTATTTGTTAACGATACTCTGAATATTCTTCAAGGTAATGGACATAAACCCATCCTCATCCTTGTAGAACTCCACAAATTCCGTATTCTCAAAAAACTCCGTAGGAATCACCAGCTCAATGCCGGTATCTGTACTTAGCTTGTGCTTGCGCATCTTTTTCAGGGTTGCTTCCTTGTCTACCACCACAGGCTCCCGAAAGCCAGCATTTTCCATTTCCTGTCGATAATCAGCCTGCATAGCCGGATTATCCTGAAATACTGCTTCACCTACCTGCTGTGGGTCCAACTGACCATCATCAGATAAATTCTCGGCAATGTAGTTTTTCACGGCAGCTGCTGTTTCCACCTGATCCTGACAGTAAGCTTCTGCCACCTTTTTGGCCACCTTGTTAATTTCCTTAATGGTTTCCTTGGGAGATGGTGTCTGATTGCACTCCAAAAGCAGCTCCGGCAAAACAAAAACGCTATTGCCATCCAAAGAGTATTTCTTGGCTTTAATCAGGGCCTCCCCAGATGCCAAATTAATGTAGGCAAATTCATCCATGCGCTGGCTATTGCCCGGTAAAAGTCCGCTGCTGTTCATAACCTCTGTGGCCACCGCCCCATCCTCGGTCACATTAACCTGATGAACATAGCCCTGATGATTCACACATTTCAATAAGGCCATATGGGGTACATCATCTACTCTCAGCTGACAAACAAACAAATCTGTATTCTGAATATCCTGACAAGGAGCCAAAGCCTTGTACAAAATTTCTGCCACCTGACAAGAAAATTCCACAAAACTGGACTTCTGTGCCAGATATTCCTGCAACAGGCCATTAAATTCACTGTTTTCATAAAATTTACCACTTTTGGCATCCTGGCTATGAATGGTCTTTTCCATATGCTTAATGAGAAATTCCCGAATGCCATCCTCCAAAGCCAGCTCCTGGGCGGAAAGCACCGGCTCTCCCCCAACGAAATCCAATATATGCAATACAGCCTTTTCTAAAAT
>SAMEA3663094__coassemble_1170_pt1 | contig 7718 bp, 5 predicted proteins | sample SAMEA3663094__metabat2_high_PE_013 | metagenome-assembled genome bin SAMEA3663094 (sample SAMEA3663094) | pig gut metagenome | biome: pig gut; feature: pig-associated habitat; material: faeces | place: France | collected 2012
GTCATGGTGTGAACCTCGTTCGCAAGGGTGTATCTGGCAAGACTCAGAACCAGCGTTTCGAGTTCAACATGAGCATCAACAACCCTGCCCTCACCGCTCAGGTTCTGGTGAATGTGGCTCGTGCTTCCTTCCGTCTGCAGCCAGGTTGCTTCACCATGCCAGAGATTCCAGTTATCGACATGTTGCCAGGAACTCGTGAGGAAATCGTAGCTACGCTCGTGTAAGACTTTGAACTTTGAGGTTTGAACATTGAACTTGATGATTAGTTTAACTGATTCAGATTCATAGTTTAGCAAATAATAAAGGCTCGCAAGAAATTGAAACTTCTTGCGAGCCTTTTCTATTTATTTCTTTCAAGTTTATTCTTCCTCGTCTGTTGACCAGATGCTAAATTTGCCATAACTCTCTCTTGAAAGAATTTCCAAATCGTGATCTGCATCCTCTTTTATTGCAGGAATACTGCTCAAAGCCAGAAGTTGACTTTCATCCTCCAACTGACACACCTCGATTTGAGGTTTCACATAATTCTCTTTCATATTATTTACTTCTATTTACGTATTTGTTAATTAATAAAACTGCATCTGTAGTGTTGATTACCCCATCTGCATTTAAATCAGCAACACTTGAACTGATTTCATTCGTCGTTCCTGCCACATAATGGTTGATGAGCAATACCGCATCAGATGTATTGATAACACCATCATTATTCACATCACCCGCACTATTGTTGGAAACTCCAGTTTGTCCAGTTCCATTCGGTTCATCCGGATTCGTAGGGCTATATACAAATCGGGCTGTTAAAGTGATATCGTTGGTTGGCATGAAATGATAAAAGGTTTGAGAAGAACCTATTTTCTTACCATTGTCAAACCATCCCAAGAACTGATAGCCCTGATTAGGATATACCGATATTTCCACATAGTTTCCAGCTTCCTCCTTGGAACCACTTGTACGATTGAAGGAACAGCACCCCTTAGGAGAACTCTCCAGATAAACCCTATAGGCATTCGGAGCACTCGGTTCCGAAGGATTCACCGGCATGAAATCATATACCGCTTCAAAAGTCACACTCTCCTTGCCTACGATGTAGGTGAAGTATTGCTCTTCGGTATATTTCTTTCCATCCTTCAACCAATAGGCAAACTGATGGTTTATATCATTCGCCGAAGTGCTGATATAGACCTCCGATCCACTTGCATAGGTTCCATCACCCGATGTATAGGCATTGGTGGAGCATTTGGTCACCACCTTAAAGTTTGCCATAGGCTCAGGAGGATTGCTCGGATTGAAGTCGCCAGGAACGGCAGCCATGAGCAGGTTGCCGCTAAAGAATAGCAGCAACCATGCCATGATACCATATTTGATTATTCTACTCATAGACTACTATATATAGACTATTCTTACTTAACCATCACCTTTGTTGAGGTGTTGTCCATCTTGACTACATAGATGCCCTGACCCAAATTAATGGTTCCACTGCTCTGGGTTGAGCCAATCTCAATACCATTCAAGGAGTAGATGCTTACATGCTTGCCTTCCACACCACTGAAGTTGATACCACCCTCTGTAGGGATGATGCTTACACCTGTATTCTTGGCGAATTCAGCAATACCTGTGGTACTCTTGTTTGGCATCAAAGTGAAACGGCCATTAAAGGTACCAGCCTCTGAGGTGAAGTGATAATCGCTGGTAGAAAGATCAACAGTAGCATCGGTCAAGTTGTCCTTCAGCAACATCGGACTGTCCATACGGATAGCAGAGATAGTGTAGTCACCAGCCTTCTGTACCTCGAAGCCCAAGCTTACGCTACCCAAAGGACGCTCGTTGATGGCGTACTTCACATTGTTAGCTTCGAGTGTATATAACTGAGGAACCGCTGTGCTGCTTTCAAACTTGGCAGCATCGCAATCCAACTCATAACGCTGGGTCTTGTCTTCATTGAACACAACACGTGTCTTGTCAGTATGAGCACCATCAGATAAGGTGAGGTTCACCATCTGGCGATTGATATCAATGCCCTTGGCAAGACGCTTTGCCTTGTTATCAGAACTACGTTTCTGGCTACCAGTCTGGGTGAGTCGGAATTCAGCACCAAACTCCATCTCGTTCACATTCTGAGGCTTCTGAACAAAGAATGCCTGGAATGGCTTGAATACATAGTTGTCATCACCTGGACGTACTGCCTCATAAGACATACCGTTCCAATAAGTAATTGGGGCATTGTAACCCAAGTCGTCCATATCGAAGTAGCTGGTATGAGGATTACCTACGAAGTTCCAGCTTGCATTCTGCTCATTGTTTGAAGCAAAGGTGCCCAAGGTTTCCTGTACATCCTCAGCTTCCAACTTACCAAACTTTTCCTTGACAACAGGAAGAGTCAACTTACCAGATTCAGCAGACTGGAAGATATAACCCGTTCCACGATGCAACCACTTGTCTGAAGCATCCAGATCTTTCCAACTGCCTGCACCTTGACTTGCACGAGTAGCGCCATCATACTTGCGGAACACAAACTGACCAGGAGCTGCGATGTCACTAAGCTTGACATCGAATGGGAATGACAAGAAGTACCAGTAGTTAGAAGTCACATCAATATCGATGTGGAACTTTGAAGCATCTATATTTCCATTGGCAATAATTGTTCCTGAACCGCTGACATGAATATCTCCTGCATTCTGGATAGCATCACCCTTTACAATCAATCCACCATTGTCACGAATGTCGATATTAGGACAACCATCAATGCGACTTGCCAAAATATACTCCTTATTAAGATAGAAGTATTTATATGGCTCATTAAAGTCTTCAAATGCATGGAACTGGCTCCACTCTGTATCCCAGTAGTAGTTGTCGTAGCTTTGTACTGGTACATGGAGGGTTGCAGTTTCATAAGTACAGAATGTATTCTGATTGATCTTCACTGGAAGAATGGTGTAAGTAAAGACATCGTTAAGCTTAGTACAGCCTTCAAAAGCCTTATCTCCGACACTCTCCAATGTACTAGGCACCTTTACTTCCTTCAAATTGCTACAATTTTGGAAAGCATATTCATCTATACTGGTGAGTCCTGGCAAACTGATACTATCTAATGCACAAGATTGGAATGCATGAGAACCAATACGCTCTAACAATGGAGGGAAATCAACACTATGCAAATTATGACAATATGCAAAAGCATATTCATCTATTGTTTTCAAATCAGATGGCAGAGTGATGTGATTCAATGCATTGCAAGAATAGAATACATGATTTCCAATATTTTCACATGCCTTAAATTTTACATCTGTCAGTGAAATGCAATTTGCAAAAGCTCCATCATTCCAACCACCTTGTATAGACTGCAATTTCTCCGGTAGAACAACACTCTTCAGCTTTGTACAATTACATAGTGCACCAGGCTGTATAACCTTCACAGAATTAGGCAAACTGACAGTTATCAATTTACTTAAATCACGGAAAGCATTACGTCCAATTGTATCATTTCTTGTAGAGCATCCTGTATAGTACTCATAGCTATTCTTAACAACATTCGCATCAGATAAATCTAAGTAATGGAGATTATCCATTTTATTACGAATCACCATGATGTCGTAGCTGTTGATAGAACCCTTTACTTTAAGAGACACAACACTATTAGAATTATTTTTTCCTACTTTATTAAGCAAATCAGATGTTGAAGGCTGAGCCACAGTCGTTACATCATAGTCAAACTTTGTACCTATTGGGAAGATCCTTTTTGACATATCTTTCCAGTAATTGGCAGACTTGTAACTACTCAAAGATTCTTTTGGTACATTTACCAATACATATTCTCCCATAGGGATAGAAATATCTGTATATTCATTTTTAGAAATTACAGGAGGAACTGTAGCCATAGATGTTACAATAGTAGAACCATCAAAACACGCCCAGCCTAAATTGGTAACAGTTTCCGGCAAAGTAATTTTCGCTAATGAAGTACAACCATAAAATACTTTATCGCCTAAAGTTTGGCAACTATCGAGAGTTACAGAAACTAAACTTGTACATCCTTCAAATGCAGAACTATATATCGCTGTACAATGCGACAAGTCTATTGTAGATAATTTATAACAATTTGCAAAAGCAACCGATGGTATGCATGTTAAAGAATCAGGAAATACTACTGTTGTCAGTGCCTCGCAGTTAGCAAATACACCAGAACTCCAGTTTTTTATTTTCTGAAGATTTACACTATCAATCGCAGTACCTCTCATGCAATCTTCTCCAAGAGATTCTATTTTACTTAAATCTATTGATGATAATTTACAACATAACCAAAACATTTTACTTGGAAGAGTTTTTATTTGCTCAAGTCCAGTTACTTTGGCCAGACTTTGACAATCGGAGAAAGCATTTTCTTCAATCATCTTTACTGCCGAAAGATCTATTTCTTCAAGCCCACTACCATTAAATGCATTTTTGCTAATGTAAGTACATTTATTCAGATTCAGATGGTTCAACTTGCTACAACCATAAAATGCAAAACTACCTATTGACGTACAATTCCACAAATCTATATTCTGCAGATTTGTACATCCACTAAAAGCAGATTCTGGAATATTTGTAAACAACTTTGTGCTTCCAACAGATTCCAATGCAGAACAACCTTCAAAAGAATTTTTTCCTATTGTTTTACAACTAGACAAATCTACAGAGGTTAAAGAACTACATTCCTGAAAAGCATATTCACCAATTGATTCACAGTGTGATATATCACCAACAGATTTCAACTTAGGACAAGAGAAACCATTAGAAAATGCGCAAGATTCAATTTCTTTGCATGCTTTCAACACCACACCCTCTAATTGGGTACAGTTTATAAAGCTATAAAAACCCAATATTTCACAACTGCTTAAGTCTATAGATTTCAAACTTGTACAATGACTAAATGCACCATATACACTTTTTAGCTGATTCGTATTTACCACCTCGCTCAATGCAGAACATCCCTCAAAAGTACTATTCAAATTAGTAACAGTCTTTGGAATTGTCACTTTCTCTACAATTTTATTTCCAGAGAAAACGTTTCCCAGACTCGTTACAGTATATTTTTTACCATCATAAAAGATTTCACCAGGAATTACAACTTCTGTCTCGTTATTGCTGGAGGTAGAATTAATACTAACATCTTGCAATGTCTGCGTGCCATCCTCATAGTTATAATCAAAACTGATATAACCTCCCCATGTCACGCCATTATCATCCGTATAGGTAAATTCATTACTTTGCGCAAATCCGCTCATAATTCCCATACAGAACAGAACCATTAAAAATAAAAATCGTTTCATAATCTTCTGATTTTGTTACTTAATTTTCATTACTTTCTTACCATTTACAATATAAATGTTGCCAGGCAACATAGTTGATACCTTGTTTCCATTTAAATCGTAAATATTGCCAAGAGATTTGCTGGTAGAATTAGTTTCCGCCTTTTCAATACCAGTGGTCCCACCATTCATGCTGATGCTGTAAAACGCCTTAGGCTCCTGATAATCGATAGGGAAGTCAACCCAGCATTTTCCTTCAGGAATGGTGTATTCATAACCATTGAGCCAATAGAACTTGGTGCCATCACCCTTGTTCTGCAAAACATAACCTTCAGTCTGAACCTGCTCCGTTACCGCACCATAGAGATAACCAGCCTGTGCAGTCTCTACATATTTGCTTTCATCAACTGTACCAGAGAGAGTACCTGTATATCCATTCTCTGCATATAATATATAAGGTGTATATGCCTTCATCTCTTTCTCCTCGGTCAAATTAATAAAGCCATTCTTGCGATTGATAACCGAAAAGGCTTTAACACCGGCAGGTAACTCAGCATCGAAAGGCAACACGCATGTTCCATACTTGTTGGTTGCGCTGATGTTGAGAGGCACGGTGCTCTGGTTAGCTACCTTAATGGTTAAAGTCTGGTCAGCCACATTATATTGCTGAGCATTCTGCTTGGTAATAACATGACAACCATCAACCTTCAATGTTGCCTCGCCCGGTTTCAAATAAGGTGAAGCTGTAACATAAACATAGAAGAGAGGACCACTTGTAGCTGTTAGCTCAGCACTTGAGAGAGAAATACATGACAAGCGAAAATCACCCTTCGATACTACGTTGTAAGAAGAGACCAGCATGTGCTTAAAGTTTTTAGTTCCTTCGAACTCATCCTCCTCATAAGGGAAGATAGTTCCTTTAGACTTCCAAAAATTGGCATTAGGCTGTCCATTCTTAAATTCTACATCCAGTCCTGGTGGAAAATGAATGTCCATCTCAAAAGCGGTGTAGATTTTAGATCCTACAAGACTTACCGTGAAATAATACCTGTTACTACTTCCCGGCACAACAGTTAAATCACTGATGGTTAGGTAATCAGTGGTCGCTATGCCTTGCGCCCATGATTGCATCATAAAGCATAGCAGAAAAAGAAATGTAAAAACTCTTTTCATGTAAAAATGAATTTGATTATATATATTACTTTCTACCAGAACATAAAAAAAGGTGCAGGTCCTATCATTTCTCAGCCTAAAGGTTCTGGACTACCCGTGCGCAAAGTAATGATAAAAACCTACACCCAAGGGTATATGCATTTTGTCCATCCCACTAACGAAAGTGGGATGGATATACATAATCAACTTGGGGAGGCAATGTCATACTTTTTCCTGCGCACTTAGAATTGTCCAGATTCTTAGGCAAGTCAAAATATTATTGCTTCCTTAAAATATGTCTGCCGGCATTCAGATGTTATTCCTCCTACCGACGCTGCAAAGATAGGAAAAAAAACAATAACTACCAAATATTATTAAAGAAATGTGGAGATAAACAGAAAAACAAATGAAAAAACGATTTCATTATAAAAAGAAGAGCACCAGCAGATACCATTATACGCCAAAACTCATCACCTTGACGAATGAAGTATCTAATATACAAAAACATAAATGGTGAAGAGACCACTCGGCTCTTCACCACTCTTCACCTTGGTGTTTTTTTTCTTATCCCGGTTTTCTTGCAAGCCTTTTCTTGTCAACCAAAAATACTTATAATAACCCTGTCATATAGAATGGCAGCAACAAGGTATTGCCATCGTTCGTCAAATCCTTAGTATACAACAAGTAGCGTTGTGACACTACCTTAGAGTATTTATCGCAAAAGGCATCTAGCGACGCATGAGTTTTATAGCCAGATGACTTCACCTCTATCGGACAAATCTTGGCTCCCCGAGACAAGAGGAAATCAATCTCGTAATTATGCGTTGCATCTTTAGCCCACGAATAATAAAACAACTTGTTACCATTCGCCGTCAACATTTGGGCTACCAGATTCTCGTAAATATAGCCCAGATTGGCAGAAAGTTTGTCACTCAACAGTTTCTCATAAATCACGTTCTCCGTAAACGACTTATCCTAAAACGCCAAAGTCACAAACAAACCTGTATCTGCACAAAACAGTTTAAACTTTGAATTGTCTTGATGCAATGACATCCCTACATTGGGATCATTGGAATGATAAACAAACAAAACAGTCTTACTATCTTCCATCTCTCGAAGTAGTCCTTGGAGTTTGTCCGTATCCACACTTCCCACAACTGAATAAGGTTTATATCGATTGCTATTCTGATTCAACTGGGCAGGAATATTCAAGAATAACTGTTCTATTCTGCGAGAGGGATCTATCTTTTGAAAATCATCTAGATACAAACGAATGAT
>SAMEA3663094__coassemble_1286_pt1 | contig 7289 bp, 9 predicted proteins | sample SAMEA3663094__metabat2_high_PE_013 | metagenome-assembled genome bin SAMEA3663094 (sample SAMEA3663094) | pig gut metagenome | biome: pig gut; feature: pig-associated habitat; material: faeces | place: France | collected 2012
ATTCAGTATCCAATTCTAAGGAAACCTGAAAAAGCAATAGCCACCCTCTCAAAATACCAACATAAAGTAAGGTGATTCCATAACTCTATGCTAGATTGCACGTTCAAACACTTCTTATATCTCGCGAAAATAAATATAGGGACAAGGTGAAAAATCAATGGATAATTTTTCAAGAAAAAGGCGTTATCCCATTAATTCATTTATCTTTAGGGTAAGTATTCATTACGATGACTATTTTCCCAAAGATAAGTTTTTATCCTATGTAGCAGATGAGGAATTAATTAATTCTTGCACAGAATGCAAAGATACTTGTCAGTACTATCTGGATATTACGCTGCCTTGCGAATACAAATATAAATATCTTCAGGAAGACATAACAAGTATTTTCCCCAGCCTGCTCCATATCAACACTGGAGTCATTAGCTATGAGCTGTGCAGGCCCAAAGACATAGACCAGTAAAAGATAATTCTACTAACTCTATGTAAATAACAACTTTCAATCTATATAACATAAAAACACCAACATATACCGTCAAACAATGTGGCGCCTCCATAAGATTAGATTTTAGGTCTAACTTTATGTGGTCACTACATAAAGATGATATATGTTGGTGTTTTCTTTACAGAGGCAACTTTATCTATACCATATCAATTTTTTACCCCAACTGATGACCAAGCTCCCATGCACTCGACCTTGGCAAGCTGAAAATTTAATGGCGATGCTGCTACTTCTTCCCATTCTCTTCCAGTTCCAGCATGTACTTATCAAAGTCAGACATAAACAGCCTGTCCTGAATGACACGATATTTTTCAAATTCGGTCTCAGCATGAAGCTTTACAATTTCAGCTGACACTTTCCCTGCATCCTGTAAAATACCATAGTCAAACATTTCAATGAAGCTGTTGAGCCTCTTTTCCCAGTCCTGCATCGTAAGCGGAATATGCCGCAATGTCATGTTTTCAGCAAAATCCAGATATGCCGTCACCATGCGATTCAGTTGTTTTATTTCATCCTTACTCAAATAGTTCTTGGCAACCGTAACATCACTTTTCTTAATGTTTCCTTCAGGAGCGTCTGCCCAAGTAGTTAATCCCATATGATCTTTTGTATGATCAGCTCTTATTGGCCCACTTGCGAAATTGTATAGCTCGCTAATTATTCACCTTGAATCCAACCGCAATAATCATTTGAAGATTATAATGCTTTGTATCACGAGTCACCTGACGGGAACCTTCGGTTTGAACTATCCGGAAATTCCGGATAGTTGAATCTTCCTCAAGCTCTGAGTCGGAATAAATCTTCTTAATATGCTAATTGATTGTACGAACATTCACATCATACAATGTGGCCATCATCTTCTGTGTCAGCCATATATTCTCATCCTCATAGCGCATTTCAATACTATCCTGCTGCTCCCCCACAGATGCAACATAAGTCAAGTATTCCGCTGCGCTGGAACGGATGGTTATTGCATCTTTTTTCTTTTTCAAATAGAATGCCTCCTCCTTTAATGTCCAAAAATATTTATTCTACCTGTGCATCAAAGGATTGTTTCACAATTTCCATGATTTTATCTAATTCATCCTGATGCTCCATAAACAATTCTACATCGCCATTTCCCCAACGTCCTAAACCGATAATATCTTTGCAAATACCGTTAGGGTCATTAATCTCTGAAAACTTCATATTAATCGAGATACGCAATCTTTGTTTCTGGAAAACAATATCAACAAAATTAGTATCCAGTTTATAGGCGACATACAACTTTTTATATTCCTTCTTTACCGCTGGAGATAAGTTCATAATACGCTTATCTAAAGATTCGAACAGTATTCTTGTAAAAGCATTCACATCATATGTTTCCAAGGAATATTTCTGCACTGTTTTTTCTTCTACTTGATATGGCGCAAGTTCGGCAGCTGTTAGAGTTGGATATGGCCAAATAGATTCTGCTTTCTTTGCCAATTCGTTTGCTCTCTCTTGGATATTTTTTTCATTCCACTTATTTTGTAAAACCACATATTTATTAAGCCTAAGTGCACTTTCTTTGAATCCACCTGGCATATCCATCTTTTCTAAGAACGGCCTGTCACTCATTTCAGAATTATATGCAGTTAAAGTAAGATTGCCAATTGTATGTAAATACTTTTTCTGAACCTCCTGCCACTCGGCACCAAGATCAGCTTGCCATTCTGACGAAAGATTTTTGTTCTGCGGCATAATATGCTCAATGGTGTAATTCTCTATTATAATTGGAGCTTTATTTTCAAAGTTTTCCAAACGACTAAGAATATAATTTCTAGCACGCATATTATAAATATCACGACTTTCAAATGCACCTTCAAACTTATCGTTATCTGGGAATTCTTTATATGTATCCTGCATCACGAAAAATGCCTTAACAGAATTCAGATAATCATCTGGTCTAATATAATTTTTCAACGTTGCAAATGTTTTGTTCATTGAGTTGGTGGGAATCTCACAAATTGCACGTCTCAGAACACAGCTAATACAAAGCTTCAAAATTTTCTTCAGTTCATCTGATGTAATTAGTCCTTCTGCGCAGTCATGATGAATTTTCAGCAAGAACGGGTAAGATACTTTCATTCTTAAATCGATAATGTCCTCATATAACTTCTTTAAATCCGTGTCAGTATTTCGCTTGAATACAATGTTTGTATAATATTTTGCATATTCAAGCAAATCTTGACATAGTTCTCTGATAGTTCCAAACTCACAATTCAAATGATACAATTTGAATTCTTCATATACACGTCCTTGCTTTGGAATACGAGAAAGTTTCATGGTCAAGTAATGGCGGAAGAAAGCATCCATTACCGTTCCTTGCGTTTCATAGATAAACAGCTGTTCCACAGGTCGCCAAAGATGTTCATATACATAAGCTTGTTCAGATGGCTCTAATCCCATCAAAACATAGTTACGAATCAAATCAGATTCAGAAAGTTCCTTACCAGTAGAATTCAAACTTTCAAAAATTGCCTGTGCATCGTCAACAGCACGATCTAATGTGATATTAACAATTTGTAATTTTCCAATTGACTCATACACCTCTGCAGGCTGAATTTCTTTATCGGCGAGTTTTCCAGCAAAAAAATTGTAATTTTCAATAAGCCTTGTTATTATTAAAAATTACTGCTGCATGATTTATATGTTCAAGATTTAAAATTCGGATATATTCACCATCCCTAGTAAAAGCATATCCATTAATTATCATATCTGCTTTATCTGCAATGTCCTTAATATCAAGCGACATAATCAATCCTTACCTCCTTTATCGCCTTTAAAAATTCATCTGTGTTATAGTATAACTTATCCAATATAGGTATCAAATCAATGTATTCTTTTACCTCTCCTATATTTTTATATTTCGCCATAACAACCAAATAACCATGATCCCATTCAATAACCTTTGTATATCTCTCAAGGTGTTTAGATGTCATAAATCTAATTGTATGATTATTAAATTTAAATACTGTATATTCGCCTTGATTTCCTAAGACAGCACATGAATTCATGATTAACCTCCTATCGTAATAATTTGAAAAATGAGAATTTACATCCTACTAAATCCATATTTATCGACTTGATTGCAGCTTAAAATTCGATTTTAGAAACATCAAGCTCGTCGGACATAAGTTTTGGAAGTAGTGAATCCCTAAGTGCAGAAAGACGTTGATTCTCTGCTTCAAGAATCTCTTGTTTTTTTGAATACAGGTTCGCAAAAACTACTAAAAAGCCGAATGATATCAGCATCAGGCATAACAGTAGGTACAGATTTCATCGCTGCTCCAGATATTTCCTTGAAAGTTGACCCAGAAGCCATACCTTCAATTGTAGGAAGAAGATTCTTCAGCAAGAAATACATATAAGCTGTACTGATATTCTCATTCGGAATAACAGATTTAAATCCCTGATTAGTAGTGACCTCGTTTTGAGCTATAGCAATATACCCTATTGGAGCTCTTGAACTGAAAAGTATGGTTCCAGCAGGCATCTTTGCGGCACTACTCTTGGAAAAGACCAACTCAGAGATATCATTCTCTCCATGAGAGATAAATTTTGACTTATTAACCGATAGATCCTTAGGCGTTATCCATGCAATGCCTTGGTCTGCATAATACTCTGGCTTAGATTTTGAAGGCGTACCACCTGCAACAACAGAGCCGATATCGGATAGAGTACATTCCGACCAATTTGGATCAGCATTGACAACGAAAAGTTCATCGAAATACGCCTGAGCTTGCTGCTCTAAATTCTCATTTATCCTATTGTTGAGTTGAATTTTCTCATCCAACAATACGCATATATTTGTTATTTTCTTTTGTTCTTTCAAACTCGGAAAAGAAATGGGCATCCTTTTGAAATCTTTCAAAACGATTCTTGGTATTGCAGAGCCTGAGCCATAATTATCACGAACATCCTTTTTCACTGTGGGGGACTTTAACCAGCTGGTACAAAGAAGATACCCTCAGAAGTATATTCATCGATATCCTCCTCGAATCCATCGCCTTCTTCAACAAGTTCCTGATACTTATCATAAAATCTATCTGAGATATACTTCAAAAAAATCAATCCTAGAACAACATTCTTATATTTTGATGCATCCATATTGCCACGAAGTACGCAGGCTGCATCACATATTTGTTTTTCAAATCCAATATCGGCTGTATTTTTATCTGCCATTTTAGTTTTCCTCCTCTGATGATTTGTAGTTATCAAGCTTTTTTGTAACTCTTTATTCGATAAATACCTACCTATAACGAGCCTCCATTGGTGTTAGATAATTATTGTCTTTACAGAAATTCACAATCCACTTTTCAGCACTTATTTATCTTTCCTTGACAGCAAACATACTGTTTCCACATGCATCGAGATGGTATAGATAATGAAAAGTTACCTTATTTCACAGGGTAGAATGAGTAAACAATGCAATCATATCTACCTACTCCATAGTTGAGTATATCGTTGGAATTATATCTCTTCGGCATCAATCAAAACAATCCATTTGCCATTACGCTTGCCATTTTCTCTAATTATAAAGCCCTTTTGCTGCATTTCAACAGTTTTTCTTTTTACTGTACGCTCCGACAATCCCGTTAACTCAGCTATCTTCTTCTGAGTCACTTTAGAATCTGAAAGTAATATTTTAATAATACTCAATTCATCAATAGTAAATTTCAAAGTGCCATTTTGGCACTTTGAAATATTTGAATTGGCACTTTGAACCAATTTGCCACTAATATGCATTTCTCTGTTATGTAGCTCATGCTTTTCATCCAACAACAGATTTCTTAAAAACAACTCTAGATATTCCGTAGTCTCATGTATGCCGTTCTTCAAATCATTATAATTAGCCCTAACCATGGCATTTCTGAAATACCAAGCATTTTTTGCAAAAATATCATTTGTTGCATCAAATCCCAACATTCTCAAATATTTTATGAAGAATACTGCCGTTGTTCTAGTATTCCCCTCACCAAATATATGAATCTGCCATAGCCTGGATATGAATACAGCCAGATGATGAATAATCTCATCCATACTCAGATTCTTATAGCTGAAGTTCTTCTCCTGCTGGAAATCATAGTCCAATGTAGCGTCCAGTTCTGATGCGCTGCCATATAATACCGTTGCACCATCTAACACCCATTCTTTTTTTGTAATATTATAATCTCTTATTTTTCCGGCATGACTATATATGCCAGTAAACAACTTTCTATGAATGGAAATATATTCATTTGGCGTGAAGCTAAATGCTTTTTCTGACAGTATTTTAGCTATTCGTACTGAAACCTTATCTGCCTCTTCTGTTCTATCGGAACTAATATGCTTTGGATTTTCTTCATAATAGCTATCTAACAGTGTTTGCGCCTCATCAATTGAAATATCGCCCTCAATATTCTTGATAGCTGTTTCTATCAGATATTGTGAAGGTTTTAGGCCATCCACAGCCTGAAGACCAATAGCTGTATGCCAAGCATAGCCTTTATCTTGTGCGCTAGGCTCCGATTGTTTTATATATTCTTCAAAAGGATCATTATTCACAAGATTACCTCCTCGCGTATTTTAGCAACATAGGATAATACCTCATTATCCTATGTTCTTGCTGCTAATTTGTGATAGTTAAATTCTCTCATAAGTTGTCTTTATTTCTCCCAACGCAGCTTTCTTTCTCCCAATTTTATGTCACATTTGGGAGAAATTCAATATACATGGAGTTCAAGAGTGTTACTGCTCCACCCATTTTCGATGGTCTGCTGTGCATACCATATATCCATTATAGTGCTGATATATGTTTTTCTTTTGATAATTTTTTCATTCTAGCTTTTAATTGCATAGCATTCTTCACAGTAACACCTCCAGATAGCTTCTAACACGTTTTTCTACTCTCATCTGTTTTGCATATTCTGACAGTAGCGGTATATTTTTATCACTATACATTATATATCTTTTAAACGCTTCACTAATTACCTGAATATCTGTATTAGCCCTTGTTTGCAAGATATCACATAATGTTTTTTCCATATTGTAGCATTTTACACTATGCTTTCCAGGGGTTTGAACTTGTGTTAAACCAAGGCTATAAAATGGTTCTTTTACCTGTCTACAAATAATTCCTTCCATTTTAGCTCTAGAAACATTATAAGATGCAGGAAAAGTCATGCAATAACTTATCGGAGTACGATCTGTCAAATCTAGGAGAAACAATGCTGTTTCACCTGAGTATATCCCCCTGCCAAATCTTGATTGAAAAGAATACATCTCATCTTCCCAAAGGTCTGCCAAAACATATATACCTCTGTTAGTATTCTCCAGTTTTCCTCTATCTACTAGATATTTAAGGCATCCTCTAGATATATTTGCAGCATCAATCATAGCAGATGTGACCATACCATTGTTATCTTCAGCCATTTTTAGAATTTTATTAATTGCTGTCACACCTATCACTCCTAACCATATCTAAACTTTTATGCTTATTATTTTGTAACAAATAAGCATAAAAGTCAATATCTTTTCCCTATCATTCCTGCAAAATAAAAAAATAGCCTAATCAAAAATATCCACTAAAACATATTCCTCATAAATCACTACATTCTTTACATATTTACTAACCAGCTCATTGCTATATCCAGATTCCACTAACACACCGCTCTCTTCCAATGCTTTTATCACATACTCCTGCAACAGCTGCTCTTTAAGAATATAATGGGACCCTTGTCAAGACCACTAAAAAAATATCTAAGCGTGTCTTAATCCAATAAATTAT
>SAMEA3663094__coassemble_1402_pt1 | contig 6951 bp, 6 predicted proteins | sample SAMEA3663094__metabat2_high_PE_013 | metagenome-assembled genome bin SAMEA3663094 (sample SAMEA3663094) | pig gut metagenome | biome: pig gut; feature: pig-associated habitat; material: faeces | place: France | collected 2012
TTATGATTTTTTGTTGCTCTGCATTTGGATATATTCTAAACTTGAAACCCTTTGCATACTCCATTTTCTCACCTCTTTTAGAAATTATGTTTGTAGGTATATTTTATCATATTTACAGGAAACATACAATCGAACAGTGAGAAAAATCATTAGCATTTTTATTTTGTCTACCGTCAATTACTTACGCAAATTAAGTGGACACACATTATATACCCATGTCTAAAGGCAGTGGTATATAATGCATTTTTGATAACACCTTTTTTTATTATCTAATAGTATAATAAATTTAATACTATTTAAAGGCATCTACATATTCCATATTTAATCTTATAGCTCGTTTTAACTGACTTCTAATGCTTACAGAAAGAACTTTAAATTCCTCTAAATTTATCAGCTTGTCCAAAGTAGTGTTATCTATCACATCTTCATTAACCAACGTGTTAACCCTTCGCAACCTACTCAGAACATCCTTTGAAGATCTTTCGGAATATTTTTTTTCTTTAATTAACCATTCTCTAAAATCCATAGTAGCCTCCTAACTATGCATTCAATGAGAAGCAAACTTTTCCATTGTCATATCGGAAATTAGTTTGCTTACATCATTACCTAAATTATTAATAATAATATCATCAAAATCACAATAATCTATTTCACGCACATCATGATGAATATGATTGTATAAATACTCTGCAAAAGTATTTGCTAAAACCATGACAATTGGTTGGTCTAAAATGTCAGTTTTTACTGCTGGCACATACCTCGGTGTTATAACAATAGTATATTCCCCGCCAATTTCATTTCTGTGCTTTCGCAAACGCCCTGCATTAATTCCAGAAAGTTTATTTGCAGTTGATTTTGCCTCAACCGCAAATTTTTTCTTTTTCGAAATATAAAGACACTCAATATCAGTATGACCTGCACCACCAATTTTTCTCGCTTCAACATTGATAAACATATTGAATCCATCAACTAATACATCTTCAAACAAATACGCTGTATTATTATCTGGATTTTGTGAATATTTCTCGATTAAGGATGGTAATTTTAGAAGCTTTACTTGTATATCGTCAGTATTCTCGCCTATTTCACTAAGTAGAACATTAGGGTAAAAAGAATATATTTCTTTTACTACATCCATCATCATTCTTTGGTCATCATTAAGTTTTAAAGGTGCTTTAGTAGCTGGATATTCATGTAACATTTTACTAATAAATGGCTGTAATTTTTCTGGTATGGTTGCATAACTGGTTTTTACATAACGTCCAGTAGGAGCACTACGACTTGTTGATTTCTGAGGATGATACAGTTTACAAATCTTCCTTCCCTCATTTACATCTATTATGCCTATTGTTTTTAATAATTTTTGAGTATAGTATTGCCATTCATATATACAATTAACGTAAGTATGTTCATCTTCTTTCAGTAATGCGCAAATTACATTTGTGTCATTTTGTCTAAAATTTAATATCCTTTCTACTAATTCATCGTAACTTTCCTGTGTAACACTTTGCACAAATGCTACTATATAAGCATATTCAGTGCTATACAAACGATAATTTAGTCTTGGTTCCATCATCAATTGAAGCAATAATCTAAATGGATACAATTGAAAACTTGCAGGTGTACCATTTGCATAATGTTGAAATTGAATAGCAAACAACATCGCTGTAAATATCTTTTTTAATTTGGCCTCATCGTCAATATGACTAAGAAATAAATTACCTAATGGGCTAAATATAAAACGCTTTGTATTTGCATCTTCATAGCCAAACATATAAAATTCTAATGTATTAATTCTATGATTGATGGCATCCAGGGGTTTATTTGCAACATTTCTAGTTTTGTACAATTTTAATGCAGCTAATCTCTTTTGCATACGATGTTTTTCCGCAATACTAATATCAGTTGCGCAACTATTCTTCAAATCCAATGCTACTGCTTTTATTAAATCATAATCGCAAGTATGCTTATAAAGAATCCATTTTTCACGATTGACCATTATTGGCATATTATCACCTCATTTTTGTCCAATCAACTCCACTATTTTTTTCATAAGTTTTGGTGGAATGGCCTCCCCTATTACAGTTCTAATAAAAGATTCACTCGCTTCTGATGGAAATTTTATATCAACAGGTATAGAAGAAACAATGAATGTTTCTAATAGTGTTAACACTCTAGGATCAGAATATGTACCATCAGCCAATTTATGTCCTGGATGTACATTGTTATGTGAACTTATACTGCCAGAATAAGTTGTTCGAGCTGGACAAGGTTGGTCCCATACCATTCTTTTATATGTATTATGAAATCCCTTTATTCTAGTGCCATCCTTCTTTTTTGGGTAATATACTTCATTCGCTATTGCACTTTTACCAGATGCCGTATGACGCATTGCCAATACTGCTCGTTCATTTTGTTTTTTTGCCCAGTGCCATGGAATACCAGAATCTTGTCCAGGTTCTAATGACGGTAAATGTCCAATGGCATCCTTTAATGATATTTCCGGTTCAGCTTTTGGCTGCGGCCAAGATAATCCTTTTCTCCATAGCTTAATAATAGCTCTAGGTCTTGATTGTGATATTCCATAATCCTTTGCGTTAAGTATAAATGTTTCTATGTTATATACATCAGAATATTTACTCTGCAATATTTCTTCTAACTTTTGATAACTACCATCACAAGGAAAATACATATCAATAAATTTGGGAACATTTTCAATCAATATATAATCAAAAGAGCATTTATCTATTATATCTATAACTTCTAATATTAAAAAATTTCTGCGGTCTACTTCATACTGTGCTTGTCCCTTATTTTTACCTAAAGTACTCAAACCTTGACAAGGTGGTGTTGCTATAAGAAATGATGCTTTTTCTAAATTTGCAACAGAAATAATTTCATCTCTTATTTGTGCATCTGTAATATCACCACACAACATTTTCGTATTCGGGTAAAAAAAACTATAACAACAAGCACGCTTGGCTAACAATTCGTTTGCCAAAATCACATCAAATTTATCCCTTGGCAACAGAAGCTCTCCTATGCCTGCACTCGAAAATAAGGATATTGTTTTTATTTTTTTAGACACTGTATTTCTCCCACTATTTTTTTTATCATGAGTGGAGGTATCGACTCTCCAATAACTTGGCGAATAAGTATTTCCGGTGTATCATCTGGAATATTCCAGTTAGCCGGTAACGATGTTAAAAGCATTAATTCATAAGGTGTTAAAACTCGTGCATCCGAATATGTGCCATCCGGCAACAATCGTCCGGGATGTACATTTCTTTGAGAACTTATCGCATCATTTCTAATAGTAATGGTAGGCGCAGGTTCATCCCATTTTATTCGTCTATAAGATGACTGATAACCTTTTATTTTAGTACCGTCAGCTTTCTTTGGATAGTATACAGGATTTGAAAATGCTGATGTTCCTGTAGCTGTATGTTTCATCCAAAGAATATGGTTAGCCGTATGATTTCTTGCAAAATGCCATTTTATAGTAGATTTTTGCCCCGCTTCTAGTGAGGGTATATCTCCTATAGCCTCACGTACAGTAATCTTATGTTTATTAGCTTCAGGCCAAGGCCAGCATTCGGTTTTAGGCCAAAGTTTAATTATAGCACGCAATCTCGTTTGAGGAACACCATAATCTGATGAATCAACCACTTTACTGTCAATTTGATAGTCTTTCCCAAATAATGATGATAAAATTTCCATAATTGATAATAATTTACCATTAAAAGGTAATTTTATTTTTAACAAAGCTGGAACATTTTCAATAAGTATATATTTAGGTTTTAATATAGCAATAGAATCAAAAACATAATTTACAAGATAATTTCTTTTATCTTCAATCATAGTATTTTGACATCTGTTTTTTCCTGCAATACTCATGCCTTGGCATGGTGGCGATGCAATCAAAAAATCTATATTTTTTGATGATAACATAACCTTGTTAAATACATTTACATCTCTAATATCACCACAAATAACATTACATGATGGCTTTGTAGCTTTATATAATGCAGCACGTTTGGGAACAAGCTCATTTGAAGTGATAATATCTATGCCACAGTCTGCAAGAAAGGTTTCACCTATTCCAGCTCCTGCAAACAAAGACAATCCTTTCATAATGAACACCTCCCACATAGTGCTTTTTATTATAGCGTCAAATCACCTTTGCGTCAAAATTCAAACTTCTACAAACTCATAAAACTTTTCAATTTTTATACTAATAATGATATAGCAATATTCCCTTTCATACAATAATTTATTTTTAATATCTTTATAATATTAATAAAATCTATTAAAAATTAAAATTATATTTAGTATTGCCTACTTCCATTTCCTATTGTTGCATAGTATAATGACTTATATAGGCAGGAATCATACGATTCTCTTTTAATTAAGGTCTAAACCCAAACTATCCTAATAATTTTTTCGTGTAACTTCCTGCCTAAACATTTTTTAGGAGGGATTTTTTAGAAATGGTAAAAGCAAGTACAATGGATCTTCTCAGGGAAATCTGCCGATTAGGGCAGGGCGAAATTCCAGAGCACAAACTTCTTCACAATCTGGATATTTCCCACGGTTATTTCTGCAAGCTGCGGAAGCAGTTGACAGATGCAGGACGACTCCTGGTAACACACCCCAACCGCAAGGCACATTATAATGTGAGGTTAGAATGGACAAATGAGCTTTTTGATAGCTGGAGCGATGATGTGGATATCTCCTCTGAGCAATGTCAGACAGCCTAAATTTTTTTGCATTACGGTTGAGTTGGTTTAATTTTATGAAATATTGTATATATTAGGAGGATATTACATGAAGGATTATACCGGCACCCCCATAGATAGAAGCTCAAACTTCCCAGACATTGATTATGAGGCTATATCCATAGCATATAATTTGGCAGTCGACCTGCCTCTTGATGCCCCTCTTACCCAGGAGCAGATTGCTTCTCTCCCCCTTACCGAGGAAGAAAAAGAACTGTGTAGCAATATACATTGGCGCAATCTGGCCAATCTGCTTCATATGGAAGAACGCTACCGCCATATATCTATCAGTATCATGCACAAGTCCCAGAAATACAGTGACGAAAAGGCCAAAGCTCATAAGGAAGAAATGGACTATGAGCTTCGGGGCGAAATCAGTCCTGCCAAGGCCGTAGAGCTTGCTAGGCAAAAGCATACAAAACAGCTTTTTGAGGAACAGGAGAGTATTTCCAGAGAAAAAATCCGTCGACAGTACGAGAATAAAAATAATCTGACAGAAGCTGGTCTGCCCCCTATGTTCCATAACTGCACCATTGATTATATTAGTCAGCAGGGGATTCCTGAACAGTTGGAGTATGTGCATTATCGCGTGGCTTCCTTTATCAATAATCTGGATAGCTGTATAGCAAATGGCAATGGTCTTATTATTACCGGTCCCTGCGGCACTCTCAAAAGCTCCTATGGAGCAGCTATCCTCCTTGCCTGTTTCAAGGCTGGTATCAACGGTCGTATGGAGCTGGTAATGAGTCTGTTGGATGAGTTGTCCGTACTGGAAAGGGAAAACAAATCTGCCTATGCTCAGCGTATGCAGGTGCTCTGTCAGGTATCTGTACTGGTACTGGATGATTTGGGCGCAGAGGGCACCAGACCGGATTATGTAAAATCCAAGCTGGAGCAGATTGTTTTCCGCCGTCATGCCAACAACAAAACGACCATTGTTACTACCAATAAGAACTGTCAGGAGCTGAAATATATGTACTCTGAACGCATTATGGACAGGCTAACCGCCAAATGCCTTGTCCTGGAAACCAAAGGGCCAAGCCAGCGCAGACGGTATCTAAATGCTTTGTCTACAATCAAGAAAGAAACAACAGCTATCAGCAAGGAGGTTGCATAATGAGCAAGATACACTATATCTACCAAATGAACGCGTTTTTGGAATGGCGAAAGAGGGATCACCTTTCCGCTAACACAGTCTTGGTTTATTTGACTATTTTTCAGACCTTCAACCGGGACTATTGGCAACACGAATGGCTTCCTATGAGTGTGCGGGAAGTTATGAACGATGTAGGCTCCAAATCTTCCAGCAATATTGTTCTAGGTATGAATGTACTAAAGGAACTAGGATATATTGAAACCAGAGTTGGCAAAAGAGGCAACAAACAGCATACCGAAATCCGTCTGATTCCTCTCTACGATAATTCCAACAATCTTAGTGCAAATGAGGATATGCCAGAGGATACTTTTGACAAAATTCCTGCCAGCTTTGACAAGGTCTCTCCCGATTCTACCCGCAACACCGTTCCTGTTTCGGGTGCTAAAACAGGAACAGTACCTTCTAACACCGTTCCTGTTTCGGGTGCCCAAACAGGAACAGTACCTCCTAACACCGTTCCTGTTTCGGGTGCTAAAACAGGAACAGTAGCCCCTAACACCGTTCCTGTTTCGGGTGCCCAAACAGGAACAGTAAACTCCCCTGATACCGACACCGTTCCTGTTACCGTTCCTGTTATCGTTCCTGTTTCGGGTACCAAAACAGGAACGGTCAATTCCCCCAATCCCTTGTGCCACAAGGCTTCCCAGTCGCCTAATATAGACAAAGACAAAGATTTTCATTCTGTTAACTCTTCCCAGTATGATAGTATACATACTGATAACTCTTCCAAGAATGGTAGTATACATACTCCTACAGAAGAAGATTATTATTTCTGTTTCAACACCTATAATGTATGTGTAAATAGAGAACCAACCTACGATGAAAAAATGGCACTTATCAAGATGGTTAGAAAATACTCCCCAAAAGAGGTGATTGATGTTTTGAATAAGCTCTATGAAAAAGCCTTAAATGAATCTCCAGAGATTGTTGTGACTTCTCACAAGAGAGGCAAGCCTGATTCCCTCCACATTACTTTGGAAGCTTGTGAGAAGCTTCTCTGGCAGCGTAAGATGGGTT
>SAMEA3663094__coassemble_2596_pt1 | contig 4892 bp, 3 predicted proteins | sample SAMEA3663094__metabat2_high_PE_013 | metagenome-assembled genome bin SAMEA3663094 (sample SAMEA3663094) | pig gut metagenome | biome: pig gut; feature: pig-associated habitat; material: faeces | place: France | collected 2012
GTCGGGAGACTCCTGCTTTTGCGCAGCAAAAGTGGCCCCGGTGGCACTCTCTATCGTTACGGCCTCTGTGAATTGGCTCAGCGACAAGCGGTATTATTGCGTAAGGATAAATCACCAGATAGGGCCATTAAGTCGGACAGAGCAAAAGTCGTTATGACCGCAGGCTGTATTTCAAGAATCTTTGACATCCCGAATTATATTTACATCCTTAGGGAGATAAAAAACTCGGCAAATCAAAATTTTTCCTACTTAGGCAGGAATTTGAAAAATATTGTCGAATAACAAATATGTAAATCCTTTGTAAGTTTATTTTTGCAAAGGATTTTTTGTTGTATACAAATAAAATATTGGGAGGTGCAAGAATAAGAAATGGCTTATGGTATCACATTTTTTAGTATCAACTTGATTTGGATGTTCTAATTTGCGATAATATAGGAAAGGTGTTGTGATTATGGGACAAAAAGATATTACGCAGAAAAATTTTGAAGCGTATAATGATGTTTTTTCGGATATTGTTAATGGCACACTTTTTGATGGAAAAGAGGTAATCAAGCCAGAAGCTCTTGTTGATGCTATGGCGAAATCTCAATACAAAGCTGATGATAATGTAATACACGAACAGGAACGGGATGTAGCTAAATATTGGACGGATAAGAACTGTTATATTCGTCTAGCCCTGCTGGGAGTAGAGAATCAGCTGGCTATAGATATGGATATGCCCTTGCGGGTAATTGGTTATGATGGCAGCTCCTATAGGGATGAAATGAATCAGGATGAAATAGTCATTGATGAAGTAACAGGTAAAAAGCATAAAATCCGTCATGAGCGTTATCCAGTTGTAACTATTGTGCTCTATTTTGGCAAAGTACCTTGGAAGAAGCCATTGAGATTGTATGATGTATTGAAAATATCTGATGAATTGAAGCCATTTGTTAATGACTACAAAATCAATTTGATTGATGTGCCAAGGCTTACAGGGGAGCAGGTAGAAAAATTTACCAGTGATTTTCAGATTATTGCAGACTATTTTGTACAGCTTAATGAAAGTAATGATTATGTACCAAAGGAAAAAACTATTAAGCATGCAGATAGCTTCTTGAAATTAATGTCTGTATTAACACAAGATGATAAATATGCTGAAATGAGTAGAGAACTTTCTCATGACAAGGAGGGAATCAATATGTGTGAAGTATTGGACAAGGTAGAAGCACGTGGTGAGGCGCGTGGAAAAGCTATTGGCGAGGCAATGGGCGAGGCAAGGGGCAAAGCTATTGGCGCGTTAAATAACACTGTAGAAATTTTGCGGGTGATTATTGCCAAGAATAGCTGGTCTACGGAACAGGCCATGGAGTTTATTGGCATACCTAAGAGTGAATTTGCCAAATATGCTGCTTTATTGTAAGGTTGCAGAATATATTATACGAAAAAATCTAATACAACAAATTTAATCAATAACCAAACAATAAGAAAAACTAAATATTTACAAACTTTGTGAAAAAAAAGGGGCGTATTCGGCTTGTAAGGCGGCTATGCCCTTATTTTTGTGCCAAGAATAAGGCTGTTATAGGCACATGTTAGAGGCGGGCTGTGAGGGAATATAAGGATAGGAGAAATGGTGGGGGTAGATGATTTGCAGATTGGTTGCAATAATATGTTAAGCTTCAATTACCGTTTCTAATATTTGTCAATGAACAGGTCTGAATTTAGTTCAGGCCTGTTTTGCTGGGTAAAGAGAATAGTTTTCGCTCATGTGATTAAAGTCTTGTACGGGGGGGCGAATGTGTTAATATAATGGACAGGCATAAAGCCAATGGTTTGATATATTAACATGGAGGCGAGACATTTGGTATTTTCATCTACAGTATTTTTGTTTTTATTTTTACCATTTACGGTAATGGTTTACTATAATCCGTGTCTAAACAGCCGTAAATTTCGCAACAATTTCCTGTTGCTAATGAGCTTGGCATTTTATGCATATGGCGAACCATTATTTGTTTGCATTATGATTCTTGAAATTATCATGGGATGGTTAATAGGTCTGAAACTAGAATTTACAGATAGCAAAAAACTCCGAAAAAGATGGCTGACCATAGGTACAGTGTTCTTTGTATTTATGCTTTTTGTGTTCAAATATCTTACTTTTGTCAGTGCCCAATTAGGTGGCTTATTGTGCATTGATACATCAAATCTAAATATAGCTTTGCCAGTTGGAATTTCATTTTTCACTTTTCAGTTATTATCATATATATTTGATATCTATTATGGTAAAGCCAAGGCACAACGTAGTGTGCTTAATGTAGGATTGTATATAGCACTGTTTCCCCAATTAATTGCTGGACCTATAGTTCGCTATGATGTTATTGAAAGACAAATTATAGAACGACAAGAAAATTTGCGGGATTTTGCTGATGGCATGTTGCGTTTTAGTTATGGTCTGGGCAAAAAGGTTTTAATCGCAAATTATATGGCTATGCTAGCTGATAATATATTTAATGCAGGTATGCCAGAATCAATGGCTACGGCATGGTTAGGTGCAATAGCATATACACTTCAGATATATTTTGATTTTTCGGGTTATTCAGATATGGCAATTGGACTTGGCAAAATGTTTGGGTTCAAATTTCCGGAAAATTTCAATTATCCATATATATCCAGCAGTATAACAGAATTTTGGCGTAGATGGCATATATCACTTAGTTCATGGTTTAGGGATTATGTATATATTCCCTTAGGTGGTAATCGCTGCAGCAAAGGACGCTGGCTGGGAAATCTTTTTGTGGTATGGGCATTAACCGGTATGTGGCATGGTGCTAATTGGACTTTCATATGTTGGGGCCTTTGGTATTTCCTGTGGTTAGTAGTAGAGAAAATCATAGGCATGCCAAATAAAATGGCAGTTATATCTCATATATATGCAATGGTAGTGGTTATTATTGGCTGGGTGTTCTTCCGTTCCGATAGTATAGGAGATGCTCTAGGATATATAGGAATTATGTTAGGCGTTGGCGGAAATAAACTTGCGGATGAAATATTTTATCATTATTTATCAGGCAGTTATATGTTGCTTGTATTGGCGTTTTTATTATCCATGCCGGTAGTACCATATTTGCAAAAGAAGTTTTGCTGTCAGGTATGGGGACAAAATATTGAAGGGATATTAGGCACTGCGATATTTTTATTATCTGTTTTAATGTGTATTAGTGGAAGCTATAACCCTTTTATTTATTTCAATTTCTAGGGGGAAAGTAGATAATGAAGATTATTAGTTTTAGAGAAAAAGCTATGCTTCTGTGTATGCTGGTGTTGATATTTTTCTTTATAAGTATATTTGTTCGTTTAGGTGCAAAGCAGATTTTAATAAAAAGACTTCATTGGGATAATGCTATTACGCAAACTATATTTTTTGACAATAAAATATTGCAGCGAATAGAGGAGAATGCAAAGCATAGAAAAGTTGATGTAAATTGGAAGGAAGAGTATCCATTTGATGACGCAGAGGATGTAACAATCTGGCAGAAAGGAAAAGCCTTTGAAGCTAAAATACGTACTATAGAGGATGGAAAAATAGGTAAATGGTGTACTGAACACCTGGTTTTGTACAGATGGTTTGTAGAAGCCGGGCGTGAGGTGGAGCAAAAAATTGGCTGGAATGTTATCAATCCTGCTATGAAGGTAGCCAAAATGCAGGATGGTTATCTTACTTTTGTGGAAAACAATAAAAATCAGGATGAGCGTATTGCTGCGGTAAACGAATTTGCAGATTTTGTAAAATCTCAAAATGCTGAATTTTTGTATATTCAATCCCCAGGCAAAACTAATCCTTGGGGGGATAGTGAAATGAAGGGCATAGATTATAGTAATGAAAATGCAGACAGATTATTGGAAGGTTTGAAGGCGAAAGGTATATCTGTATATGATTTACGACAGGATTTGTATGAGCATGTAGGAAGTGCTGGGTGGCATCAGGCATTTTTCCGTACAGACCATCATTGGAAGCCAGATACAGCTCTTTGGGCTGCTGGCAGGATAGTTGAAAAATTGGCAAATGACTATGGTGTAGATGTCAATCGGGAACATTTTTCGCTAAATGATTATTATGATGATAAATATGAAAAAAGTTTTTTGGGTTCTCAGGGGAAAAAGCTAACTTTGGTCAATACAGAGTTGGATGATTTCGATATTTATTATCCTAAATTCAAAACAAATGTTTATATGGAAATTTCAGAATATGGCATTAGAGAAACAGGCGATTTTTCCATTTTTTACAATAAGCAGGAATTCGGTTCAGGAGATGTTTACAATGAAAATACATATGCCATGTATGGATATGGAGATCAGCCAGAAATAATAGTGCATAATTTTGCCAATGAAAATTCGCAGGATAAAAAGATTTTGCTTATCAGGGATTCTATGCTAGATACTGCAATGCCATTTTTATCTATGGGGTTGAAGGATTTGCGTCTATTGGATATTCGACACTTTAATGGAAGTGTTAGAAAATATGTTTCCGAATATAAGCCAGATATAGTATTGGTAATGTATAAAACAAGTTATGGTGAAGATGTTAAGTGGGTTGGTCATAATGATAAATTCGATTTTCGTTAAATTCTGATTTGTAGCGCCAAAGACTTATTTGCATAACGGCATACATATACTCTTTACTGAGGCATGACATATACCCTTACAGGCACGCTCGCGCTATATTGATGTGCCTCACGCTGCTAAACTCATTTAATCGCATGAAAAGCTTCACGATGTTCATCTTTTCATGGCTTAAATTCGTTAAGAAGCGAGGCACATCGATATACCTGTTAAGGGTATATGTCATGCCTTCTATTTTGTGTATTCATTGCACCTTCCTGCTTTGGCACTATTTGTAATTTTGACGTATT
>SAMEA3663094__coassemble_2682_pt1 | contig 4795 bp, 7 predicted proteins | sample SAMEA3663094__metabat2_high_PE_013 | metagenome-assembled genome bin SAMEA3663094 (sample SAMEA3663094) | pig gut metagenome | biome: pig gut; feature: pig-associated habitat; material: faeces | place: France | collected 2012
AGCCTACCAGCTGGTGATCTGTATCGGATTTGCTGCCGGAGACTACAATCTGGCCACTGCGGCTCTTGTAAGGAATGCCCCCTAGGCGGGTTACATCCGCTGTAGCCGTAATGGCGCCACCACTGAGAGCTATCAAGCTGGCTGCCTCTGCTGCTGTGCAGGTGCCTACAGAGCTGTTCATGGCTGACCAGGAAACGGCTGCGGCTATTAACAGCATCCGTCCCTTGCTTAATTTGTTCAGGCGGGTGACCTTGGCTATTTTATGTAAATTCATAAGAAAATCCCCCTTTACAACTATTATTGTATCAGGGGGATATGAAAACTCTCTGTAATGCTGTTTTTACTGGTCTGGATGAAGAATTATTTGGCCCTTGGCCAAGGTCTGAGGCACATCGATAAGCCGCTGATTGCGGCTGCCTCGAAACAGGAGGCTAATATCTCTCTGCTCCTCTATATATGGTCCATCCACCAGTACATCTATCTGTTGCAGCAAATGCCTTACTGCCTGCTGACGGCTTCCCAGCAAGGCTTCCAGGGTATAGCCTGTGTAGCACCAGATGGTCAATCCACTGCCCTTTAGCTCCCGCCCCAGCTCTGCCAGGACAGTGGCTTGACAAAATGGCTCTCCACCGCTAAAGGTGACTCCCTCCAGTAGGGGATTGTCCAAAATATCCCGCAGCAGCTTGGCTGGCTCTACCTGTCTCCCGCCATGAAAAGCATGAGTCTGAGGGTTGTGACAGCCAAAACAGTTATGGGGACAGCCCTGGGTAAAAATAGTGTACCGATAGCCTTCCCCATCGACAATGGATTCCCCTACAGTACCTGCAATCTGCAGCCGATGGGCTGGTACTGCCAACTGGGGAATCTCTGTGACTGTGGGATTAGTTAATAACGGCATGCTTTACCCGATCATGTTCCTCGGCCTTTTTGGCATTGTTCCAACGATCAATGGTGCCTACCAAATAGCCGGTAATGCGACGGATACGCTCAAATTTAGCTGGCTGCAGCTCATAATCCAGATTGATTTCCCCGTCCTCAGCAGGAGATATGCTCAGCTTGGCCAAATCTCCGTTGTTTTCCTGCTGAAGCATCTGGATGTAGCCAATAATCTCCTTCTTGGACATATCTTCCAAGCCTGTTACAGTTACGCTGATACCATTTACTAACATTAATCTCGTCCCTTTCATATCATAAATGCTCCTATAGAAAAATCTATAAAGTCTACATTTATGCGTATATTTTTGCATATATTGGAATTTACTTTTGTAATTACTTACACCAATATATTACTATATATAGTGTCATGTGTCAACATTGGATACTATATATAGTATTTGTTATTCACAACATATGCACAGGGACTATACAAGTTTCTGTATATTTATGCAAAGTTTATACACGAGTAACCAGCAGAGAATTCCCTTTTTTGTGTTGCTGGAAACCAAAATAAGGGCGAACAATCTGTATAAACAGACATGGTTATAAATTTCTGTGGATAAAATATGGGGGCTATTTGACTATATGCTTGCCACCATAATATTTGCTTTTCCAATAGCTGTCATTTAGCTTGTCAATCCGTACTCCCTTGCTGGATGAGGCGTGGATAAACTCCCCTTGCCCTAGGTAAATGCCGCAGTGGGAGGCTCCCGGCTCATAGGTGGTGAAGAATACCAAATCCCCAGCCTCCAGCTTGCCGGCAGTCATGCTCTTGCCTAGCTTGTACTGCAAATCTGCTGTCCGAGGCAGCTTCATGCCGTTCTGAGCAAATACATACTGGAGGTAGCCGGAGCAGTCAAAGGCCTTGGGGGTATCTCCCCCGAACTGATAGGGCACTCCTATGTATTTTTTGGCGGTGGTCAGAAGCTGAGGCACCTGCTGTCGAGCCAAAAAGGGCTGACTCTCTGGCACATTGGTACCCTGCCCTTTGAGAGCTTCCCAGCTTTCCTCTATGTCCAGGCCTTCTCCTGCCATAGAGCCGCCTATATTCTCTACCCGGCCTGCCAGATTGGCATTCCGGCGGGCTACCTGTATGGCATTGAAGGTTTTGCGATCTACCACCCCGGTGATTTTGATTTTTTGATCCCGTTGAAAGGACATAACAGCCCGGTAGGTAGAATTGTCAAAGCTGCCATCCAGCTTGGCTATCTTGTAGCCTAGAAACTGCAGCTGCTTCTGTACCTGCAACACCTCCGGCCCCCTTGCGTCCTTTTCCAGATTCTGAAAGGCATAGGCTGAGCCTGCTTCCAGCATCAGGCTCAAACAAAGTGCTATGCCTATTCCAACCCATTTTCCAAGAAACAAATTCGCCAGTCCCATAGTAACCCTCCATATTGCTTATTATAGGTTCTAAATCCATCACAGCAAGGTCATATATTTTCCGAACTCTCCTGCTGGTATTTTCAAAGCCTTCATGGCCTGCTCCGCCGTCATACTCATGGACTCCATCAAGTTCCTTATAGCTTCTGCCTTGCCCTCACGCCGTCCTTCGCTCCGTCCTTTACGTATACCTTCACGTCGTCCTTCAGCTATATATTTCTCAATAACCTCACACATTTCATTCACTCCTTCCTCTGTAGTTTTAAACAGCCGTTTACGAAAACCATTATCCACCATTGTACCATTTTCTTGAATAATCCTATCTACATGATACAACGCCTTGCCAGACTTGTACATATCAAATTTAGATATGTGTACCAGCATCCATCCCCCTCACAGTAATCATGTAATATATTTCCCAAATAAAAAACTCCTTCAGAAGCCATCCATACCAATGATTCCTGAAGGAGCATTTACCCCACGCTAACGGGTGCTAAGGCTCCCTCCTCTTAGGAGGGAGTTAAGCACCCGTAAGGCTCTGGATTTATTCGACTAAATTCAGTGGGATTCTAAAGCTCCCACTGAATAAGTCTCATTTTACTATATATACTTCTTTAGCTTTGCAACACAGCGACTACTCTAGCCTGAAATTCTTCCAGCTTGCCAATATAGCTATCCACAATAATCTGGCAATATTCCTTTACCACCAATCCATCATAGTCATGAGAAAGCTGATTGCGAACCTTTAGCATTTCCATCCATTCATCGCCTTGAATCAGCCGAGCCTTGAAGGAATGTCGCAATACCTCTCTTGGAGAGCCTGCCACAAAATCCGTAATCTCATAATGCTGCCACAGAATATCCTTCATTACCTTCCAAGCCAAATCAAATGTTATTGAAAACTTTGCACTTGTACCACTTAAAACAAAAGAATCTGTCATATCTCGTTCCCTTGCTTCTGCCAAACTAGCTAAGGAGTTCTTATAGGATTCAAACCGCCGAATAAATTTCTCGTCCATATTCCCTAATATCCTCCAACAAAAGATTATTTTTACATTCATCCAAGGATAATACATCCACAGTATATAGGGTAGGAATATTTTCCATTTCTTCCTGCAAGGCCCCTATATCAACCACGCCAGAAACAGCTATATCAATGTCACTTTCCGGACGATAAGTTTGCTTGGCTCTTGAACCATATAAAACCACCTTAGTAGCATTATATTTTCTACATATCCCAATTACTTCTCTGTAGATTTCCTCCAAGGTCATACCTATCACCCTCCATATATTCAAAGCTTATTCTGCGGTGGTTGGGATTGCGTAGATTACCTCATCGTTGCGAGTCTGGATATACAGCTCGGTGCCCTCTGGCAGGTCGATATTCTTGCCGTTGACAAAGGCGCCGCCAATAATGCCAATTGGCCCCAGCACCAGCATACCGGCAAGGCTGGCCCCAGCAGCCATTCCTAACTGCTCCATACTCTTCTTGGATTCCTCACCTAGCAGCATATCCAGTTGACGGCCATCCACCGCAGTCAGATACTTGAAATCCACCTCAATCTCTGCATTGCGGCCAAAATTCTTGGCCTGGCTAACCTTGGTTACAACACCCTCGCCAGCAGCTCCTTCAGTAAACAACAGCATGCCATCCTCAATAACATCCTCAGCAGCCTTAAAGCGAACTACATCACCTTTTTTCAGATTCTTGGCATTAAGTCTATCCACCAAAGCTACCTTGGCCAATGTATTAGCTGGAATAGTGGTCTGCACCAAAGGAATGGTCTTGGAGCCAAAGGCAAATTCAGACAAGGCCTCTACTCTGGACTTAAAGGTGCCTGTAGAGGTTTTGCCATAAACATTAATCTCCATATCCGTTACCCGCTGCTGCATGCAGTCCATGCTTACCTTGTGAGAAATAGTCCACTCCAAAGCATTCATCTGGGTAATCAGGGATGGACTGGTAGAATTGTCGTAGGTGGCATCATATAGGGCATTAATGCGATCCATCATACTGCCCTCAGTATGCACTCCCTCAAAATCCTTTTCCAGCTTGCTAATTCTATCTGCCAAAGGCCCTGTCTGGGCTGTACCATATAAAGTAACCTCCACAGCAGCCAGCTTGTCATCTGCTGTATTGGCTACATCTGCAAAGGCTGTTCCTGTCATAGTAAACATCAAAACTGCACACATCAGCAGGCTCATTAACTTTCTTACCATAAAACCACTCCTTCTTAATCCTTTTCCCAACTCTCTATACATCTTCTTCAGCAGATTGTTGATAGATAACCGGCGCAGCCACCTGCCACCTCGTTTCAATCTGCTATTCTTCTACATAATAACATTATACTGATAATCCCCAGCAAATGCAAAACCCAAATACAATTGTAATCCAATTCTAATCTATCCTTTGATTTCTAACATCTGCTACTAAAAACATAGACAAAAGTGTATATGTCTTAGAAAAATTCCTTGTTCA
>SAMEA3663094__coassemble_3125_pt1 | contig 4388 bp, 4 predicted proteins | sample SAMEA3663094__metabat2_high_PE_013 | metagenome-assembled genome bin SAMEA3663094 (sample SAMEA3663094) | pig gut metagenome | biome: pig gut; feature: pig-associated habitat; material: faeces | place: France | collected 2012
TCAGCAGCTTTATCGCAATACCAAGGAAATATCCTCAGCTCAGGCTGCTCATATTATCTATCAAGGTCAAAACCAGTTAATGCTGGCTTCCAACGACTATCTTGGCCTTATTGACCATCCAGAAGTAAAAGAAGCCGCCAAGGAGGCTATAAATATATATGGTGTAGGCTCTGGTGGCTCCCGGCTGACTACTGGCACCCTGCCTCTGCACAATCAGCTGGAGACAGCACTGGCCAGCTTTAAGCATACGGAAAAGGCACTAATTTTTAACACAGGCTATATGGCCAATGTAGGTATTATCTCAGCTCTAGGCATCAAGGACAGTATTATCTTTAGTGATGAGCTTAATCACGCCAGTATTATTGATGGCTGTCGTCTTAGCCATGCCAAAACCATGGTATACAAGCATAACGATATGAAGGATCTGGCAGAAAAATTACAGGAACACGCTGGCTGTCAGGGCTTGATTGTTACTGATGCTGTTTTTAGCATGGGAGGAGATATTGCCCCCCTGCCAGATATTATGGCCCTGGCGGAACAATATCATGTACTTACTATGGTAGACGAAGCCCACGCCACCGGCGTGATTGGAGCCACAGGCCGAGGAATTGTGGAGCATTTTGGCCTGAAGCGCCAGCCAGATGTTCTCATGGGCACCCTTTCCAAGGCCTTGGCAGCCGAAGGAGGCTATGTTTGCGGCAGTCAGCTTCTCATTGACTACCTGCGCAACACAGCCAGAAGCTATATTTTCTCCACCAGCCTTTCCCCTGCCGTATTGGCTGCTGCCACCAAAGCACTAGAGCTGTTAGAAAATCACCCTTCTATGGTGCATCAGCTACAGGAAAATACTCGTATATTCTGTAAGACTCTACAGCAGGAAGGCATTGAAGCCCATAGCGATACTGCCATTGTACCTATTGTGCTTCATGATGAGGAATTAGCCCTGCATGCAGCAGAGGAATTAAATAGGCAAAATATCTTCATCTCCCCAATTCGTTATCCTACTGTACCCAAGGGACAGGCCATGCTGCGAGCCGCCCTAATGGCCACCCACACACCAGAAGAGCTCTGTCAAGCCGCCCATACTATTGGACAAACCATATCCAGACTTACAGATAATTAATATAGTATTATGTACAAAATCCCTGTTAGGAGAATGTCTATCATTGCTAAACATGATAGCATAACTCTTAACAGGGATTTTTTGAATCAGTGCCTATCAAAACGGATTTTTTCTAACCAATTTCGCAATAATTTTCCATAATCCTTCATACGAGCTGACAATTCCACGGCAAATTCCTCATCATAGGTATGAGTTGTCAGATTTCTATCCCCTGACATACGCAGGGCCATTTCTGTTTGTTCTGCAGATAATATGCCAATTCGTTGACATTCACGGATAACTCGCCGTGGTGAAGCAGCATCTATACCCTCAAAAACCCGTAAATAATCCTTAGCACATTTCCAGAGTATTTCGTAAGAAAATTCAAATCTCTGTATCATGGCATCTCGCTCTACCTCGGTCCATTCGTCCATCGAAGCTAACTCCTCTAGCTTGGACACCGCCCGTTCTGCCAAAGCCAATCGTTCCTTTAGCTTTTCCACAAAATCCCCTCCTGGTGTATACTCCTTCTCAGACTTTCTGCCGCCATCCCCATGTAAACCACATCAACAATATAGATAATATCTGAATTTTCCAAAGCCTCTCGAAATTCATTAACCTTGTACTCTAAAGCAGAATCTATCTTCACGCCAGATTTGCTCTCTATGGCAATATCCACATCCGAACTTTGTCTAGCCTCTCCTCGAGCCCAAGAACCAAAAAGATATATCCTAACATCATTATCCTGCCAAAAATCCAGCGTGAAATTCTTCAGTTTAATAAGATATTCATTCATATATCCACCTTATGACACCGCTTCTCGTTACCTATTATACCTATTGAGAAATATCCTGCCAAAACATTCTTTTCTTTACAAGATATACTCTAATCCTATCAAAAATGACATTTTTTTACAAGGTACACTAAAAGATTAGCAATCAAGTTTTATGCCCCTATGTAGATGATATCTTCATCTCTATAGCTGGATTTTGCATCAATTATATGGTAGTGCTAATATCGCTACATATACAAATTTATGAGAATAATAATTATACTATCATATACAAAATCCCTGTCATATGTATTCTCAGTCAACTAACAAGATTCCCTCTATATAAGGATATTTTCCATATAAAATAAATTTCCTCATAATCTTTCGCTGCATATAATTTTTATATTTATACATACTTTTATTTTTTTGATGATGTTAAATATTTTCCTTGCAATAAATTTAAAATTAGATTACAATAATATACAGTTGGATGGATTAATATATAGAAAGGGATTTAAATTGACATGAGACTAAAATTATTTGACAAACGTTATAATCGCAACAAGGATTTTTTGTATTGGCATGTAGATATTTGTACTGATGAACATTTTGTAGAGGATAAACTCCACGATTTTCATTGCCAGAAGAAGAATATTGTTAATTGCTTCAAAATCTTCAGTATATGTAACTTCACCATGGATGTGGCCATTGCCAAAAACGACACCTACGAAAACTTTGAAGCAGAATTAAGAAAAAACGTACCAGGCATAACCCATATAACAGCATTACCAATTACCAGAATCATCAAATAATATAGGGAATACAAAATCCCTGTTAGGAGAATGTCTATCATTGCTAAGCATGATAGCATAACTCTTAACAGGGATTTTTTAAGTCCCACCGAATTGAACTTAAATCAGAGGCGTGGTAAGTTCTATTCTTTAACAAAGGTATTTTCTTCACTGCGTTCCTTGCTTGCGAGAGTGCTGTCATTGCAGATCCTTCTTTGGGGAATAATTTCTTTGAATATTATATTGTTTTGTACCCCAATATAGATGATGCTTAACGCTTTATTGTTTTCCAGCAGTGTTCTTTCATAAACCCCGCAATAACAGATATGTCTTCGCCTTCATAATATTTTACAAGCAATTTTTTGAACTGCGGAACTTCGTTTTCGGGAATCACCAGGAAACCTCCGCCGTGGGCAATAAGATATTGGTTTGCAAAGATAACAGAAGCACGCTTATTACCATCTAGGAATATCTGAGTCTTCATACAGTAAAGACAAAGTTTGATAGCAATATTGATGGCTTCATCCTCTTCCTCCACGATCTCTCGAATTCTGTCTTTCACATCCAATTCATTCGGCAAGGGTGGAACATAAGACGAACTGCCTATAGTAATTGGAACACCTCGGATTCTACCACCTTCCGCAAAAAAACCTTCATTGACAAGCCTTGCAATATGACTGAGCATATAATAGTCGGAACGGCTGCTAACCACATCACGATCTAAAATGAACTCCCATGCATGTTTCAAATTCAAAATTTTCTGCACGTCGGTAGCTGTCATACCGTATACTTTTCCGTTATCTATGATTTCTTCCGTCTGAGGGAAGGATGTTGCAACCCCCTCCAAAACAGCCTGATCATAGATATTCATTTTCATATTGGCACGGGCAAATTCGATGTTGTTTATAACATCAGTGGAAAGTTCATCCTCGGAATACCCAGCTGCAACAAGTTGTTTTTCAATGCTACGAAGGGATTTTCTGATTTCACGGGCCTCTCTGGAATTACGCAAAAGCAGATTATACAGTTCCTCAGTATATGTGCCTACATAAGTAGATGTCTGTTTTCCTGCTACACGTTTTCTTACATAAAGGTATTTTCCATTGCCACGTTCCTTGATCTCAGGTGTGCCGTCATAAGGCATTAAATTCAGTCTTGCATTGAGGTCAGCGCGGCTTCTAAGCAATTCCTGTATCTCACTATATTGTACTGCCATTGCAGCTCCTCCTTTGGGGAACAATTTCTTTAAATATTATATTGATTTGTACCCCAATAGCCAATATAAATTGGGGTACATTTTACAAATAATTCTTTAATATTGTTCCTCAATCTCACAAAATAAACAGTATTGTATGTTATCGGAAAAGAATGCCTCCGTTGTCATATAACGAAACTGATCTTCTATATCAAATATACAATGAGGAGAAATAAGCTATGGTTGCAATATACCATCTTCGCTAGGTAAGAACAAACCAAAATTCGCTTTCCTCGTATAAAGTTTATATGATATACCAAATGTGCCACAGCCCTCATCAAGCTAATACGGCAAGGGAGGGAGGTTCCACAAATGTCCTTCGACGAAATATTGGTTAATCTAGTCATTATCATAATTGGAAGTATTCTCAGTTCCCTGATAATGCAACTGTTAGGATGGTAAACCAGCCATATGGGGGAGTGTAAAATAGTTTGTGTAAAAAGTAATTGCGCAGATTTATTTTATGCC
>SAMEA3663094__coassemble_5881_pt1 | contig 3067 bp, 3 predicted proteins | sample SAMEA3663094__metabat2_high_PE_013 | metagenome-assembled genome bin SAMEA3663094 (sample SAMEA3663094) | pig gut metagenome | biome: pig gut; feature: pig-associated habitat; material: faeces | place: France | collected 2012
CTAAAAAATAGGAGCTACACTAATTCAAAATGTCCTTGACAAGGGGTACAGTTTAAATTCGATGTTATAAAATCAAGATATATTCAATATTTTGCACTCTATACCAATTGCTTCAAATTTTCTCTTTAATCTCTTTATATCATCATCTGAAGGACCATGATATGTTCCAAATTCCATACCCAAATTTTTATCTAGCCAGATCGTGTATGGAAAAAATTTCTAGTTGAGCAACGGAATACCTTTGCAAAAATTCTAATACTAGATGTTATCAAGTACATAATTAAATTTATTTGCTACTCTCCTTCCCTTGATTTTTTCATTTCTATACAATTCGCGAATAAAAAATACTCGGCGTCCATAGGCAGAATGCATAACACATTTCTTTATCAAATGCTTCAAACTCATAATCTCTCACGAACCTTTCCCATTATTTTATTCAGGAATCCCATGAAAAAATCATCCCTAAATAACATCAAAAACCCACTATAAACAATGACAGATACTCCCACTAAAGCAACTGTATATATTACTGTTTGTTCATAATAAATACTTGATACCATCATTAAAAAGGCAAACATCAGCAAACTACACAATAAATAGCATTTTGACAATTGCAAGACCTTACTCAAAGAAAAATACGCCCTCACAAAATAAAATTGCACTAGAGCAATAGCAGTTTCGGCAGCAACAGAAGCTATAGCTGCACCTGTTGACTCCATACTAGGAATTAATATCATATTCAAGCAAAAATTGATTATTGCGCCTAACAGCACAGTTAAGGTAAGTGTATTTTGTTTATTAACAGATATTAGGTATTGCACACCAGTTACATTATTGATACCGATAGCTAATAATAAACCACTAAAAATCTTCACCAGCAGACCGACCTTCTCATATCCTGGGCCAAAAAACCACGGCACTGCTGTATCTATCAATCCTATCGTAACAAACATCATAGGCAAACCAATCATCCATACAAAACGATAGGAACGCATAATATAATGCTTAATTGCTTCCTTGTCATTATGAGCATAAGCAGCAGCTATCCTCGGCATCATAACAGGTCCCAAGGAAGTAACCAGCATCAATAACATTTTGCTAATCTTTTCTGCTTGTTCATAAAAACCATTCTCAAGATTTGAAGCTGTCAGAACACCAATCATGGTCTTATCAAATACTGTATATATCTGAATAGCCATCTGAGGCAAAAAAAATTGGATTATAATCTTGAAATTTCTAAATATGTTTATATCGGATTTTGCCACACATATCAAATACCTAGGCAGATACAACCATATAGACAATCCTCCTAAAACATTCATAATGGACATCAAACCTATATACAGTAGTAAATCACTTTCACTGTGGATAAACAAAAATATGCCTACAATATTAAAAATACGTATAATAAAATTGCGAAAAACTATCTTACCAAACTCTTCCAAGCCTTGAAAGAACCAACTAATATCAAAAAGCACTGCCAATATATTCAATGCTTGCACCCAGTAAATGATTGGATGCTCATGTACAAAATGAGCCAGAAGTACATAATAACTAAACAAACTAACTGTAACTGTCAGCAGCCTAATGCCAAAAACTTCGTAAAAAATTCTGCTCTGTATATACTGATTCTCCTGATGATAGGCTATTTCTCGTTGGGCATAACTAGCAACCCCCAAAGATGCCAGCAATATAAAATAGGAAACTATAGATGTAGTGTAACTGTAGATTCCTATCCCCTCTGCCCCTAAAACTCGAGAAATATATGGGGTAGTAATAAATGGCGTAAACAAAGTCAGTAACTGATAGCTTAAGTTATATATGTAATTTTTTTGAATACTCTTTTTCATATAGCTTCTTTCACATTCATTATATATTGATCATCATACAACTGGATATTACATACCCTTGCCTATAAAATTACTACTATATGCTAATGCTAAATTTTGCGCATTTAACTACAGATCTCACAACAATTGTTATAACAGCAGCTACTGTAAAAGTAACAATAAACCTTCCTATATACAGTAAAAACGCATATACCTCATTGCCAAAAGCACTAATAGAATATGTATGATAAAACCAAGAAAGTATGGTGTAATTCAGTGGATCAGAATACAAATATATCCCCATGGAATTTATAGATAAAAAACTTAACCATTTCGTTTCTCTGATAATGATATTTTTCCACATAAAATAGCAACTACTATAAAATAGCCACATTCCTACTATAGCTGTAGCAAAGGATGCTACCCTATGCATCCCATGGCATACTAAACCATCTCCACCTACCAATATACGTTCTATTATAAACAAAATAAAAAATATAATGCCTGTAACAAACACTTTATGCTTGCTTGCAACATTATTAAAATCCTGACGATATTCGTTAAACAGCATCCCTACATAAAACCAAATGCCAAACTTTATAACACATGTAAAAATCCCCAAGGGTGATTTAATTATTAAATGCATCAAACTCAGAATTACAACCATATAAATAGCCTTATTGCTAAGCCAATTAGTATAACGATGCAATACCCAAAATATCATCATTTCACAAAATAAGGTTGGCAAAACCACAAATGTGTATTTCCTTGCAATAATAACTGACCTATAATTATATCCCAAATAAGACCATTTGATTTTTCCCAATATCCTGAAAAATACTTCAGTGGTATAGATACAAATACAGCAGTCAAAAGGAATGGTAACAGCAACCGTCGAAATTTGTTCTTAATGAATAACATTTATTCTCCGTATTTCCCCTTAGATAGCTGCAATGAAAATACTGCACCAGATAGCGCCATAAACAACGGCATATGAAATGTGTAAATTACACCTGTAACCCAGGATGCTATACGATGTATTAGGGTATCATTCACTCCTGCTTGCAACATAAGTTCATGATAATATGCCCCGCCATAGTTGGTAGAAATCTGATAATATGTACAATGGCCTAGTACGACTAATATCATCAATAATGCTCTAACAATATCATATTCAACACCTTGTCTGTCTGTCTGTCTGTCTGTCTGTCTGTCTGTCTGTCTGTCTGTCTGTCTGT
>SAMEA3663094__coassemble_15429_pt1 | contig 1651 bp, 1 predicted proteins | sample SAMEA3663094__metabat2_high_PE_013 | metagenome-assembled genome bin SAMEA3663094 (sample SAMEA3663094) | pig gut metagenome | biome: pig gut; feature: pig-associated habitat; material: faeces | place: France | collected 2012
TTAAGTCGGACAGAGCAAAAGTCGTTATGACCGCAGGCTGTATTTCGAAAAAACACGGACATAACGACTTTCATTTACAATATTTGAGGAGATAGGTAACTCGATAAATCAGAATTTAAATAGCAAAATGATTTTTTCGCTGAATTTTGATATAATATGCATAGGGATTGATTTTAATGTATATGGGAGATGATAGGTGTGACTGAGGAAAAAAGAATCAAATATTCTGGCAAGGACACTGTTTTTCGAGATATGTTTTCGAATTCCAAATATCTTATACAGCTGTATCGTGTATTGCACCCAGAGGATGAATCCATAACAGAAGCAGATTTGGAGATTGTTACATTGCAGTCAATTTTGCTCAATGGAATTTACAATGATCTAGGTTTTCTAGTCAGGAAAGATAGATTAATGGTACTTGTAGAAGCACAGTCAACATGGTCACCTAATATTGTTATCCGTTCTTTGATGTATTTAATGAATACCTATCAGGAGTATTTTACCAAACAAAGGATTCAGCTCTACGGCAGTAGTAAGGTGCAAATGCCAAAGCCTGAGCTTTATGTTATATATACAGGCGAGAAAGGGAATCATCCAGATGTGCTATCGTTGAAGAATGAGTTTTTTCCTGATACGGACTGTTGTATAGACGCAAAGGTGAAGGTTATTTATCTAAGGAATAGCAATGATATTATCAACCAATATATAGGTTTTTGTAGGGTATTTAATGAACAGGTAGCTTTGTATGGTAGAACATTGAAGGCTGCGAAAGAAATAGTCAGAATATGTCGCGACATGGATCTTCTAAGCGATTATTTGGGAGAAAGAGAAACGGAGGTTGAGGGCATTATGTTGGCATTATTTGATCAGGAACAGGTATGGAATATTGAAAAGGAGCATATTAGACAGCAGGCTTTAGAACAAGGTGTAAGTCAAGGTTTAAGCCAGGGGTTGAGTCAAGGGGTAAGTCAGGGTATAAGCCAAGGAAGATTAGCTATGCTGATAGATCTTGTACGTGATGGTTCTCTTTCCTTGGCATCTGCTGCAAAGAAAGCAAATCTTGATGAAGAAAAGTTCAAAGCAAGGATGGCAGCTGCTTTGTGAGTATAAATGGAGGGCTTAATGGCTTAGGCTGTTGACAAATACTCAAGATTTATTGTTGTGTTCAGAAAAGAATCGGATGAATTACGGTTAATAAAATATAAACAATAATGAAAAAATAAACATTTACCAAAATTGTGAAAAAAGGGGCGTATTCGGCTTGCAAGGCGGATATGCCCTTATTTTTGTGCCAAGAATAAGGCTGTTGTAGGTATGCGTTAGAGCAGGGCTGTGAGGAAATATGAGGATAGGGGAATTGGTGGGGGTAGATGATTTGCAGATTGGTTGCAAAAATTAGGAAACTATTAAGTGCCATGAGCGAGACTGGCATATGAGGCCAGAGAGGCCCTAGAACCCCCATGTAGCCACAGGAATGAAATTTGACCTGAAAACTTACGAATATACTTGATTTTTCAACTTCTATATTAAAATATAGTCACCGAGGATGGAGTAGAGAAAAGCCCTGTATCAGACAATTTTTCCGCGGAGGCTGGAACAGGATTTTTCCTGAAAAATCCTACCTATATGGGAGAGATAGCAAGGATGCAAT